>FLOH01000042.1_pt1 | contig 436626 bp, 507 predicted proteins | sample 756751 | NCBI WGS metagenome assembly FLOH01 (sample SAMEA4026879, study PRJEB14308) | marine metagenome | biome: coastal water; material: water | depth 74 m
CTGAGCCTGGACGGTACGGACAGCACCAACCTGACCATGACGGCCAACGATGGTGGTGCCAAGGTGCTCACCATCCAGGCTCTGAACGGTGGGGCTGGTGCGGGCAACCTGACGCTGGTGGGGAAGACCAACATCCTCATCGGTGACAACGCGGGGTCCACCATTGTGAACGTCGGTACGGGTGCCGCTGCCAAGACGGTCACGGTCGGCTCGACCAACACCACGTCGGCCACGACCTTCCAGGCTGGTTCCGGTGCGATGACCTTCACCGCTGGCGACATCTTCGATGTCAACGCCACTGGTGCGGTCACCATCGACGGTCCCGGTGTGAGCATCGACGGTACGGACCACTCCAACCTGACGGTGACGGGCTCGGCCAAGAACCTGACGGTGGCTGCTGCTGGTGGTGGAGCCCAGGTGCTCGCCCTCAACTCGGCTGGAACCGGAGCCAACGCCATCGACATCAACGCGACGGCTGGCGGGATCGACATGGACGCGGCTGGTGCCATCACCATGAACTCGGCTGGGGCTTCCAACCTGTCGGTGACCGGGGCCAACCTGAACGTGAACACCGTCACATCCGGTGATGTGGTCATCACCGCTGCGGGGGATCTGATCGCTCGTGGAACCGGTCAGGGCTTCTTCGGAGATGGTGTTGGTAGCTGGGACTTCAATGGTTCCGGTGCGGTGAGCGAGACGGACATGACCACCTTCAGCCTGACGCCTTCCAGCACGGTGGACATCGACGCTGGTGGTGCCCTGACCATCGACTCGGGTTCGACCATCACCATCGGTGGTGACTCCGTGAACCAGGCCATCAACCTCGCCACGGCGGGAACGCGGACCCTCTCGGTCGGTTCGGCCACGGCGACGATGGCGGTGACCTCCGGTGGTGGGCAGTCCTCCTGGACCGTCATGGACAACGACTTCGAAGCCTTCAAGTTCACGGTCGCCAGCCAGGACTTCATCGTCCTGGACTCGTCCAACCTGAAGGAGCAGGTCCAGGTCCCCGCCTTCCTGAACTGGCTCGGTGGTGCCGGTGTGGCCCTGGACTCCGGTGCGGTCGTCACGGCGAACCACGCGGTGACCCTGGGCACCGACGGCAAGGTGATCCACTCCGACGCCGACACGGACGCGGGCAGCCGCGTCCTGGGCTGGACCTTCGACACCACGGCTGGTGCCGACGAGGGGGTTCGCGTCGCCACGGAGGGCTCCATCACGATGGAGTTCGACGGAACCGCTCTCGACACGGGCACCCCGGCGAACGACGTGTCCAAGCCGGTCTACCTGTCGGTCGGTCCTGGCAAGGTGTCCCTGGACGTGCCGAGCGGCCCCGGTGACTCCATCGTCCGCGTCGGCTGGCTCCAGGCCATCGTGTCCACGACCAAGGGCATCGTCATCGTGGACAAGCGGTTCATCGGCAAGATCGCTGCGTAGTCTGACTGACGGGGGCTCTTGAGCCCCAAGGAACAGGAAGCCCCCGTCGGCCCCTTCTCGGAGGGGTCGGTCGGGGGCTTCCTTCGTTGGTCGGTCGGTAGTGTGAACCTGAGAGGATCACGGATGGAAAGCAGCGTTCAGATTCAAGGAGAACTGACCCAGGTTCGGATGGGCCTTGGTCAGGCAGTCCTCCGCCTCATCCACGTCGAGAACCTGTACCAGCAGGGCATCTCTGTCGGAGACGATCTGGTGCGTGAGCGGAATCTCATCGTGGAGGCTCTCGACCAGTTCGAGCTGGACCTGGGCTTTGACTGCGATGGTGACGGCAAGGCCGACGTGTCCTCCGACGTGACCATCTTCAAGGCGTCGGCGGAAACCTCCTGCTGCCGCATCCTGCCGAGGGACTACCAGACGCGGGCCACGAAGACGGGCTCGAAGGCTGGGGCCCCCCGGAAGCTCAAGAGAACCAAGCCCAAGTTGGGGTCGTGATGCCTACCCTCGTCCACATCGTCCTCATGTTCGGCCTGTGCTTCGGCTTCCAGAACAAGCTCCCCTTCCTCTACGGGCGGTCGAGCTTCACGGACAAGCTGCTGCACTGTTCCTACTGCCTGGGCTTCCACTGTGGGTGGCTGGCTTGGCTTCTGACGGCTCTTATGGCTTGGTCCTGGCCTGAGGCCACGGTTCAAGCCAACCTGGCTTCTCTGGTCGTGTGGGCCTTTGTAGGTTCCGCTTCCTGCTACCTACTGGACACGGTGATGAAGAGGGTTGAGGAGTCCGTACCAGCGTTCAGGGAGTACGTCCAGGTCATCGCTGCGGCCAACGGCTTCTCCTTTGAGGAAGAAGCGGACGAGGAAGAAGCGGACGAGGAAGAAGCGGACGAGGAACCCTGATGTCAACCACAGAAGTCAACTGCACGGTCAAGGTTCCTGAAGCGATGGCTTTCGGACAGTTTGCCAATGCCATCCGCATCCTCCCTGAAGTTGGAGAGGAGTGCTTCATCGACTTCTGTGTCTACTCAGCCCAGTCTCAGGAAGCGATTGTCGTGAGCCGGATTCGGGTCAAGAAGAGCCTCATCCCGATCCTCATCCAGCGTATGCAGGGGTTCTGCCAACCCGCACCGATTGAATCCGCACCTGTCGGAGAACCGATGGTGTTCTCGGACGGGCAGGCCCGTCTTCCAGACGGTCGCATCCTGGTCTTTGGCTCGGGCGGGGACGAGGAGAACTGATGTCCATTGGCAGGCGACCCACCACAAGCGACACCACATCTACGAGTATGGTCATCTCAGACGGGAAGGCCAATTTGAACCTGGTAGCAGGTCAGGCGGTCTCTTTGCTTGAGGTGCTCTCCGTTCAGAAGGTCGTGTTGGCAACAGCCGCCAACGCTGACGTGTACTTGGGGTTCGTCAAGTTCCCGGTGGCGGAAGGTAACAACGTGGTCATCATGAGCGGGCGAGGCAGCAAGGTGGCGGTTCAGGTAGAAGGTGGTGGATCCCTGACCGTCAATCAGCCTGTCTATTTGGCTGTGACGGCAGGGAAGGTCACTCAGGACATCTCCACTCTGGATGGGTACTTCATGCTGAAGGTCGGCGTGGCTATCACCACGACGGAGATCATCTTGAAGAACGACTACGCTCCCAAGCTCGCTTAGAACACGATGTAGTCGGGAACCTGGACCACACCCCTCTCGGGCTGGTCATCAGCCTTGGGATCTGATGTCCACTCGGGTGCCACAGGTCGTGGAGCGTGGAGAGGAAGCTGGCTCTTCTGGGACAGCTCGTCCTCTCTGCGACGACGCTCCTCGTTGATGATCTTCCAGGAGACTGGGGTCGGGTAGTTGGGCCTCATCGTGACCTCCTACCTTTTATACGAATGACAAAGAGAACTCACCGAGATTTTCTGCGGGAGTTGCTCGGTACGGTGGACCAAAGCTCCATGTACGTCTTGTGGAGAAAGCCCGACCCCCTCCTGGAGAATTCTCTGATGTCAGCAGCGATTTACCGAGCCACCCACAGCATCCACCTTGGTCAGTACGAGCGGTACATCGAGGAGGGCACCACAGTGAGCTGGGATGGTCGTGTGCTCAAGGTGGATGGTGAGAACCTGTCGATGACGACGAAAGCCTTCCAGGCTTGTCTGAGGGCCAACTGGTTCGTCCCCATCTCGGACACGACGACGCAGTACAAGCCTCAGCCCGCTGATGTGCGGATCGGCCCTGCCCAGCAGGCTGGTGACAAGAATCGGGCCGAGAGGATGCGGGTGGAGACGGTGGAGTCTGATGAGCGGGTGGTGGGCAGCACCACGGACTTCCGCGATCACCAGAAGGAGATGGAGCGGACGGGCGGCAAGAGGAAGATGAAGGTGATCGCCAGCGAGGGTGTGGGTGATCTGGAGCCTCAGGAGGCTGAAGTCATCGGGAAGCTTCGTCCTGCCGTGAGCCGTACCGACGTGTCCAGTTCGGAATATCACAGGGAGATGCGTCGGAACTCCCCCATCGAGGGAGCAGGCATTGACGACGTGGTGGAGCGGTACGGGAAGGAGGACAAGACCGTCTACACGGGTGATGTCTCCGAGCCCAAGAGCGGAGCCGACCTGGCGGATCTCTTCGAGAACACCTCGGCGGTTGTCGCTCACCGTCAGAAGCCGGGTGTTGCTGGTGCGGGTCAGGACGTTCACGACGGCATGAGCCGGGTGGAGCGTCTGCGTGCAGAACTGGCGGCAGCCGAGGCAGCCGAGCAGGCGGCAGCCGAGGCAGCCGAGCAGGCGGCAGCCGAAGCTCTGTTGACCGGAGCCGAAGCTCTGTTGACCGGAGCCGATGACTTCATCCTCTCCGATGATGTCGAGGTCACGAGCCAGGTCGTGTTGGACGCGAAGTTCGCGGCAGCCCGCAGCTTCCTGCCCGACTTCCAGTGGGACATGAGCCGTCACTGGCGTACTCGGGTGGCTGATGCTCTGAAGTCCGATCCGGCTCAGAAGATGGCCATCATGGCGGTTGAGACGGACACGGTGAAGCGACACATCCTGGACTCCTCCAAGTAAGAGTCCATTCCCGGTGTCCTGTCTATAGCTCTCGCAGGGGTGAGGACTCCTGCATGAGCAAGAGACAGGCGACATACCAGGCTGAGTGGTCGCTCCTGATGTCAGGAGTGGCTCAAGCTCGTCTTGAGATGCACCGGATCAGGCACCATCTCCACAGGGCACGCCAGCTTGTGGACCAGTCTGAGCACAAGGACGCCATCTTCGAGGTGGCTGGGGACATCCTTCAAGCCGTTCCCAGCCGGTGGCGACGGTTGGAGAACCTGCTCGACCGGACTGCCTACGCCTTGATGATTCTCGGTGAAGGGAACTACCGCGACCGTCTTCCGATGGATGACCGGGCTCTGGTCGATGATGCTCAGCACAATGCTCAGAGTCTGATGGCTTCTCGGGTGGCTTCACGCTTCCTGGAAGCTCGTTTCAGCCCTCTTCCTTCAGACATGAGCACTTGGCTCCCAGGTGGGGGTGGTGAGGACACAGAGGAGCCACAGCTCCCGGTCAAGGGTGACCCGCAGCTTGGGTGGCCCGGTGGTCCCTGTCACCTGGTGCAGCGGATTCGCCATCGGGTCAGGAATCCCAGTCTGCGGAATGAACTGGAAGATGACGTTGAGACCCAGGGTCATCTGGACAAGGGCGATGAGCGGAAGGTGTACCGCACCGTGGCTTTCCGGGGTGTTGGCTCTATCCAGAAGATCCTGTTGGTCCCCCATGCCCAACATCGGATGGATCTCCGAGAAGTCGTCATCCACGACATCAGGCTGGCACTGAAGAAGTGGCTTCAGGTCTGGGAGCAGGGCAAGTCGCTCGGGCATCAGAACGTGAGGAAGCCCAAGCTTCGTGCTGTTCAGCAGCAGTTCCTTGACTGGTCCGAGAAGGTCAAGCGAGGCATGGCTGTCGAGTACGAAGACCCCACGACAGGCATCTTCCTGGTCTTCAAGGTGAAGACCAGCCGGTCGATGGTCCCCGACGAGATGTCGGTGATCACAGCCTATTGGCGGGGCACTCGTGACCCACATCCTCCGGGGGTGGACGGATGCGAAATCTGAAGGGTTTCAAGGATCTGGAGATTCCACAGGGTATTGAAGAACATGTGGACAGTGCTCTCCCACGGGATGAGAACTGGATGGATGGTCCGAGAACCCTCCCCAACATCGAGGTCAATTCTCCTGAGGAGGTTGAGCATCTCGATGGTCCTGTTCCTGGAGATGACCACAACCCGGATGTGCATGTCCTGTTGTCCACTGAGGTGGATGCTGCTGGGTACCGTCGCCGTAAGAAGTGGAAGCGTCAGCGTAGGCAGCGGGGGAAGGTTCGGGTCAAGGATCACCGCAAGTACCTTCGGAACCGCCACAAGATCCTGATGATGACCAAGAGGCGATACAAGAAGCTCAAGAACAACCCTCAGTTCAATATTGTGCGGAAGCGTCGGCTCAAGAACCCCAAGAGGTACAAGCGTAGGCGGGCTTCCGACAACATTCTCTTTGCCATCGGCCATGAGTTCGAGTTGGGTTGGGTCACTGAGGTCACCCTGGACGGTGATGTCCTTTTTGATACCGAGAAGAGTGACGGCAACTGCCTCCCGGCGACGAGCTTCCTCAGCCATGTAGTCTTCTTCTCTGAAGAAGACTTGGAGTCGATGTTCGAGCTGTTGGACAAGGTGCCGGATGAGATGGCGTACTCCGACCTGGAGCCGGATGACATCCACGGTGCTGCGGACTTGATGAGCGTGCCTTGGGACGATGACGAACACTTCATGGATGTTTGTGAGGGCCTGGTCGGCAAGCGGCACCTGGACGACATGACTCCAGACGAGTTGGAGGTCATCGACCAGGCTCTGATCGATGACCAGTTTGCACCGTCCAAGACCGCTTTCTGGCGGAAGGTCCGTAAGGCTGGGGAACTGTTCCTGTACGACCAGGGGAACGACACCGGGAGCAACCCTCTGGATGTCCGTCCTGACGACCCAGAGGACCCCACAGAGCCTTCTGACATCCCACAGGTGTCAGACCAAGGGTTTCCTCCTCGGAGCACTCAGGTGGTCCCTGACGACTTTGACTGGCCCTCCAGGACCAAGTCGGCTGCCACCATCAAGGAGATCCTCTTCAACACGGGAGAAGCCGTAAAGGGCCGTTCAGGGAACCTGGAGTGGAAGCTGAAACGAGCCGATCCCAGAAACGGGATCTGGACCTTCCGGGTGAAGGGTTCTGCGAGCGGGAAGGACTCCAAGCAAGAGAACTATCAAGTCCGGGTCAAGGGGCTCAAGAAGGGCAACGTGCGGAACATGAGTGCAGCCCATGTTCAGGTGAGCTGCACCTGCAAGTTCTTCCAGTGGCAGGGGCCCGAGCACTGGGCCAAGGCCAACAAGTACCTGTACGGCAAGCCTGCTGGAACAGCGACCCGACCTGAGATCAAGGATCCCAAGGGTCAGCATTGGGCTTGCAAACATGTGGTTGCGGTTCTTCAGGTGGCGTCCAACTACCGGCTCGCCAGCACGGAATCCTGGCGAGCCTCGAACACCGTGGTTGAACCCTCTTGGGGAGACGCCGAGGCTGTTGCAGATCGTTGGCTCTCTCGGAGGCGGTAGCTGGCCTATGAGGGCATGTGGGTATGGCGACCCTCTCCCCTCAGTACGATCCAACCTCCAGACATACGGGTTGTGTCCAGGGGTACGGTCGAGGACAAGAGGAGTTCTGGATGCCGACCTACGAGTACACCTGCACCGCCTGTGAGCATGAGTTCGAGCTGGTCCGCCGAATGTCGGAGTTCCAGGCCCCAGCTTCATGTCCTGAGTGCCAGGGGGAAGCTCAACGGGCGATCCGAACGGCTGTGAGCTTCAACCTCCCTGGAGACGGTTGGGCCAGCAAGAATGGCCGCATCAAGAAGCAGATGGCGGCGAAGACCGCCAAGTTCAAGGCTCGGACGGAAGAGCAGAAGAGGGACGCACCTCCGGTGTCCTTGGCTCCCAATGTTGATGGGGAAGCGGTCGGATCTTGGGCCGAGGCTCAGAAGCTGGCAGCCAGTAAGGGCAAAGACGCCAGCTCCTACGACAAGATGGTCAGAAAAGAGCAGAACAAGGATAAGAAGGTGGCCTCATGAGCACGACTCCCGGTCTGATTGGCCGTCAAGCCAACCAGGTTCAACTTGTCTTCAAGAACAGCCCGGACATCTCTGCCTGGCGGGTGAGTGCCTGCAATACCCTGGACGGAGCTTTCGCCGCCACGGTGGCTTTGTTCACCGTGGAGCGAGGAGATGTCTACAGGTCCGCATCCATCAGGTCCAAGGGGATTCGGTTGCCAGATCAGAGCTACCGTGGCGTCACGATGGCTCTGATCGACCCAGATGATTTCGAGGACCCCAGCAACGACATCCCCGGCGACAAGGCTGTCTCCTACCTCCGGGTCGAGCAACGGAACGCGGCTGGGGTGTGGCGGAGCAAGGGTCCGATCTGGCTTCTTCCGACTGCCGACTTCTTTGCTGTTGAGTCCCCGAGCATCACCATCTCAGGAACAGCTCCTGCTGCCGCTCTTGGGGCCACAGGGCTTCCGCCAGCGGGAGCTTTGCGGATCAAGATGCCCCGTCCTGTGGGCACGGTCCTGCTCCGCAACACAGGGGGAGCCAACGACCTCAAGATCGGCTTCTATGAAGGTCAGGCGATGAACGACCTGCCGTTCGGTGAGAAGACGGAGTTCTTCGACTCCCACGACATGGAGTTCTTCATCTGCGTGGACCACGCCTCGAACACCACGACCTTCTCGGCTTACATCGCATTTACCAATGGGATCATGTAGCTGTCGGGGATGGGTAGGGTGACCCCAGATGTGAACATCAGGGAGCTAAGATGACCAGACCCACCACCGATGAGCCGCGTTTTCGGACCTCGGATCTCTACTACGCAGCCTACCTGCGTGTAGCCCGAGTCCCGTGGATCACCACAGAACGAGAGGGTCGCCGGGTCTTCTTCATCTTTGAAGAAATTGAGGGCCTCGATGACCTCAAGAAGCAGTTCTTCAACCGCACCGGAAAGGTCGAAGCACTGACGTATGCCGACGAGATCAAAGCCATGAAGTCCCTGACCCATAGCGCAGATTGATGTTATAGTGGGCTTATGGCCCGCAACCTCTACACGCCTGAAGAAGACCAGTTCCTCCGCGATCACTACCCTGGGTTGGGCAAGGCTGAGTGTGCTCGACGGCTTGGTCGTCCAGCCAACTCTGTTGCAGTCCGAGCCTCGAAGCTGGGTCTGAAGAGAGTTGCCTGGGATGCCCACTTGACCCTTGCGGTTCGGTCTGAGGTCGTCAGGTTGTACGAGTCCGGGTCGTTGGTGACGGAGGTTCAGGAGGCCACAGGGCTGTCCTACCACCACGTCCGCCATGTGCTGACGGAGGCGGGCATCGAGGTAGACCGGGCACGGGCTTCAGAAGCGGTTCAAGGTCCGCGAGTGCGGCACCTGACCCCCGAGGAAGCAGAGCTGGTGGCTCTGCGGTGGTCTGAGCTTGTGGGGATCGTCCACATTGCCCAGGAGGTCGGGGTCAACCCGCACGTCATCGAGCGGCACGTCCGGGAGCACCTGCCGGAGAGGGATCTCAATGACGTTCTCCAGAACGCTCAACCCTCTCAGTACACGGAGGGTCAGATTGCCGAGATGGTCCGCCAGTCGGTTGAAGACCTTCGGAACGCTGAGGACATTGCTGAGGACTTCGGGTGTTCCTCGGGCCTGGTGACCTTGTACGTCAGGCGTGCGGGTCACGATGGCCGGGAGTTGCAGCGGGAGAAGATGCGGTTGGGGTACTTGACTGGGAGGTTGACGGTGTCCCACAAGTCTGGGTGGGGTATCTCGGTGCCTGTCAGCACCCCGCTCCAGGGCACCTTGAAAGTGCGGTCCCGCACCGAAGCTCGGAGGGTGGGCCACTTGAATACCCTGGGGCTGGCCTGGTTCTACGAGCTGAGGAGGTATGGCTTGCCCACAGGCTCCACCTACCTCCCTGACTTCTGGCTCACGGAAGTCCCGGTGGCTCAGGCGGCTCTGGAGCTGGGCTCAACCCCGACCAAGAAGGAGATCCTGGCCTGGTTGGTAAAGACCCCTCATTGGATTGAGGACGTGAAGGGCTGGTTTCAACCCAAGGAGCGGTCCTGGAAGAAGATCCACCGCTTCGTGGCGGAGTACCCGAACAAGCCGTTCTCGGTGGTGGTCATGGACGGGAAGAACCCCAGGCGGGTTTTCGGTCAGGTTCCTGAGTTGCTGGAGTGCCCCAACGTCAGTCAGCGAGCGTCAGCTTGCTGTCTTGCCAGTCCGCCAGCATGATGGCGATGTCCTCGGGGTGAACACCTTCGTGGATGAAGTCTGTCCTGTAGGCTGGTCACCATGAGCTGTTGCCGCCGCAAGCCCAAGCCCAAGCCCAAGGTCATCCGGCAAGGTGACCTGAAGCGGTAGCGTGCCTATCGGTCGCTCCTGGTAGGAGGTCACAATGGCAGTAGCGTTCTCACCAGGCCAAACCCTCGGTCGAAGGGACTTGGACATCTTCCTGTCCAACACTGGCGGCAACGCTGCCAATGCCTACAACATCACCTACGCCATCTACTACGTGGATCCGAGCGACAGCTCGGAGGTGCTCATCGGTTCGGCTACACGGACCCCTGTGAACCCGGCTGTTGGCGAATACTACGCATCCCTCCAGGTGCCCTCGACCTCGACGGCGGGGGACTACCGTGTCCGGTGGACCATCAATGAGTTCTCTGGCAGCCCCTCTCAGCAGGTCGTCCAGGAATGGGCTGTGGTCGCAAGCTCGGCTCTCACGGCTACGTCGTACTCGACCTCTGAACAGGCGATGATCGACAAGCTCCGCATACTTCTCAGGGACAACAACCCGGACAAGAACTACCACTTCCGACCCCCGGAGCACGAGGGTGACATCAATGCCTACAACCAGGTGTTCGGGTTCGTCTGGGAAGACTCTGAGCTGATCGAGTACATCAACATGGCCTTGGACATGTGGAACATGTCTCCGCCTGAGACCGAGAGCCTGTCCACCATCGACAAGCTCCTCACCCAGAAGACTGTGTGGAAGACCCCCGTGCTCTGGGGTGCCGTCTACCACGCACTCCTGGCCCTGGCGATCAACTGGGTCCACGACGAGTTCGACTACAGTATCGGCGGCGTCAGCCTCTCCATCGAGAAGTCGTCCAAGTACGAGTCCCTGAAGCAGAACGCCGAGGGGCAGTTCGAGAAGGCCCAGGAGTCCAAGGCTCGGACCACAAAGTACCTCAGAGGGCTTCGGCAACCAAGGTTCGGTGCTGGTGCGCGGAGCAGTTTTGGTCCGTATACGGGCCGGAATGTGATGAGCCCCCGGAACTTTGTGGTTTTCATGCTCGGATTGGGCTACCCTCTGTGGGAGGCCCTCTCCCATGTCAGTCATCTGCCCTCATTGCTCGCGTGAGTTCAAGGGCGAGAAGCTCAACGCTCGCCATCTCTCGAAGTGCGATCCGAGTTCAAAACCCCCGGTCCCGCCTTGTCTCTGTGGTCATGAGTCCACATCTCTGACTCAGATGAAGCGGCATCGTCGGGACTGCTCAACCTGGCAGTCCAGGGACAAGAAAGCCCTGGCTTCAGCCAGGAGGGAGGCAACCTCCCTGGACCGCTACGGGATCAAGCACGCCACGAAGACCCCGGAGGCTCTTGCCAAGCAAGCTGCCACCAACAAGGCTCGCTACGGGGCTGAGAACGTCTTCAGCCGGGAGGCCAGCACCTTCGACCAGGTGCAGGCCAGCTTGGATGGGAGGCGGTTCAGACCGGACGTGAGCCCCTTCGCTGACCCGGAGGTGCAGGCGAGGTCAAGGGCTACGATGGTGGAGCGGTACGGGGTTGAGAACGCTCAGCAGGTGCCGGAGGTTCGGGCCCGGACCTCAGCCACGATGCAGGCCCGGTACGGGGGGAGTCTGATGGCTTCACCCGAGCTGGCGGAGAAGTCCCGAGAGACCAACGAGGCCCGGTACGGGGATGCCTTTCCTCAGCGGACGGCTGCGGTGAAGGAGCGTCAGCGGCAGACGAACCTGGAGAGGTGGGGTGTTGAGTGGACCGGGCAGCACCCGGACATCCGAGCCCGGCAGCTTGCGACCCACCACGAGCGGTACGGCTCCCACTGGTTCGCTTCGGACGAGGGGAAGGAAGCCATCCGAGCAGCCATGCTGGAGAAGTACGGGGTGGACCACCCAGCCAAGATGGAGGGCTTCTGGGACAAGGTGGTGGCTACCTTCCAGGAGCGGTTCGGGGTTGACCACCCACTTCAGCTCCCGGAGTTCAGGGCCAAGCAGCGGGCCACGAACATCGAGCGGTACGGCAACCCCTTCCCAGGTCTTTGCTCGAAGGGGATGAACGGCCTGGAGACCAAGCTGTTCGATTTGGCTCCAGAGGGGGCTCTCCAGTTCACAGGCGACGGAGCCTTCTGGAAGCGACTACCTCACTTGGGCAGGTTCAAGAACCCGGACTTCATCGTTCCGGGCCCTGACCCCGAGCACCCGTTCCGTGGGGTCACGAAGGTCGTGGAGGCGTTCGGAGACTTCTGGCACTCCCGCATCTTCACGGGCAAGGCCCCGTTCGCTCACGAGCAGGAGCTGATCGACGCCTTTGCAGACATCGGGATCGAGTGCTTGGTCGTCTGGGAGTCTGAGCTGAAGGCCGACCCGTCTGAGGTTCAGGAGAGGCTGGTAGCCTTCCTATCAGGAGCGTAAGGCATGACACCCCAAGAACAGCTTCGGCACACCATCCAACAAGCCCTTGAGGCTGCCAGCGGCAAGATCACGATGGTCCAGGGCCTGGAGGAGTTGACGGCAGCTCTGGCCATGTTCACGGTGGCCGAGGGTTTGGGTCGCGAGGTCGTCAAGAGGGGCTTTGACCTCAAGTGCGACCAGTTTGCCGACCTGATGCTGCTGGGCTCGACGCCAGCGGAGGCATAGCAGGCTTGCTAATGCTGCCTGATCCAGTCAGGCAGATTGCTCAGGTAGTGGGTCTTGATGAGGTCCGTTCTAGCCTTGCTTACTTCTTGAGCAGGTTGGCCAGGTTGGCGAACGGGCTCTGACGGAGGGGTTCGGCCACCGGGGCCTCGGTCACCTCGTCGGCCACCCAGTTGCGGTCGTAGGACGCCTTGCGAGCTTCCTTCTCGTCCTCCTGGGCCTCGACCTTGACGAAGTACGCCTCGATCTCGGCTGCGGTGGAGACACCCAGACGGGTGAAGTAGCTCTCATCCGTGGGGATGAGGCTGTAGCCCGTGATGGCCCCGTTGGAGGCTTCGACGCGGGCCAGGGTTTCCGCGTTGCGGGCCTCGGCCCATTCGCGTGCGGTCTTCATCTCTCAGACTCCGTGGCTGGTTTCACTTAGCTATACGAGCCGCAAAGGAAAGTTACCCTAACCTTCCAACCATCGGTCAGCGATTCGTTGAGCTGCGTTTCGACACCAGCCTCGGTCTCCGACGTTGTGCTTGGTCCACTTGTCCTCGTAGCCTTCAGCCTGTCCGCGATCTTCGAGTTGTCGCCAGTAGCGGTCCATCTCCCTGGACTGGACCCAACCTGAGCAGAGGCGGCTTCCTCTCGACTTGGCCCACTTGTGGGCTTTCTCGTAGAGGTGCTTCATGACCCCTTGTCGTCGGAAGTCTGGGTCGGTCCAGGCTTGTCCTACGGAATGGGTCTTCCCTTCTCGTTTGGAGGACGGGGAGATGGTGAGGTAAGCCACGGTCTTCTCGGGCTTGTCCCACCACTTCTTCACCCCTCGGATCACGTAGAAATCCTCGGGGTCGAATTCTGGGTTTGGGATGTTGGCACGGAACACCACTCCACCAGGTGTGCTGGTGCTGAGCCCTGCCTCGTCAGAGGACTCAGGGCCGGAGTAGGTGATCCGAGCCGTCTTCACCTACCACCACTGGTCCATGAGGGTGTAGGAGAAGGTGTCCCTGCTGGTCTTGGACTGCTGCTTCTTGGCGAGGTCCATCATCTGATCGAAGCCTGCATCCGAGGCATGGACTTGGCACCCAGCACTCCACTTGTCCACGTTGGTTGAGACACCATCTTCTCGCTGGGTCGCTGCGTGGAGGTTGATGCCGAAGTAGCCGCTCATGATGGTCTTGGGGTCGAGGTCGAGCTTGTTGTCCTTGCTCCCATCGCGGTAGACCTTGACCTCACCAGCCTGCTGGGTGAGAGCGTCGTATTTCCCGCCGTGCTTCCCGATCTTCCAGGTGTCCAGGTACTGACCGGGGACGAGGATGGCACAGCCCGCTGAGTTCATGGGGTTCAGGAGCCAGTGGGTGCCGGGGTCTGTCGTGGCGGGCCAGTAGCTGACTTGCCAGAGCCCCTTGTCGTCCACGTAGGCACAGCCGAAGGTGTCATCGAAGGCGTTGGCGTTCCGGCTCTTGCTGCGAATCCCGAACAGCCACAGCCGCCAGGGGTCGCCCCAGACCTTGTGTCCGAGGGACTGAGCATGGGCGATCACGGGGGGGATGGGAGAGGGTGCTGCGGAGCCTTTGGGGGCCGAGTCGCCAGCGAGGAGCTTGGACCAGGTTCCCTGACCGACAACCCCGTCTGCTCCGAGTCCCTGAGCCTTCTGGAACTGCATGACGATCTTCTCGGTCCCGCCTCCGAAGTCCCCGTCCGCCGTCAGCTTGTAGCCTTTCGCGATGAGAGCCTCCTGGCACTTCACCACGTCGCTTCCCTTTGATCCCCGTCGAATAGTCGAGGGCATAGAATCCTCCTTTGGAGGAGTTCCTTCTCCTCCAGTCCCTGGATTCCATAGGGAGGCTACCGATACCTCGGGGGTAGGGTCTTACATGACCCCTCAAGAGCAGCTTCGTCACGCTATTCAGCAGGCTCTTGAGGATGTCAGTGGGAAGATCACGATGTCTCAGGGTCTGGAGGAACTTACCGCAGCCCTGGCCATTTACGTTGTCGCAGAGGGTCTTGACGTGGAGATGGTCAAGAAGGGTCTGGACATCCGGTGCGGCCAGTTCCAGCAGCTTCTCATGCTTGGTCAGGTCCCCGCCGACTCGTAGGGCACGTACTTGCCGCGACCGTAGATCGTGTCGTGCAGGGCTTCCAGGTTGTCCAGCACGTCGCTTCGGCACTCTGCCGGAGCCTTCTTGCAGAGACTCAGGCTCTGAGTCCAAGCATCGTCCAGACATTTGTGCCTGCCGACTTGTCGGCCACGTAGGCTGACAAGCAGTGGCGGACCTGACACCTTTCTTTGAGGTGTGGGTCCTGCAACCCAACAGGCGGAGAAGAAGACAGCCAGGGGGCTGTACCAGAGGAACTCGATGAACCCGTGGGAGTTCCTCTGTCTGTTCTCGATGTCGATCCGCCAGGACCAGTGGTGTGTTGAGAGAGGAGGCTTCGTCCTCTTCGTCTTGGTCACCCCTGAGGGGCACTCTCCATGAACATGATCACTCCAGGTGTTTACTCACAGTAACGCACTGTGAGGGTGTGGATATACAAGAGGCACCGTGAAATGTATTATGCTCTCTGAGTTCAAATCAGGAGTTCGAGATGCGACGACGAGGTGATTGGATTCACATCGAGGATGTGATGGTTCATCGGGTCAGCACGGTGTCCGAGTACAAGGCCAAGCTGGGGGCCCCGGAGTCAGAGGATCCCGCCAACAAGGTGGTCCCCATGTGGTCGCTGGTGCGTCACCACACGGCTGCCGTGCCTGGGATCAGGTCGATGCGAGAGTTGGTCTCTCGGGCCGCTTAGCGGTAGCTTTCCAGCCATTTTGGCATGTGCTCCAGGTAGTGCTTCTGGAGGAAGGCTGCCTGCTGTGCTGAGGTCTTGGCGGCGTTGCACGCCTCTCGCAGCTCATCGGGCTGGTAGAGGTCTTCCATCTTCTGCTCGATGAACCCGGAGATGAAGTGGTCCCCTTCCAGGTGCTCCCACCCATCTACCGCACCCTCACCGAGCTGGACTCGCTCGTCGTCCGAGATGGGGGCGATGTGCAGGTTCATCATATTGAAGACGACCTGGGAGTGCTTCCCGAGCACCTCTCCCAGGTTGTGGGGGATGCGGTTCTCCTTGCACCAGGTCATCAGCTCGAAGCCGACCTGGTCCACGACGAAGCCCCCTTCGACGGAGCCCCCGCGTCCGCCGACGCCCCATGAGCAGACCCACAGCTCCTGGTCGGATCCCGCACCGGCCTTGAGCCTTGTAGCGAGTTCGGGGTTGAGGTCGTTGAGAAGCTGGGACGCCAGCAGAAGGTCTTCACGGGAGATGTCCATGCCTCCCATACGACTGGGTTGGGTTCGTTGGGTTGCCTATAGGCTTGCGGAAGCAGGAGATCCTCACATGCCCAGTCTTCGTTCACAGGTCATTCGCCTTGCCAACAGCAACTCGGCATTGCGGCCTCAGCTTTTGCCGCTTCTTCAGCGGGAGGCTGTGTCTGTGAAGGTCGCAGGGAGGTTTCCGCTGGGTCGGACGGTGATGACCCGTTCCGTGGCTCAGGATGCTCGCCAGAGTCCTGAGCTGGCCATGTTCGTACAGGAGTGTCTTCAGCGGCACGGTCGTGCAGACTGGGGTGACGTGAAGGGTGAGGATCGTCGGATGAACGACGATGCCTTGAAGAAGGGTCAGGAGGACCGCATCTTGTCGGTCTACAAGAATCCAGGCGGTGACGACATCTGGATCATCACGGAGTGGGATCGTTCCGCGACGACGGTGATGTACCCCTCCGACTACTAAGTCTCAGCGACTGGAGTTCCCCCCTATGAGTAGCCTTCGTTCCGCTGTCATTCATCTTGCTCAGGCTGATCCTGAACTGCGTCCACACCTGCTGAGGCTCGCTGTGCGTGGCACCTTCGTGGACGTGAAGGCGATGCCTGACTTCCTGAAGGACATCCTCAAGAGGGTCTTCCGGTACGGACGCCAGAGTGTCGAGGTGATCTCCTCGTCTACGGTGGACACGGGTGGTGCTGCGTTCGAGGGCAACCGCAGTGTGATGATCGTGGTGAACCTGACGAACGGCAGGTACAAGGAGCTTCGGGGAAGTTGGGGCGGTGGGAACCCCTACGACCCGCAGTTGATCGACCAGCAGGCCACGATCCCGATCCCGCCGAACTCGGCTGTCATCAGCGGTGAGAGGGGCGGTAGAGGCACCTTTGCTCGGGTCTACGTCCACCCGAGCAACATGACGCCTCTGCTTGGAGATGGAGAGGCTGAGGTCCAGCTCAGTGAGGATGCCATCAAGGCTCTCAACGCCATTGATGGGCTCAAGGGTGGTATGTATCGGCGTGAGTATTTCGACCGGGCAGGGATCGGGGAGTACGCCTTGAGCAACCCCGTTATCCAGGAGTTGATCGAGGCAGGGATGATCAAAGCGACTCGGAGTGGTGCCATGCGGACGACCACCAAGGGTCAGAACTACCGTTCCCAGAACAAGCGATACGTCTGAGCTACGGGGACACCCACCAGGTGTCCATGTCCTCGATGTCGAGTTGTTCGTAGATCCAGTTTGGCAGACTCGGCAGGCCCTCGTAGTCGAACCACTCACCCTTGCTGGTGCGGGACTCAAAGCCCCTCAGGGCTTGGTGCATCCGTCTTTCCAGGTACCCCTGACCTTCGAGTAGGAGGATGCACTTGAGGCGGTACGGGGAGCCTGTGAGTAGTTCTCGCAGTCGTCGCTTGATGTTGCCTGTCCGACCGATCTTCACAGCACCCGTGGTGTGTTGCTGAATCACATAGAGATCGGAGCCCGCAGGCTTCTTGGTACGCGGTTGCCTCATGTCTCAGACACTACCGTTGGGCTCCGAAATCTGTCGGATCCCAAAACGGAGGTCACCCCACCCCCTTGGGAGGGGGCAGGGTGATGGGGGCTCGAAGGCTCAGGCCGTGGCGACCGGGGTGTTCTCCTCGGCCCACTTGAGGGCCATGCTGTGGAGGCCGAAGTGTCGTCCCGCCATGTCGCGGGCCTGGGACACCTTCAGGGCCTCGTTCACCGCGTTGTAGGCACAGTAGAGGTCGCGGCCCTTGAACTCGTCGTGGGGGGGCTTGGCCCACAGGGACGCCGCCTTGCCGAACAGGTTCCGGTTGATGGCGTCGGTGCGGAGCAGGTCAGCCAGGAAGTAGTAGAAGTCCCGGTCGGTCAGTTCGACGTTGCGGAGGGCTTCGACCTCAGCGGTGATCCGGGCGAACGAGGGGCGAGCGTTGGAGGCTGCCATCTCGATCTTCGCCTGGAGGTCGCGGAGGACGTTCTTGGTGTGCTTGCGGACCACCTGGTCGTCGGCACCGTTGAACATCATGTTGTCACAGACGAACACGTTGCCGCCGGTCACGATGCCGCAGGGCAGGGTCTTGTCGTGCGAGGTGCGGAAGCCGACCGCCATCTGGGTCTTGCCGTCCGACGCCATGATCGGGTTGCCGTCCTCGTCCATCAGGGTCCACACGCCAAAGAGCTGGTTGCCCTCGTTGGAGAGGCCGTACCGCTCCGAGTCGATGAACATGCCGTGCTGGTTGAACACATCCTCCAGCAGCTCCAGGAAGTCCTTGTAGGACACGGGCTGGTAGGACTCCGTGGCGGCAGGGGTCGGGATCGCCTCGACCTGGGCACGGGTGGCGGGGTTCTTGGTGCAGAGGGAAGCGGCCATGAGGGACTCCGGGACTGGTGAGTTGCTGTCGGTGATTGACTTTCATATTCTAATACGATCCCTGGAGAAAAGTTCACCTACTTTTCTAAAGAAATCTGCACCACAGAGGCCAAGTGGGAGCAAACGCAAGTGTTTCCGCCGGTTTACCGTGGGGGTTCTTTTGCCCCGCTACGACTTCCGGCTTCTCGGTTGCTCTCCTATATCTAAGGGGGGGTGTAGAACCTCCACGAGCTTCGAGGAAAACCATCATGTCAGACGCCCTTCTCCGCAGCAGGCTCATCCGCCTGGCCAGTGACACCCCGGAGTTCCGAAAGGAGCTTCTGCCCATCCTTGCCGGAGGTTCTGAGGAGCCTGATGAGCCCGAGGAGTCCGAGGAGGAAGAGGATGACGATGATGATGACTCGGAGGACGATTCCGACAAGTCAGCTTCTCTCCGTCTGGCTCGGAACCTTCGTCTTCTGAGCCCCGAGGATCGGCACCTGGCATCAGGTCTCCTCCGTCTGGCTCAGAAGATGCCTTCACAACGGTCCAAGCTCCTTGGTCTGGTGACGGCTTCCCTGAAGTCGGCCAAGTGGGATCCGAAGCAGATCGGTGAGGAGAAGCCGGGCCCGCTCAAGAAGCAGCCTGACGAGAGCTACTTGGATGGTGAGTTCACCCAGCAGGAGTTCCTGGAGCTTCGTGAGAAGCAGCAGGGCGGCAACCTGGCTTCTCCTGACAAGTTCGCTTCCGAGGCTGAACTGCGACGGAACCTGATCCGCCTGGCCCACGCCAACCCCAAGCTCCGCTCGAAGCTTCTCCCTCTGATCGCTGGTTGCGAGAAGTTGCCCAACGAGAAGATGCAGCAGTTGTGTGAGGAGAAGAAGAAGGAAGGGGACAAGGACGAGAAGAAGTCCTGAGGCGGCTGAGCCCTTGAGTTCAAGGGCTGCCTGGTCCCTCGACATCTCGGATGACTTGGCAGACCTCCTTCAGGGACAGTGATGTCCCTGAAGTTCGTGGAGGCCCTCCCACGGTCGCTCCTTCTACTACAGGCCCCCACGCATCCCCAGGATCGCATCCCTCCTTCTCATTGAGAGCTTGGAAGACTCGTTCCAGCGGAAACGGGATGTCTGCCGACTTCCTCCCGATGGCTGCCAGGGAGCCATCAGCTCGTAGTGCGATGAAGGCGGTGATCCCGTCACCGAAGAGAGCAAGCCGGGCTTGGGCCCCGATCTCTCTCACGACTGAGAAAGATCCCCCGTTCGAGAGCAGCTCGTAGCGTAGGTCGAGAGCCTGCGACCTACCCTTACCGACGACATGGAGCCCAACCCTGAGAGCCACGTCCTCGATGACCCCACGGAAATCGTTGGGGTCCAGATTGCGGAAGCGTCCTGAGTTCCTGAACCGGCGGTAGGGGTCAAAGACCCAGGCGATCTCCGTGAGGATGGGCTCGTCCTTGTCGTAGCCGTAGGCACCAGCGGTGGTGTCCAGACGGTCCACGACATCCAGGAGTCGGTTCAGTCGGGGGTTGGAGAGGGGCTTGGCCTGCGTGTGGTTGCTCAGCAGCCACCAAGCGAGGCACACATCCTCATCGCAGTCGTTGACCCAGACCTCGGCTTTTGGGCCCTGTTCATCGCGGAAGGTCTCAAAGAGCCCACCACGGATCGCCATGGACACCTGGGCACAGGAAGCCCTGGTCGCCATGCGGTCAACCTCCTCGTGGTGGTTGAAGTTCCGCCATATGCCTTCCTCGCTGTAGTCCTGCCAGGGGCCTTCAGCGAGGATTCCATCGAGGGCAATGGAGTAGGAGCAGGTCTCGCTCTTGAAGTCGGCTCGTGTCTTGTAGGTCAGACCGGGAAGCACATGAAGGTTGATTGGCATGGTCATTCCACTCGTGGGATAGCCAGCCTAACGATCGAACCTGGCGTAGAGGGTCCTGTCCCCTCTACGCCAGGTTTCACGATCCTCTGTCTACCAGCGGTTGCTACGGCTCTTGCTCAGCGAGTTCTTGGAGTTCTTGGAGTTCTCGTCCGACGAGTTCACCTTGACCTTGTTGTCGGTCTGGAGATCCAGACTCTTGATGCCCTGGGGGTTGAGGACACCGATCCCGATGTTCATGGGCCCCACGTCCACGGGGGTGCCCACGGGGGTGCCCACGAGGTTGAGGAGGTCAGCCGGGACATCCCCGGTGCCCGTGTTGTCCTCGAACACAGCACGGGTTCCGGTCTGAGCCTCGTTGGCGTACATGCTGTCGAGGTTGACACCACCCACGTCGAGCCCCTTGCTGCCACCCGACCGACGACGGAGGATACCCTTGGTGGCTCTGGACTTCTGAGCACCACCGGCTTCGTAGACGGTGTGGCTGCTGAAGTAGTCCTGTGACATCCCTCTTGCGGCATCACCCAGCAAGACAGACCGAGTCGTTCCCACGTCTGCCGAGAAGGCAGCAGCGTTGATCATCACTCCCTGGGCCGCAGCCCAGTTGCCAGCGTTGGCGTGATCCATTGCCTGAGCCTGAGCTTGGACGATCTTCTGAAGGGCGACCTCTTCCATGACGATCGGGTTGTCCTTCGTGTCGGCCTGGCCGTTCTTGACGAACTTGACCTTCATGGCGGTCGTCAGCTCAACCGGCGTGGTGTTCGCCACGTCGTAGAACTTGGCGACAGCCGTGACCACCTTCACACCACGCGGGTGCGTGTTCTTGCGGGAGGGGATCTTGAGGTGCAAGACCAGGTGGTAGGGCTGCTCGGCCAGCAGGTCGTCGCAGGTCACCATGACGGTGCCGTCATCGTTCTCCTTGACACTGAGGTCATTCAGCACTCCCAGGATCTCCACTCCCTCAGTCGGAGTCAAGGTGACCTGGACGTTCTGCCCGTAGGTGGACACAAGACCACCCAACTCCACACCGAAGGCAGACAGGATCTTGTCCGGGGTGTCGATGTAGTGGTAGTTCCCGCCATCCACAGCGAGCTGCTCCAACAGCTCTGAGTTGCATCCCGTTCCATACCCGAAGGTCGAGATCGGGGTGGACCCACGGGTCTTGTTGGCTGCCATCAGGATGCCTTCAGCATTCTGAATCCCGGCGTTGGCCTGACCATCCGTGAACAGCAGGCAACGACGGACGGTGCCCTTGACTCCCTTGTCTGAGAGGCAGTCGATGGCCTGGAGGAGTCCGCCGGAGAGGTTGGTTCCCCCACGGGAGTTCACCTGGTTGAGAGCCTGGATGGCCGTCTTCTTGTTCTCCGGCGTCATCTTCGTGGGTTCGAGGATGGTGTCGATCTGGGTGTCAAAGATGACCAGGGACAGCCGGTCACTGGGCGTGAGGTGCTCGATCAGCTTGAGGAGGGACCGCTTGGCCATCTCCATCTTGCTGTTGACACCACCATCCATCGAGCCGGAACGGTCGAGGGCTACAGCCAGGTCGAGCGGGGCTCGCTCGCTCTCCGGCATCGTTGGAGGGTTGAAGGACACGAGCCCATAGGGCTCGTGATCCTCATCGTGCTTGAGGTTTTCACGAGCCATGAGGGTCGTGAACAGGTCGGACGTAGGTGTCTTGCTCATTTGGGGCTCTCCCGTTTCGAGCTTTGATGCCAGGAGTGCGACCCTTGCTGAGGGGGTCCAGACTCACGGAGGCAAGAAGGTGACTCGGCGTATGCCCGGCACAAGTTTTGATACTTGTCAGCGGGTGGGTGAGCTGGCACGCGGTCTATTGACCCTGATGTCAGCTACGGGACTATACCAGCAGCCACATGAAAGTCCCCTACTTGGGCGGAATCACCTTGAGTTGACCTGATTGGACAAGTCCGACTTACCCAATCGGACAACTCAAGGTGCTGAAAATACTCGGGTTTAGTCGGGTAACTTTCGGGGTCATCTCGTATGTACTGGTGAAGCCAACAGAGAGGAGACGCAAAATGGGCAACGCCAACATCATGCGAGAGCTGGACAGCGGACACTGGGCCGAGACCAACCCTGCCGCTTGCCCCTGCCGGGGTTCTGGCTGGCTACTCAGCGATTGGGACACCCACCACAAGTGCCCCCTCCACTTCCAGGGTCAGCCGCACAGCGAGGACGATGGCGGCGAGGACTTCGACTACGAGGCCGCAGACCTCGCCAACTACCGGGCCGCTTACGTCGAGTTTCGTCGGCGGTCGGGCCTCTCCCCGATGGAGATGATCCGCTCTGCTGCCCTGGTCATGGAAGGCAAGCCTTCCCCCGCAGCTTGGGTCAACGCGGCTGAGCTGGTGGCCTGCGAGATTGTGTCCAACGAGCTGGATCAGCGGGCTCTGGCGGCAGGCTACTCCTGCCGCCTGGAAGCCGCCTGGGCTGCCGAGGCTGCTGTTGAAGCCGGTGCCCGTCACCGTGGCATGGATCCTGATGTCTATGCCCCCTACGGCTCCCCTGAGCGTGCCGACGCGGACGCCTGGTACCCCAACCGCTGATCTGTCGGTTCGGACAAGTCCCGGTTGTCCGAAAAGACAAGTAATATCAATAAGTTAGTTAGGTAACTTCCCCTCACCGGGTCGTATCTAAGGTGCAAGGAGAGACAACATGGCCCACGACCTGACCACCCACGCGACCTGGACTTGCGGCTCGAACATGAGCTGGAGCACCGAGGTCATCGGCTCCCGAGGCGACATCTACACCGTCTCCTACGGAGCCACCCCTCACGGCATCTACCAGTACGACTGGGACTGCTCCTGCCCGGCTCGGAAGCCCTGCAAGCACATCAAGGCAGTCCAGGCCAGCGGAGCCCGCTGTGGCTGGAACGGCACCCTGGAAGTGGGGGCTGAAGCTGCCCGCCGGGATGATGGAAGCCCTTGCTGCCCGGACTGCGGCGGCGACCTGACTGCAATCAACGTGGGAGTCTGAGATGAACACCGTCTACTGCAAGTTCTGCGGAAACAACCAAGTCGAGTCCGATCCTGATGTCCGACTCCCCTGCTGTCCTGACTGCGAGGCCAGGATCACGGCACTAGGCCAGGCGGGTGTCTTCTTCCGGGAAGCCATCGAGCAGTATGGGCGATGCTGTTCCGGTCTCTCCGGTGAGCACCTCTACCTTCACAGTGAGGGGTTCGATAGCGACTACGAGGCGGCTGGGATGCGGGTCGAGGTTGAGGCAGGGGTCAACTTTCACGCTGACGGAGCCACCTGCTACTGGCTGTTCGACAACGACTCGACCTGCCACAGCGAGGAGTTCGGGGACATGATCCCCTACGACGCTGCCGACTTCTGGGAGCAGGTTGAGAAGCTGGTCGGGACGGCTGCCGAGGTGGCATTCGACAGCGACGTGCTGACCTGCGAGCACTGTGGCTACCACTACCACGTCGGGAATGATGACCACGATGACTGTGGTGAGGAGTAAGCGGTAGCTCTGCTATAGGGTTGGGCTGACATGGACAAGCTTTCCATGCGTGTTGCCAAGCGTTGGCTTGCAGCCAAGTATGACCCCTTTCGTCTTCAGACTCCTGAAGACGTTCTCTCTACTCATCTTTACACAGTGCATCCTACAGAGGATGACCTGAGCAGAGATGTGAGGGGGGACTACACGGCTAAGACAGCCTTGTTGAAGCGTGCTCGTGCCTGGTCTCTCGATAAATTCGTGGACCACATGGAGAGGCACGCTTGGAACAACCGCATCGAGGAACTGCGTTCAAGTCTTGTCGAGAATCCTCTGCTCTACATGGTTCGAGTCAAAGGGAGGACCAAGGACCGAGGGAATACCTTCGAGAAGGACATCCCTCGGTTGCGAGAACATCTCCAGGAGTTCTACAAGTACGAGAAGTGGGCTGACCAGTGGGAGCTGGTGGTCAAGCCTCGCCCCAAGTCCGACTACCGCAGGCTCGAAGATCTGGAGGCGATGCGGAAAGAACGAGAGCGAGCCTGGGCCAAGTTGTACAAGGAACTACGGGATCTGAAGCCGGAGATCAAGGTCGAACATTCAAGCGGCTACGCCATCCACATCTTGGTGTTTGATCAGGATGTGGCCGTTGGTGGGATTATGGCTGAGTACATTGAACGGACGGATTTCAACAGGATACCCGCTCTCAAAGGAGAGATCGTGTTGTCTGGTGGTTGTTGGGAGGACATCCAGAAGCTCGCGGGGCAATTCGGGGACGGGGAGGTGTGGAGCATCCCCAAGGCGACCCTGTGGCCCGAATACCGAGGAAAAGGAATCGGGTTCGACCTCTACGAGAAGGTCGTGTCCATGTTGAAGGGCATGAGAGGCCCCGTATACCTCGAAGCTCATGAGTGCCTGAGGAATCAGTGGGGTACGATGGGGGCGACGAGCCCAGACGCTCACCGGGTCTGGAAGAAACTGGTGACTCGATACCCATCATCAGGCACGGTCATCGCCGTCGTTTGAAAAACGAGGACAGCCCCGGAGCCGGTGAAGGCTCGACGGGGGCTGTCGGGGAGGGTCTCCCTGTCCGAGGAGGAGTGCTTGAACTTGCGTTTTTGGTACGCGATGTAGGACTCGAACCTACCACCTCGGGTGTGAACCCGATGCTCTACCAACTGAGCTAATTGCGTGGTTGCTTGTGAGCAGTTCCAATGGGGACAGGGAAAGGGGTCGTCCGACCGAGTAGAGGGGCTTAGTTATGGTGCCCTCACGGGCAACAAACCGATTGGATGGTTTGTCAGATTACGAGTCTGAGCTTGTGAGCCTTCTCAGGGAGGTCGGACGAAAGTGTCAAACTTGCCAAGACCGAGACGGTCTAAGCAGGCATGGAGGGTCAAAGAAGCGGTGCCACCGTAGCGGCTTGTAGGACTATACGACCATGCAGCCAAAAGTCACCTACTTGGGCGAAAGAAAATCTCGGCGGATGCCAGCGAGGGTCACCGTGGACTGCATCCGGGTGCCGTCACGGAGCCATCGCTGGACTGCCTGAGTCAGTTCAGCAGCCACAGAGACGTTGAAGGGGAGATTCTCCCCATCCTCGCAGGTGGCTTCCTGCTCGGCTCCGTCCTGACCCTCGATGCGGAAGTGCCCATCCCAGACGACATGCCCGTAGGTGCCGTTCTGATCGAGCCCAGCGTGAACACAAGGGATGCCCTGCTCTCGCGTGAACTCGGTGATGATCTTGCGAGCCGTCCAGTTGTCCAGGCAGTCCACCACCAGGTCAGCTTCTCCGAGGAGGGCCGCGACGTTGACGGCTTCGATCTTCCGCTGGACGCCTTCCATGCGGAAGCCGAACAGGCCCTGCATCATCTGGGTGAGAGCAGGCACCTTGCCCTGGCCCATCCCCATCAGGGTGTGAGCCTGGCTCTGGACGTTCTTGGCTTCCACGCGGTCGTAGTCGATCCCACGCTGACGGGCAGCGAAGTTCCGCGACAGCCAGATGTAGTGGGAGCCCTGGTTGCCCAGGCCACAGACGATGATGAGTGGGAGCTTGTTGGTCATGGGTGTCTATACGACGTGGTTGGAGAAGTTTCCTGACAGGAGGGATGGTAATCCCTTGATTGAAATCTCGTGGGTAGGAGATCCCATGCCCCAGACGACTTTCAGTGATGTGGTTCGAGTGGCTTCGACCATGCCGAAGGGTTCAGCTAGAAAGGAGCTGGTGATGAAGCTCCGAGCCGCCAAGCTGGAGTGGGATGAGGATGAGCGGAAGCGTCTTCGTCGGGACAATGACGATGGCTTCTTGCTGGTCCCGGAAGGGTCCATCGTAGGTGCTCACCTGAACCTGAACAAGCGACCCTTCTTCAACCTCAAGCGTCCTCGGAAGCAGGGTGGTCGGTCTGACTTTCCGATGGAGACGATGGGCCATGTCCGGGCTCTGGTGCTTTCCCGAGCATACTTCTACGTCGGTCTGACGGGGAGCAAGAAGACAGCTTTGGGTGGTTCTCAGAAGAGCCCCTACGCGGGTCCTGTGGGTCGTCTGACGGCTGCGGAGGTGCCGGAGGGGGGGTTCGGCAGCGTGCCGTCCAGTGGCAGCTCAGTGCTCACTTTCAACCCCCGAGCGTTCCCTGAGTACAGGTCGTTGTTCTTCTGCGTGAACCAGGACACACCGGTCGATGGTGCTGGTGACGTGATCATGCGGGACTGGAAGCTCTGGGCCTCCGGTCCTCATGCGATGAGCGATGCCAAGATTCACGAGAGGCTCGAAGCTCTGGGCTTGAACCCGGACGACATGGGCTCTGGTGCTCGGGTGGCTTCCTTCATGGAATCCGAGGGTGTGCGTCCTTGGACACCGACCTTCAACGACGATCCCATGTACACAGCCGTGCGGTCGGACCTCATCCGACTGGCGTACCAGCATGACGAGGCCCGACGCTACTTGTTGCCGCTACTCAGGTAGCCCTCAACCGAACTTGGCCTCGGGCCGGATGAGCACCCGGTTCGGCTGCTCACCGTTCGCGGAGAAGGCGACCGCCTGGAACCCGGTCAGGTTCGCAGTCGGGTCGGCGGTGATCCCGTGCATCTGACCCGCACGCAGCATCTCCTGGACGGCCTCCAGGATCTCGGTCGGGTTGGACAGTTCGGTGACGGTCTCACCACCAACCTGACGGGTGGTCACCTCGAACGGCAGCGGGACCGGAGCCGTGCCGTGCTGGCTACGGAAAGAGGTCAGCTCCACGACTGCGTGGGTGCTGTAGATGTCAGTGCCTTCGGTCTGGATGAGGTTCATGATTCAGCCCTCCTCGGGGTCAGTAGTGCTTGTGTGCTCTCGAAGTGTATTCAACCACCCCTCATTACGCGCCTGCCAGCGAAAGTCCACTGGGTTGCAGGAATAATCGAGGGGTCCAGGTCCACACCACTTGCAGAGAACCAGGTCGTCTGAAGTGGCGATCCACCAGGGGAGGCGGGTGTAATCAGCGGGGTAGGGCTTGCTGATGGCGGTCTCGACACCAGCAAAGGTTTCCAGGTCGATCCAGGAGGGTCCGGTGATCCCTGATCCTGGGTGGGTGTGAGCCACCCCCCAGACAATCTCGTGATTCTCGATGATGAACCGCAAGAGGATGTCAATGTCCTCAGCTCGTTCTCTCTTGGGTGGGATGTAGCCCGCACTCCTGCCTTCAGGGAGCCACCACAGGAGTGGGTTTCCCTCGAAGTCGAGCACAACGCTGGCTTCCTTCTCACCGTACATGTCAGGTGCTGTCCCAGGTGTGCTTGGGGTCCGGGACGAACGTGATCCCACCGACGTTGTTCAGGTTGCCGAGGTAGTCGAGGAACACCTGACGGACGAGCCAACCCCCAGGCACAGAGGTCCGCTGGACCTCAGCCGAAGCCTGCTTGTTCCCCTGCTTGTCTTCATGGATGATTTCCCAGTTCATCTCAGTAGTCATCGTAGTCGTCCTCGTAGTAGTTACGGTGGTTGTCCACTCGCCGGTAGACGACGAGGACTCGGGTGTCGATGGCTTCACCGATGACCGTGGGCAACGTCTCCAGGCTGTACCGTTGGTCGTAGGACTCTCCGGTGGCGTGGTCGGTCAGGCAGATACCTGAGTCGATGATCCCCAGAGTGGCCTTCTGTACCAGACACTCCCAGCGACGACCCCTGTAGCGGAACTGGACCACAGCCTCACCACGGTTGCCGCCTTCCTTCCAGTCGAGCAGTTCGGAGTCCGTCATGGCCAGAGCTGCCTTTGCGGCCTCACCGAAGTCCACCTTGGCCAACTCACGCCGACCATCAGCGGTCCCCACCTGCTTCATCAACGCTTCACGCTGCTCAGCCAGGATCCGCTCACGCTCAGCAGCTTCCAGTTCAGCCAGCCGAGCCGCTTCTTCAGCCGCACGCCGGGCCTCAGCCTCGGCACGGAGCCGTGCGACTTCAGCACGAGCCCAGGACTCGAACCGGAAGGCCAGGTCGAGAGCCGGGGTGACGTTGGGGATGTCGTGGACGATCTCCTTCTTGTCGAGGAAGGCTGCCTGCACCATCGGCTCAGGCCCCTTGGGGAACTCCTGACGCACGAAGATGAGGTTGCCCTCCTCGTCCTTGCAGACCAGGACACGGATGAACCTCCCCAGTCCTTCAGGGATGAGGAAGACCTCCTCTGTCTGCTCCGCGATCCTGGTCGGGTCAGTCGAGACCTGAGCCCCGTCCAGGATGACGCGGTTGCCGACGAGGTAGCCATGGAAGGCAGGACGCTTCTGGTCGTAGGTCCAGTCAGGCTGGCCCTCTCCCTTCCACGTCGCCACCTTGCTGCCGCCGATCTCGAACTCGTGCCAGCCGTGTTCACGGGGGAGCCGACCCTTGAGCTGGAACCGCCTGCCTGCATGAGCGAGGCTCCGCCCTCCCGTCCAGGGGACGGTGACGGTCTCGTTCGTAGCAAGCAGGTCGGCCCAGCCCATGAATCAGTTCTCCTTCAAGTGAATGCGGTGTTCCCATTCTTCTACGCTCTCGCCTCGCCTTCTCCGACGAGCCATCTTCAACTTTGCTTCTGCGGTGTTGAGGGCTTTTGATATGGTCCGTCCTCGTTGCTCTTTGGCTTCAGGCTCTTCATGCAGAGCCTTCATGCGTGAACTGGCCGCCGCTCGTCTCTCAAGCGTCCAAGAGTCTCTCACGCCCTTCCGGTGATTCGCCTTGACCTCGGGTCGGGCTTGGGTCTCTCGGGAGATGTCCCCCAGTCGTTCTCGAACCTCTGGTGTGTAAGCGTCCTTCTGGTTCTGGATTCTGGCGATTCGCTCTTCAGGAGAGAGATTGGCCCAGGACTCTCGGAGAGCGTCTCTTTGCTGCTCCCTCTTGTCGGGATCGGCATGGAGACTCAGCATGGTGTCTCGTGCCCTTGCTTTTGCTTCTGGCCGATTGGCTCTCTTCTTGGCGGCTTTCCGAACCTTCTTCTTGATGTGCGGCTGAGCCATTGCCTCTCGCACCGCTTGACCGACTTTTGCTCGCAAGGCCGGGTTCTCGTAAGCCTTGCGGACGGCAACCGAAATCTTCTTCTTGGTGGCCTCGGAGGTTGGCCCATTAGCACCCCCCTCCTGGATGTTGTAGCCAAATGGAGCCAGAGAACTGGCTATGAACTGCTTTTCAAGCAGGTCCAGCTCCTCTTGGGAAGCTGCGGTCGCCACCACGTCGCAGGTGAAGTGGTGGCGACCGTGCTTTCTGATGGCGGCTTTCAACGCCACACATTGACTGCCTGCTCTGAAGTGCTGCGGCCAGCGTGCTTTCAGGTTTACGGTTTGACCGTGGTAGCACTTCCTGTTCACAGAACAGGTGATGCGGTAGACGACTCCGTAGACCATGAGCACCTCCGGTCACCACTATACCGCGTATATGGGCTTCTCCAGCAGGTCGGTCTTGAGGATCTCCTCCACCAGGGTGAACCGGGGCCGCTGAGCGACCGGAGCGAACTGACGAGCAGCAGCAACCGGAGTGCTCTTGATGAGATCCCGCAGGGTCCGCAGGAAGGTGTACGGGTCTGCCGCGTCCACGGCATCCTTGAGCAGATCCATGCGGATCAGCGGGATGCCGAGGGCAGCGGAAGCCTGAGTCACAGCCCCATCGTTCACCATCCGTCCGCCGCCGTAGCCCATCCCCGAGGGGGTCTGGTGCCACACGATGGCAGTCGGGTGGAGTCCACGAGCCTGGATGGCCCGCTCCAAGGTCCGAGACCCGTCTTCCTGGTCGCCCACGATGAACAGCACGAGGTCGTGGTCATTGGGGACGACCATGCCTGCCTGAACGAGTCCGTTGATCCCTTCTCCGTACCGGGTTCCCCCGGTGCAGGTGAGGCGACCGACCACCTTGGCGATGGCCGCACGGTTCCACGCCGGGAAGCTGAGGGGCTTCGGGTTGGAGTGGAACGCGGACGCGAAGAACTTCTCCTGCGGGAAGCAGGGGATGAGCTTCTGGATGAACTTCTTGGACTCCTCGATGGCGTTCTGCTGCGAGGGGGAGATGTCGATCACGAAACCGATCACGATGCCCTTGAGGGCCTCCTCCATGACAGCCCGAGCCGTGGTGTCCGCAGCCTCCTCCATGACGGCGACGTTCTCAGCCTTCCGCATGTTCTTGGCGAGGTTCGCAGCCCGCATGTCCGACTTGTTGGCAGCCAGAGCCGTCTCCCACTTCTTCCGGTAGGCCGGAACGTCGAGGAGGCCCAGGTCTTCCAGGGACAGCGAGTACAACTCGATGTCCCGGTTGGACATGCCAGCGTCGATGCACGCAGCCATGACGGCACGGGTCCAGCCACCCAGGTGGGCGATGCGGGACACGACGACCTTGGACGACAGCCGCTCAGCGGTGATCTTCTCGCAGACCTCAGCCTCCGAGAGCCCGGACCAGTCCACAGCACCCGAGGACATCTGCTCACCGAGAGCCATGCTCCGGCGACCGTCCTTGGACTGCTTCTGGTTCCAGTCGAGCTTGTCGAAGAACATCGGAGTCGTCGGCTTGTAGCGAACCGAAGCCGCCAGCCCACGAACCATCTTCTTCTGACCACCACGGACGAGCCCGTCCAGGATCTTGGTGTTCAGCTCACGGTGACGCAACCACCGCTCAACCGTCTTGGGGTAGCGACCAAGGTGGGGGTGCTTGTCCGAGTTGCCGAACCCGAGCTTGGCGTTGATCTCACGGATGCCGGGGATCTTCAGCACCTGACCGACACGGGTGACGAGCTTGGTGTCGAAGCCGTTCTTGCCCTTGCCATGCAGGAGCAGCATGGCTTCACCGATGGCCCGGAAGTCGTCGTCGTAGAAGGTGTCCTCACCATCCTTGATGGCAGCACCGACCCGGTCGGCCTGTGCCAGCAGGAAGGCAGCGAGCATGACCTTCATGTCCTTGTGCTCACGCGGGAAGGCCCACGAAGCCCAGTGGGCCACGAACTCGGGGTCGTCCTTCCAGATGTCAGCGATGGACTGGTACATCCAGACGGCGACCTCGGGGTACAGCCCGGCCTTGCGGTACTCACCGACGACCCGAGCACCATCACGGATGATGCCGTCGTCACCGACGACGCCGACACGGACCCGCTTGGTGACCTCCTTGCCCTTCTTGTTCCGCTGACGGTCGAGCCGGAACACGACCCGACCCTCGCCCTCGATGTCCTTGTGGGACGCACGGACCCACCGCACGCCGATGTTGTGGCGTGCATCGGTGGACAGGATGCCATTGGAGTTGTGGACCAGGTGATCGGTCGGGTTCGTCATGGTGGCAATGAGCCGCTCGGCGGGACCGAGGCCCTCGACACGCTGGACGTGGTTGGGATCGTTCTGAGTCATGGCTGTCTCCTCTGAATGGCCTCCCCGTGAAGGGAGGGAGTTGAGGTCAGCCTCCTCCCGCCATGTTTGGAGAGGAGGCTGTTGCGTCTATAGACGCGGGGGTGTCCGACTTACGGACAGGACGCTGGTTGTTGGGCTACCTGACAGCCCCACCACGGGAATCTTCCTTTCCCACCGTGAGGTGGAGAGGAGCCGAGTGGCGAGGAATCCTCGGGTTGAGGCCGAAGAAGGACCGCAGCTCAGCAGCAGCTTCCGTGAAGGCATGGAAGCACCACCGACCCTTGGGGGATCGGTTCAGGCTCTCAGGGTCGTACTCGAATCGAACGGGCCGACCTTCGAGGATGCTGGGGACAGTCAACCCACGGGTCTTCCTGTCCCAGTCCTCGTAGAGCCGGTCCAAAGTCCTGGAAGGTCCCCGAGCCTCAAGCTGAGTGATCTTGGACCGAATCGACCACAGGTCGCCGTTCTTGCGAGGATGCTCCCCGAAGATGACGGAGATGTGCGGACCCCACTGAGAAGGCCGCAGTTCCAGAGGAACCCAAGCCAGGCGAGGGACCAGATCCTTGCCCTTCTCCCTACGGGAGAGGTCGAGGATGGAGGACCGCCATCCGCCGGGAGAGTCGGACTCCCAAGCTGCGGGATGCTGAGGCAACCAGTTCTTGTAGAGCAGGTAGAACCCCTCGTCCGCCATGAGCACAGCCCAGAACCGCGAGGTGCCTCGACCCGGAGGATCGAGCACAAGCCGTGCTGTTGCTGATGGGCGGAGGTGTTCCATGATCCTGCATACGACCTCGCCGGGGAAGTTCCCAGCTAAATGTAGATGGCGGAAACGGTGGGATTTGAACCCACGAGTCCCTTTCAGGACTGCTGGTTTTCAAGACCAGTGCCTTCAACCGCTCGGCCACGTTTCCGAACTTTGGGGAGCCTCCTCATAGAAGAGGCTCCCCTCCGATCTTGGAATCATCCGATGGCGGTGATCCGACCAGCACCGATGGTCCTGCCACCTTCCCGCACAGCGAAGTTGCTGGAGGCGTCGAAGCCTGCGGGCTTCTGGAGCGAGACCTTGATGTGGACCCGCTCACCGGGCATCACGACCTGGATGTCCTCCGGGATGGTGACCGTCCCCGTGATGTTGGCGGTGCCGAACTACTTCTTCCTGCGTTTCCAGCTCTCTTTCATCCTCTGAGATTTCAGTGCTCTGGTTTCGGGGGAGTCTTTCCGACCCTTAGTGCTGTTGTCCTTGAGCTTTTTGGTCGTCTTGGGGTGTCTCCCATAGACCCATCCCGGTTCCAACGGGTTGGTCTTCGGGATCTTCTTCTCTCCGTCTTCTGGGTGCCACACCCAGCGTGTTCCAAGACAATGGTTGCCCTGGCTACGCATCCTCTTTTTTGCAGCCCTTGAAATCTTTGCTTTGGCTTCTTCGGTGTGGGTCTGTCCTTCCCAGCAAGGTGGCCTCATGTTGCCGCCTTGAGCCTCACGGCCTTTAGCCGCGAAATCCTCCAACCACGCTTGACTCCGGGCTGGCCCTGAGATGGCACCCCCTTTGCGCCCCCACTCTACGAGCTGGTCTCGGGTGATTTCACGAGCGTTGTAGGCCCTACGAGCCCACTCCCTCCGTTTCTCAGGAGGGATATTCTTGAGGGCTTGGTAGTAGCGGTTCCCCTGATAACCCCCTGGGATCAGGTTGTAGGAGTCCCGGTTGTCTACCACCGCCTGAGTCACCAGTTCAGCTTCCTTGGTCATCATGTCGTCTGGGTTGTCAAAGACAAAGAGGACGGTCTTCTGGAAAGACTCCTTCCCGTACTTCTGAATAGCCCTTCGGATGGCTTTTCCAGAACCGATGTAGTCATCGTCGGGATCAATAGTTCGGTGGGCTCCGATGTAGAACTTCCCGTTGATGGTGTTCGTTGTCTTGTAGACGGTGTAGTGCATGGAGCCTCCTGTTAAGAAGACCCCATGCACTAACTATTGCAGACGGGGGTGCTAACCAGTCTTGAACCGCTCTACTTGACTGACAGGACGCGACCAGCACCGATGGTTCGACCACCTTCACGGACAGCGAAGTTGGACCCTACGTCGAACCCCGCAGGCTTCTGGAGCAAGAAGCTGAGCTTGGCCCGCTCGCCCGGCATGACGACCTGGACATCATCGGGGAGGGTCACCGTGACGGTGATGTTGGCCGTGCCGAAAAACACCTGGGGCTGGTAGCCGGTCTTGAACGGCTTGGCCCGACCTCCCTCCTTCGCCGTGAGGGTCAGGAAGTCGGCCTCGAACTCGGTGTGGGACTTGATGGTTCCGGGGGCCGCGATGACCTGGCCGGTGACGATCTCTTCCCGCTTCACACCCCGCAGGAGGATGCCCACGTTCCAGCCTGCCTTGGCCACCGACACGTCCTTGTGGAACGCCTGGGTGCCCGTGCAGACCACTTCACGAGCCTTCTCACCGGGCTTGTCCAGTCCGATGATCTCCACCTTGTCGCCCACCTTGATGGAACCCCGGTCGATACGACCGGTGACCACGGTGCCACGACCCTGGATGGTGTGGATTCCCTCGATGCTCATCTTGAACGGCGAGGTGTGGTCCCGCACCGGGTCCGGGAAGTCAGCGTCGATGGCGTCCATCAGAGCCTGGATGCACAGGCAGTCCGGGTGATCCGGGTCGCCAGTGGCCTGGATGGCTTCCAGGGCTTTGAGAGCGGACCCGCGAACGAAGGTCACGTCCTCGAATCCGTACTGCTCCAGGATCTCACCCGCTTCCATCTCGACCAGGTCGAGCAGCTCCTCGTCGTCGGTCATGTCGATCTTGTTCACGAACACGACGAGGTTCTTGACGCCGACCTGGCTGGCCAGGAGGACGTGCTCCTTGGTCTGCGGCTCGGGGCCCTGGCTGCCGTCCACCAGGAGGATCGCTCCGTCCATCTGGGCGGCACCCGTGATCATGTTCTTGATGTAGTCGGCGTGTCCGGGGCAGTCGATGTGAGCGTACTCCCGCGTGTCCGTCTCGTACTTGACGTGAGCCGTGTTGATGGTGATCCCGCGAGCCTTCTCCTCGGGGGCCTTGTCGATCTTGTCGAACGCCACGGCGAGGCCGAGACCGCGAGCGGCCTGGATGGCGGTGATGGCAGCCGTCAGGGTGGTCTTCCCGTGATCGACGTGGCCGATGGTTCCGATGTTTACGTGGCACTTCTCTTCGTTCATTTTCTCAGTCCTCGATGATGGGCTCGAAGGCGTACTACGCACAACGGTCCCGTGGTTGGTTGACCCACTGGTTGATTGGCCTCACCGTCATGGGTCAGGCTCGGTGATGGTGTCCGAAGGGGGGATCGAACCCCCACGCTCTTTCGAGCACTGGCACCTCAAGCCAGCCTGTCTACCAAATTCCAGCATTCGGACATGAAGTACCCGGAGAGGGGCTCGAACCCTCAGTGCCTCTACAGGCTGCGGTTTTTAAGACCGCCGCGTATGCCAGTTCCGCCATCCGGGCTCGTGGGGATTGGCGTCCCCTGGCGGGGATGTCGCGATTTCACGCCAAACACGACTTGATGGCGGAGAGGGTGGGATTTGAACCCACGAGCCCCCTTTCGAGGAATCAGATGCTCTTCCAACTGAGCTATGCCCCTACAAGATGGCAAGGAGACTGGGAATCGAACCCAGCGAGACCGGGGTTGGAATCCAGTCCGTGCTCACAGCACCCTCCCTACAAGATGGTGGCCCAGGTCGGACTCGAACCGACACGCTCGTGAGAGCACCTGATTTTGAATCAGGCGTGTCTACCAACTCCACCACAGGGCCTGGTGATGTGGCAGGGAGGACCGGAATCCTCCCTGCCACAGATGGCGGAGACGGTGGGATTTGAACCCACGAGACCCTTTTGAGGTCCACTGCCTTTCCAAGACAGCTCCTTTAGCCACTCGGACACGTCTCCATGATGGTGGGAGAGAGTGGAATCGAACCACCAGTGCTCGTAGAGCGTCTGATTTACAGTCAGGTGAGCACACCGCCTGCTCAACTCTCCCACAATGGTGACCGGGGGGGGACTCGAACCCCCAAGCTCTTACGAGCACCAGTGTCTGAGACTGGCGTGTCTACCAAGATTCCACCACCCGGCCACGAACCTGCCCCATGAGGGGGCAGGGTGACGATCCCAGGGTGGCGACCTGGATCGTCGTGTTCTATCAACCAGCGATGTCAAATGACCTGAGACCCAGATGGTCAGCAGGTTGGTTCCATTGCTGGAACCCGGAAACGAGGAAGCCCCCTCGGGCCAGGTGGCCGGAGGGGGCTTCGTCAGGGTTGAGACTGTGAAGTCGTCTACCCGATGCCACCTCCGGCCATGCTTGAAAGCAGAGCATACGAGCCCAGCCACAAGCTCGGGGAGCTTGCACTGGTGAACGCGACGGTGGCGGGGAAGTTCTTCATGATGCAGGGAGACTAAAGCCCGAGTTCAAGGGTGTCAACCCCTTTGGCGTCTTTTCTCGCCAAACACGCCAAATACGCCCTGGTAGTGCTCCTATAGAGGGGATCCTTTTGTAGGAGGACGACATGCCTGACGAGATCCCCCCCCAGCCAGTCCATGTTGCCGCAGCCCCCATGATCGAGACTCCTGGTCAGGTTGCCGTCCCGAAGTGGGCCGTGTCGGTTGTGGGCACGGTGTTCATGACCCTCCTCCTGGCCTCTGGCGGCTGGGTGATTCGCACCTGGGATGCCCCGGAGCGGATCGCCACGTTGGAGTCCGAGGTGTCGTCCCTCAAGGACACGCGGGCTGCTGAGAAGCTCCAGGCCCAGGAGAAGCTCAGCAAGATTCACGAGGACGTGGCTCTCATGCAGAAGGACGTGGAGTCCATCAACGGGCACCTGGACTTCATCACCGCGAGGCTGACCCAGTGAGGCAAACCCTCCTGCTCGTCATGTTCCTTGTCGGGTGTATGGCAAGGGCAGAAGACCCACCCGCTGAGAGCCAGCAGGCTCAGGTCCAGGTCCAGGTGGAGGATGCTGCCGAGACCATCTCCAAGACCGCAGACAGCATGAGGGCCCTCGTCTGCCGCTTCAAGGACGTAGACGCCTTGGCAGCCAAGGCCCCGGACATCCCCTCAGGCTGGGCCGTGCCCAAGCTGCTCGTCTATGAGGCCGAGGGCTCTACCTGCTCGCAGATCCCATCGCGTCAGCAGGCCGAACTGGTCGCCCGAGCTGCCTGTGAGGCTGCACCCATGGACAGCGAGGCACCAGCGGTTCAGTGCTCCTGGACGGTTGAGGAGGTCTGGGCCCACAAGGGTGGACCACCGGCCCCGGACGGCGACGACGATTCATCCCCCTGACCTGTAGACCCCCAGGAAGTTCATCACGGCGGGGGACACCAGCCCCTCGACAGACTCCCCCACAGCCAGGTGACGCCTGATCTCGGTGGCAGACACGTCGGGGTAGGTCTTGTCGAGCCGGTCGTAGAGGTCGAGCGTGGGGTCGAGTGATCCCTCGCGTCCGACTACGAAGATGCCGAACTCCTTCAGGATGTCGCCCCAACGGTGCCACTTGTGGCACTCGCCCAGGATGTCGGAGCCGACCAGAAGGAACAGCTCGTTGTTGGGGTACTGGGCCTGGAACATGGCCAGCAGGTCGTAGGAGTAGGTGGACTCCTCTCGTTCCCACAACCAGCGGGCAGCCTGGGAGACGACGATCCTGGGGTCATCCGCGAAGGCTGCTTCAGTCATCGCCATTCTGGTGGTGTAGCTGGCGGTGTGGCCGTCGGGCTTGAGGGCGTGGTTGTAGGCCGGGACGACGAGCACGAGGTCAAACACCTCGGCAGCATCACGGGGCACAGCCTCGTGGACGACGTGAACGGGATCGAACGACCCCCCGTAGACGGCGATTCTCATCGCTTCAGGAAGCCAGCGGCTGCTGTGAATCCAGCACCCAGCACCTTCAGCTCCTTCTTGGAGACCCACTTCCGCTCGCGGGCCACTTCGACGAAGGTGGCATCGCCATCGTGGAGCAGGATGAACTCCCCGTTCTCATTGACAAGGCATTGCTTAGCCCAGTTCACCAGGAGGCTCCGAGCGTACTCGCGAGCGAATGACGCCTCACCCTTGTTCCAGTCGGACATTCTCATTTTGAACCCTCGTTAGGGTTCCTATACGACCGGGGAAGGTGAAACTTGTCTGCCCATGAGGAATTCCATGCCGACCCTTCGTTCAAAGCTCATCCGTCTGGCTCACGAGAACCCCAACCTGCGGGGTGACCTCCTTGAGGTTCTGACAGCCGGGCAGGAGAGGATGGCAGAGCACCGGGTGACGGCTACGAGCCAGGACACCAAGGACTTCTTGACATGGGTGTTTCTCAGGGAAGCTCGCGGTGAGAAGAAGCCCCTGAGTGACGCGGAGTTCCGCCGCACGCTCAAGCGTCTGGGGGTCGGCATTCGGGAGAAGACCCCGGAGCGGAAGAAGGGTGATCTCACGAAGGGTGAATACATCCGTCCTGACAAGCACAAGTGCAAGTCTGAAGAGAACATGGAGGCTTGCGAGCAGTACCACGGCGAGTACGGCGAGGTCATCGAGGTCAGCTCGTCGGGCGTGACTGTCCGCTTTCTGAAGCCTCGTCGCGAGGACGTGGAGTTCGAGGGCAAGGCTTCTGGAGCCAAGACAGGTATCTACCGGAGCGGAAGCCCCGAGTCGATGGAGCAGCTCAGCAAGTCGATCATGGTCGAGGTCGTCTACATCAAGGACAAGTCGGCCCCTCCCAAGGTGGACAAGCTCCGCATGGAGGAGGTGGACTCCTACCTGCGGAAGCAGGAGGGCCGTGACGCTCGCTACTACACCGGGCCCGTCTCGATGGCAGCAGTGAACAAGGCTGGTCAGTGCTACCTGGCGTTCAAGCCTCAGCAGCGTGATGGCTATGCCAACGTCAACCCGAGCAAGGGCAAGATGCTCTACATCGGCAAGATGAACAAGCGTCCGAACTTCAGGCAGGAGCTGGAGGAGTGGACCTGGGATCCGAGCGATGACGAGCTGATGGAGAAGTTTGAAGAGGGGCTTGGGTAGGGTGCATCAAACCCCACCTGACCTACAGGAGTAGCAATGTCTACCGACAAGAGTGAGACCACGGACACCCCCGCTGAGACTACGGAAGCCGATGTCATGGGGGAGCTGTCTCCTGACGAGATGGTCCAGCTCAACGCTCTCCGTCGTGCTGCTCACGACTACACCTTTCAGGTGGGTCAGACGGAGATCCGCAAGGCTCGCCTGATCCAGATGCTCAACAGCACGGAAGAGCGTGCTCAGACCATCCTGAACGCGGCAGCCAAGAGGATGCAGATCCCCGAGGGGACTGCGTGGGTTGCCGACCCAGATGGGAAGGTTCGCCTCCAGCCGGAACAGCCCGGAGCCTGATCACTGTAGGAGTTCGAGATGCCCGCTGGATGGGATCCAGGAGAGGGTGAGTTTCCCTGGCCACCTCAGAATGTCCAGGTGATGAGCCCTCTGATGGCGGGTGCCCTCGATCTCCGATGGGATGACCCCTCGCTGTACGCCATCGGTGATGGCACCAGTGGGGGTCGTTCCAACTCCTCGTGGAACATCCTCGGGGTCAACATCTATCGCTCTGATGACGGAGAGCGTGGACCCTACTTCCGGTTGAACACCTACCCCATCGGTGCTCTCCAGTACCGGGATGCCACGGACAACGTCCCCATCGTGGACGAGGTTGTCCACTGGGACACTTCCTGGACCTCCAAGGGGGACACCAGCAACAACCGTCGTTGGTCGTTCAAGACGACCAAGTTCCCAGCCGTCAAGCAGTCAGGCCAGGCCGTAGCTGCCAACACCCCCAGCGATGTGATCCTCAAGATTGATGGGGTCATTGTTCCTGTAGAGGCTGTCTTTGGACCGACCGGTGAGGTCACCCTCATCAACATGAAGATCTGGGATCCTGCGAGGGAGACTTTGATCGACGCCACGCTTCCGTCTGCCACCTCAGCAGTGACCATCTCCTACTGGTGGAACCGGAACATGGTGACGGGTCGCTTGGACAGTCAGCGGAAGCGGTTCTACAGGTTGACCACGGTGGCTGTGGCTCCTGATGGGGTGAGCACACCGAGCAACCTGGTCGAGACTCCGTTGGACTACAGCGAGCCCACCACAGGCTACGCGGTGGAGTCCATGGACTACATCTGGCGGGAAGCCATCCGGCGGAACAACTGGATCCTGGAGCAGGGTGGGGAGCGGGTGAAGCTCTTTGTCCGCAAGACGGTTGGGATTCACTGTGGGTGCAAGCTCGATGAGCGGAACCTGGAGTACAACCAACAGCCAAAGAACCGTTGTCACGACTGTTTTGGTACGGGGTTCATCGCTGGGTACAACGGACCCTTCGACATCATCCTGGCTCCTGATGACGGGGAGCACAGGGTGGAGCAAACGGACAGGGGCCGGGTCTTCAGGCACAGCTACAACACCTGGACGGGACCATCTCCGGCCATCTCTCAGCGGGACTTCATCGTCAAGCAGACGGGTGAGCGGTATTCCGTGGGGCCTGTGACACTGCCCTCCAACCGAGGGAACATTCTTCAGCAGCACTTTGATGTCGGGGCCCTCGAACATGAGGACATTCGATATGAGGTGACCATCGCGAGCCTCAACGCTCTGGAGAACCCAGAGACTCGTCCGACCGTCGCCAAGAACCAGAGCAACACCGAGGCTCCGTACCCGGTCGGGGCTGACCGCCAGGCGACTCCGATGACCACGGACAAGAGCAACATCCCCGAGGGTCGTGAACAGAGAGGACGCACTCCTGCGTGGGAGAACACCCAGTTTTAGAATGAGTGGCGTTCAATCTACCGGACCTGGCATCCTCAAGAAGAGCGTAGTCTCTGACAACCTATGATCCGGTGCTCTATGGATTCCAGGATCGAGAAGCTCGACCGGCTACGCCTCCAACTCCGCTACCACGAGGCTGAATCAGCTCGAATCCATCAGGAAGTGCGGGTGCTGATCACTGCTATGGAGGCAGAGGGAGACCCCTCCGTGAAGATTACCAACAGGATCATCGAGTTCGTCCGGTCGCTCAGGTCTTCTCGTGCCGCTTGAAGCTCGGTACTGTTGAGCTTGGAGGACACCATGCGGAAGCGGGATCATCTGAAGGCGTGGTTGAACCACGCAGCACTCAATGCCGGAGCCGCCTTGGAGTGCTTGGCTCACGTCGTGGTCCCACCACAGGTGGACCACGAGCCCGTGGATGTCGAGTCTCTGTCCAAGAGTGACCCGGTGACTGAGTTCTTTGTGGGTGTCGGAATCCTGGAGCGACCGGGAGCGTCAGTCCCGGTCAACGCCATCCATGCGACCTGCCCTTCCTGCGACAAGCCCTTGGATGTCGTCCCGGCTGAGGATTCCTCCTGGTCCTTATGGGTCCACGACGCGGGGTACAGACAAGACGGTTGGGACTCTGAGGATCCACCAGAGCGGTTCCACTGATGGCTCGGTGTGGTCGATGTGGGCTCTTCTCGAAGTACCCTGAGGATCATCATGAGAAGAAGTGGGCTGGGGTCTGCCTCTACTTCCAGCACCGCATCACCGAGGATGAGCTGTACGAGAAGCGAGAGTGCGTCGAGTTCTTCGAGTCCGTGCCTGGCGTCACTCCAGTGGAGCAATGGAGCTACAAGCTCCAGAGGGACAAGCTTGGGGAAGCCTTCCAAGAAGCACGTCAAGCCAGACGTGAGGCCGAGCGTGGTCTGGTCATCGCCCTCATCGGGGTTGGCCTTGGCCTGGCGGGGCTCATCCTCTCAGGAATCTCGACCTTTCTCGGGTAAGTTTCCGAGGATCTATCGTATACTCATGTGACCGAGGGTGGTTCCCCGGTCTTCATGTTCACTCCTTCGGAATGGCCGATGTTCAGAGTCCAGGAATCTTCCTGGGTTGTGGACATCGGCCATTCCATCTTCGGGGTGCCGCTTGGGTAGCTCTTCTATCGGTACAGGTGGGCATGGCTGGTACACGCCGTGTCTATGGCAAACCCTGGAGCAAGCTCGTCAAGAAGGGCGGGTTCCAGTTGGACTCCAGGACCCTTCAGAGGTTGGGTCGGGCTCTGGTTCGTGCTGTCCGTCAGGAAGCCAGCTTGGAGATGGCGAGGAACAAGAACAAGCAGTCTGGGACGCCTGAGAGCCTCCCTGATAGCAAGAAGTTCCTGGACAGCTTCAGCTACCAGATTGAGGGGAGATCGACGGTCGCCATCGTGAGCACCTGGCCTTTCATTGAACAGCTCGTGGAGGGTTCTGGGCCTTACCGGATGACGTGGCTCACTCAGCAAGCCGGGATCGGTAAGGTGCCCATGACTCAGGCCGATGGGACTGTCATTATCCGAACCGCTCCAAAGCAGATGGCTAACGCTTGGGTCCACCCAGGCTGGGCTCGGCACACGTTCATCGAACGTGGTGTGGAGCGGGGTCGTCAGCGGATGGCTGAGATCATCCGGGACGAGATTGCCAAGCATCTAAACGGGGGAGACCTGTTGCGATGAGAGAAGCACGGGTCGAGTGTGTGTGCCAGCAGTACCGGCTGGATGACCTTGGTTTAGCTTTCACGCTGGGCCAGGTCCGGTTCTTCACGGAGAGCCAGCTCAAAGCCTCGAAGGAACTGCAACACGCCATCCGAGCAGGGGCACTCTCGGTACGGTGGCAGGAGAGGTGTCGTGTGAAGAAGGAAGAACGAGGTCCGATCCCACCCTTCCTCCGGCCCAAGGTCAGGAAGAACCGCAACGTAGCCACGAAGCGTCAGGAGCCCTCGGAGATGGACGAAAAGACCGCATCAGCCTTGGCGACCAAGGCTGCCACCGCAGCCGTGGACATGCTCCGAAAGGAGAATGAGGAGACTGCCAGGCAGGTTGCAGCTCAGACGGCAGCCGCAGCCAAGAAGGCAGCCAAGCAGGCATCCGCTCAGGCGGCAGCCGCAGCCAAGTCCGCAGCGGAAGAGGCTGTGAAGCTGGTGATGGCCTCGCAAGGAGCGTCCATCGCAGCAGCCATCCAGCAGGCTGTGGATCCTTCTCAGGAAGGCGGGCTCACCCAGGAAGCCCTTGAGGGGGCTGTCGCCAAGGCTCTGTCCCAGATGGTGACCAAGGGGAAGAGTTTGACCCCGGCAGAGCCGTCAAGCACAGCAGCTCCAGTTGCGGCAGCAGCTCCTGTCGAGGAAGAGGATTCTGGTCCTGATGAGCCTGTGTTCATCCCAGAAGACCTGACGGCGGAGTCCGGGAAGAAGCTGACGACTACAACGACTGAGAGCAGCAGCTCTGGCGGTATCGACGCGGCAGCCGCCGCCTTGAAAATGATGCAGGGCGGCGGATCAAGTCGTCGGAGGAAGAAGACCGATGAGTGACAAGACCGGAAAGCTTGCCCTTGGGCGTGGGTTGGACGTGGGGACAATGAATTTGATTGCCGCCCGTCAACTGGGAGCCAAGATTCAGCACAAGCGGATGCGTGACGCTTTCTTGGCTCTGGATCCCGGTGCCAAGAAGATGCTCAAGCTCACAGGTGCCGACTTTGTCGAGCGTGACGAGGAGCTACTCATCCTGGGTGATGCAGCCCTTGACCTGGCGAACGTCTTTGGACAGGAGGCTCGTCGGCCTCTCAACCAGGGCCTCATCGCTGCGGGTGAGATCGATGCCCTCGAAGTCCTCGCCATCATGATCAAGAGCATCTTGGGTGAGCCCACTGAGAAGAACGAGGTCTGCTGCTTCAGTGTGCCTGCTCCTCCGCGAGATGCTCCAGACAGGGACATCATCTACCACCAGGGTGTGTTCGAGCAGATCGTTGAGGAGTGTGGCTACGACGCCATTGCTTCCAATGAGGCAATGGCCATCATCTACTCGGAGTGTGCCCCGGAGCTGTTCTCGGGCCTGGGCTTCAGCTTCGGGTCAGGGATGACCAACGTGGCTCTGGCTGTGAACACCATCGAGGGGATGACTTTCAGCGTGGCTCGTGGTGGAGACTGGATTGACGCTGGGGCTGCCAAGTCTCTGGGCTCGACCAGGGCTCGGATGTGCTCCATCAAGGAGAAGGGCCTGGATCTGACGAATCCTCAAGGTCGTGAGCAGAAGGCACTGGCTCTCTACTACAAGAGCCTCATTACCTACGCCATCGATCAGGTGTCCAAGCAGTTCAAGACCGTTCAGGGCCGGTTCGAGCTTCCCAAGCCGATCCCCATCGTCCTCTCCGGCGGTACGAGCCTGGCTGGCGGCTTCTTGGAGTTCTTCACTCAGGTCTTCAACGAGCAGAAGCGGTTCCCCATCGAGATCAGCGAGATTCGCATGGCTTCGGATCCCCTCAACGCCGTCGCCAATGGTCTGCTGGTCCAAGCCATGCAGGAGTACGCAGGGTGAAACCGATCCTGGGGCTTCTTCTTGGCGGAGTGATCTTGGGAGGGCTCATCCTTCCAGGGTTGTGTCTGGCTCTCCCAGGGGTGGCTCTTTTGAGGCTCTTGGGTGTTGCTCTCTCTCGGTAGAGGGCCGATGGGTACAGGTGGGTGATGCACTCATCCGTTGATGACCTCAACTGCATGGAGGTCTGATGTACTACCACCTGACCGAAGCGATCCAGAGGCGGTTCATCTTGGAGCTGCGACGGTACTGGTCGCACCACCCGAAGTACCGTGACCTCCCGGATCACATTCAGGGGAAGTACAGCTTCAGGGAGAGGCCCCAGAGAGCCATCATCCTGAAGATCAGTTCTGCGAACCAGGTGCAGTTGTCAGCCGACAACTACCTCGGGATCGTTGAGAGTCATGTCCTGCTGGCGAAGGTGCCTGGCTACAACGGTCTGGCGGTGGAGTGGGTTCGAGAGGATGGTCGGGCCATCCAGGACAACAACGGGGTCTTCCCCTCCTCCGCAGGCATCTACTACCTGGACTTCACGGAAGACGACGAGTTCTACGTGGACCCGCTCCTTGAGGTGATTGATGAGTCCGTCTCCAAGGTGGACAACTCGACCTTCCAGCTACAGGCACGCCCGCTTGCAGGGACCACCAGGCTCTTTGAGATGCCTGGAAGCTTGCCTTTGTACGAGGGCACCAACTACACCCTGACGCTGGACTCTGAGGGTGCCCCTACGGGTGAGATCGTTCTCCTGAAGGCTCTTGGTGCTAACGGGTTCTTGTCGGCGGACTACCGCTACCCTGCGGCTTCCACGGGGCCTTGGAAGCTCAAGGAGAACACAGCCCTGAACAGGCCGGTGCCTGGGTGCATCTTGGCCTTCGGTCGTCGGGCGGAGAAGGGAGACCGGGTCGCTGTGGTGGTTCAGCGGAAGCGTGAACCGTCTGCGATGGAGTACGGAGGGCGATGGGACATCAGCCTCGACTTCGAGGTGCTGGCCCGAGATGTTCACGAACAGCGTGAGATGGTGGACCAGACGGTCATGTACCTCTGGGGTATTGCTCGCAACCGGCTCTCCACGGAGGGGATTGAGATCTCCAACGTGACGATGGGTGGTGAGTCTGAGGAGCCCTATGACGAGACTGGCGATGACTACTTCTACAACGCTCAATTCTCCGTGGAGGTTCAGACAGACTGGGCCATCCATGTGCCCATGACCGCTATGATCCGTCGAGTCCAGCCGCAGACCCATGCTCAGGCATCAGCAGCGGCAGGGATGTCAGATGTTGAACTGGCGACGGATGAGGAGCACCAGCTTCTTGCCCATGAGCAACTCGGCCTCATGTCGTTCCGAGATCCCTATTTCAAGGACCGGACGAGCACCTTTGAGAAGATCCGGTAGCCCACCGGGGTGTCTCTGAGCAGGTCGTTGGCAGACGGTATAGACGCTGCCACAACATATGTGACCTACCCGTTAGCGGTCCTATAGGCATCTCCAAGTAGACAGGAGTGCTTGCGTGCCGATCTACGAATACCGCTGCTCAGATTGTGGGGTCCAGTTCGAGAAGCTGGTTCGCCGCATGGGTGGGGAGCCTACGCTCCCTTGCCCGGAGTGCGGTACGGCATCCGAGAAGCAGGTGTCGGCAGCGGCTTTTTCGTTCACCCACGTTCCTGTGGGTGGGCCCAGGCCCCAGAACACTGGGGTTCATGCCCTCGACTACAACGCCGACCGTGTGATCGGTCGGGATGCAGAGCAGCGATGGAAGACCATCGAGGCTCGCCAGTCTCGCAAGCAGCAGCTCATGCGGGACAACGATGTTTCAGGCCATGACCTGGCTCGTAGTCCTGGAGGCCAGGATTACCACGTCATGAAGCCTGAGGAGCGGAGGGCTTCAGAACGAGCCCGAAACCTCCACAGCAAGGCTTTGAGTGTCATCGAGGCTGAGAAGTCTATGAAGACCGAGAAGAAGGCAGAGTAGCCAAGGGCTGCTTTGCGACCGCAACCAAATGTAAACCCGACAGATCAGACAGATTTGAACACCACCCGCTGAGTATCTCCTCTCCTTCGGGAGAAGGCCAGACCCGACAGACAGACCTGAAAACGACACACCGGACGACCTACCCCCTGACTTTTCCACTGCGGTCGCAAGACCAGGAGAGCTGCACGAGACCTGAGACTCAACCCCCGTTCTGAAAGGACGGTCGGTTGCCTATAGCTCCGGTCACGCAGTCAACGAGGTTTACCCCATGAGCTTTCCCGGCAACATGTACGCTCCTCCCGGCGTCTACACGCGGACCAACTACGACAACCCGACCATCGGACTTCTTCAGGGTCTGAAGATTCCGGTGTTCCTGGCTCCTGGGTCTGAGTCCCTGTCCCAGGCCGATCTTGAGATGGTCCGTGGCAGCTCTGCCACGGTGGACCAGCAAGTCGTCGGTGAGGACATGGATGGGCGTTCGGTCGTCAGCATCTCGGACGCGGGTGCCTACACCCTCGGTGCCTTCGACGGTGTCTTGACCAAGCTCCAGGTTCGGAACTACCCCATCGTCAAGGGTGACGGTACGGGGTCTACCTCGACCTCCTCCAGCTCGGTCAGCGTCTCCATCAATGACGACCCCGTTGTGGTGCTTGCCATCGACGGAGCCAACGGTGTGCTCACTCTGGCGACCGCCCCAGAGCTTGGGGACACGGTTCGGATCACATACTTCTACAACCGGACGGACACCAGCTTCACGAACGACTTGAGCGATCAGGTCACCGTTGAGGCTGCCACTCTCTACGGTGCAGTCGGGCAGAGCTACATCATCACTGAGGACGAGAGCGACGAGCTTCTTCTCACGGTGGACGGCACGAGCCTCATCCTCCTCCTCACAAAGTCCAGTTCAGGTTGGACTGCGGCTCAGGTGGTCAGCCAGATCAACAGCCAGGTTGGTTCCACCTCCTTGGTGGCCAGCACCTACGTGGACAACCACGGAGCCACGGCAATCAAGCTGGTTGCGGACAAGGACATCGTGGTGGGCTCCGGCTCGGCCAACAGTGTCCTCGGGTTCACTGCTGCCAGCACTACGGCTCGCAACAAGACCTTCTACGTCTTCCACCAGCCCATCGTGGATGGTTCCAACGGTGGCATCACCACCACGGACACGGCTGATGTGACCGTCAAGGTGGATGGTGTTCAGGTGATCCCGTCCAGTGTGGATGGAGCCAACGGCAAGATCGTACTGAGCCAGGCTCCCAAGAGTGGTGCCACGGTCAGCGTGACCTACCACCACAACACCTACCAGGACACGTTCGACTACCTGGCCCACAACAACGTGACGGACATCACCCGGTGTGGCTACGCACCGGGTCGGTCGGACTTCACGGACGAGACCGACTTCGTGCTTGGCACGAGCAACGGCAACTCGATCATCATGTGGGGTACGAGCGTCACGACGACGGCGGGTGTCCACACCACAGGTGCCGAATACTTCGATGAGACCCAGATCACCCCGACGCTGGTGGATGCTCGTGCCTACCTGGCTCCCTGCACGGCAGTGACGGATGGCTCTGTCTCGCCACCGAAGACGAGCCAGACGGTTTTCACCGTCCCCCATGTCCCGACGACGGGCAACGGTCGGAACTCTCCTTTGGGTTCCAGCCTGTTCCAGACGGTCAGCAACAGTCGCATCGACCTGCCCACCAACCGTCCCGACCTGGTGACGGCCTACTGGGGCTACGGAGTTCAGGACGCCATTGAGCGGGGTTCGGTCACTGTCCTCTCGGTGGACAGCACAGACAGCAAGATCACCTTGGCCTCCAAGGTGCCGGTCGGTGCCAGCGTCTACTGCACCTACTACTACAACACCCTGGTGGACCAGGAGTACACCCTGACTGCCGCCACCGCAGAAGCCTCCGGTGTTGGCACCTACTCCATCTCGAACGAGGCTGGGGTCAGTGTCTTGGCTCCGCAGTTCGGCTCCAAGTCGAGCGGCCTGAGTACGGTCACCCTCCAGTTCCCCAGCGGTTCTGAGCGGAAGCCTGACTGCCGCATCGAGAGCCCACTGGTCACCACGGCTTACGTCGGCCCGGTTGAGGAGACGGTCACCGTCACCATCAAGAACGTGGACTCCACGCTCGGCAAGTGGTCGGCTCCGAACCCTGGCCCCTACTACTTCGTCACTGGAGCCTCGGACAAGGCCCGAGTCCAGGTTGACGGCAGTGACGTGGCCGGTTCGACAGGCCACGACCTGTCCAACCACCAGTCGGAGGCGGGCCTCGGCTTCTGTGCCTCCCTCCTCGGTGACGAGATCACCTACGATGCTGATGTGGGTTCGGTCACCTACGACATCCTGGCCACCAACAACGGCTTGGTGGTTCGTGTGGATGGCGTGGAAGTCACCGGCACCTCCGAGTTGACGGCCACCGGAACGGCTGCCAACTTCGTGACCGCTCTGAACCGTCCGACTCAGGGTGAGGACGGTACGGGACAGGCCAATGTCACCGCGACCCAGATCATCCTGGCGTCCAGTGCCAGTGCCATTGACGACTACTACAACGGTTGGGAAGTGGTGCTGACCAACAACGTCCCATCTGGCACGTTGGGGCTGTCTGGCACCATCACGGACTACAACGGGACCACCAAGGTCGCCACGGTGGACGTGACCTTTGCTACGGTCCCGACCAGCACGACCACCTACCGGGTCTACGACCCCGATGTTCGTCCGCAGTACGTCGGATCGACCTACTTCACCAGCTCGGTGGACATCGCCAGCTCCGAGTACGACCAGATTCAGTTCCGGTACGTCGGCAACGTCGATGGAGCTACGTCCATCACCGTGTCCATCGGTGCTGGCACCTATGCCTCGGCAACCACCCTGGCGGCGGCTGTCCAGGCCGGGCTCGTCACCGCTGGTGTTGGACCCACCATCACCTCGGGTGAGACGTTCCAGGTGGCCTGCTCCGCCAACTCCAACGGTCAGCTCGTGTTCAAGCTCACCAAGAGCTACACGGATCAGACGGGCTACATCGAGTTCATCACCGGAACCGCTGCTCGGGACTTCTGCATCCTGGCCGGAATCGACACCGCTGCCTCGGACGGGGCTCAGAGCAAGCTGATCGACGGTGCCATCGCCAAGCGATTCACCATCGCAGGTGACAACTCCTCGGCTCTCAAGAACGACCGCATCGTCCTCCGCAACCGGATCATGCCCGGAGCTGGAACCCTCTCGGGTCACGCCGAGGAGGCTCAGTGCGAGTTGAACGTGTCCTCTGGCACTGCCAACTCGCTCGCGGGCCTGGTCGCCAATGAGTACGGGGTCGCGGGTGTCTCGGCAGTCATCAAGCCTGCAAGCCTCCTGGGTCGTATCGGACTCTCGGATGGTCAAGGCTCGGGCTTCTCCGATGTTCGTGATGGGCAGCCGGTCACCACCTTCTACGCGGCTGGTGGAACCACGGCTCAGAACAACGTGTTCAAGTTCACCTTTGACGGCACCCCCGTCACGGTGTCCTTCAAGGATGCCACGGGCACCGCAATCGCCTCTGGCTCCTCGGCTGACGTTCCCCTGGGACCGGCGGGGACCAGCAACACCATCATCGACCAGATCAACGATGCAATGGCCGCTGCGGGGATCACCACTCCGGTGACCCTCGGCTACCTGCTCCAGGAAGGTCTGGGCATCCGTATGGTGTCGGCTCTGAACACGAGTGCTTCCAGCATCGCCATCGGCACGGGGTCGGCCAACACCGTGCTCGGCTTCACGGACAACGACCTGGCTCAGCGGGTTCTCCCCTCGGCACGCCTGGTGGCTTCCTCCCTGATGGGCGGGATCAACACCTCGGCGGCTGAGTCCATTGAGGACTGGGATGAGTCCACGGCGATCTCAGCAGAGTTCGCAGCTACAGGACTCGCGGGCATCGTCAAGGACGCCAGCAACGCGGAGTACCTGTTCATTCAGAGCCGTGGGGCTTCTGGCCTCGGTACGGCTTCCAGCGTGGCTTGGGCCGCAGCCGCAGCCGACGACGTGATGAGCCAGGGCACCCAGTTCGGTGTTGAGGCTGGTGACGGCGGAGCCGGTGAGGCGGGCATCTCCGGCTTCTACGTCACCTCCTCGGATACGGAGGATGGCTCCGGTACAGCCAATGACTCGGTGCTCAACCCGTCCAACGATGGGCTCGGCAGTGACGGTGTGGTCGGCCAGACCTACCGCGATGGTGTGACCGGTCTGACCTTCACCCTGTTGGCTCGGTCAGGTAGCAGCAACTACCCGGACGGGGAGTCCTTCACCTTCCTGGTGACCTCCGAGATCACCTCAGACAGCAACAGCCCCAACAACGCCATCCCTGGCGTGGAGCTGCTGGTCACCAACACCCTGGACGTGACCTCGGGTGACACCAGCATCGTGGAGACCTACGAGCGAGGTGGAAGCCAGCCCAGCATCGGAGATGTGTACTACACCTCCTACGACTACAGCAAGACGGACTTCCAGACCCGCCTGTTCACCAAGTTCGCCAGCATCGAGCAGAGCTACGGAACACTGAACCCGGCCAACCCCGCCACGCTGGCTGCCTACCTGGCCATGCTCAACGGAGCCGTCCTCGTCGGCGTCAAGCAGGTCCAGAAGGCCAGTGGCTCGACCCAGGCCAGCGTCTCGGTCTACCGCGATGCTGTGGATGAGCTGGAAGGGAAACTCCCCGGCAACATCGGTGTGGATCTCCTGGTCCCCATGCTCTCCGACTCCACCCTCTACGCTTACATGGCCCGGCACGCTGACATCCAGTCCAGCATCCGGTACAGGGCGGAGAGGACGGTCATCGGTGGCCTGTCCGCAGGAACGCAGCCCAAGGCCGCTCGTGCAGTGGCCGAGGCTGTGGCAGCCACTCGCGTCCGCCTGGTCTACCCGGACATGGCGACCCTGACCCTCACCGATGCCTACAACGTCGATGAGGAGTTCCTGGTTGACGGAACCTACCTCTCCGCCGCGATGGTCGGTGCTGTCGTCAGCCCGCGTCGGGATGTGGCTACTCCGTGGACTGGGATGAAGCTGGTTGGCTTCAACGGGCTCGCCCGGACCCTGGATGCCGTTGAGCAGAACCAGACGGCTCAGAGCGGCCTGACGGTCCTGGAAGACCGTCCTCCGATCCTCCGTGTACGTCACGGTCTGACCACCGACATGAGCAACATCCTGACCAAGACCCCCACCGTGGTACAGATCGCGGATGAGGTCCAGCAGCAGACCAGGGTGACCCTGGAACGCTTCATCGGGATCAAGTTCCTGCCGGGTGTCCTCTCCCAGATCGAAGGACAGATGAGCAACACGCTCAAGCTCATGGTCGAAGCCCAGATCATCACCGCATACACAGGCGTCCTCGCCAATGTGTCCTCCGATGATCCCACCGTCGCAGAAGTGGAAGCGGCCTACCAGCCTGTTTTCCCCCTTCTCTACATCGTGGTGACGTTCAGCCTCCGCAGCAGTCTTTAGGGGCAGGATAACGTGGGTTCAACCTACGTTATCGGTGGATTGACGCAAACCAGTTGACACTCTCCTACAGTCGGAACTAAACTCTCCGGCAACCAGGAGAGTGTCAGATGGGCAGACCGGCATCCAAGGCGACAGCGGCTGAGGTCAGCGAAGCCTTCCACACGGAGGAGGGCTTCAAGGCCACAGCCACGCGGTTGGGGATGAGCCCCAACACCTTGCGGAAGCGGTGGAAGGCGGAGTTCGGGGAGGCTGCCTTCAAGGAGAGGGGGAAGACCCTTCAGGCGAAGGCTGCCGCAGCGACGGCTCGGGACATTGCCCATCGTCGGGTCTACAAGGACGTGGAGGTCGTCTGCACGTCTTGTGGGGCCTCGGTCCAGGTGAAGTCCAACCAAGCCGCTCAGATGGACCTGGAGGCTTTCCAGTGCGACTCCTGCAAGTACGACCGGGAGTGTCCTGTCTGCGGACAGGGGGTCATTGGGGAGAAGGGTCTCTCGGGTCACTTCCGCCATCGTCGGGAGGCTGGTGACCAGGCTCACATCGATCACCTGGAGGGTCGTTGGGATGGTCTGGTGGAGGGCCGGGACTTCGTGGTGTGTCGGGAGTGCGGGGTGAAGGCCAAGAGCCTGGTGATGCACCTGGTACACGAGCACGGTCTGACGGCTGAGGTGTACCGATCCCGCCATGCGGGAGCCCGTGTTCGGTCAGAGGAGTTGTCGGCTCGTCGGTCGGCCTTGGCGGTCGAGGGTCATGTGGGTCGGGACTACACGGGGACGAAGGAAGCTCCGTGTCCTGACTGTGGTGAGGCCCAGGAGGTCTCGAAGTACGCGGTGCCTGGCTACCACCACTTGTGGTGTCCTGCGTGTCGGGATCTCCGCGAGTCCAAGGTGTGGAAGGGGTTGGTCGAGCCGGAGGATTACGTCACCTGTCGGCTGTGCCAGTTCCGGGCCATCAACCTGACGAGCCACATGCAGAGTTCTCATCCTGGCGTCCAGGTGGACGGGTACAAGGTTCAGTTCCCTGGTGCTCAGATGGTGTCCCTGGCTTCAGGTCAGCGTGATGCGTCTGTCAACAAGCTCAACCTCACCAAGGCTGACCTGGAGCCCTATGGGGACGAGAAGGGTCGGATCATCGTCTCGTGGGCTGCTGAGGGGTTGGAGTGCAGTGGCCAGTCAGTGCTCCGCTACTGCAAGGAGCTGGGTTTCAAGACTCGGAACCGCCTGGCGACTCAGCGTCGTGTGCTGGACCTGCTCGCTGAGATCCTGGACGAGGACTACGAGTGGGAGTGGAGTCACCCGCTGGTGCGGAACCCGGAGACGGACTGGCTCTTGTTCTTCGACGGGTACTTCCCGGAGCTGGGCTTGGTGGTCGAGTACCACGGCAAGCAGCACTACGAGTACGTCCCCTACTGGCACAAGACGGAGGCCGCTTTCGAGCGTCGTCAGTGGCTGGACGGCTGGAAGGCTGAGCGGGCTCGTGTGTTGGGGTTGACGTACATGGAGATCAAGTACGACGAGCCCTTCGAGGACGAGAGCTACCTGCTGGGTCGTCTCGTTGGATTGGGACAGAGGGCCAAACCAGCAGGTATGTGGATGCGGCACTCCTTGATGATGGGGGGCTGACCCCCGAGATCGACCCAGAAGGTAACTCCTGGTACCGTGGCTGAAGGGGGGTCTGTGTCATAGCAAAGGACCATTAGTCCCCGGTCTTCGAGGGCCTTTGCCGCCTCCAGTTCGTGAGCTTCGAGTTTTCGAGGATGTCCTGGTCGCATGACGCTCAGGAGCTTTTGTTCCGGGGTTAGTTCAGTCATGGCAACACTATAGGACCATCATTAACTTGTATAAGACTACTCTCAACCAGGATTGACCAGTCAGCCCATCGAGGCAGGTTGGTATTCGGTCTATATGTTGACGGGTTGTAACCAGGAGACCTCCTATGCCGAACCTACGTTCCAACCTCATTCGTCTTGCATCCACCATGCCCAAGGGCTCGGTCGAGCGGAAGGATCTACTCAACCTGGTGGCCACTGAGATTGAGTTTGCAGGCACCGCGACCCCTGACCAGCAGGACAGATTTGCTGCTGAGTTCAACAAGATCGTGAAGGGTGCTGGTCGCCTCCTCTTCCTTCGGTTGGATGACCCGACGAAGTCCAATGGTTGGCAGGCTGTGTTCGACACCGAGTTTGCGGCATTGCGGGTGTACTACACCTACAGGCTGTCCAGGGGAGTGAAACTCGGTCGTGCCTTGAACATGGGTGGGTGGTACGTCTCCATGATCTGATCAGCTCCTCACAGGCTCACCCACTGATGGAACGCTCGCAGTTCCTTCAGTGTGGTGTTCCCTGGCAGGTGGCCCTCGGTGAGTCCCTCGATGGTAACAAGTTCGACGGCTACTTCCCTGCTGAGCGGCTCATCGTTGAGTTCCACGGTCCCCAACACCGGGACGAGAGCTTCCGCTGGAACAAGTACCCAAAGGTGTGGGAGGCCCAGCAGTTCCGGGATGCGGAGAAGGAGCGTCAGGTGGTGGGCTCGGGCATGAAGTACATGGTCATCTGGTACGACGAGCCCTTCGAGGACGAGAGCTACCTGCTGGGTCGTCTGGTTCAGCTTGGTGTTCTGGTCTAATCGTCTTCAAACAGCCGTTTCTTGCAGTTCACGCAAGTGGCCTCATCGGGGAGGTTGTCCCCGATGGTGTAGTGCCCGCATCCTGTTCCGCTTTCGTTGTCGTGGCAGAGCCAGGCTTCTACGCCGGTAGAAGTCGCCACTTCGCAGCCATCTCCCAGGTTGTTGGCTTGAATCCAACGACGATCTGCGATGAGTTGGGGGTGTAGTGGAGGTCCATCCAGCATGACGTTGTGGTCGTAGCAAGCATGGGCAGCCCACCTCAAGAAGGTCTCTCGCAGATCGGGGTGGATCAGGCTGAGCGGGAGAACAGCGGTTACTGCGGTCCTCCCGGCATGTTCACTGGAGCCTATGGCAAGCTCCAAGTCCCCTCCCTCGTTGATGAGGCGGAAGCCGAGAAGCAGGTACTCGTCTGCGTGGAGGTAAAGCGGTTCAGGGTCTGGGGGCCCGAGGTTTGGCCTCTTGATTGGGGTGCGGTCCCAATGAAGCCCGATCCAGCCCATTTGGCTGGTCAGCACCTCACCTTCCGAGAGGATTCGGAAGGAGGCAGGTTCACTTCCGCAGAGGTAGACGGGGATCTCTCTCATGGTCTGGCACCCCCAAAGGCTGACTTGAGCAGATGTTGTAGAACTTGCTGCTTCTGCTCCAGGGTTCCCTCGGGGTCTTCCGGGCCCGAGCCATCAGGTTCGATGTCCAGGTCCAGCACGGGCCGTTCCACAGGGAACGAGCCGTTGGGGCCAACGAGGAAGGTCTGGCTGGGCTGTCCCCCGTACTCCAGGCGGTCCTCATAGTCGTTGCACCAGACCTGGGCTTCTTCGACGGAATTGAAGAAGCCTACGACCGTCAGGGTGCAGTCAACAGTGTCAGGTGGGTTCTTGCAGGTGATCACGGAAAAACCAGGGAACATGGGTACTCCTTGAGCAGGCACTACGGCACTGAGGTGCTTCTTGGCCTACCAGGGGCAGGCATAGGGGGCGACAGCAGGTTCCATCTTGAGGGAGTCGAACCCCCCACCACCTTGATCAGGGGTGATGTGACCGTCATTCCACCGGGTGCGTCCGGGTGGCCAGGTATCGAACCTGGTCCTGCTGTCCAGCACCTATGTATACGAGGAATCCTGGAAAGTTACCTCGTTGGCCCGAGATGATATACCCGTACCTGTCGGGTACAACGTGGGGGTAGTTACAGTTGAGGGTACAAATGGGTCCGGTAATCTGGAGCTTGATGCTTGAAGGTTTCAAGCACGCTTCTTTCCGAGGTCAAGAAGTCTTCGTCCCATGGGACGACAGCAGGTATGACCTTCTGGCAGCCGCTATCTACAGCGGTCAGGGTCACCTGATTGATGGCGTCTTGGCAGGTGATGTGTTGGAGGTTGGGTACCAGGGCAAGACTTACAAGGTCGAGGTTCCTGATGTGGTGCCGCCGGTCGAGGTTCCTGATGCGGTTCCTGACATGGGAGAGGAGCCGGATTGGGCCTATCTTCGACGGATCGCAGCTTCTGAGGCTTTGCTGAAGCAGAACCTTCAGCACCTACGGAAGTACGCTCGCCACGACTTGAAGATCGTCGGGGCCAGCAAGATCCCAGGTGGGAAGGTCGTCCTGGTGGACCGCATCCTGGAGGCCAGATCCGCTTAGGATTGGCTTCTGTCTCAGGCGAACAGTGGTTGCTGCTCACGGGGCCGCACTGGGTTCGGTAGCTATCCTATGCCTTGAGAGAGGCAGGTTACCCACCGGAGCCGCCTCACCATGTCAAAGTCCCAGCCAGCCCCCTACGTCTACCGGGCCGAGGTCACCAAGGTCTACGACGGTGACACCATCACCGCGAATCTGGACCTGGGCATGTCCCTCACCATGAAGTGTTCCTGCCGCCTCAACGGCATTGACACGCCGGAGAAGTACGGGAAGCGGCCTGGTGAGCGTGTGGCAGCCCAGAAGGCTACCAGCAGGGTGTCAGACCTCATTCTCGGCAAGTGGGTGACCCTTCACTCTGTGGCGGAGCCCGACAAGTACGGCAGGCTCTTGACGGAGGTGTGGATTGACGACATCCACGTCAACCAGCTTCTGATCGATGAGGGTCTGGCTCTCCCCTACGACGGTGGCACCAAGCCTGAATGGGTCTTTGAAACCGCATGACCACACAAGGAGTTGCCATGCAGAAGCAGTCAGACGGTCGTTGGTTTCCTCGGGACAGGAAGGGCGACATCATTCGGGTGTGGAAACGGTTCAAGGCCGAGTCCAAGCAGGGTCGTACCGTGGCTTTGTTCCCAGGGATGATGGGCGAGTACGTCAAGATGGTCAAAACCGACATCAGGATGCCCTCAGCCGTGATGCTCGATCAGCTTGGCATGGGTGCCTACGACGATGATGCCTACGAGGAACCGAAGTACCTGGTGGACTTCCCGGATGTGGGGGAAGTGTGGATCGTCCACAGCCAGTTCATGGAGGGCTTGGCTCGTCGTGTCTTGGAGGGCAAGGAGCTGGAATACTACAACATCAGCCAGCTTCGGGAGATCGTAGAGGACGAGCTGCGTCGGAAGGGGGAGCGGGTCTTCTACATGTCCGACGACCAGGTGCGGGCTCTGGCGGAGAAGGCTGACCCACGATTGCTTCGTCGGCAGATGTTCGCAGCAACACGAGCCCGTATGGCTCGTGTTGCTGCCCGGTATGCTGCCCAGCAGGATTCATGAAGAACCGGGTAGCAGATCGATGGCTACGGGCCTCGCCCCCGTCTTCAGCGAGACGAGATGTACGAGGTCATGCGGAGAGGGGTCAAGCTGTCTGCTGACGGGGCCACCAGTTTTGGCGGCTGGAGTGGATCCCTCAAGCTGGAGGAGGGTGATCTGCTTCGGTTTATCGGCTGGAAGGCCGGAGACTGGGGGCCTGATGAGCCCATCTTCGAGTACCTCCCGACCTCCAAGGAGAAGGAGAAGTGGGCAGGTAAGCGGGGGACTTTGAACCCCAAGGTCTTGGCTCACTACCCGTCGTAGTCCTCTTGGTAGAAGTCCAATAGGCCCTGATGGGTACGCACACCTGTTGAGGGTTCAACATGTCGGACATTCAAGCTCAGGCGATCCGCCTCGCCAGTTCCCTTCCCAAAGGCTCCAAGGAGCGGACAGCCTTGTTGAAGGTGTTGGCGGCTGAGGCCAAACATTGACAAAGCAAGCGGCTGTCGGAAGCCAAGCAGGCTTCAGGTCGGGTGGCGTTCGGCGGGACCATCCCCAACCTGCTGAAGCAACTCGAAGCGGAGCCGGAGGAAGCGGACTACATCAAGTCTGAGCTGTCGGACTACGGCATCAACGTCATTCGAGACTACTCCAGGGACAAGGGATGGACACGTCGGGACACCGAGACGATGCTCCGTGAGGAGTTGAAGCGTATCCGTCAGCTACGGCTCACCCCAGATTACGAGGGTCTTGTCGGCTATGCCAGGGCTCGTCGCAGTGGCTCGGAGTACCCGCTGAATCGCAGCGTTCGGTTCGCTGTTTTCGCCCAGTTGGTGGGCAAGGGTCTGATCCGGTAACGATCAGTTCCAGCCTCTTCTTGGAGCTGGGGTCACCATGTGGTGGATGTCTCGGATCACAGGTGGGTCAACCGGGATTAGATAGGCCCCTTGTCCACGACTGGTTCTTCCGAACCCCATCTTCCCTCGCAGGGGAAGACTTCCTTTGTGTACGACGATCTCCTCGTGGACATGACTCCAGGCTCCTTCCAAGAGCTTCATGTCTTGGAGAGAGGTTTCTGACCACCAGGCAGTCATCACACCTTTGTGGTCGTGTACGGCTTGGAGCTTGAGGCGGGTAGCGGCGGGCAATTCCTCAATGGCTGTGGCCAGCCGAATTTGACGCCACTCATTCTCATCTTCGTAGTTGGAGATGCGAACTCCCAGATGGACCCCGCTCATGTCGTAAGCCTGGGTGTGTGCGAATCCATACGGCTCTCGGTAGTCCTCACTTTCCTGGTTGAACACCATGTCTTCATCCCAGGGGATGTTGTCCTGGGGTTCAGAGTTGAAGCCAAAGAACTGGTACATACAGGGTCTCCTTCAGCTACCGGGTCACTCGTGGGAGATCCCAAGCGAAATCAGGATCGTCCAGCTCCTTCCGGTTCAGCTTCTCGACGTTGTTGATGATCCTGGGGTTGAAGACGACGATCCAGTCTTCACCGCTGTGGTGAACATGAGAGGCGTCCACCTGGTGCTTGACCAGGAACTCCGCGAGCTTGACGCCATTCTGCCCGACCGACACGTTGTTGTTCACGAACGAGTTGATGAGGACGAACGCTGGAACGGTCGTCCCACCACCCATTCGGTTTGAAACCACCTCCAGGGTTTCGATCACGTCCTTGCCTCGCTTCCCCCGACCCAGGGTGGTCTTGGTGAAAGCAATGGCTTCGTCCAATTGGAAGTTGTGGTTCTCAGCCCACCTGCGGGGTCTGGTCAGTGTCATTCGGTAGATGGACCCACCACCCTTCCCGTACCTCTGAGCGGTCTGCCAGGAGGTCGTCAGGTAGATCCCAGGTCCATGCTCAGCTTGACCTTTGCGGTGCGGCACGATGGAGGGAGGGCCGTTCCATCGCTGTGCTCCGTGGTAGAGCACCAGAGCTGTAGCTGTGAGCCAGCGAGAAGCCACATGAGTTGATGACGGCATCCTTCCTCCTGCTTGAGGCTCCCTACAGTGGGATTATCGTGCCGCAGGATGCCTTACTCCTCGCCACAAACCACCTCTGCGATGGGCCTGAGTCCCATATCGTAGATGGGGAGGGCTCCAGCCGGGAGGGGCTCAACCAGGAAGGTCTTGCGACCCACGGCGGCGTAGTCCATTCGTCGGGTCAGGACACGAGCCATCTGGACGGCAGCCCAGATCATCTTCAAGGCTCTCTTCGCCTTCTTCTTGCGGATCCTCTTCTTGCCACGGTGCTTCCGCATCTCCTCGGCCAGCCCATCCTTGATGAACTCCTGGAGGGGCTTTGGTGTGGTGAGCCGCAGCATCATCTTCTCGTGAGCCAGGGGATCACGGTTCAGGTACGCCTGGAGGGCTTGCTGCTTCTTCAGCATGGCGGCAGCCACCTGGTCGTCCAAAGAGGTCTCCTTGACGGTGTGGATGGCTTCAAAGATGCCACCTGCACGGAGGAATGACTGGGGCATATCGAAGGGCTTGGGTGTGATGGGCCCAATCACGATGAGGTCGTCGTCGTTTGGCATTACCAGTTCCCGTGCAGGGTGTCGGCTTCACCGAAGGTGCATGGCCCGCACATGCCAGTGAGCGGGACGATGGGACTCTGACCACAGACATCGCAGGAGCCTTCCCAGTCCGGTTCTGTCCGGGGGTCGCCCTCTTTGATGACCTGGGAGGTCACAATCTCCCCGTCCTGGATGACGGTCTCTCCGTCCACGGTGAACCCGGACGGGTGCTTGGCCTGAGTGTGCTGAGCGAGTGCCTCGGAAGATCCGAAAGCACGGTCACAGGGGTGACAGAAGAAGTCAGGCATGGGGGGACTACGCTCAGGAGTGGTGCGGATGGTCTACTTCAGCAGATGAAGAAGCCTTCATCCTGGTAGTCGCCGTACTCGCCAGCGTCCTCGTAGTAGTCGTCTTCGTCGTCCTCGACGGTCACGCCACCGACAGGCTTGCCGTCCAGGGTTACCATGAACAGGCCACCGTCGTTGCCGGGAGCCATGTACTCCTCGATGGCCATCTGGATGATGGTCCCCGTGTCCTGGTCGGCCAAGCCTTCTACCGTGAAGGAGCAGAAGCTCTCACCCCAGACGGCCACGGTGACGGTCTCGGTGGTGAGGTCGGTGGTGAGGATCATCGGAATGGACATGAGTGGCGTCTCCTGTCCTTACATACGACCTGACTCGGAAAAGTTACCGTACTCCACCGTTCTGATTCAGAACGGTGGAGTAGGTCTTGGATGCTACTCGGCGGAACCGGAGTCGTCCCCGGAGTCGTCCCCGGAGTCGTCTCCACCGGAATCCTCAGCGGAGTCCTGGCTCTCGCCAGAATCTTCCACGTCCTTGTCACCGCAGCCCATGAACAGGGCTGAGGCCACCAGGGCCAGCATCATGTAGAACTTGTGCATTGTCGTCTCCTCGAAGCCATTGAATCGGCTTCAGGGAGTTCGATTTATCGGCAGGATACCGGGCTCGGTATCCTGCCGATTCGACTGGGCTGGTAGGAGATTTCCATGCCCTCTTCAGCTTCTCGCGTAGCTCGCCGTCATCTTCTTGGGAGCCTACTTGCTGGAGTTCTCTCGTCCGGGACCACCTGAGCCGAACATCGTGGTGACGTTCTTGTAGACCTTGTAGTTCAGTGCCGACAGGAGGATGTCCTGCATCTCATTCAGCTTGGAGTGTGAGAGACCCTTGAGGGACTTGATGCTCGCGTGCTCCATGCGAGCCTTGACCTCAGACGACTTCAAGAGGTCCGGGTCGTTCTGGTTCCAGATGATGAAGGCGAACAGCCAGAGGCTGTAGGCCCAGCAGGCGGTGAACCTGGACCTGGGCAGGGAGTGGACTTCCTGGGCGTACTGAGCCATACCCCGCCACCACAGGATCGCCTTCGCGGCCTGTCGGATCTCGTCCTCTGGGGTCTTGATCCAGCAGAGGAGCATGGTGGGGGTGTTGGAGGATCCTCCACAAGGCATGGTGATGGACTCCTTGGACAAGCAGTAGGCTCGGATGATGCTCGTCCAGGCGTACCCCTTTCCACTGGTGAAAGAGGGCATGGGGATCCCGTCTTCGGTGAAGACCTTCACCCAAGGGCTGATCCCCTTGTAGTTGTTCAGGTGGTCCGCAAACGTGAAGTTCTTGGACTTGCAGTTGATCGTCCGCACGAAGTTGGCGACACGACGGTCCTCACCATCATCCTCGGGGAGGTCATCGTCAACCAGACGAGGGAGGTCATCCACGCTGTCGTAGATGACGGCTCGGAGGGTGATGCCTTCCAGGTAGTGGCTGGCGAAGAAGATCCGGTGCTGGCCGTCCAGAATCCAGAACTGGTCCTGTGTCCCAGCCACACGGAGGAGCTGCAACTCCGTCGTGTCCTGGATGATCCCCCACCCGTTCTTCATCTTCCGGGCATGGGACTTGACGATGGAACGGTTGAAGGCCGACATGGCTCCCTCCAAGAGGAGGAAGCGGATACCCCAATCGCCGGGGTTGATGGTGAGCACGCACTCGTGCCTGCCCTTGCGGGCGTCTCGAAGACTCATTGTTGTTGTCCTACGGCCTAAGGCCCGATGGCTTCGGCAAAAAGCCTGTGCCTGTGGGTGAACGACCTTGAGGGTGTTGGGTGGGCTTGTGCCCGGTGCAGTATACGAATGGTTTTTGTTTCTTGGCCTACCTCCGGTCTCAGAAGTGGACTTTGGGGAACTCGGTGAGGGTCGGGTAGACCCACTCACCGTCTTTGTTGATGCCATTGGAGTCGGCCCACACGCCGTTCTCAGCGAAGACCTCACGGCCTGCGATGCGACAGGTGGCCCAAGCGTCCTCGCCACCTGACGTGGCTTCCTGACCCAACTTGAACAGCGTGGTCAGGACGTTCTGCCAGGTGTTGCGGATCGAGTAGGCATCACCCTTGTGGATGTGGGTGTACTGGTCCTTGAGGTCGATGTCGTCCTCAGCCACCGGCACCACGGCGAGGAGACGATTGATGGGGAAGACACCCTTCCGCTTGTCAGGACGCCGACCTGTGGTCGAGTCTCGGACGGAGATCAGGAGGACCGTGGGTCCGTAGAGGAGAGCCCTTCGAGCGGAAGGTCCCACACAGCAACGGGCGACCTGGACCGTGACGGCCCAGTCGCCCGTGATGAGCTGGATGCTGGGGTCTTGAGCCCACTCGGGACCAACTGCCACCACGACTGCGTGGTCGCCAACGTGGGAGTCGATCACAAGTCCCGTGTCGAAGGTCTTGATGGCAGAGCTATCGAACGTGTCCGGGGTCACCATGTAACTCTCCTGGACTTGCTATACGAGCAAGCCTGGGAAAGTTACCAGCGTTCGCCGCCGCCACCGCCCTGGTAGCCGCCGCCACCGCCGCCACGATTGCCGCCACGACCACCGCCGCCGCCACGACGAGCAGGCTTGTCCTCGGCCATGTTGACTCGGATCTTCCGGCCATCGAGATCGGCGTCGTGCATGGCGTTCATGGCTGCCTTGGCATCCTCGGAGTTCTCGAACTCCACGAAGCCGAAGCCACGGGACCGCTGGGTTTCACGGTCAGTGATGACCTTGGCGGACTTGACCGTCCCGTAGTTGCCGAAGGCGTTGCCCAGGCTGTTGTCGTCGGTGTTCCAGGACAGATTGCCCACAAAGAGCTTGTTCACGGTCTGATCTCCATGCCGCGTCAAGCGGTCACACCCCTCTATACCAACCTGAGAGCGATCTTGGTTCAGTTACCTGTGATGAGATCTATCCCTGCGAGAGAGTGGAGTTTGAGTAGGAGTCGAGGTAGTGTCGCCACTTCCGAATGCGTAGGATCTGACCAGCCATTAAAGACCTCCACCCGTACTTACGATCCCATGAGCCCTTTCCGGGCCACCCACTCAGCTACGGTGTCACACCGCTTGATTGCAGCGGTGAGTCGGTCGTACATCTGGTACTCGTCCCAGTTCTCATAGGTGGTGCGGTCGCAGCACTCGCAGGGCTTCCCCTTCTTGTTGAGGGTGCTGCGGACCTCGCGGATGATGGATTCAGCTTCCTTGAGCTTATCGGCACGGTTCATGGTGGACTCCTACCTGTATGGGACCGCAAGTTTGGGTTGCGGCCAAGGGGTTCTGCCTGGTGTCTTGCCAGGCACACCATTCCATGTGCGGAAGGAGGCTCTCAGTTTCGGTAGTTCTTGAATCCCGCAGCATGGGTGAGGACCACACATGTCTGACGCACTTGATCAGCTCCGCGACATTCTGAGCAACCCGGAGCCCTACAAGGGGTTGAAGCAGAGCTTCGTGAGCCCCAAGGGGTTGAACACGCAGCAGCGTGGCAGCCACTGGTCTGGGACCATCGAGTGGGGTGCTCCACCTCATGGCGATGGTATCTACGCGGACGACTGGAACATCGGTCAGTTGCTGAAGGCTGACCCCAGCATCGAGCGGGATGGCATCAAGCTCTTTGCCGCTTTGGCCAAGCGGAGCAGCCGTGACTTTGAGGCCCATGCCAAGAAGTTGCTCCTCCGTGATCCTTACCGTGTCCGGGAAGCCTTCGTGGGCTGGCAGGACTCCGAGAACTGGGGTGAGCCCACGAACATCAAGGTGTCCGGGTTCCAGATCGGGAAGCCTCGCGTGGAATCCGGCAGAGCCTTCAAGGCTCCGTGGTCGGTCAACGTCGAGTTCGACATGGAGCCTCTGGCCGCTGTGACATCAGCCCCCTTCTCGGAGATGTCTGACCGGGAGCTGGACAAGTACATCGACGCCTTCAGCAGTGATGCTCCAGAGAACTACCACATGGACGGCGAGTGGCAGGGCTCGGCCAGGACGCTTCGCCAGCACTGGCGGAACCGTTTCCGCAAGATGAGTCCGCGTGAACAGGTGCGGCAGAAGGTCGAGCTGGAGAAGCACCACCGGTTGGCTTCCAGAGTTGCCAACCGGTGGCTTCGGTAGCTTCAGATCTTCAGCACGCCCAGAATGGTTTGCACGAGGGTGACCTTCCCGCCAGGGATCTTGCTGGCCCCGACGATCATGAGGTCGTGGCGAGCGTACTTCCGCAGGTGCTGGAGGTTCTGCTTCAGCAGGAAGTCCTCGTCCTTGATCCCACGGAGGTATGCCCACTCGGGCTCTTCTTCGACAGGAGCGGGCTCGGAATCCTCGTCGTCGTAGTCGTCCTCGTCGTCGTAGTCGTCCTCGTCGTAGTCGTCCTCGTCGTAGTCGTCCTCGTCGTAGTCGTCGTAGGAGTCTGTGACCACCACGGTATCGGACTCCGGGATGTCCTCGTCCTCGATCACCAGGTCCGGGAGGATGTCTCCGTAGTTGCCGATGACCTTGTAGCGGCACGTCCGCATCTTCATCTGGCTGTGGTCGTAGGGGATGCAGACCACATCAGCCGGGTCCACCTTGCAGACCACGACACGAGGTCCGAAGCTCTTGGCGTAGGAGAGAGCACCGACGTGCAGCCCTCGATGGCAGGGCACCCGAGGGTCGTCGCTGATTTGGTTCCGAGGGTACTTCACCTCGGTTCCGATGGCGTTGTTCACCTTCCCGTTGACCCCAGAGGAGATGGACATGTAGTCGAGTCCTACACCCTTGTAGGCAAGGAAGCAGCCGTCTTCAGTGATGGGGATACCCATGTGGTCCAGGAAGCCTGGAAGCTGCTCTACCGACCGCATGGACGGGTTCTGGCTGAGCCGCTCGAAGAAGCGGAACATCCGGTCAGCCGAGAGACCCTTCTCCATCATCTTGATGATGCGGTTGGAGAGGGAAGTGGGGATTCGGGAGCCCTGGTAGGCAATCCAGTTGTTGACGAGGCTGAACCCGGCTTCCTGGGCCCAGGAAGCCAGCTTGGCTCCCGTGTCCATGATGGCAGTCAGGTCCCCCCATGCCTGGTCGAGCACCATCCGGCACGCCTTGTCGAAGTTTGGGTTCGACCGGAGGATGGTGTAGGTGTTGCCGTCATCCATCGTGACGGTCAGGCTTTCGTTCGTTGTGGTGTGGTAGGGCATCAGTTCTGTCCGTCAATGAGGAGGATGTACTGGAGCCAGGCTTCAGGAGCCTGAGAGATGTCGTAGAGTCCGTGGCGACTCAGGAGGGGGTACATCTTGAGGATGCGAGCTTCGTTCTTCTTGTGGTGCTGGCTACGCTTGGAGCCGGAAATCTCGTGGAGTTCGTCCAAAAGAGTCACGAGGCTCCTCCCCTTCGAGGTCAGACCGTCCCAAGTCTCTCCAAGCTGGATCAGGACGTTGTAGTGGCGAGCGAGGGCATGACGAAGCCCGCTGGGGTGCTGTCTGAACAGAGCCCTTACGTCTTGCATGTTTCTGCGTTCTTTTGAACGGGTGTGGTGGTGCTTGGCTTCCCGAAGTACCTCAAAGTCAGGGGGGGTCACCTGCGGCAAGAAGTCTTCCTTCAGCCAGGTCTTGAACTGGACCAACCCGGTTCCTTCCTCGATTTCTTCATGGGAGAAGGGCTTGCTCTCCAGTTGCTTCACCCCGTAGAAGTGGACCCGTTCTTCTCCCTGGAGATCATTCAGGTCCCAGGTACGCTGGACCAGCTTTGAAAAGAGGTAGTTGGCCATCCCACAGGGTTCAAATCGGTTGATGAAGAGGACAGGTGATCCCTCCTCGATCTCATCCATGTCCTCCACGATGGTCCAGGAGTCGGACTTCTTCCCGTAGAAGTGTGCTCTGTTGAGCTTGAACCAGCGGGTGTGGTGCTTGGCGTTGAACCGGGCTCCCCTCTGGGTCAGTTTCTTGAGGGGTTCCATGTCGGAGGTGTAGGTGACCGGGACGCCATCCACCTTGGACCGGAGAAGGAGCTTGTCGAGTTCGGCTCGGACATCCTCACGGGTGTAGCCATCCCGGATGATGCAGATGACCGGAGAGAGTTCCGGGTCCAAGTACCGCTTGGAGGACTTGTTGGCGTCATGGATGAGGACCGAAGTCTTCATGGAGACGGTGATCCCGTTGGCAGCAGTGAGATCGAACTTAGGGCCCCGACGCCACACTTCCGTGAGCCCCTTCATCACGAAGGAGACCGGGGTGTCTCGCTGGACTTCTCCGGCGGCATCCAGGATGGGCTCACCCTGGTCGTCCTGTACGACCTGGCTTGAGAACAGGGGGATCGTGGAGGCAGCGTAGGGTTGTCCTCCTACGGGCCATGGCATGTGTGGGAGGCTGGTCTTCCAAGACCGAAGGTCGAGCCGACGCTGCCACTGGCTGATGGTCGTGTCCGCCAGAATCCTCTTGGCTTCCTCCGTGTAGGAGTCGAGGAGTGTTTCCAGGGCAGTGCCCAGCTTCTCTCGGGTCCGCTTGGTGAACTTCAGGACTTCCCGGCTGGGGGCAATGTCCACGTCACCGATGTTGAACTGGAGGACTCCAGAGATGTGCTTCACGGAGTTGTGGAACCGTTCGTCCACGCAGTTCAAGAGCTGGTCTCTCTTGATTTCGTAGGGGACGCCACCCATGACGGCAAGCCAGTCGGGTTCTCCTCGGAGAAGGAATCCACCTTGTCCCTGAGTCATCTGAGGGGTGATGTCGGTCAGTTCGATGTTGATGTCGGGCTTCACCTCGGCAAACCGGAACAGGAACTGAGCCTCGGTGTGGAAGTTGGTCACTTCATCCATCGGGACGGTGATCTTGATCTCCAACCCGGTCTCGTCTGGGTCGCACTCGGAGGCGTGAACCAGGTCGATCAACCCCATTTCGGACTCATCCAGGAAGGCGACGTAGACCTTCTTGAATCCTCCGTGCCAGGAGGTGACGTGGTACACGTCCACCAAAGCGTGACCGGCCTTGCACCCGACTCCCATGAAGCCGTGCTGCTTGTTGGTATCCCTCTTGGTGCTGGCCCCGAAACTCGGGAAGAGGGTGAACATGTCCTCCTCGCAGAGTCCCGATCCGAAGTCTCGGATGAGCAGTGTTGGAGACACATGCGTGGGGAGTGTCACGGACAGAGGGAGGGTGTCCTTCCCTGCCTCCACATGGGCGTCGTATCCGTTGGAGTGGTATTCCCGCAGGACGGCACGGGGCTTGTTCCCGTAGAGGTCTCTCAGGAGAGACACGACCATTGCCATGTTCTCCATCTCGACGCCGAAAGCACCCCGACGAAGGCTCCCGCTGGTCTGAGCAGACCGATCAGTCGTAGCTGGGATCACGATCGACTCCATTGACGCTTGAGGCAGTCGGAGGCGTCGTACATCTTCTGTTGAAGGGTCCAAGTCAACACAGCCATGAAGGCTACTGGACTCGGCTTGGGCAGCTTGGGATCAAGCACCCAAGCCGCAGCCTCGCCTAACTCCTGGGTCGAGGCCCAAGAGGCTACGTCCTCAAGCTGAGCTGTGGTGGACCTCTGATCGGGCATCTCGAAATCTGTCATACCAGACCATACGACCCTGACCCAGAAAGTTACCGGGTCATCAGGTCCAAGCTATGGGCGAACATGGGAGCAGCGTACTGGTGCCAGGACTGAAGGGCGGTCTTCACGTCCTCGCTGAAGGCGGGGTCTTCACCCTCTGGCACGGCTCGGACAGCGTCTACCAGAGCGACGAGCTTGGAGTCGAGGATGGCCCGTTGAGTCTCTTCTCGGACGAACTTATCGTGCATGGTCTCGGAGCGTTCACCCTTGAAACCCCCCCAGACCTCCTCCCTGAACCGGAGGTAGCCTGGGATGCCATACCGCAACCACGCCATGTCTGCTGATGGGGTGTGGCTGAGCACCTGAGGCATCCCGTTGAGTTGCTCGTAGCTCACGAGTGCTCCACCAGGTGCTTGGATGGACGAGATGTAATCCCACTGGTTGCAGTCGTTGAAGACCACGATGGACCAGCCATCGAAGCCACCACCAAAGCACTGGTAGTGGATCAAGCCTGCGTAGACATCTTGGGGCTCAGCATCACTTGTGAGCCTGACGAACCCCTCAGAGATTGAGGTGAGGAGCCCCATGATGGTGTCCTCAGAGATGCTCGGTGTGTTGGTAGTCATAGTTCTACTACGACGGGGTGTGGGTCAGCCCCCCACCCCACCCAAGGTTTCGCCCCAGCCCTGCACAGCGGAAAAGAGGGTGTTGGCCTGGTGAGTCAGCTTGTGATCGAAGCAGTAGCTCTTCCAAGCATCCTCGATCTCATCCTTGTGGGCCACCCAGTCGGACTCAGTCCACTTGGAGGGCCGAGCAGCACCCCACATCTGGGTGACGAGTGCGGCGTCCTTGACGGCAGGGCTGAAGCGGAGCCGTTCCTCGTCCCAGCTCTGGAAGGGGTGACCGAACACCTTGGACACGATGGCGAGGGATTCCTGGAAGGAGTCCTTGATGTCCTGTCGGGCCTGGTCGTCCATGCCGTTGAGCTGGCGGAGGGTGGTGAGCAGGAGACCCTCCCAGGGGTTCTTTCCACCCCTGCGGTACTCCCAGCCGTTCAGGGTCAGACAATCAGCCCCAACCTCCAACTGAATGGCAGCAGCCCCTGTGAGGGCGTAGAGGAGGTGCTTCCCACGCCTGATGAGGCCCTTCGACTTCTTGGAGTCAGCTCCCCAGAGGTTCAGGATGTCCTGACTCAGTTCAACAACCAGAGCGTTTCCGGGTCCGGGCTCGCTCCCCATGATCCTCTCGATCCCGTTGACTGGCACACCCTGGTTGAGTCGGTTGAAGACGATGTGCTTGAGCCGACCACCCCAGTGTTTGCTGTCAGCAGGGAGGACGTAGAACCCAAGAGAAGCCCTCTGGACCCGAGCCTTCAGGGTGTCTGAGAGGTCGCTGAACTTGCTGCCGTTGATCTTGGATGTGAATTCAAGCTCCTGGAGCTTGTAGCTGTCCGCCATGAACTCGAAGATGGATGTCATCCTCTGGAGCCCATCCACAACCTCTCGGACCTGGCTTTCGGTTTCCGACAGGAAGATCGGCGGGACTGGGAAGCCCACAATGAGGCTCTCGATGAGCCTGGACTTCCGGGTCACGTCCCAGACCATGTTGGACCGCTGGAAGTCCGGGTTGAGAACCAGGGAGCCATCCTTCCACTCGCGGAAGAAGTGATCGACCTGACCGTTGTGGAGCGAGATGTTCAGAACAGCAGACATAGATGGTGGTCCTCTTGAGTACGTCAGGAGAGAACTACTATCCTCGGCCCGGATCTTGGCCTACCAGCTCGCGGCCAACATCGGGGATTCTGGGTTCTCTAAGCCAGTCAGGCATGTTCGTGTGCCCCGTGACCGGGCCCCTGCCCAGCACCCGACAGGGGACGTAGACCTTGTCGTTGGGGTCATACTTGGACTTGACTCCGATGATTTCAGCTCGTTTTGGGTTGTAGACGACTCGACCGCAGTTGACGTTGATGTTCTCCCCAGCCTCGAACTTCAGGTGCCTGAATGACCAGGCCAGGAAGGCCAGAGAGGAGCCCGTCAGGTTGTTGATGATCCAGACACCTGCGTCATCGTGCCCCAACACAGGATCCTCGACCCCCAGGCTCGTGAGGACCGCCTCGATGTCATCGCAGAGATCTTCCTCCACATCAATGTTGGTGAGCATCAACTGGGTCCGTATCCCCTTGGCCCCCCGGACAAAGAAGCTCGCTTTGCCTGTGAGGATTGCGTGGACGGTGATGGCAACAGACCACTGGAGGATTGGATCCTCGATGGCTTCGACCTTCTTGTAGAAGTCCCGCTGTTGCTTCCGCCACTGGTAGCACTCGTTCTTGAGGTACCGCTTGGCTTCAGGGATTGCGGGGTTCTTGGAGCTGGCTCTCATAGGTGGTCGAGCATCTCGGTAGGGCCTCTATAGCCGGGAGGAAGCAGGAGTGAGCACCATGAGTCTACGGTCACAAATCATCCGTCTTGCCCACCAGAATGCTGATCTTCGACCTGCTTTGCTCCAGGTACTGGCCCGGTATCAGCCGCACGGCATGGGGTCTACGGATGAGAGCGAGAAGATCAGGTGGCACGTCTTCGCATCCGCCGTTCGGGTCTGGGACTTGAAGGATGCGGGCAGGCGTGGTCGGAAGGTGGAGCGGTTCGCCCTCTACGACATTGACTACGCGAACGTCAACACCCTCCAGACGGCCATTGACGTGTGGATCAAGGGGCTGAAGAAGAACACCTTCGCACAGGCTCTCAAGGCCGCGAACGATCTGGTCGTTCTCTCACAGGAGGCTGAAGGCCCGTCCATCAAGCTCAGTAAGGGCTTGGACCGTGGTGTTGATGTGGCTCCAGGTGGGTTCAAGCCCTTCAAGGCGAACTGGGAGTTCGTCGTGGTCGAGTCCGGTTACGAGAGCTTCTCGATCCGCGACAAGGTGGATCGGAACAACCTGCCTGCCTGCATCCCGGCCATCAAGGGAGGTGCCAAGTCTATCCCGGTCTTCTACCGCTGGGTGCAGGACAACGAGGCCAAGCTCAAGGGGATGCAGTTCTACGAGCTGCTGGGCGAGATGTCCGACATGGGGATCAAGTACCACAGCTACTGCCGGATGGACTGAGATGATCCCGATCCCCTCCCGCGTCGCCCTTCGGCACCTTCACCGTCAGGCTGGAGGCTACGACCCCTACCAGGACGCTCGCAAGCGGGTGGAGGACGGCCTCAAGAAGCTCCGCAGCTCGATGGGCCCGGTCCTGAAGAAGATGGCGACCGGCCTCAAGAAGCACGGGCTCGTGCTGGACCAGGAGAAGTCGGACATCTCCTGGCGGGTTCACGGCAGCGACGGGCTACGGATGGATTTCGAGCTGGTCGTCTCCGACGCCAAGAAGGACGACCCGAGGACGGGGAGCCAGGTCGAGCAGGCGTTCAAGGACGAGTTCGACATGTGGATCACGCCCCAGATGCGGGGGACCGACTGGTTGGTCTCGATGGGGGACTATTAGAAGCCCTCGTAGACGTAGCCCTGGTCTTCGCTGTCCTCGATGAGTCGGATGGAGCAGTTCTTGGGGTTCTTCTCGGCCTCAAACCACTCCGGCGTGTGGTGGAGCCACATCATCAGGAAGGCCCGCATCGTCACCCCGTGGCAGACGATCACGATGTCGTTGATGCCATGCCGATTGGCATCGCGGTGGAAGGTGCCGAACGCCTGATGAACTCGGGTGGCTACGTCGAAGCGTGATTCCCCCAGCGGCATCCGAGCCCAGAAGCGGCCCTCAAACTCCTCCTGCTTCTTGTAATGAGCGTGCTCGTCCGGGTACTTGACTGGCAGCTCCTCGTCGGGGATGCCGTCGAACAACCCGAACTGCTGCTCACACAGGAGGATGTGCTCTCGTCGGTCCAGGACATGCTTGCCCATCGCCTCGCAGATCCCGTCAGCGGTCTGTCGAGTACGGAGGTAGGGGCTGGTCCAAACACGGGGTCTCTGCGGCTTGAAACGCATCACGTCCCCATATGACTCCCGCATGGCGGCGTAGTCCGGGACCGAGGGCAGATCCTTGTAGAAGTCCCGAAGGAACTCTCCAGCTCCTGTTGCTTGCTCCTTGCCACGGTCGGAGAGGGGGATGGCGTGATCTGCCGTCGTGAGGTGGACGCTCTGGTCCACGTTGCCCATCGACTGCCCGTGTCGGACGAGGAAGATCCTCATGCCTCGGTCCTCAGCACTTCGGTCCACCGGACCTTGCCGTCAGCGGTGAACCAGGGATCGAGGATGACCTTCAGCAGCTCCCCTCCGAGGGTGTAGGGGAGGGAAGCCAGCATCTCTGGGCCGTCCTCGACGTGCTTGATGTTGTCGAACGGGCTGCCGATCTCAGCCATCCGGGTCCTCAGGTCTTCCTCCTTGCTGAACAGCGGGAGGTAGACGGCTGTGGAGCCGGTGATGTGGAGCCAGGTGGGCTGACCGTTCAACCAGGGGAGGAAGCACCCGGTGATGGTGATCTCGCGGGTGAGAAGACCCACGGGCTTTGGGCTGAGGAGTTCCATGCCCCACCCTACGCCTCTGGGGCGGGTCTTTGACCTACTGGGGGAAGCAGGCAGAGGCATGGGTCTTGGTCTCGCTGATCCCTGTCGAGTAGAACCAGCAGGTGAAGCCAGAGACAGGGGACGACCCCTTCTCCCAACCTCGGCTGACGACGGAACCGGAGCTTGAGCCTGGGAAGCACTCGGCGGTCCTGGTCTTGGTGTTGCTGAACCCGGTGCTGTACTCGAAGCACTGGTAGCCGGAGACAGGGGACGACACCTCCGTCCAGCTCGTCGAACTGGACGGAGGTGAAGCCGAACAGGCCACCAGAAGGAGGGACACCAGGAGGAAGGCAGGACGCATGGGCTACTCCGTGTAGGCGTCGAGGGGCTTGGCGAACTCCCAGCCGTCCCGAGCTTCCGCCTGGACGCTCACGAACTCAACCGGCTTGCCGGGCACCAGGACAGCAGCCGTGAGGCTCCCTCCGAAGACGGCACCCGTGTCCAGGCCGGTCGCGTGGGGGAAGTGGGCGGGTTTGTCTCCAACGAACGGGGAGTGACCGAAATACACATGCCCAAAGCGGGGCTTGTCCTCACCCACCCCGTAGACCTCGGCCCAGAAGGGGTCTTCCGGCCCCTCGTCGCCCAGCTTGAGGAAGCTGCCGACCGGCTTGACGACCTGGTTCTTGATGACAGCCGTACCCGCCGCAGCGAACTCGGCCACCGTCATGTCGTCCGTGTACTCGACCGGAGCTTCGATCTCGACGACCAGCTTCGACACGGGCTTGGCCGTGGTGTGCCGCACCCGCAGGAGCTGAGCCAGCCGACCCATGCTCTTGCTGTCCAGCCCAGGGGCGACCTCGGGCAGTTCCGTGATCGTCCCAGGGACACCTGCGTGGACGACGAGAGCATCGAACTCCGGCAGCCGGTGGAACAGAACCGCCGACTCCAGGAAGGCCACATCCTCGGAGGACAGGGCCTCGGTGATGGCGACCAGTTCGGCGTGGCCCTTCATGCCCGAGCCCTTCCCCTTGGCGTGCAGAGGACGGAAGATGACATGCTTGGCTTCGTGGTTGCCCCCGACCAGAACGACCTTGTAGCCCTGCTGACGCAGACCACGGAGGCTCTGGACGACCTTGACCGAATCGGGCCCCTTGTCCACCAGGTCACCCACGCTGACGAGCGTGTCTTCCTTGGTCAGGCCCAGAGTGCCCAGCAGGACGACGAGTTCGTCCCACATGCCGTGGACATCTCCGATGACGAAAGTGCGTCCCATTTGAGGTGACTCCTTTGGATGTCAATACGACTGAAAAATGAAAGTTACCCTTCTCTGGTAGGAGAACTTCGGTAAGGGGGATCGTAGAGGGGAAAACACTCACCCCACCCCTCTCTGGAGGTTCCCTTGAAGACCACTGATCGTGTCCAGGCCATGCTGGACGAGCTGACTACCGCTCTCGCTGATGCTGAGAAGTTCGACAACGGCAACGCTGCTGCGGGCACCCGCGTTCGCAAGGCCATGCAGAACGTCAAGGCTTCGGCACATGATGTCCGTACCCATGTCCAGGCAGCCAAGAACTCCGCTTAGAGTTTCAGGCAGCCTTTGAGTTTCCGCCAGAGGGGCGGCAGCACCCCCTTGGCGGAAACTCAAGACCCGCTGAATGAGAAACTGGCGGTATTCATTCAATCCAAGGTACTCTTATACATGGAGAGCACACTCCATGACACTAAGACCTGCCTCGCGTGACTGGCTACTGAGTCGGAACCTGCTGGCTGCTCAGCAGGAGGGGAGCTTTGTGTCTGCTCTCGGGGTGAAGTACCTCCGAGCGGCATTGGCACGGGAGCCCCTCCAGGTTCCTCCTGACATCAAGGAGTGGTTGGTCAATCAACCACTCCTGATGCCGATGGTGCCAGGGGTTCAGTAGATCCTTCTCAGACCACTCCTCCCCTTGTGAATGGGTTGAGGAGAGTTGTGTCATACGGTTGGAACACATAAGTTACCCCCGGTAGGCAGCCTATAGCTCTTGGTTTACAGCAAACCTGGAGTCCCACATGGCGTCCAACACCGACATCAACCCGTCCAACGGTCTTCAGGGCTCCTCGTACCTGTACGACTACGGGACCAGTCCGAACACTCGTGTGGCTGTGAGCCAGAAGCTCCGCGTCCTGGCTCCGGCCTACGGTGGTTCAGGTGCTCTGTTCCAGATGGGCGTGCTGAGCAGCTTCTCCCCGAGCGAGAACCGCTCGGTTGAGGAGGTCCGTGGCATTGGTTTCGGTGACCAGATCGCTGAGTTGGTCCCGAGCGTGACGACTGCGATGACGGCTCAGATTGAGAGGGCTCTGCTCTACCTGAACAACTTGTGGCAGGCGACTGGCTACGCGGCTGGCATCGACGGACCCGTCCGCAGCCTCAAGCACCACAAGTGGCCCTTCGACATCGAGAAGCAGCTCGTCTTCTCGACTCTGGCAGACATGGATCTGGGTGCTGCCAACGTGGGTCAGAACAACGCTGGTGGTGCCTACAACGGTGGCACCCGCTCCGTCGATTACCCCGAGGTCACTGAGGTGGCCGGGATGAAGTCTGGCGGACACACAGCGATCATCACGCTCTACGAGGCGTGCTGGTGGACGGACTGGTCCGCGACCTACGGTGCGGACACCGGCATCATCATGGAGAGTGGCTCGGTCATCGTCAGCGATGTCCACGACTACTCCAGCGTCTACGGCGAGTTCCTCGCTTCAGGGAACGATCCTTCCATCGACCAGCTCGGCTCGGTTCGCTACGGCAACTCCGCCAAAGGCAGCGTCAGCATTCAGACTGGTGGCGGCGGCGACTTGACCTAACCGCTCGTCGGTAAGGTCAATCCGACCCCAGTAGGGGTCAGGTCAAATGTAGAGGCACCTGGGAGAACCCGCCCAAGCAAGACGAATGTGACGAGAACACCTCAAATGTGAACACCCTTCGAGCTGTGTCTCCCCTCTTGGGAGATTCCTCCCCGCTACCGGGGACGGTCAAATGTGCCCAGATGAAGATGTGAACAGGAGAGGACGCTCTAGGTTCGTGCTGTTTCTGGTCAGGGTTCTACAGTGCCTTCCACTTCTGGGAGACACGCATGATCGACTTGGCAGCCCTTGAACGAGCCCTCGCCCCCATCCATAAGCTGGGTAAGGAAGAGTTCCCCCTTACCGTGGCTGGAACTGAGCTGGTCTTGGTTCCGCTGGACCCCGATGCTGAACGCCTGGTTCAGGGATGGTCCCGTGAGGCTCTCCAAGATGAGCGTGGCAAGGAGAAGAAGGACAACAGCCACGTCGAGATGCTGGAGTACCTCGACCGCTTCAAGCTCGGGGTCCTGAGCTATGCCCTCGTCCAGATTGGCACCATCGACCTCCGAGGCGTCAACTACATCGCCACGGGTGAGAAGCTGGAGGACGGCACTCCCGTCAAGAAGCAGCGGCACCTGGTCCTGCGAGAGTTGCTGGAGAGGCAGTTCAGCCGTCCGGTGCTCCTGAGCGTCTTCAAGGCGTATGGCGACCTGATGGCTCGTGTTGAGATGAACACGGAGCAGGCCGTAAAGTACGACATGGTGGACCTGGACACTGAGATCACCAGGATCAAGGAACGGCTGGTTGAGCTGGAGCAGCTAAAGGTGAAGCAGGAGAAGCCCGCTAAGGACACCTTGTCGAACAACATCAAGACAGCAGTGGAGCACACCAACCAAACTCAGGCAATCACCCGCAGCCTGGCCTCAACTCCTCCGGCACAACAGAACCGTGTCGTCGAGCCCGAAGAAGAGGGTGATGATCCGGTTGAACCCCCACGACAGGAGGTTCCGGTCGCAGTTCAGCAGGCCCGTGAGCGGTCGGGTCCACGTCAGTCCTCCATCCCGCAGTCCGCCCCAGCACCCAACCGCTCGGCTCCTGAACCCGAACCCGAACCTGAACCTGAACCCGCACCTGCTCCGAGAGAGCCCCAGGTCATGGACAGCTTTGCTGACCCGACTCAGGAAGCGGTGGACGCCGAGAACCGCCGTCTCTTGGCTGCCCGGAAGCAGCAGCGGGCTGAGAACGAGTTGGCGGTGACTCCGGCTCGTCGGCGGAGGGAGCCACCCCATCGGTCGGCAGCCAATGTCGAGGATGCCGTTCTGGACTCTGGCGGAGGCCAGCTTCAGCGAGCCCGGCGTGTAGGCACCGTGGATGGCAAGGAAGCCTACCGACTCCCTGGCACGGAGCTGAGTTCCCGTGGGGGTGGACCGACCCGTCCTGATCCCAAGGAGGCCCAGATCAACGAGGGAAGCGGCGGCGGAGAGATCAACAAGAAGTTCGTCCCCAGGAGGTAGTCGGTTGGCAGCACCCCAGGTCATCACCCCACAGGAGCACAACTCCGAGCTGAGGCGTCCCCTCTACAAAGACGTTGAGGCCCTCCTGTGTCCTGGGTTCCTGTCCCATCCTTTCGTCATCGGGTCTACTCATTGCTGTATGCGGACCTACTCCCCTGGCGACCTCATGCTGCTAAGGGCCAGGACTGAGACCTTCGGGGGTTTGCGGTCCTGGATGGAGTGGGCTGTCGCCTCTTGCACCTGGATGGTGAATGGCCAGCCGCTTTTGGAAGATCACCGAGCCACCCTCAAGATCCGGGAGGCTCTTCAGAGCATGTCCTTTGGGGCGGTGAAGACCCTGTTCTCAATCTTCCAGGGGCTCTACAACAGGACCGGTGCCGTGATCATCAGGTTGGAGTCATACTGCTACGAGCCCTACTCCCGAGGCTTCTGGCGGATGTGTGGTCGCCAGTTCCCTGGCCGTGATGACTTCACAGGGATTCCAGGGACATCTCGGCTGGGTCACAACAGTTTTCAGCGGCTCTGGATTGCATACAACCTGTCTGAAGACGATCGCCTTGAAGAGATGAGCAAGTGGTCCGCAGCCAAGCTGGTGGCTTCCGCTCATGCCCCCAAGGGGATCAAGAAGCTCAACCAAGCAGACCAGCGGCAGTTTAATTCGGAGCAACAGCGTCGGCAGGCTGTTCAGGACCGGATGTACTGGGAGGTCATGGGTGAGGCAGACAGGGCCAACACCATGCGGGTCAAGCGGGCTGCAAGCCCCACGGAGCTGGTCGAGGACATGCGGAAGTGGGTTGCTGGAGACATGGACGACCATGACCGTGTAGTGGAGGAGCATAAGGCTCGTATCCGCAACCGTTTCGAGAGCGAGAAGCGGGACCGTGAGCAGCGTCGTCAGATGCTGGAGGCTCATCAGGAGATGGGCCACAGCGGTGGCACAGAGCTGGTTGGGTACACCCTTGACGATCTCTCCAGGATCACCCGTGACCGTCCTCCTGGGGTCAGGGGTCAAGGTGCGAGGCGTGTGTTCGAGGGTGACAACCCTCATCGCCTCTACGAGAAGCACCTGGCGAGCGACCCGTCCTCGGGTGTTCTTCAGGCTGGAGAGGGCGGGATCGTCTCTGGCCCCAGAGGTCGAAGCCTAAACGAGCAGATTCGGGACCGGAAGGTCACCCTCAAGCCTGGGAGTGATGGCTGATGTCCTTCTCGAAGCAACTCAATGTTGGCGTTCACTTTGACGCACCGGATTTCAGTGCCCTGACGGCAGCCGTGGCTGCTCTGGGCAATGTGGACATTGGTTCCGACATTGTCAAAGCGATGGTGACTGGCTCCAAGGAGTTCTCTCAGACCATTGGAGATGCTGTCGCCAGTGCGGAGCGCGGGTCTGCAAAATCGGCTGCCAAGCAGATGCAGACTTTGGGTCTGAAGCTGGACCAGGCTGGGGGCACCTTTGTGGCGGAAATGAAGGCCGCTACGTTGGCCGGTAGCGACCAGATGAAGAAGGATGCCCGAGCCAACCTGGCTCAAGCCGAGAAAGCCTTGAAGAAGGAGCTGGACGCCAAGGCCGGCTTTGTCAAGAACCAGCTTGAGGCAGAAAAGAAGGCCAAGGACGACCTGAAGGGAACCTTTAGTCCTGAAAATGCTGGCGCTGCTTTTGGCAAGGCCAAGGGCGGCGATATGGGTGGGATGGCCGAAGGGGTCATCAATCAGTTGGGTAAGGCTGCGGTTGCTTTGGGGGGTGCTTTGGGTGTTGCCGCCGGGGCTGTGATGGCTGTGGTCGGAGCCGTGGCTCTCGCGGTCAAGATTATGATTGATGCGGAGGCTCAGGCCAAGGAGTTCAACACAGCCTTGATGACCGGTGCCGGTACAGCCGACATGATCAACACGACTTCCAAGGGGATGTCGGACAGTTTCAGGTCAATGAGGAGAGCAGCGACTGATCTTGGGATGGCTTGGAGAACTGCTCCCAAGGACATGATGGTGATCCTTGCTACCGCCAACGAGGCAGGTCTCACGTTCAAGGAAATGGAAGAAGGAGTCGAGGGCATCAACCGGAAGACCAGCAAGTACAAGGATCTCCTGTCCATTTCGTTGACTTACTCCAAGGTTCTTGGGGCCACCACGACGGAGATTGCTGAGACAACCGGGAAGTGGCATCACGACTTCGGGATGGGGTTGAAGCAGATCGAGGAGAGCTTTGCTGCGATCAGTGTCGTGGCTCAGCAGTCGGGCATGAGCACCAAGCGGTTCTTCAGCATGGTCAGCCAGGCCACCAGCGGTTTGGCTATCTACAACAATCGCATTGAAGAGACTGCGGCCATCATCCTGGACCTGGCTTCTGTGATCGGTGAGGATTTGGCGGACTCCTTGGCTAAGGACTTGACCAAGGGTTTCATGGGGGATTCCTACCAGGAACGCATCAAGAAGGGGATGATCGCCGGGAAGGGGGACAGCAAGGAAATCTTTGAGCTGTCTGCCAAGGACCAGATTGGGAAATACAAAGAGACCTTTTCAGATCCCAAGATCTATGCGGCGATGGGGGATGAAATCTCCCACGCCATTCAGAATGGGGACTACACAGCTCTTGGGAACATGGACAGTGATTTCCTCCGTCAGCAGACGGAGCTGCTCCGCATCACGGATGACAAGGCTGCCACAGCACTGACCAATCTCATCAGTCTTTCCAAGGGAGCCACGGGTGGGATGAGCGACCGTGCTCGGGGGATGGGGGCTCTGGATACGGGTGGGACACTTGCATTCAAGCTCCAAACCCTCGGGAATGTTCCTCTCTCCGAGATGGACGCAAAGCAGCTTATCGCTTTCGAGAACTACGCGGGTATCTCGGGCGAAGCTTTGGAGGCTTTGATCCGTGTTGACAGTTCAATTCGTGGTCAGTACGGCCTCCTGGAGAAGTGGAAACTCGAAGACCTGCCTGCCAAGTTCGCAGAAGGAGGGGAAGAAGAGCAGGCGATGATCGAACAGTATGGGGCCACGATTCGAGTGAATGAGGAAACGGGTGAGCGGGAGATCGTCAAAGCTATCTGGGACGAGGCCAAGGGTGTAGCCGTTACCGGTGAGGCTATTAAGAATCTTGCGGAGTACATCCAAAGTAACGGTGATTTGATCAACCGGGTCGCAGAAGAGGGTGTCTCTGAGGACCAGGCAAGAGCAATGGAGGTCGCTCGTCAAACAGCCTCTATTGCAACGCTTCTGGAGGTCGGGGTCCAATATTGGCTGGAGCGTATCTACGGTCTCATGGAGAGTCTGTATGACCTCCTCAACGTCGGGGTCGATGACACAGAACAGGCAGCCGTGGATGCTGTGTTGGACCTTATTACAGCCCAGGAAACCCAGGACCGTAATCTTCTCGCAGCGGTCAATGAGGAGGTGGGTGCCCTTCAAGCGGAGTTGGATGAGCTTGGCGGCAAGGACCCTGAAAAGAGGGCGGAACTGGAAGCCAAGATGCTCGGCAAGCTGATGGATCGGGAGGGGGCAGTCGAAAGGTTGAGCGGGTACGGGGACATGCGTCAGGAAGCTCGTGCCAGCACCGATTGGATCGCACAGGAGACACCTGAAGAGGTGCTCGCTGAGATGGCGAGGAAGCGTCAGTATCGGGTTGGTGTGGAAAATGACTACACCATCGCAGACCTCAACAGGGAAACAGCAGATATTGCGGTTGCTGAGCTGAACGGTGCCGATCCAGAGGATCTCCGTCAGAGGAGGATGGCTCTGGAGATGAAGAGATCCAAGATGGATGAATCCCAGAAGCCGTATGATGAACTCATCGCATCTTTGGAGGAAGACCCAGACAACATGCGGGAAGGTGTGGAAGAAGGTGTGGCGGAACCCTTGAACAGGGTTGCTGGTGATATCTTGAAGGGCGAGGAAGACATCTACAAGGAGATGAAGCTCTTCCTCCCTCCTATGGAAGAAGAAGCCTTCTTCCGAGCCTTGAAGCGGACTCGCATTGATGAATTGATGACGATGGCCGGAATCGAGGACGGAGATCGGGAGGCAGTGGGTGCGGAGATGATGAAGGGGGATATGAGCCCCCTTCTGAATGACAAACTCAAAACTCTCGCCTCCAAAAATAACAAAATCCTCCCAGCAGAAATCGTCCGATCCTTGGTTCAATCGGGTCAAACAGATTGGCTTGTCTCCAACAACTTGATGCCTGATGTCAGGGACTTCATCTACCAGAGAGGCCCCAACGGCGGTCGAGTCACCCCCATCCACAGCAGCGACCAGTTCGTTGGAATGTTGGACGGGGAGGCCATTGACCAGTCTGGTGCTCTCGGGGGTGGTGGCAGTGGTTCCACGGTCAACATCAACGTCCGCAGCCCGACCGACATGGCTCGGGTCTATGAGGTCGTCAAGCAGGCTGTAGGTGCTGCCAACGGCAGGACGTTCTGATGGCAAACCCCCTGTTCAGGTCGGCCTTCAGTGGTCATGATGAGGAAGCGTCAGGCTCGGGTAAGCGACCCGTGGTCTTCGACATCCTCGGCCCGGACTGGGAGACGAGCCTCCTGCCGACCGACATGTGGCTGGTTCTCCATGTGAACCCCAGCTCAATGAGTGTCTCCTACAACAAGGAGGTCACCCGCATCCAGACCAAAGGAGGGTTCGTAGAGCAGCACTGGGGCGACTCGGCCAGGGAGATCAGCTTTGACATGGCGACGGGAGCCTTCATGCGTCTCTACACAGGACTCTCCAACATCACGAATCCAGGCTACCTCGGTCCAAACGGTGCTTCTCAGGGGACACGGCGAGAGACGATCGCTTACGACAAGTACCTGGACATGCTGGCCTTGTTCAAGAACAACGGTTCCATCTACGACGGACACGGGAACATCGTTCTCCAGGGCCAGATCAAGGTCACCTTCGATGGTGGGGTCTACTTTGGGTGGTTCACCAGCTTCTCGGTCACGGAATCGGCTGAGAAGCCCTACCAGTTCGCTCTCAATGCTCAGTTCTCTGTGGAACGCGAGATCATGACGTGGAGGTCGCATTTGGCGACCTCCTTCACGGAATCAACCGAGACCTCAGATGAGTCGGTCGAGATTGGCCAGTGGTCAGGGAGTTGAGGCATGGCTCGGTATGGGACAGCGGATGCAGCCAACAGGTACGACGGAATCGGCGTTGGCCGTGTCATGGCGTACATGTTCGAGACGCAGGAGGGGATCCCGGTCGATGGGACCAATGCCCTTCTCCGCCAGCTATCGCCCTTCACCCTACGGTTCGTCCCCCCTGACGAGATCATCGGGGAGAGTGCCAAGGACGCCTGGCTCGGTACCGACATCGTCACTGAAGACCTCATTGGAGCCGCTGCCAGGGGTTCCGACACATCACGAATCTCGGATGCTGTGGGCAAGGTCTTCCCTATCGGAACTCCCACCAGCCAACTTCAGTCCGTGCTCACGGGAGCTTTGAACACGAACCTGACTTCAGCGGACTTCTACCCTGCTCTGGCGGATCTCTATGCGGCTGCCGACATCACGTTGCAGCTTCAGGCCCAGGTCGCGGCGGAGCCTTTGACGCTGCTGGTCAACCCGAACCAGTTCAGCATCAACTACAGCAAGATGCAGGCGTTCGGGGTCAAGACGCGGGGAAGCTCCCTGTTCGAGGCATGGGGTGAAGACCAGCCCAGCATCTCCTTCTCAGGCAGCACAGCAGGCTTTGTGGCTGGCGTTGTCAGTTCACAGAACACCTTGGCCTCTCTGGGTCAGAAGACCGGGGAGACGGCCAGTGTGAGCGGTTACCAGGCATCGGCCAGGCGGGACTCGGCAGCCTGGCAGAACTTCATGAGCCTGTACCTGTTCTACAGGAACAACGGCTACATCTTCGACACGATGGGCAACACTGACGCCAACCACTTCATTGGTGCCATCGCTATTGACTACGACCAGTGGACCTACGTGGGTCACTTCGAGTCTCTGAAGTTCAGCTTTGAGGAGAACTTGCCTGGGAGGGTTGAGTTCGACTGCGAGTTCAAGGTGGACCGCATGTATGACTGGGCCGAGTCCTCCTACGCCGTCCTGCCGCAGACGGCAGTGTCCAGTAACCAGGACATCTCCACCACCCCGTTCGAGTTGCTCTGATGGGTGTCAAGGACCGTCCATACGTTGGCACATGGAAGCTCAACAACCAGGGTGTGGTCCGACACACCCCGGATGCTTTGGTCTTCGTGAATGGTCGTCAGGACATTCCTGGGTGCCAATCCTGTTCAGGGAGGATTGACCTTCAGAAGTTCATCACGAGCGTCTCGGTGGATCCGTCTACGCAAGCCCCAAGCACGGCCAGCATCACGATGCAGATCCCCAAGCACTACGGGGATGACATGTTCCGGGACGGCCAGTTCCTGCTGTCCACGGGTCTGGAAATCCATATCTACATCCGTGGGTTCTTCCCTGTGTCCGGGATGCTGGCGGAGATGGGTGAGGCTCAGGCTGATGGCTTGAACAAGGCCATCATGTACCCGTACTTCCTGGTCCATCACGGCATCATGACGGAAGTGAGCCACGAATACTCTGGTGGTGAGCACACGGCTTCCATCTCAACAGCCGATCTGCTGCACTTCTGGCAGTTCCAGCGGATCTCAACCAGTGCCTCGATCTTCGGAGCCCGCCCGACCAACAGCAAGGTCAAGGTGTCTCTGACAGGCCACACGTTGAACGGTCAGACTCCCTACGGCATCATCTACAACCTTTGGAAGGACAGTTTCGGGGCAGCGGGTGGTGTTGAGTTTGCGATGGGGAACTCCACCAATGCTGCGGCCAACAGCTCCATTGCTTCAGAGAGCCTGTGGTCTTTCGCCATCCAGTATTGGGAGCAGCGGTTCGCTGAGTCCATGATGAGCCTCCGCATGTACGGAGCTGACGGGAGCCTCTACAACGCTTTCGAGCAGGCGTACCTGGCTGGGATCAACCACAGCTCCATCCAGGCTCTTGCCAAGCACGACTTTGCCAACGCGGGCAAGACGGACGTGAACTTTGAGAGCGGTGTTGAGGCCGTGAAGCAGGCAAGGGCCTTGGACTTTGACTGGACCTCGGTTCGGATGTCTGACCTGAACGAAGAGGAAGCCCTGAAGAAGGACAAGGATGGTCAGAACTTGGGGCTCAACGCCACCATCATCCAAGCCTTCGTCCACGACTTGAGTTCTTGGGGCTCCGTGAACATGTGGGAGAGCGAGTACGAGACCAAGCTCGACATCGCGAACCAGGTCGCGGAGAAGGCTGGCTACGAGTTCTTCATGGATGTGGACGGCGACATTGTGTTCAAGCCGCCCTTCTACAACCTCGATACGAGGTCTTCTCCGGCCTACAACATTCGTCCCATCGACATCATCTCGTGCTCCTTCCGGGAGGTGGAGCCTGAAGCCACCACGGTCAAGGGCACGGGTGGGATGTTCACGAACATGGTCGGGACGGGGCTGGAGGGGGAGTTCGGTCTTCGGGCGGAGTACCTGGACTACCGGATGGTGGCCAAGTACGGATGGCGTCAGCAGACGTTCGAGAGCCAGTATTTCGGTGATGCTCGGGCGATGTTCTACTCTGCCGTCAACCGAATGGACCTGTTCAACATCGGTGTGCGGTCTGGGACGATTCAGATTCCGATCCGATCCGAGTTGCGTCCTGGCTACCCGGTCTACATCCAGCACATGGACATGTACGGGTACATCCAGTCCATGAGCCACAGCGTCCAGTTCGGCGGTCAGTGTACGACCACCCTCAACTTGGTTGGGCTCCGCTGCAAGTTCTTTGCCCCTGGTGAGGTCCCCACAGGCCAGAAGCCCAGGATCGAGCATCTGAAACTTGGAAGCACTGTGAAGCCTAAGATTGCTCTCCAGGTGGTTGGGAGCAACGGGGAGCCTCATCTTGTCGGGGTACCCAATGTCGTGATGGGGTTGGACACGGAAGCCATCAACCCGCTTTTCTCAGTTGTGGGTGCCGACCTTCAGAACCTGGACACGGAACAGGGGATTCGGTCCTTGATCCGTGCGGCCATGGCTTCTAACCGATTGACCTACGATGCTGACAACGCGGCTGCTCCAGAGGAAGTTGAGGGGGACGAACGCCTGCTCTATGGGCCTTGGAAATTCCACTCGGGTCAGGGTGATGAGACCACGGTTTCGGTCGGCAGCTTGCTTGAACAGGTGAGGGGGGTCCGAACTGCTACCCACAATGTCTATGACACCGTGGATGAAGCAGTCACTAAGATCAACGAGGCAGAGGCCAATGCCGCGATCTTCTATGAAATCGTGGAGGCAGCCGGGGGGCCTGCCCGGACGGACATCCCTGATGGTCAGGAGACTATCAACTACCTGGATGCCCTCAACGACATGAGGGCGACGTTCAACCCAGGAGCGAACCAGCCGGGGAACTACCGCTACTTCAGCTCATCCATTGATGACCCCAATGCTCAGGGGCAGAGGGTCATTGAGGCGGACGAGGGCGGGACCGAGGACTCCAAGGTGGGATCCACGTTTTATGCTGGTGGGACCGTGGCTCTCACCACGCCTCAGACCGTCTGGGGCCTTCGCGATGGTCCAGACGGTGTGGAGTGGGAGAACGTGACTTGCACCCACGGGCTATCAGTCATCATGCCCGGTGGTGTGACGACCCCCACAGCAACCCACGACATCCAAACCCTGGTGTTTGCGGAGCACAAGTACACGAAGCTGACGAAGATGACCTACGTGGATAGGACGAATGGTTCCACCTTTGACCACGACGGGTATTCAGAGGCCGTCCAGGAGATGCTGCGTACTTTGTATGTTGATGGTGACACCCCAGAGGAAGCCTGGGAAGAAGCTTACGACACGCTCGCCACAAGCATTGATGTGATGAGCCCTCTGGGACTCTCTTGGGAGAAACTGGAGAATGCAGCCATGTCTGACAACTATTCGTTCATCGCTTACATCAGCATGGAAAACCAGGCACGACTCCCAGATCAAGGGGGGGATGTCCTGACTATCTACGTCGATTTCATCGCGAACAACCTGGCTGATGCGGCACAGAGAGCCATGGGGGAAGCTCAGGACAAGATCAACGCGGCGTATCCAGACGGCAAGACTCTCAATGCGGGGGAGGCGGTAGCGTTCGAGGAAGTGAACGATGCGTTCGACGCAGCCTTGGCTGGCTACTATGAAGCGATCAGCGATCTTGGTGGCAACTCCTCGACTCATGGCAGCACGAACTCGGGGGCTAAGAAGAACGTCAAGCTGATTCCAAAGGAGCACAGGTGGGCGACCCCAGTGTTTCCTGTGTCTGACCATGCAGGCTACGAGGTGGTGGGGACGTACCGCTACGGTCGAGGGCTGACCTGCGGTGTCGGTGGGACTTGGGAGGAAGTGATGGCTGTGGATGGTGCTGAGCACAACAACCTGTGGGCTGTTGAGGAGTTCCTCCGGCTCATGCGTGACTCCGATGTTCCCAAGACCGCAGAAGGGTTTTATGACCCCGTAGAGGCAGCGAGAGTGGCGGAGCAGGTCGGGCTCGATGTCTCGTTGGTTGTGTCGGAGGATGGCACTCGAACCATCTTTGAGGAGAACCACATGAACCGGAAGGCTGGCACCACCACATCGAGTGTCTTCAAGACTACGGTGGTGAACGCGGCCTACAGCCTGGCGGACATGGGGGAGAACATCACCCGCAACGTCTGTGAGTGCAAAGGAGCCTGGGCTGACCTGTTCCTGGAAGCCTTCTCAGGGACCGGAAACTACGCCACGATGGTCGTCGGACCTGAACAGGTCGATGATGTGAGCCAGTGGCTCTCCGATTCAATGACTGAGGCTGGTGTGTCTTGGGCCACAAGTCAGGCGGCTCTGAGGGGTGAGTACCAGGAGACTGCGGAAGGTTTGTTCAGCAACATCTTTGATGCGGCTGAGGAGGCTCTGTCGGGTGAGGTGTTCCGCCAGGCGTTGGCTCAGGGCAAGGACGAGATTGAGCAAGAGGTAGGCACCCTTCAGGATGTCGGAGACAGTCTGGAACGGGAACCTCAGGAGCAGACCACCCGTAGCGGTGCCAACACCGATTTTGAGGACAGCGTATGAGTGGTCCGAACTTCAAGGATGCCCCCAGCCCCTCTTCCATCAAGAGGGAGATGGGCTCGACCCGTCCTCACGACATCTCAGCCAACGAGGGTGCCCAGCGGTACGCTCTTGGCTACGCGATGATCGTCAAGATCGACTACAAGCAGCTCACCTGCTTGATCCGCGTTGAGACAGGGGAGACCTTCACCAGCGAGATCCCCCTGAGCTTCCCCGGTGCGGGAAACCGGCACTTCTTTGGGGCTCTCCCCGAGCCTGGGGATGTCTGTGTCATCGGGTGGAAGGCCCGCGAGAGCGGTGTCACTCGTGAAGCCATCATCCTGACGTGGCAGGTGCCGGGAGTTCAGGCTGGCTACCAGTGGATGCCGACGCAGCCGTACTCACCGGATGAGTATGACCAGACGCCTTCGGATCGGATTCGTCAGGAAGGCATCGCAGACCGGATTCGGCACAAGCTCCGCCACATGGAGCCAGGGAACATCGTTGCCAGCAGTTCGCAGGGCTCGGATCTGGTGCTGGACGAGTCCGCTACGCTGAGCAACCGGAGAGCCAACGAGATCCGACTTCGGGACTCGGACCAGGCGATGGTCTTTCGGTCTCTTCAGCAGTTTCATGCAGGGGCAGGTTTCCGCATCTACGGCGGAATGGTCCAGCGAGACGCCACCCTTCTCCCGAACCAGATGTTTTCAGGCGAGAGGGACTGGGCTTCCTTGAAGCTCCTGGACGATGATGGTGAGCCTCTCAAGGCTTCAGACTTGACGGCCACCACCAGCGGGGCTTTGTCTCCAAATCCGGTGTTTGACCTCCTGGACTTCGACCCGGACGTGGACCCCAACTCGTTCTTGCAGCGGGGGATGTTCATCACCAACGGAGGCTCACGCCGTGAGGCTGGGGTGCCTTCTACGGGGGTCTACGGAGGCAAGCTGGTCTACCGTCTGACGGATGATCCGGCGAACTTCAACGCCTTCAGGAGCACAGAAGCCGATGCTCTGACGGAGTACCGGATTGAGGTAGCCCACACGAGTGATGGCACCCTCCCGGTCACAGAGCAGACGGACAATTTTGATGCGGATCGGCTTCCTGGTGCGGACCCGTCCTCGGCGGACACGGATGTCTCATCGGGTGCAACCCCATTCATTGAGGTGGTCTACGGGACCGTCGTTGGAAACGATCCCTACTCGCTCCAGGGCCGAGAGTTCTACGCCAAGCCTCTGAGCCCGAGCATTTTTGGAGAGGGCCCGGATCCTGCTCCTGGTTTCTCCGCCGGAAGTGCCTCCAGCATCGACAACCACGCAGCGATGCTGTTCAAGATGAAGCCCCCTTCAGGTGCTGGGTCGGACCCTACCTGGTGGTCAGTCACGAAGACGGGTCGGTTCATGGCCAGCATTGCTGGCCCGAGCGGAACCACATCTGTAGAGGCTGCTGTCGCCAGGGGTGTTCACGCCTGGGCTGGGTCTTCCCCTAAGGGGGAGAGCTTTCGTCTGGAGGGAGCCGGTGCCTTCATTGTAGACACGCAGGGAGGTCGGAACGAGGACAACCTGGGTGTGAGCCTCAGCACGACCGGAGCCATGCTCCTGTCGGCTGCGGGCACGTCCAACGTCGGTCGTGGGACCGTCAACCAGGGAGAGCAGACGGGAGAGGGAGAGGCGGATCAGCCTTCAATGACTCTGGATGGTGGTCCTTTGATGCGAATCAAAGCCAACACGGTTCAGATCAAGGCTCCGAAGTTCGACCTCAGCGGTGTGGACTCGATGGTGTTGAAGGCCAGCAGCATCATGGACTTCTCTTCGGGCACCATGTTCCGGGCTGTGAGCGGGAACGTAGAGCTGAACGCAACCAACGACATGAAGGTGAGTGTTAGCGGGCCGAAGGACAGCAAGCCGACCAACGGCCCCTACATGACGGAGACCATCACCACGACGCTCCCGACAACGGGTGTGGTGAAGAAGACTGAAGTGGACATGGGCAAGACTCAGCACGTCACATACATTGGCGACGTGGAGGTCAAGACCAAGGTTGGGGATGTTCTGAACCGGACGACTACGGGCACGGTTCAGAACAAGGCGGGTCAGAACGAGTGGACAACCAAGACGGCCAGCGGCTTGACAGGTCGTGCGACGGTTGGGGCGGTGAGTGTCAAGGCTCTGGCGGGCTCCATGACCATCTCAGGCAGCGTTTCTGCGATGCTCTCAGCTACAGGCCCCGCGACTGTGAAGGGGGCGGCTGGGGTGACCCTCATCGGGCCAGGGAAGAAGGGCCTGATGTTGTGCAGCACGGATCGCGACCCGCTGACCGGGCAACTCTTTTCCTTGTATGGGATGGGTTCGCCTGGTCATAGGCTTGGCTGATGCCTGTCTCCAGTGCGGGGCTCGGCCAGAACCTACGGTCGGCAGCCCCTGACATGACGGGTCGGAAGTGGTTGGAGTTGGCTTCCATTGTTGCCAGGTCCACGATCTCCTGGTCGAGGAGCCGCAGCAACCTCATGCTTCAGGGGGCTACGGTCGGAGTTCTCGGCTCAGGCAAGGTCACCGGTAAGCTCTTGCTGGCCCCCAACCCAGCCTTGGTGAAGGGGATCTTCACCTCCTACGGGATCATCGGGAATGCCAGCGGGGTGTTGGCCCGAGCTATCGGAGTGGGGGTGGCAGCCGAGTTCAGCCAGAAAGCCATCTACTCGGGTGACAGCGTGGGGGTTGGGGTCGGAACTGACGTGTCCAAGGTGGTTCTGGCCAATGGGCCAGCCTTGACGGGCCTCATCTCAAGCAACATGGCTGCTCAGGGTTGGTCGGGTAGCCAGATGGGTCTGATCTCAGGGGCGATTGGTACGGCCATCGCCAGCTTGCTGCTGACCGGGACGGGTACAGGTGGAGTCAGTGGTGGAGGCGGTCCAATCCCCTCCAGCGGAACCAGCATCAGCGGAGTGAAGTAGTTGTCTTTCGACCTGACCGGCTATGTCCTTCGGGCTCCTCGAAGTGCTCCCTCCAACGCTAAGACGACGGGGGATGCAAGCTCGGGTGTGCTCCGAGACGTTCGAGACCTCCCAGCCAGCTACGACCTGCCTGGTGAGATGGTCGAGCCTTACGCCGACATGTACCGGGCTGCTGTCCTCAACCACCCGGTCAAAGGCACGCAGGAGTACCTGATCTGGGCAGCCAACAGCTCGAACCTTTCGTTGGTTGAGGGTGTGGCCTGGGCAGTCACCTTTGAGGGCACAGCGTCGATCCCGACAGGCAGTCTGGCGGTGTCAGACACTTCGGATCTCTTGAATCCAACGAAGAACGACGGCACGGCCCGGCTCGTCGTTACGGACACAGCAGGTCGGAGCATCACGGACATCCGCAAGATCGTCATCGTTCGGGGAGACAACCCCGTCCCAGTCGAGGCTGGTGAGGATTCGTCGGGGGTAGCATTTGCATCCCAGGATGCGGATTCCGGTCTGGTGGTCCTGGACACTGCCACGCTTACGAGCTTGAGTGGTGGGGTGTCCACGAAGCGTGGGGACCGGATCTTCAGCGTGACCTATGTGCTGGCTGGTCAGACCTTCTGGTGGACCCGCAACGACCAGTACACGACTCGGTTCGGCTGGAGGGGGAAGGTGCAGCGGTGGGAACCCTTCAAGGGTTCAGGACCTATCAGCGTCGGCACTCTGCTCCCCGATGAGTCGTACCTGCTGACTCCTCGACCCGACCGCTTCACCACGGGTGACACGTTGCCTGGTGTGCCTGCTTCTCAGGACGCCACAGCAATGGTGCGGGTAGGCACGGATGCTGGGGCCACATCGCTCCCCGTCAACGTCCAGGTCATTACGGATGAGGAGGTCGAGGACTCAGCCTACACCTTCCCGGTCACGGACATCCCGGATGCTGTGATGGGTCTGACCAGCGGCATCATCAGGTTCCACCCGGACTATGTGGAGACTCACGCCGGAAAGACGATCTGGTACGTCTACGAGGACTTCCAGGAGGAGTCCACAGGCGGCTTGGGTGCTCTGAAGGATGCTGCCGCCGGTCTGTACCTCTGTCCTATTCCTGGACCGGATGACCGACCCTTCATCAGCCTGGGTTCTCGTCGCTACCTGATCCCCTACGCGGTGGATCAGGAGTCGGACCTTCCTGGTTCAGTCAACGAGGGGGAGGTCTACTGGGCTCGCTCGACGGGTCGTATCAAGCTCTCGCAGACCGACATCGACAAAGCAGATCCCGATGCTGCGGGGTTCAACAAGCTCTACCTTGGCTGCCAGGTCATCTACGACGGGGTGGCTCTGAGCACTCAGCCCGTTCCACTCCCGAACCCCTGCCAGTTGACTGAGAGCGACGGCACGACGGTGGCTCCTCTGGGGATTGCCAACAAGCTCTTCATGCCTGAAGCCAAGCCTCTGCCTTTCCCCGGCACTTCAGGAGCCTTGAGGGTCTACGACGGGTCAGGGGTGGAACCAGACACGACAACCGATTGGCGTGTCCGTCCTGGGGGAACAGGTCTGATCCGCTCGTTGGAGGCTCCTGGCGACAAGGTGTTCTTCACCCCCAAGGGTGCTTGGCACACGACGAACATCGTGGACTTCGAGAAGGGCCTTGGGCACGCGGACAGCCTCCCGAACTTTAAGTTCTTCATCCGCAAGGGTCGAATCTGGGTGGCCTTGCAGTCGGAACGGGAGCCAGCCGACCTCCCCAGGGTCGCGATTGGCACGGGAGACCGGATCCGCCACAAGAACGAGACCGTCTACTTCCGCCACGCGATGGTGACTCCGGCCATCTACACGTCGGAAGCTCGCATCTACTCGCGAGTCCAAGAGCCCTTCACCCTGGACGGAACGGAGGTTCTGGCCTTCCGAATCGACACCACAGATGTCCAGTGGGCTGCGACCACTCTCGTGACCACCCTTGGAACAGCTCAAGAGTTCACCGCAGTGGAGGTCGCGGCTCATCTTCAGACGGCCATCACAGCAGCAGGTGGCCATGCCTCGGCTGCATATGCAGCCAACGGCAAGGTGGTCCTTCGGGCTGAGGTGGTAGCCACAGGAGTTGTGGAGATCGGATTCGGGTCTATCTCAGATGGTTCCTTCGCTGCGAGGGATCTCACGGGGTGTGCTGCCTTGGGCTTCCTGCCTGGGTGGCGGTTGGATCCGTTCAACGACATGACCTGGCTCCCGGACTCCGGGATGAGTTTTGGTGTGGACCGGAGCCCTCTGAACAGGGACCGGAGCAAGGACAAGCCTGACTTCGTGGGCCGGAGTCGCTTCAGCTACGAGGTGCTCAGCAAGTCGGTCGGTGCCAGCCCCTACTTCTTTGTGGACTACCCCCCTCTGCTGGACGTGCCCGGCTTCGATGATGGGGTCTTCTTCCTCCTCCAGGATGGGCTCAACTTCAAGTACCTCAACCACATGGGGGAGTTGCTCTACGACTTCTCCAACAACCGCTTTGGGTGGGTCGATACGGACGAGGCCAAGGCTCAGATCGAGTATCCGACTCGCCACCTGGCCTTTGGGAACCAGCTAATCATCGGAGATTCCCTTCACCCCAATGTGATCAGCGGTGGTGGCCTCTACCTGGCAGAAACGGGGGGAGCCCTCACGCTGATCACACAGGGTGAGGATTATTTGCTCCCCGACAACGGTGATCCAGGCATTGCACACCTGATCGAGGTCATCGGAGAGAAGACGGCTTCAGGGTCAAATGGCTCCATCAGTTTGCCTGGTACCTTCGACGACGCAAACGTGTCCGACTGGACAAACGAGGATGTGTCGGCTGGCTACTGGCTGAAGGTCACAGGGGGAGACAACCTCGGCGTCTTCATCATCTCCAGTGTCTCTGCCGGTTCCTTGACCCTTGAAACCGACGTACCGTTCCTGACGGCAGCCACGCAGGTCACCTGGTCCATCCACAAGGGATACTCGCGGAACACCTATGACCCTGGTGTGGTCGCGGATGTGGTCTACACCGAGTTCAACCACCTGCTGACGGAGCCATTCAAGATCAGGTTGCTGCACACGGTGGGCAACGTCCCGGCAGATGCTTCCGCTCAGACGGCGAGCCGCTCGGTTGCGGTGATGTCCGACGCTCTGGGGGCCGGTCGCATCATCAGCATCCGGTTCGGACAGCTTACGACGGATGACACCGCGACTCTGACGGGGCTGTTGGCGACGAAGCTGGGGGCTCTGGCCAACGACGCCTTGGTGGTCCCCAGTCTCACGTCGCCCCACTTCACGAACGCGGCCTTCAGCATCCAGGTGGGTTCAACCAAGTACCTCATTGGTGACCCGACTTACACCCTCAACGGGGTGTCCTCCCTGACGGCGGATCTGGCGGGGGACGTGGTCGAGTACGACACGGCTACGGGGGTCTTGAACTTTGGCACAACAGTCCTGACGAACCAGGCGGAGTCCACGGTCTTCTACGTCGAGGAGTTCTCTGCACCATCAGACCTGGCTGTTGGGGTGGCTGAGTACGACCCTGCCACCGGGGCCTTGAACTTCTCGGCAACGGACCTGAGCAATCATGCAGGGACGGCTGCTTACTTCGTGGAGCAGCTCATCACGGAGAAGCAGCTTGATGCCCGCATCTCTCCGATGGCGGGTGCTGTTCATGTCTCTCGTGCTCTTCGGAACATGCAGATCGTGGAGGTGGACTACTTCCAGGCGGACAGATCGGGCAACAAGAAGCTGGACGACGACGGGAACACCATCCAGACGACGGAGAAGCTGCCACTCTATGTTCGACAGGAGACGGCGACTCGGGTGAGTGAGAAGGTCTATTCCTTCAACCCCGAGCTTCGGACGGTGGCGGAGCACATCTCCCTTCAGGTTTGGGTGGGTGTGAACCTCCAGAACTATGGTTCCGTGGACACGGTGGAGGTCAACTTCGACACCAACGAGCTGCACTTCTCCGAGGAGGTGGACAGTTCCGAGGTCGTGACCCTCAACTACGCGGTCTACGAGGCGTTCGGCGGGGAGAAGACCTACACCGTCAGCAAGCGTCCCGTGTACCGCCCTCCCTTCTTCTTGGAGAAGAACACCAGCACGTTCACCTTGGAAACTGACCGCACGGTTGAGATGGAAGCTGGCAAGCTGTTCCGCGTGGGTCCTGTGGTGCTCTACATCAAGTCGTCGGCCTATGACTCCTTGAGCGATGAGACTACGGTGACGGTCTTCCCCACGATGGAGGAGGAGGTCGGAAGCCGAGCCCCAGGACACGATGCTGAGGCCATTTTGTCGTCAGAGGCTGTGGCGACCACGGTGAATGGGACGAGCACGGCTGCCAAGGCGGGCTTCCTTCTCGAAGTGACCTCGGACTACGAGCCTGTGGATCGCGGCATGATGGAGATGGTGTTCCTGGGTGATGTCCGCCAGTACGCACAGGCAGGCCACGTCCTGGAACTCGGTGGTGAGCCCCACATGGTGTCTGGGAGTGAGCTGTCGGATGATGGCCGACACACCAAGGTCAGCGTGTCGAGTCCGTTCTTGGACGGCTACACCTTCGGTTCGGACACGGTGAAGCTCTCGGCCAGGCCCGTTTACCCGCCAGGTGCTCGCCAGTTCAACGGGATCTTCCCGCTGTTGTCCTTCGAGGACTACGAGTTGGTTCTCTTTGGGGAGGTGGACGACTCAGGAGCCCCCCTCCCAGGCCGCACACTGACCGAGACGACGGAGTACAGCCTCGACCCGGACTCAGGTGCCATTGAACTGCTACAGCCGCGTCAGGAGGCTCTGAAGCCCTCTCAGCGGCTGGTGCTGCGATACACCAAGCTCCGGGAGCTTGGACCCTTTGTTCAGAACAGCATGGTGCTCTCGCCAAGGTTCAAGGCGGTCTACGCTTACATCACCTTCCCGACCAAGACCAACGGCTACCTGGCTGCGGTTCTGGCGGCTCGGTACAGCTTCCGCAACCCGGACAGCTTCTACTGTCGTGCAGTCCCCATCTCGACCTACATGGGTGAGGTGGCCCAGCTTGCGGCTACGTCAGCATCCAGCGGCCCTCACTCAGGACCGCTGGTGACCAGTGGTGCGAGTACGGACAACTGGTCCTACGGGAATCTCAGCATCCTGTCTGAGCGGAGGGAGCTGCTGGACCGCGACCGTGCTGGCCGCATGTTCATCTCCTTCTACAACTCAGTCATCGTCGCGTTCGAGCAGATCCGAGAAGCCATCAACGGAGAGATCGTCGGGGACTGGGACGGCAAGTTCCGGTTCGAGGTTGGGCGAGGCAAAGCCTATGCACCCCCCGGCTACGAGGATCAGATCACCGGGTACATGAACCCTCGCCTGGTCTGGGCTGACGTATTCGAGGCTGCCACTGAGAGCTACGGCGTCACAACGAGCGATCCCATCGTGGAGCCGTCAACCTCGACTCGGGAGGCTGGCACTCTGGAGGTGGATGGTGATCCGATGGATGGGTTCCTGGTCAAGTTCTATCAGAAGTACCAGAAGGACTACGTTCACAACGACATTGACGATGTGGTGTTCATCCGACCCAAGTGGCCTCGTCTGAGCCTCTCGGGGGGTTCCCTCAAGTTCTGGGTGCCGGGTGAGTTCGGACGGATGGGTGACCCTCATGCACTCTCCAGGTTGTTCCCTGAGTCTGCACAGGCATTCACGACGCTGTTCCCTGGGATGCAGACCCGGTTGTCACCAGCCGAGGGTGTCTACGCCTTTGCTCGGATGACTTCTCCCCCGGCCATCTTCAAGGGTGAGCCTGCGGTCATTGGTTCGACGTTCCGCACAACGGTTGGCGTCATCGCGAATCCGGCTTGGGGTGAGTTCAAGTTCATCACGGACTGCGAGCCTCGTGAACGCTACGCGAGGGCTCGGATCTGGAGGTACAGCTCAACCGGGTTCCCGGAGATGGATGCCCTGCTCCCCAGTGGAAGCACCTTCGCAGACAACCCGCGTCCCGCCATCATCGCTACGGTGCTGCCGTTCAAGGACTTCCCCATCGACCCGGACACGGGCTTCCCGGACACCACGCAGTTGACGGGAGGAGGCGGCGACCTGATGGACTTGTCCACAGGTGACATGACGCTCTCCACTCCGGCATTCAAGGTGACCAGCATGGACGACCGGGAGTTCCACCAGGTGGCCTTTGGCCGTCCTGATGGGAGCCTGTTCGAGGTTGGCACTGGGAAGATCATCAAGTCCATCCCAACTCCTTTCGGGGATTTCGATTTCGCCCCTCGCTACAAGGGCGTCTTCCTCAACGAGGTTCTTCTCGGGTGCATCGTCACCTTCTCAGACAGCAAGGACCCCATCACCGACCCTTCTGACCTCTTCATGACGGGTCTGGAGGAGTTGTCCACTTCCGAGCTGACTCTCAGTCAGGGGGACACCATCTATGCTGTGCCTCCTGGCGGGTTGGACACAGAAGACCTGGAGATGGACGAACCTCCGACGACCAAGCAGATCAACGACCTGATCGAGAACACCTTCACCTACAACAGGTTCCAGCTTGGTCAGAAGCGGAAGCAGGGCTTGTATGTGGACAACACGCTGCCCAGCATCCTGGATCCCAATCCCTTGATGCTGAAGGAGTTGTTGAACCAGAAGGTGCCCAAGCCGCTGACGACCATCGAGGCGGACGTTGAGTTCTCCAACGGGGTCAAGAAGCCCTTTGCCTTCCCGGCTCTCAAGGGAGAGCCCACCAACGACAATGGGGACTACGGCATCCCCTACAAGGCGACCTCGAACACGGAGCTGGACCGTCTCGGACCTGCGGCGGACAGCATCCGAGGGCTCATGGGCCCGGACGCTTCTTCGGCAGATCGAGCCGTTTACCCTGATGAGATCGTGGGTGCGGACGGGGCTCTCGTCGCAGCAGCCACCAGCATCCCACCAGCCACGCTGACTACAGCCAAGGACTTGACCCCCGCCCATGTGGCCAATGATGGGAAGGGTCCGGTGGATGAGTTCGACCTTCTCCTGGTGCAAACGGGTCAGACGGGCGTGGACGCTGGGATGACCGGCATCCTCCAGCTTGGCTCCGTGGCTTCAGGTGAACTTGGGGTGGCCCGCTTTGTGAGCCCTTCCAAGCTCACCTCGCCCATCAAGTACGTCTTGGACAACGCTGTGGGCTACCTGGCTCCGACTCATGGAGATGCGGGTGCTGAGCTGATCAACGCGGGTGCGGATCTCCGAATCAACATTTCCTTGGGTGGCCTCTACCTGAACGACGGCAACGCCTCTTCAGGGGCGGTTGGTGGGTGGAACACCCTCATCGCGACGACAGGCAACGTGGTCACCCTCAAGCTGCTGAACGCGGCTGGCAACTTGGGTGAGACGATCACCATCACGAGCACGACGGTCACAGGTGACTTGGCGTCCCCGACGTTGACCTCGGTGCCGGAGTTCCACGAGGACTACATCCTGCTGCCTGGCGGCTCAGGTGCCACCAGTCACGTAGGGGCTGGCACCTACACGGACTTCACGCTGTCCGTTGACACGACGGGTGGTGGGAGCACGACAGGGTACGTCAAGACTGACCGGCGGACCTTCTTCGAGGTGATCGACCTCAGCCGAAGTTTGGAGCGGGGCACGGCTACCGTGAACAGCTACCCGGTGGACCTGAAGCTCTCGGTCACCGAGGTCAACGGCTTGACCGTCAATGACCCCTCAACGGTCAATGGCGGCGACCCCTTCACCTTCCTTCCCCGGACGACGGGTGCTGCGATCTCGACGGACTGGTCGGTGGCCACGGCATCCGGCGATGGGAGTGAGGGCAGCTCCACCACCACGATGGCTTTCGAGGGCATCAACAACACCCCCCTGACCGCAGCCTCGAACATCATCTTCTCGGCCATCCCCAGTTCAGGCGAGAATGAGTCCGGGGTCATCTGTGCGGGTGTTGGGACTGTAGGTTCTCCGCAGAACACCATCACAGGTCTGACGGCGACGGAGGCAGCCATGCTTCCGAATGTGGTCGCGGGTGACCTCTGCCGGATCACGGGAGATGCCAGCGGAGATGCTGCGGAGACGGTCGGCACCTACGCTGTGCGTGGGGTCATCAAGGACTCGAATCCGACGACTCCTACGGGCTACGCAGAGGTTTCCGCCAAGGCTGTGGCTCCAAGCACGACAGGCTCCTGGCTCGAAATCGAGTTCCCGAAGATCGTGAGCTTCGACTCCACGGCGAAGACGGTCACCGTGGATGCCCTTCAGACGGTCACCAACTCCCCTACGGGAACGGCTTGGGCCACGTCGGGGACGCTGTTCGTCCTGGTGAAAGTCTCGGACTACTCCACGAGCGTCGCCATTCCCTACACGGGGCTCTCCACCTTGACCTTCACGGTGGACGACTCCACCGTGACAGACATCCTCTTGTTTGACGGGACCATCGCGACATCTACGGATCAGTTCTGGGATGCCTTGGTGGTAGGTCAGCGAGTCAGCGGCATGGTCTACCTCCCTGTGGGTGACCGGATCGGGGCTCTCCCGAAGGCCAATGCGGTCGGCTACAACAGCGGGGGAGGTACTTCAGCCGACACGGCTTCAGGGCTCCACAAGCTCACCATCCGTGGTGCCATCTCAGGTGGGGCCGACGAGACCTACAGCTACACCGGGACTGCGGGTCAGCTTGACGGAAGCCTGGCTTCCATCGGGGTGGTGTCCAGAACAGCGTCTGATCCTGCGGTGTACAGCAGCACGGCGGCGACCTACTTCGATGATGTCCCGGACTACATCGACATCTCCACGATGGACGCCAACGAGTGGGTTGCCATCCGAGGGGCCACGACCGCTTTCGAGCTGTTTGCTGGGGTCGTGGTGGGCGACCAGTTCGTTCTCAACAGCCTGGCGAACATGACCGGCACCGCTGGCTTCCGGGCTGCTTCAGGCATCTACCTGGAGCCCAGCTTCCCCACCCCGGTCAGCAACCTGGCGGACGGGTTTGCCAAGGTGGTGGATGCCAGCAACTCGGGCACAGGCATCTCCGTGGGGATGCGGACGGCTGTGGAGTCCGTGAGTTTCGAGATTCGTCGCATCCGTCGCTGGCACTCCGTCACCCTGGACATTGGAGCCAACCTCCAGCCGCTCCGGTATGCCTACGAGATTCGCAGGGGGACGACCTGGAGCTACACAGCGAGCAGCTTGCTCTTTGATGCTTCTGGAGGCACTCAGCTTGGGGACTTCGAGAACGCTGATGTGAACATCCATGTCGGGGACCAGGTGCGGTACACCGACAATGCTGGAGACGTACACACGGCTGAGATTGCAGTGGTCAAGTCGGGAACCCAGCTCAAGCTCCGAGCCCCAGGCTTCGGAGTGGACGACATCACAGGGACAGCTTTCGAGGTGTATCTCCGTCAGGCTCCTGTCCCTCACGAGCAGTCCAACGAGCAGCTCATGGCGTTGATCACAGACACGGTGGTGTACAGCCAGACGGGTGTTCCTGCGACTCCTGTGGGTGGCAAGGTTCTCACGGTCAACGAGTTGAAGGATGGGGATGCCTACCTCGACTTCCAGGTGGTCGGTGCCCAGGTGGGAGACATCCTGGTGGTAGACCCGGCTGGAGCTGTGGAGGGGCTCACAGGCTCCGCCAATCCAGTTGAGGAGGGAGCCCGTCCCTTTGGGGACAAGGGGTGTCCGCTTCGGACAGACGGGGCTTACGAGGCCAAGGCGGTATCTGACCTGGATGACAACCGGGGTCACTACTGGATCACAGCAGTCACGGCAGACACCATCACGGTGTCTCCGGCCCACACCTTTGCTGGTGAGGACGACGATGTGACCTTCGGGTCTGACGACACCACGAAGAGCTATGTCGTGCTGCCCACAGTGACAGCCTCGACGGCTCCATGGGCTACAGGTGCTCGGGAGAACCAGAACGATCTCCGACCCACGGCTGCTTCGGACGTGAACGACAGCTACGCTACGGACAACTACTCCATCCAGAGCTTCAGCTACAAGATCATTCGTCCTTCCAGTCTGTTCAGCACGGAGACGGTGGACCTTGTGCTGTTCATGCGGGAGCGGATGCTCTCCTGGATTGAGGAGATGAACGTCCCGATGCAGGGGGATTCAGGAGGCACCTACTCGGACTTCCAGGACGACGACCACATCACGGACCTGGGCCCCTACCCCAACGGGATCGGAGTCCCGTTCAACGACCTTCTGGAAGACCTGGAGGGTCAGGTCTTGGTGAGCCCCTTCGCCAACGCTCAGGACTGTCTGAGCATCCTGGATCGTCGGTTCTGGTGTTTGGACCTCCGCCTGGATTCTCTGACACCCCCGTCGTACTCGACGTTCACGGACCCCTACACAGAGTTCCAGATTGAGGGTGGTGAGCGTCCTGTGCTCACGGACTTGATCGATTCGGCTCTTGACCGGACGGATCGCTTCCGCAACCTTCGGTACACCTGGATCAACTATCGGACCAACCGACAGAGCGGTACGTTGGCAGCAGTGGATCGGTTTGATGAGCAGTTGGAGGAGCGTCTGGAGGAGATGGAAGACATGCTCCGCATCCAGGAAAGCATGGAAGGCACAGAGTGACCCCAGAGGAGATCGCAGCAAAGCTCAAGGAGCTGGGCATCAAGACGGATGCCTGGCAGGAGTCTCCTGCGGGTAAGCGGAAGTCGCCGCTGATCGAGCAGCAGAAGGAAGCACTGAAGAAGGTGCGGGATCTCCTTCAGCAGCAAGTCCAGGCAGACCAGGTGAAGCTGGCTGAGCTTCACGAGACCTTGAACCGAGTCAAGCATGGTGGGGGGTCCTAATGCCTGAGGTCGAAGTCGGAGCAGGCACCTGGGTTCAGGTCAAGCCGGGGGTGCCGGAGCAGTTCCAGACCATTGCGGACACCATTGATTCCGTGGCGACGGCTCTGCTTGCCATCCTCAACATTGCCCTGGTCATCCTGAACGTCATCAAGGCGTTCCTGGTGGGGTTCCTGAACCCCATCATTGCCATCATCGAGGGGGTCATCTCCGTCATCGAGGCATTGCTGAACGACATCAGGCAGATCGGCGTCTATGTCTCCGGTGATCTGAACATCAAGCCCCCCTTCGATCAGATTCGTGGGGGCTACTCAGCCTATGAGCGGCGGATGATCGGGCTCCTGGTGGACCCGCGTGATCCCAACCGCCCCAATTTCTCGGGACGGACAACAGCCCTCGCCATCTTCCTCTACGTCAACGTAGACATCTCGAACATCCAGCTATTGATCCGGGTGGTCCGACAGATCACCAGGTTTCTTGGTCTGCGAGGAGAGCTGACGAACTTCACGAAGCCGGTTGGGCTCAAGGTGGAATACAGCGGCGTCCGAGCGTCGTTCAAGAAGATCGAGCAACTGAGCCGAGGGCCTAATGGGGAGACCCCAACAACAGCTCGGATCTCCTGGGGGATGGGAGCTGCGGTTGCTGGTGGGGTCAGCTATCCGCAGCCTGCACCCAGCGGGTTCCTCATTGAGGTCAGCACGTTGAAGGATGGACTTCTGATTGGGTGGGAAGCCCCCATCAATTCTCCGATTGAGGACGAACAGGGTCAGCAGGTTCGGGTGTCTGGGGTCTACAAGAACGCAGACGGGAAGCCTTTCCGGCTTTACGGCGGCTACGAGTCTTTGGTGCCGACCGCTTTGAGCACTCTGGGGCCGATGACGAGAAGCGGGACACGACGACCAGGTGCCCCTTGGATCTATGCCTTCAAGTCGGCGGCGGATCCTACTCCGATCCCGCTGTACGGTCTGAAAGAAGGCTCTGGGGAGTCAGCCAAGTTTGCCTTCCAGCGGACCTTTTACGTCAAGAACAACCTGACGACTTCTCTGCCAGGTCAGGGTTTCAGGGCCACCCTCGACTACAACGACATGCCCTACAACGCAGACATCAGTTCAGACAGCTCTGGTGAAGGCACCTTGACCTTCGACGAGTCCCCCGCGACGACGCTGTACGTCCGTGTCTCGGCGGTCACAGATGTCGTGACGGCGGAGAAATATTTCAAGTATTCGCTCTCCACTTCCGAGATTGATGGGGCTGTCTCCATGAATCGTGTCGTGGAGATCAAGGGGGAGGCAGACAAGGAGTGGACGGACAAGGGCCCCGCCAGCGATGCGGCCACGGTCATGTTCCCTCAAGAGGTTCAGTACCTGGACACGGTGACGGCTGCCCTGGTGGTGCTTGTGCTCTCCAGGTCGGACCTCCCTGTTTCAGGTGGGGGGACAGATTTCGAGCCAGGCTTTGCAGCAACAGCCACGGGTTTGGAGGGGTTGGCGAAAGACCTGAATGACCAGATGTTCAGGAAGCCCGGCACCTGGTTCGGGAAGACCGGAGGCGACCCCAAGCAGTTCCGCAACCAAATCCTGTGGCGGTGTCGCACGCTTGCCAACATCATCATCGAGCGGTCAGGATGTCTCGGACCTTCGACAGAAGCCTATGTCGTGGAGCAAGGGTCCGAGCTTCTGAGTTGGAAGTGGTCTGAAGTCAACACTTGGTATCCCGATGCGACCATCCTGGATTCCTTGTCCGAAACGTCTTTGGACAAGGGTGTGGGTCGGAACTACCTGTCCATTGGACAGGGGGGTTCCCTCTCCGTGACCCTGAGCCGTCTTAGAGTCCAGGGCATGGACAGGTCGCCCGGATTCTTGGTCAAGTCAGGAAAGTCAGGAAGCATCCGAGGCTCCGGCGACCACGTCTCCCCGGTTGTCTATGGGATCGGCTCCATGGACTTCTGCCGGAATGCCTTTCCCACGGAAATCTACACGGCTGCTGCCAAGGTTCTGAACATTGCTACAGCTCCGATGACCCTGCCACCGCAGGTCTCGAACTGGCACACCTATAGGCTGCTTCCTCAGGGCATTCCGGCTTTGGAGAATGCCCTCCAGAAGATTCTGGACTGGCTGGAGAGCTTGAAGGCTGCTGCGGATTCCATAATTGAGGCCATCCTGGCCTACATCGCTTTCATCGAGGCTCGTATCCTTCAGATTCAGGCACTCATCACTCAGATCAATGCCCTCATCCAGAAGATCCTCGACTTTGATTTCCCCTCCATGAACGGCTTGATCGTCACTGGCAGTGGGACGATGGGTCTGGTGGGGGGGTTGGTTCAGGCGGAAGAGAAGCCCTCAGATTCCAGTGGAAGCTATGGGGCTGGTGTCGTCCTGGTCACGGGTGGTGTCCCAACGGTGATCCTGGACCTCATCAAGCTCTTCTTCCCCGAGGAATAGACAGTGTCCTTCGATTGGCTCGGTCAGTTCAGACAAGGTGCGTGGAAAGACTTCCGCCGGTTCGTTCTGGAGGAGCGGCGGGACGTTGGCAACCGCATGATGGTCATCAACTCCGAGCTGACTCGGATTGGCTGGATTCATGTCCACTACGCCACAACTGAGGATGAAGATGGGCAACCGGTTGTTACCGAGCAACGAACGGGGTTGGCTGTCCCCCCTCAGTCTTCACTTGGCAAGCTCATTCAGGCGTATGTTGCCTTGGGTGGGAATCCCCTGAGCATCAGCCATTTCTTGCTTCCTGGGATGCGTCAGGTCGATGCGAACGGGAACCTGGTCGATGTGTTTCCGAGCGGTGGTGTCGTGTACCCCGTGAAGGGAGACATCAGCAAGAACCAATACGACGGCGGGTTCAAGTCTTTGGACTCTGATCCTCAGCGACGTGTTGGGGGTCGGCGGAGGTATGACCAGAGCCGAGTGGTTTTCCATGTGGATCACTCTCGTCGGTGGGTGGCCAAGGAGATTCGAGAGAAGCGGTACAACGTCGAGTCCCGCATCATCAAGCTCATGGATCTTCGGGAACAGCTTGAACAGGAGCTGCTCGACCTGGTGCTTGCTGTGGGTGGGACGGTGAGTACCATCCCGACCCCAGACCGGAAGCGGTTCGAGGCAGCTTTCAACGTGGCCAGCCTCGTTCACTTCATGGACGCCGTGTTCTATGCCGAGGATGACGACGGTGAGTTGACCTTCGACACAGAGAACACGGCTGCTCTGGCCTACTACCCCTTCTTGATGTCCGACCTGGATGTGGAAGGAGGGACCGAGCTGTAGCCGGTAGCAGTCCTATAGGTTGAGGACAGGCAGAGAGGTTCGGTTCATGTCTATGCGGTCCCAAATCATTCGGCTGGCTCATCAAGATGACAGCTTGCGTCCTCACCTCTTGCGGCTGCTGAAGGCGTCGTCGGACAAGAATGACGTGAACTGGGCCATCCGGCGTCTGAAGCGTCCGGGTCAGAGTGGGTCGGAGGATCTCAAGGACATTGTGGATGTCCTTGACCGCCAACGAGGCGGGCCATCGTTGTATGAGGACAACAAGGAAATCGGAGATGCCGTTCGTCGTCTTCGTAGGATGAAGAATCCTGATGGTCGGGATCTCCTAAAGGTGCTGCAAAAGCACTACCGGAAGATGGCCGGGAGGCCCACAGCCCCAGCCCTCTACGACGTAGCCAAAGAGGATGTGAACAAGCTCCGTGACGCGGTTGAACGAGCTGGATTCACTCAGATCAAGTACCAGGAGTTCAAGCCTGGCAGGGGCTATTTTGGCAAGGTGGAGATTGAGTTCAAGGGTGTCAAGGGCAAGGTGAAGCTTGCCTGGATGCCTTCCTTTGATGTCTGGAGCCTGGATTCGGAGGACATTTGAGCCAGGATGTCCAGCTTGGGTGGCCATGTCCTCACATCACGATGGAAGAACCTGTCGTGCTGTCTTCAGATCGGCGTTCCTTGGAGACAAGGCAGCCTGTTGCTGCTGCGGGTCTGGCACGCATCCTGGTCAACAACGAGTTCTACATTCCTCCGGGTGGGTTCCACACCGTAGCCAGGCTCAAGGGTGGCCGTAGCGGCCCGTTCCACGTCCTCTTGGGCGAGCAGAGCCTTACGGTCACAGGGAGCACTGAAACGGCCACTGTGAGCCTCCCAGTGGGCTACAGGGTCAAGACCGACACCATCGTCAAGAAGCTCATTCCGCTCTTGAACGATGTCGTGGTGGAGAACGTCAAAGGTCACCTGGTCCTGACGGACGGGGCTGCTTTGGGGAAGAAGGCTTCCATCCAGGTCTCGGGGACCGCAGCGGCTTCCGTGGGGTTCGGGGATCAGAGGGGTGTGCGGGGACGGGAGTTGTACCCCGGTTGGCAGCTTGCCTTGCGGGAAGACACCATCACCAACCGCTACCCGGTCTTCAAGAGCCCTGTGAAGACGACCCCCAACTTCAAGGTGACCTACTCTGTCCCCCCTCAGCGGTGTCTGCGATGTGGTGGCACCTACATCGAGAACGACTGGCGTTTCGACCTGACCGGAGACACTGTCCTCATTGAGGAGGAGAACCTGCTCCAGCAGGCTGCTCTCAAGATCCTGCTCACCCGGAAGAACTCCAACGTCTTCCACCGTTGGTACGGCACGACGTTGATGACTCGCATTGGGAGCAAGGCGGTGGGTGCTGTAGCTTCTCTCATCCAGGAGGATGTGCAGAACGCCTTGGGGAAGATGCAGGCCCAACAGACCCAGCAGGCCAAGTACCAGCGTGTCTCCTTGAAGGAGCGGCTCTACAAGGTGGCATCCGTGGACGTAAAGACCCATGTGGACGATCCCACGGCTTTCCTCGTAGACACGGTGGTCTACAACGCTTCCGGTCAACGGGTCAACGTCTCCGTCGTCTTTACGGTCCCTGGAGCCGCTGCTCTCATGGGGAGCAACGGTCTCAGCTTGGGGCTCGGGTAGCCCTTCGGTAGCCTCCGAGTCGCTGACCTGCCTTCCGACGTACCTCGACAGGTACTTCAGCAGCAGGTGTGAGGATCCAGTCCTGGAAGCCTTGGACGGAAGGGGACCAGCGGTCTGACGACTTCATGGGGAAGAGCAGAAGACCGTCAGCCTGGGCCAGCCAGGTGTGGACTTCCGGGCTGAAGGACTTGCTGGGGTCTGGGTTGCGGTAGAACTTCACGGGTCACTCTCAGAAGGGGATGACGTTGCCGCTCAGCTTCCGCTTGGTGGCTCGGAGGGTCCGAGGGCCGTTCGGGTAGTAGCCGAGGTGGACCGTCCGGGTGTAGCGGTCGCCTGCCTTGATGTCGGTGCCCTCGTGGTCCTTGCGTGCCGTGTGGGTCGAGGTCCGCGTTCCGTTGGAGGTGTGGGGGCCAGTGCCGCAGTCACCGCAGCGGAGTTCCGCATCGGAACAATCGTAGTCTTCCCAAGCACCGTTGCCGCACTTGCACTCCAGGTCATCCATGCAGCCGCAGCCGCCGTCCACATCGTACCAGCAGCCGTTGCAGCGGCCACAGACGTGCTTGTTGCCGTTGAGCTTCCAAGAGTCGTAGCCAGCCCAGGGATTCCTCATGCTGCCCTCCTTGCTTCACCTAACCATACGATCTACTCGGAAAAGTTACCTTCCTTCCGGTAGCTGGCCTATTGGGTACGGGTGGGTGAGTGACTTCTACCAGGATTGAGGACTGAATGGCCGCACCTCAAATCACAGGCCCGGACAGCGTTGCCCGGACGGCGTTGAAGTTCTCGACCACGTTGGGCTCGAAGTTCTTCTCGGGTACGACGGATTCGAGCACGGTGGACATGGAAGTGTCCATCCGTGGCGGTGCCTACACGTCCGATCCTGACCTCATCTACTTCTCGGGCTCGACGTGGACGCTTCCGAATCCCTCGGCGTATCCAGACGGCCTTCCGTTGGTTTCGGGCAGCAACTCGCTGTTGGTGAGGAGCATCTCCTCCACCGGAGAGGTGAGCCAGCCGGTGGATGTGGAGGTCACGCTCATCCAGGAAGCCGATGTCGGCATCGTGGCGGTGGCTCCGACCAACGTGTCCGTGGAGAGCTTTGACACCAAGGTCCGCATCAAGGTCGAGGGGCTCAGTGATGAGGACATCGTCGGCTACAACTTCTACTGCTCGACGGACGCTGGTGGTGGTAGTTCTGGCTACCAACTCATCAGCCTTGAGCCGGTGGACTCGGGGACGACCACAGAAGATGTGAGCGAGCTGGGTGTCATCACGGCGGACAACTCCGTCAAGTTGAACGCGGCAGGTGATCCAGCGTCTGATCCTCTCTATGTCCGGGTGGTCGGCACTCAGGAAGACAAGGACTCGGTGCTTCTCCAGTCGGACTTTGATGACACCATTGAGGTTCCTGAGACCACAACGAAGGTGCGGGTCACGACGACGGTCTCAGGTGTCCGTCAGATTACGAGTTTCTCGTTCGACCACAGTAGGACAGCGAAGACTACTTCCACACCCTCGACGGTGTACGTCGGTGACTTTGCCGCCACCCCGGACGAAACCCCGCTCTATTACGTTGTCACGGCTGTCTACTATGACAGCACGACTCAGAAGGAGATCGAGTCCGGGTTCTCCCCCGAGGTGGCAGCCCGACCCATTCGGGTTTCCAACATCCTGGGCACTTTCCCGACCCGGACACGTCAGCAGCTTGCTCGGACTTTCATTGCGTCCGTGTACCGGAGCAACCCGCAGCTCCGGGTAGATCCAGGTTCCGCCCTCCGGGATGTTGTGATCGACCCTGCGATGGCAGAGGCCGAACGGCTCCGCTTCGTCATGGACTTCCTCCATCGAGCATCCAACTTCTCCTCCCTCCTGTACATCGACGATCCGAATGGCTCAGGGACGAGCATTGAGGTCACGCAGTCCACCTACAAGCTTGCTCTGAAGACGGCTTTCTTCCTGACTCGGACTTCAGATGTCCAGACGCTGATCGACCGGGCCTTTGAGTCCTGTGCAGCTCGATTCGGGAAGACCCGTAAGAGCGGCTCCTATGCTCGCGGTGAGGTGACCTTCTACGTCAAGACCAAGCCCACCCGGACGTTGACGGTTGCTTTGGGTTCCAAGGTGAGTGCAGGGTCCGTGACCTTTGCTACGACAAGAGCGGCAAGCATCAGCCTGAGCAACCTTGCCAGTTTCTACAACCCCAGCACAGGTCGCTGGTCTGTCACGGTTCCCATCAAGGCGACCACAGTGGGGACTTCAGGGAATGTGGGTGACGGGCAGATTCGGACCATCGCGAGTCAGGGTGCCAAGTCTCTCGGGTTCTCTGTGACCAACATGGCTTCTTGCTTTGGCGGTGAGAGCACGGAGTCAAATAAGAAGCTGGCGGAGCGATCCCAGAACGCACTGGCGAGCGTTGACTCTGGCACTGAGCGTGGGGTCTTGCAGATCGCAGCCGACGTACCTGGTGTGCTTCAGGTCGAGGTGGTGACGGCTGGTGAAGACCTCATGCAGCGTGACTACGATGGCACAGCCCATCGTGGCGGCAAGGTGGATGTCTGGATCCTGGGTGAGAATGCAGCCACGATCACGGACACCTTTGCCTTCACCTTCGAGATCAAGCAGAACGTCCAGTTTGAGCTGATCGGTGACCCTGCGGACCTGACCTTCCGTGCCGTAGACAGCAACCTCTCCTCTGAGAACCCCATCGTGGAGATGCTGGACGACGCGGACGCCAGCTATGAGTTGAAGAACGCAACGACGGGCCAGGTCTTCCTCTTGACTGGCGTGACCGTCAGCAGCTTTGACACCATCACGTTGGACACAAGCCTCGACCAGCCTTCGGTCAGCCTCACCGACGTGATTCTTGGAGACTACCGCTACCGGACGGGCTCAAAGTTCGAGTTCCCCCGTCAGCCTGTCCGGGTTGTGGATTCGGTCACTGGAGCGGTGAGCGGTGAGCTTGCTTCAGCAGGCTACGATCTCTACCACCCCAACGCTCCTCTTGGGTTGGGACGCTCAACCAAGGCTGGGGACTATCTCCTGGTGGTCGGCACCAAGGATGCTGATGGGGTCTTGACCCCCAGCGGAAACTCAATCGTAGTCCCTGACGAGCCTCATACGATGGTGGGGGAATACCCCGAGTATCTGGACAACCTTGGTTGTGACTCCAGGACCATTGTGGTGAAGTCTTCTGATGGGTTGACGACGTACCGAGGTCCGAACGACAGCTCTGGGGTGTCTGACTACACCATTTTGGAGGGTGGTCAAACGACAGCGGTGTCCATCAAGCGGATTACGACGGGCAACATTGCTTCAGGCGGGGCAGTTCTCATCAGCTACAAGCACGATGAGAACTTCACGGTCAAGTACACGGTGAACCAGGTGGTCTCGGTCACACAGGCCGACCTGGACGCCAAGAAGCATTTGACAGGTGATCTTCTCGTGAAGGAAGCGGTGAAGGTGCCGGTAGATCTAACAGCGACCGTGGTGTTGAAGAAGGGTGGCGACCAATCCACGGCGGACCAAAGCATCCGCACGAACCTGGAGAACCTGTTCGCGGGTCTTCGTTTGGGTGATCCTCTCAGGCAGTCGGATGTGACCTCTGCCCTCGATAGGTCTTCTCAGGTGTCCTACGTCGTAGAGCCCTTGACCCTCATGGTTCGTCAGGCTGGCTCTCAGGTTGTTCGAGAAGCCTTGGCAACAGACCAGTCTGGCGATGTGACCTACATCGCTGCCTGGTCCACAGCAGAGATTTCAGTTTGGCTCATCGAGGAGGAGCTGGACTCAGCCACGGTCACAGGGGGAGGGTCTTCCACGGAGTATCGGGGTGTCTTCCAGGACGATGACACCTTGGATCTTCAGATCGTGCCTCCGCAGACGGCTTTGGGCTTGAAAGCGGGCCGGGCCTACATCATCGGTTCGGATGGACACAACATCATGGGTCTGACCGATTCAGCGACGTTGACGGCTGCTGGATACGTCACGGATGAGGACCAGGCGACCCGTTTGAAGGCCCTGACAGCCAACAGGGTGCTCATGTCCTTGGCAGCCTCGGACTCACCCACGGAGCACAAGTACACAGCCACCTACATTGTTGGGGCGGACACGGGAGCCAAGAACATCGACCCCAGCAAAGCAGAGCACCTGTCCATCGGGAACTTGACCTTCACCTACGATGAGGACTCAGCATGAGCACCCCCAGTCCCTTTCGGGTAGCTGCTCGACATGTTGCAACCAGCCTGGTCCCCGTACATGTGGACTCTCTCCGTGAGATCGTGGAGATGATTGCAGAGGAGGCAAGGCAGGAGTTCCGTGTCCGAAAGAGCACCATCACGGACATCCCCAAGTCTCAGAACAGGGGTCAGGAAGGTGGAGCCAACCTGGCCATGATCCTGGATGCTCCTTTGGAGCATGTAGTTGAGTGGGTCCAGGAGCAAGCCAGTTACGACTACAGCGGCCACAGTGCTGGATTCACTGTGTATGACGGAACGAGGAAGGTCCGCCTCTGATGGCAGATGACCCCACCAAGCATGGTCTTCCAGACCTGATCGTCCAGAACCCGGCTCAGACGGAACTGTCAGGGCAGGACTACGAGAATCAGGTCGTGGCTCAGACTCAGCGGGTCATGGACACTTTCCTGAAGTCGCTGCCGAGCAACTATGTCTCCCAGGTCAACGGTCCCTGGTACACCCTCCAGTTTCAGGCTCTGGCTGAGGAGATCGCTCGCATTCAGGTGAAGGCTCAACAGACCTTCTTGGACCTGGACTATGGGTACACTCGACCTGAGTTCCTCTGGCAGATCCTGGGTCAGCTTGTCTTCCCAGAGTCGATCCGACAGGGGACCATCCCTGTCCTTGACGGTGATGTGACCTACCGGGAGTTCTTGAAGAGCATGGTGGTGATCCTCCTCAAAGGAGCCACCAAGGACGCGGTGCAGGAGGGTGTTCAGCTTCTGACGACAGCCGACGTAGCCATCATCGAGAAGGTGGCCCACGCTCAGGAGACCGGCACAGCCTGGGGGTTCGATGACCAGTTCACTTTCGAGGTGAACATCGAGAAGGACTCTGGCACCGCCTGGCCGGATGAAGACCCATTCGTCCTTCAGGAGAATGTCCGCCTGGTCCTGAAGGCCCTGAAGCCAGCCCATACGTTGTACGAGTACCGACACCTGTTCCGGGACGCCTTCGGGGATGTGTTCTCAGGCACAAGCAGTTGGGTTCACGAGAGCTACCACTACGATGATCTGCGTGGCTACCAGCACGGGGCCAAGTCCATCTCAGGGACAGTCGGGGTGGTCCACACCGACAGGACTCTCTTCTCGGACCCCAACCGGGACTTCAGCAGCATCACAGCAGGTGCTGTTCTCACCATCACGACGGTTGCCAACAAGGGGACCTACGACGTGGAGGATGTGCTCGTCGTTCCTGTTGGGGATGACAGCACGGCTCAGACCTACACGACCTCACCCACAGGTCTCACGGGCAAGCTCACGGTCGCGGGTGATGTGTTCACGGACCCCAAGCAGAATTGGGCTCTGGCGGTTGAGGGTGAGCTGCTGACGTTGAGTACAGGGGTGAACAAGAGCACCTACCTGCTCAAGACGGTCATTGGACCTGATGGAGGGGCAGTAGGGACGGTCTCGACCGCTTCTACTAAGGTCCGGGTGGCTCCAAGCATCCTGCGGCTCCGGCAGCGGATCCCGAAAGTGGCTTCCAGCCAGGTCTACGAGGTTTCCGTGGATCGGCTCGGTCGGCGGGTGCCGAATGTGATTGTGTCCGAGGATGTGGCGAGCCAGTTCTACACTTAGAGGGGTGAAGGGCTGGAAGTCCTCCTGGCATGTCGCCATGCCGCTCTACTGGGGGGATCCACCATCCGACGTGTCATCGGTCTGGAGTCGAACCAGAGCCCTGGTCCCAGCAGCTTCCTGTCTCTCCCTGGCGACTGACCCAGCACGGCAGTTTGACTGCACTCCCGAGCGGGAGTCGAACCCGCGTCGTGATTCCAGGTGAGAGAACCCTTCACCTAAGCATACGACTTGGCTGGGTAAATTACCGCTCTGAGATGTCCTTGGCTTGGTTGAGCCCCTTGATGAAGGCTTGCAGGTGACCCGAGGCATTGTTCTGAGCCTCGATCTGCTGAAGCAGCTCGGTGGGGTGTTGCAGAGCGACCACGGGAGCCGAGAACCCGGTGGCCTGGTTGTTGTAGGCCCACGGGTTCATGGAGGCCAGGAGCTTCATGGCTTGTGGGGTGTCGGACTCGACAAGGAGGTTCCCTGCCAGCTTCCCCATGCTGACGATCACCTTGGGTTTGATGATTCCGAGTTGAGCATGGAGAAAAGGCAGGCACTTGGTGACTTCCAAGTCCTCGGGGTCACGTCCTCCGGTGAAGCACTTGAGGACGTTGGTGATGTAGATGGCATCCCGAGAGAGTCCGACCCGAGCCAGGATCTTGTCGAGGAGGACGCCAGAAGCCCCCACAAAAGGCTTGCCGGTGATGTCCTCAGCAGCCTTTGGTGCGGATCCAACGAGGACAATGCTGGCTTCAGGGTCACCCTCACCGAAGACGATCCACCGTCTGGTACTGCACAAGGGGCACCGGGAACAGGCTCCGAGCTTCTCAGTTCTGAGGTATTCCAGCGTGGTTGAACTCATTTCGGACCTTACCGGGTCCGGTCGGTGACCAGCCTATAGCCCTCTGCCAGTAGAGCAACTGCTGCTGAACGAGGAGCGGAATGGCCGCGAATATTCGGAGCCTGGTCAACGGAGCGTCCCAACTTGATGGTTCAAGTCGGGATGACGTTGCTGTTGGCAATACCGTCACCGTCTCCTCGGTGGATTCTGCGACGACCTACGCTTGGACTCTGGCATTCGTTCCTGAGGGCAGCACAGCCACCTTCTCGGGTGATGTCACCACCGTCTCTCCTGGCGGCTTCGTCACGGACAAGGAAGGCCCCTACCTTGTCCGTCTGACGGTAGATGCTGGCCTCGGGACGGAGAGCACGCAGTACGTCCGCCTTCGTGTCCCCACGGTGTTCGGCTCACTGAAGCTGGTCGCAGCCGGTGAGCGGCGGGATGGCACCGGGGTCATCCCGGTCGATGTGGACACTGAGGGTTGGACCAACGAGCAGAACGCCAACATTCAGACCCTGCTGGGCTTCACCAAGTCCGTGTCCTCCTCGGGCCGCATCTTCTACGTGGATGCCAACGCAGGCGGGGCAGTAGGCTACGCGGACTACGCCACAGTCCAGGCTGCCATCGACGCGGCTGATGCTTTGTCGCCCACCCTGGCGGCTCCCTACGTCATTGCCATCAGGCCGGGTCTCTACACGGAGAACATCACCCTCAAGACCCACATCCACCTGGTTGGGTGGCCGGGCAATCTGAAGGGTCACGAGGACAACAACGTCGTCGCCATCCGAGGAACTCACGGAACCTCCCTGGCGAACTCTGGGGACCGAGCTTCCATCTCCGGCATCACCCTGGAGACCGTCAGTACAGGCACTGCGGCGACCTTGGACAAGACGGGACAGGGTGAGCTGACCCTTCACCGTTGCCACATTGCTCAGGATGGCATCTCGGGGACACAGGGACCGGCACTGGCCCTGACCAACGGCTCCCTGATTGCCCACGACTGTTGGATCGAATTCGCTTCTGGTGGTGCGGCGAGTCGCACGGCTTTCAACCAGCCGGGGTCAGGAACAACCTCCGAATTCTACCGCTGCAAGTTCAAGGGACCGAGCGGTGCCAACATCAACATCTCGGGGTTGGAGTCCACGGTCACTTGCTCCATGTGGGACTGTCTGGTTCAGACCAGTGGATCGGGTGCTACCGGCATTCAGTCTTCCGCTGAGCTTCTGCTCCTGGAGTACACCCGCATCGAGATGGACGGGTCCGGGACTCCTCTGGCTATCCACCCCAGTGGCGGTTCCATCTCCGGGGACGTTCGAGGAAGGCTTCGTTACTGCTGGATTGATGGTGGGATCACCATTGATGACACAGGCGTGGCGGGCACAGGAGCCCTTCATGTCGGTGCCTGCTACCACGGTGGTGTGACGCCGACTGGGAGCCCGACCCAGTCGGCTACGGTGCTGTCCAGCACCGTCTTCTACGACAACACCACCACGTCCATGACGGCGGCGGATGTTCAGGCTGCTCTGGATGAGGTCCATGCCCTCGCGGTGCTGGTCACCTCGCTGGACGATGCCTACGACAACGGGGTGGCTGCTTCTGGTGGTGGTCGGACGATCATCGCGGACCAGGGCTCAGTCCAGATCGTGGACGCTGCTTCTCCGTCAGACCCTCCCCCTGCCGCGAACACCAACGGTTCTCTTGAGGTCGTCAGCAACGTCAAGATTGGAGCCCTGACCAAGCCGGAGATCGACCTGGACCCGAACCCATATGGGTCCGGTCCTCAGATCTCGCTGGGTCAGACTGTCGTTCCCGCAGACATTGCCCATGCAGAAGGCAACGTCCGACTGCTGGCCAAGTCCAATGTCAGTACGGCCCGGAACTACAACCTGCTCATCCAGACGGAGAGCGGGATCAACGGTTCCGACATCGGAAACCTCATCATCCAGGGTGGTGATTCCCTCCCAGACGCGACACCTCCCAACGCAGCGGATCTCTATCTGCTGGCGGGTTCAGCTTACGACCTCACCAACGGTGGTGATGCTGGGCATCTCTACCTGTCACCTGGTCAGGAACTGACCGGAAGCACGGCAGCTACAGTTCGTCTGGTTGATCCTACGGCATCGACGGCAGCCACGCTGACGGCCAATGCAGCCGGAGCCGATCCCATCGGGGTCACAGGTTCAGCGATCTTCGCGACCAGCATGGGTGCGGTGACGCTCTCGGTGACTTCCTCGGACACCCTGGCAGCCGTCATCACGGCTTTGGGTGCTCTCCAGGGGATCTCAGCAGCCGATTCCGGTGGTGGTGTCATCCGGCTGACGACGGATCAGCGTGGACCCACGGCGGAGATTCACCTGCTGTCGGCCACAGCAGGGGTCAACGCAGCTCTGGGCGACTTCACTGTCGCTGGTGGAGCCACTTTCGTCGCAGGCACCTTCGCTAAGGTCGTGGATCTCTACTGCTCGGACACGCAAGAGATCACCATCGGCAACGGGACCAACGACTTCATCTACAACGCTGTCACAGGCAAGATGACGGTCCCTGGTCTGATTGACCCCACAGGGATCATCTTTGAGGAAGCGGGTGTCCCGAGCACGGGGGCTACACAGGCTGGTCTGTTTGTCGGTGATGGGACTGGCGGCACGGTTCAGGGCCAACTCTTCTTCAGGGAGGCCAGCGACGGCTCCCTGGTGAACTTGTCGGCTTCCTCGAACACGCTTGACCAGGCATACGACCAGGGTGGCTCTGGATCGGGTCGGACCATCACGGCGGACTCAGGTGCCGTGACCATCAACAATGCGGTCAACGACACCAGTCACACCCTGGCTCTGACCCGGACGGTCGGCACAGGGTCGGCCCTCGACATCGGGACCAACGGGTTCCGGGTCTTCGGGGATGGCGACACGGTGATCGGTGCTGCGGCGATGCTGGGCACTGAGAAGCTCTATGTCGTCGGTGACACCTACCTGAGTGGAAAGCTCACAGTCACGGGCCTGATCGACCCCACAGGATTGGTCCTTGACGCTCAGGGATCCTCGCCTGCGGGTGATGTCGCCAGCAAGGGGATCATCTACTACACCACGGGCAAGAAGTTCATCTTCCGGGACGAGGACGGCATTGAGACCGATCCTCTGGCTCTTGGACCGGCAACATTCGTGTTCCGTCCTGACGGAACGGCTTCTGGGAACGTCTACACGAGTTGGGCCACCCTCTACACGGCCTTTGCTGCCGCAGAGGGCCGCAAAGAGATCGTGATCGATCCGACCAATGCGACTCCGCCGGTCGTGATCCCCGCAGGCACCTACGACTTGGAGGGGGGTGTCCTGACGAGCGGTGGTGCTCGTATGGGTGCGAGTGCGACCAAGGGTCGGACGCTGGTTCAGCTTGCTCAGGGGGTGACGATCACGAACCTGCGATCGGTCAGGGGTCTTGGCCTCTACAACGCAGGAACGACATCCCCCATCAAGTACAACAGCGGCGGTTCTGAGGTTCTGTCCCTCACGACGGTTGCTCTGGTAGCTGAGGCAGGCAAGGAGCCTGTCATTGAGGTCACGGGTGGTACGACCCTGGAGATTTGGGCCTGGGAGTCGGACTTCACGACGAACGGGGGCAGCAACCCCACCCTCAAGGTGGACGCTACCAGCACACTGAAGGGCACCTTCCTTCTGGACTCTGGGTTCGCTGAGGACACCATCGAGTCGGCTGTGGGTGGAACCCTCGGCGTCTTCCAGATGGACGCCAGTTCGTCCTACGACACGACCCAGCCGAGCCATGCTGGAAGTGGCCCCACCATCACGCTGCTGACGGACTCGGCCAAGGTCTCCTACGACAACACGACATCAGGGCTCACGGCTGACGATGTTCAGGCAGCGATTGACGAGGTTGTCTCCACCTTCACCGGCAACACTCTGGATGCTGCCTACGATCAGGGTGGGTCGGGTTCCGGCAAAGCCATCACGGTGGACAGCGGGGCTGTTTCCCTCACCAACGCTGTGGCGGACGGTTCCAACACCCTGGATCTGGTTCGTAGCTCGGGGACAGGCACAGCAGCAGCCCTCGACATTGGCTCGGGATCGGCCAGGCTCTTTGGAGATGGTGACCTGGTGCTTGGCACTGGGACCATGTCGGGCACGGAGAGGCTTCGAGTCTCGGGTGACCAGCTTCTTGAAGGCAACCTGACGCAGGTAGATGCTGCTGCCTCCTTGCTGGAGCGGACCACCACCAACACCAACGCCGTTCAGGAGGTTGTATCCATCAAGGCAACGTCCTCCAACGACATGGTGGATGGGTTCGGTCCCTACCTGGGCTTTGTGGCCAAGGACTCGGCTGCTGACAATGAGGTGGCTCGCATTGCAGCCGTCCGGGCTGGTGGTGACCAAACCGCTGATCTCGTCTTCTACACGGGCTCCGGTGGTGCTCCGGCAGCACGGGTCTGGATTGATGACTCTGGAAACGTCGGTGTTGGAGCGGCCCCTACGGCGGAGTCGCTTGAACTGAGCGGAGCGGTCAAGGTCGGTGATTCGGCGGGCACGGCTGACGGGACGGTCAGGTACGACTCGACGGCGAACGATTTCGAGGGTCGGAAGAGTGGGGCTTGGGTCTCGCTGACTCAGTACCTGATGCCGTACCACTGGAACCACCCCACGGTGGCTGCGGACACCATTGTCTACAAGGGGTGGGCTGCGACTCCCTGCAAGCTCCTCTCGATCAAGGTCTTGATGGAGACCCCCAACACGGTTGGGAACTACACCCTGGTGGCGACCAACATCGCGACCGGGAACACCATGTTGAGCACCAACTTCAACATGAACAGCATCTCGGCGGACACCCTGACCGCTGTAACTCTGACCGGGACCAGTGCTGATCTTGCCTTTGTGGCGGGTGACAAGTGGACCGTCACCCTCATCTCGGATGTCAACGGGTTTGACGGGGAAGACCTCTACATCGAACTCATCTTCGAGGCTGACTGATGGCTCTTTTCAAGTCTCCCTACAGTGCGATGAAGCAGGGTGCCTCCCTGGACAGGGGAGGTCGTCGTGAAGTCCTGAGCGTGACGGGAGAAAACTCCAAGACCATCCGCTGGGTTGCTTTCGTCCGTATGATTGAAGTACGAGGGTAGCAGGAGGTAGCTCATGCCCATTGATCCCAGCTCTGGGCTCTACATCCCGAGCCCACCAGCGGGATACGGCTACGGTGGGGCTGAGTACGGCTTCTCCCCCTATGGAGCATCCCTGCTCCCCCGCTCTCCGTACCCGCCAGGAGGAGGCTTCGGTGGGGCCCCCTTCGGAACCAGCTCCTACGGTTCATCGGACATCCTCAACCCAAGGGTGTCCTCGGCTCAGTCTCTCGACGGCTTCAGGGTCGAGGTCTTCTTCTCGGAAGAGATGCAGAACGACGCTGAGCTTCTTGATGCGACCAACTACGTCTTCACACCGACCATCGGAGCCCCGGTCACAGCTTCCTCGGTCGCTGTCGGAACGGCGGGCACCTACGGAGGGTTCACCAGCGTCATCGTGACCCACACGGGCACCACGCTGGGTGGCAGCTACAGCGTGCAGGTCAGTGATGCTTCGGACTTGTCCGCCAACCCGGTGGATTCGGTCACGACAGCCACCTTCTACGCTCTTGGGTCGCCTCCGACCTACACGGTGACTCCCACGGCAGGGGACAAGCTCCTGGTGGACTTCAGCCACGACATGCTGGCTGAAGCAGACTTCACACCGGGGATCGAGACGGCTGCTGCCTACAACATGACCTCGGCCTACCCCGTGGACCTCACCGTCACGGCGGTGGAGCACACGGCTGCTGACAAGGTGACCTTGACGGTCAAGGGCCAGACGAGTGTTGCCTACACGGCCAACATCAGTCCCGCTACCGCTATCGACTTTAACGGAGACACCCTTCCCTCGGCAGCCACGTCCTTCACGGGTGTTGAGGTTGGCACCGGTACCTCGACTGTCTCTGTCAATGGGGTGCTGCTGACCAAGGCTGTGGGGGACACCTACGGTTGGAGCTTCGTAGACACGAGCGGGAAGATCCTGGCCAACAGCTCCTTCCGAGCTGACCTGGTGCTGGACCCATCGTCGGCGGTCTACAGCCCGGTCCTCGGAGACTCCACGCTGGGCACCTGGCTGGTGTCAGACGGTGCCGTTCAGGTCAGCATCAGCCTCAAGCGGGTCAGCGGCGTCGATGTCCTCGACATCGTGAGTGGTGGCTACGCAGTCACCGCGACGGCAGCCTGGTCGAGCGGCCAGGCCAAGATCACGCTGCTTCGCAACCAGAAGGCAGACCACTACGCCTTCCTGTTCAATGACACAGTGCTCCTGGCGGCTACCACGAGCAGCCTCAACGGTTCTCCGACCATCTCTCCGGGCTGTCAGTTCACGTTGGGTGTGGTCTACGGGGTGACTCAGCTTCCGCTGAAGACGTTGGACTTCACGAGCAGCCAGACGGTGTTCTCCTCGGCTTGGAACTTCCTCCACAGCGTTGGAGCGAGCTTCACGGGTTCAGCAGCCTTGACCCGCAGCACCCTGGTCACGAAGCGAGGTCCGCTGGTGAAGGGGTGGGGTGACGGAACTCCAGCGACAACCAAGGACGTGGCAGTCCGGGTCAACGGCACTGCTGTGACGGTCAGCAAGGTGAACCCCTACACAGGGAAATTGACCCTGGCGACACCCGTTCCCCTGATGCCTGTGGGGGAGATGACAGTCGCGACGGACTACACCTGGTTCAAGACGCCTCTGATGCGTCTGGCTGGCTTGAACACCGAAGGGCTGGTCCTGAACCAGTGGGACCATCCGCAGGGCAGGAACACCCCTTCAGCGTCCCCTACGGGTGAGACAGGGGTGGCACGAACATCCCGTTACACCATGTCCGTGGTTCTGGGTCCGGTGAAGCGGTCGGCACCCAAGTTCATCGGTCACCGCTACTTGGGATTTGAGCGAGATCAGTCAGCTCTGCTGAACTCTCCGACGCTCCTCCTCAACCGCAACCCCCACCGGGCTGGTCTTGCAGACATGGACCGGACTCCTCCTGGAGTCACGGTTGCCTACGAGGGTCCAACTGATCCAAGGCTGGCTTCTACGCCTTGGGAACTCGACGGAACGGATGCTGGGACCAAGTCCTTCTCGGATCTGACGTGGGTTCTGGATGACCAGACCATCACGGGAGCGGTGGTCTACCACCGAGGGGAGGATCTGAGCTTCCCGTCTGCTGTGGTGGATGCTGTCCGGTTCAAGGTGGACACGTACACGGCTACGGGGGTCTTCTCCGGGGTGGCTTTCGGGCTTCACAACAACCACGACCTGTTCCTGGTCGGCTGTCTGGATGTCAACGGCGTCAAGCACATCGGCATGATCACGGATGCCTCTCGACCAGAAGACCTGGCGAGTTGGTCTCTCGGGCTTGGGGTCAAGGTGGAAGTCACAGCAGCGAACACCTTCACGGCTTCCACGAGTCTGCTTCCGACGAACCTGGCGGCGGACCTGAGGCTTCAGGTCACCTCCGGCAGTCAGACGGGCATCTACACCATCAAGTCGGTGACCAATCAGTCGGACGGCACGACGACGGTGGTGCTGAAGTCCAACTTCCCAGCGGACTACAAGCTGTGGGCCAACAACGACCCCACGGTCTACTTCGAGGTGGACTGGTCCAGCACGCTGACGACCTATCGACTGGCTGTGGCTCCAAGCACGGGTGTCTCGGAGCTGTTCCTGGGTGGGGCTTTGGCGGGCAAGGCTCTGACCTTGACGACCCCCACGGCGTATCCGGCTCAGACGAGCCTGGTCCTTCCGACTGGGAACAAGGGACGGTTCTTCTTTGGTTCCCTCTCAGTCGCAGCCAAGAACAGGACCCGTTGGGCTTTCCGGCAGTACGGAGTCCAGCCGACAGCTACCACGATCCATTCACGAGGTCTGGTTGTCGCTTCTGAGATGGGGTCGAAGCCGGAAGATGAAGCTACCAACAAGTGGTTCGTCACCCAGGAATTCGGCTACTCCGAGATCGACGCCACGGGGGACACCCTGCTGCTGAAGGGGACTTCAGGCGGCACGACGACCTTTGGGTATGGTCGCATCGAGCCTCTGCTGGTCTCTACGACCTACATCGACTTGGACGCCAAGTTCAAGGTCGAGAGCGGGACAGCTCCTGGAGATGCCACCATCATCGTCCAGGATGGGGAGCGAGAAGTTCAGCTTGGCACTCTGCTCTACAAGGAGGCTGCGGGTGCCCGCAGCCTGGTCTCCTTGGATCATGTGGCCCTGTCTGGGGTGGCGATCCCTACGGCGGCTGGTTGGACTGCCGGAACTGGGCTGACCACTCAGTCGTCGGTTCTCAACTCCTTGCTGACCATTACTCAGAGTGTGGAGGACTCGGGCACCTGGTACAACGATCTCGCCGCTCCAAGCTCTGGCGGTCGGATCTTCGAGGCTCGCGTGGCCCTGTTGACCTGGACAGCCAACAGCTCCAATGAGATGGGCCCGGTCTGGGGTTGTGAGGTCGGCACAGCTCCTTCAGCGGCTTGGACTGTGGCTGTTGGATTCCTGGCGAATCCTGCTCGTGTGTTCCTGCACAGCAACGGGACGCCGGTTGCCACCTTCACGTTCGACTGGTCGGACAAGAAGCAGCACACCTACCGGGTGTTGGCGGATCCCACGACAGCCAAGGTCTCCCTCCTGGTGGATGACCTCCTGCTGGGCACAGCGGATCTCACGGACTTTGATTCTGCCACCACGGACACGATGGCGTTCATCGGTTCGATGGGGACGGACACCGCCTTCACGATGGAGATGGACGCCTTCAGTGCTCAGGAGATGCCTTCAGCCACGGCAAAGCGGACCCTCGGTATCCTCACCGGCACGGACACCACGAACATCGACCACTGGGCCATCCCACGCACGGACAGCACCTCCTCCGACAACTCCTCACTCACAGCTACCGTTGAGGAGATGGATTGGACTCAGGAGATTCGGCTGAGGCTGCATCGAGACCCACACTGGGGTGTTCAGCTCCTGAGGCCGGATCTTCCGCTTCCGAGCACCTACAACGAGGATTTTGCTACTCAGGCGACGGAACCGACCGCTGGTTGGATCAACGTGGAGTACCGGAAGCTCCCCCGGACGCTTGACACCTTTGGAGGGGTCAAGTGGGGTGCCTTGGCTTCGGCTTCCGTGACTCAGCAGCGGTGGCGGGAGGTCCGGTACCGAGTGTTCCAGTACCCGGACGAGGACTACCTGGCCCCACACCACATGGTGCTCAACCGGGCCAATGTCATCCACAGCGGGGAGCTGGGCACAGACATCACGGTGGAGTCCGTGGTCGTCAACTCGCTCACGTCAAGGCTGGTGAGCCTCTACCCGGCCCACATCTTTGCGGACAGGGTGTTCACGGTGACTGCTGGGGGATCCGTTCTCGCCAGCTCGACCTGGACCTTCGACAAGGAGAGCCAGACCATCGAGTTGACCACAGCCCTGAGTGCAGCCAGCACAGCAGTCACGGTCACCTTTGCTCCTGGAACTCCGGTCACGACGACCTACCTGAAGGGCCAACCCTTCTTCCAGACGTTGACCAAGCTGAACGAGGGCACGCCTCCGTACCCTAAGAGTGAATCCGCTGGGTCTACGACGGAGATGCAGTTCGGATCGCGGGTGAACGACCCCCACGACACGTTGGGTGACCCGGACTTCATCCTCAACGATCCCTATCGGACGGTGAAGGTCAAGAACGACGCTTCTGCCAAGTACGAGAGCCTGGAGTTCTTTGAGGCCGACGACGGGGGAGATGCGAACCTGCCCTTGTCTCTGCTCAACGATGGCCCTGCTGCGGAGGAGGGCTTCACCAAGCTGGCGTTCGAGGGCACGCAGTTCACAGAGCAACACGTCAAGGCGGACGCTTTCCTTTCGGACAGTTTGGACAACAACATCCAGCAGACGAGCATGTTTCATGCTTCAGGCGGAGCCTACACAGGAGGGACTTTGGCTCCTGGAACGATGGTGTTGTGGCCCAACGCCATGCACAGCAACCAGCCGGAGAAGCAGGCGACTCGGAAGCGGCTCACCTGGGATCTGAAGTTCAGCTCGGTGCTGACGGACTCAGCAGATTCCGGTAGTGACACGAGCCTGGCCGACACCGTAGACCTGGGCACGGACAACTCGCCCCCTCTGACTGTAGATGGGGGGAACGGGACCGCAGGTTCGACAGGCAACGGAGCAGCGGTCTACCGCCTCGAAGACGGTGCCGGTCTCTACTCCAGGACGGGTCCGTGGGGGCCGGGCATTCTGGCTCTGGACGACGAGAGCCTCCTGGCAGGCGGAGCTGTTCTGGACGGGACAGAGTTTCTGCTGTTGGGCGGGGCTGCGGTCTCCGGGCCTGCGATCACCAACGGTTCAGTGGAAGCCGCCAACTGAGTCGTCGTTAGTCCGCCTATTGGACAGGCGGGGCAGGAGAAACCACCATGTCACGCTTCAAATCAGCTTCCACAGGGCTGGAGTGTAAGTTTTTCTTGGCCAACGATGACCAGTGGTACATGGGTCTTGAGGACGACAGTATGCGTCCTGATGACGATGATGAGGAAGGGTGGGAGTCTTGGAGTAACTCCCATGACACGGAGTGGGACTACTACGGTCCCTTCAATTCCGAGATGGAAGCTCAGAAGTTCCTCCGTCAGAACTTCGCCAATCCGGGTGGTTGGTACACCGATAAGAGCGGTCGGCGGAAGCCACCCTTGAAGCCCATCAACCCACACGGGCGTCGTCTCTGGGCCCAAAGGAACATCATGTCACTTCGTGCTGCAACCATCCGCCTTGCGGCGACGACCTCTGATCCCGAGCTGAAGCGGGGGCTGCTCCAGACCCTGACCGCTACAGGGAAGCAGGCTCATGCTGGTCGAGAGATCATGGATTCTCTCTTGGATCGCACGGCATTCGTCAAGGTCTACCGAAGCATCGACAAGCAGGATGAGCAGTCCTCGGAACTTCTCCGTGAGGTCTACTCAAAGTTGGCTGATGCCCTGAAGATTTCGGACAACGAGTACAACGCTCTGGGTCGCATCCGTCAGGTGGTTGCTTCGGGGGACCGATGGAGCATCGGTTTTCAGCGAAACAACATCTTCAAGGCTGCCGACCTCATGGGGATGAAGCTGCCAAGTGGGATGTTTGCTTCAACCCAAGGCAAGCAGGCTCGGTATCCAGACGAGGACTGGGGGGACGACAATCCCAGTGCTCCTGAGACCCTTTGGGGACCGGCTCAGTTCGGCTACAAGGTGGATTCCGGGGTTTGGTACTACGAGACAGCAGGTCATGGCGGGCTCATGGTGGAGAACACTGCTGCTCGCCGTCTGTTGACTCCTGCGGCTCTCAAGGCTGCTGGGTACCGGTGGCAGGGCAAGTGGTGGTTCGAGGAGGACGAGGCGGTCCTGGTGCCTTTCTACGAGCACCCTGAGTGGGCTACCAAGGCCGGGGCTGCCTTGAAGCCCGAGGACTGGGGCGAGATGGCGGTTCGGAGTGCTTGGCCCAAGTATTTCGACCTGCTCGGAAGCTGATCGGTAGGGTAGCAACGAGGACTGACCATGCACCGTGACAAGATGAACACAGGAAGGGACGCTCTGGCACTGGGGCTGCACTTCCAGCACGCCGACCCTGCACCTGGCGAGGTCGTGGGCGAGGTGTTCTTCCGCATGGAAGACGCGGTGACGGGTCGAACCCTCCACGAGTTCCACAAGAAGAACCTCATCACCTTGGATGCAGGCATCCTGGCGGCGATTCTCCTGAAGGATCCCTCGTCCCGGACCAACGGCATCAACATGCTGGCGGTGGGAACGGGAGCCACCGGAGCCCTGCTGAGCCCGGACGCACCGGACAACAAGCAGCGGAAGCTCAACGCTGAGGTGGCTCGCAAGGCGTTCGCCTCGACCACGTTCCGGGACACCAACGGTGCTGCGGTCAGCTACCCGACGAACATCGTGGACTACACGGTGAGCTTCAGCGAGGGGGAGGCTGTCGGCCCGTTGAATGAGATGGGTCTGCTGAGCACCATCTCAAGCAACGTGGCAGTCAAGAACCACAACCCGGACGTGTTCCCAGCACGAGACAGCACCCGTGACCTCACCAACTACGACATCTTGGCGAACGTGCTCAACTTCGGAGTCGTCACAAAGTCTTCAACAGCACGCCTGAGCTTGACCTGGCGGATCACATCTGGCTGATAGCTTGATGCCCGGTAGTCCTCCTATGAGGACAGACAAGTAGATTCCTGGAGACTTCCGATCATGTCCGACACAGCCCTTCGTTCGAGCCTCATCCGTCTTGCTGCCAAGCACCCCAAGGGTTCGGACGAGAGGAAGCAGATCCTGAACGTGCTGGCTGGACAGGGTGTGGAGGCTTCGATGATGAAGCCTCAGCTTCTCATGGAAGCGGTCTACCAGGTCCGTGATGCCAAGGCTTTGGCTTCCTCGGGTCAGAAGGCCGAAGCGGTCAACAAGGGTGTTGAGTCGATGATCACCATCGCGACGGCGTTGGGTCGTCCTCCGGGACGTTCCGGGATGCTGCTCCGCCGGATCATCGACCTGGCTCACCAGATCCAGGCTGAGAACGGTGTTCTGCCTGAAGGCATGGAAGCAGAAGCCGAAGCCCTCGCCCTCTGAGCTACTTCTTGCATCCCAGCGGCTGGTATCGCTGGGAGAAGTTGACGTAGCGACCTGGCCCGGAAGCCTTGCTCCCAAGAGCATCTGGACTGATGGGGGTGACCTCACAGGAGCCCTTCCTTCCGTCCCCTTCTTCGAGAGCGATCACCCGGTCAGTAGCCGGGTTGTCGTCTTCGAGGCCGCAGTCTCCGCACTGGTCGATGAAGCCGACCTCACCATGACGGCGTTGGACTCCTTTCCGACCACTGAGATCCCAGAAGAAGTCCTGTGGGTCGAAGACCTCCTCACAGTCGCGGCAGGTACGCTCAGGCATCGACGGTGATCTCCCGTAGGAACAAGGTGCAGTCTAGGTCGAGATAGAGCTTGTGGGTGCCCGCAGGGAGGTTCCAGTTGCCGTTGTAGTCGGTGCTCTTGTACCCCATCCCTGGAACGTAGCCCCAGTAGGCTTGAGCCACGGGAACCCATTGGAGGCCGGAGCGGAAGTAGCCCTCCTCGTACAGGAGGAGTTCAACTTCCTTCAAGGCCGCGTCATCCGTCATGTCCCCGTCGTTTAGGCGTTCGCAGCCTTCAGCAAGGGCACGGAGGACGGCAGGGGTGATCTTGATGCTGGGCACTTAGCACCCCTGGTAGTTGCGAGTGACGGTGCCGTCAGCGAGGATTTCCTCACTGACGCAAACGGGGAAGGCGGGCATCCCGTCGCGGATCGCCTTGATGTAGCGGATGGCCCCAACGAGGGTCATCTTGACCTGGGTGCCGTCCGCCAGGGTGGTCACAGCCTCGGCCTGGTAGGCACGAGCAGCGGCAAAGATGCTGCCTGAGGTTGGGACGGCGGCAGAAGGGATGGGGAAGGTCGGGATCATGTTCACTCTCCTGATGCCTTGTATACGACCCCCCCAAGGAAAGTTACCTCAAGTTTCCTTGAGCAGCCTCAATCCAGCTTCTGTGGGGACGATGTGATCGACGCCTTCTCCCTTGTGCTTCTTGAAGGGAGAGGGGTGCTTGATGATCCTGCACAGGGGTTCTGGCTTGCGGGTGAGCCTGTCTCGGACACCGGGGTTGATGGAGGAGCAGGCGACGGGAGCTTCGGCAGCCTTCTTGAGGATGCCGAAGCTATGAGCGGTGAGTGGTTTGGTTTCCCCTCCGTTGAGTGATCGGGACATGATCAGCCCTCCTGTTCGAGCATCTTCCTCACCCTGTCGAGTTCGGCTTCGGTGTGTGGGACGCCCTTGGTGTTGATGGCGAGGTAGAGGCTCATGGCTTCTGCCCTGGTGGACTTGAACCTTCCGACCGGGAAGCAGATGGAGAGCCTCCATCCGGGCCACACCATGTCCTTCTTCCAGACGCTCTTGTTCTGGCTCGGGAGGATTGCCGGGATCTCTCCGTTTTCACAGGCGACCAGTGCCGTCAGCCTCTGCTGACCGTCTACCAGTTCATCCTCGAATCCAGAGGGACCATCCACTTCCCTGATGAAGATGGACGGTAGGGGACCGCCTTCGAGGAGGGCTCCGACGAACTCAGCTTGCTGCCTGGGCGACCAGACGGATGGCCTCTGGTAGTCCGGGATGAGGAGGTCCCCTTCCTTGAACATCCTGAGGACAGCGGTGACAGGTTCCCTATGGGTCGAGCACCTGGACAGGACCGGGTGTTGGACTTCGAGGTAGCCGACGCCGTTCGGGAGGCCAGATTTCAGGCATCGACTCGTACCCATAGGAATTGGTTTCGGGTGGTGCATTCGATGGACGCGATGACGCCATCTCTGGGTGCTGTGGCGGAGGTCACGAAGGTGCGGTGCGGCCCGCAGTCAGGGTGGACGCAAGGGCCCATCACCACTCGGGTCACAGGAACTCGCTGCCCACTCAGGTTGTCAGGCAGACGAACCCATTCGGGGGTGTCGTCCCCGAACAGGATCATGGTCCCACCATCTCCGGTGTCAGCGGTGGGTGGGGAGCCAGGAGTTTTGGTGAAGCTGCGAGTACCCATAGGTGTCCTCCACCTATGATACGACTGCGAGCTGAAAGTTACCCTACCCCAGTCCCAGGTTCATCAGGACGGCGGCGGTGGCCACAGCACCGATGAGGCTGCCTCCCCACTTCACGAGGGGTTCCAGTGCCGCTTGAGCGGCCTTACGCTGAAGGTTCTCGTCTTCCAACGTGCGGATCTTCTTTGCGAGCAGGACCATGATGGGTTTGGCCCGCCACTCGAACGGGTCTTCTGGCCCAAAGGAGACAGGATCTCCTTCTTCCGCGAGTTCCGAGATGAGCAGATCGAGGTCGAGGTCATCCAACTGATGCTCCTAATGTCGTCTGCTCTACACAGGACATAGGTGAGCTACCGGGTAGTGTCAGACATGAAGACGACGACCCATACGGATTTCAGTGCGTTCCTTGAGGACTTGAACCATCGCCGGTTGGCTGGGCACAAGACCTGGTGCAAGGACAGCCCTCGCACCCTCTACTTGGGCTTTCTCGACTTCGAGAAGAAGGAGTGGGTCCGGGTGGGTTTGCGGGCACTGAAGATGTGGAAGCCCGTTCAGGGGCAGGAAGACTTCATGGATGCTCTCAGGACTGTTGAGGGCCGCTACTGGATGATGGGCAAGCCCAGCATGAAGGACCTGACTCTGGAGGGTGGCCAGGTCGTTCAAGTGCCTGACGAACCCGACTGGGTGGATGAGGAAGTGACCCAATGACAAGACGCAAGTTTCCGACCTTTGCGTGTTTTCTGGAGGAGTACCGGGTTCGTCGCCAGCAGGACCACGAGCTGCTGGCAGAAGACGAGGTGAGTCCTCCTTTCATTGGGGTTCGCGATCTCACGGCTGGAGACAAGCTGCTCGTCTCCTTGACTCGGGTCAAGGAGTGGGTCTCGGCCCATGATCCAAAGGATGAGAGGCAAGCTGCCATTGCGGCTCACTTGATGTCCATTAGGGGTCGGAAAAAGCTCTTTGGTCACAAGTCTGGCACCCACGTATCTGGTCTGCCGGTAGCTCCCCTATAGGGGGAAGCAGGTAGGGTCGAGTGCCCTATTCCAAGTCCTTGGAGGCCGAGCGTGGCAGATCGCGACAAGTTCTACACCGGAAGCGATGTCTCCCGGCATCTGCCCGCTGGAGAACGGTCGTTTGACCAGGTTGTACTCCAAGCTGGGCACCCGGTTCTCGACGCAGACCTCAATCTTCCTGCGGACATTGGCCAGGAAGTCGGACGGCTCCTTCGTCAGTGGCAACACCCCTCGGGGTGGTTGCGGGGTCAGACCCGGTTCGATGCCTACTCGGATTTTGACTACCAGGTTCCTGCTGACGGGGACTTTGTAGCCAACAGCTTCAAGATGGCGAAGCGGACAGCGGTAGTTGCTGGGATGCCGGTTGTGGTGGAGTACACCAACACCGCAACAGCGGAGTGGAACGTCATCCAACTTGACGCTCCTCCTGTCTATGGCGGATCAGCTCCTGATGTGAAGCGGACGGACTTCGTGTTCCTCGAAGTCTGGCGGGTCTTGGTTTCACGGTCCCCCAGGGCTTCAGGCACGGTCCAAACCGTCGTAGCCAACATGAGCGATGGCGAGACGGTCACCGTCGCAGGGACTGTCCTGACAGCTCGTGCAGCTTCCCCAGGTGCTGACGAGTTCCTCATCGGAGCCAACGACATCCTGACGGCGGCGAACCTGGCAACAGCCATCGGTACCTACGTTGCCACGGTGACCGCTGCTGCCAATGGAACGGACACGGTGACGGTGAAGGCAGCCACTCCTGGTGCTGCGGGGAATGCCATCACCTTGGCGACCAGCGATGGCACAGCCTTCGTGCTGTCCGGGGCCACCTTGGCTGGAGGATCAGACACGGCGAACAAGCCTGCTCAGAACAAGCTCTACCGGCACGGGAACGTGAATTCCCTGACGGGACAGTGGCTCGATGACGACATCGAGGATGCGACGGTCGGCACGGAGACCAGCAAGCGGGTGCAGGTCCAGTACCGCATTCGCACCACGGGTCAGACCATCGCGGTCAACCACAAAACCCAGCCTGAAGGCTTCAGCAATACAGCCATCTTGGGTCAGGGTGCTCAGTCCAGCCCCGTCGCCAGCTACCCCTTCGTCAAGGCGGACAAGACCAGCACGAGCGGCAACAGCTCGGCTGTGTCTTACGACACGGAAGATCCGGGCCTCTGGATTTCTGGGGACGGCAGTTCGACAGCCGCCTCGGCTCTGGGGACCGTAGACGGGTTCGTCTACGCCATCCCGCTCTGCTTCGTCTTCCGCCGCAACGATGCCTACAACGGCGGGGCTGGTTCGGGATTCAACCCTCAGACCAACACCAACGGGGCTCTCCCGTCTACTCACACTTCATTCGTCAACCCGCAGGTAGGCACGGCAGGTTCTGGGGAGTCAGACCGGCCTGACAAGGCGTTCTCTGACGCCATCAACTCCAACGATGTGTTGGACCTCCGCAAGCACGTCGCTCCTCCGGGACTCGACTTTGCAGCGGAGCTTCAGTACCAAATGCAGAGCCTCCTGGATGGGCAGCTTGCTACTTGGGCTGTGGATGCTGCGGACAAGCAGACCCTCGGATCAGGTTCTGGGGATGTTTCTGCCAAGTTCTTGGTGTGCAACCAGCTTGGTCGGGACACGACCCACGGCGGGAACAACCCCATCAGCGGGTCCACGACTCGTGGCGACACAATCCGCAACTTCGACCATGTCGCTCGTCGGTTCGCGGACCAGGCAGTCGTAGAGCGGGTGGTCTTTGAGTTCGCCCCCTCCTACGTCATCGGCACCACGCCTGGGAAGTATGTCACCCAGACCAACGGAGCCTGGAACGGCTGGGGAGTCGGGGATGTTCTCAACCTGGACCTCACCGAGCTGAATGCGTCCACGATGGGGGCCTACGATCCAGCCAATGCGACCTTCACAGGTCCGGGTCCGGGCCACAACGCCAGCATCATGGATTTCGCACCTCCGGGAACGATGATCACGGATGTTTTGGGTGCTTGGCATGATGACGGACACTTCACGACGCCTGTGAACCAGGCAACTCAGTTCTCGACCATCACGGGGATGGGGACGGGTCATCTCCAGCTCACTTTGGACGCCAATACGGTCCAGGTGAACGGTGGGGACAGCGGCAACTCGGACCATGCGATGGTCGGGACGAGTTCAGACGTGGGTTCCCAGCGACGGATCTTCGTGGAGGTGGAGCTGTCCTACCCCTTGGGTGCTGGCATCACAGACACACCGGACGTGACACTGACCCCGGATGCTGCTCCCTACCCTCGTGGTCCTATCTTGGAGAATGACACGACTCAGCGTCCTGCTGACATGGAGACCCTTCTGGCTCCGACTTTCCGAGAGGGCTTCCGAGAGGTTGGGGTTGAGTACGTCGCCAACGATCCGAGCAGCGGGTTTGGGTCGGGAACTCCGATCACGGACTCCTTTGTCTCCAGGAACAGCACAAGTCTGTACCCGCTCCGAAGGATCTACGGGTCAGGGGCCCTTCTGACGGGGGTGACGGACAGCGTGGCAAGTCAGGCACACGATGTAGACGTATCCCTGACGGAGTACGGATCGAGTTCACGGTTGGTTCGGCTGGACACGAGCGGAGGGTCTCCGTCCAAGGATCCGCTTTCTGGTGCGGGTCAGACGCTTTGCTCTGTCACCTACTTCGCTCAGGATCCGGTTCCGAACTACGGAGCCAGCGGTGGAGGCTACCAGGTCGGCGTCTACTTCAGGACCAACGCTCCTCAGACGGCAGGGACTCGGAACGCTCCTATGAGCGAGGTGCCGGATCCTCTGACGGTTGAGCCCCTGGTGATGTCAAACAACCTGTGGACGGGGCAGGTCAGCATGGGGTCGGTGGATCTTCCCTTCCCGTATGTGGCACCCCTGGATCAGATTGCGGTCAACGACAATGCGACCAGCACCTTCCCTGGTGAGTGGTACTTCGCGGCGACGAGCAGCATCAGCATCACGGACTTCAATGCGGAGACAGGGCTTCTGAATCTTCATGGGATGGTTCCTGTGGATGGGACGGGTTCTTTCACCTTCAGCTCGAAGGCCAAGGACATTGAGTTCCGGGCCATGTACAAGGTGGCGGACACCAATGCGTACCGTCCGACCGTGTTCTCACAGAACCTCAGCGGGGTCGTTCGTCACAAGGTCTTCATGCCCTTCTTGGCGAGGTCAACCACAGACACGCTTCTCTACCGAAAGAACGAGGTACTCCTCGTGGTGATCAGCCGATGGGCTGAGCTGGACGATGAGAACACCATCCGGTTTGTGGACACGGACAACCGGAGTTGTGCAGCGGTGTACCGCACCCGTAACCTCTTGCTGACGGTAGGCTCCTGATGAAGACCGCTCTCCTCTCCTGGCGTGACTCAGGCCGTGGCTACTACACCCTCATGGGTGTGGGTGGCACTTACCGGTTCTTCCCTGGCGACGACTGGGCCCACAAGTCGGGGCAGTTGGACTTCTACCCTGATGCTGGCGACCCCTATGTGGTTCACCCGAGCATCGGGGGCATCCCTGGTGCCAGGGACCAGTTCCAGGAAGTGGCCCAGTGGATTGACCGTCGGAAAGCTCCGTCGAAACAGCCTGGCCCCCCCGGCAAGTGGAAGGTGAAGCGAGTCGCAGCCCTGTTGACCGCCAAGGACTATGAGGCCCTTCTGACGAAGAAAGCCGATATCGTCCCGGACAACGATATGTACGACGTGTTTGACATGGCTCGCGAAGAGGCTCAGAACCTCTGGGGCTACACCAGTGCGGGCACCTGGATCGGCCCAAACTTGACGGAGTACCGCAAAGCCAACCAAGCACTTGTCAGAGCACTCCAGGGCATCCAGAGAAAGTACGGCGACGATGGGCTCGAAGAGGCTCTGAACGGGGTGTCCGCGACCCAGGACGACTACCGCAGAGAAGCTGGTCGGCACCAGAGAGGCCGGTTGCCAGAGCCCACACGGCCTCGATGGGCTTCTTCCCCGTTGACCTCTGCCTGGTCTGGTGGTGTGCCTGCATCCGAGTACAAGACCCCGAAGTCAGGTGAGGACAACGATGCCTCGTAAGATCGACCCAGGGACCTTGAAGGTCGGAACTGGCCTGGCAGCACAAGACAGTGTGGAGGCGGCTTCTGTCGTCACCGGCACTGGTGGTCTGCTCGGGTTGGAAGCCCATGTCGATGATCCCATTGCTGCCCATGCGGCTTCTGCAATCTCCCTGGACGACGAGTCGGCTTCCTACGATGGCGATGCGGTTCAGGAAGGTTTGGACGAACTTGCAGCCCTGGTCCCTCCTCGGCCTCCGAGCTTGGGCACAGACAAGAGCTACGTCACCTTCTCCGGTGTCCCGGACTGGGGTGTCCTGAAGCTCAACGATGCTGGCCTGGTCGCCAACAGCGTGGTCACCTGCCCGGACCCGCTGGCCCCCAACAGTGACACTGCGATCTACCCGTACTTCCACGTCATCCCGAAGTACGCCGATGGGTTCACGACTCCTGGGAATGATCCGTCTACGGATCTGACCTTCAACGTGTACGACGGCACCTACACGGGTGGTGGCAACGGAGACACCTACCACGGAGGGTTCACACGGGGTGGGGCTGTCATTGAGACTGCTCGGATCATGCCGAAGCCTGGCTCTGGCAACAGCTACGCGGTCGTGAGCGGTTCCGTGTACCCAGCAGACCGTGGTGTCCTGGCGGTGCTCTACATCCCGGCTGGGGGGACGCTGGCGGACTTCACGGGCCAGGCTCAGAACCTCCGCTGCATCGCAGCCTTGAGCTGTGGCAAGGGCATCCTCACGGGTTGTGATGGTGAGCCTGGTGGCGTCTTCAGCCTGGGTGCCACGACGACTGACGGGTTCGATCCCTACACGTTCCCTGGTCGAGCCACGGGACAGTTCAATCTGAAGGAGCTTCACACAGGGGTGTCCTCCATCACGGGTGGGGCTGCTCCCCCTGCTGCGGACACCTCCGCTGGTCGCAGTCGGTTGGGCTTCGACATTCTTGGTGCTACGTCGTCGGCTGCTGCTCCGACCTTGGCTGGTGCTGCGGACAATCGGAACGACAACAACTTCTTCCGCTACCGCTTGCCGTACATGTCGGACTACACCGCTGCAACGGGTATCCGGTACACCCCGACCATTGAGCGGCCTCGGTACTTCACGAAGCCAACTCTGGCTCTCAATGCAGGGACGGATCTGACTCAGGCTGGTGACTACGCGAACTTCGAGAAGGACTACTGGACCTTCCAGGTGGCTCGTTTCCGTCAGCGGTTCGAGTTCCCTACGGTGGCTGGGGCCGATGCTCGGGACATTGGCTCGTTCGTGTTCCTGCACTTCAAGACGGAGACTGCCTTCGAGGCTCTCGTCGTGGACGGGACAGCACCTGCTGGAACGGACCTGTACTCGGCCAACCTGGTGTCCTGGGCTTCCGCAGAGGCAGCCACGAACATCACAGGTGGAGCCACAGCTTACGATCCGTCAGCCAGCTACCACATCTTGCGAGGAGCCCACCTCGAAGATGATGACGGTGATGTCACCCCGACCTTCAACGCCACCACCTACACGTTCACTCCGGGCTCACCCATCAACGTCCAGGTGCTCAGCGGGGTCAGCTACTTCCGACCCAAGGGTCAAGCGACACCTTGGAAGATCACCAGCCTCCCGTTTGATGCGGATGATGTTTGGGACAGCAGCTACCGGGTCGCCAACGGTTCCCCGGCCACAAAAGGTCTGGAGGGTCCGAATGTAGGTTTCCTGTGGGTGGCTCCGTTCTCGAACAACGCCTTCTTCACGGTGCCTGCTGGGTCCGGTGTGGCGGCTCCGGGTCGGCTTGAGATGAACATGACTCATCTCGACGCCACGGATGGTCCCTTCTTGATGGTGTCTCCCCCAGCCATCACGGACAAGGCCGACTTCACGATCGCTGGCACAGGATTCATCCCAGCAGGGGACGCCACGAACCCGAGCTTCAGCCGAGATGCCAGGGTTCGGATGTTCATCCGGCGTCCAATGGGCAACAAGGCGGCTGCCACGGCGGTCTTCGGAACAGGGATCGCAGAGTCCAACGGGGACACCATCCTGTTCCACACGACGGACGCTACGGTGTACGCCAACCCGGCGACAGCAACGGTTGCTGCTGCGGGGACCATCATGGCGATCAAGGACTCTGAGGAGAAGTTCTTGGATGAGGTGTACCGCTACGATGCCGACTTCCCTGGCGTTGCCACGGCTCAGAAGGTCATCCTGGTAGGTCCGGGTCTCAATGGTGCCTACGCACCCATTGATGTTCCCGTCCGAGCCGGTACGACAGCCATCTCGGGCTATGACACCAGCTCTTGGGTTCAGCTTGGCAGGCACTTGGTTGCTTTGCCTGCAAACGAGGCTCAGGTGGCGGGCCTTCCTGACCGCAACCCGCCTCTGACGGACGGTGTTGCAGCCGCCTTCCCTTCGACAGGGATGCTGCTGTACCCGCAGGACGACTTCAGTACCGGCATCCGGCCATCAGGGCCTGCTGGTGACTCAGACATCGCGGCGAACCAGCCTGATTACAGCAGTGAGACAGGAGACCGGGTCTACATTCGAGCCTTCGACGCAGGGTTCAAGAACAGTGGCAACCCTGTGGCTGCGGAAGGCATGGCCTTCTTCACGATGAGGATCAGGGGCCTGGTCCTGGCTGACTATGCCTACGACCCGGCTGGACCGGGCTCACCTGCCATCGCGATTCTGGTGAAGATCCCAGGCCGCACGTCCTGGATGGATCTCGGTCGTGTGGATGGGGATGGTCCTGGCAAGCAGGATGCTTTCAGCGATGGGGCTGGTTGTCAGGTCGTCGGGCCATCAACCAAGGATTCTGTCGATCCAGTGACCGGTGTGGTCTTCAGTGATGTGTTGGTTCACGTCGGACCCACAGCCACCTTGTTCCTGAGTGCTGAGGGGGCCGTTCCAGTCCTGGTCAAGGTCATCATCAAGGACTCAGCTTCAGGGAAGGCTCTCAGCTTCAAGCAGGGTGGCAGCACAGGTACGGTAAACAACCTTCGAGGGCTCCACGCTCTTGAGATCGTCCACCCGTAGAGGGACATGTCCTTGTCTGGTCGTATATGACCGACCACAGAGGATTCTCTATGCTGTTCCTGACATCTCTCCTGCTTGGTTGCTCCTTCGAGCCACCCCCTCCGCCTCACCTTGACCGGAAGGTTCCTCCCGTTCAACCAAACTTAGGTAAACCCAGGTATGGCTGCCGCCTCTTGCGAGGACGGCCCCCGGTCTAACTCTCCCCGAAGGGAAATGCCGGGTTCCTGCTTCACTGAGGTCTGCCTCCGCATCGCAAGCGATACGGAAGGTCTTACGTCCTCTCCACAGGCGTTTTTAGTGAGGTCCGAAGAACTGGCGGCGACCAAGATGTTGATCGCGGCATTGAGGTCAGCATTGGCCTCATGCCCACAGGACAAGCACAGGAAGTCGCTCTGCGACACCCGATTGCCCTTCTCGACGTGCCCACAGGACGAACACCGCTGGCTGGTGTAGTGGGGCGGAACGGCCTCTATGGAGCACCCGTAGAGCTTCCCCTTGTACTCCAGCATGGACCTGAAAGCCCCGAAGGCAGCGTCCAAAACGACTCGGTTGAGGCCCCTCTTACGAGAACCTCCCCCCTTGGTCATGTTCTTCACCCTCAAGTCCTCGATGATCACCCGGCCAAACCTCGTGGCTATTGAGGTCGTGGCCTTGTGAAGTGCATCACGTCGAACATTCCGAACCCGAGCATGAGCCACGGCGAGCTTCGCCCTGGCCTTGCGTCGGTTCGCTGATCCCTTCTTCTTCCTCGACACCTCCTGCTGGAGTCGTTTCAACTTCCGCTGGCCCGAGGCCAGGGCTTTCGGGTTCGCGATGACAGTTCCATCGGACAAGGTGGCCAGACGGGCCACGCCGAGATCAAGACCCACAGCCTCTTTCCCGTTCGGCTTGGCTTCCTCAACCTCGGGACCGACGACCGACACGAACCACCTGCCAGCCTGCTCGGTCACGGAGACCTGGGAATGCTGTCCCCAAGGGAGGTAGCCTCGTTCGCCCGGCTGGAACCTCACCCGACCGATCACGGGAAGCTGGATGGTCCGGTTGTCAGCACGGATCGTTCCGGTCAGCCGGAATCCCCCTATGCCTCGGTTCCTCGACTTCCTCCTTGGGTACTTGGCCCGACCGGCCAGGAAGTTGCGAAAGGCGCGGTCGAGATCCCGTAGGGCCTCCTGCGGAGCACATTTGGAGGCTTCGTAGAGGTAGGGCTTTCCTCCCTCGTCTTTAGGGAGCTTCTTCAGAAGGTTGATCTCCCGATGGAGGCTGATGGCGTTAGGCCACCCCTTCCACTTGGCGGGCTTCCCCTCGTCCACCCACTGCTCGTAGGCTTTTTGGTTCTGACGGAGACCCCAGTTGTAGGCGTCCCGAGCGTTCCCCGCATGTTGCATGAAGGCAGCACGCTGGCGAGGCGTTGGCCTCAACTCCGCTCGGTAGGCCAGCCTCACTGGTCGGACGCCTTCTGGGAACGAGCCATCAACTCTACGATGGCGGTTCGGATGACCTGGGCCATCGAACATCGGCGGCGTGCGGCTTCGTCCTTCAACCACTGGATGAGATCGGAATCGAGGTAGACACTGGTGCTGACCTTGTTCACCTACGGCACTCCTTTTCTATAGTGCCGTAGGTATAGGCTAACTATCGAGGCGGGTTCGCCCTTACCCAAGATCACCCCGGTTCCGGCGAACAGCTACGAACCCTACCTACATCACCCTGATGGTCACAGGACAGCCCAAGATGCCCTGAGAGTGCTCGACCTCTATACGATTCCGGTCCCTAAGTGACCTCTCAATAGGGGGGCTATAGGCCGACCATCGGTAGAGGTCTACCGGGAGCACTCTGAATGTCCATTCGTGATGACGAAACCCTGATCCGACTTCGGAAGGCCCTTGAGTCCCGAGGCACGACTGACTACGTCAAGGAAGCGTGGCAGGAGCGTCTGACTCGGAAGGCAAGTGTTCCGGGTGACGCACTCCAAGCGAGCGAGGTCATCAGCGGTCTTGCTGGCTCTTGGGCTGGTTCTCTCTCCCGCAGCTACCAGGCCACCCGTGAGCCTGGTCCTTCCAACCCCGACAAGAGCGGTTCGACCGCCACTTCCTTCCCTCATGATGCTGGGAAGGTCGAGTCACGTCTGGGCCGCGAGGGTCCGCCGGAGATCAACTTCCGGCCCTACGATGCAGGATCTCACCGTTTCGGCCCCAAGGGCCCGTCCCTTCTCGGTCACCCCATTGCCTTCAGCATCCTCGGACCCACGAAGGCTTCTCCCCACACTGACTGGCAGTGGACGGTCAACACAGCAGGTGCCAACGACACTCTGACGATGGCAAACGGGCCGGGTGGGTCCAGTTCGGCAGCCAATCTGGCTGAGGGCTACAACCTCAGCGGCACGGGGATCTCGTTCTACAACGGTGGCCTCTACCTGGTCATCACGGACACGGGTGCTGAAGACGGTCGTGTAGCGGCAGGCACGGATGCTCTGACCCCGTTGGCCAAGTACGTTGGCACAGCTCAGTTCGAGATCTTCCGGGTGTTGTCCTACGACAACAACCAGCTCGTTCTGGCTTCTGAGAAGAGGCTCAGCAGCGTCTTCAACATCCCGGCAACTCCGGTCGTCCGGGCCATCACGTTGATGCAGCCCAACGTCACCAGGCTGGTGGCGATGCCAGGATCTGGGCCAGCAGTCGGACGGGAGCGGATCTTTGCGGTGGTCCCACCGGAGACTGCGGCCAGCTCAGGTTGGTACCCGCCCTACAAGGTCTGGCAGGATGGTGGCTTCGAGGCGACCAGCACAGCAGGTGAGGTCACGACCTATGGGGGTCAGTTCAACCTCCCGGTGCCGACTGCCTTGCGGACGATGCAGGGTGAAGTGGAGAAGGGTGGTGGGACTCCGGCTGATGGGCCGGGCTTCTGGCGGATCACAGGCATCGCAGGTGCTCCTGTTGTCTCTGCTGACCAGGGCAAGATCGTCCAGGTCACTGAGGTCAACCTGCTGGACGGAGCCACGCTGTCCCATGGTGACGTGAACTCGCTGCTCGGCTTCTACGAGATCAACGAGAACATCGGGAACGACGGCTACCAGCTCAAGCGGCTGCCTGAGGTGAACCCCGCGACGGGGAGATTCTTCTACGGTCCTGGTCCCTACTTCGACACCACCGGACACACCGGGGCTGCCAAGGTTCAGGTGACGATCACCCTCCATGACAAGGTGGGTTCGGTCTTTGAGGGTGGGTTCAACCTCGATGCTGTCGAGGCAGCTCGTCTGACCAACATCATCGACCCCGAGTGGGTCGAGCGGTCAGTCAAGATCAACGCCGCCTCGACGGTGCCTTCGGGAGGCAACCCCGGTCGTGCTGACCGTTCCATCTTCAACACGGAGTCTGGGACCGGCATGGCCGATCCTGGAAGCCTGTTGGACCTGGGCTTCCGCATGGTTCTGTTCCCGGCGAAGGCAGGGCCTGGTGGCATTGCTGTCGCGGACTTCTCCAAGCCCATCGCAGGTCGGGACATCACCATTGACCCGGCGATCACGACGGAGCCCCAGTTCTGGGAAGTGGACTACTCCTCGGGTCTGGTCTACCTGTCGCACGCTCCTCCGATCAATGGAGGCGGTGCTGTTGTCCCGAACGGGGTCATTGCAGGCTCCAACAATCCCCGTCTGGAGACCGTCCTCTTCGCGGCTTGTGTGCCCTACAGCCGAGAGGCTGGTCAGACCGGCGTGTCGGTTCGGGTCACGGGTGGAGCCCTGGAATCTGCTGATCTCGGTTACGAGGACAAGACCCCTCAGGACGTGTTCGGTGGGCGGGTTCACGCCAACCTGAACGCCCATGCTGCGGGTAGCAACCCGCACGACATGACGGTGACGGGGACGAATTCGGCGTCCTGGCCTCTGACAGGATCGGCTGAAGTTCTCTTTGAGAGTGACAGCCCGCTGGGTCTGAGCCAGGGGACCATCTCCTGGGTTGACATCGGGAACGTCACAAGCACGACCTTCGATCTGATGGGTGTGTCAACGGACGCAAGCATCCCCTTCACGGTCCCGGCCACGGTGGTGCTTCGTCGCAGTGACGACGACATCCGCCTGGACACGACCTACGGCAGCAAGTGGCGGACGCCAGTGTGGCGGATGGCTTATGCCAACCTGACGGCGGAGCCGGATGGTTCCCTGACGGTCATGCCTACGGCTGTGGAAGGACCGGCTCAGGAACTGCGAGCCAGCTTCCCGCTGGGTGGTTCCACGGAAGTCGCCAGGATGTTCCTGGAGACGGACACCAACAGGTGGACGACGACGGCTCCTCCTTGGTCTGCCGCTGCTGACGACAATGACATCGGGTTCGAGGTCACCCGAGGTCGGCTGTTCACCTCGATGGCTTTGGACTTCACGGCTGGTGAAACCACCTTCTCTCGGTTCCTGAACCGAGGCACCAGCGCAACCTCCATTCAGGCGAAACCGACCCCAGACTTGGCCACTCCGAGCAACCGGTTTGAGCTGGCCATTGACACGACTGGCGGCGTCTTCGATGCTGCACTTCCGGCATCTGTTCCGGGGCTTTGTGCGGTCGTGGAGGGTTCCTCGATTGCGACCAAGGAGTCTGGTTCTTGGGCCTCGATCTCAGGTGGAGATCGACTCCTGCTCGACATCAAGGTCTATGACCGAGCTGGCCTCAACTCCTTGGTCAACCGGGAGTACGCCGAGGCTCCGGCCAACCCACTGAACTGGTTTGCCTTCGAGGCGGTTGGGGGAGACAGCCCCACGTCCATCAAGACGGCCATCAACAACCACTACAGTGGTCAGACTCCGGCCATGAACCCGGCCTTGGTGGAAGGCACTGGTCCTGCACAGCGAGTTCTCCTGACGGAACGCCAGGTTCGGATCCTTCCGAGCCGGTTCTACTTGGAGTCTGATGTCATCAGCGTGGGCACACCGTTCATCTGCGGTGTTGACTCCAGCCTGATGCTCAGTGTGTTCTCGGCAGATCCGAAGAACAGCAACGGTGGCAAGTGGATCGCTGTTCAGCTCCTGATGGGGACTCTGAACTCCGGTGACCCGGACGAGGTGGCTGCCCACCTCAACCGGACCCTCTACGACCCCAACCTGGCGAACTGCATTCAGGGGGAGTTGAACAACGCGGGGTTCTTTGCTACGCCGATCGGTGTCGCGGCTTCCCCAAACCCCTACCTGAACAACACCTACACCCCACCATCGGTCCCGGCTCTGGTTGCGGCTGTTGGTGAGCGTCAGTTCCTGTTCGTCGGTCCTCAGGATCCCCGGCACCCGACAGGTGCTGAGACGGTTGCTCTGATCTGTGGTGGTTGGGGTTCGTCCCTCCTGAAGCCGACGGCCCGAGATTTCTTCAACGTCATGGTTGAGGTTGGCCGAGCCAACCCGGCAGGCACCAAGGATGTGGCAGCAGTTCTGGGTGGGGACTTTGACCCCAACCCATACGTCATCCCGTCATGCGGCCTGTTCTTCGGTGATCACGCCAACGACACCCCTGCGGCTCCGGGCACAGGAGCCTTCTCCACAGGGGATGTTCAGGGCCTGGTCAACGAGGACGTAGGTTTCCACAAGTCCGGTGTGCGACCCCTCGGAGCCCTTGTTGGTTCTCACCGGGTCGTCCAAGCTCTGTCGGGGCCTGTTCGTGCGGTCATTGATCTCTCGAAGGGTCATGGGTCTGATTGGTATGCAGGTCCGCAGCGGACCTCGACTTTCGAGTACGACCAGAACGTCTCCCCGCCGACATCACCAGCGCCAGCTACCGGAACGAAGCTCACGGAGTCTGGATACCTGGGTCGGTGGGTTTGGGGCACCGATGACTTGACGGTCATTGACCGCACGGTTGCTACGACGGCTGGTATCGCGGACATTTGGATCAGCTACACCCTGAAGCCGTTCGGTGAGACGGGCTTTGTCTGCCCCCTCACGGCGTCAATCCAGCAGGGCTACGAGTCCTTCCTGGCGAAGTTCGTCGGGGATGCCGCAGCGTTTGCTGCCCCCAAGGTGAGTCTGGGAGACATCTCTTCCGGCGACATCATCGTTGGGACAGTCAATGCGACGACCCTTGGGTTCGAGGGACGCCTGCTGAGCTGGGACTCGTCCACGAGGACTGCTCAGGCGATGCTGGTGTCTCGCGGGACATTCAACGCCACGCATGGGCACCTGGTGTCACAGGGACTCCAGCCGACCACCTTTGGGGCCTTCGATCCACTCTCGAACCCGACAGTCAACACCCTGATCGTGTCTCTGGTCCCTCGACCCGGTTTCGGTAAGGTGGCCTCGGCTTTCCGGTCGCTGGTTCAGAATGCTGCTGGGATCTCCACGACGAACTCCACGGATGAGTACGGCCAGGGACTCGACGGGGGTTCGACCACTTCAGGTCTTTCCCATACCTTCTCTGGTGTTTCTGTGGCTGGGGGTCGGATCGACCTCGTCAGCTTGATTGGACCCTCGGCAGCTCCTGGAGTGAGCTTCACGAACCCGGTTCTCGGAGAAGGCTTGGGGGTCAACCCCCACGATGTCACCACGACGTTCCTGGAGAGCGGGGTCTTCACGACCACGGTGGCTCTGGGCAACCAGAACCATGCTCAGCTTGATTCTGGTGGCCTCTTCGACATGGAGGACACCCTCCAGGAGTACGGGCCCTACGGTGGTACTCGTGGCCTTCACAAGGGCCAGTCGGACGGCGGGGCTCATGTCGGTGGTGTCGGTGGTCTGCGGGTCTCTGGTGATGCTCAGGTTTGGCTGCGGAACCCCCGCCCCCTGAAGTCGGATCTGCCGACCGCTTTCATCCGTGAACAGCCCGACATGGCTGCGGCCCCTCTCAACGTCATGGGTGTTGGGCCTTCTGTGCCTGCTGGATACGAGACAGGATCCGGCCACACCCCCTCGGGCTTTGGTTCGGCTCGACGAATCGGCGGTGGTGCTGGGGCCATGATTCTTCAGGAGGCTACGGTCAGCCTGGGTCTGACCCGTGCTGACATGTCGGCCTTCGTTGTTGCCTCTGGCAACAAGGAGTTCCCCCTGACGGGGGATGAAGTCATCAACGCTACTCCTGACGCCACAAGTTCATTCGTGATGGCTCAGTGGGCTTTGACGCCTGACATTCCGGTCCTGATGCCTTTCCTGACCGGGATGTACCTGAAGCTCGGTGATGCCACCGGAGCAGGTACGGACAACGCCAACGATGGCACCTGGCGGATTGTCGGTGCTCCGGCCATGACCATCTCGGGTCTGACCACGCATCTCAAGAACGAGATGCCCGGTTTGGTCACGCTGCTGGCCGACCAGGGTGGTCGCCCCATCGACATCACCAAGCATGGGCATGGAGCCCCCTCCACATCGTCCGTGGTGGCTGTCCTTCAGGTTCGTGTCGAACGGTATGCAGTCCCCCCCAGCGACCGGGCCAGTGGAACTGCTGAGTCCTTCGTCCCTGAGACCTTCAGTGTCCCCAGCATTGATGGCCACCCCTGGGGAATCTACGCCGACATCTCCACGTTGGATCTGGTGTACGTCGCGGATGTGGTTGATCCTGGTGGTTCTCCAACAGGTGCTCCTCGTTCCTTGCATGGGATGACGCTGGACCCGGCTTCCCTCGGTGTGGAAGACCTCCAGATGGAGATGATCCCGGTGTTTCGGCCCGGTCCCGGATCGGGACGTTGGCCGATGCCTGGTCCCGCCAGGTTGCTGGGCATCCGGGTGTCCGAGGACAACAAGGGCCGAGTCACGAGCCACGCTTGGTTCTCGTGGGTTGGAACACCTGCTGCCCACACCAACCCGAACGTCTACGCTCGGGCAGTCATCCACAGCACTTCCCGTAGCGACGGCTTGGACGACCTGTCCTCGGCCACGACGCAGGGTGAGTTCGCTGTAGACCGTTCAGGTCGGGTGAGTTTCGTTGGCCATCCCCGTCGTCTGGGACCGGGTGTCCTTCTGGACGGTGGCTTGGGCCTGGTGATGGCGAACGCCTTCCGGGCGATCCCGAAGCCTGTGGACATGGATCAGCTCGCGGGTCTGTCCGTCGTGGGTCAGTCTGCCGCTTGGCCCCTGTCGTCCTACACCCGTCAGGCGACGGGGAGTGCGACCTCGATCCCCTCGTCCTTCAACACGGTGGAGTTCTTCGAGGACACCACCATCGTTGGTCCGGGTGGCTCCCTCCAGTTCGAGGATGCTCGTGCAGCACAGGGGCTGCCCTTCCGCATCAAGGAGAACGCGGTCGCAGCCTCGTCGTTCGCAGGTCCCGCACAGCGGTTGTTGGCCCGGACGACGCCTGATGATGTCTCGACTTCCGACCATCCGAAGATCGCGGTCCTGCCGAACGACTCCTTGTTCCCGGCTCCGTGGTCGGGCATCCGTTTCCGGTCCCCCGGTACCGTCCGGTACGAGAGGCCCTTCCGTACCATCGACGCGAGGGGTGGCCCTCAGGGGCTCACAGCCCTGAATGGTCCGAGCAGCTCGGGTATCCGAGGTATCGAGACCCCCACCTTCGGTGAGTGCTTGTTGCTCCCGAAGGGCCCTCCGACAGAGAGGGGTTCTGGTACGCCAAACTGGCGTGCCAATGATGCTGTTGGAGACACTCCTCTGGACACCCCGCTCTATGAGTTCCGGGGTTCCTGGGGTGGTGTCACGACCAGTGCCTTCCCCATCAGTCCTTGGGATGCTTTCACGGGGCCTGAGCAAGGAAAGGGTGGAGACAAGACCGTTGGTCCTACGAACCACAAGGGCACACCCGGTGTTGTGAGTCAGGCGTACCGGCACTCCCGGAGCCGAGGGGATCTCACGGCCTACCCAGGCGAGGGGTCTGGCGAGCAGCTTCGGATTCTGGATGGGATGGTCATCGAGGATGTGACCAACGGTTCCTTCTTCACGGCTGGGTTCCTGGGCCGGGACTTTGCCTACACCAACATCAACATCGCGGGTTTGGAGTTGGGGGACGGAACTCGCGGTCCCATCAATGGCTCGCTCACGGTAGCTCACGGTGGTGGAGGCAACGAGGCTGAGATCATCTACGATCTCGGTCCCTACCTGAACATCGGTGACGATCCCAAGGCCAACACGGTGGCTGGAGTCTCCAATGGCTTTGGAGACCGCGTGGATTCCGTCACGGTTGTGGTGGGAGGTTCTCCGGCTGCTGTAGAGCAGGTTCGTCGTCCATTGGTTGGACACAAGTACCGCGTGACTCCCAATGTGGAGTTCGTCCCCATCCTTGGCCCTCGTGGCGTGGGTGGTGGCCTTCTCCCCCCGCTGACAGACCCGACAGACCCTGCGACCACCATCGAGGGTGCGGATGCGGTCTTCTACAGCATGAACCACAGCTTCGCGGCTCCTGGTGGCAACTTCGGAGCTGGTGATGTGGGTCGGATGCTCTACATCTGTGGCACCTACACCTACAAGTACACGGGGTGGTGGGTCATCCTGGATGTCATTCCGAACTATGAGGTGTTGGCTGCGACCCCCAACGAGTTCGACGGGACCGGAGCCAATGTTGCTCTGACGACGAATGTGGCGGTCTTGAGGAAGCTCAAGCGGGTGGGTCACTCTTCAGGAGACTCCGAGACCTTTGAGGGTGCCCTCCCTCTGGTTCCTCGTTCTCCTCGGGTGGAAGCGTCCGCGAATCACCTCACCAATCAGGGGATGATGAGCGGAACGAACACGGACTGGGGTGACATCCAACTGTGGATCACGGACAACGCAGGTGCCTTGTTCTACGATTCGGGGACGGTCACTCCGACGCCTGCTTCCACCTACGACCTCCCTCAAATGAGGGACTGGCTCAACGCCACGGCAGCCTTCAATGGTCTGGCCAATGGCCCCGTCCAGTTCATCATCTGGTCGTCCAACGGCACCTCCTTGGAGTGTCGCTACGACCTCACGCTGTTGAACGCTGCTCAGAAGGCAGCTCTGACGGGTCATCTGGCTTGTCTGCGGGTTGCCTGGCAGTCCCGAGTGGCTGGTGGGTACACCGCGACCCCTGCTGGACCGAACGCCAGGAATCCCATGTCTATCGGGTTCCACACCTACCCTGGGCACTCAGCCCAGAGTGACCGGGGAGCCGGTGACAAGAACAATGCACTGGCCATCGTGGACAACAGCCAGCACTTGGCCCATTCGGCAGCCAGCGGCATCCGTTGGGTGTTCTCGGCTCCTCTGACTGCGGAGCACGTTGGCAGCTACCTGCACCTGACGAAGCCTGCGGTCTACCGGTTCAACACCTTGTTGACCTCTCAGACCAATGCAGGCTCCAGCATCACAGGTGGTGTGTACCCCTTGGTTTCGGGCAACCCACAGCCTGGCGATCAGATCAACGAGAAGGTGGACATCTTCCGCATCAACCGTTGCCCTACGACCGCAGACTTGGTGGTCGGTGGTGACTGCGAGGAGTATTACACCGAGCTGATCAAGGTCGGTGAGAGCACCGCTGGGTCTGTTGATGACAGCGGCCTGGGTCGTCCGGTGCTGTACAGTCCGCTGGGGGTCTACGGATTCTGGCCTGACACGGTCACGGACACTCTCTCGCCCCGTGGCCACAACCTGCCGATGCGGTATGCCCTCCAGCCCATCGCTCGGGAGAGGATCGTCACCATCTCCCCCAACAGCATGAGGTCCAACACTTGGGTCGCTGAAGGTGTTGGTGGCGGTGGTACAGCCGACAAGGGTACCGGACCTCGGATCAAGGTGGACCCCACGACAGGTGTTGGTTTCGATCTGTCGAAGCCGTGGCAGCTCATGGACCGTGCGATGGTGGGTGGTCGAACGGCCAAGGACTGGAACGCCAACGCCACGAAGGAGTACACCTGGGCTCCGGGTGCGGAGTGGTGGCAGCTTTATGTCCCGGCACCGGGCCAGCAGGTGAGTGAGGAAGATCCTCCTCCGACTCTGCGTGTGGATCTGACGGACGCCTTCACTCAGGCAGCTCAGCCTGGCGGTGGTATCTCCAGCCCATACCCTGGAAAGCAGCCCAAGGGTGCTCGTCTGACGAGGATCTGGGTCAACTTCGGTGTGTGGGGGAACGATCTCCAAGGTCGTGCTTCAGCAGATATGCCCGGCTACCTGGGCACTGCTGGGGATGTCCGCAGCGTCAACCACATGACGTTCAACCTCATCGTGGAGCTGCCGGGTTCTCACGCTCGTGAGTTCGATCCGGGTGCCACCCACCCGTGGGCTTCAGGTCCGGGTGTCAGCCCCTTTGGGGGGCGTGCTCCGACTGCAATCTACAACCACGCCTCGAACAAGGACACCCATGTCGCTGGCGGCACGGTGGTGGTGCCGCTGTACTGCAACCGCGAAGCGGGTGACTTGATGCCCAACGTCATGGAGCGTTGGGTTTCCACGGGTCCGAGCAGTTTAGCCGTCACCTCAACCGACTGGCGGATGGGTGACCCGGAGTACGGGTTCGGTTGTAGCAGCGTCTCGCCCTACAACGACCTGATCAACAACAACATGTTCCACAACGCCCACAACCCGGTGCTCTGGGGCGGGATTGACTTCAAGGCGAGCCCCTTCCTCGCGACTCGTGAATTCAGCTTGGCCTTGGCGACCCCGATGCCTCGCGACTCCAAGGTGTCTGGTGGAATCCGGTCGCCCTTCACGAGTGGCCTTTACGCAGACCTCGGAGTCTTCACGGGGACGAGCTTTGAGTCCTTGTCACCATCGACACTGACAGGGCTGGTGATCACCCACGGTGCTGCCCACCCTCTCCCCCCTGGAGATGAGGCTGGAACCACAGCCAATGTTCCTACCACCTGCCCACACGCCTTCACCATCGCTCTGACCCCTGTGGGTGACAGCTTTGATCCCACAGCGACCACCGCCATCCGACGTTTCGGAAGGCAGTTGGAGACGGGGAGCACGCAGCCTGGTGACCGACCCTTCAAGGTCGGCAACTGGCTCGACAACATCCTGGATCATTACGGGATCGTGGCTCCTTCCGGTTCCATGCTTCCTCCGGGAGCCAGGGTCCTTCTGGAAATCTCGACCAGCATCGGTAAGATCAACCATAAGTCTTCTGCTGGAACCTGGGTTGGTAGTGTCAAGTGTGCCTTCGAGGTCGAGACGGGTGACGGAACGGCCTATGTGGAGAACGTGAACCACCTGGGGAACGACCGATGAGAGTGCTTGGCAACCTGGCGGATCTCAAGATCCTTCAGGTCGAGAAGACGCCTGAACTGGCGGACCCGGTTCCCTTCAACGGGAAGTTCATCATCCCCATCCCGGTGGGAGCCAAGGTGGATGTGGACTCCGCGTCCTACATCTCTCCTGTGGATGGGGGTGACGTGTCCAGCCTGGCTCAGGCTGGTCTACTGGCTCAGTACCCTCAGTACGGGAACATCGTCTTCAACCCGCTGCTGACAGCGACCGACGTGGCGGACCTGGATCTCACAGCCCTTGGGCCGGGTAGCGAGATTGCTCGGGTTCAAACAGGCCGAGGTTCAGGGCCAGCAGCGACAGGTCAGGCACCCTGCATGACGGCACTGCTCCGGCAGAACGCTCTTGTGAGTCCCGTCCGTCCCGGATGCGTGGTCACGGACACCATCGACATCTCCAGCCAGACCAGCGGAATTGGTGCCGACGAGTTCATGGTCTGGTGGAAGATCTACGAGTTCAGCACCAGTCAGGACGTACTCTCTGGCTATGGAGCCACGGCTGGGCAGAACAACCCGGCTCTGAAGTCCATCACGGAAGTCGATCAAGAGCCTGGGGATCTTGAGGTCCACCTGAGCATCAATGACGGCTTTGCCTACACCCTGATCGGCAGGTTGGAACCCGTTGGTTTCTGTACCAAAGGTACCCTGCTCCGCCTGGCCTTCCTCAACAAGAGCACGACCAAGAAGCGGTACCTGGTGGCCTACTCGATCATGTTCTGAGTGGTAGGGTGAGGAGTCCGCCAAGGACCCTGAGTCCCTCGACGGTGTGGTGACCACTCACCACGAGTCTGAGTGGACCGACGCGGACGGGGTGGTCCACCCGAACAACTACAAGACCTACGTGTTCCCGGAGCTGTTCAGCCCCCGGACCATCAAGGAGGTCGAAGGTGGTGTCGTCGTGACCATCCACGGTCGCCGCTTCCGCATCTCGATTGAAGAGGGTGACGCGGAGTGGGGTGATCATGGTGTGGACACCATCAAGTCCGTCACCTTCACCGAGACCGACGAGCCGGAATCCCCGACTGACCTGTGGGACATCGAGGTTGAGGTCCAGAAGCTGATTGCCTACCATCGGGAGGCGATTGAAGCGGCCAAGGGCTTCATGGCAGAGGATCCCGAGGACGATAGCTGGTATGTCGATGACATCGCTCGGGAGGAGGACAGCATCAAGGAACTGGAGGGTGGCTACCACAAGCCTCGCCCCCGTGGCGACCAGTGGGGCGGACAGCCCGGCTTCATCCAGGGCGAATACTTCCCCACCCACGAGGGCTACACCGGACGGTGTCTCGTGACCCTGGAGACGGGTTGGGGTGACAGCGGCAACGTCATCATCATGCTGGCCTGCGACAGCGAGGGATACCCCTGCAAGGTCTGGTACGAGGCTTCCTGCTGCTGAGGCTGGGATCCCGTGTACGACGACCAGGTTGGTGGGCATGTTCGCTGAGCCGATGGACGACATCCGGGAGCTACTCAACCCACGAGGAGAGTCCTGACGAACAGCTCGTGGTCGTAGCCGGTGATGATCTGCACCTTGGAGTCCTGGTCCAAGAAGCAGCCCCATTGACCACGTTCGCGGTACATCTGGACCTGGGCCCAGATGCCGATGTCGGGGTTTAGGGCACAAGCAGCGGCCAGTGGGTCGTGGAACTTCTTCCCCTTGGGGTGCCGACGCAGGTACTCCTCCATGCCCTTGTAGATCATGGCGAGGCTGAGAGCCTTGGCCTCCAGTCCTTCGTAGGCATCGACCGCTTGCTCCTCCCCGCAGTAGCGACAGGATGAGCAGCAAGCCATGACGTGCAGCATGACCTGGCCTGGCTGGTGGCACGGGCAGCCACAGGGTGTACAGCAGGTTCGAGCTTCTGCAAAGGCCGCGTGCATTGCTTGGTCGTAGAAGACGCCGTGGCACACGTTCTTCGAGACCAGGCGGATTGACGTGAACCGCTGAGGGGACTCAAAGGCCAGGAGGGCTGATTTGGGGTCTCCGTTGAAGTTGTAGGTCGGGCAGGTGACCATCCCCTTGAACTTGTCGAGCTGATCCTCATCAGGGACCACCCCCTGACCTGCGAAGCCTCCCTGCCCGACCCAGGGGAAGCACAGAGGATCGTCGTCCTCCAGGTTCCGCAGGAGGGCCCCCAGGTTCTTGAGAGGCCCGCCTGTCAGGAGGGTCGTCTCCTCATCAAGCCCGTAAGCCATCAGCTCCCAAGCGGTCTCTGCCTCCTCGGACGGCGGGATGTCCCCGAAGCTCTTGTAGTGCCAGTCGGAGACGCAGGTGACGTACCGCTCGTCTGACGTGCCCTTGGCCTTCATGTGGCTCAGGTTGAAGACGCCAACGGGGACATCGAGTCCAAAGCGGTCGAGGCAGTAGCGGACGACACCTACCTGATGAGGCGTGCCGGGGGTGATGGAAACGCCAACCAGCTCGATCTGGGGATGGCCACAGAGCCACGCCAGGGTGAAGAAGTCGTCCGGGTCACCGGTTTCCATGTCGAACCAGATTCTCATGGGTCTCTCTACGACTGATGAACCGGAAATGGGTGGCCCCGTGGTGATCGGGAGGCTGGGATCCCTTATACGACTGACGTAGCCGACTCTCATATGACCTGACGGTAAGGCGTCTATACCCGGACAGGGGTAGGGTCAGACGTGTCCCTGACTTCACCAGGATGAGAGCAGATGGCTGAGAAGATTACCGGAGCCTCCCGCACGCTCTCTGCTCTCCAGAGGCAGTTCCATGCTGTCACCTGGCAGAGTGGAAAGCCGCCTCTGGACTCTGAGCTGAATCTGATGGCCCAGGTGGACTGGGAGAGGATGCGAGAGGCGATCCGCAGCCAGGTTCACTCCGGCTTCTTCCTGGACCCCACGTCAGCACTCTCCGACTTCGAGTCCTCCTCCGCTTGGAGCAACTTCTTCAAGGTCGGTCGTCAGGCTACCAGTGAGGACGAGCCCTTGTTGTGGGCTGCGGTCAACGGCTGGATGGTGCCGGTGGTGGGCACTGCTGTGTCTACAGCCACAGACACAGCGAACGTCATCAAGCTGTTCCCTCCTCCTGGAACAGACACCCGGACGGACCTCATCTTCTTGGAAGTCTGGCTGGCTCAGGTAGCCCCGAACCCCAGCACGACCAACAAGCCTTCCCTCAGCACGGTCTACAAGTACGGCAACGTCGAGTTCGGTGGGACCAACATCACCGACGACATCGAAGACCCGGCCATTGGCTACGAGACCACGGAGCGGATGCAACTCCAGTACCGCATCCGGGTCTTTGGCTCAGGTGAGGGCCTTGGAGCTTCCGTTGCCCTCGACAAGTACCCGGACGGGTTGGATGATCCCAACGTGCTCGGACAAGGGGCGGCGACCGCTCCTGTGACGGGTCTGACCTTCACCAACATGCGAGAGAAGCTGGGTGACCCTGGTCTCTGGCGTGCCGGTGACGGAGACACCAGCAACAGCCTGGCGACCTACGACGGCTACGTCTACGCCATCCCGCTGTGTGCCGTCTTCCGTCGCAACTCCGATCCCTTTGTGGCGGCGGAGTCCTCTGGCAACGCCAACCAGAACGGTGCTTTCGACCGCAACCCCAGTGCTGTCTCTCTGTCGGCTCCTCGGGACGGTGCCAAGACCCTGGTGACGGCTACGCTGACCAACGCGATTGACGAGGACGACGTTGGGGCTATCGCGATTACGGGCCTGACGAACTCAGGTTGGGACGATCCGAACCTGGCAGCCAGCAGCACCTTCATGGTCATCGACGGCGAGATCATCGGTCTGTCTTCGGTCAGCACATCGGGAAACACGATCACCATCCCGGCGGGTGGTCGAGGTCGCAACGGAACGATGGGTCTGCCTCATGCGGCAGGAGCTTCCATCTCCTTCTACAACACCCGTCCTGATGGATTGTTTGCAGACGAGATCTCTGGATCGGACATCCTGGACTTGCGGAAGGGTGTCTCCTTTGGGGACTGGGACTACGACCGTCTACTCCGCCACAACCTGGCCCATCTTCTTCAGGGTCGGATGGTGTCGAGCTTCAAGCAGTCCGACACGGGGGACACGGAGGGGCCCAAGGTGGTTGAGGTGGACTACCTCTACGCCAACGGGTCCACGGCTGTGCCCAACCAGACCCAGGCTCTTGATGGTCCTGATGGCATCAGGACCGTGTGGTCGGATGCTGCTGTCATCCAACCTGGCGTCTCGGTTCTCCTGGACGACGAGGCTGTTCAAACCTCAGGGGCTGTCACCTCCTACGATGCTCTGACGGAATGGGATGTCGGAGCTGACTTCAAGCCCAGCGGGTTCATGACGAGCACGAGTGGCTTCCGCAACGGCTCCGTGATCTTCCTCCATCTCGGTGGAGATGACGGCTCCGAGGGTGCTCGTGCGACCTTCCGGGACACGACCGAGAAGGCAGTTCGTTTCGTGTCTCCGAGGGAGTATTGGAAGACCCCGGACACGGACGCCAACACGGGTTTGCAGAAGGCAGCGACCTTGCACTTCATCGAGGAGGACTCGATGAACCCGGCGGCTCCAGGTGAGGCTGCGGCTCTTCACCCAGGACCGATGTACCCGCTGTCGGACAAGAACTTCGAGAAGCCGTTCATGTTCTTGGGGGGTCTGCTCAACACAGCCCTTCAGATTGGGTCGGTCACGCTGGTCAACGACTCTCCGAGCAGCAGCGAGTACGAGATCGACCTGCCGGGTCTGGACTTCAACACGGCAGGCACCTGGCACTCGTTGGATGCCAATGGCGACATGAGCCTGGTGACGACGGGTTCATCCCAGACGCTGCTCAACGGTACTCGCACGCTGTACGACATGCTGACCAATGGCGGGAAGGACCGGACAGGAGCCAGTTCTGAGGTCTACATCGTCATCTACGGCGACGACACCAACGAGGACAACAACGGTGTCCTCAAGGTCGTGGGGGCTGGGACGGCTGGCTACACGGACAAGGACGCATCAGCGGCTGACCGAGTGCGTGTGGAGTTCATCTGCGAGGGTGTCTCCGAGTTCGTCCTTCCCAGTTCCGGGACCATCAAGGCGGAGGTGCGGTCGCAGCACTGCAATGCTCAGGATGGGACCGGTTTCACGAATGGCAAGGCAGCAGCCTGTGTGGTCATCACGGATCTCGAAGGTGTGAGTTCCACTCCATGGAAGGCAGCCACCTTGGGTGCCAACGCCATCACGCAGCCTGTAGCCAACAAGGCGGTTCTATCGACCACGCTGATGTACCATCCCGGTCGTGGCGGAACGGCTCGGGTTGCAGACGACATCTGGCGTGTCGCTGTTCGGAGTGCGGGTAGCAGCTATCTCCGCCAGGCCAAGTCTACGTTGGATTCGACCTTCGGTGCTTCCTCTGGAGATGCGTCGTCTGAGACGTACTTTGATCCGGCTCATGTCCAGGTCTGGAACCGTCTGAGCGGTCTGGGTCTGGATGGGGTGAGTGCTCCGGCTCACGGTGGCGACATCATCGCCTTCTCTGAGCAGGACCGTGAGAACGAGGTCTTCTTCGACCTGGGCAGCAAGACGGTGGTGTTCCGACCCTTCCAGGACCGGAGCATGACCATGTTCTCGGTGCAGATGGCGTCGAGCAGCTTCATGGGCACCACGACCTACCCTGGTCCGAATCCCATCAGCGGGACGGTCAAGGACGGTGCTGCGATCTTCACGAGCAACGTCCGTATGGGTTACGCGGTGCCTTGGGGCTACATGCCCAAGTTCGGTCGTCAGGACATTCCGTACTACGACACGGCACTGACGACCGGGACGTTCCTCCCTGGCATCAACCACCTGTTCACGGATGATGCAGACGAGACCAAGCCGGTCTTCTGGGTCATTGGCGGCGAGGACAACCAGACCGCAGGCAACTTGGTGTCCTCCATGTACTTCCAGTCAGGTTCCACATCGGGGCTCGACTACGGTGAGTACGGAACCATCGCTGGGCCTGCAACTCCGGCTTACCAGGCTCGCCTGGTGTCTGACACCAGCGTCATCTCGTCGGATCTGGGTCAGGGCCTCAAGGGCATCGAGCTTCCTCCTCACATTGGAGTCGCTCGTCTCTATGGTGTCTACGATCGCCGGAACTTCATCGACAAGAGTGGGGCTACCTTCACCAGCAACCGGGTGACTCCGGCTGCTGATGCTGCGACCAACCTCTTGCGGAAGGATGTGAGCAAGCAGACGCTCTTCATCCGCAAGGGTGGGGCCAGCGACATCACAGGGGACACAGACGATCACACCTACGTCATCCCGTCCAACGCCATCAACATCGAGTTGAGCCCGGACTACGTTGCCAACGAGACCTTTGATGACCTGGAGTACGTGGTCGTCTGCGTGGTCTTTGGGTTCGCTCGGGGGTTCATCAACAAGAACAACTTCGTGTTGGCTCGTCGGAACAACGGGGCCGGTGCTGCTATCTCGGAAGGTTCTGATGTGGAGTTGGAGGGTGTCCACCTTTGCATCCCGGCTGCGGCTCCTCTGAACGACCAGGTGTACGTCGGCTACACCCGGACGGTGTACCAGGGTGACCCCTACATGAGTCGTGCGGGTACAACTCGGACCACGAGCGACTACCAGCACCGCTATGGCCAAGTTGCGGTGTCCGACGCCTTCGAGTTGGCGACCCCCATTCAGCAGTACAACGCATCCGGGGTGTTCCAGCCCGACACACCGAACAAGCGAGTTGTCCAGGTTCTCTCCAGCCTCGACTTCTACACGACGCTTGGCACAGGGAAGGTGGGTGGCCAGCTCAAGGCTGGGACCATTTTGGACGTGGGGTACACCGAGAACACTACGGCAGCCGCCAGCCGGGTGCCCGCGTCCTCGACAGCAAACCCCTGGAAGATCCTGCCAAGGGCCTTCACGAGCGGTCAGAGGACCAACACCTCCAGGGCTTCTTTGAGGCTCAAGGTGACGGTGAATGGTTCTCTGACGGGTGCCATCATCACCATCTATGACCTGACTGCTGCCAAGGTGACGCTGACGGCTGTGGCAGGCTCTCCAGCGGATCAGGCGGAGTTCCAGGTCGGTGCTGATGCGAATGCCTCGGTGGTGAATCTGGTGGCAGCCATCAATGCCCACACGTCCTTGCTGACGGTGGTGACGGCGGTGACAGAGGGGGACAACACCCTGCTGATCGAGGCTGTGCCGGTTGGGGCTCAGGGCAACAACCTCAAGGTGAGCCACGACAAGCCCACGGCACTGAAGCTTTTGCCTCCAACGACCTCCGAGCCGGGCCTGGGTGCGGCTACAGCCCACAACCTCTACGGAGGGGTGGATCTTGTCGTGAACGCGGGTTCAGGCACCTCTCAACTCGACCTGACGGGGATGACCGAGCGGTTGCCGCTCGGTATTCTGCTTCAGGACAGCGACTTCATCTGCGAGGATCCTCTGGGCAACACAGCGTCTGCCATGCAAACGCTGCCCCCAGGCATCCGTCCGGTCCAGACCCTTCTGCCCATGACCAAGAGCGGTGGCGAGTCCTACAGCCGCTTCACGGGTGGTGCTGGTCAGTGGATTGGGATGGCCGATGGTGGGATCTTGTCCTATGCGGCCTACCACGATGTGAACGCTCCTACGGGCAGCAAGAAGTTCCGGCTCTTCCGGGGTGGTGGTTCGGTGTTCGTGATGAGCGATCCGAACCCCGGTGGTCCGGTTGACTGGGTGAGCGGAAGCCTGGAAGCCAGCCTCAAGCCGGTTCTGAAGGGTGGGGCTCTGGTGTGTAAAGCCATGCTGGTCCGCAACTTCTCAGAGCAGGCGTTCTCGACCAACAACCAGGTCAGCCAGGGTGATGAGATTCAGATGGTCGTAGCGACCTACGGCATCTTGGGGGGTGGCTCTGTTCAGAGTGACGGTGTGACCCTCAGCGGCATCATCTCTCCGACTGGCTATGGGGAGGGCTACGCAGCCGCAGACCGCTACCGTCTTGAGGGCAAGCCTCTGGTCAAGGGTCGTCGTCGGAACCCGCCTGACGTAGCCAACGTGGATCTGGCCATGTTCTCCGGCGGTGACATCACGAGTACCGTGAGCTGATGCCGCACTTCATCAGCCAGCAGGACATCCCGATGTCGCTGCGGACCAAGAACCTGGCCCGCTACCGCAATCAGCTTCGAGCTGCTCTCGCGAATCCAGGTCTTGTGCCGGAGCAGAGGCAGCACATCAAGAGCCGGTTGGCGACCCTTGGAGGACCGAAGGTTTACCGGGCAGATAGCCCACCCCCACCGGGGGCGATAGATCCCGAGACAGGTCTCCCCCCGGAGCCTGTTCTGCTCAGCGAGTCAGCTCTTGGGAGGCTGACGAAGAACGATGTGTACTCTCTCGGACGAAGTGAGGGAGCACCAATCTCGCTGGACATGACCAAGACACAGATGATTGAGAACATCATCAATCATCGCTGAGAGGTTTACACCATGCGAAACACGTTCATCACCCTGCTTGCAGGGTTGTTCTTCCTGTCCTCCCCGGTTTTGGCCGAGGAGCCCCCCGTTGTCGAGGCTGTCCCGGAGGCCGTTGAGGCTGCTGACGCTGTCGAGCCCAGTGAGGCTGCCCCCGAGGCTGCTGATGCTGTTCCCGACGCTGCTGAAGCTGCCCCTGAGGCTGCTGAGGCTGCTGAGGCTGCTGAGGCTGTTCCCGACGCTGCTGAGGCTGTCGAGGACATCCTGGAGGTCTCTGAGGAGGTCTCCGACGAGGTGAGCCTTCTCATCGAGGCAGTCGGCAGCGGATCCTGGCCGGTGGCTTTTGGCCTCCTGCTGACCATCCTGGTCGCCGTGGCTCGGAAGTTCGCCCTCAAGGACAAGCTGCCTGGCAAGTACGTCCCTTGGGTCTCCATCGGCATGGCTGTCGCAGCCTCCCTTGGCCTGGGTCTGTCTGCTGGCATGGCTGTCGGTGATGCCGTGATGGCAGGTCTGGCTGCTGGTCTGGCTGCCATCGGTGGTTGGGAAGTCCTGTTCAAGCACGTCAAGGCTCTGAACATGGCGGCTTCGGCGGAGTAAGCGGTAGACCTCCTATGAGAAGATTGAGTAGGAGGTCTACGTGCTCGCTCGGCTACAACTCGTTTCCTGTCGGTCAGCAGTCGTCACGGCTGACCTGGCCGATGGGCTTCGTGCTCTGGAGCAGCGAGTAGCTCAGGTCGAGGGTGCCCGCTTGAAGTTCAAGGGCGTCAAGCGGGCTGAGGTGCAGACGGATCTCGGTGAGATTGAGCTGCCTCAGCATCTCTCCCTGCGGTCTTCTGGTCGGGAAGCCAGCCTGGTGCTTTCGGCCAAGGGGATCGATCCGCAGGAAGCTCTGGCTACCCTATGGGGCCTTGCCATCCCGTGCGGCTTCACCCCCTACGACCGCTACCCGGTGTTGAACCGCACAGCAGGCATCTTCCATTTCCTTGGTCCCTGGCAGAGGCTCTACGACTCCCTGCTCAGTGAGGGTCGTGGAGAGGTTGCTTGGGCTTCGGTGTGTGCTGCTTCCCAGGTTGACGTGGGCACCTGGAAGGGGGATCGGACGACCGAGAGGTTTGTTCAAGCACAGCTTCATCGACTGGGCTTCCCTTGTGGTCCTGTGGACGGGATCATCGGTGATCGGACGACGAGTTCCATCCGTGCCTTGGGCATGACGGGTATGAGCTTGAACGAGCTGGCTCGTGGTTTGGGTCAGGAAGCCTCCAGCAAGCCCCCAGTGGCTTCCCGCCGCTTTGGGTACGTCGTAGCCCCTGGAGCCATCTCCGTGGTGTCCACGGGCGGCGTAGCGGCTCTACAGACCCCTCATGGGGTCACCCTTACGATTGATGGACCAGGACGCCTGGTCCTGGATCTTGGAGGTTTGGGATGATCAACTTCCTGGACGTGCTTCTGGAGAAGAAGGACCCCCACCATCGCGTGTTCATCGCGCTGGGGAACACCTGGATTGCTGGGTTTCAGAACTACACCCCCATCATCGAGAAGCAGATCAAGTCCGTGGCTCGTCGGAACGGAGTCAGCAGAGATCGGCTGGCTTATGTTCTGGGAGGTAGTGTAGCGGCAGTTAAGCGGTTGAACCTGTCTGACGATTTCGAGATGTTGGTCCATATCTGGAAAGAATGGACCTTCTCTCGTTCCCTGTGGGGAAATGCCCCTGAGCATGACACCCTCTCCCCCCAGGAGATCAAGGCTCTGAGGGAACTCGACAAGTGGGCGGGCACGACCCTTCAGGACATGGGGCTCAAGTCCTTGGTCGCATTGACCAAAGCCAAGATCCCTGAGATGAAGCGGATCCTGGATGAGAAGTACAAGCCTGAGGTCTGGTCGGAGAAAGAGGTGCATGAGTACCTTGTTCTGTCCATGCGGAAGTTCGGGACCATCCGTTACCAGTGGTTCACGGAGATGGAACTCATCCGTAAGGCTGTGGTCGCTTGGTCACATTAGGAGCGGGTCAGTAGGCCAAGTTTTCTGCCGGGGGGGTAGAAGGGAGAAGGCCCCTCAACCCCACTCCGCCGAGCCCTATGGATCCTGCCCTCCAAGCCACTCACGAGAAGCTGCTCAAGGTTCGTGAGAGGACCGACCTGAATCCACGTCGCAGTCCTCTCCTGGCGGACACCTTCACGGCTCTTGACGGGACGGAGAAGGAGTTCAAGCTCCGCTACTACCAGGTCCAGATGGTCATCCACCTGATGGCTCTCAAGCGGTTCCTGATTGGCGACGACACGGGTTTGGGTAAGACAATTGAGGTCATCGCAGCCCTCTGCTACCTCTGGGAGAAGGATCCGGGTCGGAAGGTCATCGTCATCGGGAACAAGTCGGCGGTCGGTCAGTGGGCCGATGCCTTCCGCATGTTCACGAAGGTTGTGGATCCCATCGTGGCCGCAGGGAAGCCTGCTGTCCGAAAGGCAGCCTACAAGGAGTGGTTGAGGAAGGAGGAGTACCCCGTCCTCATCATGGGCTATGGCTCCGTGAGGCAGGACTTCCGGCTCATGCAGGGCTGGGAGGACTACATCCTCATCACGGACGAGGCTCAGGCGTTCAAGAACCCGACCTCACAGACCCACCAGATCATGCGGCACCTGGCGGGGCCTGACCGAGCCAACAGAGTCTGGGGGCTGACAGCAACCTTGATCAAGAACAACCTGGTTGAGGGGTTCGGGATCTTCAAGGTCGTGGTGCCGGGGCTGTTCAGCCACACCCGCAACAGCTTCATGAACGACTACTGCATCGTCCAGATGCAGCCTATCGGAAATGGACGGCGAGTTCCTGTCATCCGAGGCTATCGGCAGGCAGACATCCTCCGATTCAAGGCCCGAATCGATCCCTACCATCTGGGTCGAGCCAAGTTCGACGTGGCGAAGGATCTCCCGACCCTCCAGATCAAGGAGGTCAAGCACGGCTTGACCCCGTTCCAGCAACGCAAGTACGCGGAGGCCCTCGAAGGACTGTTGGAAGTTGGCGACGGGGAGCAGAAGGAGGTCAGCAAGCTCACGGCTGTCACCTACTGCCAGGAGATCGTGGACCATCCGTGCCTCATCGGATTCGAGGACGAGGGGTCTGAGAAGTTGGACACCTTGCTCGACCTGCTGGGCCCAGGTGGGGAGTTGGAGGGCGAGAAGGTCATCCTTTTCACGCGGTTCAGGAAGTTGGTGGACTTTGCCAAGCCCTGGCTGGAGAAGAAGCTCAAGGTCAAGAGCGTCCGGGTGACGGGGGCTGAGTCCAAGGCAGGGCAGCGTGAAGCTGCCATGGCGGCTTTTCAGAAGCACGACAGTGACAAGAACATCATCTGGATCACGATGGCGGGTTCGGACTCCATCAACCTCCAGGCAGCCAAAGCCATCGTCTTCATCGACACCCCCTGGTCGGCGGGTGACTACCTTCAGATCCTGGGTCGGATGATCCGCATCGGCAGTCTGCACGACATGGTGTACGCCATCCATCTGATCGCAACGGGGTCCATCGACGCCAAAACCTTGTCGGTCGTCCGCAAGAAGCTGAAGCTGGTCGAGGCAATCCTTGGCAAGCGAATCAAGGGTGAGGATACGGGGGAGACAGCGGACTTCATCGAGGAGGTCCGCGAGTTGAACGAGGTCTACAACGGCCTCGTCGCGGATGCCCGTGGAGCGAGCTTGTGACCGACAAAGCCTGTGGGGTCTGTGGTGGGCTGGGTGCTGTCCCAGTCAAGAGAACGACGGATTTCGGGCCTCCTGTCATGGAGCGGTGCCAGTGCCGCCTCAAGGAGGACATCCTCAAGAACGTCGAGCGGGGGATGCCGGGGCTCACAGCAGCCCCACCGATTCAGAGTAGCCCCCTGAGCAACCTCATCACGGGGGATCTCAGGCTTACAGCTACACGGAACTGGTTCATGACTCACCTCCGGCATGTGGCTGTTCGTCAGCATCCGAGTTGGAGCTTCTTTGTGGTCACGGATGCTCAACTGATGACAGCTTGGCTCGCGAACCAAGCTGTGAAGGGAGCCGAAATCTTTGATGCGGATGCCATGACCATCACCGCTTCCCACTACTCCCTCGAAGACCTGAGCGTGCCACCAGCTCTGCTGATCGTGTACCTCGGTGTAAAGGCAGCTCGGAACGTGGCGATGCCAGAGGTGCTCCTGGAGGCTCTGAGCTTGCGGCAGCATGAGGGCAAGCCTTCCTGGGTGGTGGACCAGTACAGCTACCCCTTGGACCATGCTCACATCAGCTACAGCCCTGCTGTGGGGGATTTCGTTTCTCGGTGGCCGCACCTGTCCCCCAAAGACGAGGGGCTCAGGATGCCGGGTCCGATGACATTGCCAGGGCAACCTGAGCGAAGTTCTTACAGTCCGACCCCCTCGGCTGCCAGTGCTCGTTATGGTGGTGGGGCGACGGGTCAGACCAGGGCGGTTGCCATCGAGGAGATCGGCTCCGACGCACCCAGCTACAAGACTCGTGGCCCGAAGAGGGGGAAGAAGTGAAGACCCTTCTACGTTCGACGTTCACGTCCCGTCCTGAGGACGACCCTGACCTGACCTTGGAGAACCAGTTCGCTCTCCTGGATTCGGGTCTGGGCTTTGAGCAGGTCGAGGACACAGCGATCTGGACCTTCGTGACGGACTTTGCCCGTCAACACCACCATGCCCCGGCTTTCACCAGCGTTCGAGAGCACTTCGCTCGCCAAGGTGAAATGGAGGTGGTGGACCGCTTGGAGCACCTCTCCACCACTCAGCCTCGGTATCGAGGCAACTTCCTTCAGAGGCTCAACGAGCGTGCTGAGGATCGTCGCATCCGAGTGATGAAGGAGATCCTGACCGAAGCTGGCCGCATCGTGAAGGACGGGATCACGGTCAAGGAGGGTCGCGAGGACAAGATCCTCAAGGGTCCGTACCACGCCATCCAGTACGTCATGCAGCGGAGCCACGACATCGTGACCCCGACGACGGGTCAGCGGCTCTATGGCAACGTGCCCAAGGATGGGCAGGACTTCCTGAGCCGCTACCAGCGGGTCAAGGACGACCCCAAGAGCGGCATCGGGTTCTTCACCGGCATCAGTCAGATGGATGATGCTCTCAGCGGGGCCAAGCGAGCCGAGTTGTGGACCCACGCAGCCTTCACGGGAGGGCTGAAGTGCGTGGCTGGGGACACCCACATCTTTGATGTGGGCACAGGGTGCCTCCGCACAGTGAAAGAGATCCACGATTCTGGGGATGCTCCGGTACTCCATGCTCTGGATGAGCGGGTTTGGGGGATCACCCATGCTCAGGCATCACCTGTGGTGGAGAGTGGAGTCCGAGAGATCCTGAAGGTGTCCAGTGATGCTGGCCGGTCTATTCGAGTGTCGGACAATCACCCCTTCATGACACCCGGTGGGTGGGTAGATGCCGGGGACCTGAAACCCGGAAGCTGGGTCGCGGTCCCCGATGAGTTGCCCTACACCCCTGATGAGAGCCCGTTTCTGGACGAGGAGGTGGCTCTTCTGGGCTACATGCTTGGGGACGGGACTTTCGCAGACCAGATTGGCTTCACCAGCAGCAACACAGAGATCCTCAACGATTTCGTTCTCCGCTTGGAGATCCTTGGGTACCAAGAAGGGATCGCGGGTGCCTACTCCACACAACCGATGTTCAAGGTCTACTCCCAGCATGGGACCTCAAATATCAAGGTGTCACGTTCTTCCGGGGACAGATTCCACCCGTGGGTATCCGCCCTACGGACACTGGCGGACAGGCTAGGTCTTTACGGTTGCCGCTCTGCGGACAAGTTCATCCCAGCGGAGATGTGGGGGATCTCCGAAGAACAGGTATGGCTCTTCTTGTCGGCTTTGTGGTCCACAGATGGTCGTGTGGGTATCGACCGCTCGACACCCGGTAGAAAGCCAAAGGCGGACCTCTGGTATGGCACCCGTAGCCAGAAGCTTGCTACGGACCTTCAGTTGCTTCTACAACGTGTTGGTGTGTCCAGCACCGTGTCCATGGGGATGCCGTCCTACAAGGGGACCAGGAGCCCGTTCTGGACCGTGCTTCTGACCAGCAATGATGGGAAGCGTAGGTTTCTGGAGAACACAGCCATCATCGGAAAGCAGGAAGCACAGGAAGAAGCCTTGTCCTGTCTCCCTGAGAAGTCGAACACCGACTGGATGCCCCCCAGCTTGTTGAGCGGGGTTCCTGACAGTGTCCGAGCGAAGACCCGTCAAGGTGGCTGGCATTACTCCAGGTGGGCGAAGAAGAAGACCAAGCTGGCCAGAGACACGATGCTGCGTCTGGCAGAAGCCTCTGGGGACTTGTCCCTCATCAAGAAAGCCCGTGGTCGGGTTCGCTGGGAGAGGATCGTTGCTGTAGAGCCCGATGGCTTTGAGATGACCTACGACTTGGAGGTCCCAGGACCGGCCAACTTCGTGGCCAACGGTTTCATCACCCACAACTCCACGTTGGCCTTGAACTGGGCCTACAACCAGGCGGTCTTCTACCGGAACAGCGTGTTGTTCCTGAGCCTGGAGATGCCCTACGAGCAGGTGCGAAACATCCTGTACGCCATCCATTCGGGCCACCCCAAGTTCAAGAAGATCCACCCCCCGCTTCCTTACAACGGGATTCGGGACGGACACTTGACGGAGGATCAGGAGGAGTTCCTTCGGAACTTCGTCGTCCAGGATTTCAACGGGGTCTATGTCTGTTCGGACCCAGACATGCCGGAGTTCAACGGTAGGCACCCTTGTTACGGGGCCCTCCACATCGAGGTCAGCGACCCGGACAAGTCCGACTACACGGTGGACGATCTGAAGGCTCGGGCTGAACTGCTCTACCAGCAGGAGCCTTTCCACATGATCTTTGTGGACCACGCGGGCCTGATGGCTCCTCGAAAGTGGGTGTCCAGCACCACGGAGCGGCTCAACGAGGTGCTGAGGAATCTCAAGCGGCTCTCCATGAACTTCCGTCGAGGCATGGGCATCGCGGTCGTCACCCTCTTTCAGATCAGTCGTGAGGGGTTCAAGTCCGCCGAGAAGCTGCGGAAGGCATCGGGAAGCAACTACGTCTACAACCTGACCCACCTTTCCTACGCCAACGAGGCCGAGCGGTCTTCTGACATTGTGACGGCAGGCTGGGTTGATGAGGACTTGGAGAAGTCCAGCGAGGTCTTGATCATGAATCTCAAGAGCCGTGACAACGCCAAGTTCGAGCCCTTCCGAGCAAAGGTAGAGTTTGGTCACCGACGTGTCCTGACCCTGGTGGACGGCGGGATGGACAACAGCATGGAGGTCGGTGAAGCCATCGACGCCAGCATCCTGGATGGGATTGGAACATGAAGATCACCCTGCTCCTCGGAGACAACACCGAACGAATGCCTGAGCTGGGTTCCGTGGGGGTGGTTCTCTCTGACCCGCCATATGGCTTGGCCTTCATGGGCAAGGAGTTCGACACCCTTGGTGATGGCGAGTCCCAGCAGCTCTGGCACCACGCCTGGCTGATGGAAGCCTACAATCTCCTCCCGTCTGGGGGCCTCATCCTGGCCTTCAGCGGTACTCGGACCTTCCACCGTTTGGCGGCTGCCTACGAGGACGCCGGGTTTGAGGTCATCGGGATCAAGGCATGGGGATACGGTTGCCTCACTGACGATGCCGAAATCCTCACCGAGCATGGGTGGAAGCCTGGCGTGGACGTGGTGAAAGGGGAACTCGTAGCCTGTTGGGATCCAGACACAGGTGCCATTCGTTTGGACACCGTAGAGGAAGTGACCCGTGCCCCATACAGCGGGAAGATGGTGGCTTTCCAGAACGACAATACGGACCAGCTCCTCACCCCCAACCACAGGGTTTACAAGAAGCATCGCATCCGAAAGGTGGTGGCTGGAAAGCGTGTCGCTTCTGAGGATGGCTCATGGACCGTGCAACCTGCCGGGGAGATCAACCGGTGGAACAACATCAGACTCCCCCTGGCAGGTGCTCACGATGGGCCTGGAGTGGGTGGGGAGGACTGGGCCCGACTCCTTGCCTGGGTCTGGACCGAAGGTGGGTATGACAATTCTGGTTCTGGGGTTCGCCTCTACCAGAGTTCGGTCAACCAGCCTCACGTCAATGAGATCCAACGCCTTCTGGACCTCTTCGTACCGGGCCATTCCAGGTACCGCCGAGAACGAGAGTACAAGGGTCGAAGCTACACGGAGACCTGCTGGTACTTCTCTGGGCAGATGGCAGAACAGATTCGTGCTGTGATGCCAGTGAAGCGTCCGACCTGGGAGTTGCTCTGGGGCATGACACAGGCAGAGAAGCACGCTTTCTGTGACGCTGCTGTGGACGGCGATGGCTCTATCGGCCAGGGGAAGAGGAGGAAGGACGGCACCTTGGGGCCTGGTCGAGTGGCCTTCTACCAGAAGAACCCTGACGACCTGATCTGGTTCCAGACGCTCGCTCACTTGATGAACCGTCAGGGTCGTATCAACTTCCCGAAGCGGGTTGTTGGGCTCCATATGAACCCTGCGACCCAGCTCCAGGGCCGACATCTCCGGGCCAAGGTCTCGGAAACCTACGACGGTGACGTGTGGTGCGTCCGGGTTCCTACTGGAGCTTTTCTTGCCCGCAGAAATGACAAGGTGTTCATCACGGGAAACTCTGGATTCCCAAAAAGCCTAAACATTTCAAAGGCTTTGGACAAGATGGTTGGGGCTGAGCGTGAAGTGGTTGGCTTCAAGCCTGGTGTGGGTGGCGAGAACATGAATGACATCGTCCGTGGGTCAGAGGTTCGGACCACGGACGATGAGGGTGGCAAGGGTCTGGGTGCCTACGGTGTGGGTGCCAAGCAGGTCCGGGTGGATGTGCCTGTGACCGTCCCGAGCACTGAAGCCGCAAAAGCATTCGACGGATATGGGACGGCGTTGAAGCCCGCCTGGGAGCCTGTGCTCGTGGGGAGGAAGCCGTGATCCTGACCGGACCTGAAATCGAGCGTCAGGTCGAGCTGGGTCGCATCACCCTCGACCCGTGGGTGCCCAAGAATGTGGGGCCCAACAGCGTGGACCTACGGCTGCACAATGAGCTGAAGGTCTACGACATGTATGCCATCAAGAACAGGCCCGTCGTGGGTTTGTGGACGCCGGAGAAGGCTGCTCAGCAGAAGCAACCCGCTCTGTCCATGACAGAGGACAACCCGACCATTGACCTGTCCATCCCGGAAGAGGGGTTTGTACTCCAGCCGGGCAACTTGTACTTGGGCCGCACTGTCGAGCGGGTCCACACGGACCACTTCGTCCCCAAGGTCGATGGTCGGTCGAGCATCGGTCGTCTCGGGATGCAGGTCCACGTCACGGCTGGCTTCTGCGACACTGGGTTCTCAGGGACCATCACCCTGGAGATCACGGTGGTCCACCCTCTGCGTGTGCTGCCAGGCGTCCGCATCTGCCAGGTGTGTTTCACCGAACCACGAGGGGAGATCCGGCTGTACGAGGGTCGGTACCAGGACCAGGTGGAAGCTACCCCGAGCCGATTCCATGTTGGAAAGGAGACGGTCCGATGAGCCTCGGTACGGTGGCCCCAGGAGGTCGGAATCTCATGGGTCGAGTCGAAGTGATCGTCGGGTGCATGTACTCAGGCAAGACGCAGGAGCTGATCCGTCGGCTTCGTCGGGCTCAGTACGCCAAGCAAGAGATTCAGTCCTTCAAGCCTGACATCGACACTCGGTACTCCAAGGACATCCACTCCCACGGGGACGAGCGATTTCCCAGCGAGCTGGTCCCTTGTGACTCCCCAGAGGCCATCCTTGACCTGGTACGACCCGGCACCAAGGTCGTCGGTGTGGACGAGGCTCAGTTCTTTTCAGGGAACCTCGTTCAGGTGGTTCGTGCTCTGGCTTCTCGTGGTCACCGAGTGATCGTGGCCTCTCTGGACATGGACTTCACGGGCAAGCCTTTCGGCCCGTCTCCTCTCCTGCTGGCTGATGCAGAGGAGATCCTCAAGCTCGATGCCGTCTGCGTGGTCTGCGGCGACGACGCCACTCGTACCCAGAGGGTGTCGGACAATCGGGAGCAGGTTGTCGTTGGGTCCACAAGCGTCTACGAGGCCAGGTGCTTCGCTCACTGGTCTCCTGAGCCTGTGTTCGCAGGTCAGGAGAACAGGATGGATCTGGAGGGGTGAGTCGGGACCACGACATCTTCCTTCAGACGGGTACCCGGATCGAGTTTGAGGGGCACCGCTCCGGCCCCCATGCCCTGAAGAAGGGCAAGCGGACCAAGGCGGCAGCTCCGAAACGACCTGACCGTGAGGCCACGCTGGAGCTGGTCCGGGCCTTCCTGGTGGATCTGCGAGCCCTCAAGTTCGACGGTCATCTAACGGTGGAGGGGATTGCCGAGCGGCTTCGTTTGGACCGTCAGCTTGTCCAGCAGGTGATGGGCCCTCTCAGGACAGAGGGCTTCCTGAGTCCACCAATCAACCATGCACCTGGTGGCACCTGGCGGGGTGGGGGCTACGACGACTACTCAGGGTGGACACCCACTCGATGGAAGATCCGATGCGAGTGACGACCATTGCCCGGAAGCCATGCTCTGAGGGCACCGTAGCCAAGAACGTGCTCAAGCATGGCTGTGGGGCATTGAACATCGACGCTTCTCGTCTGGCGACGGCGGAGAACCTCAACGGAGGTGCCTACGCCATTGCAGGCTCTGACCGCTATGACGGGGCAGAGAACTGGAGGTACAAGCGAGGGGGGGAAGCTGGTGACTTCAAGGCTCCTCCAGGTCGTTGGCCTGCGAACCTGGTCCTCCAACACCTCGATGGGTGTCGTTGCGAAGGGACAAAGAGGGTGAAGCCTTCTAACGGATCAGGAACCGCTCATACCGATAATGCAACACAACCCAGTTTCGTAAAGGGGGGTCTTGGTGCTGTTGGGATGTCTGGAACTTTCGGGTTCGTGGATGATGACGGAAAGGAAACCGTGGCCAACTGGATCTGCGAGCCTGGTTGTCCGGTGGCTGAGCTGGATGAACAGAGTGGGGTTACCACCTCTCAGGGTGGCAAGCATTCAGGGCAAAATGCCTTTGGTCAGGACGCTGGTTGGAACCCCCACCAGAACCGTCCGACAGGTATTCATCGAGCCGGTGACACAGGTGGAGCTTCCAGATTCTTCAAGCAAGTACAAGGAACGAACGACATGCAGCCGATCACAGAAGACTTCCTCGAATACCTCTACACGATGATCGCTCCGACACATCTGGAGGACTGCTGTGTCCTGAACATCGGGGAGCCTGACCTCTACGACTTCAGCCACCACGAGGACGAGTCCGTTCACGGGATGATCCTCGCGGGGTGGTCCGGTGAGGAGCCGGAGTGGATGGGCGAGGTCTGGCGGGTGATGAAGCCTGGTGCTCACCTGATGCTCGTCGCACCCACGGACCAACCGACCGGGCATACAGGTGCTTGTCATGTTGAGGACCGAGGGTTTGAGATCAGGGATGCCATCCTGCTGGTCCAGGAGGCTGGACACCTGCACTACGTTCCGAAGACGAACCAGGCTGAACGGAACGCGGGGACAGCCCACCTGGCTCGTGGGATCACCGGGGAGTACCTCTGGTACCCCAAGTCTCAGAAAACTGAGGAAGAGGAGGAAGAGGCTCTGGAGGCCCTTCAGGAGTTCTTCCCAGACACGGATCTGGAAGCGGGCATCGAGCTGAGCAGCATCCCGGAGGATCTGGTTGCTCAGTTTGAGGAAGGCCGGAAGCGGGGGAACAACCACCCGACCAGCAAGCCCAAGGACATCATGAAGCGGCTGCTGGATGGTGTGCCGACGGACACCGTGGTCCTCGACCCCTTCTTGGGATCAGGGGGGACGGCCCTGGCCTGTCTGGAGACGGGTCACGACTTCGTTGGCATTGAGATGGAGGAGCCCTACCTCAAGATCGCTGATGCTCGGACTCGTCACTGGAACCGGGAACTGCGGCCTTGGGACCAGGCAGAGATCAGTTCTGATGTAGACTCAACCCCCAAGAAGAAGTCCATCTCAATGAGTGACCTGCTGGGGTTGAATTAGTTGGTATGAGCAAGCAAGAGTTGGAGAGGGCTGTCACCAGGATCGCAAAAGAGGGTGGTCACCCCGAATCCTGGGTGGTTGTCAGGCACCTTGGTAGCGAGCTGGACCGACTACTTGAGGAGCGGCACAACCAGATCCGTTCCTTGGTTTTGTCTGCTCAGATCATCCGGGTGGATGGTCATCATGGCGTCATGGTAGCGGTTGCAAACACCTTCAACCGCGAAGTTGGACACGTTCTTGCTGACGAGGCACCGGCCCGCTTTGCCCTTGTAATCTCCCATACGCAAGAGGGTCTTAGGGAGGGGAGGCTTTACGCCGCGAAGGACTGCAAAGTCGAGATGGCAGCGGTGGCCCGCCCGTTTGATGGATCAGGAGAGGCATCTTTGGCCCTGATCCCAAAGATGCCTGCGTCTTGGTATTGGGGTGTAGACTTAGAGAGTCAAATGCACCAGTGGTCAACTCGCTGGGAGATGACGTAGAGAGGGTATGCTTCTACAACTGACCTTCCTGGGAACAGGATCAGCCTTCACGGACTTCCGGGTCAACTACCATACGAACGGGGTGGTGGAGACATCTGAAGGATTGGTCCTTCTGGACTGCGGAGGTACCGCAGTCCAGTCCCTCAAGGAGTTGAGCTACACGGCTCAAGATGTTGTTGCTGTTCTCATCACCCACATGCACGGTGATCACGTCGGTGGGTTGGAGCAGCTTGTCTTTGAGAGGTTCTACACAGGAGGGCCTGCTTGGAATCGCACCCGCATCCTGGCAGCAACGGATGTTCACCCCTCCATCCGGCAGTACCTCAACCCGATGGTGAACGAGCTGACCCTACGGGACGGGAAGCTCTACTCTGGAGGCTTCGACTACCTGGTGAGCACGGTCGCGGACCAGTGGTTCCAAGTAGGGGGGGTGACCTTCACCCTCCATGAGACTCCGCATGTCGATGGGCCTGGTGTTCGGAAGCCTGCCTATGGAGTTGAGGTCGAGAAGGAAGGGTCCAGCTTCTACTGGACAGCGGACACAACTTTCCGCTCCGACATCGGAGACCTGTTCCCAGATGCGGAGATCATCTTCCACGACTGCACCTTCATGCCGGTGTACCCCGGCACAGTTCATACCCACTACGAGGAGCTACTGACCCTCCCGGATGCGGTTCGAGCCAGGATCGTGTTGATGCACCACACGGTGGTCCCGGATGGCATCGACGTGGTGGCAGATGGATTCAGGGAGGCGGGTTCACGGCACGGGGTGTTTGAGATCGGGTAGCTCTCGAACTCGGTAGGGTTTCCAGAACAGGGAGGCTTTGCGAGATGCGTGAACTCATCATTGATGTGCGGGCAGAAGAAGGGGACACCCCGGCAGAGGTGGACAATGTAGGTCTGGGTGCCGTGGCTCAGAAGATCGTCACAGCCTGGGCCAGCGGTGCTGTGGCCCCTGGTCTGGACACGCACGTTGAGAAGACGAGGGTGACGGACCCAGACGGAAACTGGGTGGGCTTCAACTACTACCTCGTGGCTGGCGAGCCACGGAGCCTGGGCGTCCGCACGGAAGTGGACCAGAAGTCCGCCGCCCCAGCGTAAGACACCTCCCAACGGCTCAAAAGAAGCACCTCCGAGGTAACTTTCCCCGGACGGTCGTATAGCCATTAGGAGATACCCACATGGCCGTCAAGATCAAAGACCTGCTTCCTCAGCTTGTTCAGTGGAACGCTGCCTATCGGGCAGGAGCTTCTGTCGTGAGCGACAGCGTCTATGACGCTCAGTGGGACAAGCTGAAGGTGGCTGTGGAGTTGGCCGAGCAGTTCGGTTCCAGCGTTCCGCTGGTGGCCGAGGCCCGCGACTTCCTGGACATGGTCTGGGGGGACGCTGTGGACCCGGAGGATGAACTGGCGGCGACCAACTTCGCCAAGTTCCAGCACACGGCTCCGATGGCGAGCCAGAACAAGTCGAAGAACCCCGCCGAGTTCCGGGACTGGTGGGCGACACACGCGGCCCGTCACGGTGTCAGTGGGGTCGTGGTCGGCAGCTTGAAGCTCGACGGTTTCTCCTGTTTCGACGGTGACACCCTCATTCACCTCGCCAATGGTGAGCAGGTGCCTATCCGCGAGATCGTGGAAGAGGGTCTCCGTCCCGAGGTGCTGTCCTGGAGCCCGGAGGAAGGGATCGTCACCCGACGAGTGACCAACACCTTCAACAACGGCAAGCGGGACAACTGGGTCAAGATCACCTTCGAGGATGGCTCCACGGTCGTCGTGACCGAGGATCACAAGTTCCACGTCGAGGGTGAGGGCTGGGTCGAGGCACGCCACCTCGCCGGGAAGGATCTCACCGACAACCAGGCGTAGGAGTCGTGAAGACCCTCCACCCCTACGTCAGCCGTCAGGACACGATGGTCTGGACGGCTCTGAGGTGGGGGTTCTGATCCGGTAGCCAGCCTATAGTCCAGCTCTAATGAAAACCCATCAACCCCGATGGGTGGCTTCTCTAAGGGCTTAGACTATGCTTGCAGGGCCAAACTGGTTGCTCGAACATTTCAACGGGGTCAACGGACGCGGGAACACCGCAGCAGGTCGGGCTGTTGCCAGGCGAGCCCGAGAGGAAGCTCCCCACCTTGTGTGGTCCTGCGATGCTTGCGGGGCTCAGGAGGAACTGGAGTACGGTCGGCGGCTCTACCACGTCCTCAAGCGGTCTAAGAAGCAGCGGAAGAAGTACGGGGAGGAGCTGTGCGATGCCTGCATCCGGCCCAAGGCCAGCCAAGCCGCCATTGCTACTCGCCAGACGGAAGAGTTCCGTGAGGCCGCTCGTCAGAGAGAGAGTTGGCAGTCCACAGCCCCTCCCGAGGAAGTCCAAGCCTGGGCTGACAAGGTTCATGCGACCCGATCTGAGACCTATGCCAACATGACCCAAGAGGAACGGTCCCAGGGGGTCAGGAAGCAGTGGGAGACGATGAGCGATGAGGTGAAGGCTGCCAGGGCTGAGAAGATCAGCGAGACTTCCAAGGCCATGTGGGACAACTTCACTCCCGAGGAGCGGGAGGCCCACATCCTCAAGTGCATCAAGGGCATCCCCAGGTCCAAGGTCTCCAACCAGTTCCGGGCTGCTTTGAAGAAGGCGGGGCTCTACGACGGGTTCAAGAGTGAGGTGCCTATCAGCGGGTTCATCGCAGATGAAGCTGACGAGGACCGGAAGCTGGTGATCGAGTTCTACGGGGACTACTACCACTGCAATCCGAGGCTCTATGAGCCCGACTTCTACAACACCACCCTCAAGATGACGGCAGCTCAGAAGTGGGCTTACGACCGGAAGCGGTTGGGAGCTTTTAAGTCGGTAACTTTCCGCTCTCTGGTCGTATGGGAAGGGGAGTGGAAGAAGGATCCTTCCAGGGTACTGGAGAAGGTCCGAGAGTTCATCGAGAGGAACAGCCCATGAGAGTCGTCAGCGTCGAGCGAGTCCCCGGAGAGCGGGTGGCCTATGACATGGAGGTCGAGGACACCCACTGCTACTTCGTGGGCAACGGTGCCCTGGCTCACAACTGTGCTCTCTACTACGAGAACGGCGACCTCGCTCGGGGTGTTACCCGAGGCAAGGCGGACGCCAACGGCAAGATGATCGGTGTGGATATCACCGAGAACGTGAAGCTGATGAAGGGGGTTGTCCTGAACATTCCCGGCTTCACCGGATTCATTCGCTGTGAAGCGGTCATGCTCAAGTCGGACTGGAAGAAGCACTTCCCAACGATGACGAACGTGCGGAACGGTGCTGTCGGCATCGCCAAGCGTGAGGGTACCGACCGGGCCGACAACAAGCACCTGACGGTGATGGCTTACGAGATCCGCCGTGACGGTGGGAAGAACATCCCGACCAAGCAGGCTGAGTTCCAGATCCTGGAGAAGCTGGGCTTCATCGTGGCTCCCTGGCGGGCGTTCACGAAGCTGGACGATGCTCTGGCGTGGCACAAGAGCTACCAGGACGGTCTCCGGGCCAAGCTCGACTACGACATCGACGGCATCGTCCTGGTTGAGGACGATTGCAAGGTCGTCACGGACCTGGGGAACCAGGGTCGCGGCCCCATTGCAGCGACGGCGTTCAAGTTCATCGCGGACGCGGCTGACACCATCCTGGAGGGGATCGAGAACCAGGTGGGCTCCACGGGCATCGTGACCCCGGTGGCGATCTTCAAGGAGGTCGTCCTCTCGGGTGCTTCAGTTCGACGGGCCTCCCTGGCGAACTGGGGCATCATCAGCGATCTTCTGCTCAAGAGTGGTCAGCCCGCCTTCGCGGTCGGAGACACCATCCATGTCAGCCGACGTGGGGATGTGATCCCCAAGGTCGAGAAGTTCGTGTCCGCCACCAAGGACACGAGCCCGACCTGGCTGTCGATGCCGACCGAGTGTCCGTCCTGCTCGACCACCCTGGACATGGTGGGTGCCTTCCTCAAGTGCCAGGGCGACGACTGCCCGGCTCAGGGTGCAGGTGCCATCGACCGGTGGACCAGCAAGCTCGGCATCCTGGGTTGGGGTGACGGGATCATCGTGCCGCTGTACGAGGCGGGTCTGGTTCGTGAGCCTGCTGACCTCTACATGCTCGATCTCCACAAGGCCCGTCAGGTTCGGGACGCCAACGGCACCCGTCTGGGTCGCAAGGTGGACATCGCCCACGAGAACCTGATGAAGGAGACGGAGCTTCCGCTCCATGTGTTCATCGGCTCCCTCGGCATCCCCATGATGGCTCGGTCCATGTGCCGCACGTTGATGGAGGCTGGCTTCGACACCCTCCCCAAGATGGAGGCTGCGACTGAGGCTGAGATTGCCGCCATTCCCCGTGTTGGCTCCAGCAAGGCCCATGAATTCGTGAAGGGACTCGTCAAGCGGGTGGACATCATCGATCACCTCCTGATCGCTGGGATCACCATCAAGGCTCCGAGCCAGGGTGCTTTCAAGGGTCAGAGCTTCTGCTTCACGGGAGTCCGTCGTGGCGACCTGGAGCGGGCCATCGAAGACCAGGGCGGGATCCTCAAGTCCAGCGTGGGCAAGACCCTGACCTACCTCGTCGCCGCCGACCCCAACAGCACCTCTGGCAAGGCTAAGAAGGCTCGCGGCTACGGGGTCAAGGTGATCTCCGAGTCGGATGCCGAGACCCTCCTGGGGGTCTGATAGGCCAGCTTCCACCTCCTGACGGTCGTATGTGACTTCAGGAGGCAGCGGAGCATGGCGAACAGGTTGGAGAGCGGAGTCATCCAGGAAGGTGACGATTGGCCGGGGCTGTTCCTGCGAGGGGACACCGCCTTTGGCTACGCCGTCAGCCCCTGGATGATGCCCTTCACACGGCTCGTGAGTCGGCTGATGCCCTCATGTCTGCCGTCCCCAACGTCGAGCTTGTCTTGGCGGCTGGTGGCGTCGTCGTGGACATTCTTGAGTCAAACGACGGGTAACTTTTCCAACCCCTATCGTATATCCAGCATCACTTCCTGACCCAAGGAACCCCACACCATGTCCGATCCCGTCATTCTCGACCGCGTCACGCTCAACTTCACCGACCTCACGGGAGCCAAGACGGGCTGCGTGAAGAAGGGCAGCAACAAGTTCTGGATCGGCTGGGTCCAGAAGAACGCGGACGGCACGGTGGACTACTGCTGCCAGTGGGGCAGCGTCGGCACGAGCGGGAGCACCAACGGCTCCAAGGCCAACATCGGTGAGGCGTCGGCCCGCAAGATGCTGGACAGCAAGGCGGCTTCCAAGCGGAAGAAGGGCTACACCGAGCTGGACACCCGCAGCAAGGACGAGGAGATCGCCAAGGCGGCGGCTCAGGGCATCGACCTGACGACCGGCAAGGCTGTCACCCCGACGGCTGCTCCGGCCATCGTTTCCGGTCGCAAGTTCCACAAGGACGTGGTTGACCTCCTGGGGATCATCTACAACTCCACGGCTCGGGCTGTGTCGAGCGGTCTGTCCTCTCAGGCGGGAGCGACCGAGGACAACCCCATCGGCAACCTGTCCGATGCTCAGCTTGACAAGGGTGGTTCCATCCTGGACGAGATCGGTCGGCTCATCGAGGCCAAGTTCGGACACGAAACCCCTACGAACCAGGCTCAGACCCTCCCGCTGGCGTCCAGCGGGATGCCTTCTCCTGCGATCCTGGATCTGACCAACGATTACTACAGCAACGTCCCCCGTCCCATTGGCATGGACCAGCGTGGTCGGAACAACCTCCACCGGCTGGTGGTGTCCAGCTACGAGCGGCTCCAGCGGGAGCGGGAGTTCATGCAGCTTCTCCGTGACGCTCACATGGCCAAGGCGACCTTCGCGGCGGCGGCGGCACAGTCCCGGACCACGGGTGGCAAGGAGACGGTCTGGTACGACGGTCTCGGCTGCGAGATCGAGGCTCTGTCCCCGAGCGATGCGGGCTTCAAGCGGGCCAAGGAGGTCTTCGACAACGGCCAGAGCCGGAAGAACGCCAACTGGTTCTCTGGTGGACGGAGCCGCTGCCACGTCGTCCGTGTCTGGAAGTTCAGCCGCAACGGCTCTACGGATCGGTTCGACCGCTACTCGGCGGACATCAAGAAGCGTCGTGGATCCTTGGGCAACATCCTCGCTTGGCACGGCACCCGGACGGCGAACCTCCTGGGCATCGGCAAGAGTGGGCTCTTGATGCCTGAGAACCTCCCCAAGGGTGTTCACATCAGCGGCAAGGCGTTCGGACGGGGCATCTACCACGCTCCGGTCACCACGAATCTCCCCGAGATCCAGGGTGTCAAGACGGACGGAACCAACGGTGCTCTTAAGAGCATGAACTACACGGGCCACTCCGCTGCCTACTACGGGGGGAGCAGCAACCAGAACGTGTTCATGTTCCTCCAGGAGTTGGCCTTGGGTGTCGGTGAGATCCGCACCACCCCGTGTTGGGACAAGCGGCGTCCCGATGGCTTCCCCCAGAAGGACTTCATCTACGCGGCGGCTGGCGGGTGCAGCACCCTGAGCCATGATGAAGCGGTCACCTTCGATCAGGACGCTCAGGTCTTCCGCTACCTGCTGGAGATCGGTGTCCGCTGATGGATACCCCGACCTGGTGGGAGAAGTTCCGGTGTCGTTTCCAGGGTCACCTGAACGGTGATCCTGTGACCACGGAGGAATCTTCCTGCATGAGCATCCCCGGAGAAGACAAGCAACGACACGTCGTGCTCCGCATCACGACGGTGAGCTGTACTCGGTGTGGCTCTCTTCGAGGGCTCTGGCCCGCAGGGGTCGTTCGTGATGATGGTCCTGGAAGCTGGTCGGCTACGACCGTAGTGGAGTAAACAGATGGCACGGATCGTTGAGGGGCCGAAGCCCAAGCGGGTGAGCAGTCGCGACTGCCGAGCGGTGATCGAGTATCTCCCCGAGGAGGTCGAGGAACGCCACGGCAAGGACTACTCCGGTGGGTCGGACGGCTACGAGCGGGTCAAGTGCCCTCGACCTGGCTGTCCGGGTCATGGCTACATTCGGACATGGTGAACCACACACACACAGATTCTCGGGGCACCTGGGACGTAGAGAGTCTCTGGCAGAAGGCTGAGGGCCTCCCTGTGACGACGCGGGCTCCTGAGTCCTTCTGGGAGTGGGGTCAGTGGAGCTGGTCGGCTGATACGGACCTGGAGAGCTTTGTAGACCACATGCGTCGGGTGTTGGCTGCGGACCTTTCCTACCCGATCATCCTGTCAGCGGAAGGACACATCATGGATGGTTGTCACCGGCTCGCCAAGGCGGCTCTGGAGGGTGTTCCCGTCCAGGTGGTTCAGTTCAAGGTCACACCACCTCCTGACCGTCCCGAGGGCAAATACTGTCCTTGTGGTCAAACGGTCCCCCACGACATCTTTCACCGAGGCCCCATCGAGCCCGAGGGTGTCGAGCACCACTGCACCTGTGGTCGCATCTGGGTGGGCACGGCGGATCCTGCGGTCCTCACGATGAAGTGGGGCAGCAAGTGCAAGACGTTGAAGTTGGTCCCTGTGGGCACCTTGTGCTCCGAGTGCGGGATCAACCCCGAGCCTTCCTACGGTGGTTGGTGTCCTGACTGTGCTTGTGGAGCCGAATCAGGCTGTCCCCTAAAGTACGGCCAGTACGGGACGCTCTGTCCTCACGACTGGTGCCCCCACGGTGGGCTCACCCCAGAAGAGGATGAACTCTGATGACCCTGGCTCACCGAGCAGTGGCCTGTAGGGGATGGGAGAGTCCCCGCCGCTGGCTTGACCACACTCAAACAGGAGAGTGACATCATGACCGACGAACGAATTCGTGAGATGCGGGAGTATGCCGGGAAGGCAATTCGCTGTGCCCCCCTGCTCCCAGCACCAGGGGATGTTGAGGTGGCGTTGTTCGCTCGCCAGACGATCACCTTGTTGGACGAGCTGGAGCGGTTGAGGGCCCAGCTCAAGGTGCCTGACAATGCCCCGTGACATCCTGGCCCTGCTGCGAGGCGAACCCGGTCCCTTCTTGAAGCGGACCAAGCCGGATGGCACCTCGTCGTTCTTCGGTCAGAAGAGCACCGACCCATCCCAGAAGGAAGCCCCCATGCAGACGGACATGGGCGGCATGATGATCACCGAGGCCAAGCTGACCTACGGTGACGCGGATGCCCTGGCGGCGTCAGTGGACCTCACGGACTATCCGGCATTCGTGAAAGCCATTCAGCCCAGTGCCTACTGGCAGTCGCCCTACGAGAATCCGAGCCCGGAAGGGCACTTCTTCAAGGGAGAAGTGTGGTGGTCCGTCTACAGCTTCCTGGCGACCAAGGGGATCATCGAGGGTGATCCCAAGAGCTACAAGAACCAGATGGAGTACCTCTACAACCTCATCCTGCACCGCCTCGTGGATGCCGGGGTGTGGGTTGAGGTGGTCAATGAGGCCGAGGAGGCTCGCTGGCAGGAACTCTTCGGAAAGAGCCTGGGTTCGGGGTGGCGTTGGTTCAAGCAAGGGAATTCCTGAACCGGACTCGTATAGATGGGAAACAGGAGAGCACCACCATGACCAGCGAACGAATGCGGGATGCGGATGTTGTCCGAGCTGTCGGGTTGCAACTGTGAAGAAGGCTCTCAAGATCGCTGTTGTCGAGAAGGACGTGGAGAATGCCTACCGGGAGGGTGTCCACAAGGCCCGGCCCAAGGCGACCATCACGTCGCCCCACAAGACGGACGGCTACGCCCAATGGGACCACGTTCGTCTGCTGCTCGAAGCCAAGCTCGACCAGGACTTCAAGAACCGTGTTCCCATCTGCACGACCCTGGGTCAGTGCCTTCTCTACCTCAAGCGGTTCGAGGCTTCCGGGGAACCCCTCCCCAACGTGCTTCTGGTCGGGGACCGGGATGAGTGCTTCGTCTTGGCGACCTCTGCCGTCCAGAACTTCCTGAACCTGCCTCTCGACTGGACGGTGGCTCCCTCAACAGGCTCGCCTGAGTTGACCCGAGCCCTGGTCGATGGGCTGAACATCCTGCCCTACGTCTACGACGTGGACGGCAATTTCGACTTCAAGAAGGTCGTGGAGAAGTGCGAGACCCTGGCGGCTGGTTCTCAACACTCCGTCCGTGCCACTCCGACCAACATTGGGGCCATCTTCCTCTACTGGGTAGACCGGGTGTTCAAGGGAACGACCCTGACCCCCGTGGAGCAGGTGGACGTGTTCCTCCGCTGCTTGTTCCAGCCGACCGACGTGTACCTGCACCCCACGAAGCGGGGTGTGCTCGTCGTCCCTGGCTACGGGGACAAGGTGCTGATCTCCACGGAGCAGTATCAGTCCTTCTTCGACCACTTCCAGCAGGGCTACAAGCCCTCTGAGATCGAGTTCTTCTACGGGATGAAGGATCGCCTGGTCGAGGACGATGCCCGTCGTCGTCAGGGTGCCTTCTTCACCCCGTCCATCTGGGTCAACGAAGCCCATGCAGAACTGGATCGGGTGCTGGGGGAAGGCTGGCGGGAGACCTGCATCGTCTGGGATCCAGCAGCCGGAACGGCCAACCTGACCAGGGACTACCAGGACTGGGGGAAGGCCGGTGGGGCTTTGATCTCCAGCACTGCTGAGCGACCTGACGTGAACGTCATGCAGGAGCAGGGCTGGGGAGGTCGCTCCTTCCAGTACGACTTCCTGAACCCTGATGTCGAGTCCCCCTTCTTTGATCCACGAGACGGGGCCAACGTCCTTCCTGACGACGTTGTGAAGCTCCTGGTCGCTGCGGCCAAGGCTGGCAAGCGGTTGGTGTTCCTGATGAACCCGCCCTACGCTGAGGATGGTGTTGCGGGGGCGAGGGGAACCACAAAGAGCGGCGTGGCCATCACCGCTATGAACAAGGACATGGGGAAGCTCGGGAGAGCCAACCGGCAGCTCTATGCCCAGTTCATGTACCGATGCTCGAAGCTGGTCCAGGAGTACGGGTTCTCAACTTCGACCGTGGGGATCTTCTGCAAGCCCACCTTCATGTCCAGCGGCTCCTACAAGCCTTTCCGTGACTGGTGGTACGACTCGCACGAATATCAGGGGGGCTTCCTGTTCCAGGCTTCCCACTTTGCGGATGTGAGTGGGGCCTGGGGGATCTCGTTCACGGTGTGGGACAGCGGCGGTTCGACCAACGACAAGGACGACCTGCCGATCCGCTTGACCGATGAGCGGGATTTCTCCGTGACCACGGACAGGATCAAGTCCATCTACAACAGCGACGGACGGGAAGCCTCCTTATGGGTTGAGGGAAGGCAGACGGGGCACGTCGGAGACACACCGAAGTTCTCCAGTGGACTCAAGGTGGCCGAGAAGTGGGGCGGGGGGTCTTTGCTTGGATCGCTGGGTGTGCTTGTGTCCATTGGCAACAACCTGATGAAATCAGGGACCGACGTGTACCTCTTGTCGGGGAAACCAACACACAAGGGAGCCCGCCACTTCGACCTGCTCCCCTCGAATTGGCGACGAGCCGTGGCCGTCTATGGTGCCAGGAAGCTGGTCAAGGGGGACTGGGTCAACGACAAGGACGAATATCTGGTCCCTGCCGAGGGGTCCCCCGGCTACGAATCCTGGGTCAACGACTGCCACGTCTATGCCCTCCTGCACCCGAGCAACAACTGCACGGCGATGCGGGATGTCTCCTACGCCAACAAGACCTGGAGGATCAAGAACCACTGGTTCTGGCTCACCAAGGCCCAGGCTCTCAAGGCTCTGGACACCGTGGCCACGCCAGCCCTCTACAAGGACTGCAAGGCGGAGGCAGACGATCCCTACTTCGCGACCCAGCTCCCGAGCCTACAGCTATCCCCTGAGGCACAGCGGGTCATGGACCTGCTCCAGGCCCTATGGCTCAAGTCCCTGCCCGTCAGGGAGGCTTACGCGGCAGGGAAGCCCGAGCTACACCTGCTGGCTCACGATGCTGGGGTCTACCAGCTCAAGCACCTTTGGTCCGAGCTGTTCCCTGACGAGTGGAAGGCCCTCAAGCTGGCTCACAAGGCTCTGGCAGAGAAGCTCCAGCCAGGTGTCTACGACTTCGGTTTTCTCAGGAGGTGATCTTTGCTTCTGGCTTGAAATCCCTGAGAGGGCTCCTGACCGGAAGGCGTGACGGGTAATCTCTCGGTGCTTAGTCGTATGGTCTGTCGTGGGCAAGAAGCAGACCAAGCTCGCCGTGAATCCGATCTCGGACAAGCACGAGGCGAACCGGTTGAAGAAGTCCTCGTGGGCTCGACGGTTGGCTGCCCGTTCGGTTTGTTCGAGCTGCGGCAAGCCCTCCTGCGACTGCCTTGACACGATGGTGTCTCCCGACGACCCCAGGTACGTCAACCTGGTGGCGAAGGCTCAGGGGTTGAGGTCCAAGAAGGAGCGGAAGGCTCGTCGGCCCCCTGTTGTGAGGCCGATTCTGAACACCCCGAAGAAGCGTGAGCCTCTGGTCATCCCTGAGTTCTTGGCTCAAGTCGCTCGGAGGATGTCGGATCAGGCTTCTATCAGCCTGGATGACCTGGAGTATCGGGGTCAATCCAAGCGGTTGGGCACCAAGTCTGGGAAGCGGAAGCTTCGTGAGTCGCACTGGTTCAAGGTGCTGGAACCGAAGCTGGAACCGATCTCCCCTGTGGGGGAGATCATGGAGTTGTGGCACGGCACTCCGTTGCACAACACCACCGGCATCCTGGTAAGCGGCTTGAGGGCTTCTGGGTCTGGGATGCTGGGTCCGGGTGTCTACCTGGGATCACGGAAGAAGGCTCGGAACTACGCCCACAAGATGGGGAGCGATTGGGGTCTGATGCTGTACTGCCGTGTTGCTTTGGGACGGGTGGTCAAGGCGGACGAGGACCACAAGCGGCACGACACCATCTTTTGCCCTCAGGGACCGAACAACAAGGCTTGGGGTGGTCGCGTGAGGATGGATGAGTGGTGTGTCCGTGACCCTGCTCGGGTCAGCGTCCTGGAGATCCACCTGATCCCGAGGGTCTGAAGATTTCTTCAGACCAACCCGGTAACTTTCCAACCACAGGTCGTATCTCTCAACAGGCCCCATGGAGGGGCCGCTCAAAGCCCACAACAGGGCAAAGGACATACCTCATGAGCAACCCCGACAGCGTGACCCTCAACAGCCTGATCACTTCCGCCGTGCAGACGGCGACCGCCGACAACCTGGGTGCCGGTGGCATCTGGCGTGCGGCTTGTGATGCCGTCGTCAACCACCGTCTGAGCGAGGGTTTGGACTTCACCTCCGGCGAGGTCTCCGCGATCCTCCGCACCTTCGACAAGAGCCTCGTGTTCAGCGTCAGCTCCGTGGGTGAGCGTCTGCGGGACGCTTGGGCCTCCGGCGAGTTCCAGTTCGGAACGAACGGTCCCGAGATCGCGATGGACGACTACGGCAACCCCGAGGTGGACGACCACGGGAACCCGATGTACGTCGCGGCGGACGGTTCGGGCATGACCGATGACGTGACCCTGGCGGCGTTGGCTGTCTCGCAGTCCCCGGCAGAGCAGGTGAGCCGCTACACCGAGGGCCTGGGACGCACCCCGGCGGGAACGCTGGTGTTCGTCTACGCTCCCGACTACGGAGCGGGTGAGGCCCACGACTTCGAGGTGGACATCCCCCGTCCGTCCGACTCGGCGGTCATCAACCCGGCGACTGGCGTGCCGGATGTCCCGGTGGCCCACACCTCGACCCGCGACCACACCACCGACGACAGCCGCCGTGCTGCTCAGGTGGCGAAGGCCGCGAGCAATGGTGACCTGACCTGCACCGTGCAGGTGACGGGTCGGATGAACCTCGGTCGGGCGGTTCTGGAGAACTACGCTCTGGCCAGCCGTCAGGGGCTCAAGTCGGACGCTACCATCTTCGTGTGGGTGACGGGCAACACCCTGGTCTGCCGCCTCTCGGACGACCCGGCGAACCCGGCGACGGTCAGCTACAAGGTCTTCCGGGGTCGGACCCTGGTGAACCTGGCTCGCCTGAACCTGGCTCGCCCCGCTGGCACCACGGTGGATGCCGTCATCGACGCGGACGGGATCACCCTGACCGTGTAAGGACTCCTGCTGAGTCTCGCTGGCTGCTTCCTGCCTCGCAGGTGGTGAGACTCAGCTTCCAGTCTAACAAGCGGGCAGGCTCTCTCGGGGGCCTGCCCGCTTCGCTACTTGGAGATCCTGATGGCAACCCATGAACTCGGTCAGCACCCGGACTCCAAGACACCCAACATCAAGTGTCTGATCTGCGGGATGGTGAGCTACCACCCTAAGGACATTGAGCATCGGTACTGTGGTCACTGTCACCGTTTCCACCCGATCCTTGACTCCAAACGGGACAAGGATCGGGACGCCAAGCTGGACCTTCTTCGATGTCTTCTCCCCTGACCTGCCTGCTCATCAGCGACACCCACGGTGAGTTTGACCGTGACGGTGGGATCAGGATGGCTGAGAGCCTGCCTCACGAGGGCGTGGACGTGCTCTTGGCGGCTGGGGATATCTGTACCCTCGACAACGTCCACGACGTGGCCAGCGTCCTCTGTGACCGTTTCCCGAGGGTTCTGTGGACCTGTGGCAACCACGAGTTCTACAAGGCAGGCAGGCTGGCTGTGGAGAAGCAGTTCCAGGAGTTGGAAGGATGGTCCAACTTCTCCTGGATGAAGCACCGAGTCGTGACCATCGATCAGGTCGTGTTTGCCGGGACCACTTCCTGGTGGGGCCCACACCCGGAGAACCCCACTCAGGACGACATTGACTTCATCAGCAAAGCCCAGCTTGCTTCCTTGATCGATGCGATGGCTCGTGAGCGGTGGGATGGTCGAGGCGACAAGACCACGAACCTTGGCAGGATCAAGGCCCAGACGAGTCGTGCCTTGAAGAAGCGGCAGGAGCAGATCCGGTCCCGAGCGATCAACGACTTCTTCTACATCCCCGGCATCCTCGACTGGGTGTATGAGGAGTGGGAGAAGGATCTCTCCTTCCTTCGGCATTGGGCTCCCCAGGCTGACGTGGTGGTGACCCACCTGGCTCCGTCGCTTGAGAGCAGCCTGATGAAATACAGGACGAGCCCCCTCACCAGATACTACTGGAACGACCTGGAGGAGCTTGTAGAGACTTGCGGGGCTTCCTACTGGTGTCATGGACACATGCACAACCCGAGCGACTACAGGCTCGGCAGGACGAGGGTTCTCTGCGAGCCGCGTGGCTACCCGCATGAGCATCAGGGTCGGGAGTACGGGGGGTTTCTGTTCGAGGTGAGCCCTCGAACAGACCGCTTTCCGAGGCCCGGTCGTAGCCCTATCTGGCAGGAAAGACATGGATCAGAGTGACGATCTCCTCAAGGCTTTCATGCGGGACATGGGACGCCACAAGCTGCTCACCCGTGAGCAGGAACAGGTTCTTGCCCAGACGATCCGAGACAGCAAAGATGAGGTCGCCGCTCAGGCTGCTCGGGTCCAAATGGTCAACTCCAACTTGAGGCTGGTGGTTTCGATTGCCCGTAAGGAGAGTCGCTACTTCCCGAGCACTCCCTTGATCGATCTCATTCAGGAAGGGGTCATTGGGTTGATGAAAGCCGTGGAGAAGTTTGACCCTGACCGGGGGTTCAAGTTCTCGACCTACAGCTCCTGGTGGATTCGTCAGGGCATCCACAGGTCAGGCCAACTCGACAACTTGGTCCACGTTCCCATCTACCAGCAGGAGAACTGCTTCAGGCTCTACCAGATGGAGAAGTCGCTGGCCCGGAAGGGCAAGGAGCCTACGGACGCTGAGCTGGAAGCTGAACTCCGTTGGAAGCCAGGCACCGTAGCCAAGGTCCGGTCCTACCTGCGGAACACGGTCTCAATGGAGCAACCACTTGGAGAGGGGAGTGATTCCACCCTCAAGGACGTGCTGGAGGATCACGACGTGGTGCTGCCAGAGACGAATCTCCTGGAGGACAACCTCTCTCAGTTCCTGGCGAGCGTGTTCGAGGAAATCCTGGACGACAGAGAACGAGAAATCCTGGTGAAGCGGTATGGGCTGGACGGCGATGGTGAATGCAGCTTGGGGGTCATAGGAGACATGCTCGACATTCAAGTGACTCGCGAGAGGGTTCGCCAGATCCAGGCAAAGGCAGAGAAGAAGCTGAGGTTGAGGATGTTGAAGTTCGATGTCCTCTGAGAGCCGGATGGCTCGACGAGCCGACCGCATCCGGGAGGAGATCCCCATCCTTCAGGTGCTCGAAGAGTATGGCTACCCTGTTCACCCTGGGGGTGGAGATCGGGAACAGCAGTTCGCCTGCGACCTGCACGGTGACGGGAGGGACGGCAAGCCCTCGGCACGGGTCTACCCCATGTCGGACTCGTTTTACTGCTTCGCCTGTGGCATCTCCAGGGACGCCATTCGGTTGACCAGGGAGAAGGAGGGGATCGGTTTCTGGGAGGCTTGCAGACGCCTGGAGAAGCGGTACAACCTGCCTACCCTGCCTTGGGATGACGAGGACGAAGCTGATCGGGAAGACATCGCGGCGGAGGTTCAAGCGAGCTTCAAGAGCTACCGGACCTTCGAGGAGGAGAGTAAGCGTCTGACGACCTTCCTGGACAGCTTGACTCGGGATCGCGACCTGCCTTTGGCACGTCTACTCGCCGCTTGGGAAGCTCTCGACCGTATTGTCTACTTGCATAGCAAGGACCAGATGCCTGAGAACGCCGCCAAAGAAACGCTGCTCCAGCTACGGCACCGGCTCTTGGAACGCCTGAAGGAGACCAACGATGGATGACATGTCGATCCAGTTCCGTGACAGCTCCGTGGTCGTCAACTCGGAGCCTAAAGTGGTCTCATTGGGTCACGTCAAGTACGTCATCGGGGACCAGGTCGTCGGGTCAGTCGATGCCACCTTCGATCTGACCAACCTCCCGCCCGAGCTGCACTCAAGTTTCCTGGCTCACATCCAACGGGTTCGGGTGAGCATCGGCGGAGTGGCTCACCTCTACTGGCCCGACAAGTACATGGATCCGGTGACTGCCCGTTACCGAGAGAGGCTACGGGAATCCGAGGCAAGGGCTGCTCTCCCCTGGTGGCGAAGGTGGTTCTCGTGAGGGTGGTTCACGTCTGTCGGAAGCCGTTGTCCGAGGGGACGGTGGCCAAGAACACCCTGAAGCACGGCACAGGTGCTCTGAACCTTGGCGGTTCCAGAATCGAGTTCGAGGACGGTCTGAATATGGGTGCCCAGCAGCGGCAGCAAGCCTCTGGTGGTCAGACTGCGGTGGGTGGGGCCTTTGGAGCGGAAAGCCTCGTCGGGCAGGTCATCCCCACCTACAAGCCAGGAGGTCGTTGGCCTGCGAACATGGTCTTGCAGCATCTCCCTGGATGCCAGCAGGTCGGGTCCAGGACGGAGCCTGGTGTGGTCATCAACCGATGGGACGATGGGATGAAGCCCTTCGGTGATGGTGCGGGTTCTCCCTTCACCAGCTCACAGGGGAGGTCACAGGAGGTCCCTGACTGGGTCTGTCAGCCTGGTTGTCCGGTGGCTGAGCTGGACAAGGACACGGGGAACTTGCCTACACAGAAGAGTAGGGCTCGGCCTCAGGAATCCAACAAGAAGGACGACACCCTCTTCGGCTCCTGGAAGGGTCGAAGCACCGAGTACCTGGGAGGGGCCTCCCGCTTCTTCAAGCAGGTCGGAGGTTCCTCTGAGTAGCTTCCGAGAGGTCAACATCAAGAGCAAGGAGCAGGGTGAGATCAAGCTCCTGGTTTCGATCCCCACGGAGGACGACCCGTGGGGAGCCTGTGGTCTGCTCCGAGGCACGGAGTGGGAACCTCTCATCCAGGTCGTGAGTGGTGAGGCTCTGAGTCATGCCCTTCATGGCTGGTCCCTCCCACTGGTGAGGGAGCTTGGGATCGCTGGGAGGCATCGGGGCAAGAGGATCTCGGAACAGGCTGGTCGATGTGCTCTCTACGAGAACTGCGTATCTGCTGGCGAGCACTGCCGTCCTGGGGAGCCCAAGCTCCCTGCTTGCTACGAGGCTCCTAAAGTGACCTTTGAGGCATCCCAGGTGGCATCCCAGGTGGCCCTTGCATGGAGATCAAACCGGCTGGTAGTCGTGGTTGAGGGAGACGAGCACGTCCTGAGTTGAGGGGTGGGCCAATGAGTCACCCTCCGGTTGTATAGGTGAGTAGGAGGGCCCTACATGGCCGACTTTTTCGATGTGGCGGAGGAACAGAAAGAGACCCTTCATGGTCCTCAGGCTGAGATGCCTGCGTGGATGGCTTCGTGCCATCTTGAGCTGGTCACAGAGGAGACTCTGGACGCCATCATTGACATCCACATCGCTGCGGGTCGCTACGCCTTGGACCTGGAGACCACGGGGTTGGACTCACGGGTAATCAAAGGGGCTACTGTGGACAGGATCGTCGGGTTCTGCCTGAGCCCAGATGGCATCCGGGGCTACTACATCCCCATCCGGCACCAGGAGGGTGCCCAACACAACCTGCGTGTCACCACGGTCTACGCTGCCATCCGACGCCTGGTGGCGTCTCCTTCGGTCGCCATCTTCCACAACGCCAAGTTCGACCACGCCTTCCTTCATCACAACGGGGGTGAGCCGATGGGAGTGTGGGATGACCCACACTCCTTCGAGTGTACGTTGATCCTGGCTTATCTGGAGAACAGCAAGCGGCCTCGGATCGGTCTGAAGTACATGGCGGAGAAGGTGTTGGCCCGGAAGATGGTCGAACTGGATGAGCTGTTCGACCGGGAGTACAAGGGGCCCAAGGACTTCTCTTTGCTGTCTCCGGTCGGGAAGGGTGTGCTTTGGTACACCTGCGGTGATGCTCTCTGCACGTACCTGCTGTTTGACTATCTTCACCCGAGGGTGATCACTCCTGAGGGAGGTCACGGCAAGGGTCAGGGTGCGGTTTACGGCATTGAGAAGATGTGCGTTCCGGCGAACCGCTGGATGGAGAGGTCTCGCATCAAGATCGACCCGGAGAAGGTCGAGGAGTTGATCAAGCTCGGTCAGGCTGAGGAATGGGCTGCTGTCCTCTCGGTGATCGAGGGAGCAGGTGAGATCCTGGGTCGAGACGTGACCCCAGGGTGGGTTCAGATCCTCAAGGGGAAGCTGCCGCCAGACAAGAGGAGCTTCCTCAAAGCCTACGACCCTAACGACCTCAACGTGTGGTTCATGGATCGGGTTCAAGAAGCTCGTCAGGAGGCAGACCGTCTCAATCTCGATCCGATGGAGACCGGCCCCAACCGGAAGGCTCGCTTGGCGACGGTTCAGAAGACCGTTCCCAAGCTCGTCTGGGTCAAGGGTGAGGAGCGGATGGAGATCGTGGACTTCCCCGTCGTCTATGACCCCATGAAGCCAGCGACGTTGGGGTTGATGTTCCGCGAGATGGGGGTTCAGGGGCTCCGAGCTACCGAGAAGTCGGGTCAGGTCAAGACCGCCAAGGACGAACTCGACCGTGTGATCGAGGAAGCTGGTGAGCAGTTCCCATTCATGGGATTGGTCAAGAGGTTCCGAGAGACCCACAAGGCACTCTCTACCTACCTCATTCCCATGTATGAGGACCGATACAAGGGCAAGGAGGGGGGTGACGACACTATCAGGGTCAACTTCAACCCCACTAAGGTCGATACTGGACGTTTCTCAACTCCAGGTCAGAAGGCTCTGGGTGATGGTGGATTGCACGGCGGCACCCGACTGAACCTCCACGGGTTGCCTGCGACCTACGACCCGAACCGACCGGAGTGCATGACCCGCATCCGTGAGTGTGTGGTGAGTCGCACCCACGAGGACGGGACCAAAATGATTCTGGTTGCGATTGACTACAGCGGTCAGGAGTTGCGGATCGCGACGAACTTGACCCGTGAGCCCAAGTGGATCACGGAGTTCTTCCGGTGTAGTTCCTGCGATCACTCCTTTGACCGAGGTGACGGCAAGTCCATGCCGAAGCCTCCGCCGCCGTTCTGCCCTCGGTGTGGATCGGACAAGATCGGTGACCTTCACACCCTGACGGCTCAGAGCATCTTCGGGGAGGACGTGATGAAGGGGCCGGATGGCAAGCAGAAGCGTCAGCAAAGCAAAGGGGTGAACTTCGCGGTCGTCTACGGTGGTGGTCCTCAGGCTGTTCAGGCTGCTTGTGGAGTCTCCAAGGAGGAGGGAGCCCGGATCAAGCAGAAGTACGATCAGACCTACAAGGTGCTCGCTGGGGCTCAGAAGGTCCAGGTCAACTTTGCCAAGAAGAACGGCTACGCCATCACGGCTTTCGGTCGTCGCTGTCCGCTGCCCGACCTCCATCTTCCGCGTCGTGACCCGGAGACAGGCCGACCGAACTTCATGTTCATCAGCAAGGCCCAACGGAACGCAGTGAACCACCCCGTTCAGGGTTCTGGGGGTGACATCGGAAAGCTCGCGATGGCCCTGGTCTACAAGACCAGCAAGAAGCACGGCTGGCTCCAGCGTGGGCTCATCCACATGCCGATCACCATTCACGATGAGTTGGTCTTCGAGATTCACCCGAGCATCATCGAGGAGGCTCTTCCTATTCTGGTTCAGAACATGGCTTGGGAGACCGTGAAGATGCTTCCGTGGGTTGTGCCGCTGACCGTCGATGTCGAGGCTGGCTACAACTGGACGGTGCCGTGGAACATCACCGAGATGGAGCATGGCAAGAAGCCCTGGGCTGAGGAGCTGAAGGGGATGTTCCCAAAGGCTGTGTCCGGGAAGGCAGCAGAGCCGACGCAGTTTGAGGAGATGGGTCTGCCGGAGGACCCTGGTCCCGAGAGTCTGGAGCGTGGAGCCAGACACGAACTGATCATCCCCAGTGCCAAGCTCAAGGTTCGGCTGGCCTACGAGTTGGCGGAGGTCATCTCCGCATGTCGTGGTCGCGGCACCCACCCCCTCACTGTCAAGACGGAAGATGGGGTGGTGTTGTTTGGCGGCAACATCAACGTGGCACCTTTGGAGTTCCAGGAAGCGGTTGCAAAGCTCGGGCTGACTTGATGAGCCAGACACTGGAAGCCAGACTCGCCAGGTTGGAGCTGGTGCTCGGGATCGACCCCAAGTCGTCTTGTCAGGGTGACCCTGACGAGTGTGCTTTCATCTGCACATCGGAGTCCTGTCCAGCCCAACAGAGTTCCGTACACCAACTTGAGCAATCCACGTCTGACCTCAGCAGAGAGCTTCGAGTCCTTCAATACACGGTCGAGATTCTGGGCAAGGAGCTGTTTGGCAAGGAGTTGAACGCAGTTCGGGCTCAGGCTTCCTTGATGACACACCAGCACGAATTGAAAGACCAACGCATCCCGTTGGTGCAAGCCCTCACCAGCTTGTCGGGGACGAACGAGGTTCTCCAGGAGGGTGCCCGAGAAGCCCTGCTCTCCATAGAGGAGGAGATCCTCCGGGTACAAGTGGCTCTGGAGGATCTCAAATGAAGCCAATCCGCATCAAGGGTCAGGACTGGGAGTGTCTGCTGGCTGAGAAATGGCCCCCAGATCCTGACGGTGAAGCCTCTGAGGCTGCGTTCACGAGCTTCAAGGTCTGGAAGACCGTCTGCGGTCAAACGAGGATGGGCCACCGGGCTTGTGTTTTTTGCCCCAACCTGATCGTGGATGGTGAGCAGCAGACCCCGACTCGTCAACTGGCGAAACCATGAGCGGTGACTTCTACAAGGAGTGCTACGACGGGGTGGCTCAGCAGAAGATGTCCCCTGAGGACTTCACCAACTCCTTCTGTCGGGTCTGTCGGAACCAGAACTGCAAGAGATCAGGCCAGGGTCGGACCTCCTGGCTCCGTCGTGTTCTGACCCAGCAGGAGAGGCTCATTGACAACCCGAAGTTCGCAGATCCCAACGACCCAAAGTATGCCGACATCCGTGACCAGGACTTCAAGGACATGCTCCGAGAGGCCCTGAGGCTGGAGATTGCAGATCAGAAGGGTGACTGGGAACCCGTGACGGCACAGGACGTGGAGTCCTACATCCTGGGTGGTGGCGGTGTCTCTGCGAAAGTTGAACCACCACCCCCGCCTCCTCCAGTCGAGGAGGAAGATGAAGTGGATCCCAACGAGCCCATCATCGAGTGGGAGGTTCGTATTCCCGGCTCGAAGGGCGGCACCTACCAGGTCACGTTGGGTGGGATGCCGGGTCAACCACCGACCTGGCGATGCGTCTGCAAGAACTTCCAGTACGGCGGCGGTGACCCCTGCCCGCATATCAAGAAGGCCAGTGCGGTCTACGCCAAATCACGCCAGATGAAGCTTGAATCGAAACCACCAGAGCCGAGTCATTTCCAAGCACCCCCAGTTCCCCGCCAGGAGGCCAAGCCTGTAGCTCCAGAACCTGTTGAGATCGCAAGAGATCCCACGCCAGCCAGGTCTGAGATTTTGCAGGGGGAGCCGAGGATTCGGAATCCTGGTCCTCGTCCTACAGCGGGGAACACGAGGGTGCCTTCTGAAGGTTTGATGATTGGTGGTGGACCGGCACCTGAAGTTCCGGTTCAGCCGGTTCACGATCCTTGGTCGGTGCCTAAGAAGACCGAGGTGGTACAGGTGGGTGCTCGCATTCGCATGGGGATGGGGAAGCCTCCCGAGGACAGCAAGAAGTGAAGCCAACGATAGTCAGCCGACCTCTTGGGGACGACCCACCCACAGCCAAGCTCTACTACGGACAGGACGTTCGTAAGACACTACGGGAGCTTCCAGAGGCTTCAGTTCACATGGTGGCGACGAGCCCGCCTTACTGGGGGCTCCGGGACTACGGTGGGGAAGTCCCCATCTGGGGTGGTGACCTGGCCTGTGGGCACGAATGGGGGGAGGTAGGGCCTGCTCATCATCCAGGTCAGGTCGAGCAGTCCAAGTGGAAGGGTGCTGAAGCCGCTGGAAAGGGTCAGACGGCTGGGAGCGGGCAGTTCTGTCAGCACTGCTCAGCCTGGCAGGGTGCTCTGGGGTTGGAGCCCACACCAGCCATGTTCGTCGAGCACATCGTCGAGGTCTTCAACGAGGTCAAGCGGGTGCTACGACCGGACGGGGTCGCCTTCGTCAACTTTGGGGACAGCTATGTGGGCACGAGTGGATCAGGGTCTCGGGTGGACCAGACCAACACGGGTATCACCCAAGACGCCCTGGGGTCCCGTCGTCCCAAAGGCATGATTCCTGGAAAGGACAACCCCCTCAAGCCGAAGGACATGGTGGGCATCCCCTGGCGAGTGGCCTTCGGACTCCAGGAGGCAGGCTGGTACTTGAGGTCGGACATCATCTGGCACAAGAAGTCCTGTATGCCCGAGAGCGTCCGGGACCGGCCCACGAAATCCCACGAGTACGTCTTCATGTTCGCTCACCCCGACAGTGGGGGCCGGTACTTCTACGACATGGATGCCGTCAAGGAGCCGGTGGCGGCCTACACCCGGAAGGGTGGCACAACCCCTTCCACGGCTGGAGGCAACACCACGAATGGTATTGGAAGCACCACCCTCCATCAGATGGCAGAGGGTGGGCGAAACAAGAGAACAGTTTGGACGGTCAACCCCAAGCCCTATCCAGGGGCTCACTTCGCGGTGTGGCCCGAGAAGCTCGTTGAGCCCATGGTGCTGGCAGGGACCAGTCAGCATGGCTGCTGCTCCAAGTGCCTGGCACCTTGGACTCGGGGGACGCTCTCGGTAGAAGATGTGGTTGAGAAGCAAGGTGTGAGCACTGGGGGCTATCCAGCCCGTCAGGATGGCGGGGTGCGGACCACTGATCTCTCCGGCAAGGGCGGCAACGTCCTGGCGACCAAGAGAATCGCGGGAGGGTGGGAGCCCACTTGTGAATGTGATGCCGAGGTGCAGCCCTGCACCGTGCTGGATCCCTTCAGCGGATCGGCAACCACAGGTGCTGTGGCCATGAAGCATGGCAGGCACTACGTCGGGACGGACTTGCAGCCCGACTACCTGCCCCTGGCCCAAGCACGCCTGTCTGGTCGTAAGGCACCGAAGCCTGTAGCTGAGCAGATCGATACTGGCGGTATCCTGGACCTGTTTGGAGGTGGCTGATGTTTGAGCCTGAAGTCGCGAAAGCTCTGGAAGACCTGTGCAACAGGCTCGCTGAAGCTCACCCGGATGCCGGAGCTGTTCTCGCCAGGCTCCGGGCTGGGGAGATGGACGAAGCGGAAGCCATGAAGGTGCTCATGGGTCTGGTGGTCGCCAACCCTGGGATGGCAGCCAGCATCACCGAGCTGGGTGAGAAGGCTCTGGCTCCAACCCGTGAGGGTACGGGTCTGACTCTCCACGAGGACATGAGCAACCTGACCGTTCAGGTGGACGACATGGATGTCCCAGTCCTGACCCAGACGGGTCCAGGGCTACCCAACATGAATCCGCTCTACGAAGCCGCCTTGGCTGAGCGACTCCAGTTCGATGAGGACATCCCTGAAGCTCGGACAAGTCCTCTCCTTCCGGGGATGAAGCCAGCGGTGCCAGTGGAGACCAACATTCGGAACATGGCAGCCATCGGTCACATGCTGGAGACAGCTTCCGAGGAAGTCATGATGGAATTGGGTGCGGCTCGTCAGGAGGCAGCCGCCGAGGTGGAAGCTCTGCCTGATGCCAAGCTCATCGGTGCTGGGTTCCACAAGACAGGGGATGCCATCGCGGTCACCTCCGTTTCCGCCGACGAGTACCTGGAGAGGATCAAGGGCAAGGAGCCCGAGGGCTACCGCACGGGTCATCTCCCGGCCCGTAGGAGCGTTTCTACGCCCTCTGGAGGCTTCCTGGCCTCCATGACACCCGAGGACAAGCGGGAAGCCACCTGGAAGGCCCTGAGCACCACACAGGGCCGCAGGACGGCTCTTGGTGGGGTGACTGAGATCATCGCTCAAGGTTTGGCCAGTGAAGGGGTCGAGTTGATCGTGAAGGCAGACCCATCAGGTCGTCTGTCTCCCGAGGAGGAGGTGGTTGCCTATGAGGAATGGACGGTCACCTTGGCTGGACCCAAGGCCACTCAGTCTCAGTTCAGCTTCATCGACAACGCGGCGAAAGCTTTGCTGGCCAAGCTGGTGAAGCTCGACCTGAAGGGGTTGCATCCTTCCGCCAGGTTGGACGTATTGTCCATCAACACGGTGGACGTGAACCAGGTCGGATGGGCGGCACGGATCGTAGTCCGGGCATGAAGCCCCTTGTCATCACAAGACCTCTTGGGGACGATCCTCCAACAGCCAAGCTCTACTACGGACAGGATGTTCGTAAGACCCTACGGGAGCTTTCTGAAGCGTCCGTCCATACGGTCTGCACGTCACCCCCGTACTTTGGGCTTCGAGACTATGGGGCGGGGGAGGATCAGATCGGTCTTGAGGAGACCCCAGAAGCCTTCGTTCAGTCTCTGGTCGAGGTGTTCCGGGAGGTGAAGCGGGTGCTTCGACCGGACGGCACCGTCTGGCTGAACTTGGGGGACAGCTATTCAGGCTTTCACGGCAACAGCAAGGCTCCAGACCAGGAAGCACCTTCAAACAAGAATGGGTACTGGGAGAACATGCGGGCCACCACCGTGGGTGTGGGTGGGCTCAAGCCTAAAGACCTTCTCGGCATCCCCTGGAAGGTCGCTTTTGGGCTTCAAGCAGACGGTTGGTATCTCCGAGCAGCGTGTCCCTGGATCAAGGGCAATTGTATGCCTGAAAGCGTTCAGGACCGTCCAACAGTCGCCAACGAGTACGTCTTCCTGTTGGCTCACCCTGAATCGAAGGGTCGCTACCACTACGACTTGGATGCAGTTCGGGTTCCACACAAGGAGCAGTTCGTTCAAGCTCGGAAGGGGCATGACCCAACCCGACCTGACCAAGCTCGGTCTGACCGTCGTGGCGACATGGCTCTCCGGTACGACGGCGTGGTGATGGGGAATCCCAAGGGAAGGAACCGTCGAACGACGGACTGGTGGATGGAATCCTTGGAGATCGCTGAGTCAGAGCTACGACAGGTTCGCTTGGAGAAGCGACTCCTCCACTCTCCAGACGGCACGCCTCTCGCCTTCAGGGTCAACCCCAAACCCTACAAGGGGGCTCACTTCGCGGTGTGGCCTCCGGCTTTGGTAGAGCCGATGGTGTTGGCCGCTTGTCCACGAGGGGGGGTCGTTCTGGATCCCTTCAGCGGTAGTGGCACAACGGGGCTGGTCGCTCTGAAGCACGACCGGAACTACATCGGAATCGATCTCAATGAGGACTACTTGGAGCTTGCTGAGAAACGCCTTCGAGGCCGTAAAGCTCCCAAGGCCGAGACCCTCCCTGATGGAATCCTGGACCTACTCTGAAAGCTCTTTGGTACAGGTGAGGGGTGGTACGCAACCTACTGACCGTATTGTCCCCATGACCCTGTGGACCTTCCAGTTCCGAGGCGGTGAGCCCTTCACCTTCCAGGTGCCGTGGAACCCCCTCATCGAGCACAAGGGCTCCATGTCTGTTGCTCACATCCTGTGCTCTCAGGCCACCAAGGACACCATCGCTCAGTTTGCTCAGGATCACGAGGTCATCGTCGGGTTCTGGTCTGAAGGTCAGACGAAGGAGCAGGAGGCTGAGCGGGTCGCCATGCTTGGTGACCCGGAAGCGGTGTACCTGACGGCGAAGTGCCCCGAGTGCTTCTGGTTCGACCCCCGGCTGACCGACAACAACTTCTGTGGCGTCGAGGGCTGGGACCGTGGATTCCAGATGGCTGGTTGTCAGGTCCATGAGCGGGCTGTCCACGACCTGTTCGATTGCCCTGCTGCCAGGTGGAACAAGTCATGAGGGTGGTTCACGTCTGTCGGAAGCCGTTGTCCGAGGGGACGGTGGCGAAGAACACCCTGAAGCATGGCTGTGGGGCCTTGAACATCGACGCCACCAGGATCTTGTCCGGGGCTCAACCGTCAGCAACCAAGGCTCCTGGTTGGGACTCCTACAACAAGACCAACGCTGAGGAGGGTTACCGACCGGCTGACTATGCCCAGGGGGATGCCATGTACATCCCGAGCACCGAGGGTCGTTGGCCTGCCAACCTGGTCCTTCAACATCTGCCGGGTTGCTTGTGCCAAGGGGTGAAACAGGTCAAACCGTCCAATGGTAGTGGGGTAGCTGGGGCAGGCTCGCCAGGGTTCCAGTCGGTCTATGTGGGTGGGGTCAAAAAAGCCGAGGGTTTCGGTGGTTCCCACGTCTCCGCTGATGGCAAAGAGACCGTCGCTGACTGGGTCTGCGAGCCAGGTTGTCCGGTGGCTGAACTGGATGAGCAGAGCGGGGTGTCCAACTCTGCTGTGCGGCAGGGTGGGGAGGGTATCCACCTTGACCCAACCCGAGAGAGTTGGAGATTCAAGCGTGCCCAAGGTGGGTTTACGGACTCTGGAGGGGCCTCTCGTTTCTTCAAGCAGGTCGGCGGAGACAAGACATGAATCCAGACAAGTACCTGCTCGGTGATGCCACCACTCTGCTCAAGAGCCTACCGAGCCGGTCTGTTGAACTCATCATCACAGATCCGGCCTACTCCAGCTTGGAGAAGTGGCGTGCGATGGGTACGACGACCAGGCTGAAGCAGAGCACGCAGTCCAGCAACGACTGGTTCCCTGTGGTGCCGAACAGCTACTTCAAGCCCTTCTTCAAGGAGTGTTACCGCGTCCTCCGAGACCCGGCTCACCTCTACGTCATGTGCGACGATGAGACGGCCTACGCCATCCGAGAGGACATCGAGGAAGCTGGGTTCGAGTACCGGAAGAAGATCATCTGGCGGAAGGTAGGCAAGAAGGAGCGAGTCAACTGCCCCCACTGTGGTCGAGAGGCGACGACCAAGCGGCGAGCTGGTCAGCCAGGCATGGGCTACCCCTACCGCAGCTCCTACGAGGTCATTCTGCTGGCTCAGAAGGGTGCGAGGCCCGCTCCTACCAACCGAAGTGTCCGGGACTTCATCGACGTGAAGGACTGGCCTGACGAGGCATCCTGGCAGCCTGACTGGGTTGACCTCCTGGACGACGTTCACGAGTGCGGGAGGATCAAGCCGAGCAAGCACGGGGACGAGGTTTACCCGACCCAGAAGCCGCTCAGCATCCTCAAAACCTTGATCGGTCAGTCCAGTGAACCGGGTGACCGAGTTCTGGACCCCTTTGCGGGCTCAGGAGCCACCCTGGTAGCCGCAGCACAGGAGGGGCGGGACTACTTGGGGTTCGACGTGTTGGACAAGGCCAGGGACTTCTGTGCGGCTCGTGAGGAGTGGTACGGGCTGGGGGAGGCCAAAAGACCGGATGCTGTCGTAGAAGGACGAGTCGAGTCCGACATCTTTGGGCTCTTCGGAGGGTGAAGTCTATGTACCTCGTCAAGAGCTACCAGGGTCGGGAGTGGATCTCCGGTGTGTTCACCGACCTCAAAGAGGTGATGGAGTACCAGGCTCGTGTGATCGTTCAAGGTCACGATGTTGGATGCGTCATGGAGGAGTTGGATCTCCCCTTCCCGCTGTTCATCGTTGAACAGGAGGTCTACCACGTCGAGGATCAGGAGCCCGAGCGTACCTTTCGCTTCATGCAGGCTCTCGACTTGGCGATGCTCATGACTTCGGACGGTTGCACGGCTGAGCCGGTCCCGTCACCCTGCACAATCTACAAGATCAACGGACCCTGGCAGCCTCCGCACGACCAGGCTGGGCTCGACTACATGGGCGGCATGGACCACATGCACCTGACCGAGAACAACCTGGAAGACGTGGCGGGTTGGGTCGCTCAGTGAAGTTCTACCTGGCAGCGACGATCTACCGCTGGCGTGAGCACAACATCGTCCGCGACATCCTGGTGGCTGCTGGTCACGAGCTGACCTATGACTGGACCCTCCACGGGGACAACGGAAGCCTTCGAGGGGCTCCTCCCAAGGTGTGGCAGGAGGCTGCGGTTCGAGAGGCTCAGGCGGTAGCCGAGGCGGAGTTCTTCGTCGGGTTGTTGCCCGGTGGCCTGGGGACCAATGCCGAGGTGGGGATGTCCGCCATCCGGGGCATTCAGACCTACCTGCACGCCACCGATTTAGACTTGTTCGACCCCTCCGTGGATGGGAAGACGACGACCTTCTACTGGCATCCCGCAGCCCAACGCTTCTACGGCATGAACCTGGACACCTTCGCTCATCAGGTGGTGGAAGACCTCAAGAGGCTGGGTGATCCCGCTGGGTTTTACTTGGGCTATCCGATCCCCCTGATCCTCCGGCATCTGGATGCCTTAGAGTCCTGTGAGGACTGTCCGGTGGGTGGTCAAGATGGCTCTGGTCCGGTCTGCCCCCGAGCCTCACTGTGCGATTGGGAATGCGGGGTTCAGGTCTCCGTCATGCAGGACGGGGATTAGGTCTTCCGACTCAGGGTGGACTGGAGGTCTGGGTGCTGTGAGCCCACCGTCTCCCACTCTCCGAAGCGGCCATCGAGGGCCTCCATCCGCAGACCGAAGTTGTTGCCCGGCCCCAACTGGTTGTCCAACCAGCCGATGCAGACCTCTTCCTCACCGACCTCCGACTCGTGGCAGGCCATCTTTGGGCCAGCTTGCATCGAGCTTGGGCCCGAACGGATGGTCCGTGACAGCCGTGCGTGCTGCTCTCGGGTGTAGCCGTTGGGGATGGTGTCAGGGTCCGTGGAGACCTTCCACGGGCACTTTGAGCACTGGATTCGCTTCTTCATCGCAGGCTGTCCACCAGATCGTCCATGAGGGCGAAGACAGGATCCTCCTGCACGGGGACTTCCTGACCGCCACGGAGGACCGAGAGGCGACCCTGCACCGTAGCGAGGCGACCCTTGAGGGTTTCGTGCCAGTCGAGGATGTCATTGGCAAGCTCGACCCCAACGACCTCGGAGTTGTCAGGGATCACGTCCACGCTGTGGTGGATGAAGGGCCGAGCCTTGCGGTCGTTGTGGTCGCAGGCCACGAAGCAACCTTCCCGCAGGTTGAACTTGTGCCAGGCCATGACCGGGATGCCATCATCGAGGATCTCGTGACCCACGAACCAGCACACGAAGTGCATCCGGCTGAGGGGATCACTGAGGTCGTAGCCGTTGGCGACACCCTTGGGGTCCAGAGAGCCCGTGGCCGAGTCGAGAACGCGGCTCGTCAAGAGGCGGAGTACCAGTTCGCGAACCGTGGGGTCATCGACCAGCCGACGAAGACTCTCTGCGGCCTCGTCATAAGACTTCTGGATGCGTACAAGCTTGTGGGCGACGATGGCGTTCATGTTGTGTCATACGACCTAACGTAGAAAGTTACCTGCTCATGGAGATCAGGGCTGTGGGTATAGCAGCAGGTGTCGCTACCTGATTGCAAGGTCTGCAAGGACAACGGCTACTACCAGGACTACGCTGGTGGCCAAGTCTTCCGAGCGAAGTGCGACTGCATTGCAGGGCTACGAGTTCGATGGGTTGAGTACGAGGCTGTGAAGGACCTGACGAACCCGTGGACGGGACAGCCCTTGGCTAAACCACCCCCTCCGCTGCCAGAAGACGAGTGACCTCCTTGGCAGGGATCACGCGGAAGCCTGTAGCCAAGGATCACCGTCCTTGAGCCACGCCAGTTCCCGCTTGTGGGCATCGGACCCCTTGTCGTAGCCAGCAGCCACGACGATGTCGCTGTTGATGCGGACCCAGGCCCTGGCCAAAGTGGTGCTCTCGTCCTTGCGGTCTTCGAGACAACGGAAGCAGATCCGCTGGCGACCGTGCTGGTGGTAGGTCGTGATGAGCGAGCAGCCGTGAGCTGAGCACACAGCCTCCCCACAGGAGAAGCAGGTGGCTCGTGCGGCGACGAGCGGCGTGATGTTGGCGGGGCTTGTGCAGTGCTGGTTGACGACGCAGCAGGTATCGACCTGTCGCTTCATCCGGCTCTCGATGAGGGCTCTGGCATCCATGGGGAGCATCACGCCTCCTCGTCGGCCACCTGGGCCTCCAGTTCGGGGTAGTGAACCGTCCAGGTCCGCAGGTCCCGACCGACCATGGCACTTGCCAGGGTGTCCCAATAGGCGGGGGCACGCGGGCCGATCTCGGGCTTGCAGGCGGAACACACACACGACCCGAGGCAGGTGGCATCACACGGAAGCCACCGCTCGCGGGGGAGCCTGCGGAACTGCGTGTCCCCTCGCGTCTCATTGGCAGGGCCTTGCAGCAACTCCCTCAGCCGGGGAGTGTCAAAGCGGGTGCCGTTCACGAGGTGGGGCTTGGGGTCGAGCATCATGTCTCCGTCTCCTTGTGCCTTGTATACGACCAGGGAGGGGAAGTTACCCTCAGAGGGTTGACCTTTTCACGCCGCGAGAGAAATGAGTCCGGTCTGCTGAGCGACGGCTTCGATGATCGCGGTGGCTACGGGCGGACACCATGCGTTGCCGAAGCCTCTCATCTGCTCGCGACGGGTTCCGACCCGCTTGTAGTCGGCACGGAAGCCCATGATGAGCTGGGCCTCGTGGGGCTGCATCATCCGCATCCGGTCGCCGTCCACGATGGCCCACACGTCCTGGCTGACGATGGTTCCGCAGGGGCGGTCGAGGCTACGTCCGGTGAGGCCAGAGCCTGAGCCGTAGTAGGGGATCAGGAAGCGGTCGGTCTTGAGGTCGGCCCGACCCTGAGCAATCTGGTTGAGAACCTTCTCCGAGCGACCTGGCTTGTGGACGGGGGACCACCGCTTGTAGTCCCAGTCGATGAAGCTACGGACGCCGACGGGATCGGTCTTCCAGGGGTTCAGGTCGAGGGACACCGGGTTCTTGGTCTGCGTAGCGACGATGAAGACGCGGACGCGGTGCTGGGGGACGCCGAAGTCGGCTGCATCCAGGGTCTCGAAGCTGAGGCTGTAGCCGAGAGCCTTCATAGCGGCGACCCAAGCGGGCCAGAGCACCCAGTTCATCACCTCGGGCACGTTCTCGACCACCCAGACCTTCTCACGCCAGATTTCGGCACAGGTCACGACGTTCCACATCGAGGCACGGAGGTGATCGTGGTGGGGCTTGTCCTTGCCGCGAGCCCGCGTGAAGCCCTTGCAGGAGGGGCCAGCGAGTCCGACAGTGTGGTCCCGCCACTTGGTGAAGTCAGCCAGGTGGAGATCCTGGCACTCGACCGTGTGGTCAGGGGTTGTGTTCGCCCGGAGAGCCTTGACCGCGATGGGAGCATGGTTGGCCGAATGGACCACCTTGAGGCCAGCAGCCTTGGCTGCCTCGTAGGCTCCGCCGAATCCAGAGTAGAGGTCGATGGCGGTGTCAAGCATGTTCTATCCTCCGTACACCTTGTATACGACCCTGCCTCGAAAGTTACCTCAATAACTTTGAGGTAACACAACGAGAAGACGCCAGGCCATCAGCCTGGCGTCTCTCTGCGGTGGCGGATTCATCCCTCGGCCCGTACAACTGTGAACTGAATCAGGGAGCTACGGAAGGGGCTTCCAAGACACATGCAGAGGGGCTTTCAGCGGGTTTGGCTCCAAGGTCCGTACAACTGTGAATTGAATCAGGGAGCTACGGGGGAGCCTTCCAAGCTCTGAAGTGCCCTCTCGTTGGCACACCTTACATACGAGCACCACAGGAAAGTTACCCCATAGATTCCTGGTCTTCCTTGTACTTGTACTGGCGGGGTGCTCCGACCGGGCTTTCCTTGTACCGCTCGTAGGGTCGAACCCAGACCGTTCGGCTGTCCGCCAGATTCCGCCAGTGTCCACGGACCCAGTGTCGGATGCAGGGTCCGTGAGTTGATCCGGTTCCAGAGGCGTACTTCTCCTCGGACTTCTTCCAGAGCCAGGTGATGTGTGCATCCGGGAGGGAAGCCAGCTCACGCTTCTTGTGGCGGGTCTTCTTCTCAGCCTTGGACTGGTTCTTCATCCGACCGTGGATGTCTGCGATCTCCTTCTCCAGATCCAGCCGCTTGTCCTTGATGCTGGTGTCCACGACTCGCTCTGCGTCCTTGATCTGGAGGTAGAGAATCATGTTGAGGACGAGCCGGAGGATACGGACCATCGAGCGGTTGGTTTCCTTGACCTGTTGGGCCTCCAGGTAGTCCAGGCCCATGCCGGGGGATGAGCAGTCATCCCCTTCCTGGAGGATGGCTTCCAGGGCTTGCTCCAGGTTCTTTCCCTTGGAGAAGGCGTCCTTGATGTCGAGCCGGATCCAGACGGAGGCGTCGTCTCCCAAGGTTCGAGAGCCTTCATGTTCGGCTCCCCAGAGGAACAGCACCAGTTCACGGGGCTTCTCCTCAGTCGGGTTTCCTTGGACGTAGACTCCGGTGATGGGGTGGCCTCCAGATTCCGGGACGTGAATCTGCCAGGGGCAGTCCTGGAGGGCGAGGTAGAAGCAGGGGTAGGGGAGGTTGAGCTTCTCCTTCGGGATCGCGTTCAGTTCCGTCTTGGCGAGCATGGTCTGGAAGCAGGGCCCGAGAACGAACACCTGCTGGCCCCAGCGGTCGTAGTCCGACATGACCTGAAGCTGGAGGCTCAGGGTTGCGTCGTAGCGACCATTCAAGGCCACGGAAGCCGTTTCGGACCCGAGTTGACCCTTACGGATGCTCGACAGCATCACGGAGAGGCCCTGATTGATCCCCTGAACGTAGTCGTAATGCAGGACTGGGAAGTCGCTCACGGCTGTGTGTCCTCCGTCTTGATCTGGTAGATGTGCCCCTCCACCCGGACGGGTGAGGTCTTGTTCCGCTCGTAGGGGAGGATCCACATACGGACGGGGCCGCTCTTGGTCGGCTGGTTCTTCCAGTGACCCCGGACCCAATGACGAGCCCGGAGTCCCGTGGAGCTTTCCCGAGTTGTAGTCGTAGGCGTCCGCTCGATCGTTGGAGCAATCCAGACGACGTTGGCCTTGCTCAGAGCCCCACGCTTCCGCTCAAGCCGCTTAGCCATCTTGTTGACCTTGCTCCGGCTCTTCGTGTTCTTCTTGAGCTTGTGGACCTGCTCTTGCAGAGCTTTCAGCTCAGCCTTTTTGGCATCCAGGATGGGGTCAGACCCTGTCTCTGGTGAACTGCTGGCCAGATAGAGGCACATGTTGAGGATGATCCGGGCCACGACCACGGAAGTTGTGACGATGGTTTCCCGACGTTCATCCTCGGGGAGCTTGACGTTGACCTCGATGCCTCGGGGTCCGTAGATGGTTTCCCCGATGTCACGGCTGGGATCCCGGAGCTTCTTCTGAAGGTAGTCTTCAACGTCCCCTGTGACTTCCGTCAGGTCGAGGCTGAACCAGTAGGTGCAGTCATCCCCAGCGGCTCGGGACTTGCTGTTCTCCTGCCCCCACATGTAGAAGACGAACCCATCTTCCACACGCCGCACGAGGACACCGGCAACCGGGTGCCACTGAGTGACTTCACCGCCCCAGACCGGGTGCTTGTTGTCCGGGAGAGCGACGTAGAACTCCGGGTATGGACACTTCACATCCGAGTTCTGGATGCCGGTCAGCCGAGTTCGATTGAACAGGTTCTGGAGCTTGGGTCCAACTACGAAGGTCTGCTGACCGTACTTGCGGTAGCCGAACAGGAGATCGACCCCGTAAGCCGTGCTGGGCTCATTTCGAGCCATGCACTCCCGCTTCGTCCTCTCGAAGAAGACGGGATCTACGTCGCACCGTTCCAGGAGATCCTGGTACATCGGGTGAACACCGATGATGTAGTCGTGGTAGATGAGCGGCTCGGAAGGCATACCAGACCATACGACTATGCTCTGAAAGTTACTGGCAGAAAAGCAGAGAGCCTGACCGGAGTATCCATCCGGCCAGGCTCAAGTGGGTCCGCTCTGCTTTGTCGTCAACAGCAGTCGTCAGTGGGTTCAGGTCTAAGTGTGGACGCTCTACTTGAGCTACAGCTCCATAGGGGTGTGATGGAGGAGCTGGTAGGAAATGAACCTACATCTTCCACAGGGGTTCACTGACTGGAGAGATGACGACACGGATGGGGTGCTGATTTTAGGAGCTACGCACTTGATTTTCAGTGCCTGATTGCCGACCGCTTCCCTCAAGGAAGTGTGTCTACCATTCCACCAACTCCCCGTATGAATGGTGGGGGGTGAAGGACTCGAACCTCCAGGTGGTCAGCTCAGACGATGAGATTGTGGCTCTGGCTCAGCTTTTCGCTCCTGCGAAAGTGTTGAAGGGGTTGTGTGATCCTACCGGGCTCAGCCGGTAGGGGCTCACTCGAAGAGGTATCCGAAGACGGTGGCACCGACCTGGGCCTTCTCGACCTGGGTTCCGTTGGCCTGGGCCATCGCGAACTTCACAGCCCGCAAGACCTTCTCCGTCCGCTTGAGCAGTTCCCGCTTGCGGGGCTCAGGCAAGGCACCGGACATCTTCACCTGGTCCCACCAGCCGATGACCACATCCTCGGTGATCATCTGGGTCTGAGCCGGGTGGTGCTCGGTGGCGTCGTACAGGACGATGGCTCGCTGCACCTTCTTGGTCTTATGGTTGGACTGCTTCTCGGTCTTGAACAAGTCGCTGTTCGGGTCCTTGATCCAGTCCTCGTTCTCATCGAGGGTCGGCATCTTCTCCAGGAAGGTGCGAATGTCGTTGATCCGCTTCTCCAGGAACAGGAGGAAGGGCACGGAGGCGTCCTGCACCAGCACGCGACCATCGACCTCCACGTTGGCCTTGGCCACCGTGTTGCCCTGGTCACAGGTAGCGACGACATCCCACCAGTCCGTCTCCGTCTCCGCGAGACGTTCGAGGATCTGGGGCCCAACCTGGGTCACCTTCTTGGTCTCCGGGGGGTACTGCTCACCCTCGGTGTCCTTGGGACGGTAGTTCTTGGAGAAGCCGCTGTAGGGTGCCGTCTTCTGGCTCTCACGGTGCAGCACCGTGGTCTCGGAAGTGGCCTTCTGGCTGACACCCTTACGGATGCCAACCCACTGGGAAAGGGTCGTGTCAGACATGATCTTGATTCTCGCTTCGCTTGAGGATTAACAGCCTTACGACTGCGTTTCAGTTTCTGGTTGGGTGCAGGGCCATATTTGAACCCCGCCACGAATGATCCTGGCGTCATCGGGAGGCCAGGTGTGTTGTTCGAGTGGCCAGGTGTGGGTCGTGCCACCCTCAGCCAAGATGACGAGCTTGGGTTCAGCCCAAGGGTCAAAGGTCCAGAGGGTGCTGACCTGATGATCGTCATGGCAGCACCCACAGCCGTGGTGGTGCCGCTCCATCTTGGAAGTCATCCCCACGATGAGTCGCGGGGTGTCGTCGCAGATGAGGGTGTCCCCCTGGAGGGCTTCGTAGTCAGGCATTGCACTCGACTTCCTGTCGTTCGGTGTCCGACATGGCCCACCAGAGGTGGTCCGCGACATCGAGGATGTCGTCGTACTCCTGAGTGGAGTCGTCAACCTCCTGGAGCTGGTTGATCAACTTCAGGTACTGAGTGGCCTTCTCAGACATGGTTCTGCCAGGGTGGGACCGGACGGGGGTGGGTCTTCTGCCACTCCCAGACCGTGATCCCGATCTCGTGGTTGGTCTGACCGAAGCCCAGCTTCTGCCACCAGGTCAGCGGCTTCTTGTTGTGGGCCTGTGCTCCCACCTCACGGCGAGCCTGCTCCCAGTTGCGGAGGAGTTGGTGGTACTCGATGGCTTCATCCCGATGGTCTGGGCAGTACGCGATCCTGGGGTGTTGGCCCGACCGTTCCTGCTTCCAGTACCAGTCCTGGGTCACACCCCATGAGCCCCGATGGAGAGGAGGGGTTCCTACCTCTGACCAGGACTCCAGGACATGCTGACAGCCTGTGTGGGAGCAGCCGACCCGCCAACCCCACTGGAGGGTTGGCGGGATCACGCTGCCCTCCGCTGGGCTTCACGGAGCAGACGGCTCTGGGTGAGAGACCGCTTCCACGCCTTGTAGTCAGCTTCCGCTGCTTCCAGCACGGCATCGAGGCGGGCCTTGTACTCCTCGGAGGATTCTCCCTCCCGACCGACCGCGTAGGCACGGCAGTAGGAGGCGATCCCTGACCACTCGGGGAGGTTCGAGGGATCGGAGTGTTCGGACTCCATCTGGGAGAAGGTACGACCCCGCAGGATGCCGTATGCGAGCAGCAGCTCACGGGTCTCGGGGTTCTTGGCACCTTCGAGAGCATTGTGGCGAGCGGGGCCGCTCAGCTCACGGGCTTCTTGACGATCCACACGGGTGTCGTCGGCGTTGTTCTTGATGCTCTCACGGAGCTTGGACAGCTCGTGACGGGTGTAGGGCTTGCTCATGGTTTGATTTCCGGGTGTGCTTCCGCAGATGGGAAGCGGGTTGGGTTCAGAGGAAGGTGTGCTTCTCGAACCCGGCCCGGAGGACCGCGAGCTGTGGGGTGTACCTACGTGTGGTGCGACGTGTGGAGCATGATATTTCCTGTGCTGAGAGTAATACGACCAGCCAGGGGAATGTCAACCTGGTTGTTCAATATTGATGGCCCTCCCACCAGGACTCGAACCTGGGACTCACAGAGCTTTAGAGGCTCCGGCTCTAACCACTGAGCTATGGGAGGGTGTTCGGAGCTTCACCCCCGCTTGTCGTCGCCCCAGTCCTCTTCACGGACCAGGATGCTCAGGCCCCACTTGAGGGCCATGTAGTTGATGACCCACCGGAGGTTCCGCAGCATGGCGAACCTCTCCCGAGCGGTCTCAGGCGGCAGGAGCACGGTGGCCTCGCCATCCGGGCACTTGAGCATGGAGAAAGCGGTCTTGAATCCCTTCTCACCCCAGACCACCTCGACCACAGCTTGCGGAAGGCTCTCGCTGAGGTCGTCTTCGAGGTCCCGAGCAGCCAGAGCCGCCTCAAAGTCCACGAGCCCATCACCTTCGACCAGGTGAGCCATCTCTCGTTGGGCAACCCGAAGTCGAGCCACACCCAGCGAGGTCAACTCCTCCACAGGCTGTCGAGGAGCTTGGACGACCCGCTGAATGATCCTCACCTGGTCCTGGTAGGTGGTTCCACCGGGGGTGGTCTTCTCCACATTCTGAAGGCTCTGGACCCAGGACTCCCTTCCACCAGCAATGACGCCACCGCCCATGCAGATTTCGCAGTGGACGTGTGTGTTGACGGTGATGGGCCCTCCGAAGTCGAGGGCATGTCGGAAGTCCCCAAGGGTGCAGGTGCAGTAGACAGTGGGGATGACTCCGGTGTCCATGCACTTGCGGCAAGCAGACCTGTGAGGCTTGCTGTTGGGGATATAGACCCATCCCTTCTCGTGAAGGCTGTGGGCCTCCACGCCGGTCTCGCAGTCGCAGTAGAGCTGGGTGGTCATGGGGGTACTACCATCCAAAGGTCTTGTTTTGGGGGTTTGTCCGGGACATGCACCTCGTCAATGTCGAGGAAGAGGATGCTCATTCACGCAGACCCACTCACCGAGTCCCTCGACCAAGACCCCACCTTCCGCTGAGCACTCCGCTTGAAGTTCGCGGGCATCCAAAGCGGTGTAGCAAGCCAGAGCCAGGCTGACGACCAGCAGAGCCCACCAGATGATATTCGACCGCTTCATGTCGTACTCCCTTTCTCACCAAGGCATACGACCTGTGAGGTTGAAGTTACTGAACCCCAGCCAGTAAATCGAGGATGGAAATCTGGGCCTCGTCCTCAACTTCTTCCGGGATCAGGTGCGGACAGATCATGTGCATGTAGACCAGGCGGGTCTGCTGGACATCCACGAGAGCGGTGTGGGCTCCATCGGTGGAGAGCTTGAGGAACCCTCGGATGGTGTCGAGGCTGAGCTTCTTCAGTCCCTTGGGGACCAGGTGCTCGTAGGCCAGGGTCACGGTGTCGATCTTGTGGTACGGCAGGCGGATCTTGAGGCCAGCTCGCTCGATTCCTGCGTTGAGGAAGTCGAGGTCGAATCCGACGTTGTGGCCGACGATCATGGCATCAGCCAGCCGGTCACCAATCTCCTCGGCCACATCTTCAAAGAAGGGGGCATCAGCCCAAGCTTCCTTGGTGTAGCCATTGACGGCAAGAGCCTTGGGGTGTGCTGTCTCGATCCGCTGTGGCTTGATCTTGGAACACCACTCAGACTTGATGGCGAGGGTGTTCGGGTCGCACCGGATGATGGCGACCTCAATGACCTCGTTGTGGTTTGCGGAAAGGCCGGTCGTCTCGGTATCGAGGAAGGCCAGGTCACGGGTCGAGATGGGGGTGTACATGGAGCACGCTACCCAAGAGGCATCGGTAGGCATCCTATAGGCTGAGCTTTACAGCAACCCTCCAGGGAGATTCCGACATGACTGCTCGTTCGACCACTTCTGAGTTCCAGCCCAGCCCCCCCTTCGCACGCATCCGTGCCAAGAACCAGGGACAGCCGACTGGTGCCATCAACCTGCACCAGAACACCCCGACTCGGGCGATGAACCCCGGCCCGAACATGTGCTGTGCTCCGACCGGCGGCACCACCACGGGCAAGAGCATCCGTCCCAAGGCCGGTTGATTCTCTTTCCCTGGTCGTAAACCAGGGATGAAGCTCTGGACCATACAGCCTCTCTCTCGCCTCCACGACCTGGAGCGTGAAGGCGTCATCTACGGATGCCAGGAGAAGGGCGAGTTCGCAGCCGACATGCCTCATGCCTACCCTTGGATGGTAGAGCAGATGGCACGTCGGCTGCCGTCGTTCAGTGGCAAGTACCCGGTGTGGGCCTGGGCCCACAAGAGGGATCTCCGGGTCGAACGATCAGGAGCTTTAGCAGGCAACCCAGTTCACGCTGAGCGAAGTTGCCTGGGACGTAGGCTCCAATGCCGCTGGTGATGGGGACGGTCCAACTCAGGTCGGGTTCAGCGGCTCTGTGATCCTGGAAGCCAACACCGGCCACGAGGGCTGTGCCTGCTTCGTCGTCGTACTGGACATCGGTGGCGAGAATCATGAGGGTTCTACGGTGAGATGAGGGCGAGAAGAGGATTCATCGGAAGAGGTTGAAGAAAATGGAGATGGTGGCCAGGCCCCGAATCGAACAGGGGACGCCCTCCTCTTCAGGGAGGCGCTCTACCAACTGAGCTACCTGGCCAATGGTGGGTCGAGCCGGAGTCGAACCGGCGACACGGAGATTTTCAGCCTCCTGCTCTACCAACTGAGCTATCGACCCATGCTGGGGACCAACCGTTGGTCCCCAGAAACGACGAAGCCCCGCTCGAAGGCGGGGCTCATGGGCAGGAGAGGTCTGACGGACGATCAGATCGTCGGCAGCTCACACACCACGGCACCGCCCCAACGGGGCTCGGTAAACAGGTGGTGGTAGGTCAGACGGTTCATGGTCCTCAAAACCTAAAGCCGGGTAGCGATCCCGTCAAGTAGGAAAGACGTTCTTGGCTGCGTTCCAGACACCCCGGCAACTTTGTCGGGTTGGTTGAATGTTGCGTCAAGTAAGCCAGACCTTGAATCGTGGTCGTAATGGGGTGCAGTGCTGGAGCTGTCCAGCCTGATTTTCCATTGGGCGGTGTATGTTTTCCCTTCTCCTCAATAGGCTGTTGGCTCTCGCGAGGTATTCCGAGTGTAGCTTGGGGGTTGCCAACCACCCTGAACGCTAACTCTTCTACCCACCAGAGAAACTTCCAATGAAGGCCCCCTAACTTTCGCCGTCGAGCGGTATTAGAGGAAGGGAGAAGGCGTTCCTGATGGCCAAGCGTAAGACGTTCACCGTACCTCTGGCGAAAGACCTCTCCGAAGGGTTCCTTCAGCTTCCGGTGACTTTGGGGGGCGAGTCCATCTCCTTGGGAGATCGGATTGAGGTGCTCCTCTCCATTCAGGAGGCAGCCAACAAGATGCTCCAGGAGAGCAGCTTGGCAGGCTTCGTCGCCAACCAGGTCATGCGGGACATGAACAAGCGTGGTTCTGCTTCCCTCATCATGTCTTCAGAGGGGGTACTCCATCTTCAGGTGAGCTACGACGAGCCTCGATCCAAGGTGGCTTCCCCGGTTGTTCGCCAGTCGAGGTCCAGTGACCTCCCGACGATGGCTGAGCTGCGGAAGAAGGCTGCTCGGGTCAGTGTGGACATCAGCCACCTGGGTCGTCAGCGGAGAGCCATCCATGAGCTTCTTCAGCAGCACGATGGTTCGGACCTGCTGAACATCCCAGCCCGACCGCTCATCCCTGCTGAGCGAGGGGAGTCTCTGGCCAACATCAAGGAAGCTGAAGACATCGACTCCTTGCTGGAGAGCCTCTCGTAGCGTTTCTCGGTAGCTTTCCTATGTCCCAAGGTGGGGTAAGGAGCTGTCGTGGCTAACTGGTGGATCAAGACCAACGGAACCAATGCCCTCAAGGGCATTGATGACGATGATGACAACCCGCCTCGGCTGACAGCCGAAGAGATTGCGTACAACCTGCGGATGAGCCGTCAGGCACGCATCGACTACAACAAGCTGTACCCGGATCTGTTGGCGGGCGAACAAGCCCGCCTGGACGCCATCATCGCCTGCAATCCTCGGATGACTCAGCTCATCCAGGACTACCAGACTTTCCATGATGCCGTGCAGTCCAACCACAACAAGGCTGGCGTTAGGCTGACCTGGATGAAGTAGGGTGTCTCACCCGAAGGAGATTTGTTATGGCACAGAAGGTTCGTGGAGTCCCCGCAAGTCAAGGGGCTGGCAAGCGACGAGGAGCACCGCCTCCTCGTCCTGGAAAGCTGGGAGCCAAGAAGCGTCCCGGTGAGTTGTCCTCAGTGGCTGCTGCCGCTGCTGCCGCTGCTGTAGACGAAGAAGCCGTCTCCGCTGTGCTCGAAGCGGCTGAAGATCCCGCACCGGACATGAGCTGGAAGAAGGCTGATCTCTTGGAGCACGCTCTCGGAGCGGGTCTTGACGTGAGCGACAGCAACACCAAGGCCCAGATCCTCGCAGCCATCGAAGCCTGATGCTCATGCGGGTGGCGATGTATGCCCCCCACAAGCTCTACGGCTTTGCGGAGTCCGATGAGGGGCGGGTGTTCTTCCACACTCAGGTCTTCCAACCAGGAGAGCCGGGTCCGCCTCCTATTGTGGGTGAGCCTGTCGAGGTCTACCTCGACAACGCAACGTCCCAAGAAGGGAAGTGCCCCCGTGCCCTTCAGGTTCTGCGGCTTGATCGTCCTGAACGTCTACGAGGCTTCGTAGACGACTTCAACCCAGACAAGGGTTGGGGATTCGTCCGGGACGCTAAGGGTCGCTCCTTCTACCTCCATAGGAGTGAAGTGCTTGACGGCAAGCTCCCCCTCAAGGGTCGGCGGGTAGCGTTCTACGAAGGGGCGGCTAAGGGTCGCCCCAGAGCTTGCTACGTCGAGGTAGACCCATGACATCCGACCTGATTGCTCCTCAGCCCGACCCCATCAAGAATGATCTGCCTGCGAGCTGGGACCTGGTCGTAGCCGACTTCGAGGGTGCCTACGGACAGGCTACCTGCGGAGACAAGGTCATCCAGGACATGAGGGGCCGCGACCGCTTCGGTTACGACAAGTACGGGGTCCGCATCCAGCCCAAGAACGGACGAGACAACCTGGTGGATGCCTACCAGGAACTGCTCGACGGCCTGGTGTACTTCCGCTCTGAGCTGTACGACAGCAAGGGTCCAACGGACCCCATCGTCATGGGAGCCTACCGGGATCTGCTCAAGATGGTCCTGCACCTCCGCCAGTCCATCGAGAAGCGGGATCGGTGATGAAGGGCAAGAACGCCTTTGGTGGCGGCAACCAGAACAGCCTCTACACTCCGATGTCGGATGTCGAGCAGGAGGTCATTGACCGGCTCGTCGCTTCAGACGATCTGGAGTTGGAGATCGTGGACTGGGGCTACATCAAGGAGTTGTCGAACGTCACGTTTGGCGACCTGCGGGTCAGCATTCCTTTTCGGCTCAGCTTCAACAAGCCGGAGTTCCCTCAGCCGGTCCACTTCTTCGACCTGCGACTCAAGACCCGCACGGGACTTGTACTCTATCAGGAGAGGATGCCGACCATGTACGGTGGCAAGCCCATCCAGATCTCGGCTGGGGTGGTGCTTGACTTGGTGTGGGACATCGCCATTCAGCAGATGGACCCCAAGTTGGTCAAGGCGTTCAAGCCACATGCGTTTGGCCTGACCTCGGCCAATTTCGACAAGGACACGGGATCTGCAACCCTCCTGGGCAACCGGAAGCTCGACAGCAACAAGAAGCGTCTGCTGCGGGATATGAGGTCAGGAGAGGCTTTCGTCCGAGAGGACGCCAAAGCCAGGATCAAGACGGCTGTGAAGAAGACTCAGGGTAAGTAGGGGAGTTTCCAGGTGCCGGTCGTATAAGGACCATGCAACTGGAGAGCCCCTTGTCCAAGCCTGTCTATGTGGTGGGTGCGGACCACACGTTCGTGACCGGCAACTTCTCCACGAAGTTGGCTGAGCATGGTCTTGAGATGATCGGCCACTACCCTCGGGATCGTTCTCCTGGGGGTCTGCGGTCCATCCCGCTCTCCAGCCAAGCCGTGATCATCGTCCGCAACCCCATTAGCCACAAGCTGGCTGTGAAGGCCACACAGCTTGCTGATGCGGCTGGGGTGCCCGTTGTGGCTGTGCCTCGTCGGTTCAGCAAGGCCCTCCCCATCCTGCGTCTGGCAGGACTGGTCCCCCCACCATCGACAGGTAAAACCTTGAAGACCGCACCCACGGAAACGATCATGTTCGAGGCCCTTCGTGGGCATCTTTCAACTCTCATCCAGTCTGGGAAGCACTCCAGCCGGAGCCAGATGCTGGGGGTTCTGCACAGAGAGTTTGGCCCACAAGCGGACCTGACCAACGCTTTGTGGTCCCGGCTCCAGAAAGAAGCTTCTCGGTTGGAGTCCGATCCGAATGGGGCCACGACCGCTACCTTCAACAAGAACCGGATCGAGAACCTGGCGGATTACGCTGCTCTGGTGATCGAGGACCACCCGGACCACCCTGACCTCGCGGGTGAATTGCGGGGGCTCGTGGGGATGCCGGTTGAGGATGACATCATCAACTCAGCCTTGAAGACGGCTATGGAAGCTCACATGGTGCGTATGGGGTCCGACACCAAGTACCGGGTCGGGGTTCAGCGTTCCTGGGGCCTCCGCTACCTGAAGACCCACTACGACGGAGGGGAGTTGCCTTCCTACCGGGCTTTCCAGAAGGAAGGGCAGCGAGTCTTGGGCTTCAAGCCTTCCACCTCGATCGTTCAAGCTGTACGGCAGGAGTTCCTGGATTCCATCCCGGCAGAGGAGGAGGCTGTGGCTGTGGCTGCCATCCCAGCCGAGGCTGTCACCTCAGCAGTGGCTCGGGAGTTCAGCTTCACCCCATTGAAGTCCAACCCCACCTGCTACAACGCCGACACCCTGGTGAAGAGGGCAGGGCTCGGTGCGGAGTTCTTCAACAAGCTCTCCGAGAAGGAACAGACCGCCGTGGCAGGGTGGTTGCGTTCTAAGAGCCTGGATGTGCTCCCAACCCTTGTGGCCGAGGCTATCGAGGGAACCCGAGGGAACCCCCCTCTGGCCATCACGGTCATGCTGTGTGCCGTGTCCGATGGTGGTGTGGTGCCGGGGCCAAACCTGTTCTGCCGAGCCTACAAGGCTGCTTTCGGCAAGGGCACCCCGGTCACCGTGGTTCGAGCCCTCGGAGAGATCCTCGGGATGGCGGAGCTGGTCCGTGATCCGGTCAAGCAGGAGGTTGCAGTGGACACCGAGGATTTGGACGACACCCTGGCTGCTGTCCTGGCTGCTGCCACTGGCATCGCAGCAAGGGACTCCACGGTCGAGGTGGAAACAGGGGGTGACTTGCAGGTCACAGGCGACTTCCAGGTGGAGGGTAGCCCCCTCTACGGTCTCATCGAGGCCCTCTCCGAGAAGCAGGACCGCCAGGAGAAGCTCATCAACACCCTTCGGGCTGATGTGGTCGGGCTGACAGCTTCCTCCCGCGTCCTTCAGGTGCGGACGGACAAGGCTGAGGCCGAGGTCGCTCGACTGCGGGACGTGATCGGCACCGCTCGGTTGAGCAACCTCCAGACCCGTGTTGAGTCTCTGGAAGGGGCCGGGCTCGAATCCCGGATTGACGGGTTGGTCCGCCGCATCAACAGCCTCAGCCTCACCAACAACAATGAGGTCATAGCTGACCTGCAAACCCAGGTGGTCGCCAACTCACAGGCAGTCAAGATTGCCCTGGAAGGCATGGTCACCAGCGAGGAGTGGGAAGACCTGACAACGAAGGTTGGCTCCCTCCTCGCTCGCCAGGACACCTCTGAGAAGATCCCCTCGACCGAGGAGTACACCCTGCGTGAACTGCTCGCCACGGGTCGGAGCATCCAGATCGGGGCGGCTCCCGCCAAGGAGAGCTAAGTTCCCGGAAACCGGGAGGTTTCCCCGTTGATGGGGTTTATGGTGGGGGTTCGAGCCCAAACCTGAAGGTTTATCGGACCCTCATGTTTCTCTTGTTATCTTGCGGGCTTACGCGATTGCAACGAGGTTGCTTCATAGATGGAGCTGATGATCGGGATCGAACCGATGGCCTGCGGTTTACAAGACCGCTGCTCTACCAACTGAGCTACACCAGCATGGGTGAGGGAACCTCAAACAAGAGGTTCCCTCACGGAATCGGTCAGGCGGACAGGTAGTAGTCCCACTCAGGCGGGGCCTCTCCAGCGAACCGAGCCAGGCCGACCGCAATCGGCATACGCGGCTTGTGGAGGAGGGGCATCCGAGCCTGCTTGGGAGTCCGGTCAGCCTTGACCTCGTTGCAGGGGCGGCAGGCGGTCACGGTGTTCTCCCAGGTGGACTTTCCACCCTGAGCCCGAGGCACAACATGGTCCACGGTCAGGCTGCTGCCCGTGAAGACCTTGCCGCAATACTGGCAGATGTAGCCGTCTCTCTTGAAGAGAGCCCGACCACACCACCGGACCTTGAACCTGTGGTGCCCGTGGTACTCACGCAGAGCGATGACTGCCGGGATCTCGAACAGGCTTCGAGCTGACCGGATGGTGGCATCGTAGGTCGAGACGACCTGTGCCTTCCCTCGGAAGTCAGCATGAGACAGCATCATGGCTTCCCACCAGGGCAGGATGCGGATCGGACGCCAGGTGGAGTCGAGAAGCAGAGTTCGGTAGTCGTAGGTGCTCATGGTGTACCTCAGGGGAAGGGCTCCTTTCAGGCCCCTCAGGTGGTAGTTCGTTCGTGCTCGTGCTCGGTGCGGGTTGTCATGCCGATCCTTACGGTGGACGCCAGCTCGGGGGCGAGCTGACAGGGTGTTGCTGTTGATGGAGCCCCAGAGGGCCTTCAATGGAGCTGACGGGGGGACTCGAACCCCCAACCTCCTGTTTACGAAACAGGTGCTCAACCAGTTGAGCTACGCCAGCATTTTGTCCCACCGCTCTTCTGCTTCTTCCGAGATCGAAACCCTCGCCTTGTGGCTCGCCACTTCGTCCCAGGACCAGACGTAGCAGGTGTCCGTGATGAAGTTGTAGCCAACGAGGAAGTCAAACTCCCCCGGAAGGTAGCGTCGAACCCCGGAAGAACCAGACCGGCACTGGAGGGAGACACAGGGGAGGCCCGTATGTCTGTGCAAGGCCCACTTGACCTGGACCTTGAAGATTCTCCCGGTTGCCGGTACTTCCACCACCCAGTCTGTCTTGTCTCCGTCGAAGACGGAGCCGAATGGATTGAGTTGGTGCAAAGCCAGCCGGAATAGAACAGCCGCCTCAGCGATCTTGGCTTTCTGGAGCCGCGTGAACTTGCGGCCCTGGGCAGTCAAGTAGTGCTTTGATGGTTGCCCCTGGTCCTTCTTGGGCGTCTCGTAGCGGTGATGTTTCAGTCGTTCGTTCTTCTCCTCCTGGGTGAGCGGGTGTGGTTTGAGCCACTTGGAAAGGGAACCTTTGGAAGCCCCTGTGGACTCGTGGATTTCCCGGAGAGACATCCGGTCAGTGATCCGAAGTCGGATGCACTCGGCTTTCAGCTCTGGATTCGCTCTCGGCATGTGAACCTCCTGGGGTTCACACTAACAGTGGTGGGTTCAGATTCAAGGGGATGGTGAGTCCTACAGGGCTCGAACCTGTGACCCTCGGCTTAAAAGGCCGGTGCTCTACCAACTGAGCTAAGGACCCACAACGGGGTTTGGCAGGCTCAGGTTTGCTTTCAGGGTTCATGGGGACTCAAGAGAAGATGGTTGGGGTGGTAGGACTCGAACCTACAAGCATCCGGTGCCAAAAACCGGCGTTCTGCCAATTGAACTACACCCCAGCGAGGGGAGCAGCACCAGACGGGGAAGCGGGATTCCAGGTTCTGGAACCTCGACCTGAGCTTGAGTGCTGCTCAGGTGCTCGGTTGAGCGTTGAGGTTGACCTGGAAAGCCCGCTCGGGCGTTCGCTGGGATGTTGCCTCTTTGGCCCCCATCCCAGTCCAGGAGCCCACAACACCCATTGCCGCATCGCTGGCGATGAGGTGGCGGTGGCTCGACTGGCAGTTGATCAACATGGGGGAAGTCTACTTCCCTACCACCAGAGCGTCAAGGGCTTGACGCTCTTTCACGCCAATCACGCCAAGATCGAAACGGATGTCCCCCAACCAGGACTCAATCCTGCGCCCGGTGATCCAATCCAGACATGATCGTTCGGATCCTCAAATGGTTGATCCGAGGGGCGGCAGGCGGCTGACGACAGCGTTGCATCTTCCTTACTCAATGGATAGACTGCTCAGACGATGGCTTACCCACCCCTACCTCAACCAGAGATCGACCGGATTCGCAAGGAATACCAGCGAGTTAGGTCTATCCGACAAGTCCGTCAACTTACTGGGTACAACAACAGAACTATAAGTCGGTACATAAGCGACATCGTCATCTCTCCTGTGTCTCCAGAGACCATTCTCTCTGTCTTCAGAGCCACTGGGGATATTGACAGGACAGCTCGGATTGCTGGAGTCCACCGCAGGACAGTCAAAAGGACTTGTGACCGAGCAGGTGTGACCCATACGCAGGGAGCGGCAGACAGCAAGAAGTTCTACCGCTCTCTCCGAGACAAGGTGGACCGGAGTGGTTGGAAGGCACAGGTGTTCGCTCGGGACAAGAACAAGTGCTGCCGGTGTTCCAAGCCTGCTCATGTGGTCCATCACGTCTACCATCTGGCCCAGATGAGAGACGACGTGTTCCGAGAGAACCGTCAGCTTGACCCGTACCGAAGCCGACGAGAGCTGATCCGGTTCCTCAACCTGGTCATCGAGAAGCACACACTGGATGTTGGTGAGTCCCTGTGCTCCTCATGCCACAAGGCAGAACACTACGATGACCCTTGAGGAACTGAAGCGGAAGGTTGCAGACGTTGAGATCGGATGGCCTCTGAGGGCCTGGGAGCCCGTTCTGACACTTGAGCGAACGACGTTCAGTGTGGGTCTGGTCATCACCTGGAAGAACCCAGACAGCACAACAGGCCAACCCACGATGCTGACGATGCAGAACGCCATCTCGATGACAGACCTCCATCGCTTCACGGATGACATGTTCGAGGTCTGGCTTCGGGCGATCCTTCATAAGTGGATGCTCCACGAACTTGGGGAGTCCATTCGCATCGGAGGAGTCCTCGTCTGGGATCCTCACGCAAACGATGTGTCCCTATGACTGGATGACCTTGAAGCGTTGAAGGAAGCGGTTGCGGGCCACGGAAGGATCCCATCCGAGGGTTGTGTTGAACCGGATGGGGTCTGGGAGCGGAGACCATTTCTGGGGAGCAGGGCCCATGAGGCTGTTCTTCTCAGAAGCCAGGATGACGTTGTCTGCGTGCTTGACGACGGCAGGCTCCTCCTCAGGGAGTCCGAACCTCTGCATGATGGTGGAGGTGACTCTGGCTTCTGCTTCACGGAAGGCAGCCATGCCTGGTTGATGCTTCAACGGACGCACCATGTCCCCCAGGTATGCCTCACTGGCATCGTGGAGCAGTCCCCAGAGGCACGTTTGGGGGTCATGCCCTTGGGACTCCAGGAGGTCATGCACCCGGCAGGAGTGCTCCGCCACGCTGTAGTAGAAGCGGCAATGGCCGTTGTACCGGCACAGCATCGACAAGGCGTGGGCGATGTCGAGGATGTCTACATCTTCGACGCGAGGATTGAGCGGGTAGAAGGCTCGACCTGTGAAGGTTTGAATCCATGACATGGGTGACTCTACTTACCACCTATCGTCCAGCGACGAAGATCAGTGGGGGTGCTCCTATCAAAGTTCATAGGCTCGAAAGATCAGTGATTCTGGTCCAAAACCACCCCTGGAAGCTTACTCATGAACTAACTAGGAGATAGAAGCGGATTGATCCCACTATCTGGCCACACATGGAGGCATGGGAGGGAGGCATCATGGATGCGTTTGATGGCGTCCCATGTCCCACCACTCCTCACGCCACTCCAGACAGCAAGTGCCAGGTTGGCGTGATTTACGAGCCACTGGTTCCTCATCAGGTAGAGACTTGGGTGGTATGGGGCGTCAGAGAGGACGTGGACTTCAGCACACTGAGTCAACAGGTGTCGGTAGTGGGCCTGCTGTGAGGCAGCCCAGCGGTCCTCCTGCCCTTTGAATGGCACGGCTGCCTCTACGGGTATGCCGAGGCTCAGGGCGGCTTCAGCGGCCCACTGATCCGCTCCAATGGCCATACCTGACAGGAGCACCATGTCAGGGTGGCGTAGCTGAAGCCTTTGCAGGGCCAGGCGGAGAAGCTGCCTGGTGGTCGCTTGCTCTTGCCGGTCCATGTACTGAGGCCGATGCCCCGTGATCATGACCCTCACTGATTTGGTGGTTCCCATTCGGGCCATTCGGGTCCTCGCTTCTCTGCGTAGCGGCCAACGTGGTTGAGCACCTCCTTGACCTGCTGAGGGGTCAGGGTCATGAACCACTTGACCAGCAGCTCACCTGCGTAGTCGTAGTTCTGGGCCGTCATTGCCTTTGCTGCTGCCTCAGCGTCTTCACGAGTCATGGATTGGTCCTCAGTCATTGTCGGTGATGATGGGAGCGATGTGCTCAACTACGGCCAGAAGCCTGAATACCCGCCACCTGAAGGAAAGTCAGGTAACTTTCCGGGGCGGGTCGTATTCCTAAGTGAACCCACGAAGTCACGAAGGAGTCAAGCCGATGGGCCACTAAGGGGTCAGGCAAGTTGCCCCGTCAAATCCCAAACTTGCGGCTGGTGTACTTCCCCAGTCTTTCCCCAGCCCGGAGGATAATGCGGTCCTCCTGTACCAGTTCGACCATGACGGCGGACCTTGTAAAGCTCCAGGGGAGCGTGCAAGGGCTCACCCGAGAGGCCCATGAAGCTGGAGGGTGATAAGAAGCTGCCGAACGAGGCAGGTGAAACTCGGGAGAGTAGGAAGAAGACCCCCTCGGTAGAGCGAGGAAGCCTGGTTGAAAAACCTCTATCCGTCTCAGGTCGCCAGCCCTGCATGGATCCTTCACGGGACTTCATGTGGGGCTGACCTACGTTTGGAGATCAGCCCTGGAAGGAAGCCATCGCGGACCACCACTCGGGGTGGTAGTCGGGGTTGCTTCGAGTCGTCCGGGTGCTTTCGTGGAGAGACACTCCTTCCGCCGGGTTGCTCCAGTTGCGGGGGAAGACAGTCTTGTAGAACCAGGGCTCGGATTCAACCTTGCGGGGAACTCCAGACATCGAGATGTCCTGGAGGAAGGATTCAATGTCCCCCAGGCCACCCAGGAGTCGGGGTCGTTCGGGGCCGACAGACACGCGGGTTTCAGTGAGGCGAGCCTGAGGGCCGAAGCGTCCAGAAGTCCACTGGACGGTGGAGAAGCCGGTGGTCCACTGGACGGTGGTGTGGTGTTCGTTCATCCACTTGTTGAAGGCCCGGTGCCGGTCGTTGTCGATGACGATCTGGCGGAGGAGAGCAGCCCAGTCAGTCGGAGGGGCTGGTTCGTAGCTTCGTCGCCTGCCGTAGCGGCACTCGTCCAGGTTGAACTCGTCGTAGTTCTCCAGGTGTTCGACAGCGTGCTGTCCGATGAGTCCGCCGGGGAGGATGCCCTTCATGTAGGAGAGGCGGTCCTTCTTGGCCTTGTTCTTCGTGATGTGGATGGCCCACTTCTCGAAGTGTCGGAGCTTGTCGGCTGCACGTCGTGTTCGGACGACGTACCGGATCTCGCGATCGGGGTAGTCGTAGGCTGAGGTCTCGTCGTCCCAGAACTCCGGGTCGATGGTGAGCTTGTGGCAGACCTGGTTGATGCGGGAGCGGGACCGTCGCTTGATGTGGGCGAGGTCGTCTCGTGCTCCCTTGGCTCGGGAGGACGGGAGGATGGACCTCACCATCTGGAGACGTTTTTCGTCGCCGTAGATAGGCATGACTGGACCTTGAAGGCCAGCTCACGCTTCAGGAGAATCCCTGTTGCTGACTGACCTTAGAGCGTTCGTGCTGAACACGAATGACGCTGGCTTGTGGCCGTGCGTACAGTCATGGGGTCGTTCTCCAAGCCACAGGGAGTCGTGGCAACAGGGATAGTTGTAGTCGCTGATCCAGGGAGGGTCAAGCCACCTGGGCCCAGAAGTACCTGGGTGCCTTCATGCCAGCAGGCCAGCCCCTTCCGCTGTGGAGGGTGTCACCCTCCTTATAGGGCATCCAGGCCCAGCTCTCGGTATCCGTCGCAGGACGGACAACGATGGGTCCTTCAATGGTCTCACCGTCCGTCCACATCATGCCCAACAACCTTGACCGTAGGCTCCGTAGGAGTGCTCGGTCGGAGGCTGTCGAACCAGTCCTTGAAGATGTTTCCCATGTACCTGTATACGAGTGGTCCCCAAGATTACTGCTTGGGATCGACGACCTTCAGGGTCTCGCAGAGATCAGGCCCAAGCTGATCCACCACGCTGGCCAGCATGAGCTTGGCCTGCTCTTCATACTCAAAGTTGGCTCCATGACTGTGGGCTCTCAAGTGAGCCGTGTAGAGGAAGTCCCGGAGTCCAGCGGAGGCAGACATCCTGACGGACGCTCCAAAGGGGAGACAGAGCATGGCTCGGAAGTGGTCCCCTTCACTGACGAAGTAGTCGAACGCTGTGCGAGCCAGTTCAAAGTACCCCACGATCTGTTCCTTCCCCAGATCGCTGATGGGTTCGTAGTGCGAGTCGAGGAGGAACCCCCCCTTCTTGGACACAATGCGGAAGGTCCAAGGGTAGAAGGTCCGGTGGCGGTGCCAGTCGCGAGCTACAGCCACGCTGCACTGGATGGTGGTGTCCACCCTGGCGTAGTTCCAGGACGGATCAGCGTAGCTCCTTGAGCTGCTACGAGGCACCCCAGAGGTCTTCCCTCGCAGGTCCAGGTTGACCCGCACACCACCAGAACGGACAGGGAGAGGGTTCACCAGATTGGTCACCACTTGCAGGTGCTCGGGCTCAACGAGCTTGTCGGCGGCGTACACAGCCTCACGGAGTCCAAGTGCTCCGATGCCAGGGACAGCAGCCTGGTAGGCAGCCTTGATCTCCTCGAACATCTCAACAGCCTGTGGAGAACCCTGTGCAAAAGCCAGTCCGTCCTTGATGGCTCGGGATCGGTCCCGGACATGGGAAGCGAACGCTGCTCCGGTTGAGATGGTGCCTGGCAGGGCCCATCGTGCTCGGTCCAGAGCGGGGCGGAACGCCTGGGGGTCCTTCATCCAGGGGTACTTCTTGCCTGTGTTGTTGCAGGTGGGGCAGTCCACTCCTGTGATCCGCACGACCAGGCCCTTGCCGACGATGGAGGTACATTCCAAACAGGGGAGTTGAAGCTCGACCTTCCAGGCATCGACCTCAGCCTCGAAGATGGCCATTCCCTGCTGGTCCAGCTCAGCGAGCAGGGGGTGAACGGATCCCACCTCGACATGCCCGTTGTCTCGGATCTCCTCAGCCTCTTCAGCATCCAGGTAGCACTCCCGAGCCATCGGCCAGCCCTTGCGGGTGACGGCTCGGGTGGAGTTCTCCTGACCGCAGACGAGAGGACTGTCGAACAGGAGGTAGGCTGCCCACCAGCTCATGTTGTCGCTGTAGACCGTAGGTGAGCCAGTGAGTTCGAGGATTGACGAGTGTCCGTAAGCTCCAACGAACTTGTCGAAGAACTCCTGGACCTTGGGGTGGAGGGGGTACTCGCAGAGGGTCTCCTCTGCTCCCCCGAAGGTCGGCACCCAGTCACGATCCCCCAGGTAGCGTTCTGGCTGTGGGTAGCCCGACTTCAGGACAGCATCCACGACCTCGGTGTACCGGGCCACCAAGCCACCCACAGGCATCCTGGACGACATGGCGGCGAGCATGGCTCGGACTTCCGGCACCAAGCGGTGATCGAGGTGCCAGGTGTGCTTGCCGGTCTTGGTCAGGTACTTCATGGGCCACGCTACCCGTGGGGGTCGGTAAGCTGGCTATAGACCTGATGAGGTAACGAAAAGAGGACTCCAACATGGCTCACGACTACACCCTCCGTTCTGCTGTCATTCGCTTGGCCTCCAAGCAGCCGAAGGGTTCCGCAGAGCGGAAGGCCCTCCTGGATGTCCTGGCCACTGAGAAGCAGGCTGCACCTGACTACGCCTGGTGGGACAAGAATGGTCGGGCGTTCAAGTCCAGGACCACTCGGGCGATGCGACTCGTCCGGTCGAACCCGGAGAAGGCACTGGCCGAGGCTGAAGCCCTCTTTGAGCTGATGGAAGATCATGGCTACCCGGACAACTGGCACCGCGTTCAGAGGTTGAAGGACGACGCGGAGTCGGAAGTACGCCGTTCGGCTCCCTGGTAGAATTTCCCGGTAACTTCCCAGCCCTCTCTCGTATAAAGAGAGGTGAGCGGTTGGTCGCTGTCGTGGGTTCAAGTCCCACGGTGCCCGTGAGGCAGAAGGAGCCCCCCAATAGGGGGGTGCGTGCGGCTAAGCCGGTCCAAAGCCGAGCTGTCTATCGGTGGAGGGCGAATCGAGTAGGGCTTAGACCCCCCGAAAGTAGACTCACACCTCTCCCAGCCCCGTAGGCTCCAACCTGCGGGGCTGGTGACGTTTCAGTGCCACGCTTGGAGATGTATACAAGCCCCCACAGGCTCGGCTACGGTTGTCTTTAGAACAAACCCAGAGGTCAGTCATGTGGTGTGGTATTTGCGGTGGTCACGGTCACAACTCCCTCCAGCATCGTGCGATGGAGGACTTCAGAGCGTCTGAGATCAAGCCGGAGTACGCTCCTGCTCGGACGGTCATCACGGTTCCGAAGGTCAAGCCGATCACGGACCTGCACGAGACCCTCAAGCTGGATCGCTACGGCAACACCTACGAGGAGCACACGACCATCAAGGTCGGGTCTCAGGTGAAGTGGTTCCCGTGGAACAAGGACTGAGAAAGAGTTCCCATCTCAAGGTAACTTTCCAGTCTGCCTCGTATAGATAAGTGTGAGCGGCAGCCATGCCGGGTTCGAGCCCCGGTCACCCCCGAATAGTGGGGTGGAGGGTTGGAACCCTGGTTGCCGGCTCCAAGGGAAGTGATGAGCCCTCGGAGCAAAGTGCAGGGGATTCATCACCTCCTGCTACGGACTCACAACTTGAACCCCGGTGGCCCTTGACAGGGGGGTCACTGGGGTTCAGTCGTTCTGGACCGTCGGTACTTGGACTATCTGGCTCCCGAGGTAGGAGAGTCCATGTCACTACGCAACCAGGTCATCAGGCTCGCAGCGGATCATCCAGGGCCTCTCCGCACAGCTCTACTGAGCCTCATCGCAGGGTCTGTGAAGTGGGAGCACGTCTATGAGCCACCGAGCCGGGCCCGACGTGGCATCAGGTATCCGGGAGCAGACACCTGGACCTGGGATTCCCCTGAAGGGATCCACTTCGTCGTTCACCCCAAGTGGATGGACGGTGACTGGGATGATGCGATCGTCCCAGGTTGGTCCTTGACCGTCGGGAACTCGGATTACAGCAAGTCCAAGAACGGGCTTTACCGGACGTTCAGCACCTCCGAGCGAGCCTTGGCCGAGGGTTCCGCGTACTACGACAAGCTCAAGGCCAACGGCTTCGACATCCCACCCACAGAGGAAGGGACCAGCATCCAGGTCTACGTCCAGAAGGCCAGCTATCTCTCAACCCTGGACCGTGACGCCGACCTCTTCCCGGAGCACCTCGTCATTCGCGTGGTTCATCGCCAGTACCCCCGGCAGCGGAGTCCCCCAGGAGAGACCATCGGAACGAACGTCGGTGACCCGTTGAAGGTCATCGATCTCGTCGAGAAGTACCTGCGGTCCAAGAAGCTGAACCCCAGCAGGATCAGCCTGGACTCCAAGTCCTCAAAGCACCTCGGAGGCATCAAGTCCTGGGTCAGCCTGGTCAAGCACGTCAAGGGCTTGCTGGGCCAGGCTCCGGCTCCCACACCAGGTGGCGACGGGGGTGCCCAGGTCAAGATCCTGGAAGAGCTTCGGTCCAAGGGTCAGGGTGATGCTGTCCAGGTGGCAGAGCAGGCTCTGGAACTGTTGAAGCGAGGCAAGCCCCTCGACAGCGGGATGCTCAAGAGCATCCGGCACAAGCTCTACCAGAACAAGATGCGGAACGAAGCCGACCTTTTCCGGTAACTTCCCCGGCCCAGTCGTATAGATAGATGCGAGCGGGACGCCCACAGTGCGTTCCCGGTCCCAGGACCGGGTGGTTCCCCCCTGGTGCGAAGTCGGACAGGGCCTAACCAACCAACCCCGACGGACTCGCTTCCAAACGCTGTAGGCCCCGTGGACTCCAATCCACGGGGCCTCAGTCGTTCTGGACCCACTCGTGGTTGACCCCTGGTCCTCGACACCACTTCGACTGCTCTGGCGTCCACTGGATCCGCTTCTGGCCTCGGAGCTTCTTGAGGGCCTTCTCAGCCCGGAAGCCCTCAGACCGATTGGCGTAGGGACCGTAGACGGCCATCAACCTGTGCGGACGGTTCTTGGTCGTACAACGAGCCCCACCTTTCAGCTCACCATTGTGCTGGCGGAGGCGACGGCGGGGGTCCGTGGAGGATCCCACGTAGAAGAAGCCTTGGAGCACCTTCCCCGTCTTCTCAGAGACACGGGTGGCCTGGGATCTGATGACGTAGACCCACCACTCGTTCTGCTTTTCAGCGGGCACGAGGTCTCCGCCAGTAGTTGCGACGGGTGCCCCAGCTCAACCACCGGGTCTCCTTCGGGAGGTCGCTGCTCCCACAGCCGGTGGCCTTGCAGCACCCACAGGTCTGACCGCAGATCAGCGACTTGTTGAACAGCGGAGCCAGGAGCCTCCCGGCCCAGGTGAACCAGAAGGTGTGGCTCCAGGGGAGGAACTGCTGCCGCAGCTTCAGCTTGGTGCTCAGCCGCATCAGACCACGATCTCCACAGTCGTCAGCAGGCTGTCGTAGATCCCGAATCCGGTGCCTTGACCCCAGTTGATGGTCGGGACATCGTCCTGGCCGAAGTAGCCCTCGATGATCCCCTCGTCGCCCACCTTGGCGTGCTGAGGAATCTCGCGGTTCGAGGCTTCGTCGTGGATGTCCACGAGAGCCCGGACGCGGGTTCCCACAGGGAGGATGGTCTTGTCAGGGGTCAGACGAACGATGGTGGGCATGGGGACTCCGGTTTCCCCACCCTACCGGCAGCCGCGACACCAGGACTGGTTGGCGATGACCTTTCCTCCGTCCAGGTTCCGCAGCCCGAAGTCGTTGAGCGGCTTCAGGGCCTTGCAGTTGGGGCACTTGCGGTAGGGCTCACCCTCGATGATCTTGTCCGCCTTGATGCGAACTTCAGGGGTCTCAGTCTTCATGGGTCGGTCCTCTATCGGGTAGGGAATTCTTGCCAGGGTTGGCTCTCGTTGGAGACCAGGTTGATCTCCATCTTGACGTAGGCGACTCCAGCTTCCACGCCCTTCTTCTCCCACCACTCGTAGCGGAAGGTCGTGTTGGCGTAGCCTGGGACTCGGGTGAGGATCCCCTGGTGCTGGGTTCCTCGCTCACCCGTCATGTCGAACAGGGGAGCCAGCACCCTTCGAGCAAAGACCTGTCCAGCTTCTCTGGCAGCCGTAGCTCGCTCCTTCTCCAGAGCGACCAACTCCTGACAGGAAGGCTCAGTGGTCACGACCCACTCGGTTGCGACTCGCTGAGGGATAGCCTTCAGGGCTGTGTAAACAACCTCGGCACAGACCGGACACCACTGACCGCTGTTGGTCTGCTCATGGCTGCCAGGACCACTGGCCTGGTAGGAATACCGGGTCAGACAGTGCTGACAACGACGCTGCTGGAAGGAAGCCATGTGAGGCTATACGACAGCCCTCTGAACTTTGGCCCCCTTTCAGTCCCGACATTCCGCGAGCTGTCGTTCCAGGTACTTCTGGACTGGGTTCAGCATCCGGTTCAGCTCTTGGGCGACCTCGGAGTCGGTACGAGCCAAGGGACGGAGCATGGCAAGGGCTGCATCCACATGCCCCTTCAACTCCTGAAGCTCGGGGATCACACGGCAGACAGCCTGACCACCCCAGCCGAACCCAGCACCACCGAGACCGATGGGGTACGAACCGTCGCGAGTCACGTTCCGGTAGCCCTTCTTCTCCTTCTCATACTGAAGCTCGTGCAAGGCACGAGTCGCACGTCTCTCGGTGTCGAAGAGGACATTGATGGAGTCCACCCGTCCGGTCTTCCCGGAGTCGGTCAGCCGACCCCATCGACGCTGAAGAACCCACTGGGCAGAACCGTTTGAGAAGTCCTGGGTCTTCTTGGCGGAGGACTCCGCCCCGTAGGCCACGACGGACATTTCGTAGAACTTGGACTTGTTGGTCCCCTTGTCGATCATGAACAACATCACGTCTGCTGAACGGAGGGACACAGGACGTGCAGTCTTCAGAGCTGCAAGGATGCCTTCAGGATCGTCCCGATAGGCAGCGACCAGGCTGTCGCGGAGTTCAGACATGGGTAGTTTTCTCCTGCCCATGTCATCGCATAGGAAGCCTACCGAGTCAGCCGCTCGACCAAGGCATCCACATCCTGCTGGCTCATCTGCCGTTCACGGGGGCTTCCTGCGATCCCGTCGTGTCCGCCAGCCTCGGGGCCCCACAGCTCCTGCACGACCTCGCGGCAAGACAGACCAGGGATCGGATCCGCGAAGGACACGGTAACGGAGCCGAACTCCAGGTTGAGGCAGACCACGATGGTACCGACCTCACCGTCAGGCGTGGTGTACAGGTGGTTGCAGAACTGGCTGGCCTTCTCCGCCTCGCGGACGATGATCCTGCCTTCCAGGCTCTTGAAGGTGTCCTGGTTCAGGGCATCCTCGGCAGCCTTGAACTCCCGACCCGCTTCCAGAAGCGACTCCTGACCGTCCAGGAGGCCGATCAGGGCCTTCCCAGCGAGTCCGACGACCTCGGACACGTCCGACACCTGGTCGCGAGGGTAGCGAGGCGTGTGGACCTTGTGCCAGGCCCAGTAAGCGTAGAGACGGTCCAGATCAGCCTGACTTGCACCGGAGAGCCCGAGCTTGTGGGGACCGTTGAGGTCCACAAACTGAGCCAGACTCCAGAAGGAGTCGTACTTGCTCCCGAAGACCTCAGACCAGCCCATCGCTCGCAGGCACCCACCGACCGTGTCCAGGTCGAGGTGGCTGACCAGAATGATCCCGTCCGGGGGGCAGAGGGGGATCTCCTTGTCGTTGCAGGGAGCGGGACGGTCTTCCATCCCCGGCTGGTGATGTGCCGACGTGTAGAGGGAACCCTCGGCCACCACGGAGCCGTACTCGGCCTCCACAGTGATGTGTGGGTTCAGGGTCTTGGCAAGATCGGCGGAAGGGGCCAGGATGATCTGCATGATGTCTGTCTCCGTGTGTATGTCTGTCGGGTAGACGAGAGAAGCTCGACTTCCTGACACCTGGTAGACGCACCCGGATCTTTTTACGGACAGCTCAGAGAGCGTTTTCCAGCAAGTTTCTTCTATGACATCGAAATCAGGGAACTTTCAGCACTGGGTCGTATGTTTTGTCAGGAGCCAAATGACCCCGGACATGACCATCAAGACGACGTGCCCTTCCTGTGGGAAGAAGAAGGGCCTCACCAATCTGGTGAAGTTCCTCAAGAACGGTGGTGTGTTCATCAAGACCAAGGGCAAGGGCTGCTACAAGTGCGGCTACTGCCCCGAGGACGGATGATCAGGCGACTGCCTTGGCGGGATCTGCTGTAGCCCGCAGGGTGTTGTCAAAGACCTCGTGGATGTAGTCCTTGATCTGGTTGCGGTCGCGTCCGGTCACCCGCAGCTCGAACCCGTGAGCCAGGCTCGGGGTCACGATGACCTGGTGTTCAGTCCAGCGGACGTACATCCCATGATCGTTCATGTGATGGTAGTCACAGTGGGAGATGACGAGCCGGTTGGGGGTGCTTCGGTCCAGGTCAAGCCTGGGTCCGAGGTCAAGTCCTGATCCGCTGGGGAGCTGCTTGGACATCTTTTCCAAGCGTTCCGCCCAGCGGGACTCCCACTCGATGTTGCCGGTCTTCAGGCAGTTATTCCAGGATTCCAGGGCGAGAGCTATCTTCTGGTACAGCATCAATCCTTCCGGTTGATCGAGGCTTCCGAGCTGAACCCTTCCGGGTAGCGGGCCCTCAACTTGCTGATGTTCTTCTCTCCGATCTCAGCCAGTTCGACATCGAGGAGGGTGGCAGCAGCAGCGAGGTACCAGAGCACGTCGCCCAGCTCTTTGATGAGAGCATCCCGGTCCAGCTCATGTCCGTGGTAGCTGTTCTTCTTGATGATGTCGCAGACCTCACCGGCTTCCCCAGCGATGCCGAGAGCAGCCAAGCGGAGATCCTGTCCACCTGCGAGGGTGCGGCCAGCAAGCTGCTGGTAGTCATTGAGGGTCATGGGGATTTCCTATTCAACAGTGAGGGTGCCTTCGCCGCAGCTTGGGCACAGGTTGGTCGTGCTCCCCCACTTCTCGCCGTCGTCCTCGGAGAACCAGTTGTAGGCATCGTCGGTGGACCACCGGGCCTCGCACTTGGAGCAGGACATGACGGCACAAGCCGTCGTATGGAAGACCTCGATGTCGTCTACATCGAAGGCTCGGGGGGTTGTGTATCCACCACGAACATCAGCACCCTGGTGGATCTGAAGGAGAACGTGGTCTCCCTCAGCGTCAGACCAGGTGATGTACTGGAGGATCTGAGAGAGGGCATTCGGGGAGTTGTAGGTGTTGCTGACCTCGTAGGGCTGAGCCGTGCCAACGACCCGTCTCCTCACGAACGACTCCATGAGAACCATCCCCGCCTCATCAGGATCCTTCTCGCAGAAGGCTTTGAACTGGGCTTGCAAGCCAGGGTTGGGGATCAGCCGGTTCTTGAGCCAGTGGAACACGCTGTGGGTGAAGGACACCCCGTGGTCGTTGAACTCGAAGGTGGTGGCGGGCTCAGACTCGAAATCGGTCTGCTGATTGGACTCGTGGTGCCGACCCATGCCGTACTTGCTTCCGACGTAGTTCCCATCCTCGTCGTAGATGGGTTCTCCGCCGGAGTCCATCTCGGCAGCTCCCGTGTTTTCGCGAAGCATGGAAACGAGGATGTCGGTGATCATGTGGGCCTCAGCTTGGTGTAGTTCCCTACGCCTAGCTGATATCCAGTTGGTCTAGGGCTCGAAATCGAACTTCTCGACCAAGGTTGCCCCGGCTGGTGGGGCATACATGAAGGCAGCCAGAGCAATCTGGTCGGCTTTGCGGACAAAGAGGATGTAGCCAGGGACGAAACCCGTGGCTTCTTGGAAGTGCTCAATCAAAGCCGTGAGCTGGGTTTGGAGGGCTTCAGGGCCAGGATCGGGGTGGAGGTAGACCTTGGTGTCCGGTTCAGGCTGGTCGTGGTTGGGCTTGTACCCGAACCCATCTGCCTTGCTCCAGCTTGTCAGTTGCTTCAATCCGACTTGCTCGAAAACCCTCATCATGCGGCCACCATCCCCATGAGACCACGACCTCTGAACTCGAAGATCACCTCCGGCTCGCAGCAGTAGAGGAGCCTGAAGGATTCCACCAGGGCTCTCTCCATTTGGTCTGCTTGTCCTTCTTCGACAGGGAGGAAGAAGGGCACGATGACCTTCTGCTTCCGAACCAGGAGGATGTTCTCGGCATCGGGGCCGATCACCAAGCATCCCCGAGAGGATGCTGGGCGATCAAGGAGGTGGCCCTCTGAGCCGACGACGAGTTTGGTGATTCTCGACACCCTGAACTCTACCGCGTAGAGGGGTCAGATCCCTTGGGTGGTCTCCAACATGACGGTGGCGACCTCATAGGGATCGGCGTTGCCGTTGGGGCGGCGGTCCTCCATGTAGCCACACCCTGCGGCTGCGACATGAGCCGGGATTCGGATGGACGCTGTGCGGTCGGAGACGCCATAGCGGAACTCATCGAAGCGGCAAGTCTCGTGGTTGCCTGTGAGGCGGGCTTCGTAGTTGTCACCGTAGACAGCGAGGTGTTCCTTCATGCGGCCACGGAACGCCTCGCAGGCAGCCTCGATGGCTTCCATGCCGACCGGGCAGTCAGGCTGCTCCTCCTTGTTCTCCCACCGCATCCACCTGGTCGAGTAGTTGGTGTGCATCCCAGCCCCATTCCAATCGCCACCGACCGGCTTGGCATCGAGGGTTGCCGTGATCCCGTGGTCCTCTCCGATGCGGTACAACAACCAGCGAGCCAGCCACAGGTGGTCACTGGCGATCAGAGGTCCCTGGTCGGGGCCTCCGATCTGGAACTCCCACTGGCCAGGCATGACCTCAGCGTTGATGCCCGTGCAGGCGATCCCGGCCTGGAGCATGGCGAGGAGGTGGTCCTCTACGACTTCCCGACCGTAGACCTCATCAGCACCGACGCCGCAGTAGTACGGCCCCTGAGCGGCGGGGAAGCGGCTGCTTCCGGGGAACCCGAGGGGTCGAGAGCCCTTGAAGAAGGTGTATTCCTGCTCGAACCCAAACCAGGCATCCAGTTCAGCCGCACCGGCATCCAGAGCGGCTCGCAGATGGGCTCGGGTGTTGCTCGGGTGCGGGGTTCCGTCGATGTTGTAGACCTCGCAGAGCACCAGGTAGGCGTTGTTCCGGTTGATGCTCAGCTCGACGCCACCATCCGAGTAGTGCTGAAGCTCACCTTCCCGGATCGGGTCCGGGACGAAGCACACTGGCTTGAGCAGGCAGTCGGACTTGTCGCCGGTCGCCTGGTTCGTGCTGGAGCCGTCGAACAGCCAGTCCGGGAAGGCTTCGACACCTGTGATGACCGTGTCAGCCTCGGCAGGCATGATCTTGGTCTTGGACCGGAGCTTGGCTGTGGGCTTGGAGCCATCGATCCAGATGTAGGTCGCACGGATGGGCAGCATGAAGATGATCCTGTCAGTGGGGGTAAGCGTTGCCGCCACCCTACCGACCAACTTCAGGAGAACTACCGACCTTGTTGACCCGCACAATGAGGGCAACCTGGGCCGTGTTCCTCAGCCGCCTTCTCAGCCCATCCGTGCTGACGACAGCTCTTGTCCACCTTCTTGTCAGGCTCCCGATTCTGCTGCCGTTCCCGCTGCTGGTCCGCCATCTCGCTTCGGTGTTGCCAGTAGCCGCTCATAGGACACCTCCTGTTGGATAGGAGTGTACTTGGGAAATCCTCCCGTATGCAGGAAATCAGGCGTTGCCGAACCGGATGCCGAAGTTCGGGCTGATGTTCTTGTCCACCGCGATGCCCTGCTCTTCGAGCGAAGTGTTGGGGGTGGTGCCGATGAAGTGCATGGTTCCGGCCTTGACGGCAACGACCTTATGGCCCGCCTTATAGCCGAGCCAAAAGGCGTGGTCGTGCTCGGACACCGGGAGCCCGTCCAGGTCACCGAACTCGTGTCCGGTGGTGAACTTCTTCCAGAAGTTCCGGGTCACGTCGTTCATGCTGGCGTGCTCTTCGTCCACGAACCGGGCCTTGTGTACGGAAAGGGCAGCCATTCCACCGAAGATTGTTCCGGTGGTGAAGCCCATGAGGGTGTATAAGATGGGGTCAAGCATCATTCATCCCCTTTCTTGTTCGTCAGGGCTGCCATGAAGCGCATTTCCAGCGCGGCGTAGTCCGGGGAGTCGAACACGCCTTCATCGAATTCGTACATGACCGAATCGTGGACAACCCCCATACAGGAGAGAACCTTGGGTAGTTTTCCCTGCAAGACTGCGGCCACAGCGTCATCGTAGGTGGTCGAGGGAATGAGCTGAAGTTCCAGCCTCCGGGTCGCAGAAAGCCGTCCCGAAAGGGTGGTGTGGAGGTCGTTGTTGATGTCGTACATGGTCACCTCGGGAGAGGAACGCAACTCTCGGGAGTCGTTGGCCACGGCGAGGTGCTGGGCGTTCAGGCGGCAAGACCCCTCACATTCTGCCCGCTCGGGGGTTCCAGGGGCGAACATGTAGCAGCCGTCCCGCTTGCAGATGGGGTCAAGCATCATTCACCCCCTTCAAGGTTGGTCTCACATGCTTCCGCGAGAACTTGTGCTGCTTGCGCCCAACCAGCCCCAGCAGCATCAGCAGCAACATAAGCAGCAACATAAGCAGCAGCCTCAGCAGCCCAAGCAACAGAAGCAGTGTCACCCTCCGCCAAGGCTCGGTCGAGCATGAAAGGGAGCACGCGGTTCTGAAGAGCAGTCTGATCCTTGTGAGCCATGTGGGTGGCCTCCTGTTGATGGGTATACGACCGGGCCTTGGAAAGTTACCTGTTCAGGGCTTCCATGAGAGCGACAGCCATCGCGGACGGGCCTTCATCCTGGTCTAAGGCAAGCCCTTCCTCTGGAGGTGGTGGACGCCACAGTGGTTCTCGGTCCTCAGTTCCTCGTTCTTGGTTGCAGATGTAGTGAGCCAGGAGGAGGTTGGATTCCGCGTCGGTCCCGCCTTCTGCGACAGGGATCAGGTGCTCGATGGTCACGTCGTCATCCCCGACGACTCCTGCTTTCCGGCGTCGTTCGGCACCTGTGGGATAGCGGAGGAGCATCCCACACCAGCAGCAACCATCCCCGTCGCGGTTTCTGAGGCTACGGACCTGACTCCATCTGAAGTCCATCAGGTCACAGGCTGAGGTATGGGAAAGCATCGTTGAGGATGCGTTCACGGACCAAATCGCTTGAGAACAGCGGGGATGGGGTCAGGTCGTGGACCTTGTACACGGCTCTGTAGGTCATTTCACCGAGCGTGAGGTGGATGATCCATGCCGTACTTCCGCCGTCAGCCTGTCCCCGTGGGGTGCAGTAGCCGGAGCCGGTGACGTACACCCTCTGCTTCTCATCGCTGTTGGCTGTCCAAAACTCGGTCCAGCCACGCTGCTGTTCCCACCGAGCCTTGGTGGGATCCCGAGCATCCCTGCTCACGAGCTTCCAGAGCATGATGGTGTCGATCTGCCCTGCCGGGGCCAGACCGGACGGTGCTCCATAGTCCGAGAAGACCTGGAGGACGGAGCCGATTGGCAGGAGGTCGAGGCTGGCTTCCAGGGAGAGACGGGTGTCCTGTCGATCGGAACGACAACCCGGACAGGAACCCCGATTCAACTCATCCCAAGAGGGGGACCAGCCGCAGTTCCGGCACTCATAGCCTGTGTTTCTCATCACCATCAGAGATCCCTGGGGTCGCAGCCGGAGCGAACAGCCCAGACGACGGAGTATCGACAGCCGCCGCAGTCCACCTTCTTGGGATCTTCTGAGGTCAAGACAGTCGGACGGACGATCTTGCCGCAAGCGGTTCGACCGTCCATCCGAACAAGGTGTACGCAGGGTCGTCGGCTCAAGGGACGGCCAGGGGCCTGTAGATGCGGGCACTCGTGCCAATATCTAACGCTTCATCACGGGTCCCTTCGACCAGGAGACCCTCTGCCACCAGAACATCCAGGTCCTTGCAGTTAAGCCCCCACCATTGGGGCCCTGGGTCATTACGCTTGACATCCCAGACCGTGAACCATCCATGACGACCGTACTGGCCCTCAGCTTTGGAGGATTCGTGGGCCTTACGGCACGCTTCGATGAGGGAAATAGGCATGGTTGGTATACGACCTACGAGTGTTTTCTTACCTCAGCCAAGGCAGCCTCATTGATGAACCAAGGCCACTTGCGGATGAGGGTGTTCCACACCCGCTTCGGTGTGGCGTAGTTGAGACTGGTTGGGGTGGGGATCCACACCCGCTGAACCTCCCCGTAGCCAGCAGAGGGCCACTCTCGGAAAGAGCACCAGCGGTGCAGGTAGGCTCTGAGTGCCTCGAAGTTGGACACGGTGCCGTAGCCCGTGTCCAACTTGTGCTCGTGGTACTTGGGATCCTGCCGGTAGGCTCGGACCAGGTCCACCTCGATAAGCTGCACGAGGGTGACAGGCTCCCCACGATGACTCTGGGTTTCATAGACCAGCGGAGTCATCGGAGGGCCACCTCGTTGGTGCTGCACGCAGCGTTCGAGAAGATGATCCCCCCGTGCTCCACGACCTGACGACCCTGGGGGTGGATGTGGCCACAGAGGACCGCCTTGATGTTGTGGTCGCCGTAGAACAACTCGCGGTACATCGGGACGCCACGACCGTGGCCGTGGCCCCCGTCGTCGGAGAGGATGCCATCCACCGGCTGGTGGATGACCACGACATCCGGGTTGCTCGCCATCAGGTCCGCGACGAGGCCGCTGAAGTCCTCGACCTCACCCTCGTACAGCCCGCTGACGCGGCGAACCTGACGGAAGCCCGCGAACCGCAGCCCATTGACGACCTGGACACCATCCTCGACCGACACCGCGTTGATGCCGATGCCACGGAGGTGGGCAGCCATGTCGATGTAGCAGTGGTTGCCGCTGACGCTGACGACCGGCTTGGATCCGAAGGCCCTGCGGTAGTCGTCAGCGTGGCCGATGACGTACTGGCTCTGGTACGCGACCTCAGCGGCCCGCCAGTCGCCAACACGCTCATCCGTCGTGTTGAAGCAGTTCGGCAGCATGTCGCCCGACAGCACGATGATGTCACCACCCAGGACAGGGAGCTTGGAGGCTACGCCGTGGTGGTCGGAGAGGTGGGAGATCAGGCTCATGTCTTACATACGAGCAAGGTTGAAATATTACCTTCGATAACCTCTCTATGGATGTCGGAAGGCATGAGCACCCCCAGCCAGATTCGAGTCGCGTTTCGGTGGCTTCGCTCCAATGAGCGTCGTCGGCTCATGGTCTTCGATTTTGATGACACGCTGGTGTCTTCTCAGGCCAGGATTCGAGTGAAGACGGCTGAGGGGGATACGGTGTCCATCTCGTCGGCTCAGTTCGCCCACTTCACCCCGACCCCTGGTGACGAGGTGGACCACGGTGGCTTCAACCATGTGGTCAAGCCTCGGATCATCAAGAAGAACTGGGATTTGTTCGTGGAGGCTATGGAGGCCGACGACGCGGACGTGGCCATCCTGACAGCCCGTAGCTCAGGAGCTGAGACGGCAGTGGCAGCTTTTCTGGTCGCTCAGGGGCTCACACAGAACCTGGTCATCAAGGGTCTTGCTTCCAGCAACCCTCATGACAAAGCAAACTGGATTGAGGAGCGTGTCCGGGCACGGGGCGAGTCAACCTACGAGGCTGTGGACTTCTACGACGACAGCCAGGCGAACGCCGCGACGGTAGCGGTCCTGGAGAAGAAGCTGATCCCGCCCCTGAAGAAGTTCAAGTCCGAGCATGTTCACCACCCCACGGAAGCGGACTACGCTGGGCCCACGATTGACCAGGTGTTCGAGTCCACCAACCCGATGAAAGCGGTTGTGAAGTACGAGGGATCTCGTGCCCCCCAGAGCCCGAAGAAGACTCCGAATTCGACACCGTGGTGGGACCGGCAAACAGAGGCTTTCAAGAGCACCTACTGCGATGAGCACCCCAACTCAGCCTTGTGCGGTAGGACGGCTGCGTCCAAGAAGGACTCCAACGCAGCCCGAAAGAAGCTCATCAAGAGTCGTTCAGGGAAAGCCAGCCCTGCTGTGAAGAAGTACCTCAAGGGCTTCCCTGACAAGGTGGACCTGCTTGGGGACCATGCCGGGATCTGGTTGGAGGAGTTCGAGTCCGACTTTGGCTCAGTCACCAAGAAGCCAAAGGGCGAATTCAAGTCCTTTCAGGAGAAGGACTTCGACGACCTGTACTGGGCTCTCTTTGGGATCAAGCGGTAGCTGTCCTATGGGCCGGAGGGGGTAGTCATCTACTTGGAAGTGCAGCCGTGAACCTGATGGAACAGCATCGCTTGTCGAGCATCATTGCTCTCCGTCATCTCATTCGAGAGGCGGATGAGGCTGTTGGATTGCCTGCTCCTCAGTGGGGGACCAAGATCCAGGACCGCTTGTTCTCCCGGCCTGTTCAGCAAGAGTTGCTGAAGCGATTCCGCAACCCGAACGTCCTCCTGTTCTTCACGCTCTACAACGACATCTACCTGACCTTCAGGTCTGGCGACAAAGCCCCGCTGTTCGACCGCTACATGGCATCCACCCGCTTCGTTCGCCGCTTCGTGGTGACGGACTCGGCCAAGACCTCCTTCCAGGAGTGTCACAGCAAGCTCCGTGGGTTCTTGCGACGGATTGACGAAGCCAACCGCAACAACAGAACCATCCCTTTCCGGGAGTGGATGTTGACCTCCTACTGGTACTCAAAGGCCATCGTGGAGGTCACTTCAGAGAAGGGCTTGTTCCTTCAGTTGATGAACAAGCCTGGTGACCCTCGGTGGTTCATGTTCCGCCGCATGTCTGAGAGGCAGGAGGCCGACGAGCGGATCAGGAAGACGGACCCTGAGCTGTACGAGGCCAAGAAGACCGTCAAGAAGCTCCGGGAGGTTCGAGACGAGGGGCTCCGTGACTTTGCATTGACTGGTGGAGCCTTCACCGAGAAGCGGCTGATGCGTGGGCACCCACCCTTCGTGGTGGGTTCGGATCCTGTGACCCGTGAGGAGGTCATCTTCGACGTGGATGGGGAGAGGATCCCTGTTTACGCTGTCCCAGACGAGGTGAGTGACCCGAGAGAGGCGAGGAATATTGCCTACCAGGATCTCTACTCGAAGTACCGGACCAAGGATCGGGAACGCCGCAGGGTGTTCATCTCAGATCAAGAGTTGGAGGGCCTGCGGAAGTTCAGTGACTCCGACATCGAGATCCTGGGGGATGGGGACGCTTACGACCTGGCCCTGACAGATGACCATGCCAAGAGCCGTCAGGTGACCCGGATGGTCCAAGTCAAGAAGGTCTTGGTAGACCTGGGGGATGGGGAGGTTGGTTCTGAAGAAGTCGTCGTCAGCGGTCGCTTTGCTGGTGTCCCCGTGGCGGACCTGGTGAACCGTGCTGGCCGTCTGCTTGAGGGAACAGCCTACGACTACGACCCTGGCTCAGGCCGGGCCATCCCACTCCGACCTCTGGAGCGGAGGAACCAGGAGACAGGGGAGCTTGAGGTTCAGGTGACCCGTGAGCCCTACATCACGGTCAAGAACGACCGGCTCTACGTCACCATCCCGCCAACCAACCCTTACGCTCCTCACCGGAACGCTTTGAAGAAGATGGCGTCCAGCGTCTTCAGCAACATCGACATCAACCGGCACCGTGGCACGCGGATGCTGTCCGCCACGTTTGACCCGGCTGATTTTGCAGACATCAAAGATGCTCTGGGTGGTGTGGCAATGAGCCAGGCTGCTGTGCGGAAGTTTCAGACCTACTTCGAGGAGCTTGCGGGTCACGAGATGGCTCTCAGTGAGGAGAACCTCCGCAACTACACCCGTGAAGCCATTGGTGGCTTCAGAGACATCCACCCCTCTGGCAACCCCATCGAGTTCCACCCGCACCAGCAGGAGAGCCTGGCTGCTTTGGAGATCAAGGGGTGGCGTGGTGTCATCGCTCTCGACACGGGGCTTGGCAAGGGGCTTGTAGCCATTGCTGCGATGGTGAAGATGGACCGTGATGCTGTTGCGGAGACGAACCCCAACACCAACGGTCGCTACCTGGTGGTGGCTCCGGCTTCCCTTCAGGGGAACATCATTCAGGAGGTCTACAGCTTCGTGAAGAAGCCCGAGGATCTGGTGGACCGGATCGACACGGTGACCCACGCCAAGTTCAGAAACAACCTCCAGGCCCAGCCTCAGTACGCTTCTGAGTACATCGCCATCTTTATTGATGAAGGGGATGTCCTGGCGAACCCTACCAGTGAGACCTCGAAGGCGGTTCAGCGGCTCCAACACCCCCACAAGATCATCCTGACCGCATCCCCGATGAAGAAGGATCCCAAGGATGCTCGGGTCCTCATTGGGATCACCAACGGTGAGGACTACAGCCGTCCAGAGGACAAGAAGAAGTTGGCAGCCTTCAATGCCAAGTACGTCGAGCGGGTTGGTGGGCGAGCGATGGGTGCCAAGTCCGATCCTCATCGAGCCCGAGACATGCGGGTCTTCATGCGGCAGAACCTGTTCTACCGGGACAAGGCTTCCAGCCAGATGTTCCTCCCTGACCTGGTGAAGTCTTCTTCGCCGCTCCCGATGGAGCCTTCCATCGAGGAGATGTACCGTCAGGAGAGCAAGAGCATCGCGAGGGTGCTCAAGGGGATGGTCGCCAAGTGGCGGGACCGGTCTCCGAGTGCCAGTGACCCAGAAATCGAGTCGGCTCGGGTCAAGTTTGCCAGGACGTTGGGGAACCTTCAGCGTCTCAGCAACACACCCGACGAGGTGCTGCTTCAGGAGCATCAGGTCAAGCACGGAAGCTGGGACTTGATCAGCACGGCACTCCGGGCCTCAGGCAGCCGTGGAGTGTCCGATGAGGCTTCCGTGCGTGAAGTGTCGCACCGCATCATTACGATGCCTCCTGGGCGACGTGAGGACTTCCTGGACGCCTTGATGGGGTTGGACGAGGGGTCAGCCAATGCTTTGCTGACCACCATCGTCGAGGGCAACCCGAAGCTGGCCAAGGTTCAGGAGCGGGTTGAGGACGGAGTGGGTCGTGGCGACCGCTTCATCTGCTGGACAGACAGCCCTGACCTGGCCGAGAAGACGGTGGCCTACGTGAGCACGGTCTTCCCCGGCAAGAAGCACGCAATTGGGCTCTCAGACTCGATTGAGGTCTGGAAGAACGGTCGGATGGTGGCTCGGTTCCGCAAGCGTCGGTACAAGGATGCTGAGGGCCGCAGGTATCAGGCGAGCGAGTGGCAGACCTTTGTGCTCAAGCACAAGCTCACTGCTGACCCCGAGGTGCTGACCCTGACCTTGACGGGGAGCTACGCTTTCGGGCACAACCTCCAGGCGTTCAACCGACCTCTCCACCTGGATCGGGACACCTGGAACACGCAGAAGATGTCCCAACGGACGGCTCGGAGCCACCGCTTTGGGGCTCAGAGGGTGGTCGAGGAGGAGATCCTGGATGCCACCTTCGCGGATCGGAAGAACAAGCGGGACGCCACCTTGGACGAGATCCGAGGCTACTTGATGGAGTTGGAGGGTGATGTCTTTGACGAGTTCATCGTCCAGGCTCAGACAGAAGCTCTGGGGTCGGAGTGGTTCGGGATGAAGCATCTCCCAGCCTCCCTGTTCGAGGTCAACCGACAGGCCCAAGAGGTGTCCCTCTCGCCGTATATGCCACGTATGGCTGAGGAAGGAATCTGATGTACGGACGGTCCCCCACCTACGAGAACCAGCAGAAGGCTCTGGAAGGAGCCAAGGACATCCTCCGTGCTGTGTCCGACTACCTGAACAAGAAGTTCCCCCACCCCAAGTTCAAGACGACCTACCCGGACCTCCGAGGCGGGATGTTGAGGAGCTTCGGGGTGGCTCTCGGTGGGAAGTCCGTTGTCGGGATGTCCTTCTCACCCCCCTACAATGCAGAGGGGTCGGGTCACATCGAGATGTTGGGCTACCTGAGTGGTCGGATGGAGGTCATCTATGCCTCTCCGAAAGGGAAGCTTGGCACACCTCGTGAGGTGTTGAGTGCCCTCAAGGCATACCTGGCAAAGAACCGCGAGCATCTGGGGCCTTGGCGGAAGAAGGGTTTGGCACCCGAGGTGCGGGTGGCTCTTCGCAAGCTGATCAACGACGCCGTGGATGAAACCAAGCGGGCTCTGCCTGGGGTTCGTTTGAGCGTGTACCAGAACGGGGATGTCGAGCACGACATCATCTCGGTCAGCTTGGGTGTGGATGAGGAGCGGGTCATGAGGACCGAGTTCCGCCCCAAGAGCAAGGAGACCGTCCTACACATCCGGGCAGATGCTCGGAAGGGTGACTACTTCATCACCAGCTTCCTGGAGGAGTACCACTTCCCCACCCTTCGAGGGCTCATGGTAGCCCTCCCCCGCATCACGTTGATGCTTCGCAAGGGGTTGAAGACCATCGACCAGGATGAAGCAGCGATGTTCACCGGGAAGATGAGCACAGCCATCGTTCGCGGTGTTGTGTCCACCTCTGTGGAGTTTGATGCTGTAGACGAGCATCACGGCACGACTTTGAAGGTTGAGCTGGCCCTCCGGTCCAAGACCAAGAAGGTGCCCAAGAAGATCATTCAGGACTGGCTCTCCGCCAACTGGAGAACGGTCCAGGATGCCATCGGCAACGTGAAGTTCCCGGAAGCAGCGACGGGGTATCGAGAGCAGGGTCTTCGTGACTACGAGGAGCGAGAGTCTGACGAGGACTACGATGACGACTACTCCTTCGTTGACTCGCACGAAATGCCAACGCACGGGCTGGGCTGGTTGGACCCTCGCCACATGTCTCTTAGTGATGCCGAGAGCATTTCTGCCTCACAGCAAGGGAATCGGGCACACGCTCGGATTTACTGGAGTCACCGATGACCGACTACCCGATGAACTTGAAGGAGTGGCGGGTCTACGTCTGGGCTCTCAGCCTGGACGAAGTGTTCCTTCAGGCCAACGCCATCAACAGCATGAGCTTCATCCATACGCTTCGAGAGGATGGGTTCAGCCCGGACGAGATCGAGGGTGTCTACCGCCTGTTTGGCGAACGTCTCCTGGAGTTGGGCGTTCAGCTCCCATCCAGGCCGACCAACGGCTACCTCAGCTACGTGGACCTGATGGCTTAGGCAGCCTGACCTGTGAGCCAGGTCCGCGAGAAGCTGCTCGTGACCTCGACCCCGCTGGTGTTCAGGTAGGTGATCCGCACGTTGACTCGACCAAGCTCCCAGGAGAGCAGGGTGCCAAAGTCATCGTGAGTCATGGTCGCCACGTCAATGATGGTAGAAGTCGCGAAGAGGGCCGCGAGGTTGAGGGTCCGGGACACGGGTCACTCCAAGGGGGTGTCTTGGATACGAACCGTATAGGGAAGTTACTCGGGATCCTGATCCTCTGAGTCGTACTGGAGTTGGTATTCGTCCCACTCGTCTTCCATCATGTACACCCGGACCTTGTGGTCCAGCGTGACGAGAGCGTCCACGAATTCCATCGCGACCCCGTAGTTACCAACAGTAGTGAAGGGCTCGTCGGTGGAGACGCCGCCATGGCGTGTCCGGTAGAAGAACTCCGCGACCCATTGGGTCGTATACACGTCGATGGCTCGGCAGGTCTTCATACAGGCTTGACCAGCCGTTCGTGGTCGTCCTTTCGGATGATGACCTCACACTCGTGGTTGGCCCACACCTGAGCCCAGCGGAGGATCCCCTGAGCAGGCATGGGGGGCTCACCTGGGTCGAAGTGGTCAGCTAGAGCGGGGTGGGTAGCCCGAGGTGTCCAACCACCCTGGACAGGTACGACCGTCGCGGAGCGGAAGCCACGTCGGTACTGGTCCTCCTGGACCGCCGGGAGGGACTCCCCTGCCTCAACTCGTTCGAGGAGTTCAGCATCCCAGTGGCCCGTCTCGCCAGCGAGTCGGATGAAGTGTTCAGTGTTCAGCATGACTGCTCATACGACTGGGCTGGGGGAATTACCCCCGGTTGTACTCGGCTTCGAGCCAGGCATCGATCTTGGGGAACAGGCCGTGAAGGAACGGGTCGGAGGCCCTGAGCTTCCCTCGGAGATCGTAGAACTCCCATGGGGACTGGAGGGGAGCCCGTCCGGGGACGATGACGAGATCGGCCATTGCCTTGTAGACGGTCCCGATCTGCTGACCGTTCATGCAGCAGAGGAACTGAGGCTGTTCCACAGGCACGGAAGGCATCCTGATGCTGAGTCCTTCCCGAGCGATTGGTGGGGAGTGAGCAGCGTGCTCCAGGGCATCCCCGATGACCTTCGCTTCCTCAGCGAGATCGTCATCTGGGTGGAAGCCTTCAGCCACCATCTTGAACATGCTGGTGTTGATGACCGGGATGCCATCAAAAGCCTCAACGAGCTTCTGAGCCAGACAGAGGGTGTAGTGGGTGAACATGCTTCTTCCTACCACCAGGAGGACGCAAATACCCTTACCTGCTCGGTTCCGTACCGCTCGGCCTTGGGTCCAGACCCGTTGTAGCAGCGAAAGGTCTGCTGCAAATCGGGCTGACGCTCCTGGCAGTACGCGAGGACATAGGCTCCGGCACGGAGGTTGGTTTCCATGTTCCAGAGGGAACCTGTGATCCCGTGCTCAGCCAGGTGCTCGGTCCAGACGTGGGGGTTGATCTGCGTGAGGCCAATCTCCCCGCTGGAGCCCAGGGCCTGGGCGTTGCAGTCGGACTCCCGCCAGATGGTCGTGGACAGCAGCCGGGAGTCGATGTCGAACTCCTCGGCTGCTCGTTCCAGAACGACCTCGAACTCGAAAGGCGTCGGGTACGTGCAGCCCTGAGTGTGATCCCAGGTCACGGACTCCAAGGTGATGGGGTCCGGGAACACCGGATCGGGCTCTGAAACCGCCAACCCGTTGGCGGTTTGGTCCTGGGTCATGTCCTGCACCTGGACGACCAGAGCCGTCAACGACAGCAGGAAGAACAGGGTCACGAGGAATCGGGCGGTCAGCTTCTGCATGGTCTACCTCAGCTTGTGTCTTGACTTCACAAGACTATACGAGGCGGCGGCAGAAGTTACCTCAGGAGAACAGCTTCCCCTGTGTAGCCGGTGGCGTAGCAGCTCTGGATGGTGCCAGCGGAGACGGTGCAGATGGACACCTTCCCCTTGTGGTCGAGGGGTGTCTTGCCTGTGTAGGTGTTCCCACAGGACTGGATTTCTCCGATGCTGACCTTGCAGTATCGGTAGAGGAGTCCGGTCTTCCTGGAGATGGTCTCTCCATTGAACCCCACACCAGAGCAGCCGGTGACCTCTCCGATGGAGACGACGCAGTTGCGGTACTTGGAAACACCAGCTTCAGCACTGATGAGCGAGGTGAGGAGAAGGAACAGAAGCATGGGATCAGACTAACGCCCCACGATGTGGTAGCTGGCGGCTTTTGACAGAACCGCTTGCTGGATCGCTCGACGTTCCGTCATCCACTGGATGCCATCAGCCACCTGTTCTCCGGGTGGTCGCTCATCGTCTCCGTAGACGGCACTGGCGAACAGTCTATTGAGTGCCCGGAGCTTCTCATCGTCTCCGGCAGCCTCGATCTTCTGGAGTCGCTCTGAGACTTCAGCTACAGCCAGGTCGAGGATCTCCTGGTCCGAGAGGTGGGCGTACTCGAACTTGCTGGAGGGGACTTGCCGGATGGCTTCCCAGACGGCTGCTGGGATGGCAAGGGTCTGCTCGTTCCCACAAGAGTCACAGTGACGGATTTTGAGGTACATCGTGGCCTCGTCATCCTCATCCCCGATGTCCTGGAACAGGTGGAACAGGTGGCCTGAGTCGTAGGCTTTGGAGATGCGTGTGCTCATAGGGTCGCGAACAGTTCGTCCAGGTTGTCGATTGCCGTGTCCCTGAACGGTTCAGTGAGTACAGCTCCCGGATCGGCCACGACATCCTCGGGCCGGGTCTTGACCTCACCCGAGAGTCTCGGGTTGAACTTCATGTCCCGCTTGGTGGTGCAGTAGGCTTCGACATGGGGGTGGTTCTCAAAGATGGCGAGGGCGAGGTAGCGTCGGCATTCGTTCGGCACCTTGAACGTCGCCCTACGGCCCTTCAGACCCCGGCTTGCGGCCTCATCAGGCCAATCCCATCGGACTCGTTCGGTGAGGGCACCGATGCCGAAGGTCTGGTTCTTGTTGGCTTTCTCCAGAGCCAGTTCCGTGAACCGTTGGAACAACTCTGGATTCTCATCGATCCACTTCAGGGTCTTCTCCCAAAGCTGAATCTGACGCTTCGCTGTGTTGAGGTCCATGAGGCAGCACTCCTGGTCGATATTACGACCAGGGAGGGCTTCTTGGCCTACTTCCGGTGCTCTCGTTTGAAGACTCTCGGCTCGGACTCAGGCTCGATACCTTCGAGGAGGTATCGCTTGCCCTGGCGTCCACCGACGCCAGTGAGGACATCTCGCATCCCCTTGAAGTGACCCCACCGGAAACCGACCATCTTGCCGAAGTCGGAGGGTCGGCAGGTCACCTCGATGATGTGGTTCTGTGAGCCTTCCACCAGGGTCACCACAACATCCTCTGGGTAGTCCACCAGAGCCTTGCACGCTTCCTCTACCCAATCACGAACATCCATCGACCACCTCTGCTGTTGTCGTGTCAACGCTACTACGAGCGGACGGCCTGATCTGGTTTAGTCGAAGAGGTCAGCGAGCCATGAAGATGCGTTGGCCTCCAGCGTAGCTTTGCGGCGTTCGACCCGTTGACGGATGCGTTCCAGGTCGTGATCCGTCAGGAACCAGGTTTCGGTCCCGTCCTTCGAGCGGACCTTGATGCCTGAGTAGGCAAGAGCTTCGCTGGCCACCTTCCGATGGGTGTTTTGAACCGTGGTGTGGACGCCCATCTTGGCGTCGAAGTCATCCTCAGGGTTCTTGCTGGCCCGTACCTGGAACTCCGACCGCTCCTCCGCCGTCACGAGCCAATACTCCTCCGTGGAGCTTGAGTAGTCTGCTTGAACCTTGAGGAGCCAGTAGTTGTCGTCCGTGCCCAAACGACTGTCGAGGTTCTCGACCCACTTCAACTTACCGAGAGCCATTGAAATATCTCCGTGTGGCTCTACCCTACCGAAGCTTCTCCACCAGGAAGGTTCAGGAGCGACTTCAGATTCCTGAAGCGGCTTCAGATTTCAGGAGCGACTTCAGATTCCTGAAGCGGTAGCCCTCCGAGATGAGACTACCCATCTCGGACAGAAGTTCTGCAACTCGCTTTGGAGCCATAGGCTCGTAGGGCTTGTCTGAGAGATCCCGACGCCAGATGCAGATGGGCTCCCAGCAGTCCTGGCTGTTCAGGCCACAGGGGGAGAGGACAACGGCACGGTTCCCCCCCTCCTCATCACCAGGGACGTTGACGAGGCCGAGGCAACCGCAGGAGAACTTGACGAACATGAGGGGCTCCGAGAAGCAAAAGGTGGTGTACTTGATATACGACCAGGTAGGGAAAGTTACCTATGGGGTCTGTCTTACCACACTCCAATGCACACCTCATGCCAACCCATCAGGAGCCTGATTTCAAGGACTTACCGTTCCTGCTGGGTGTAGACCACAAGGGGTCTTATCCAGGCACAAGGATTCTTGTGGTGGGTTGGCGACTCACCAATGGCTGATCCGGTAGTTCATCTATCCGAGCGGGGTGGTGTATCGAACCCCATCCGAGGGCCCTTGACCATGAGCCGAGCCATCACCTCCCGCGTAGCCTTCCAGTGGCTCATTCGTCAGGCCCGTGAGTTTCCATCGCAGGAAGCTTGGGAGGCCCACAAGAAGGAGTTCCCTGGAGCTGAGCGGAGCAATCACACGGTCAAGGGTGAGGGTGACTCGGGCTCTGCCGAGGACGACGAGGGGGGTTCCGGCAAGAAGAAGATGCCCAAGCTCCACGTCCCTGAAGAAGACGTGCGGGAGTTCATGGGTGAGCTGCCCGACTACCACTTGGAGATCATCGCCGGAGAAGATGGCGAGATCACTGAGTCGGACCTCCGCAGGGCTCGGGCTGTCAAGGCTCAGTTGAAGCGAGGGATCGCAGACGCCGCCGACATCTGCGAGATGTCCCCGCCGGTCTGTGAGGGAAACCTGGAGGTCTACCGTGAGTCCATGCCTCAGCTTTCGGCTGACGAGCCCCTCAGCCAGATGCTCTGGACAGACGCCAAGCGGATCAAGGACAACGATGGTGGGGACGGGTTTGCCAGTCCATCGAAGGGTTGGGAGAAGGTTCCGTGGGATGAGCTGACGGAGAAGGAGCAGGGCAAGCTGAAGAAGGAGTGGGCCGCAGGTCGTCGGAAGGGCAAGGCAGCCGTCGATGCTGGTGCTGATCCTGACGATGAGCGGACGGTCTTCCAGCAGCTCTTGGACGCTGTTGAGGAGAGTGGTGTGGAGATTGGCTCACAGAAGCCGCCTCACGAGCGAGTTGAGGTTGGGCAGCTCAAGGCAACTCAGCGTGAGATCAAGGCTGGAAAGACCTTTGGGATGGCCGACAACTACTTCTCAGGCAAGTACGATCCCAGCAAGTCTCCCATCATCATTTCGTCGGACAACCACATCCTGGATGGCCACCACCGCTACGCAGCGATGCTGACGGTTGACCCGGAGGCGAAGATGAACGTCATCCGTGTCGATCTCCCCATGCGGGACTTCCTGGAGCGTTCCTTCGAGCAGCCGGGTGTCTTTCGTGCCGACCTTCAGGACAACATCGTGTCGGAGAATGATCCTCTCGATCTCGCTCGTGACAAGGGTGCCGTCTGGAAGCAGCGGAACGGCAAGTGGTACGGGAAGAACCAGGAAGGCAAGGCTGGCGGTCCCTACGCTACTGAGAAGGCAGCCCGGAAGTACGCCAAGGAGTAGTTCCGGTAGCTGGCCTATGCTGAGCGAGTGACATGAAGACAGCAGCCCAAGCCGGATCCCCCATCGAGCTGATCAAGGATTGGCTTGAGAAAGCCGGGGGTGAGGTCTCTCGGCTGACAGGGGGTGGTCGGAGCCAGTTGGTCTTCAGGAGAGGTCACCTGGTGTCGGTCAATGTGCCGAACCCCGACATGTCTGAGCACATTGGACTCCGCCTCAGTGGCTACAAGGGAGAAATCACCCTGGAGCACGAGCTGGGTGGTGACGTGAGCTTGATTGACTCGATGGACTTCTCAGCCTGGCAGAACTACACGCCAGAGGGTCTTGCCAAGTGGGCTGTAGCCAACACGAAGGGTCGTCAGCAGCTCACCATCGACTATGCACCTTTCGGCAAGAAGCGACGTGCCAACGCTGAGCTGATTGCCGACCGCTGGTTAGAGTCCGGGGCCACTGGCCCCTACGTGGACAGCCTCATTGACGGGATGAAGGTCACCCAGGTCGATACGGACAACAGCCGTTCGAGTGCTCGGATGAAGGGTTCCGGCCTGCTCATCAAGTGGGGGCTCGACCTGCCGAAGTCGATGAGGGCTACACAGGCACGCAAGTGGGTCAAGTGGGCCCAGCGTCAGCTCGCCAAGAAGCAGGTGCGGGTGCAGCGAAAGAAGGACGAGAACTGGACCCGGACGAACCTGGACGGATACTCGGTCTACGACCTGGAGGGCAAGGAGATGGTCGCGGCCATGCTCGCCAAAGTTGAGCGTGACGTGAGGCCCCTCCTGAAAGAGTTCGGGCTGAGCTATGTGAAGATGACGGAGTCGGTGGCAGAGGGCTCTCTGGGCTTCAACCGAGGTCGTCGGACCATCGCATTGAACATCCGGCAGAAGCAGGATCCGATGAAGCTCCGCAAGTACAGTGCGGTCATGCGGACGATGATCCACGAACTGGCTCACCTCCGGCACATGGACCACAGCATGAAGTTCAAGCTGTTCGACGAGGAGCTGCTCGCACGGGCTCGGATTCTGCGGGTCTACGTCCCAGGCTGAGTCAGCAGGAGACGTAGCCGATGAGGCGGAGGTCCACCTGGGCTGCCAGCTTGTCGAGTCCGAGTCGGGCCAGGCAGGTGCGGACTTGGCTGCGAAGGTCAAGCAGGGTGCCACAGTCGTGGGGGTCGGTGTGCCCCTCGTCGCCTCCCTCGTTCATGTCACCAGTGGAACTGAGGGTGATCCCGAACCAGGTGTTGTCCCCCTCGCCGTCGGAGATGAGCGTCATGCCCTCTGGGGCCTTCACGCGGGTCAGCATGGGCTCCTCGTAGTCCGCCCCGAAGGCTTCAATCAGCTCCGGGGTGGCCCAGACATCACGGGTCTCCGTGACCTCGTAGGGCTGGCCACAGGACCCGCAGAAGGGCTGCTCGGAGGGGTTGGGGTGGCCACAGCCGCGTACCTTCACGGACTCCTGCTTGATGAAGTCCTCACTGGTGACTGGGCAGGACACGGTCATGTGAGCATTGTAGGAACAGCCCATCAGGAAACCTCTTGGTTCGGGGCCTCAGCTTCGGCCTGGTTGATGAACAGGCGGAGTGCCTTCTGGTCGTCGTTCTTGAAGGCACGGCGGATGCCGTCACCCATGTCGATTTCGAGCATGTACCCGATGTTGGAGGCCAGCACTTCGCCCACGACCTTGGCCGTGAACTGGAGGGGCACGGTGTTCCCCGCGTTGCTGGACCAGAAGCCGGTGTCCGACATCGTCGGGAGAGCAAAGCCGGTCGCCGTGGCCTGGTTGGCCCAGGTCTTCCCGTTGGAGAAGCTCCCTTCCGTCAGCTTGCTGGCGTCGAACTCGGCGTAGACCGAGCCCTGCTCCTGGAGCTTGATGGCCTCAGTGACCACAGGGGACGGGGGTGCCCGTCCTGGTAGGCCACTCAGGTCGAGGTCGAAGGTCTTGACCCAGCGTTCGGCTCGGCCCTCGGCATCCATCCAGGCGTCGAAGTCGGGGTCGAGGGACACGTCCGGGTTGAGGCGGCGGAGGCCCCGGTAGATGTTGATGGCGTCGAGCATCTGATCCCGGACCTGGTCCGTGTAGAGGACGCCGTGCTCGTAGCGAGGCGTCATGCCGTAGCTGATGACCGACATGCAGACGTTGAGGGCCAGTCGGACGTAGCTGGGGTTGAGCCCACGGAAGCCGTCACGGCCTTCCAGGAGGCCCAGCATTGACTTCTCGAAGTCACCCTCGCGGTCCACGATGTCGGCGGCGACCCGCATGAGGTTGGTCCTGAACCAGGGATACCAGCTTCGGCGGAAGGTGAAGAGGGGGATCTCCACGCTCTCGGTGCTGGTGTAGCTGCCGATGGGGAAGCCGTTCTCGTGCCACTCGGTGCCGCTGCCACCCGTGCAGAGGATCTGCCCGGCTGCTCCAGCCAGGGCCTTGGCCCGACCAGCCAGGCCCAGGCTCTCCCAGGGCTTCCCGCCGCAGTACAAGGTGGGCCACTGAGCCGCGTGCTGCCAGAGCGTCTGCTCGGCGGTCAGGTTCTGGCACTCCCGCTCGTTGGAGTAGTCCTTCACGGGGTCCGGGTCTCGGACCCGCGTGATGGTGGCGAACTCCACCGTCTCGGCATCCCTGGCTGCCTCGTTGGAGTGACGGACCAGGTAGACGCCGGGCTCCACGTCCACGATGTCCAGGTGCTCGTCTGTGGGGTCACCACCACGGCGGACGTACTCGTCGAGGTCCACGATGGAGTACCAACACAGGTCGGTGCAGATGCCACCGACGTGCTCGCCACCAAAGGCTGCGAGGATGGCAGGATCGGTCGGCACCCAGTCCCGAGCTTCGCTGTCCCAGGTCTCGTCGCTGGGCCCGTTGGCGATCTTGAGGGAGCCGTCTTCCAGGCGGTAGACGCCGGGGCAGGTGTTCCCAACGAAGCCATGGGCCATCCCCACCTCCTCGTAGAGCTTCATCCACCCGTGCTGCCAGAGCACACCGTCCCCGCTTGACTCGTTGCTCCCGTTGGCCCGGAACAGGTCACGGAGATCGTTGGCGATGACCAGCTTGCCGGAGGGGACGTTCAGCTCGACCTCGGTGAAGTCGATGCCTTCGGGTCGGGTACAGGGGTTCTGGATGCGGAGGGCCAGCCCGTTGCTCTCCAGGTCGCTGTGGTCCCCGCAGTAGGGGCAGCCCAGGCTCATGCTGATGTGCCCAACCGACACCCACTCGTTCGGGGTGGTGCCGAACTGGAGGGCCTGCATGAAGGAGGGCGGCAGCACCTGGGGGATGGTGTGGGACCGTAGGCCCTCACGGAGGTATCCATCGAGCCGGTCGGCCCAGTGGACCTGCCCGTTCTTGAAGTGCCCGTTGTAGTCGATGGGGTAGGTCTTGAGCCGATCCACGATCTGATCCCGAACAGCCCAATCGGTGGTCGTGGGGACATCGAGGTCGGTGTTCATCAGGCGGGCCACGAACCCACTGAGCTTGACCCGGCACCACTTCTCCGAGCCCTTGTTGTCGTGCTTGCGGAAGGTGACCTCGGTGGGCTCCAGCTCGCGGAAGGGCGTCAGGTCATTCAGGAAGGCCACCGCGAACACAGGGGTTCCCCGTCGGCTGGTCAGGGTCTGGATGCCCCAGGTGCCATCGCGGCACGGCTCCTTGGGCACGCGGACCAGGTGACCAGCGGGCCACCTGGGATCGTCCCCGGTGGCCACGTAGAGGCCCGTGCCAGCGAGGGTGGTGACAGTGTCCCCAGCCTTGAGCTTCTGGAAGGTGGTCGAGCCTGTCTCCTTGGGGGCCGCACCCGTCAGTCGAGCGAGGAGACCCGCGATGTCCTCCTCGGCTGCCTCCTCACGGAGGAAGAGGTCGTGGGGGTTCTCGTAGGCTTGGCCAGGTCGTCGGAGCTGGTCTTCTCGGCACACCCAGCGGCCCTCCTCGGTGAGAAGGACATAGCCGGGGCTCCCGTCGAGGTGCCGGGCTGGAGACACGATGTGCCCCGTCTGCCCCACACGACAGACGGAGCTATCGGACTGAACGATGGTGGCTGCTTCGCCTTTGCGGAACATCTACTTGTCCTCCTTGAGCCAGTCGAGGGAGAGCTGCTCGGTGACGAGCAACTTGGCGTCGGACCCACCGGCCCCCGCCCTGATTTCGACGATGATGGACATGACTCGATCTCACTGGTTGAACGTGTAGTTGTGCTGAGCTGACGAACGCTGGTGCGTGGTCAGAGCATGGCTACAAGTGGTCCAGGAGAGAGTGCATGGGTGGAGTCTATCCCATAAGGATAGCTGGGCCACCCCTTCGTGTAGTGATGGATGCTGTAGGCCAAGTTGCTGAGGTCCGAGGTCTTCTCACCGCTCTGCTCAAACTCCCTTAAAAGGGCTACCGATGGCTTGCCTATAGCAATGGTCAGTCAGTGAGGACTGTCATGAACCCAAGCTCAACCCGAGTAGCTCATCGTCATCTTTGCTCCCGAGAGCAGGAGTGGGCCGGGATCCGCACGACGCCTCTAGCTGATCGTCTGGAGCAAGCAAAGAAGGACTTCAGCCTGGCTCAGCAGACGATCCACGAGGAGTGGTGGCAAGACCTGGCGGCGTTGTTCCAGAGCTACTGGAGCTTTCAGCGATTCCCCATCAAGATCGTGCGGGGGAAGATGAGCTTCGCCGTTCAGGGTGTCAGTGGCACGCTGAACGTGGAGGTCCGGGGGCCCATCAGCAAGCCGACCATCTACGTTGGCGGAGCGGAGAAGACGTTCTCGGCCACGGACAGCCTGGAGGAGATGCGGGACTGGATCGATGGCATCGACCGGACGAGGGCACCCCGACGTGCTCGGGTGGTCAACAAGGACGATCCTGGGGCTCTCCTGGGGCTTCTGGTGAAGTTGGTGAAGCGAGACCTACCGGAAGCTCTTGAGGCGTCCAAGTCTTTCTCCAGAGACGTAGGGTTGGCCTGGGGGCATCGGGAGGAGCAGGAGGTTGTCCCTCGGGCACCGAAGCTCAACAAGGAGAAGCCCCACTCCGTGTTGGAGTACCTCTATTGGCTTGTGGTCCACAAGAACGGCTTGGAAGACCTGAAGATGAACTTCCGTTCATTTGAGAGGCTTCTCGATGCGTCCTGATGCAACCCGCGTTGCCTACCGACACCTCCGTGGTGGTTTGATCGAGCCACCTCCTGCGATGGTGGACACCATCTACGAGTGGGCGTTGGCCGTTCATTCAGCCACTGAGCTGGACAAGCTGACCGGGGAGATCGAGCGGCAGAAGACCAGGAACCAGGAGTGGCAGAAGTCGGTGGAGAAGGAAGTCCTGGTTGCTCTGGACGCCTTCAAGGCTCAGCCGACGAAGTGGAAGCCCTACAAGGCCGCATTCGAGGCGTCCGTCCGTTGGTTCGGGTACGGGATGGTCCCCAGTTTGAAGATCAAGGAGTTCCAGAAGCTCGATGACGACCGACGAGCCGAGCTTCAGGAACGGATGCTGAAGATCATTGAGGAAGCCGAGGATTGGGTGAGAAGGTCGGTGCAGAACAACGCTGACGGCATCAAGGAAATGGAAGCCGAGACCCGCAAGTTGGAGAGCCAAACCCGGTCAGGTGTTCCGGCCATGCCCGAAAGAGGTGTGCTCACCCACACCTTCCCAGTTGACCTCACAGGATGGAAGTATGAGGACATGGGGGGGAAGATACAGAAGAAGCTGGATCTGATGAAGGAGGACTTGCTTCAACGGATGCCCGATGCCACAGGAGATCAGCGGAAGGTGATGGAGGTGATCCTTCGGGGGATGAAGTCCCGGAGGAAGGTCATCACCGTCGCACTGACCAAGGATCTCAGAGAGCCTGCCAACTGGAACGAGTCTCGGCAGACGATGATGGTCAAGTTGCCACCGGCACGCGACCTGGTGAACAGCCTGAAACATGAGTTGAGGCACTTCTCCCAAGGGATGATGAACGAGGCTGTCACTGGCTGGGGGGAGCAGTTCCTCCTCCGTAAACCCTCTCCGGGGTTGCCGAGCCGCCACATCATGACTCCAGACATCCGGCAAGATCAGGAGAGGGCTCCTGACAGTCTGATTCAGATTCTGAAGGAGCAGTTGGAGTCCCAGCACACCCCTTTCCACATCCAGAGGGCACTGCTCCACAACCCCAAGATCGACCTGCACGCTCTGGATGATGTGGAGTTCTACACCCGGTTGGCGGACGCCATCCAAGAGTTCCAGGCCCACGAGAAGCGGGTTGGTCGCCTCTCACCCAAGGCCAAGTCTCAGCTCATCCAGATGTACACGGGGTCCATCGAGAGTCCATTCCAAGGGAACATGGACCACGAGATGTTGAAGACGATGGGTGGCTATGACACTGCGAGGTGGTTCAAGCCCCATAAGTTCTTCACGACGCTGAAGAAGTACGCCAGGGGGAAGTGGAAGAAGGCGGTTGGTGAGCTGGTCAAGGTGGTGCTCTGAGTTACCCCTCGTCGCTGTACTTCCGTCGCTTCTTGTGTTGATGGACGACACAGCGGATCTTGCCGCCTGAGTAGTAGCGGCAGTCGTTCCCGATCCCACCGATGTAAGCATGGGTCTTGGGGTGGGAACAGTAGCCAGGCCAACCTGGCTGGTTCTCCTTCTCCAAGGTACGTCGTCTCTTCTCAGGGACGGGACGCTTGGCGTACTTGCCCTTCATGCCACTGGGATGGCCGAACATCCCCTTCAGGCACTTCTCGCAATCTGTTGGTGCTCGGGTCGGTGAATCCCAGGACATGTGGCCGCAGTCCATCATGTCCGCCTTAGAACCCTTTGACTTGGGCTCCTCAGACTCATCAGGTGCGTCGGCCTCTATTTCCTCTGGTTCCTCGACTTCAGCCTCTGGTTCCTCGACTTCAGCCTCAGGTTCCTCGACTTCAGCCTCATCAACTTCAGCCTCATCAGGCTCTGGCTCCTCTACCGGAGGGTCCAGGAGGACGAAGAAGGGGTAGGCTCCGCTGTCGCTGTCGATCTCGAACAGCCCCAGCCGAATCCCAGTGTCGATCACCTGCTGGTAGAGAGGCTGACCCAGCCTCTTCTTCCCGAGCCATGGGCCTACAGCCTTCCGCCAGGACACGACCGACCTGCGGCGTCCTGGGTAGCTTTCCACGGCAGAACGGAGCTTCCGTGCTGCCACCTCAAGAGGGTCAGCGGGGGAAGCTCCGTCAGGGAGGTCGTCCAATAGGTCGAGAATGTTCATCCGGTAGCGGACGCCTGCTTCACGTTGGAGTAGTGCTTCTCCCACCGGGTGACGAGGTTGTTGAGCTTCATAGCCAGGTCGTCGGCCCAACCGCGACCCGTGAAGGAACGAGCACCATTGTCCCGGAGGTAGTCACCGATCACACGATCCCAGGACGGGTAGGGGTTCCGCTTGGTCTTACCAGCTTCCAGGATGACATCCGGGCTGAACTCGACCAGTTCGTTGTGCTCGTTGAGGAAGCGGACCTTGTAGGGAGCCTTCATCCGAGGTGACCGGGTCCAAGAGGATTCCGTGCCGTAGTCGAACAGCATCAGGAAGCGGTCCTTCCCGATGATCCTCACCACCCTCATACAACGGTCACCGACAACGTAGTTGAGGAAGCCACACTCGGTCACCTCGTAGCCTTCCGGGATGGTGGCAGCCTTCAGCAGAGTCTCAGCATCCTTGGCACGCATCAGGAATCTCGCGAAGTGAGGGGGAGGACGGGCAGGTCGGGACCGTGCTCGGCCTGGAGGGATTCGAGGTCGTCCCCGGTGGCAAAGCACTGGTTCTTACCTCGGTGGTCGGGCTCCCAGACTCCGTAGCGTCCAAGGTTGACGCTCTCCTCGGGGATCTGATTGCTATCGTCACGCTTCGTGACGATCATGGTGAGCGGGAAGCCCATGTCGGTGATGAACCGGGCCATCAGATGGCCGCATCGACCTGGAACCATCCGGGCCCCTGAGCCGGGGTCCGAATCAGGTGGAGGGTCCGCGAACCGTAGTGGCTCAGGATCTCCTGGTGGAGGGTGTCGTAGTCCTTGCTCCGCAGCAGGGTGTCTGCCGCGATGTACAGGACTTCCTCGCGAGCGTAGTAGTCGGCACCAAAGTGCGAGCACTGGTCACGGTCGAGGTAGACGACGGGGGTTTCGGTGTCAGCCATGTTGATTTCTCTCCTGTCTATGTATACGACGGGGCTGTGGAAGTTACCTGACAGAATCCTGGTCGAGCCTGTAGCGAACCGTCTTGCACCGGAGATTCCGTTCTCCCACCCAGCTACGTTCGATGGGGAGGCAGGTGGCCACGGCATCCGCAGACCTCTCGGTCATGAATTTCGCCATACCCAACGGCACCCATTGGGGGTAACCTCGGTGGGGTTGGTAGAAGAGGCCGTTGTCCTCATTCTGAACAGCGTAGATGTAGGTCTCTTCCATCAGAACCTCACCTTGGGGCCACCGGGGAAGGGCCGGTAGCTGCGGCTCTCGGAGTCCAGATTGCCCTTGACCTGCTGGAGCCAGCGGAACCAGTCGTGAGCTTCGGCGGGGGTCATGCGGTCGATGGCCGACTGGATGTTGCGGTAGCTGCCGATGCGGAAGCTGGCCTGGAGGCGGCTGAGGTAGCCGTGGTACTCGGAGACGACCTGTCCCCAGCGACCGGGCTTGCAGACATCGCCAGCGATGATCATGTAGTCCCCGAGGGAAACGGCCCCCCAGGTTTCGACCTGGTTCAACTCGATGCCGATATCTGTGAGTTCCTTCAGGCGGGCCTCCACGTCCTGCCTCGATCCGCTCAGTACCTCCGGGGTGGGGGTGTCATGGCCCTCAAGGCAGAGGATCAGGGTGTAGCTGGTCATTTGGGCTCTCCTTGCCTGTTCATACGACCGGGGAGGGGAAGTTACCTGACTCACTCGTATAGAGAGGTGGAGATCGTCATGAGCACCCCCCACACCAAATATCCGAGGAGCTACCACCTGCCGTGGTCCCCCGGAGCTACGTCGGACGACAAGACCCTGTCGTCGGTGGAGCACTTCGCGGGTCGCCAGGTGGTCGCCACGGAAAAGATCGACGGCGAAAACACCACGTTCTACCGCGACGGCTACTGCCACGCTCGGTCGTTGGACTCCGCACACCACCCTTCCCGTTCGTGGGTCAAGGCTCTGGCCGCTCAGGTGTCCAGGGATCTGCCTGCTGGATGGCGGGTGTGTGGTGAGAACGTCTTCGCGGCTCACAGCATTTCTTACGACCGGCTCAGCACCTACTTCTACGTCTTCTCCATCTGGGACGCGGACAACCGCTGTCTCTCCTGGGACGAGACCGTGGAGTGGTGTGGGCTTCTCGGTCTGGAGACGGTTCCGGTCTTGTACCGGGGTGTCTGGGACGAGGAAGCCATCAAGGCTGCGTGGTCGGGTCGGTCTGCCTTCGGTGACGAAGGTGAGGGCTACGTCGTCCGGGTTGCGGACGGCTTTGCCTACGACGAGTTCAAGCTGTCCCTGGCCAAGCACGTCCGTGAGGGTCACGTTGATCCCAACAGCACCCACTGGGCCCACAAGGCTGTCGTCCCGAACGGGCTGGCGGGGTAAGCCCCACAGCCCGTTCGTAGGGAATCAAAGTTCAACGACGGGATCGCGGTCACCAGATCTGAGTGTATCGCCTGTGAGCACCCTGACCTGAAGTCCGAATACGGGATGGATGGTCCCTTGTGAACGACCTATTGGTGCCGCAGGTGCGGCTTTTATTGGGTTGAGAACATGGGCGGATCCTTAGATGAAGCTATCCTCTTGTGGCGAGAGCACATCAAGGAGAGTGAGCTTTGAAACGATTCAAGTACACGTTGCACAACATCATCGGACACCCGGTGATGGAGTTGCTTCATTTGGTTGGGTTCACCACTTGGAGTGAGCGAGTCCATGACGCAACTCTCCCGAAGGGTTGGGAGGAGGACGACGAACCCTCTCCCAAATGGGACGCTGGCGAACCCAAGTAACTTTTGGGTGCTGGGTCGTATGGAGCCTTGTAAGGAGGCCACTCATGCGAGCCTACGTCATCTGTCCCGTCTGTTCTGCCAAGGTCTACCTGAAGGTCAAGAAGGACAGCGAGTCCTTCTCGAACATCGAGTACGCACGCCACATCAAGGACGAGCATCCCGAGAAGGTGTCTCCCTTCGGCGTCCCCTACGCAGCCACCGAGTTCGAGTAGATGGAACGGATCGGCTTCGTCTACGAGCCCTTGGTATCCATCGTTCTGACAGGGGTGGAGATCGTCCTGCTGCGGCAAGCAGCACTCGCCCACTACGACGCCAAGTGCCGTGGCATCGCTGAGCCTGGGATCGGAGCTTGGGTGCATGGAGCCTTGAACAAGGCTGAGTGGTCTCTCGACCCGGAGGGTCCGGGAGCCACATCGCTTGAGGAAAGCCTTCACCGAGTCCGAACCAAGAACCCGAAGCTCGAAATCCAGTTTGACCTCTCACGACTCGATACCGTCTCCAAGGTGTTGGAGACCGCTTCTGGACTCGATCACGAGGAAGCTGTCGTCCTCGTCAACCTGAAACGCGGTTTCAAAGAGGCTGCGGGTGCCCTTCGTGCAGAAGCCATCCGCATCAACAAGCAGCCCTCTGTCTTGCCTCCCTGGAAACGGCAGAGGTAACTTTCCGGTCCTGATCGTATAAGAGGTGTACGGAGGTTCCAACATGCGTTCCAAGTCCCGCAGCTACGACCGCCCCAACGGCATCAAGGTTCAGATCGTCCGAGGTGCTCGGATGAGTGGTTGGTACAACCGTCTGGACCTCGGCAACGGTCGGAGCCTGACGTTCTCAGGTTCCATGAAGTGCTCTGGGGACATCCCCAATCGCGTCGTGGACGCATGGTGGGCTCTCCCCAAGAGCTTCTCGTGGAACCAGCCTGGGGTGGAGATGTACTCCGCCGAGTACGACCGGCTCCAGAAGACCTCCTCGGAGGAGATCATCCGTCACATCGAGGCGTTCGCGGACAACATGGACGTGCTGTGGCCCGAGTGGAACGTGGCCCCGGACGTGTCGGGCCTCGATGTCGGTGCCCGGTTCGTGATCAACATGGGCAAGCGTCGGGGTGACAAGGAAGGCGTCGTGAAGGCGGTTCCTGCTGGTCGCTCCAAGAGCTTCACGGTCCAGTTCGACGGCGACAACTACCTGACCAAGATGCCTGCCAACCTGCTCCAGCGGGCTCGGGTCATCTGATCCTTCAACTCGTTCAGACCCCACCCCTCCTGGAGCTTCCCCCATGATCCGCATCATCCAAGGCGACATCACCGAGTACCCCGGTGACATCCTCGTCAACGCCGCCAAGCCCTCTCTCCTGGGAGGTGGCGGCGTCGATGGAGCCATCCACCGAGCGGCGGGTCCTGGCCTCCTGATGGCTTGCAAGCAGCTCCAGGTGGTCCAGGCTGAGCCTGTTCAGACCCACAGGTGCCTCAACTGTTACTGGCAAGGGGAGCCTTTACGGCAGCAGGGTACAGACGGATCGTTTGCCGACCCCTGGTGTCCCGCCTGCGAAGGCGATGTGACCCCTCTGCGGAGTGTCACCGCATCCGGTGAAATCCGTTGTCCGACAGGGGAGGCTCGGATCACCCCTGCCTTCAACCTGCCCTGTCGAGCCGTCATCCACACGGTCGGTCCCATCTACCGGAAGGACAACCCAGCCGAGAGCGAGCGGCTCTTACGGGAAGCCATCACTCAGAGTTTCGACCTGGCCTACGAGTCCAGGTATCGGGGCGGGATTGCCTTCCCGGCGATCTCCTGTGGGGTCTACGGCTACCCGGTGGCGGACGCTGCCGGGGTTCTGGTGGGCGAGGCCCTAAAGTGGGAGCCCCACTTCGATGAGATCGTGTTCGTCCTGTTCGACCAGGAGATCCTCAACATCTTCCAGAAGACATTCAAGATGCTTTCCCATCTACGCGAGCACCCTCCAGGGGTATCTGGAGCCTAAGGACGTGAGGGCTCTGTCCTCGGTAGCTCTCCTATTCGACCTGTGGAGTGACGATCCCTTACTCGAAGGTAGAGCCGGACATGTCGGACACCATCAAGACTGCTGGCCGCAACAACGCGGAAGCTTCCCTCAACCGTATGCTCGACATGTCGATCTTCATGGTTGCCTGGGGGAACTACCTCAAGCTGCTTGAGGGTGAGGAAGGAGAGCAGCTTCGTCAGAACGAGGACGTGGACAAGCATTGGGAGAGTTCCAATGCCTTGATGGTCCGGGCCCAGAGGTCTTTGGCTTCCGCCATCGAGTCGGTGTTCGATCCTCTACTGGATGAGGTTCCGGGTTTCACGGTTCTCCGTCCTTCCTGGAAGTTCGCAATCAGGCCAACGAAGGGTTTGGAGCAGGCTCGTCTCCAGGCTGAGTTCCTGTTGGAAGCTTTCAACCGTCTTCAGAGCAAGCAGACGTTCCTCCGTGAGACCTTCTCCGTGGGTCGCCAGCCCATGATTGCTCGTCAGCTTGCACGAGCAGCTCGTGAGGACGATCCGAGGGCTGCCATCAGTCAGCTTGCGGCTCTTCCCTCCCTGTCCTCCATCAAGCTCTACCGTTCATGGGTGAAGGCGGCTGCCAAGATCATTGGTGCAGCCCCCAGCCCGACCGCTTCCCTGGTTGCTGAGGTTGAGGAAGCTCAGGACATGGGCAACCAGATCCGCGAGTTGAAGGCTCGTGCGGCGGGTTCCGAGGAGGGTTCTGAGAAGGAAGCGGACCTCCGAGAGAGTGAGGTTGAGCTTCATGCTCAGGTGGATGCTCTGGCTGAAGAATCCGAACACCCGGAGGTGGTTCGGGGGGCGGCAGTACAAGCCATCGCGACTCCGACCGAGCACGCGACGGCAATGGGCCGTCGTCTTGGCCACACGATGGATCAGGAGAGGGCGATGATGGTCCGGGATCGGTCCATCATCGCGGCGGGTGCTGGTAGTGGAAAGACCCGTGTTCTGGCGTCCAAGGTGGCCTGGCACATCGAGGAGGGGACACCAGCCAGGTCCATCCTGGCTACTTCCTTCACGGGGAAGGCATCTGCTGAGCTGGTCCGTCGTGTACGCAAGTATGGCGGGGTCATCCCGAAGGATGCTGCTGATGGATTCGGTACGACGCACTGGGTTGCAGGGGCCGTTCTCAACAACTACGGCAAGGGGTTCAAGCGAGCCAGTGGCTACATCGGGAAGAAGGAGACCTGGAAGCAGGTCACCCTGGTTCGATTGGCTATCGAGCAGGTGAAGATGCAGGGCAGCGGAAAGCCCGCTCCCGCAGCCAAGGGCTTCTGGGAACTGCCCGACAAGGCTGAGCGGGAGCAGCAAGAGCTGGCTCGGGAGCAGCAGGAGGCGAACAACGAGTTCGCTTGGGCAGTCGGAGTCGCAGGTCAGTATTTCAACTGGATCCAGAAGCAGAAGGACAACGGTGCTGGTTGGGCACGGGCTCGTCGGTGGGATGACGTGCCTGATATCATCCGATTCCTCCGGGGCTTGCGGGATCGTCAAGCCTACCCTGCGGACCTCAGCCCCCGAGAGAAGGCATACGCCAACAAGATCTTCGCCAAGGCCAAGCATTTCAAGGAGCCGCTGACCTACCGTGTGGCTGCTACGGAGCCGCCAATCAGCGTGCCTGGCGTGAAGCTGGCAAACGACGATGCTGATGTTTCTGATCTCACGGAAGAGATGGCGAAGGACGAGAAGAAGCGGTCCACGAAGCTGGAGCAGTACAACTTCTTTGGGAGGCCCGCCAACGAGTGGTTCAACCTGGGCATCGACTTGGTTCGCGAGTCACAGGATGCGAAGGGGAACACGGTCAAGAAGGACATCCCGCTGGGTGAGTTCAAGCAGTACATCTCCATCGTCAAGGGCAAGGGTCTGACCCCTTCTCAGGCGTGGGCTGGTACGGCTGCCTTGGGTCTTGAGAACCGTGATGACGGCAGCAAGGTAGCTGACCTGGTCCTGGAGCCGGAAGACCCCAAGGCTGCTGTCTACGCTGCCTACGAGTGGCTCAAGGGTTCACGGGGAGAGCCTGAGTTCCAGAACCTGGGCGACTTGGACGACCTGCTGATCGACTGCGTTCAGGGGCTGGTTCGCAGCCCCAAGATGCGTCAGGCTGTTCAGAGCCGGTTCAAGGTGCTTCTCATTGACGAAGCTCAGGACTTGAACCGGGTTCAGCACAACATGTTCGGCCTGATGGCGGGCTACCTCGACCCCGAGACACTTGAGCCGAACGCTGACAAGAGCATGACGGCTGACACATACACCCTCATCGGTGATGGCAAGCAAGCCATCTACGCCTTCCGTGGAGCTGACCCGTCTGAGTTCATCCGCAAGTCGGACCTGACTCCCGGTGGTGATGACTTCACCACGAGCATCCTGAAGTTGAACTTCCGATCTGGCGAGAAGATCGTGAAGGCAGCCAACCAGCTCATCGCTCACAACACCCGTCAGGGTCAGCAGATCCCGATGGTCTGTGATGCCAACACCAAGGTCAAGGGCCAGGGTGAGATGGTGGTTCGTCCTGCGGACGACATCGCAGCAGCCGCCGTGATGGTGTCCGAGGAAGTCCTCTCCCGTATGGATGAGGGTCTGGTTCCTTCATTTGATCCGTCAGAGGGGTCCGGTGGGTACGCCACCTTCGGTATTGCCCTGCGAAGCAATGCGGAAGCCTACGCTTACGGTGTCGAGATGCTCAAGCGGGGCATCCCGTTCAAGAGCAACGCTCGGTTCTTCAACGACAAGAACAGCAAGGCTCTCATCGGTTGGCTGACCCTGGCTGAAGGTGGTTCCACGGAGAAGATGAACAAGGCTCTCCTGGACGCTCTGTCGGTCCCTGTGACCAAGATGTCTCCGGCAACTGTCGGCACACGTCTTCAGGACATGGCTCATGGAGTTCTCTGGGCTGACTGGCTTCAGAGCCCCAGGAACCAGCTTCAGCTCTACGGTCAGAAGATGCAGCCTCGCGTACAGCTCTTTGCAGCCAACGTGAAGGCTGCTCAGGGTTTCACCGGCTCCTCGATGCAGGTGCTCGGACAGATCCTGGAGCTGAAGGGGTTGGACGGAGCTTCTTTCAAGGAAGCTCTGATCGACTCTGTGCGAGAGGACGCCGATGTGATGGCAGAGTTGGAGGCTGAGTCGGACGGGCCGGTGCCCAACGAGGCCATCGTGGAGCGGGCTATGGCCCCGATTGGTCCTCTCCTGTCCCTGCTTGAGACCAAGGATGAGCTTGGTGCTGCGATGGAGTTCGTCCGCACCCTCCAGGATGTCAACAAGAAGATTGCTTCCAAGGACACCGAAGAAGAGATCGACCGGAATGCTGTGACCATTGGGACCATGCACTCCTGGAAGGGCCTGGAGTGCTCGACCATGTACGTCCCGATGGTCGGTGGTCGGTTCCCCCGGACAGGCAAGGAGGGGGAAACCGCAGAAGGCCCGGATCTCTGGAACGCACGTCGGCTGGCCTATGTGGCCATCACCCGTGCTGAGGATCGTTGTGTCGTGATCGACATCCCCAACCCGAAGTTTGGCTTCAGTAGTCAGTTCCTGAGTGAGATGTGTGTCCCGACCGAGGAAGGCGAGGAACCCTCCATGCCAACCCGGATGGCATCCTACACACGTCGGGCTCGCCTCGAAGACGACGAACAAGATGCCGAGGAGGAGCTGCTCTACTCCCTGGCAAGTGACGAGCCTGAAGTAGACGAGCCTGAAGTAGACCTGGAAGCAGCCTACTTCGCGGAAGAGGATTGAGTCGATGGCTGGAACCTACGTTCAGCTCTCTCGTGAGGAGTTCGAGGACTGGCTCGACTCAGACCTGAAAGCTCGCAGCAAATGGAAGATCAAGGACCGGACAGGAGGCATCTACCAGGTGGCTCTGTCGGACAACGTCGGAGTCGAGATCAACTCAACCACCGGCAATCAGTCTCGTGTCCGTGGTCACGGACAGGCTTCCATGAAGCTTCGTCTGGTATCCCTGGTGGACGGCACAACCCTGAACAAGAAGTCGATGGGTCAGAGCCACTTCAAGCGGACCATCAACTGGCGTCAGACCTGGAAGACCGGGTTCGACCGGGTTCGAGCGACTTACCTGAAGACCCCGTCCTTCTACGAGAAGATCGCGGACAGAGAAGGCTACAAGGACAGGTGGATCGCCATCATTGAGTCCATCCCAGCCTGGGACCAGGATCGCGTCCTCAAGGGCTTCCATCAAAAGGTGGAAGCCGGTGATGTCCTCTGGGACAACCAGGAGGAGAGCATCCTGGACATGCAGTCCCACCCACCCACACCGGCAGTCACCCTTCCTGAAGTGGACGAGGATGCCATCTGGGATCAACGCCTGGCCAACCTGCGGAAGATCTACGCAGCAGCACGGCGGGACCGGGACCAGTGGACGATGGACTTCATCGAAAGCTTGGCCCGCTTGGCAAAGGCTCGGAGGGGGCTCTCCGCTCGACAGAGCGAGATCCTGGGTGAGAAGGCAGAGCGGTACGGGGTTGAGCTGTAGGGCCGGAAGTTCTCGTGCCTGATCGTATTGAAGACATGAAAGAGCAACCGTTCATCGGCCAGGGTGCCACCTACAGCATCGGTGGCGACAGCTATCCGTACACGGTGCAGGACATGACCACGAGCGGGAAGACCCTCTGGCTCTCCCCGGATCGAGCCAGAGGTAGCCGGGTCACAGCATCCGGGACGGTGCTGTGCCTGGTGGACACGGAGAGCCACTCGGAGGTCAAGAAGGCAACTCTTCGCAAGGATGGAGCCTACCGCTGGGTCGGTTCCGGCACCGGGTTCATCCACTTGGGTGAGCGTATCTACAAGAGGGACCAGAGCTTTTGAGCTGGGCTGAACGGGCCATAAAACTCCTCACTGACGGTGAGGAAGCCGTCATCAAGCCCCACGGCAACTCGATGAAGCCCAAGGTGGAGTCAGGAGCCACGGTGACCTTGGAGCCGGTCGAGGTCGCAGACCTGGAGGTAGGGGACATCGTGCTGTGTAAGGTGAAGGGCAACGTCTACCTGCACCTCGTGAAGGCCCTGGGGGATGGCAGGGTGCAGATCGGGAACAATCGCGGCGGTATCAACGGGTGGACTCGGACGGTCTTCGGTCGGGCCATCAAGGTGGAGCAGCCCAGGTAGCCCAAACGACCGGCCCCCGTCGTAGGGGGGGTCATGCCCGACTTCACCTGGCCCATCACCACCCTCGTACCCATCAACCAGCTCAACTACGAGCAGGTCGAGGGGGTGTTGAACTACGGTTTCTACCCACGATGAGGCACATCCCGTGGGACGAGCGATGGGTGGAGTCGGACGAGGATCTCCGACACCGTCTGGAGCCTTGTGTCCTCCTCGTCCTGGAAGCCGCCGAGATGGTTGAAACCACCAGGGACAGAGAACGAGCTGCCGTGGCCGAGGTGGCCGAGGCCATCCCCCCGGCAAGCCCGCTCAACTACAAGGGCATCGAACCGCATAGTGGGCTCGACCATGACTGAGTTCGATGAGGTGCTGGCCGAACTGGCTTCCATCGAAGTACCCCCTGGCCCCCTGGCCCCCAAGCACCTGGGGATCAGCGAGTACGTGGTGGTCAAGCCGCACTACAGCCGCCAGCCCATCCAGATCGAGGTCATCAAGGTCGTCGGGGGTGTTGACGAGCTGGTAGCTGAGCTGGACGGAGACACCCCGGCTGATGCCGCGATGGACCTGGCCCGGAGTGCTGGGCCCAACGCCAAGGACTGGGGCGACTGCCTCTACTGCGGGAACCCACACCCCGAGCCATTCATGGTGAAGAGCGGGATCTGGCGGGAAGCAGGGCTGGGGACTGGGCTCATCCACCTGGAGTGCCTGGAGGAGCAACTGGGCCGCGAGCTGACGATGGACGACTTCACTGAGGCCCCCATCAACAGTGCTCTCAAATTCGGATTCATGCTGGGGAAGCACGACGCAATAGCCAGCGACACTTCTGCGTAGGGAGGGACACGAACCCACTGAGAAAGTTTCCTGCGGGTGGGTCTTGACGAGTCACAAATAAGTGGTCTCGTAGCCGGTGACTTCTCCGGCGGCGGGCAGTACCAGGAAGGGACGCTGCTACCACCTGTTGTTTCCCCCGCCCCTCAGAGCACCCCTCCATGCAAATCCCCGAGCCTGACTTCCCTCTATCAGCCCCCACCCCCGTTCAAGCACACAACGTGACTATCCGGTCTGTCGGAGCCCTTCCGACGAACTCGATGGCTGAGGTCTTGGCCTCAGACAAGGAGGGACGATGGTTCCGCTTCTACTTGAAGCGTACAGCTAGGGTCGTTCGCTTGTTCTACAAGGGGTGTGGGGTCACGAACGGGCCTGGGTGGCTCGACGGGTGTGTTGAGCACAAGACCGGGATTGGGAACTACGTTCTGGAAGCAACCCACATTGGCAATGACAAGCTCAGCGAGGCAGAGCAGACTCTGGTGCTCACGGAAGTGACCCTAAAGGGGTAGTGTCATCCATGAGCGAGCCCATCATCGTTGATCCGCATCTTGTCGTCGCTGAGAAGGGTGTGTCAGAGCCTGTTGGGCCTGGTTTTCTCCACGGTCATGGTCGTCAGGTCGTCAGGCGACTCAGCCGGGGTCGGGAACGAGTCCCAGGTGGTCGGGAGACCCTCAAGGATGGTGTGGCCGAGGGCTACCAAGGGCGACCGGTCATCAAGACCCAGAAGCTGAAGTTCGTCGTGGACTTCGACCTGGAAGCTCCGGGGTTGGAGGAGCGGGTCCAAGAGGCTGCTCAAGAGCTTCAGGAGAAGTTCCTGGCACTGAGCCAGGCCCAGGCCGAAGCCAGTGGCTACAGGCGTCCAAGGACGGTGGTGACGGTGGTTCGCTACCCCATCCATGTCCAGCCCAAGGGTGTGGATATGGATGCCAGGGCCATTCGTCGTCTGCTGTATGACGACCCGGAGTTCTTCGACGGGTTTGAACTGCGGTGTGAGTATGCCCAGGTGGTCAGGCGGGGGTTGGTGGAGCCCGACAACTTTGAGATTCGATCCTGGACCGGGGAGATGCCCATCACGCTGCCCAGGAGTCAGGATCTCCACCGCATGGTGAGCATCTTCTCGCATATCCGTGGGGCTCAGGAGTTCATGGACCGTGCTGAAGCTGGGGAGGTCATTCACCGTGGCTATGGAGCGGATGTCAATGCTCGGGTTGGCGACTCAGGAGATGGGCGTTTCCAGGTGACTGGCCCAACCAAGCCTGATGGATCGTAGTGGTTGTATGAACACCTGTTCCCTCATGGGCCTCAGGGTAGACAAAAAGCCCACTGGGTTGACGTAGGAGGGGTGATGAAGCTCTCCGCCGCCTATGACGCTTTGCAGCTACAGCCCTATGACGCCTTCATAGAAGGGGAAGGCCCCCAGGTGGGGTCCACCACAATGATGTTGGTCGCAGGAACCTTGTTCCTTCGAGCAGGGCTTCCTGTGACCCTGGTGATGCGGAACGCCAGACATGGGCAGCAGGGTCGGGATCAAATCCTGACCTATGTTGAGCAACTCAACACGGCACCGGACCAGTCGGTCGTCCGCCACATCCCGAACCAGGGGAAGAAGTCAATCCGGTTCACATCTGGCGGAAGTCTCATCATTGAGTCGGAGCGAGGCTACCGACCCAACGGCACCGGAGAGCAGATCGTCCTACGGGATGTGGACTGGGAGGAATCGGTCAGGATGCGGGCAAAGGAGCCTTTGGACAGGGCTCGCTTCCTTCTTCGAGTTGAAGAAGGGTGGGGGGTTGGCTTCCACGTCTTCGACGCCTTGTGGGACTTCCTGTTTGAAGTCACAGAGGAAGGGGCTCAGACACTGCTCGACAACGACGTGATGACTTCCCGGATCGAGGCACTGCCGGAGCTTGCTCAGCCCTTCAGAAGTCTCTGGTAAGAAACCTGGCGTGGGTCGTATTACCTACCAGCAAAGAGGCTGTCATGCAGGACGACACACTGAACGAGCGGGACTGGAAGGTGCTCCGGCTCCTGGAAGAGCGGGGACGTGTTCAGCTCACATGGGACGACCGGATCCGGCTCAAGAAGCTGGGCTACGTTCAGGGCAACGCAATGTTGTGCTGGCTGACTCGGAAGGGCATCCAGGCTGTGCAGGAGGCCGCGTGACCCTCCCTGCCGTAGTTGTTGCTGCCCTGACCCCCGATATAGTAAGCATCCAAGGGAATCAACATGACCAAGCGTGCCGCACTCACCAACCCCATCGGACTCCTCGCCAACGAGCAGTCGGTCGCCAACACGGATGGTGCTCTGGGGGCCATCGTGAACCAGGTGGCCTACACGGGCATCACGGTCGCGGTCGCGGAGCTGCGTGCGGCTCTCACGGAACAGGCTGAGGTGTGCCCCTCCACGTTCTCGGTCCAGCCGGTCCTCTCCCTCCACTACGGCTGTCAGTCGATGGAGTTCCGAATCCGTCAGCCCGAGGCCGTCCGGGCCTCCCGTCTGGGCATCGAGGCACTCTACAGGGAGACTGACCGTCTCCCTCGCACCCAGGACGCTGGTGGTCTGGAGCTTTTCCGACCCAACGCTTTCGCTCGGTGCATGGGCCATCTTCGGGTCCGCTGGGCCCAGGGCAACTTCTCAGTGCCCCGCCCGAGCACCATCCGTGGCTGGTGGACCGCTGAGCAGCAGGCGATGCTGGCTGCCTGAGCGGCTACCGGACGTAGTAGGTCCAGGCATCTCGGTCGTGCTCTTCGACCTGGCCGATGGGCTCGTTCCACATCTGGGTGCCCTTGACGACGTAGGCAGGGCCTCTGTCCTCTGCATAGGACATCGCGTCTTTCTTGGAGGTGAACTCCTGGACCTCCACGACGTAGCTGGCGTTCTGCTCGTGGTCTTCATAATCCTCGTGGTTTTCACCAACCTCCGCTGCGAGCATGTAGCCGGTCTTGGCTACGGACCAGACTTGGTCCGTCTCCTCCTGCTGACGACGTTTCTCTGCCTCAGCTTCCTCACGCTCCTCACGCTCCTCACGCTCCTGTTTCAGCTTCTGGTACTTGATCCGCGTCTGTTCCACCTCCCACCTCAGCTTCTGATTTTGCTTCTCGGTAGCCAGCAGGCCAGAGACGGTCTTTTGGATGATCACCATGAGGGCGTCAATGTTCTGCTTCATTGAGTCTTGGTAGGGGACCAGTTTTCGCTGAACCTCGACTGAACCCTTGAAAATGTACAGCATCATGCTGTCACCACGAAAGGGCTGGACCAGGATCTGAAGAGGGACAGGGCCCTCAGAATCAAATTGGAGGCCCGTGTTGTTCTCCTTAGCGACGGTGAGGCGGATATCGGCTTTCAAGAAAGCCCTTTTCATGGCGTCAAGAGCAGGGATCTTTCGAGCCTCATCTTTCAGCCTCTGAGCCTCATCTTTCAGCCTCTGAACCCTCTCGTACTCTGCCTTTTCAGCTATGTGCTCGGGAGATTTCTTGTGCTCCTCCATCTGCCGCACTCGGATGTGACCCCGGATGGCATCCATTTCGGTCTTCTGCTGCCAATCGAGCCACTTCTGAGCGATCTTTTCGGGGGAGCTGGGGTTCCGGTTCTTTGGGAAGGCCGCCCAAGCCCGTTCACCATCGGCACTGATCTTGAAACCGATAGCGTGTGAGAAAAAGTCAGTCTTGACCCCCCACTGGTTCTCCGGGTTGCAGTAGCCACGGATGACAACCTGCATGTGAGGCACACCCACCAAGTCCTTTTCCCCATAGACATCCCTTTTCAGCTTGGGGCCTTTAGTCAGGTACTGGGTGTGGTATTCAGGCTTGAAGGTCCACGGTGCAAGAGGGGACTTCTGGTTATGCGTCTCCAGCCGTTTGATGACTTTGGCCACAAACCGCTCAACGCCATGTGGGATGGTTGCGGCTTGCAGGTGACGTAGAGCGACACGAGAAAAAGAGGGCTGCATGGGAACTCCTACCACCAAGTGAGGTGACCACGGAGGCCACTCTTTTTCCGCGTATAGCTCTTCACGGCATCGGAGACGTTGCCCTCGATGGTCGTGATGGTCGAGCCATTGTCGCAGACGATCATCCCGACGTGCCCTGCCTTGGTGTTCGACGTGGCATCGGAACCTGAGCTAGAACGAGGGACGGTGAACAGGCCAGCAGCGGGCCATTCGACCTTGACGCTGGCGGGAGTCCACCGCTCGTTCTTCTTGGCCCAGTCCTCGGTCTGCGTGACGCCGCCGAAGAAGTCTCCGAATGGGTGGGTTGCCCAGTCCCCTCGCTTGGGGTTCTTGGGGAGGTCCAGAGCGAAGGCGATCCAGGAGGAGCAAGCCATAGCACACCAGGCCATGCCGTCCTTACCTGCGATTCCCCAGTAGGCGTTGTAGCCGACGACCAGATCGTCGATGACGGGCCCACGGTTGGAGCCTTTGGGCTCCTCTTTGGCTCCCAGGTACTTGATGGCTTCCACCAGGGTGCGACGACGAACCCCCAAGACGGACTCTGGGATCTTGGCCAGGAGAGCCGCCTGTTCCTCTGTGAGCCCATCCGAACGCTTGATGGGTGCAGGAGCCTGGTCTTCTTCTCCGAGAGCCAGGAGAGCCTTCCAGGTGCCTGGACCGACGATCCCATCGACGGACAGGTTCTGTGAACCCTGGAACTGCTCGACGGCTGCGTCGGTCTTGGCACCGAAGATGCCGTCTGCCACATCGTGAAGGAAGCCATGATCGATCAGGATCTGCTGACACTCCTTGACCGCTGCCTTGTCGTTCTTTCCGCCATGCCAAATCGTGGGCTTGCTCATCACATCCTCCAGGGGCTAATCAACCCCCGGAGGACATAGAGGAACTATCGGCTATTCGTAGTCGATCTCCATCACCAGACCGGTGGTGTCAGGCCCTCGGTCCCGGATATTCCGCGTCATCCAGTGGCCCTTGTTTTCCACGTCATTGAACCCAAGGGCATGTCCAAGCTCGTGGACAAGCAGGGAGGTTGCCGTTGACTTGGTGTCCGTCAACACAACGGCAGGGAGGTAGACAGCGACAGCCTGGATATGGTCGTCGGAGGTCATGACCTCCGATCGAGCCCCTCCGTGGGGATCATTTGAGAGAGGTTCGTCCGCCAAGTGAAAGCTGATAGCCCCTTCCGTCAGGGGTTCCGAGCATCCGGTCTCGACCTTGAACTGGCCCCACCCGATGTTGGACCAGTAGGCTGCGGCAGTTTTGACCTGGCCGACAGAAGCTGGTGAGGTCGAACAGACCCTCAACAGGGGTGGTCCAGACCACCCTACGGCTAAGTGTTGTCTATCAGCCAGGGTGGGGGTCAAAGGCACCAGCAACAGCAGCAACAGGAGCAATAGGAAAGCTCTTCGGGACGACTTCATAGGTCGCTTTACCGGCCAGGAACGTATTTAGATCAACCCAACAAGAGGTCGCCCTTGATCACCCCCAGCATGAACATGCAGCAGGCTCGTTGGTGGATGTCACGCATCTACGCTCTTGGCATTGAGGCCCACCCACCGTTCGTGAAGCTCCGAGCCGCTATGGACACTCAGGATCACGAGATGATCGGTCTGTGGCTGAGAGGCATCAAGGCGGAGCAGGATGCCTGCGTCCAGGCGAGAGACGAGCAGGAGATGGGGACCTGGTGTCAAACCAACGATCAGCGACCCCTGAAGGCTGACGACCCAGTCCAGGCTTACCGGGAGTCCTATCTGGAACTGCACCTTCCTCGGTGGAAGCTACTCAACCAGAAGATCCTCCCCTACCCGGAGGAGCGTGACCCGAGGAGTGCGACTCTGGCTCGCTTGCGGGAGGCTCACCAGGACATCCACGACGCGGTTGTGTGTGTGGATGCCAATGACAAGCCCCTCATCTTGGGCTCCTACCGGGGATGGGATGTCGTGTTCCAGTCGTGAAGTGGCGGGCTTGACGTGAAAGCTCTCAGACTCTATGTTGAGGGCATGAAACAGAAGCTATCCACCTATGCCGACCGTGAAGGCATCCCACTCCGAACAGCCCAGCGGCACGCCGCAGCGGGTATGATTCCGGGTGCGGTGCAGTCCGAAACGGGGCGATGGTACATCTTGGGCGAGAGTCCTGATACCACCGATCATCCCTCTTCATCCACTCTCCAAGCGATCCTTCGACGCCTCACCAGCATCGAATCAAAGCTCGACCACTCGGTCGAGCTTTCTGTCCTTCAGGGGTAGAAGACCATGCCTTACGAGACGGTCTCCTGTAGCTATTGCGATGGGCGAGGTGCCTACCGAGTCATCATCAAGGGTGGCAAGGTCGAGAAGTGCGGCAGGTGCAATGGCACAGGCAAAGTAGAACGCTACTACGAGGCGTACACCCCTCCCACCAGGGGTTCGGGCTACCCCTACGACGATTGAGGGTGGGAATCCAATGACCGACTCCGTGAAGCGGCTGAACAAAGCGGCTGCCAATGAGAAGACGGCTGCTGCCTCAGCTCAAGCCTGGGTAGCGATGGCATCCGGGTACAGCCACGAGGGGAGGAGTGAGCGGGGAGCCGCAACTCGGAAGTCCCCACGTAAGGCGAAGCGTGGTCTGAGCAAGGCCCGTCGTCGGCTTGACCGAGCGGTAATCGGGGTCGAGCTGGATGGCTGATGTGGGTTCGACCTTCACAGTGCCCCAGTCAACCAGCGATTTCAGTTTCGAGAAGATGCTGAGGGAGATGGAGAGGCTGAGAGGCAAGCATGATGAGAGCTATGACCTCATCATGCACCCAACCGATCTGGAAAACCTGGCTGTTGAGTGCCAGGTGCCTCTCCCGCAGCTTCCGCAAGACAAGACCGTGGCGAGGGTGGGTTCCTTGTTCGGGATGACGGTCCACACCGACCCCCATGTCCCTCGTGGTCAGGTGCTGAAAGTCCCCATGCCGCTGGGCATCACCCCATCACCAGACTTTGGATTCATCAGACCCGTTCCGATCCCCGATCCTTTGATCCATACGACAGCCATCACAGGAGCACCGGGCTCCTACAGAGCTGTGGACGGAGCTGGGGAGGTCATTGCAGACCTGACGGACGAGGGAGCTATGATCCTCGCAAGCCGTCAAGGTTTGCTGCTGCCCAATGAACAGGTGTAAAGTCTGATCCTGAGTGGTCGATAAGGTGGGTATGGAACCACGCAAGCCCGCCCTCATGATCGTTGATGACGACGCTCGGCTCCGACGAGCCTACGTTCGTATGCTGGGTCAAACCTACGAGATCACAGAAGCGAATGGAGTTCAGGACGCCTTGCGTCAGATCCATACGCTCGACCCGGACGTGGTGCTCTGCGACATCCTGATGGGGGACGGAACGGGAGTAGACCTCCACCGTCTCCTGGTGGAGACACCGTGGGCTCGCCGGTTCGTGTTCACCACGGGAGGGTGCAGCAAGGAGCACGAGGTCTACGTCAGAGTCTGCGGGCTTCCCTTGTTGGAGAAGCCCGCAGACCTGAACAAGCTGTTTGAGACGCTGGCTGCCGTAGCTACTTGACCAGCTCGTAGCAGGCAGTGGCTCCGGGCACCTTGGAGGCGAAACGGCTGGCCTCGTACCAACGGACAAACTCGGCCTTCTGATCAGCGGGCCAAGCGACCGCCAACTCAGGATCACAGATGGACTTCATGGGGGCTCCAGGAGAACGTGGGGTTGTTCTATACAGAAGGCCCTATAGAGCCCTTACCGGGCCTCTACAGCCAATAGTCTCTGTGTGGTCGTAGCTATACAGCAGGAGCAACCACACGATGCCTGGACCCCTCGACCTCGCCCTCTTGATGGCAGGAACTCAGCCGAAAAGCCGCCCAGAAGCCCTCCACATGGAGATGGTCGTCTGGAAGGCTCGCGTCAAAGCAGGGAAGGACGACGGGTCCATCTTTGTGGACACCGAGACGGGCTACGTGATCACGGCTGAGCAAGCTGTCGTCTTGGGGTCCGCCAGGGTCCGGGTCAAAGAGCCAGCCAACTGACCCAAGTTCATTGGGTCAGTTGTATAGACCGCCATGAGCACCCCTCCAAAGCTGTTCGACAAGCTGCTGATCACCCTGAGCCATGCTCAGGAGCTTCCGCAGCTATCCATTCCGGCAAGGACCATCGCGGTGTTCGTCCAGTCCATCGAACGGTTCGGTGACCTGATGGTGATCGAGCTTTCCAACGGGATGCTGGTCGCCAACTTCGAGTTGGACGGTCCTGATGTTGGACCTGGCGTGCTCACTCGGAACAGCAAGCACCGCTACTGGCCCCCAAGCATCAACTACCGGGGCTTCACCTATCGACCTGTGAAGGACTGGTGGCCTCCCTTTGACGCTACGGTCCTGAAGGACTGAACCATGCTCGAAGTTCAATGTGAGTGCCGTTGCTACCCTGAAGCACGCCTGGACGTGCTCCACAAGCCCACAGGGACCATCTACCGGGATGCCAACATCCACGGTGATGGTGGGATTGCTCGACCTGCCCGTAGAGCACGGTTCTACTTCATGCGAGAGGTCGAGAAGGATCCAGAGAGGATCATCCGCGTCTACACGCTGGACACAGCGACGGAGAGCAAGAGCGTGAGGCTCCTGCTGAGAGACTGCGAGATCTTCATGCCGAAACTCACGGAGTCAGCAAATGCCCAAGCACCACGGTAAGCATCGACACAGGCTGGCGGACAACCCTCAGGAGCAGGCGTTTGCTGATGCCTGGGAAGAGGTCAACAAGATGGGGGTGCTGATGACCCTGCTCGACAGCACCACCTACGCTCCTCAACCCACGGAGGCGGAAGTCGTAGCGGCTGCGACGGTCATCCAATGGCTGGGTTCTCCAGTGGGCCAGGATTTCCTTCAGGATGTGGGGTTCGTACCCGCGAGCAAGAGCTGAGGCTCCTTGGTACAAGTGGGGAGCACGGCGAGTGTCTCGCCACCGATTCGATTCTGGAGTTCGAGAAATGACCAAGAAGCAGATCCTGTTCGACAACGAAGCCCAAGTGAAGATGCTTGCAGGCGTGGACAAGCTCGCCAACGCCGTCAAGGTCACTCTGGGCCCCAAGGGCCGCAACGTCGTGCTCAAGAAGGAATGGGGGTCACCCCTGGTGACCAAGGATGGTGTCTCCGTCGCCAAGGAGATCAACCTGGCCGACCCCTTCGAGGACATGGGTGCTCAGATGGTCAAGGAGGTCGCCTCCAAGACCTCCGATGTCGCTGGTGACGGGACGACGACGGCGACGTTGCTGGCCCAGGTGATCTACCGAACGGGCCTGAAGCTGGTGGCTGCGGGTCACAGTCCGATGGACCTGAAGCGTGGCATGGACGCAGCAGTCGAGGTTGTCGTTGCCAACCTGAAGGAGCAGAGCCGCGACATCAACAACAGCTCCGAGATTGCCCAGGTGGGCACGGTCTCAGCCAACGGTGACGAGACCATCGGCAAGCTGCTGGCCGAAGCGATGGAGCGAGTTGGCAAGGAGGGTGTCATCACGGTCGAGGATGCTCCCTCGCTGGACACGGATCTGGTGACGGTGGAGGGCATGGAGTTCGACCGGGGCTTCACGTCCCCCCACTTCGTGACCGATGCTGACCGTCAGGAGGTTGTTCTGGCCAACGCCTTCGTCCTTCTGGTCGAGGGACGGCTCACCAACATGCAGGACATGTTGCCCATCCTCAACGCAGTCCGGGAGACTCAGAAGCCGCTGCTGGTCATTGCCGAGTCGGTCGATGGGGATGCTCAGACGGGCCTGGTTGTGAACAAGGTCCGTGGCGTCCTTGATGTCTGTGCTGTCAAGGCACCTGGTTTCGGTGACCGTCGCAAGGACATGCTGGCGGACCTGGCCGTTCTGACCGGCGGTCTCGTCGTGTCTCCCGAGCTGGGGATCAAGCTTGAAGACATGAAGCTGGAACAGCTCGGTTTTGCCAGCCGCATCGTGGTCACCAAGAGCAGCACGACCATCGTGGATGGTGCTGGTGAAGATGAAGCCATCCAGGACCGCGTGTCGGCCCTGCGGTCTCAGATCGACGGGGCTGCTTCTGACTATGACAAGGAGAAGCTTCAGGCTCGCATCGCCAAGCTGGCGGGTGGTGTTGCCATCATCCGGGTTGGTGCCGCTACCGAGATCGAGATGAAGGAGAAGAAGGCTCGTGTCGAGGATGCTCTCCACGCGACTCGTGCTGCCGTGGAGGAAGGAGTCCTGCCGGGTGGTGGGGTTGCTCTCCTGCGTGCGACCAAGGCCCTTGAGGGTCTGGTGATGGATTCCGAGGCTCAGTTCGGTGTGACCATCATCCTCCGGGCCATCGAGGAGCCCTTGCGGCAGATCATCATCAACGCGGGTGGCAAGCCTGACCTGGTGGTTGACCGTGTCCTCGCTGGCGAGGGTGCCTTTGGCTACAACGCACGCACGAGCGTCTACGAGGATCTCCTGGAGGCCGGGATCATCGATCCGACCAAGGTCACCCGGTCGGCTCTCCAGCACGCAGCATCCGTGGCCGGTCTGCTGCTGACGACGGCAGCGATGGTGGCTCCTGTCCCCGAGGACAACGAACCCCCGATTCAGATGCACTGATGGGCATGGCAACTCCCGACCGCCCTTTGAAGTGGGACGCAGAGAACACCGTCGAGGTGAAGCTCGTTTACGTCCAACACGAGGGAACCAGCCCCCACAGCAGGTACTTGGGACCGGCACCATCAATCAATTTGGGTCTGCTCGACATGCCGGTGCAGCCAAGAGCTGTGTCGGTGCTCCTGGAGGAAGCCAGCGTGAAGGTCAAGGTCTTGATGCCGCCTGGTCTGAAGGTCGGTCAGCCGATGAAGCATGACGGCAAGAAGGTCGGGACCATCGTGGAGGTCAGCGAGAGCGGGGAGGTCATCGTGGAGATCACCGACCCGAGAATCCAGGACCAAATCACCCAGGGCTCCCTGCGGTTCTTCAGCGTGGGATCCGACGATGGGGGCTGAGCGGTGGCTCCGGTTCAAGTCGGTCAAGGAGGCGGACAAGGTCCGAGCCTACTTGGAGCCTTTGCGTGGGGGTGAGCTGGGTGTGTTCGGTCAGTACGGCTGTTGGTTCGACTGGACCAGCAAGATGGTCCTGGAGGTCGGCTACGGCTCTGACGGTAGCTCAGGGGTGTTCGCCGCCTTCCTCTGTCGAGAGCTGGCTCAGAGGTTCGAGGTCAAGCAAATCGGGTCTGACCATGTTGGTTGGTACACCGACGAGGAATGGCGGACTGGAAACGCCAAGGACACCTACGGCGACTACGACTCGTGGGTTGCTTGGATGAAGGACTACAAGATCGAGTTCACAGGGGAGTACCGAGCCTACGACCGGGCTGGTGAGGCAGAGTTCATCCGAGCACCCCTCCTGCGGTGTGAAACCACAGCGGTTCAGTGGCTCAAGGCACTGGACAACAAGGACACCGAATGGCTCGATGATGCTCTTTCTTTGCTGACCGGGAAGTAACTTTCCAGGTGTGGTCGTATATCAGACAAAGGAGAGCCTGATGATTGACCCCCGCGAGTCCGCTGAGTCCGCTGAGTCCGCTGAGTCCGAACAGGAGGCCGAGCGGAGGTTCCACCTGGTCCATTGCCGATCCTGTGGTGGAGAAGGCGGGGATCGCGATACGGGCATCGTTTGCAGCGTCTGTCGGGGTGCCGGTGAGTACGACCCCGAGGAGTACGCGGGCTACTGTGACCGCATGGGTGAGGCTGCCTTCGAGGCTCGCCAGGATGCCCGAGAGGGTCGCAGCATCGCCCGACTCCAGGCCCTCGATCTCTGGTAATTCTCAGGAACGGCTCGTATGAGCCCAGGAGGAAGCATGAGCATCTTGAAGCCCATGACGGGTGCGGAACTGAAGGACATCTGGGACAACCACTGGCCCGGTGAGCCCGGCGACTACTACTTCGATGAAGGCGACGAGCTGGAGGACGAGGGTGTTGTCGGGCAACTCGACATGGCCCGGACCTACTCCGGTGAGGAGATCGAAGCCTTCTACGGTCGCATCTGCTGGCAGGGGCTTGGCCGGGCTCCAACGGACGGTTTTCACGACTGGAGCTTCGGTCGCTGGGTCTTCTCGGTCCAGGAGCAGGGCAATCCCAACGCTGCCCTGGCGGTATCCGTGCCCAAGGAGAAGCTGGGCGAGTTCAAGTCCCTTCTGACCAAGCTGGGAGGGTCGATCCTGTGATTGGACACCAGTAGGGGGCTTCTGCTCAGTGGTCATGGGTACGGTGAACCTATGCAGGGCATGTCGCCCCTCTGGAGTCCGCCATGCCCACCGACGAAACCACCATCGTCATCGACACCGCTGTTGACACCGCTGTTGACACCGCTGTTGACACATCCGAGAGCATGATCCTCGACAACCTCGATGATGCTGTGGATGCGGCACTTGAGGAGGTGATCGACGCCTCCATCGAGGTCGTTGACGAGCACTTCGAGCACCTGACCGGCAACGAGAAGGCGGATCAGGTGATCAGCTTCGTCGCCAACTGGCTCCAGTCCAAGGGCGTGGAGTGGGTCGAGGAGAACGACGACGCCATCAAGGAAGGCATCGGGGACTTCGTCCAGGAGCGATTCGATGTTCTCCGGGAGAAGATCCAGGAGTGGCGTGACTCCCGTGAGGACCGTCGAGCCGAGCGGGAGGAGTTCCGGGCCTCGCAGGAAGGCAAGAGCCAGGAAGAGAAGAAGGAAGCCCGCAAGGCTCGTCGCAAGGCTCGTCGCAAGGCCAAGCGTGCGGCTCGGAAAGCCGACTGATGCAGGTGGTCTGGCGGAAGGACGACCCTCGTGCTGCCACGGACAAGGGCCAGTTCTGACCGTGCAGTACACAGGCACGATGGATCCCGAGGTGGTTGACCTCTGTGATGCCCTCAACGAGATCCCCCACATCCACACGAGCAGTAGCTGTTCCGGGCACGGTCATGACCCCCTCATGATCTGGTTCGAGTCTACGAATCCAGCTTGGCTGTTCGTCTTGGGGCGGGGGCTCAGCCGCAACTACGGTGGCTACGGGTTTCGATGCGTGTTGGAGATCACGGACCTACCTGAAAAGCCTGTAGTGTGGTTGCTGGAGAGCTTGGAAGTTGGTGAGGCAGCCTTCCAAGCCGCGACCGACCTGGCAGACCGACTCCGGTACGTGATGTCTCGTAAGGATGTTCTGAAGCTCTTTCGACTGGAGGACTGATGGCTGGGACCATCTGCGACGTGTGCAGGACGGAGGGTGAGGTTCAAGTTCTGGCGTCCAGGCTTGGGGCTGCGAGCTTTGCCTACTGCACGACCTGTTTTCAGGTGGGTGCTGAGCCTCTGGGAGCCGTTGTAGCGACCGTTTGGACCCTTGGGTGGGAGAACATCCACCCGTGGAGCGAAACCGTCATAGAGGCGTCTCTGGAGCGTATGGGGATGACCCGAGAGCAGCTTGATGAAGCTGTTTCCGAGACGGACAAGCAATACCGAGCGGAGTTTGAGCGGTAGAGCGAAGTATGGAAACTCTACTCGCTCTGGCCATCGCGATGCTGGGGGCCCTGGCCATCCGGCGGTTCCTCCTCCCCCGTATCCAAGACGAGGGTGGCGAGAAGCAGAATCCATTTGATGAAGGGTGGGAGGCACGACTTGCTTGCCAGGACTCCTCCGCGATCCCAGCACCTCCGGGTGGGGTGGCTCGCAAGGAGTGGAAGAAGGGGTGGCGAGCTGCTTGCCAGCATCTGGAGCAGCCCGTTGATGAGGTGACCGAGGACGACCCCACAGACGAGGCTCTTGCGGTTGAGGAACCTGTCGTAGAGGAACCTGCCATTCAGACGCCCACGGTCTTGGACATAGGCTTCAAGAGTCCGGGTCGGGTTATCATCCGAGCAGTTCGAGAAGACGGTGCTGTGGAGGTCACCCCAGACACAACGGGGTAGACCATTTTCTCAAAGGCAGTCGTATAGCTCGACAACCCTGGAGACCCCCATGCCCGCGTCCAATGTCCTGAACTTCTCGCCGCACCCTGAGAGTGCCTTCAAGGGCCTGGTTCTGGACCCTGATCTTGATCCCACGCCTACAGATAGCAAGGGCATCACAGAGGTGATGGCTTCGGAGAGGTTCCGACAGCACCTGGATGTGGCCAACGTCTTGGCTCAGGCTGATGGCGTGACTCCGGCTGCTGCTCGCGTGGTCTGGATCGCCATGGTTCACGGCTTGGCTGTGGCTCGTCGCTACGCCTGTCGGAACATGAAGAGCCAGGCCGCGAGGGCTTGGAACCAGCTTCGCATCCGGGGTGCTCTCGACAAGAACGGCAACAGGCTGATGTGGGACGAGGTGGAGGTCGATGACGACCTGGCCTGGATGTTCATGCTGATGCGAGCGGCGAGCCAGTGAGGATCAGGCTTCAGGCTCAGGTTGCCTGCAACGCTCACCGACTCCAGATGAACACTGAACAGCGTGAAGCCTGGAAGGTCCGGTCCCAGGAGTTGTGGGAGAGTCGGGAGTGTCCTGAGTGGACCCTGGAGGCCCTTGGCGGGGGTGTCTTGGGGCTCCTTGACCCGTCCGGGGGAGTCAAGATCCTCGATCCGCTCCCCGAGGGGTGGGCAGACATGGTTGGCGTTCCGACTTGTCCGACCTGCATCCAGTACCTGCTGGGTGTGGGGGTGCTCATTCGGAAGACGGCCTGATGGTCTTCTACTTCCTCAGCTACGCGACTCGAAAGGCGGGGACCAGCCACTGGCAGTTCCAGGAAGCCCTTCTGAGGGACGAACACCCGGTAGCGGCACGCATCCGGTGGCGGCAGAAAGAGAACGAGCGGCTGGCACTGCTCCAAGAGGGTTTCCCTCCCCCAGCTCAACAGCCCAGCTACACGGAGTACCGGATCATCTCCTGGCAGGAGATCAGTGAGGCTGAGTACCAGCAGTTTGAGGGAGAGATCGGATGACCATCTTTGAGGGCCCCCGTTGGCGGGTTGAGTTTCTCTCAGAGACTCGGGTGGCGATTAGCCAAAACCGCCAAAAGGAAGTGATTCATGAAGACGCGGGCTACTTCCTCAGTTGCTTAGAGGAGGCCAGACAACGGGGTCATGGAAGGCAGCTTTCGGATTCCTGGGCCGCGATCCTGGATCTTATCCCCCCTGAAGTTCAGGCGAGCTTGACCGAACGCTACCTACAACGGGTGGATCCTGTTTATCTTCAGGGTGAGCGGCGAAGGTGGGCAGCTCAGTTCCTTCAAGGGATTACCCCTTCCGAGACTACGGATCAGCGGGGACGGCTTGCAGCTCTCAAGCACCAGTGGGTTCAGGACACCATGAAAGCTCTGAAGAGACCCGAGCGGACGACGTGGGAGGAGCGTTGGGCATGAGCAATCAAGCACCTGACGACTGGCGGGTGATTGCCGACCAGAACCGCCGGAAGTTCGAGGCTGCGGAAGCTGCGGCCCCCAAGCTGACAGGCTTCACTCGGGATCAGCTCATCGAGACAGCCGTTCGAGAGGGGATCACATCCGCCAACTTTGGCGGGGATGGTCACATCGAGGGAGGGGCTTTCTTCCGGCGGCTCTCCACGAACGACCTGCGATCCATCCTGGAGGACTACAAGGTGCTCTACGTCCTGGAAGGATCAGATCCCGTAGCTGAGATGACGGATCTGGCAGAGAGAATCGAGGAGCTGGGTGACACGGGTTTCCAGCCATGAACACCTCAAGGTGGGCTCGTGACTTTGCCTTCCACGGCGACCGTCAACCGAGGCCCAAGCCGGAAGGCCCGTTCGAGTCCCTGGAGGAAGCTCGGGACTCCAAGAACCACCAGGGCATGTACGACATCCGACCCCGCGAGTAGGAACATTTGCGGAGCCAACTCGTATACACGAGTACAAGGAGGGCTATGCCCATGCTCATGCTCATGCTTCTGGTTGGCTGTGCCAACACCGACAAGGCTGTCGATCACGCCGGGGAGTGGGTGACCACCAACAAGCCTGCGTGGACGCTCAACGTCCCGCCTGACTGTTCCAACAAGGACAGCAACAACGACGGCAAGGTCTCTTGCACGGTCATCCTGGTGAAGGGCGACGTGGAGGAGACGATCAAGCTGGAGTGTCCTGCGGGCTGGCTGCCACAGCCCATCGACAACAAGTGCAAGCTCGGAGGTTCTGGTGGTTAGCCCGAAGCCCGAGAAGGGCTACATCGCGGTAGCTCCGCTGACGTTGGAGGAGGTCAAGGACCGTCTCGACGTGAACGAGAACCAGGTCGTAGAGGAGGAAGGTCCCTTCTACGGGCAGCCTGCCTACGTCCCAGCCTTCTGGTTGGCAAGCGGTCGGGGAACCGACCGCTCACTGATTCTCAACGTGGAGATCACCCCAGAACACCGGGTCGAGTGGCCCGACCTACACGACCGGCCAGGAGCCGTCCTCATCCTGGCTTGCACGGAAGGCCGGGTGGTCCCGTTCATCGGGTGGCCAAAGCCTTAGAAGGGTAACTTTCCTCACCTATGCGTAGACATAGGTGAGGGCCCAGCCACGGGCTCTCTTGGAGTTCGAGATGACCCAACGACGTGCAAAGATTGAGGGCAAGGCTCTACAGGCAGGCGAGATGTCCTACCTGCTGGCTTTTGCTGGACTGGACTGGCCCACAATCCGCTGGGTCTTTGGTTACACCTTGAACCATAACGCTCAGGGGGTGGCTCGTAGGGCAGCTCAGTGGGGTGGTCTGCCGTGGATCGATGGGCACCCCCCGACGCAAAGCCAGCGGGGACTCCTGCTCGGTCATACGCGGAAGCGTGGTGACGGACGTGGGGTCACTCATGGACGGACCTTGGCTCAGGTAGCCGATGGTCTGGTCGAAATGGGGATCATCGGCATCATCGCAGGCGGCAACCGGACCAAGGGTGCTCGTGCCTACCTGTTGCGAGCGATGGGCTGCGGTTGGCGAGCGGTAGCGGACATCACCAAGGTGGCTCGCACCAACACGGTCATCGCCGCTGCGAGGAAGTTCGGAGCCCGGACTCCTTCTCTGCCTCAGACCGCTCCAGTGATGGTGGATGCCATCGTGAACCGAGGTCAGCGGGTCTACGAGTACGCTGAGAGCAACCCAGAGGCCACCTGGGTTCAGGTAGCCGAGAGCTTCTCCATGTCCGAGACAGGAGCCCGCAACGCTGCTGATAGCTGGGTCCAGGATTTCAATGGAACCAACCCGGATGCACAGCTTGAGTGGCCGCTCCGCATGACCAGGGACGATCCGGGTCGGACGGCGTACCACCGCTACATTGACCTCGGGACGTGGCAGTCCGTTGCAGACGACATGGGCTACGCCACCCCGTCTTCGGCCCGCGACGTGGCTTGGGCCTTCTACGAGCGTTCCAAGGACGAGGAAGACTTGACCTGGCTGCCTGGGAGCGAAGCATGACTGCACCTGCAAAGAAGGGCTGGTGGGCCAGCAAGCCGGAGGCTGAGAAGGGCATCCTCTGTTCGACAGAACCGGGGTGATCTTGGGCAAGGTCGGGCGAACCGGGTTCAATAGTTAGGCTATACCGGGGCTTATGTGTAGCCCAGGCATAGCCCAATGCGAAAGATCCAGACCCGGTTCACTCTCGACCCCGACATCCTCGACTGGCTCAAAGCCGAAGCCGAGCGGCGTCGTGTTTCCATGTCCCACATCATCCGCGAACTTCTGCTTCGCGAGATGGCTCGTGAGGACAACGACCAGTGAGGCTGTCCTACCGATCGGAGATCAGGCCGACGCCTCGTCAGAGGCAGGCCCTCCTCCAGCACGCGGGGAACGCCCGGTGGGCCTACAACTGGGGCCTTCGCCAGCACCGTGAAGCCTACGAGCAGTGGGTCGAACTCGGCAAGCCCAAGAGGTGGAAGGGGTGGCCGAATGCCATCAGCCTCCACCGAGCCCTCAACGTCTTGAAGAAGGCAGACCCCGAGGATGGCGGCGTTCCGTGGATGTACTCCGCGTCCAAGGCCAGCCCACAGGAAGCCCTCCGTGACCTCGACAGGGCGTTCAAGAACTTCCTGACCGGTCGTGCTCGCTACCCGAGGTTCAAGTCTCGGAATCGCGGCATCGGAGGCTTCCGGCTGACCGGGACCATCAAGGCTGATCATCGGACCATCCAGCTTCCCATGATCGGACGGGTCAAGTTCCAGCCGGGCGAACGAGGATACCTGCCGTGGGGAAAGCATTCCCAGGTCTCGGTCACCGAGAAGGCCGGACGGTGGTTCGTGTCCGTCGTCGGGCCAGAGGTTGGGGAGGTCAAGGTTGACGGCCCTGCCGTGGGCCTGGACCTGGGCGTTGCTCGCCTTGCGACTCTGTCTGACGGGACCGTGATCGAGAACCCGAAAGCTCTGGCAACGGGGCAACGGAAGCTGAAACGACTCCAACAGGAGGTGTCGAGAAAGAAGAAGGGATCAGCGAACCGAGGCAAGGCCAGGGCGAAGCTCGCCCGTGCCCATGCTCGTGTTCGGAACATTCGACGTGACGCACTGCACAAGGCCACAACCTCAATAGCCACGAGGTTTGGTCGGGTGATCATCGAGGACTTGAAGGTGAAGAACATGACCCGTTCGGGACGCGGGAAACGTGGCCTCAACCGGGTCGTGTTGGACGCTGCCTTCGGGGAGTTCCGTAGGTTGTTGGAGTACAAGGGGAAACTCTACGGCTGTGAAGTCGTGGCTGTTCCGCCCCACTACACCAGCCAGCGATGTTCCGCCTGCGGGCACGTCGAGAAGGGCAACCGGAGGTCGCAAAGTGATTTCCTGTGCTTGTCCTGTGGGCATGAGGCCAATGCCGACCTCAATGCCGCCATCAACATCTTGGTCGCCGCCAGTTCGTCGGAGACCGAAAACGCCTGTGGAGAGGACGTGAGACCTTCCAAGCCCCCTGGGGCGAGGAGGCAGACCTCGGTGAAGCAGGAACCCGGCACCAACCTTCGGGTTGGGTCAGTCCGGGGGCCGTCCTCGCAAGAGGCGGCAGCCGTACCTGGGTTTACCTAAGTTCGGCTGAACGGCATCCTCATGTCCTATCGGAAGCTCCTCCGTTCCATGCCCAACATGGAACGGGTGATGGTGATCCCGTCCAAGTACGAGCCCTACCGCCTCTGGCCCAGCGTCCTTGTCGGGGTAGTTGGGCTCAGTGTGGTGGTGGCAATAGCTTGGGGCTTCCACAGCTTCGGTGGTGCCATCGCTGGTTTCGTTGCTGCCCTGGTCGGGGCCACCAGTTTCTCGCACGCTTGGGACCTCTGGCTTCTCAATCAGAAGGCATCTCAAAGGACCAAGACGCTGACCTTCACGATTGCCAGCACATCCAAAGACTCCCAATTCCTACTCATCAACGGTGAGCACGGGGGTGGGTTCATGGATGCGATGGAGCGTCACGGGTTCACCTACACGCAGTTCGTGGAGTCCCTGACTGAAGCCGCATTTGAGCAATTCGATCCTGAGGGGTCTGACCAGAAGGCGTTGGTGTCAGACCTTCAGCAAGCTGAAGCCCACCTGGAGGTTCACAACCTCCGGTTGGCAAAAGTCTGCCGGAAGCAATAGATCACCGGCATGAGACTGATCCTGACCATCCCAATGGGCCTTGTCCTCTCTGTGGGCAGCATCACCCTCGTGGGTGCTGCTGTGGCAGCCAACAAGCTCCACAAGGCTCGCAGGGCCTTGTCTACTCAGGCTCGGATGGTTCCTCGAACAGCATGACGCTGAGCCCACCGTGCTCCTCAGTCTGCATCCACGGATCGAACCCGCTCATCAAGAGCTGAGCCAGGCTCAACGACTGGCAGAAGGGGCAGCCTGACGGGTCTTGGAAGACCTCGATCCACTTGGGGTCAGGTCCATCAGGGCTCGCAGACTCCATGATCCAACCATTCGCAGCTCGTCGGACAAGCACAGCCCCCTCATTGAGGGCCTGCTGCAAGGTGTCCACGACCGGAATGGAATCTGAGTCCATATAGTCGGGGAGGGACTGACCAGGGAAGTCGTTTCTCGACGGCTCTGGACGCCCCTCAGCACCCATCCCCACGGCTTCCTCAACAATGGACGGTGCCTTGGGGTCAGGCTGAGCATGGGTCGAGCAGTCGGGGTTCCGGCAAGAACCCTCCATAATCCGATACCCACACACCCGACATTGACCTGGACTCATACACACCAGGAGCTATTCGGAGTCTACCGGGGACGGTAACTTCTCATGCCCTGCTCGTATCTTAGGCATGAAGACCACGGAAATCGAGGCACGCCGGATCGCTCGCCGTTTGGGCGAGGCGGAGGGTGTCCGCATCACAGAGATCGTTTCTCGTCGCACAGGTGACGAGGGGTCCGTGACCAAGCTCGACCAGAGCCCCCTCACGGGTGACCTCCGGTGGTTCACTGTCAAGTGGGACAACCACGAGGGCTACTCGGATGGCGTGGAGCACTATGGCTGGCACGCAGTACAAGGCAACGTCGTACCTGTTGGAGAAACCACATGACCAAAGATCAGCACCTCATCCTGGAGCATCGGAAGCTCCATGACCAGGTAGTGAACGTGAACGACTTGGGGGACAAGACCCCTCGGACGCTGCTCTACGGCTACGACCTGACTTGCCGGTCTGGACCCTCACTACCTCTACCTGGGCAACGCGGATGGGCCCCCGGACCTGGAGGCTTGGATGGGGGCTCAGACCAACCCGGTGCCGGTGATGCCGGAGGATCTTCAGGCGGCGAGTGTTCGTCGTTTCCGGCTCATCCAGAAGCACTTGGACAGGCGGAAGGCCGAGAAGACCAAGAAGACCAAGAAGTGAAGCCTGACCGTAAGGTGAAGCCACAGGAGGTGTCTATGACCCGCGAGATCATGAAGAAGATCGAGGTTGGGGATGGTCTGACGGACGAGGAGTTGTTGACCGCCATCGAGCACTTCAACCGTCTCGTGAAAGACCTGCTGGTGTTGGGCCCTCAGTTCCACCTGGCTTTCGCTGAGGTCAACCGGCGGCTCATTCAGTTGACGGGCTACGCACGGTATCGGGGCTTGATGTGAAGTCCGTGAACACCAGCGGCGAGGTCAAGCAGGTCTACCTCGGTGTCGGTGCCGGGGGTGTCTCCTCGACCTGGGTGAACAAGGCCCGCAAGCGGTACTGGCTGGCCTCCTACGTCCTCCCCGACAAGCTGACGCTCGACCTCATGGAGAGCAAGGCCAAGCGGGGCAAGGTGGACGTGCGGCTCGTGGTCTCGGCGGTGACGACGGAGACGCTGCCGACCAAGGAGTACCCGCACATCAAGATGAAGCGGGTGGCCACAGACAAGGGGACGATGCACGCCAAGTTCATCGTCGTGGACGACAGCGTCTTGACGGGGTCGAGCAACTGGAACGACTTCCAGTCCATCAACGTGGTCGTCAGGCTGAGGGGACCAGTGGTCAAGCACTTCGCAGGCCAGTTCAACAAGCTCTGGAAGCTGAAGACTGGGGCTCCTCTCCTGCGAGGTACAGAGGCCAAGGCTCTGATCACCAAGGTGGTGGAGAAGAACGGGTGGTCGGACTTCCTGACCACCGTGGCCAAGCGGAGCGAGGCTCGCGGCTACTTGACCGTCAAGGAGCAGGCAGCTTTGGAGAGGGCCCTCAAGTGAACCAGCCACTACTCGACACTGAGGGGAAGCCTCTCCTGGAGGTCATCATCGAGATTGGCACCCGGACGCCGGAGCCTTGGAGGGTGTTCAAGGGCCGGAGCATCGCGGACATCCCTTACGCGGAGTGGGTTGAGCTGGACTTCATGGTCTGGCGGATGCAGACCTGTCTTGAACGGCGAGCGGTGCTGCTCCGCTTCCTGGACTCCCCCTGGTGTCAGGGGGAGCGGCTCCTGGCCGACATCTTCCCAAACTCCAGGTCCATCGTGCCGGTTCGGAAGTGGGCCTTGAGCCAGCTACGTCGAAATGACCTGAAGCTGCACCCACACGACCTCAGCATCGCTCACTGATGATTCTATAGGCTTGACAGGGCAGGAGTTCCTACATGCAGCCCTCAGCAGTTCGTGTTGCCTTCCGTCAACTTCTGGCTTCTTCTCTGGACGATGCTCTGGACACGTTGGCGGACCTGGCTCGTCTGGACGCTCAGCTTCAGGGGCTCACGGATGCCTTCGAGGGTTCCATGCGGGTGGCAGCCTCGAAGCTGCCCAAGGAGGTCGTGTCTCAGATGGACGCCTTGAAGGCTGCCAGGAATGGCTGGGCCTCAGCCCAGAATGCTCAAAACGCTATCGAGGGGATCTTGTCGTCCTACCCGGACGACAAGACCGCTCAGCGGGCTGCCAAGGACGCTGACGTAATGGTTCGTCGGTTCCAGCGGCACGTCGATGACGCGGCGAAGATGATCCGCACCCTGTCCAAGAAGACGATGCCCCCAGCCTTGACCAAGATGGCTGCGGCTGCGGTTCGGGCCATCAAGAAGCGACTCGTGGACCCCAATTCGCTGACCATCCTCCACTGGCAGATCGAGGATCAGGTCTACGTGGAAGCGGCTCGGAACTACTACAACCCCGGTGCTCCGAGCACCTGGACCAAGGGAATCACTCACCAGGTCGTGTTCGAGTTCACGGGCGAAGGACTGAACAACGGCAAGGCCCGCTTTGCCTTGAGCCAGTCCACGCTGACCCGCGTTGGTCCCTTCATCGGTGAAAAGGTCGGCTTCAAGGCAGACTCAGCCAAATCCACCACAGCCAAGGAGTTCGTGGGCCACGTCCTTGACAGGCTGGAAAACTGGGAGGGTTTGGTTGGGGCCGCCGATACCAATGCTGCTCGGGCTGGTGTGGCTCAAGACATTGCCCAGACGCTCAAGAGCCTGGGTCGTCGGATGGGGGACGACGCGGACAGAAGCCCGGAGATTAGCAAGGACAACTCCGAGATCCACCACGCCACCCGTCAGGGTATTCGGGAGGAAGACTACGGCGAGTACGACGAGTCATGGCATGAGGGCGTTGCTCGGTTGAGTAAACGGGTAGAGGAAGCCTTGAAGCCCTACGCCAAACACATCAAGCGGACGGATAGTGGGCTGGGTGAGAAGGGCTGGTTCGAGATGAACGTCTACCTGAAGTGAGCAAGAAGCCACTGACGGCCATTCTCCTCGGGGTTGGTGTTGTCGTCGCTCTGGAGCTGGTCGCTCCAGCAGGTGAAGCTCAACCTGTAGCTGTAGATCCCCCAGTCGAAAGCCTCCCAAACACAGCAGGCAGCTTCAGCACAGCCAAGAAGTGGCTCTACGAGAAGGTCTACTATGACCACCGAGTTACCTTCTACTGCGGCTGCGAGTACAGCGAGGACCGCGAGATCGATCTCACCAACTGCGGCTACATCCCTCGGATGAACGAGTCACGGGCTGCTCAGGTAGAGGCGGAACACGTCTTCCCGGCGAGCCACTTTGGCAACTACCGCGAGTGCTGGAGGGAGCCCCTCTGCACGAACACCCAAGGGGAAGCCTTCAAGGGTCGTGAGTGCTGCCTGAAGATCGACCCTGTGTTCGAGGCAGCCCACAACGACCTCTTCAACCTCTACCCTTCCGTGGGTGAGGTGAACGGGGACAGGAGCGACTACCGCTGGGGTGTCCTTCCCGGTGAGGACCGGGAGTATGGCTCTTGCGACATCGAGATCGACTCGGAGACCCGCCAGGCTGAACCACCGGAGCTGGTTCGGGGTGACATTGCCCGGACCTACTTCTACATGGAGGCCACCTATGGCTTCCGTCTGTCCGATGGTCAACGTCAGCTATTTGAAGCCTGGGACAATCAGGATCCGGTAGACGACTGGGAGCGGGAACGGAACCGCCGGATCACCGCTATCCAAGGTCAGGGGAACTCATTCATCCAGTGAGGGCTCCTCAAAGACCTCGACTTCAGGCTCAGGCTCATCGACCTCCTCGACTTCAGGCTCTGGCTCCTCGACTTCAGGCTCATCGACCTCCTCGACCAGCATGGGAGGGGGGATCACTTCCGCGTCCTCGGCTTCTTCAGCTAAGGCTTTCCGGGTTCGGTTCAAGTACGACTCTCGGGAAGCTCGGAGCATGTCGAGTTGCTCCGTCATGCCAGCCAAACCATAGGTGGCCGAGGCCACCTGGTAGTGCATGTCCGCTTTGACCTCCGCTTCCAGAAGGTGGTACTGAGCCGAGTTGTAGTAGTTCGAGGAAGCATCCTTCACGATGGTCGCGGAAAGAGCGTCAATCGCCAACTCAGCTTCTGACGTTGTGGTCTCAGGCGGGAAGATGGCGTCGGCTGCCTTGGGGTCCAACGTGTACAGGACGTAGTGGTATGTCCCGCTCAACATCGGCTTGTCGGACATCGTCTCCTCAAGGGTGATCCCAACGACCAAGAGCATCGCCACGGCTACCCGTGGGTACTCCAACACCAGGTCCATCCAGGAGACACCCCACTCGACGAGGGTGCCGTAGAGACCCCTCAGGAAGAAGTGAAGCCCCTTCCAAGCCCTGTTGGATCGGTGCCCCCACGAACCTTCCGCTGGGGAGTCAAACAAGGGGTGTGGGACCGGAAGGTAGAGCTTGCCATCATGCCCTACCTTGTCCTCAACCTCGGGTTCTGTTTGCGGGTCTGACATCGGAAATACCTCTCTGTAAAGAGAGGCCCGAATAGGATGAATAGGGGATCTACTCCTCCGCCGCTGGAACCCCCGCCTTGATCCCACGACGCTCATCAAACCGGAGCCAGCTCTGGTAGTTCGGGATCACATCGTCGTCGTACTGGTAGTGGTATGGGTTGCCAGACCCCTCCCAGGGGACCATCTCCAGGTAGCCCCGGTTGCCACACGTCTCGCAGCCCTCGCCCTCACAGGGTTCGCAGACGATGGGCACCAGCGGTGTGTTCTGCCGTGCCTCCTTGATCCGAAGAGCTTCGGCACGAGCCTTGAGACTTCCCCTTCCATGTTGTGAGCCCTCACCTCCAACTCGCGAGCTGTGGGCTCCACCTCGACCGGATCCTTCTGCCAGGGCCACCTCATCCGTCCTCCTTGCGGGCACACAAGCCCTGCTCAATCAAGCTCATTGCTTCACGTCCAAACCAGCCCTGAAGCGACCAGGCCAACCCCGTGTCGATCAAGTGCTGCCAGGCTGCGTAGTACGACGCCTCCTGTTCCTCGGGGGTCTCACCAGGAGGCTCTTCGTTCCCCTCGCAGATCATGGTGGCTTGGAAATCCGTCATCAGAGTTGCTCTCGGGTTGCTCTCGGGTTGAAATCCCAGCTACGCCCATCGGGCGTGAAGCAGGGCAAGGGATAGGTTCCCTTCCAGGATGTCGTGCGGAGCTGTAGGAGGTCTGCCATGACCTCTACTACGGTCGGAGGGTGTAACCCTCGGCCACCAACCTCCGATCATTTTCATCGACCTCGACCCGGACAGCCAGCATCACAGACCCTCGGACACTCGGATGCTGGAACCACTGAAGCCGCTGCTGAGCTGTGTAGACCTTGGGGACAGAGCCCATCTCCGTCAACGTCGATTGACCCAAAGCCCGCGACTGGATGAACCACTGGTCCCCTTGAACGAACACCTCGACCTCAGCCAACACGTCCGTCAGGTTCCGATGCTGAAGGTGATGACGAACCCGGTACCAACGCTTCACACCCCAACCGGACTCACCCTTGAGATGGGAACTCCCCCAAGGGTCAACCACCCGGTTCAACCGAAGACCCCACACCGGGTGGTAGACCAACACCTCCTCAATGAAGATTTCGCTGATCCTCTCCGACATCTCGGCGTACTGGGGAAACCCAGACATCGCCAACTCGATCACCGGCATCAAGGGCCCTTTGACGGAAGACAAGTCATGACCCTCGGCCACCCACTGATCCACCAGGTCACCGAAGCCAACCATCGCTTCGCCACGATCCTTGAACACATTGCGGACTTCCCACAGGAAACCCAACCTCGTCCGTTCAGCCTGGCGAACAGCCTCGTGAAGCAAAACCTTCACCTGACCCTCGGGAAGCAGTTCCAGGGCCTCGGGGATGCCTGAAGCAAGGACTCGGGATCGTAGACTCATCACCTCCCCCTTCCCATAGGCTAACCAACGACACCCAGATGCGGCGAGTAGGCTATATTCAGGGGTAGTGTCGTATACGACCGGAGGATCTCTATATGTCGAAGTTGACCACTGGCGAAATCTGCTACCGCGAGGCTGCGGCCAACGTGAAGGCTACCTCCAGCCCTTCTTGGAAGAAGGTGGCGGAGAAGCACGGAGCCAAGCTGAGCACCGCCATCGGACTGGCTCGAAAGTGGGCCTTGAGCCACAACAACCGAAACCCGAAGGACCCCGTCCAGTGGCCTCTGAAGGCCAAACGGAGAAACGAGGCTCGCTACAAGGAAGGTCTGAGGGTCTACAAGGCTCTCGTCAATGACCCCACGAGACCCACCAGCAGCCTCGGTGGTCGGAAGGCAGAGAGAGCCCTCTACTACTTTGTCCGCACCGATGGACCAAAGCCCAAGGACTTCGTGTGGCCCATCCCCGGCAGAGACAAGGGAGCAGCTTCCGGTCGAGCCCGTGGGGGTGGCATCGACCGAATGGAGCTGGGTGAACAGGTCTATGAGACCTTGACCCAAACCCCGGACCTCACACTACGTGAGGTCGCCAGCCAACTCGACGTGTCCCGGAACAAGGCCAACAACGACCTCGCCCTCTATGTCCGAACCAAGAAGGCCAACGGCGGAATCCAATGGCCCATCCCCGGTCGTCGTTCCGCATCCATAGGAGCCTGATGTAACTTCCGCGACAGGCTCGTATACCCGTGTATGAGCAAGACCATCGAACCACCAACTTCATCGTCGGTGGTTCGGATGTCGCGGAGTCCACATCAACAAGCCTCAGAAGTCCGACTACGACATCAAGCGGGAGTTCAAGAAGAACACCGACCCGGAGACCCGCAAGCGGGTGCTCAAGATGTCCCCCGCCGAGTTCAAGGCCATGCTCGCTGCCATCATGGACGAGGAAGAGGTCAGCGGAGGCAAGAAGGCTTCGGCCTCCCGCGTCGCTGGACGACACCTGGCATAGGGGTCCGGTCAAGGCCATCCCGGAACGCCTCCCCCATCAGCCTTCTCCCATCCTCAACAGGACAGGCGGGGTCGGTTTCCAGCCCAACTGGTCTACGAATCAGGGCTCGCAGACTGCTCGGAGCTGGCTTGCTCTGACTCTACCGTAGATCCTTGTTCTCGGTGAGGAAGTCCAACAGGTCCACGGGGCCAACCTGTTTTTCCGGTCCATGGTAGCCAATGTACTCCACCCGAGAAGCCGTAGAACGTCCCTGAGGAGGTGTCTCATGCTCCTCAGAGGTCTCAACGACCAGACCCCAGAGCAGGCTCAAGGTGCCTGGATTGCACACAAGGACATGGATTCCTTGCTCAACAGCATCACGAACCCACAGATACATTTCGGACCAGTCCAGCAGATTGAACCCGATGCAGTAGCCAGCGGTCTCCGGGTAAGGGCTATCCAGGAATACAAGATCCCCAGCCTCGGCCTTCTTCAACGTCTCTTGCCATGGGGCTGCAACCAGACCATCACTGTCACGGAACCAACCGGAACCATAGCTATCTTCCAGTCGTCTCAAGAGGAAGTCAGCATCCCCTCCGGCACGAGCCGTGTTGATCGGTGTGGCAAAGGAACCGTCCTCTTTGGTCTGCCAGCGGTTGCCCCAAGCTGAGTACAAGCAGACAAGGAACCTCAAAGCCTGGTCCCTTGAACTCAACTCGTCGAACTCGGAGTCCTCCATAGAGCGGTACCGCTCTATGGAGGACTCCGAGACATCAGCCAAAGTGGGTCCATCAACCAACCCCCTGAGCCAATAGCGGTGAGCTGAAACCAACCACGGGTTTGCATCGCCTACAAGCTGTGGAACTGAGGGCAACATTTTTCGGACCTGACGAGATACAACCCCTGAACCCAGGAAAGGCTCCACCCAACGACCATGAGGACTCGATGCACCCCAAGCCTGAATGTAAGGGCGAAGCTTTGAAACCAACCTCGTTTTGGCCCCGTTCCATGGGAATGGTGGCCTCATCGGCTCGCCACGGCATCCATGCCATTCGATGGCACCTTGCCGTTTGACGAACCGTCCATCGGCGGAGTCGGAGCCTTCGTGACTCCCGGCACAGGAGCCTGCCAACGCAGCCGCTCCACCTCCGTCTCCCAATCCGACATCCCGTGCAAGCTCAGACGACGCACCAGGTCGGACAAGTAAGCACCCGTGAGGCCCTCTGTGGCCCCTACAAGCTCGTCCAAGCTCTCCAGGCCCATCCCAGCCCTCTCCAGGTACATCGAGAGCACACGAGCCCTCTGAGCCGCATCAGGAGGAGGAAACCAGATCACCTCGTCAATGCGACCAGGACGCATCCCCGGCCAGTAAAGACCACCCGGCACCGTCAACTCCGACATCGACTTGTCGTCCACCATCAACGTGCCCAAGACCAATCGGACACCCCCCAAACTGTCCAACGCCTCAAAGAGATCCAGCAGCTTGGGATCCACACCCGACGACAACGGAATGTCATCGATCAACACCGCTGAAGGAGCCAACACCTGAACCGCATCCACCATGTCCTTGCTACCCGCCGACGAAAGAGCATGAGCAGCAACCTTCAGCAAACCACCACGATCACCAGAACGACGTAGCTCACCCGCAACCAACCGAGCCAACGTCGTCTTCCCACTCCCCGTAGGACCAACCAGCAAACACGTTCGCATCCCCTCCGAGTTCCCCAGACGAGACACCACCTGTCCCACCGATGGAACACCTACATAGGGCTTCACCGAACCCATTGGAGCCAGGTCGAACACCGTCGAAGCCGGTGACGTGATCCCACCCTCCTCATGAAAGTACGCCGCCAGGTCTGGTCCCCTCCACACCAACGGGGCCAAGATGCCCGCCAGGTCGGCTTCCGGCTTCAGGAACAACTCCAACCACGTCCCGTGAGGACTGGACAACACCGCTGCCCCACACCCCACGAACTCATGAAGAAGCTGACGATCCTCACTCACCTGACGTGTCTCACGAGGCGTGCTCGACACCATCAACAGACGACAGACCTTCTGCGTGATCTGTGAATCCACCTGGAAATAACCCTTCTCCGTCAAGACCAACGACGCCTGCTCCTCACCTATGAAATGCGTGGCCACTCGACCCGCCACCGAGAAGGTGCCCAGAAGACGAGTCAGCGGACCACCCTCACGAAGCTTGTTCAACCCATCCACAATGTCACCCGCCACCTTGCTGTAGCGAATCACACGCCGGAACCTCTGCCGGGCCGTCGTATCCATATCCATCCTTACTGCCAGAACCGATGAACCCTACCGACATGACCAGCTCGGTAGACTGACCCCGTATGTCCACCGGACTCCAAACCATCCCCCTCATGGAAGGACTCCCCGTCCAATCCACCCTCGGAGGCAAGACCTACCGAGGCACCCTCATCCGTCATGCACATCAATGGGGACTCCGGGTCTACTGCCTCGACCTCCTGAGAGAAAAGGAACCACCCAACGCATCAGGATGGATCCTCGACCTCGAACACCCACTCGGTCGCCTCTACGCTCTACAACACCTCGCCTCAACTCTCAACGCCGAACTCCGACTACAAGGACCAAACTCAGCCTCCATCCACAAAGGTCGCCGGAAACTCCTGACCCTGCTCTCCATCGAGAACATCCTCGAAGCACTCGACAAGATCCAAAACCCCCCTTCCTGACCCCTTTCGTATACGACTACAGCCCGTGTACGAACCCGTGAAAGACTTGCCCAACTGCCCACACGCACCACCAGGGCAGTCCAGTGTGCAGGATCACAAAGAGAATCCTTGAAGATTTCTCAACCCTATACCCCCCTACAGGTAGAGCCCACAGGAGCCCCGTAAGGACACGGACCAGGGAGAGGGACACTGAACCCTACCCCGACCACCTACGGCTCCCTACAGAGGTACACAAGCCTCCCAGAAGGCGTGTAGGACCAGGGTGAGGTAGGCACCCCACAGGGATCAAACTCAGAAAGGAAATCGAGCTGACTTTGGATCGTGAAAAGGAAACGGGTGGGCTCGGATCACTCAAAGTGGTCGAAGGAGGTTGCTCCCTGGTGGGAGTTACCATAGGGTCAATGGACCTCTGGTTCTCGCCTGAGGTCACATACGATGTAAACCAGGAAGACATGTGAACAGCCACACCGGGCCATCCCACACCCCGTTCGACCTCAGCACCCTGCCCCCTCAAGTCGTGCTTCAGATGCCGACGACCCGCTGGGTTCCCGTAGCTGCTGTGAATCCTCAGCAGCCGTTGCGTAGGCTTCATGCTCGTCGGGAGCATGGTGGTGGTGAAGTGTTGGTGTATGAGGATGGCTACAGGTACCGGGGTCGTTGGCACAAGAGCTGTCGTCGTCTGATGACTGAGCTGTACGGGTGCTCATCCAGTGGGATGACGTTCGATCGGTACTTCAGGCTGGGGAAGTGGTCTCCTCGTGATGTCCCGAAGAACACGATCCTGGAGGCCCTGGGTATCCGGGACTCGATCCACGTTGACCTGACGGGTCTGAGCAAGGGTCAGACGGCCCGGCGTGCCTGTCCGAGTGTACATGGACGGTGGGCACGAGAGCCTCAGGTCGGGATGACGATCCTGGAGGCCCTGGGTGTGCCTCTGGTGCAGCCGACCAAGCCTGCTGGCATTCCCGTGCAGCCGTGGGTGGTGGTTGAACCCGAGGTGGTGCTGGGTATCGACTTGAACAAGCGGGCTCATGAGGTGCGGAAGCTCCTCTTTGCAGGGTTCGGCAGTCGGATGGCGAGGTCAGGGTACGACGCTGACGATGTGCTTCAGGAGGTGTACAAGGGGTTGCTGGCTCGGAACTCGGGTCGTGGCAAGTTCGACCCGAGGAAGTCCTCCTTCGGCCACTACGTCCACATGGTGTGTGGCTGTGTGCTGGCCAACTACCACCGCAAGGCCATGCGGCAGCGTGAGATGGAACAGGTCGGGCTGCTGGGCATGGACAGCGATTCTGGTGAACTGGCCCACATGGACGCCAGCCTGGCCTCGGATGCTCTGCCTGGTCAGGACATGTTGCTGGGAGGTGGGGTCATCGGGACGGATAAAGCAGCCGCATGGGGGTTGGCGGTCCAGTCCCTGGAACAGCACCTGGCTGACGAGGATGTGGGGGAGCTGGCCTGCCAAGTCATGACATACGCAGCTCAAGGCTACAGCCGTAGTGAGATCGCCAATGAGCTGGGTGAAGATCCAGGACGGGTCGGCAGGGCCCTCGCTAAGCTCAGAATCGCCGCTCGTTCATGGGGTTATTGATCCTAAGCCCCTGAGTTGGGTTGAGCTGACTGATCCTGGACCCCTCTGAGGCACCGTAGGGCTGGAGACACTTAGGTACTGATCCTGAGTGCTCTGAGCCGTGCCCCCGAACTGATCTCAGGGTGGGGGTGGGTCACCCCTGCCAGAAAAGAACAGAACAGAACCGGTCGGTTATTGGACAACCGCATCCCGGCCCGTTACCGATGCCGTATCCAACCTGCATTGAAAATCGGCTCGATTTCGGAAATCGTTCTGCGAACGGGTGCTGCATCTGGACCCGTCTCTGCTGTCCTTCTACGGCTGTTTCAGGGGGCGGGGGCTAGTTCTGAAAGGTCGATTCCCAGGGGATTCTCAGATCGTGTTTGGGCTGGAGTTGGTATGAGGAAAAATCGGAGCTGGAATGGGAAAGGTCTCTGAGTCCGAGCTTCGTCGGCTGTACTTGGATGAGAAGCGACCGGATCGGGAGATCGGAGAGCTTCTGGGTCTGAGCACGGGTCAGGTGAATGGTCTCCGACGCCGGTACAGGATTCGGAGTTTGCAGAAGTGGGAGCGTCGTGATGTCCCGCCTTTGACTGGCGAGCTTCGGTCCTTGTTGCTGGGGTCTCTTCTTGGGGATGGGTGCGTGCAACGGGGTAGCAGCCGTCACACGGCTCAGTTCAGTGAGAGCCATGCCGAGTACGACAAGGGGTACATCGAGTGGAAACATGCGATGTGGGGTGGGTATGCGACCTCGATGACCCACCGAAAGACTCCCGGAGCGGCTTCAGATCAATGGGGTTTCCACACCATCAGTCATGGGACGTTGTTGCCTTGGCGGCAGCGGTGGTATCTCCCTGAGCATCGGGTCGGTCGAGCGATCTACAAGTCGATTCCGGCAGGTGTTGAGGACATGATGGACGACTTAGCGTTGTCGGTCTGGTACCAGGACGACGGGACGGCGGGTCATTGGCCTGCCATCTGCGTGGGTCCTCGGAACTTCAAGCGAGCCGGGGAGGTCTTGGCCTCGATGGGCATCCGTGCTGACCCTGCGTGGTCCAAGGGTGGGTTCTCCGGCGTGTCTGGTATGTGGTTGATTCGCGGATACCGGGAAGCGGATGCGTTTCTGGAGCGGGTGAAGCCTTGGGTACATCCCTGCATGGGCCGGAAGCTACGTCCTGGCTACCTGTCGGGTAGCCGGTACCAGCTTGGGTACTGGACGGTGACGAAGGCCGAGGTTCTTGAGGTGGTGCGGCATGAGGGGACTGGAGAGGGTGCTGCTCGTGCTCTGGGTATTCCAGTTGAGCGAGTTCTCCGTCACTGCCCGAATCCCCGAGCGGTTCAACTAGAGCATGTGGAGTCTCGTCTGCGTTCAGGGTCCAGCTTGATGGAGGTAGCTTCCTCCATCAAGCAAAGTCGGGAATGGGTGCGGGCTCTTTGCCGTTCTCGGGGCTGGGCTTTGGCCCAGGGTCGCGTTGTTTTCCAGGAGACTTTGGAGGGCTGGATTGCTGAGGGTGTGCCGTTGACAGAGATGGATCGCAGGCTGGGTTTCCAGCACAACGGTGGTGGATCTCGTCGCTTGCTGAACTTCTATGGTTTGAAGTACGAGGTCCGACCGGGCATGGGGCCTGACCCTCGTCCTGGTCGGAGGAAGGACATCGGATGGTCTGCTGAGCAGCTCCAGGCTCTCTTGGACGAGGGGTTGAATCTCAACCAGATCTCGAAGCGAACCGGCGAAGGTCGCGAGACCTTGCTCAGTCACCTGGGCTACTTGGGTTTAACTGCTCCTGAGCGGAGACCGAAGACCGTTGAACTGGAGCGTGCCGTTGTTGAAGCGGCGTTGGCTGAAGCGGGATCCGTTCCGAAGGCAGCCAGGCTCTTGGGGGTCTCTGCCACACCGGTTTACCGACGTGTGTGGATCTGGGATCTCCCCTACCCGGCGGCCAAGTCTTTGATCCAGCCTTCTTGGGGGCCACGAGGAACCGGTAAGCTCCCTCAAGCGTCGTAGCAGGGGGTTGGTCTCACCGGAGGGGGGTCTCTCTCAGGAGCTTTTTTCTGAGCGGATCTGGGAATCAAGATCCGGCTGGAGTTGTTCTGAGGAAATTTTGGAGGTGGTTCCCTAAAGGGTCAGGGCTTCCGGTCATGCTGTGTGGGTTTCGTTCGCCGTACTCATCCCATCGGGAGGAGTGGCAGGGGTTCTTTGCGTGGCAGGAGTTGCAGGCGGGGTTCATACGTTCAGGTTTTGAGCTTTGGCCCATCGTTTTACGGAGGATTGGCAGGCTGAGCCGGAGGCCCATCCGAGTTCTGGTCCTACGGTTTTCCAGGACTCGTTTCCGAGGACGCATCGTCGGTGAGCCTCTTCCTTGAGGATGGTGGGGATGGTGGGGGGGTTGTCGTTGAACTCTTTGGGCCATCGTCCAGAGGGTCCGAAGAGTCGTCTTGTTGCCATGACGGCAGCTTGTGTGGATGGGAAGCCGTGGTTCTTGGCGATGTCGGACCAGGTTTCTCCGATTTGCCATTCGTTGAGTGCTTGGAGTGTACGGAGCTTGTGTTGCGGGACACCAATGAGGTTGGCGGCTTCATCGAGGCAGTTGAGGTATTCGGCTTCGACGATGCAGTAGAGGAGGTCGTGTAGTGGTGTGAGGTCGTCGTCTGGGTTCCAGTAGGGGTCGTTGGTTGGTTTCCAGAGGTTGTTGATGGAGAGGAGTTGGATTTCAGTTCTGACGTTGTTCTGGAGTTTTTGGAGGGGTGTCATGCGACCTTGGGGAAGAAGGGGGTGTGGTCGATTTTTCCTTCTCGGACGAGTCGGGTGAGTTTGGCTCCGAGGAGGGTGAGGGCGTCGTTGAACCTCTTGGAGAGGTGGTTTCCCTCGAAGTGGTGTCCGAGTTCGTGGATCACGAGGTCATCGACAGCCTGGAGCTTGGTGAGGTTGTTGATCTTGAACCATCGCTTGCCGAGGGTTCCGATGTTGAGCCGCATCCGCCCGGAGGTCTGCTGGTAGTCCGCGAGTTGTTCGCCGTTGGGGTCGTTGATGACTTCGATGGTGACCTTGCGGGGGACGAGGAGGTCGCTGATGTGCTTGGCGTAGTTCACGACGGCCTGGACTTCGGGGGTCATTTCGACCGGGAGCATGGGCTTGAAGTCCCAGAAGGTTTCCTTGTGTGTGGCGAACCGTTCCATCTTCCCGGCGGGTGTGATGGGATCGCGTCCATTGTCTCGGAAGTTCTTGCGGTTGTCTCGGATGCCTTTGGGGAGGTGGTTTCCGTACACGGGTGTCCACCCGGCAGCGATGGCTTTGTTGTTGGCTTCCATGTCGGAGGTGTCGAACAGGAACCGCTTCTCGCCGTACTTCTTGTCGAGTACGGAGTTGAAGGCTTCTTCGCTGATGTCTTGTGAGCCAGCGGCTTCGGTGACCCAGGTTTCGGCCACGTCGTCGTCTTCCAGGAGGGTGTGGAGGTGGTTGACGGCTTCTGCTCGGAGTCGTCGGAGGTAGGCTCCACCCACGGTGGCTCGTTCCATGTTCTGTGGGACTTTTTGTCCCACGTCGTAGCTCCACCGGTCACCTGTTTCGCAGATGGGGATGCCCATTTCGAGGATCCATCCGATGCCGTCGTGGGGCTCGTAGATGGTCACGGTGGTCTTTCGGCGTGTGGGCTTCATGACGCCGCCTTCACGGGCGACGAGGGTATCCAGGGTGGTCTGGAAGCTGGTCTTGGCGGTGGGTCGGTCGAGTGTGGCTCCGTTGATGCGTGTGACGATGCCTTCGGGTGGCACGAAGCGTCGGACAGCTTGGAGTTCCTCTTCTCGTTCGTCTGCGGTCATGTGGATGACGGCGTAGAACTCGGTTCCGGTGTTTCGCTTGTGGTCGGGGTCTTCGGAGCGTCCTTCGTCGTTGAAGTGGATGGTTCCGGTGGTGCTCGTGATCCGGGCTTCGACAGCGGTGGCGAGGACGAGCTTTTCCCCGAGGTTGAATCGACCTCGCTTTTCGGCGTCGTCGGTCTTGTAGGACTCTGCGAACAGGGTGTAGGCATGGGAGAGGTCCCGGAAGCCTGTGGGGGAGTCATCGACGCAGATGAGGATGGACAGGTTGGGGTCTTCCGACGCTTGGAGTACGACGGCGACTTCCCGGACGCCGTCTTCGTCCCACGGGTTCTGGAGGGTCTCACCGATCCGCCAACCAGGCGGACGCCGTGCTTGGAGGTTGGACAGGCCGGTCTTGTCAGCGGTGAACCAGTTGCTCATGGAAACTCGCAAGAAACAGGGGTGTGCTGTCTATACGAGTGGGATCATGGAAGTTACCCTACTTTGGGGTTGGGGTTGGGGTTGACCCACTCTCCGTCGATCCGTTCCCATCCACGGATCTGGTCTACGATTCCCGGTTCTGAGAGGGTGTCTTCGTCTCCCAGCAGGAGAGCCATCGAGGTGGCGTAGAGGCTGGAGAAGAACTCGGTTCCGTTGTTGTTCTCGTCGTGCTGCCTCATGTAGTGAGCGGCGTATCGGCTGGCTTCGATGAACAGGTCACGGGTGTCTTGATTCTTGATGGCCTTGTAGACCTCAGACGGGGGGAGCTTTTCTTCGACCTGGCTGTTGGTCAGGAGCCTGACCTGAGTGGTCATGCTGGAGAGGTCACCTTGGAAGGTTTCCATGACCTGTTCCATGACGAGGAGGAAGCTACCGAGGATGATGTAGGCAGATTCGTCCAGGTTGGAGTTGGAGAGGGCTACGATGGCTCGCAGGCGGCTCTCTTCGTCCGAGCAGAGGGATACTCGAACCTGGTTCGCCAGCTTCTGAAGGTGGGACCACGTTTCCGTGGGGCTTGTAGGTGCAGTAGTCATGCTGGGAGATACGATCTCACCCGCATTCCTTACCGCAAGCCATTTCCAGACCTTAGATACGACCAGTCAGGAAGATTTACCTCCTGATTTACGACTCCTGAGTCCATATTGTACGAGGAGTTGAGCCAGGGAGGTTTTGTTGGTGAGTCCTCTGGAGGCGTTGAGGAGTGCTCGGTTGATCATTCTCCAGGAGAGTTGTCCACCGAGGGTGTTGAAGTACGGGGTGGCATCTCCTGAGTAGTAGGAGGGTAGTCGGCCATGTTCCTTCTGGAAGGACTTGGCTGCGGCGACGATGGTTGCCTCGGTGAGCGGGATCTTTGAACGCTTGGTGGGGGTGGTCTTGAAGTCTTTGGGCAGGAGGTCTTTGATGGTTTCCCGGAGGGTGGTCCCGTGTTCCTTCTTGAGCAGTCCGTGGACTCGGTGCCAGGTTTCATGGCGACCGAAGTAGGGTGTTGCGGGCCCAGCTCTGAGGGAGGGGAGCTTCCCGTTTTGGTCGAGGTACTTCTTGGCAGCTTCTCGGATCTCCTTCAGGGGAGGGCAGGCCCCTCTTTCGGCTCTTACTCCGATCTCGACAGCCATTTGGCTGAGTGAGGTTCCTCCGGGGAATCCACAACGACCGATTCGGATTCGTTCATCGAGGTTGGCCCATGTGAGTCCTCGGACGTTGAGGTAGGGCTGCACCTCATCCATTGGACAGACCTGAGTAGGGATGCGTCCTGCATGGTCTTGAGCGAAGGCTTTGAGGGCTTCCTTGACCTCAGCCTCGGTCATGGGAGAGGTATCTGGCGGTTCTTCTCGGTAGCCGTGTTCCACAAGGGTCTTGAACAGGGAGGAGCCTTGTTCGTCCAAGCCACGGAGTCCGAATCGCAAAGCGTTGTCGATGTTGAGCCAGGTTTCGGGTTCACCGAAGTACGCCGTGGCATCCCCGGAGAGCCTGGTCGGGGCTCGACCGTGTCGGATGGTGTACTTCTGCACCGCTGTGAGGATCTTGTCCTTCGTCATCTGGGCTGCCCGAGGAATGTGCCAGCGGGCAGGGATGCCTCACATGGTTCACTCTACCCAGGAGACCCGTAAAGTCGGCCTTCAGGTCTTCAGACGGACGGTGCCTTGGTGTACCTCGATGAGCCTGAGTCGCAGCAGTTCATTGAGGGTTTCTAAGCAGTAGCGAGGAGCTTAGGTAATCGCGGGTATTCTACGGTAAAATCGTTTATACGTCTGCCATAGGAGTAGAGGATGCCCCGCACAGTGATCACCCGCGTCACCGAAACCGAGTTCCAGACCGAGGACGGTAGAACCGTCCCGCACCCCGTCCCCTTCAACAAGGACGAGGTGCCCTCCGTCGAGGAGTTTCAGAAGTGGTACAACCACTGGTTCTCCGTTTTCAAGGGTGAAGGTCTTCTGGGTTCGACCTCCCTTTCAACCTTAGAAGGGGTTGATAAGGTCGATGTGAGTTTTCCGGGGAGTCCGCACCACGCCGCCCATTGGCATCGCCTGATCGACCCGATGGTGGTCTTGCTCCGGGACCGGGGGGTGACCGTCAATGAGGACACACATCCCGACACTGGCCACCCGCAGGACACTCTGGTTTTCGTGGCTCTCTGGATGACTGGACACGCTCCAGGCAAGGCAAGCCGTGACGGCTTGGGTGCTACAGGAATCGATATCCTGAAAGAACTGGTGGAGCCCGATGTCGAAGGCTGACCGGCTCCTCAGTCTCCGCGATGCCGCAGCTATGCTCGGTGTCCATCCAGACACCCTCCGGCGTTGGGACGACGAGGGGCGGCTGGTGTGTTTCTGGCCTACATTTCGGACAGGACAGCGATGGCTACGAGGGCAATGCAACCGCAGGCTGCCAGGAAGAAGGCAGCTTTGATCAGCCACCAGATGAGCATGAAGATGCCGCTGATGAAGGAGCCAATCCCGGACGCGACTTGAACGGAAGCGGGGTACTCAACACCCCAGTAGCCCCAAGAGCGGAAGCTCCTTCCTGATGCTTCTGCCGTGTCGATGCACTTGGCGGAACAGAAGTAGCCGAACTTGGCGGGGTAGCCCTCGTGGGTGTCCCGGAAGTAGTGCAGGCGGTGGCATTTGCCGCTGCACCAGTCGCAGGTCTTGAGGCTGGCCTCTGCGGCCTTGGTGGCACATCGGTCCCCGCAGTAGAGGCCGTAGCCTCGGTGTGGCCGACCGCAGTAGTTGCAGTTGTCGATGATCCCGGACATCGAGGCTATGCCGCCAGGGTCTCGTCCCGGTCAAGAGACTCCAGGACGAGACAGCCACAGTGAGTCAGGGCACTTCCGTTGTACTCGACCCGACCCGACCCGAGGGTCCGTTCACGGTAGGTGACGAGCCCCTGGTCTCGGAGGAACCGAGCCGTGCGGGGGTTGAGGTGAAGCCAACTCATGGAGTCGGGCTTGCAACCCGACGCATCAAGCTGCTGTAGAGCAGCAAGCTGAGTCTTGGTCAGCTTGCTCTGGGCATAGATGGTCACTTGGATCATGGTTCAGTTCTCCCAAACGCGGGTGTAGATGGCCCACTCCCCACCAGGGGAGTCGAGGTAGCCGTCTCCGTCGCAGCGGGTACAGCCGGGATGGGCCTTGTCCGAGGAGTTGCCGGTGAACTTCCAGTTCACGGGCACGAGGAGGGCCTTGGCTTCACCGTCCATGTCCAGGAGGACATAGGATCGGAGGTCATCCTCGATCCAGGATCCGAGTTCATCGCCAGCAGCCTGGAGCCAGGTGAGCACCTTGTCGGGATCTTCCGGGTTCTGGGGCTCACCGGCTCCCCCGGTCCACTCCACGAACTTGCCGTGGCAGTTGCACTCATGGTCGGTCGGGTTGAGGTGTCCCTGGGAGATTCGCTTCCAGGTGTCTCCGTCCTCGTCCTGGTAGGACTCAGGGAACTCATAGGCAGCGAAGTGGCCGGAGTTGGGGGCCACAACCAGGAGGTCAGCGGTGTCATCCACGCCACGCATGATGTCACCACCGAGGATGTAGTCGAGGTCGGGATCTCCCCACAGGAGGACGGGCTTGCCGGTCCAGAAGGACTCAGCCTCGGGCTCCTCGAAGGCGTAGCCGCCACCATCGAGGTCGTAGCCGTTGGTCCAGGCAGTTTCGAGGTCAGTCATTGGAGTTCTCCATCAGGACAGGGAGGTTGGCGAGATCGGTGCAGAGGAGCCGAGCCTCCACATGGGGGGTGAGGTGGTCATACTCGCCGTGGAAGCGGTAGCTGATCCCGTGTTCGTTCACGTAGATGACCGGGTTCTTGTTCTCCCGTCGCTCCACGAACATCGCTCCGGTAGCGGTCGAGGTAGCGATGGCGATCTTGTCGTCCACGTAGACGTGAACGCTGCTGGTAGGAGACCTACGAGAGCCCTGGTCGAGCTGAAAACCAGCGTGCCGCTCCTCCTGGTACAGGAGGCCACCCAGGGTCAGGGACTTGCCGTGACGGTCCACGATGGTTCGACACATCTGGAGGAAGCGGGAGTGGTCCGAGGGGCGGACGCTGTGGAGGGCATAGGCCCAGCGTGCGAACGTCTGCCGAGACACCAGGTGGTACTTCCAGGTGCTGGTGGACGAGCGGCTTTGGATCCGCAGGTCGCCCTTGATGGTATTCCAGAGCTTGTGGGCCTTGCCCATGTCGCAGAGAAGCCATCCGGGCTTGACCTCGCCATCTTTCGGGTCGAGCACACACTCGGCGTAGAGCACCTTTCCATTGAAGAGGCCGCATACGAGCCGGAACTTGCCCGGTCGAGTCGTGCGGTAGATCCCGTTGGTCTTGATGTCGGACTGTCGCACGTAGCTCTCCTGCTTCTGTATACGAGTGAGGACAGGAACTTACCCCTGCTCGGCAACCAGCTTGTCGAGGGCCTTCTCCCAGTTCTTCTGGACGGCCTTGGCCACGTAGTTGGCTTCGCGGTGGCAGCCCGTGGCGAACTGGAGGGCGTCGTCCTGGAGGGCATCCTGACCGGCCTCGATGGCGTCGGTCAGCATCCACCAGACCCGGAACAGGCTGGTCTGGAGCCAGGCGTCCATCTGACGCTGCTGGTCGGTGTCGAGGCCATCCTCGTAGGAGTCCTCGATGGTCTTGATGACGCGGACTTTCCACGCTTCGATGAGGACCAGGGCCTCCTCGACGGTGGCGGTGTACTTGACCTCCTTGGGCCCCACGAGGATCCGGCCCTCCATGTCCAGGATGTAGTAGAGGCCCGCTCCGAGCCAGCGGAGGAGGGAGCCGTTCTTGACCGCGTCCTCCAGCTTCCAGGTCACCGTCGAGCGAGGGGTGCCCAGCCCCGTAGGTGTGTAGGCGTAGGCAGCGAGTTCGGCGTCGGTGATCGTGAGCATGGTCGTATAGCCCTCAGGGTATGAAGGCTATACGACCAACTCAGGGAAGTTACCCACAAAGCCCTTGGAAGATCATTCCGAGCATGGACCAGTCGATGGATTCGGACTGGAGCAGCTCGTGGACGGTGGTGACCTCCACGTAGGTCCGTTCGGAGTCCGCCTCGACTCCGAACGCCTGGTTGGTCGAGGCCAGTTCACGAGCCTCCTCCATTTCCTCGACCGTAAGCTCGGCGGCGAACAGGTGGGCCTTGTGGACGGAGAGGGTGCCGCAGAGCTGTCGGGAGTTGAGCTGCGTGAATCGCTTTGCGGGGATGGAGAGGCCGGTCTCCTCGTGGACTTCCTCGGCAGCAATGGTCAGGTGATCCTGTCCGGGCTTCCAGCTTGATCCTCCGGCGAGTTCACGGACGAAGCCGTCATCTGTTCGAGCAGGGGACCGGAACTCGCGGACGAGGATGACCTCGGTGGTCAGCAGACTGGCGACGGTTCGATCCGTCTCGTCCTGGACCACGTTGTAGAGCAGGATGGTCGAGATGTCGGGTCTGCCGAAGATGAACTCGTTTTCCTTCCACCGATGCTCGGACGAGATCCAGACCTTGACCCACAGGGTGAAGGCGAAGTTGAAGTTGGCCTTCCAGATGCGGAACAGCCATAGCTGCCGTGCATCGTCCAACCTGTTCCCGGCTTCGGTCTGGGCCTTGTACCAGGACTGGAAGGCCGAGTGCTTCCAGATGCCGATGGGCACCTTCCGCTCACCACCCGACCGGAGAGCACCGTCACCGATGAGGGCCACCACACGGGCCACACAGCCCCCCATGTTGTCGTGGAGCTTCTCTGTGCCTTGGGAGACGGTGGAGAGCCTTGCGGCCAGGTAGCGGACCTTGTGGGCCTCAGGAGGGGCACCCAGGACGAGCTTGCCGGTGGCGAGAACCTCTCCGATCTCAGTGTTCGTCGTCAGACCCAGCATCTTGTTGTCGAGGTCACGAGGCACCCAAGCCCAGATGACATCAGCAGCGTCGATTGCCGTCTGCTCCCACTCCACCTGGTCGTCGTAGTTCTCGGGCCAGGAGCCGTCACGAGGTTCCGGCACGAAGACCACGGTGTCGTCCGGGAGGTTGGAGTCTTCCAGGAGAGCCAGAGCTTGCGGTCTCCAGCTTGGGACGGGGGTGTCCTTACGGGGGGAGGGACCGACCAGGAAGATGCTGGCGGTCCAGGACTCGGGGAGGTCTTCAACGGAGTGGACGATTCGCATGGTGTCTCTCAGAGAATGGGGAACTTCGCTTTCGTCCAACCTGGGGGTCTGGTGAAAGCGAAGTGCTTGTAGACCTTGTTGATGAGTAGCCTGCACTGGTCCTTGTCGAACTTACCAATGTGAGCCTCGTCAGCGGTGAGGTGCATGACCCGAGCCATCCAGGCGTAACTCTGGCCGCGACTCATCCCCGCTCCACCTTTCCAGACCTGATCGAACACCGCATGGGCTTCCCGCCGGGCCTTCTTGGTTTCGGCATCGCAGGGCCATCCGAGAGGCTTTCCGTCCTGGTGGGCTCCGATGGTGCCAGAGCATCCGGTGACGCTCCACTCCGGGCAGCAGTAGTAGAGGTTGCCTTTAGGGCTTTGGGTGAGCCTCATTCGTAGGTCATGGTCGGGGCACGAGACAGGTTCCTCCAGGTAGACACCATCATTGATGTTGACGGGGATAGTTCCCTTGGGGTCGGGAGGGATCTCGGGAAGGCCAAGCTCTTGAAAGAGGTCACTCATTCCTGAACCCTGCCCAGAACTCCTGCATCCAGGGCCTGGTCTCTTCGGTCTTGAGTTCGAGCCAGTCCAACAGCTCTTGACCACCCAGCTCCGGTGCGGACCCGAGGTGGTGGAGGGGGATCGCAGTTCCGTTGCTGGTGCAGTCGGCCCAGTCGAACTCGCGGTCGAGGAAGACCGAACCCCACTTCGTGCGGCGGAGTTTGAACCCGTACCGGTGCTCAGGGGTGGGGTGCTCAGGGTCGTGGGTCCAGATGCCGACCGCTCCATTCCTGGCGTTGATGATGTAGGCTTCACCAAGCTGGAGCTGGCTCCTGGGGATCCTTTTCTCCAAACAGTACGCTTTGATGGCGGAAGGCATCAGGCATTGACCAGGACGCCCTGGAATCGCTTGAGAGCGTCCCGGCGGTTGTCCAGGTCCACCTGGTCCATGCGTTGGCTGTAAGCGGCTTCCACGGCCCACACAGGGCCGTCAGGCTCGTCTTCCTTGAACCTGAGTCGCTTCCCCTCGACAGCGAGCTTCTCAGGCACCCAGACGGTCGTATGGGTGCTGGCGAGTTCCTTGCCCTTGCGGGTCAGCTTACACTGACGAAACCACTCAACCTTGCTCACCGGTTCTTCCTTCGAGACAGCTTCGCTGCCTTCCTCTTGTTTCGGGCTCGGGCTCGTTGGGAGAGCCGATCTCGTGAGGGAGTCTGGTTCCACGGAGCTGTTGTGGCTGCTGTGGAGTTCGGATCCACCGATATGGTGGACGGACCCGTAGCGTCAGAAGGCTCAGCGGGGAGAGTGACGACGGGGTTGGAGGTGGGCATCAGAAGATTCTACGCTCAGGCGGACGAGATTTAGGTGGTCGGTTGTATGGGTGATCTGAGAGGATCAGTCTTATGAAGTCGTACCTGTTGTGCTCCATCTGTCGAGCCAAGAGTCCTGCTGTCGAGTCCACGAGTGGCCAGGACATCAAGAAGCTCAGAGCTTACGTTCAGGACCAAGCGACGAGTGCTGGTTGGGTGCTCAAGAGCCCAACGGACAGCCGCTGCCCGGAACATGTTGTTCTCCAGACACCGGCTGAGGTCGGGCCGGAGTCACAGAAGGATCTGGTTCACTGACTGAGGCGTAGTTCGTGATTCGTCATGGCTGCACCTTGCGACCCGTTCGGACAGTCCTACGGGTCGTCTTGCGTCGGGACACGGATCAAGCCGTCATGCTGGCTTCGGCCAGCGTCAGCAGGGAAGCCGTGGCACGCCAGTAGCGGGTGCCCCACAGGGGCGGGTTCTTGATGGTGATCGTCTTGCGGTTGATCCGGTCCACCCAACCCGTCAGGGTTTCGCCGCCCTTGCCGGTGAGGGTGACCTTGCTTCCGACTCGGATGCCCTTCTCGGAACACTGCTCGTGCTGGGTCAGCCCGTAGCGAGGGGTCGGGATCAGGGGCCTGAGGGAGGGGCGGGAAGCCGCCGGGGTTGCCGTGGCGTCAGCCAGGGTCATCATGCTGTAGGGGACGCCCCACACGGCACCGACGCTGCCGCCGCGACCGTTGCCACGGGACTCCAGGATGCGGACCTTTGCCTTCGTGGGGTTGAGCTTGACGATCTCGCCCAGGGTCTTCTCGCCGTTGGCTCGGCCAAAGGAAACCCGGTCACCAATGTTGAGGTCGCTGCGGTTCATGTTCTCTCCAGGGTGGCTCGTTCATATGTTGATACGAGCCACCCTGGAAAGTTCCCTAAACTCCCGTGGTTTTTCTCTACTTGCCCTTGATGTTGGCGACCGGGAAGAGCCTCCGGTCGATCTTGGCGATCCCCTCGTCCGTGAGGACTCGGAGCACCTGGTCCAAATCCTTGTACGAATGGGAACACTCATCCAACGGGATGTTTCGGTGGTTGGACACGATGCCCTCGATCATGACACCACCCAGCTTCCGCTTCACCGTCTCCATTTCGCGGTTCACCTTGTGCTGGTCCAGCGTCCGCTCAGCCTGCTTGCGACCGAGCACCCGACCGGAGCCGTGGTTGACCGAACAGCCTGAACGAACCGCTCCCGCTTCCGGGAAGAGGATCGCGGCACCGTCATACATGGAGCCGGGGATCAGGCACGGGTGTCCCGTGTCCGCCCACTTGGTGCCCACGAGGTCCGGGTGTCCAGCCGGGAAGGCTCGCGTTGCACCCTTGCGGTGAACGAAGCCACGGTCCTTCGTCCCGTCCGGGAGCATCAGCGTCTCCTCCTGGACGAGGTTGTGGCTGATCTCGTAGTACGGGTCCACATCGCAGTTGAAGATGTCCATCGTGGCCTTGCGGATGCCCTCGACGATGATCCACCGGTTCACGACCGCGTAGTTCGCCGCCGCGTTGTGGTGAGCCCAATACTCCTGGCCAAGCGGCTCATCGATCCGCAGCCAGGACTCCTCTCGACGGTTCTTCGGGAGGCCCCGGTGCTCAGCACCACGGTGGAAGAACTCGTTGGCCGTCTGGTAGCCGAAGCCACGCGACCCACAGTGGATCATCACCCACACGGAGCCATCAGCAGCATCCACCTGCATCTCCACAAAGTGGTTGCCGCCGCCGACCGACCCGAGCTGAGCACGAGCCCGGCTACGGGCCTTCTGGACCGTGTTCAGGTCGATGCCTTCCGGGATCGGGATGTACTGCCGCTCGCACTGGTCCGCGTCCACTCCAAGAGCCTTGGCTCCAAAGCGGAGGAACTCGTCCACCTGGTTCTCGCTGTAGTCGGGCATCAGGTCCGGGCGAGCCGAACCAACACCCGTAGCGATGTGACGCTCGACCAGCTCGACCCAGGCCCGACGACGCTTGATGGAGCGGACACCCTTGGCCGTCAGGCCGGGCACCTGGAGAAATAGAACACCGCACGAAATGTCGTAGCCACTGCCAGCCTGGAGGATGGTGTCCTCCGTGACGAGGACGCCACCGATGGGGAGCAGGTAGCCCAGGTGCGTGTCAGGCATCAGGTACATGCCCTTGGCACCCGGCGTCGAAGCCGTGGTGTATGCCTGGGCCCACATGTCCTCCTTCGTCATCGCGAGGAGGTCGGGCGAGAGAAAGGCACGGACATCACAACGCATCGTGCCGTGCTTCGGAAGCACGAAGCACGAGCCGGATTCCTGGACGAGTAGAGACTTGAGTTCCATGACCCCTATACGACCCCGGCGAGGAGCTTACCTCGTTAAGTCCTTAGACTCAGGGGAAGGCCCCGGACCAGCCCTTGAGCTGTTTGAGCATCAGGTCCATGGCTGCCTGCGGGGAGTAGGGCAGGCGGACGCTCTCCCCGCTTTGTCCGTTGGTCCAGCCCTGGAACTCGACACCATTTTGGTATGCCAGGCTTTGGTAGAGCTTGATCTGTGCCATTTGGTCAACCTTCATGCCAGGCTGCTTGAGAATGCGGAAGACCACCTGGAAAACCGCTCCTTTGACCTTGGTTTTCCAGTTCTGGTCTTCTTCCTGCCAGTGGATCACATCAAGGAGCTTGGGGTCCACAAGGATCCGTCGAAGGGAACTCTCGAAAGACTTAGCTGCCTTCGCCAGGTCGGGCGGCATCGCCTTCTTGGAGAGGATGCGAATCATCCTGGCAGCCTCCTGATGGTTCTTCTGGAACCGAAGAACCATCAGTTCGGCGTCCTTGGCCGCTCGGAGAACCATCTTCTCCCCTGGATAGATCCTAACCAGCTCTGAGCTGGTCTTGACCAGCTCCATGGCATGTGCAAGACCACTTCTAGCCTGATTGAGAGCCTGGGTATGGGACCTGACTTCGGTGTCAAAGCTCGCCAGGCGGTAATTGAAATTGAACGTGTCAAGCACGTTGGTCAGGTTCTCGTCCAGCTCCCCAAGCTGACGCAGCCCCAAAAGCACATCCTGGAGGTCAGCCCCATAGACTCGTCGAAGATGTCGGTAGGCCACTCTGCTGGTTGGGGTCATCAGGGCTCTCTGATAGCGGGGTCACAGTCAGGCTATGAAGTTCGAACAGGCCCGAACATCCACACCTGCCCGACCCTATAGGCTCCGTACCGAAGCCCAATTTGGAAAGAGGGGCAGGCTCACTTGAAGCAGCGGCCCTTCGCTTAGGAGGCGAATGCTCTATCCAACTGAGCTACGGGGACATGGATGTGCGTGAAGCAGCTCCCCGTGGACTCTGGGAGAGCTGCTCAGCGATTCCTTCGTCTCGTAGCGAGGTGCGTGAGCATGGCTTCATTCCTACCCCCGAGTGATCTCGGGGTCAAGTAGCTATACGACCTGGACGGTGGAACTTCCCCTACTTCAGTCGGACGGAGTAGGTCCAGTAGCCCTTGAAGCCCTCAGAGGAGATGTGCTGCTCCTGGATGACCGATGCGTAGGGCTTCAAGGCAGCCACGAACTTCGGGCTGTACCTCTCCTCGGCCTCCTCGCTGTAGCTCTCGTCGTACTGTCCGTAGTCACGAGAATCCAGGCCGGTTCGGAACTCGACGCTGAAGTCCCGGAAGTCTGAAGACACCTCGACATCCCGGACATCCCGACTGATACGCCTGGCTGCTGAACGGAGAGCATCCTTGATCCCATTGACGTACTGAGTTCTGGCTGAGGTGGCGTCCGCTTGACCCTTCATCCCAGCCCATCCCTCAAGCTGAGTGACCATCAGAGCCTTGGCTGCCTTCAGCGAGAACTCTTCGTTGAATCCCCGCCCACTGGATCCTCCGTCCATACCCTTGAACTGGACGCCCTTCCGGTCCACCGTGCTCTGAGTGAGGATGACCTCAGCCTTCTCGTGGACCCTCATGCCTGACTGCCAGGGGATGCGGAAGACCATCTGGTACTGCACCCCTTTGACCTTGGTGTTCCAGTTCTGATCTGGTGACTGCCAGGGGATCACCTGAAGGAGCTTGGGATCCTCAAGGATCCGTTGAATGGCACCTCCGAAAGACTTGGCTGCCTTCACCAGGTCGGTAGGCATGGTCTTCTTGGACAGCGTGCGGATCATTTTGGCTGCATCAGCCTCGTGCCTCTGGAACCGACGAATCATCACATCGGCGTCTTTGGCAGCCCGCTGAGCGGTCTTGTCCTCTGGATACAGCTCAACCAGCCCGGCGACGTTCTTGGCGATCTGCTGAGCCTTCTCAAGCCCAGCACGAGCCTTCGACAGGGCCTCAAACTGAGAAGCGACCTCGGTGTCCTTGCTGGCCATACGGAAGTTGGACTCAAACGTGTCGAGCACGTCGGTCAGGTTCTCGTCCAGCTTCTCAAGCTGACGCAGCCCCAAAAGCACATCCTGAAGATCGCCCACAAGAGCAACTCGTTGGAGATGACGGAACGCGACTCGGCTGTGGGACTTCATGGGCAGACCTCACCATCCTGAGCCTATCGAACCTCTACCGCATCTCTCCGTCGGTGATCCAGCCATGCCAACCCCAGGCCATCCCCGGAGCCCAGTTGATGCTGGGCTTCACCGTGATCCCCGGCAGGTCACCTGTGACTTGCCAGCCCTTTGGCCCCCACCCCACTTCTGACAGCGTGGGGCTGTGGACGGAGAAGGGCCAGCACCCCTCTCCACTGGGAATGACCACGATCATCGGGGTCACCTCCTTGTGCTCGGAGGCAATGATCAGGGGCTGCCTGTAGTCCACAGGGGACTCGGGCCCGTCTGCAAACATGCACCAGAGGCTTCCCCTCGGGGTGGCATACCAGCAGTCCCCGACCTCGTAGCCCCTGTGAACCCGTCTTCCGCTTCGGACTACAGGTTCTGGCAGCCATGGCGGCGGGTCGATGAGGCGTAGCTTCATGGCTCTACTACCGCACGGAGGAGCTTGTCCAGGTGACATGAAGACCCGTCGTGCTGGGTCAGGGGCTTCTCGCAGTTTGGGCACTTCTTCAGGTCGGGCTGGGTGTAGAGCACAAGCAATCCAGCCAGGGCTTGACGGAGATGGTGGGTGGTGGTCGTCATGCCGTTGATCGTGGATACCGCATCTGTGAAGTCCGCCTTCTCCCCACCAAAGACCTGGGTGCGTCCGTAGTTGAGTACCTGGATGACCTCCCGGCCACGAGGGCAGATTTCATCTCCGCAGATGGTCCGGGTGGCACGAAACGCTGTCTTACGGGAGGGCTTGCTCATGCCCGTGACCACCCATTGAAGGGTTACCGCACCTCGAACTCCTCGAACACGGCCATGTCCCCACTAGGGCTCACGAGGATCGACTCGTCGCCTCGGAAGATGGCGGCGGCAAGCCGGTGGTTCCCGTCGAGAACCCACCAATCCACGTAGCAGCCCAGGGACTCGATCCCCACGTCGATCTCGATGGCGTCGTCCCAACTATGCACGACAAACCAGGCAACCCGTTCTGCGTGTTGGGTTCGGTTCCAGACAACTGGGTTGGCACTCCATTCAGAGGAAGGGGTCTTCAGAAGCCTGCTCTCTTCTACAGCGGAGAGGACTTCTTTCCGGGTGATGGGCCCCTTGAGCCCCAACCACACCGTTGAGACGAAGGGGTTGAACCGCTCGGCCAGCTTGGCAACAGACCAGGTGCTCACGGGCCGTAGGTGAGGATGACGTGGTTCTGGTGGCTGAAGTGATCGTCGCCGTACCCACAGGTGGGCCGTACCTCCACCCTGGCGTTGAGTTCCGGGTACTGCGAGTGAATGACCCCGGCGATCAGGCTGGCGAGGTGACCAGAGAAGTTGTTGTCCTCAGGATCAAGCACAATCTCATCACGACCTGCCTGCTTCACCAGACAGGCTTCCAGGTTCTGCTCAACCCAGGACCGGGCACGCTCCATGTCCCTGACCCAAGCGAACCTCTCCCGCAATTCGTCCCAGGGGACGGCTCCGGTGATGAGGTCTGGCAGCGGGATCTTCATGGCTCAGTGGACCATCCCGTCTGGATCATGGGGGGCATCCTGCCCACAAGACTCGCAGTTGGGATCTCCACACCCACCTGAGACCATGCCGCCGATCATCCTGCTCAGCAGCCCCTGACCTACGAGGTCTCGAAGATCTTCCTTGGCCCTCTGCATATCTGCTCGAATCTGCTGGAAGGTGAGGGTCGCTTGGAGGAGAGCCGCCAGCTCTGATGGGTGGACGGTCTCATCGACAGACTTGGCTCGTTCTTCGCAGGACAGGATCATCATGTGCAGGCGGAAGCAGACTTCCTCGAAGGTGTCTCCTTCCTGCGGGTCGGGAGCGTCCTGTCCAGCAACCCTCTGAGAGACGATAACCAGCAGCCCCTGGATCTTGGCTGATTCAGTCTGAGCAAGACTCACCATCTCTCGGATGGTCCCGGTTCGGATGACCCGAAGGGTCTGAATGTCTTGTGCTGTAGCCATTGAATCCTCGGATCAAGTTCATATACGACTGAACCTGTGAACCTTACCGAGTCCTATGACTTCTTGAGCTGATTTGGGAGGGGGGGTCGTTTGTTCCAGTGTCCGCTGCTGTTCAGAATCGTCTGGAGGAAGTCGTATCGGACCCACTTGAGCCGACCCGTCACCCGACCCTCCTTCTCCACCTTGATGTAGAGCCCCTCCATCAGAGTCGAAGGGTCCAGCCACTCCAAGGTTTCCTCGACCGGGATCTTGCGTTGACGAACCTTGTTCACCATCGCATGGACCCACTCCTTGGACTTGAACGCAGAAGGGCCGACGAAGCTCTTGAGAGCCTCCAGGCTGTCGATCTGGCCCTCGTGGAGCACTGGGACGGACACGAGGCCACAGGAGGCCCTGAGAGGCTTCAGGAGCGTCCTACGAGCCGCTGTGGACAGCCACTCCTCCTCCCAGGAGTCGTACACGTCGTCTTCAAGGAAGAAGGCTGGGAGAGCGTCGTAGTAGATGGTGTGGCAGAGAGCAGCCCACTCGGCATAGAGGATGTACCTGTCACCCAAGACATCGAACAGGTTGTCCTGTCGCTGTTCGACCCAGAGCCACAAGGGACCGAAGTTCTGGTTCCGTGGACAGAGGGAACCACGGGAGAAGACCACCAGGTCACCGTTGCCGTCAAACAGGATGCCAGCCTGAGAGCCGTCCACCTTCTCCTCGATGACGAGGTGGTGACCGAGCACCCGCTCGAAGGGGACTTCCCAGAGCCCAACCTGGTTCTCGTTGCCCGGTGGTAAACGGGAATCCGCGAGGTGATAGGTCTTGGGGTAGTGGGGGAACATGGCCGACTACCCCTGGACGCCTAAGATGTTGACCAGGGACCGGACTGCCTCTCGGGCGTAGAGGTCCTTTGCCTCGGTGCGGCTCATCGTTTCCTTCCCGTGAACGATGAATGACCAGATGTGGCCTTGAAAGTCGATGGCGACCCAAGCATAGGGTTCCGTGATCCCCTGCTCGGGGTAGGCACCGCAGTAGCCCGTCGTGGCGATCCCGATGTCTGCATTGCCGTTGGCTTGGCGGGATCCTATGGCCATCTGCTCAGCCACACTCTTGGACACGCAGTCACAGAGAGCAGCTTCTTCTCGGCCCACCCCGAGCTTCTGCACCTTGCGGTCGATGTTGTAGACCACATCACCACCTTCCAGGTACTCGGAAGCTCCGCTCGTCATGCTGATGAGAGCCGCGATCCGACCAGCGGTCACGCTCTCAGCCGTAGCAATCCGCCAGCCGTTGAGCTTCAAGAGCCCGCCCAACTGGGCGGAGAGACTCTGAGCGTCCCGGAAGCGGGTGTAGTAGGAGAGGAAACGGATCATCGCTGACTCGGAGGAGTCAGAAGCACCTGACTCTACATACGAGTGGCGGGTGTGAATCGACCCGAAGAAGATGCTCCCCGGAGGGGCTGTGACTGACTTCAAGGCGGGGGGGGTACCCTGAAGTAGAAGCCCTCGTCCGGGGAGCACTTCCTTCTACCACGTTTCGGTAGAAACTGGCTTAGTTCGTCGGAATATTGAGGGTGGCTCTACGGAAGCCACTGAAGTCTCTGCGAAAACCCGCATCGGCTTCCGTAAGAGGCATCTCAGACTCCCAAGGATCCCAGCTTGTTGGGTCTTGGATATGATCCCAGCCTTCGAGCTTCTTGGTCATCCAGGAGGGGATGGCATCCTTGCCGAGCCGGATGGCGGAGAGGCATCCCGCCATCGCACATACGGTGTCGGTGTCTCCCCCGGAGGCGGCGGTCTTCAGCAGGGCCTCGGAGTAGGTCGGGGACTGGTAGCCATGAAGGATGGCCCAAGGGACGCCTGTGAGAGCGAATCCGTTGGCGGCACAGTCGAGCTTCTTGTTTGAGCCGTTCCGCGAGGCAAACTCCAGGAGAGCATCCTCTCCCTCAATGCGGAGGATTCTGAGTGCCGGTAGGTACGTCTTCCAAGCATCTACGATGACGGCTGGGACCTGGCCCCAGTCCTTTGGGGACGAGAGGGCTCCAGGGTGGGCTTGCTGCCAGCAGACCATTGCAAAGAGGACGGTTCCTGCGATGGAGATGGGATCCTTGGTTGTGGCCAGGGAGACTTGAACACTCCAGGGCATGACGAGGGCTGGGTCCTCCATCATGGTAGCGACCGGCCCGATCCGCATGGGAGCACCGAGTCCAGCCGTCTTGATGGGAGCACCTCGTTCCACAGCCTCTCGGAAATTCGCTCCAGTCCCACGGTGGATACCAAAGCCACTGCCTGGGATGTCCTCCCGAGCCATGATCTGACACCACCGCATGAACTCGCGACGGATCTGCTTGGCGTCGGTTGGGTCCTTGGCATTCATCCAGAGCCACATGAGCAGGAGGGCTTGCTGGGTGTCGTCTGTGTAGACCCCTGGCATCCGCCAGAACTCAGGTCGTGGCTGCCCCACGTCGTCCTTGGAGCAGACGTACCTCTCCTCATCCATCGAGAGCTGAGCCATCTCTGGTGCGTTGGGCTGGTATTCGTAGGGGGCTCCAAAGCTGTCCCCGCAAGCCTGGCCTGCAATGGCTGCAAGGGTGGCTTCAGACAACTTCATCGTGCCTCCGATCTGTGAAATCCAGTCAAGCAGAGTCCTCCTGAAGGGAGATACGAACTCGCCTGAGGATCTTCCCGAGCAGATCGCGTCCCTTGGGATAGTTCGGCCCACCACCCCACCATGGATCACGGCAGTTCTCGTGGAGGAGGCGGTCTCCCGTGGAGAGGAGAACGTCCTTCAGGTCGGGGTTCTGCTCAAACTTGGCCTGAACAGCTCGCTCCATGTACCGAATCTTGACGGTGTCCCACTTCGGCCTGAGCTTGCACAGGCTCCGGTCACGACCGAGCTTCTTGACCTGCCCAGGTGACTCGACCTTGCGGGCACGATCCTGGAAGTCCGGGTCTTCGGACTTCATCGCCACGAAGTAGTGCTCGACCGTGGGCCAGGTGTGACCGTCCAGCTCAAACGGGGAAGGGTAGAAGTTGCTGAACTCCCCCCACTCGTTGCGGTGACCGTAGAACAGGATGGGCTCGGTGCTGCTCATGGGTCTATCTACGACCAGCCGTGAGTTTGTTACTCACTGACGACAGCGAGTACCTCACTCTCAGCGAGGAACAACATGTCCACGCCATTGACCTTGACCTCCTGACCCTGCCACTTCCCGATGAGCACAGTCATGCCCACCTCGACCTTGAGGGGGACGAGGGTGCCATCCTCAAGCTGGCGTCCGTTGCCGACAGCCATCACGATGGCCGTGTTGTTCTTCTCCTGGGCTGCGGCAGGGATGATGAGTCCACCGGAGGAGGTCTCCTGGGCTGCCTTCCGCTTGATGAGGATCTTGTCGTAGAGGGGACGAATGGTCATTGGTTCTCCAGGGTGGGGAGTTGAGTCATCACCCACGGGCCATCCGGGGTGATGAGGACGGTGTGCTCAAAGTGAGCACAGGAAATGCTCTGTTCAGTCTTGGTCGTCCAGCCATCTTCGAGGAGTGACCAGCCGCCAGCACGTTGAAGGAAGATGGGCTCGATGGCGATAGCCGTCCAAGGCTCCAAGACATCTCCGGTGCCTGCGATCCCGTGATTCGGAACCAAGGGTGGCATGTGGAGGAGGTGGCCGATCCCGTGCCCAGTGAACTGAGGGACGACATGGACGCCATACATCATGGCGACATCACCAATGGCTGCTCCAACGTCTCCGGTTCGATTGCCAGGCTGAGCTGCTCTCACCCCAGCAGCCAGTGCAGCCCTGGTTGCTTCCATCAGGTTGATCTCGTCAATGGAGGCGTGCTTGCGGCCTCCAACGACAACCGTGAAGGCGGAGTCTGCGTGCCAGCCCATGAAGTTGACTCCGACATCGAGAGTCAGCAGGCAGCCTTCTTCCAGATGTCGGTCGTCTGGCACCCCGTGAACGACCTCATCGCTGTGGCAGGCACAGATGGAGCTGGGGAATCCCTGGTAGCCCTTGAAGGCGGGCATACATCCCTGTTCACGGATGAGGACTTCAGCCATCTCATCCAGCTCCAGCGTGGTGACGCCAGGCTGGATGGCGTTGGCCAGGCGTTGCATGACCTGGGAGAGCTTGGCTCCAGCCAGAGCCATCTTGTGCGTGTCCATGAGTGCAGGGAACCTCCTGCACTTGCTCTACCTACGGAAGAGGGACACCAGAGCTGTAGATGCAGCCTTGGACAAGCCGCGACTCCCATTGAATGGCGACGTAGTGCCCTTCAGCGTGCTGGTAGCGGTTCACGAAGTGGTCAAGGACCCCGTTCTCGTAGATCGACTCGATAGCGGTTGTGGTCTTGGTTTGGTCCTCCGGGTGGATGAATGTCAGCAGCTTGCCGTCCATCTCCTCGAAGGTTCGGCCAAGTACACGACCCCAAGTGGCGTTGATTACCCAGATCCCATGTTCCCGGTCCACGATGCTCAGCATCGTTGGGCCCAGGTCGAAGAAGGTGCTGGCGAGGGCTTGCCGACGAGGCCAGTTCAGGGCGTTCTTTGGACTTCCGTTGACCAGACGAATCTGCTCGATTCCAGCATCGACCTCCCGAATGGTGGCGTCCGGGAGCTTTGTGATCATCTGCCGAAGCATGACAAGAGCGTCAGCCATTGGTTTCCTCCTGAGGTTCCCCCACCAGGTAGAAGAGAGAGTCCTGCTGTTTTGCTGTCCACTGAACCGTGGTGTAGCCCCCGCCCTTCTTGCGAACCCGAGCCTTCTTGCGAACCCGAGAAGTGACCTTGGCTGTGTCATTGGATCCGAGGGACCGGATGGCAGCCAGAAGTGCCTTGGCATCACCCGGATGGAAGAGCTTGAAACGCTTCTTCTGAGATTCATCTGGGCCCCATCCCAAGATGGATTCCCAGGCTGCATTGACCAACCAGGTGTGTGTCTGTGGGTCACAGACAAGGAACAGGCACGGTCCATGTCTGTAAAACCCTGACATCAGCCGTTCGTCGGGATTGGGTGTGGCCCAACCGATCGGTTGATCGGGAAGTGTGGCGGCAAGGTCCTTTAGTTGACGGAGGATCGTGTCAGCCATCACTTCAACCCCAAGGCGAGAAGGATCCCAGCAACCATGAGGGTTGTGAGGATACCAAGGATCCACTTAGCGACGGGGGAGAGTGCCAGAGCAGCCCCGGCCAGTTCCACATGACGGTCTTCCAGGATCCGCAGGGACTGAGCCATCCCATCCAGCTCACTGACTCGCTGAGCCAGACCCTCGACTGTTCTCAAGCGGGAAGACAGGCTTGGGATTTTCGCCACCTCGGGCTTCGACTCCTCCAGGCTGGCAGTCCGGTCCTGAACAGATTTCAGCTCCTCAAATGCTCGGGTGATCTCTGTTTTTGAGGAGTTGGTTTTGGCTCCGTGCATCAGAGTGTTGAGGTCGAGCTTGATCTGCTGGATGTCCCCCGTCCTCAGACCCAATACGGTTTCCTCCAACTTGTCCAGACGAGACTCGACCTTCCCAAGAGTCTTCTCTTGCTGCTCGAACTTCTGCACAACCAGTTCCAGCATCTGGCGTACTGTGATGTCGTCTCCGTTAGCCATGAAAGGCGTCTCCGTTAGCCATGAAAGGCGTCTCCATCTGCGATCAGGTGATCGTCTGAACCTTGGGTGGCATAGGCGAACTACTGGTGGGCCGAACTGAGGCCAGCAGCAGGTCTCCGTCCCTGACGATGGACCAGTTCAGCTCAACCCACTCTCCGTTCTTGTGCTTGAAACGGTTGACGTGATCAAGCACAAGGAAGCCCATCCCCAACTGACGCAGGGCTTCCGACATGTCCTCCAGGTCATCCGGGTGTAGGAGCCCGAAGCCAAGCAACCCAACCTCATCTGCTGACCGACCCAGGATCCTCTCCCATGCGGCGTTGCAGAGCCACTTGGTCCCGTCCTCGTTGGCGATGACGAACCCGTCTGAACCTCTCATGAAGAAGTAGAGCAGGTTGATCCTGTAGCCATGCAGGGCACAGGTGTTCGGAGGCTGCTCCTCGCAACCATCCGTTGCCGAGTAGGACTTGATCGCCTGGTCGCTCAGCATCCCCAAGAGATCTCGAAGATGCTCAAGCGGGTCAAGCTGAGATTTTGGCATCGACGTGTGACCTCCTGCTTGTAGAGGCCCATCAAAGATTTACCGCAGTCTGGATCAGTAGAGCTTCAGGTGTCCCGTCACCTTGTCTACATCCTCCGCCTGAGCGGGGCCTACAGCCAGGCAGGTGTACGTGGGCACCCCGCCGAACTCGGTCTTGCCTGCATCCTGAATGAGAGCCACCGGAAGATCAGCTTCCAGGGCTGCTTTGTGGACAGCGAGGAGATCCTCCTCGGAACTGACCTGGACGGTGATCTTGGTGAAGAGGCCGTTGGCCCAGGCTGCCATATCCTCTGGCATCGGGATGATGAGGACATTGCCGTTGAGCCCCACCTCTGACGGTGGGATCTTCCGGTCGAGGAAGACCTTCAGGGAGGCGTGGGCACCTTGGGCGATTTGTTTTCCACGACGCATCCCGAGGTCCCGACGCATGACGATGACTTGCTTGATCATGGGAGTGGCTCCAGAGGGCCCGTGAACTCTAAGCCCTTCTGCCAGGTGACCCTCACCCTTCGTGTGGCGTACTTGTCTCGGAACTTGCCGGGTTTCCTCTCCTCGTGCTCATCCCAGTCCCGTTGCCAGGTGTCAACGACCTCCTTGAGCCGGATCAAGCTGTCGTAGATGCAGAGCCCGTAGCCGTTCTTGCAAATGGCTTCATCCAGCTCCACGACCGGACAGGAAACAGCCATACCCGACTATACGACTGGTTTGGAGAAGTTACCCCCACCGAGGTCCGTTCTGGATGCGGGGGATCTTCTCACCGAGGGAGTATCGGAGGGTGCGGATCTCCTGATCCTTGCAGAAGGCGTTCCACGCCTTGATCCCCCAGATGACCGGGAAGTACCCCGGTGAGGACCGGATGCTGGCCCGCTCTCGAACCAGGCGGTCCCTGAGCGTCTTCACCGGGTCGTAGGACGTGTTGATTCCGACTCCCGTTGCGAGCTTCTCCGCAAAGGCGTCCGACTGGTCCGGGGCCTGGAGGTAGGTCACTGCGTGGAGAGCCACAAAGTGAGCCATTCCAGAGGTCACCGGGCGGAACTCGGCCCGATTCAGCAAGGACATGGACCGAGCCAGGTGCTCGTAGTCCTTCAGGAGCTTGAGAGCCTGAGCGTGGGTGGGGCGGAGAGGGCCCTTGATGGCCGCAGGCCCCACAAGGAGCTTCCATGCCCACTGGAGGCTGGAACCGAGCAGACGAGCGTTCTTGAACTCGTTGATCTTCAAGGCGTCGGAAAGGGACCTGGGCCGTCCTGTGTCCAGGGTCGGCATGACAGAGGGGTCCACGTCGTGGCACACCAGGGTCTTGAAGCTCCTGTTGGCTTCGATACACGCCTGGAGGCGGTGTTGGCCGTTGAGCAGGTTCCCGTCAGTATCGATCTGGATGCTCTCGCCGTTGAGCTTCCACTCCCCCCTCTTCATCGCTCCCGAGAACTGGTTCACGCGGGACCGCGAGAGGGTGCGGTTCTTCGGGTTCTGAGCCAGCAACACCTTGGCCTTGGCTGGCGTGATCGTTTCGATCTTGGCTTTCATAAGGAAGGCACCTCCACGTTGTAATACAAGCCATCCAGGAAAGTTGGCTCACCGAGGGTGAAAGTATGGTGGGGTCACCCACGACCTGCGACGTTGCAGAACCCACCCCGGCGAGGACTGAGCCTGTCAGTCCTCTGTGGAAGACTCCTTGGCAATGCCAACCAGCTCAAACGAACCGTCAGGAAGCTGCCGTGCCGGGATCCCCGAGGTAAACATGGAGCTTCCTCGACCGTGGACGGAGCAACCCAGCTTGTGGATTCCCTCAGGACCCGCCACTTCGCTTGAGCAACCTGGGCAGCCACCAGCGTCCAGGTGTGCCTGACGTTCGCTGTCCTGCTTGGACTCCCACTCCCCTTCACTCATGCCGTCCAAGCTGTACATCAGGTCGGCAATCGTGGTGCGGAGTCCTCGCTCGATGTACGAGCGGGTGATCTCGGGAGTGATCTCCGTGATCCCCCCGTCGTAGTTCTGGAAGCCAATGACCTCCCGGATGGGAGCAATGTGCTTCCCCTGCTTGAACTTGTGCTCGACCCGAGGAATGCCCCCAACCGGAGGTTCGATGCAGACTGAGGTTTTGCCCACCTGGTAGGACCAGCCCACCAACTCGCTGGACTCGGCGTTCAAGATCGTCCAGGCGTAGCACTTGATGCTCTTCTGGCTGTGGTCACTCATGGGGTTCTCCGTTGACAGGCATACGATCTCCCCTGGAGAAGTTCCCCTACTGAGGTCGTGTGCCGATCCCCATGCACTGGCCCATCTTCTGAGCGAGCAAGGCTCGTCCCTTGTAGCTACCCATCAGCTTCATCACCATCTCGGTCTGCTCAGCGGTCGGCTCGGGGGCGAACGGCTTGGTCCACCAGGGGAACTCATCGAAGACCTGACCCCCTTCCTGGGGGATTTGGTCCGAGCAGTGGATGCCGAGGTTGGCGACGAAGACCCAGCCCACTTCACCGACCGTGGTTTCAACGATCTTCGCTCCCTCAGCAACAATCATCTCGTGGGTCTCGTGGTCCCACTCAGCCGGAGGGTCGTAGATGTTGTGCGGGGGCTGGTCCGCAGACAGGCACTGTGGGCTGGTCCGCACCAGGATGTGCATGTAGGGCTTGTCGGGGTTGAGGTCTTGGGCCTCTTCCATCTGACCGACGATCCCGTGCCACAACTCTTCCTGAGCCTTGGCCACGGCCTTGTTCACGCAGACGATCCGTCCCTTCTCCTTCAGGAGATGGAGCGGAACCATTGGGTTCGAGGCGATCTCAAACTCCTCGAACTGGAGGTCAGGAGCTTGCTGAGCGTCATAGAGGATGAACTTCATGTCAGACATTACCTGTGCTTGAAGGCGAGCCAGCCGCGACAAAAGCCTCCTCGCCAGGTGTCCAGTGAGGAGGCTTTTGAAATGGATGGTGGAGTCGGAGGGAGTCGAACCGCTACCTACCCTTGATGCTGAGCCACCGCCTTGCAGAAGGCAACGACCTCAACGTCCCCCCAGCTCTGCTGGCACATGTTGGCAATGTTGACGATGTAGCGGACGTTCCCACGGACGTAGCCCTTGGAGCTGTCAATCCGGTCCAGTGAGGGCTTCCAACAGTTCCCCTTGTCTCTGGTCCAGGCCAAGAGGTTGACAGGCAGCTCCATCGTGATCCCAGACAGTGGACACATGCCCTGTTGTTTTTCCCACAGCTCCTTGAGATATGGGAGATCCAGGTCCGTTGCGTGAGCCCGGTTGCGGGCTTTGCCCATGAAGTACCGGAACGGTGAGAACTCGTCTTGTCGGTTTCTGGGGTTGAGATGGGCCGTCCCCGACCGTTTCCCTTTGAGGTTCGACAGGCCAGCAGCCGTGGCTGAGCAGCTCCGCGAGCAGTAGAACAATCGATCTGGGTTGTGCTTCCGCTGTCTTCGGATCTCGATGTCCGCCTTGAGGAAGGCGGTTGTACAGGTGGGGCAGGTCAGTTCTGACTTTCTCATCAAACACCTCTGCCCCCACCGGCTCTATAGACGAACTATGGAGCCGGTGGGGGCAGAGTATGGATGGTGGAGTCGGAGGGAGTCGAACCCTCGTCCAAGATAGACTTTGCTCTACAGCTTTCGTGGCCTTGGTCCATGCACAGGACCATCGTGTCCCAGGTTGCTTTTCCCCTGGAAGCCGTCTCAGGTGTTCACCGCTCGATGGTCAGAAGCCACCCCATCGAGTTGCCGGGCTGATTGGATAGAACTGACGAGTGACTCCAGCCGGAAATCCTCTCACAGTCCCCTGGGCTCTCGAAGTCCCAGGACCGACAACTGCTTACGCAGCCATCCGGTAGTCGTTGTTGTTGGCGTTTGGTTTGCCGGGTCCTTTAGGTGGAACCCATCCCTTGCCACGCCTGCTCGGCGTTACCTACCCTGTCGAAACCGTTTCGACCCCACAATGTGAAAGAGCGACTGCCTGAAGCCTATACGCCGGATGGGCAAGCGTAAAGGGGGCTGGCCAGGGGGCCCCGTGTCAAGCAGTGGGGGAGAGAACCCAACCGCTCTTGCGTCTCTCAACTACTGCCCTCCGGCCCGGTGTGTGGGCCTTCAGGCACCGGGGTGATCCCCTCGCCACTTCTCTATACGATCAGGGTCAGAAAGTTACAGTCACCCCGGCTCATTTCCTTGGGGAGAGCCCTCAGTCACCGCAGGCGTTCAGCCTGTTGCTTGTCGTCTTGATGCCGACCGACCCACTGAGGTCGCTGAGGGTCACTCTCCGGGATGGCAATGGAGCAAGCATCTATGGCTTGCAAGATGAAGCTCATCTCTGGAAATGACGTTTCATCCTAAATATCAATTTGCCGGGAGGTCTTGTCCAAACGAGTCTAACCGTCGCCTACGGGATCGCTGATCCGGGCTTCCACGCTGTCCAGGATGCTCTGGAATGGTGACTCATGGCGTGGGGTCGCTGCGTGGAGTGCAGCCAACTCCTCGTCGGTGATGGAGATTCCGTACTTTACACCCACGAGCTTGATGATGGCGGGAGAGCACTCACCTTGAGTGAGCTGGGTCTCGTCCATGCTGAGGATGGGGATGTCGTCCTCGTAATCATCGCTCTCGGTGTCCCACACCTGGACGAACCATCCACAGGCATGGTCATGGCCGAAGGCCACCTCGTGGCGGCGGTCTTCACTGTCGCGGCAGATTCGGCTCATGTGGGTCTATACGACTACTTGGGCTCTTCTGGCTTACCAAGCTCCTCCTCCGCGATGGCTTCTCGCTCCTCGTCAGGACGATCGGACCTGACGAGGGCCGTACCCTTCTCGAAGTACATGCCGACCACCAAGCCCACGAGCATGTAGAAAGGCTCGCTGGCTGGTGTTCCGGTGACCTCGCGGTAGCAGGCGACCCCGACGATGGCTACGGCCAGGAGAGCCCTCACCATGCTCAGCATGACGTACTGCATCTCACCGGATCGGACGAGGTACGTCGTCACCTTCTTCTTGAAGTCCTGACTCATGGCTAAAGTCCTCCTGTGAGTAGGACTCAGCATAGGAGGACTACAGCCGCTCAATGTCCTCCAGGGTCAACCCCTTGGACATGGAGGTCTGGACGAACTTCTCCTGGAGCCGTGCATCTCGGAACTCCAGGTCGTCCATCGTCGTGAAGATGTCCAGGTCGTCCAGGATGGCGGTGAGCTTGGCTTCCGGGTGATCATCGAGCCAGGTGCGGATCTCCAGAGCACGCGGCATGGAGAGCCACATCTCGTCCTCGTGATCCCAGGTGCTGAGAACCGGGGTAGCTCCGACCACACGGGCTTCGACTCCCCAAGCAGCGAGCTTGGCAGCGAGCCAGTCGATCTTGCTCTGAGCAACGTCCTGTCGGGTGCAAGGCACCCAGTCATCGGGGAGCCGCCAGGATGAGCTGACCACGATGTCAGTAAACCAACCTCCGGGTGAGGGTGTTGAGGGCCTCAACGGCGGGCGGGTGAATCCAGTCGAACCCGGAGCCTTCACGGTGACCGTGGTTGAGCACTCCGTCGATGTCGAGCATGATGACGTTCATGTCTTAGTATACGAGGCGGACGGGAAAGTTACTTGATGGTGGCCGGTGCAGGGCTCGAACCTGCGACCTACAGCATGTCGGGCTGCCGCTCTTCCAACTGAGCTAATGCCGCACGTCAATCCACCCACAGGCTGATGCCAATGGGGACTGCTACCAACAGGGTGTAGAACAACTCCAACATGAGACTTTCCTCGAAAGACCCGCCGGGTAACCGGCTTAGGACGGGAGTTCCTCTTCTTGTTCCACACTGGTATTGAGGATGATGACCCCGCACAGGCTGTCAAAGACAGCATGGATGACCGACGAGTCCGTGGTGTCATCCAGACCTTCCTCTTGAACTTGAATCCGAATCGCATCGGACCTGTAGAGGATGACCTCTTGCTCGGTGTCTTCCCGGAGCACCTCCACCACAGATTGCTTCCACCCTGCGTACATCATCAGGATCTGAACACCCTCCTCGAAGGTCGTGCCCACGGGGACTGGTACCATGATTGGGATCGTATCTGCCACGGATGCTCCTCATGGATTAGGCCCATCGGAGGAGTACCGAATCAAGTCAGGAAGCGGAACCGTGGCGTGTTGGGTTCGACCTCAGTGAACCACATCGAGAGAGGTCGGATCAGATTCGGGCTATCCCCGTACAAAGGTCGATAATGGACGACCGGCTCCTTGCTGGACCAAAGGAAGGCGACTCCGAGTACCAGGTACTTCTTTCCTTTGAAGTGCTCCCAGAGGCTGTTGTTGCGGGGCTGGTCCTCGTCTGGGATCTCCAGGTCCCAGGCTTCCTTGGGGATCTCGGCTTCAGGGTCATCCACGACCAGGAATCCTTGAACCAAGAAGAGGTTCTGGTTCGTCTCGGTGTGGGTGACGGGTACAGGCTGATGGCTCATGGGAGCATCCAGGAAGACCTCGGGGTGCTTGAAGGTCTTGACCCAGGCTTTGAGGCAGTCTTCGCAGGCGACGATCTGCATACGCTCCATGTCACCGGGGAAGTTGTCTCCGTAGCCTCCCTCCAGGTTCCAGTCGTGGAAGCCGTCAGGCCAACCAGGTCGGGAGGCAGCCATGTCGGCTTCCTTGCCGCAGACGTTGCAGGAGACTGCTGCGATGTTCTCCACCACAGTGGTGTGGGCACGGACGACGGACTTGATGGGCATGGCTTCCTATACCGTCAGCGGTCGTGTTTCTGGTCTGATGGAGACGGTGGTGGGGATCGAACCCACGATGACGACTTTTGCAGAGTCGTGCCTTTCCACTTGGCTACACCGTCATGTTCCCGACCCGAGGTGAGACGCTGATGTGCGTTCGTGCTCTACCGTTGAGCTACCCCCCCATAGATGGTGGAGGGGACAGGAATCGAACCTGCAACCACGGACTCCAAAAGTCATGCTTGTGAGCGTTCTCGTAGGGGGTCAGGAATGGAGGCTCCGCTCGGGATCGAACCGAGGCACTTCTCGTTAACAGCGAGATGCTCTTCCGCTGAGCTACGGAGCCATGTTCAACTCGTCCGAGGTGGGACGCTGGTGTAGTGCAAGGAGCTGGACTTGAACCAGCGACCTTCGGATTAAGAGTCCGACGTTCAACCAACTGAACTGTCTTTGCTTGTGAGCGTGCCCGAGGGGGGGCGAGTTGATGGAAGCGGATGCAGGACTCGAACCTGCGACCCCAGCCTTCGGAGGGCTGTGCTCTTTCCAACTGAGCTATGGATGCGTGGGGCCTGAAACGCGAGAACCCCGGCGGGCTTGGAGCCGACCGGGGTTCTCGTGAGTGCCTATGGTGGGGACTTACCTCATGGAACTCCGGTCGGTGCCGGGATCGATCTGCCGACCGTTCCCTCGCACCATGCACGGCTTCGCGGTGGCGGCGATGACGATTGCCACATGGGCATTCGCGGTCGCTGCGACGACGTGAGCAGTGTTGATGGCGGTGCGAGAGGTCATTGAAGTCGGTTTCCAGTTGTGGGGATCGGAGAGGGTCTCCGTCCAGGTGGAGAAGGTATACACCCGTCGTTTCGGAGGGGCAAGAGGGTTGTGGCGTATTTTTCTGAGCTTCTGGCGTAAGTCGCCGTTCTTACTCAGGAAGATTCCTTGCGTGTCTGACGTGTTTGGCGTGTTTGGGATGCGGGTCGGCCCCGCTCCTTTTTCGGGGAGCGGGGCCGACCGTTCTCCGGTCAGGCAGGGATCAGGCCGCGACCTCTTCGCTCGCGGCATCGGCCACCGCTCCGACCACCTCGGCCACCTGGGCCTTGACAGCCACCTTGCCCATGCGGGTCTTGGTGGGGAGAGCATCCAGACCCTTGCGGACCTTGGCCTCGGCGGCGGACAGGTCCGCAAGCTCACGGATGGCCAGCTCGGCCTCCTTCTTGGCCTTGCCCGTCAGATCGTTGATGGCCAGAGCCTCGGTCATCGCCCGCTCCAGGGCATCCATCGCGGCGGGGCCGGTGACTCCGGCGTACCGCATGAACAGGGCCATCGTGGCCTTGAGCGGGATGGCGACGGTCGGGGTGTAGTCCTCGTCCGCCGACACCTTCACCGTGCCGTCCACGCGGAGGGTGACCTCGCGACCCACCGTGTAGTCGCCGGGCTCGATGTCCGAGCGGGCATCCTTCGCCAGCTTGGCGACGGTGGCGGAGAGGGCGGTCAACTCAATGGCGGTGAGAGCAGTCATGGTCTTAGCTCCGGCGGGGGAGGGTTGGTTCGTTTCCCCCCTTCACCTATAGATACGACCCACCCTCAGAACTTACTTACTTTCCCTGAAAGAAAGTGAAGTTTTCTACTCCGCCATGGAAAGGACGGTGCGAGGCGGCTTCGTCTTGCTCAGGGTCGTCTCCACGACAAGGATTCCCTTGAGGGTCTCAAACCGAGAGGTCACCAAGCCTTCTCCATGTTGCATGGTCTGGACATTGTTGAGGTGGTCCGCCTTGGTGGCGACACCGAGGTCACCTGCTCGTTGTCGGTTGACGTACTCCAGGATGTTCCGAGTCATGCTCCCCTTCAACATGGAGAGCTTGATCTGAGCATGGTCCGTGACCAGAATGTCCTTCCCGATGACGCCACCTGAAAGGATGAGTGCGGGCTGGTCCACATCCTCAAACCCTCGGAACCCCCACCGACCCGGTTCATGCCGTTCCTCATCCCGGAGGGTGGTGGTCGTGATCCATTCCGGCTTGATGGTTCCTCGGTAGAACCAGTGCTGGGATGCCTTCTCCTGCCCCCCATCCGACTTGATCATCGACGCGAGCCAGGCAGGGTCCACCTTGTTCTCCTGAGCCCAGGTCAACCAGTGGTGGAGTTGTCCGATGTGGCTGGGCGGGATGATGACGGTGAACCGGGCCTCGGTCTTGATGGCGTTCATGGGTCCGACAGAACCCAAGCGGTTGACCCGCTCTACCTGAGGAGCCCAAAACTGTTCCGAGAACCTGGGCTCGACCGTCAACCACGGAGCCTCGATCTTCTTGTCGTGGGCTACTGCGACATCCCCTCGGTTGATCCCGAGGTCAAGAACGCTGACCACGCGGTCCACTCGTGTGAAGTGGTACAGGGTCGTGGGCTTCCCGCGAGCGAACCGCTGGAGAGCTTCGAGAGCCTTGTCACCCACGGCTCACCACCCGGCTCACCTGGCTTTGCAGCCAGGGCAGGTTCTCGGAGAACCAGGGGATGAGGATCTGCCACTCGCCGTGGCATCCGCTCATGTGGGACAGGCTGTGAAGTAGAACGTCCATGTGGGGTATACGACCCAGGACTGAGAGTTTCCCTACGCTGTGCTGGAGATTAGCTCCTGTGCGAACGCCATCATGATCGAGACATCCCCGTGGGTGTAGATCATGAATCCGGGTTCTCCAACGAAGTCCATCTCAACTCCAGTCATCTGAGCAGCAGCCCAGATGACATCCACCTGGTTCTTGTCCGCCCAGAAGGCAACCAGGGGATGTTGTTCGTAGTGGCCCTCTCCACCGTTGCAGCAGGTGAAGGGAACGGCCCCGACAGCACGCAGGGCTATGACGGAGCTGGCGACACCAGGATCAAGGTCGAGCATCCAGACCTCGTTGTCTCCGATGTCCTCGAAAGCGTCATCGGAATCCAGATCCCCTTCGTACTCCAGGAGGATCTTCTCGTCGGCACAGAGCCGCTCGAAGTCTGAGCGGTCAAAGCCCCTCATGTCCCTGTAGTGGTGGTTCTCTGGGAGTCCATCTTGACAGGACATGTACTCCTCATCTGGAAAGCCGTAGCTCTCAGGGGGGAACTCGTCCTTTTGGCTGTCTGCGGGGGTCTGGTCAGTCATGTTGCGGGGTTCTACCCGTAGATTGAGTTGATGTTGCCTACCCTTCGAGATGTGACCGACAAGGTCATCCGTCGCGACCTGTGGACGGACCACAACGCGACAGCCTTTTCCTTGTTGGGCAAGAAGGCTCCGCCTGTCCGGTCACAGGGTCACGGCTTCTATCACGTCAACTGGTGGACCCTGAAGATCCTGGTCCACACCGCAGCTCGGTGGGCCAAGGCTAATCCGGGTTGCCAGCCGACCCGGTCGGTGGTTTCTCAGTGGGTGACCTCGGTGAACGGGTCACCCAGGCCAGCCCCCTACATCTCGATTGCCCAGACACCCATGTTGCTGACCTTGAAGGTCGCACTGGGTCTGAAGGGGGGTCTGATTCACGAGTTGCTGCACGGGGTGTACTCCTGCAAGCGATACCTCACGACAACTGAGGTGGCGGATTTGATCCTGCCTCGATGGGCGAAGGTGCCTGACTGGTCCCGCTACGCAGACCTGCTGTTGGGCTGGGAGAATCTGGTTGAGGACATCAGGATCGAGCGGAACGGCTGTCAGGAGTTTCCCGGAGCCAAAAGTCGGCTCATGGATGTCAACGACTTCGTGTTGGAGAGGGAGTTCCCCATCCTTACTGGGAACCCGATCTCCATCGTGGAGGCTACCTTCCGTGGATTGGGGAAGGGCTACACCTCGAAGTGGCAGCAGGACAGCTACGGGCTGTACCAGCAGTTGAACCCGGAAGCCTTTGAGTTGGTCAACTCAGGGGACTTGAACATCCTCATGCTGGAATCTCAGCTTTTGGGGAAGGAGGATGACCTGGGGGCTCTACGCCTGGCAATGGACATCATCTCCCTGATTGCGGACCAGGTTGAGGAGGATGCTGAGCAAGAGCATCGGGTTCAGTGCCCAAAGTGTGGTGCTCCAGGCAACAAGCTCAAGGTCCGTCCTCTCTCCGATGGACACGGTGGTCGAGTACCTGGGAAGGGTGTTCTGACCTGTACCGTGTGCGGGTTCCAAGAGGAGGTGGACTTGGAAGAGTCAGCCCAACCCTCCAGGGGCCTCCCCCCACCGGAAGAAGACCAGGTTCAGTTCGAGGACACCCCTCAAGAGTTGGACGATCCCGGAGACGGCGAGGACGATCCCGGAGAGGACGATCCCGGAGAGGAGGACGAGGAAGACGGAGAGGAGGACGAGGCCGGAGAGGAAGACGGAGAGGGCGAGGACGGCTCTCCTGGAGAGAAAGACGATGAGCCCGAGGACTGGGGCGAGATGGCTGAAGACATGGTTGAGAAGCCGGAAGTGGAGTTGATCGACCATCAGGAAGCTCTGGCTGATGCCTTGCAGAAGGAGCTTGAGGTCGAGCAGGACGACATGGAGGAGGGTGAGAAGGTCTGGAACCCCTTGACCACGGAGAACGATCTCACGGTTGAGATCCAGCCTTCTACTCTGGGGGTGGCTTATGACACCGCTAAGGCTCGTGAGACTCTCCAAGGCGTTCAGACGGTTTCGGCTTACCTTCGCTCACAGTTCAGGATGAGGTTCTTGGACTACCAGAGGCAGGGTGTGCGGCACGGGATGCCCAGCGGTCGTGACCTTTCCGAGAGGTACATGGTCCGAACCTGGTCCGACCTGGCCTCAGGCCGCAAGGCCAACCGAGCTTGGACTCGGCGGGGGAAGCGGCTTGAGGTGACCCTGGCTGCCGCAGCCGTGCTCGACCAGAGCTACTCGATGCGGGACCAATCAGACCCCACGGACTTGAACTCCAAGAGGCTCTGGGAGGTCGCAGCGGAGGGCATCATGGCTGTGATGGAGCCTCTGGACAGCTTGGGCTGCTCAACCATGATCACTGGGATCCGCACGAACAGCCGGGTCTACATGGCGGACTTCGACCTGCAAAGTGATGTCCACCGGACTCACGGGGTCACCCACGACATCTTCAAGCGATGGGACGACAAGTTCCACAACACGCTGTGGCGGTTGTCGAACAACAGTGCTCAGCATTCAACCCCCTTGTGCGACGGGATGCAGGTCGCCCTGGAAGAACTTGCTGCTCGCGATGAGACTCACAGGATCCTGTTCGTCTTCACGGATGGGCAGCCAGACCCGACCAACCCCCCTGTGATGCGGTGGCAGTTCCGTATGGCTCGGGAGATGGGGATCCACGTTGTTGGTGTGGGCATCGGTCGAGACGCTGCCTATGTCCAGACGACGTTCCCCGATCATGTCTTCTCGGAAGATCTTGCTGGCTTGCCTGTGTCAATGGTGGAGAAGCTGGACCAGCTTTTGGCTGTTCCTCGTAGGTCGAACTGATGACCACTCCAAAGTGCCTTCTATGTGGGTACGAGAGCCACTACCTCGGACCCCATCTCGACCGTGGACATGGGATGTCACTCCAGGAGTACCTGGAAGAACACCCCGGTGCTCCGACCATCTCCGAGGAGGTCTTGAACCGGGTTGCCTTCAAGGGAGTTCGGACTTCGAGAACTTTGGACAAGCTCTCGGTCACCTTTGGTGGTGTGCAGTTCCCGGTCTACCACCAGGTTCCCGAGTCAGCTTGTCTGCCTCCTTCAGAGCACCACACCGTGCCGTCTAAGGGGACAGCCCTGACGGCAGCCAGTAGGCTGGGACGCCATCTCTTCTTCAACCGGCACACCATCGTGTGGGGTCCTTCAGGGTCGGGTAAGGACGCCTTCCTCAGCACCTGGTCCTGGGCCTGTAGACGACCTGGAGCGGTCTTTCAAGTCAGACCTGAGGCCAACATCGAGGGGTGGCTCCGGCAGCGTGAGATATCCCCTGAGCTGGGCTCCCACTACAAGGATGGGCTGTTCCTGAAGCTCTACCGGGATGGGTACGAGGTCAAGAATGAAGACGGGGAGATCACCGAGCGGATCCCCTGTGTCCTCTTGATCACGGACCTCGACCGAGCGACCGAGGAGCAGATGGAGACCTTCCGGCTCATCATGGACTCCACATCAGGCAGGTTCGTGGACCCGGAGGGGATCACCCACTACATGTTGCCTGGGACACTCATTGTAGCGACCTCGAACACTATTGGTGGCGGGGACGACACGGGACTCTATCGGTCAGCCAGACCGCAGGACGCATCTCTGATGAGCCGGTGGCAGCGGTCAATCCGCTGGCACTACTTGGAGTGGGAGGATGAGGTTCAACTCTGCCGCAAGAAGTTCCCTGGATTGGTTGCCAGGACTCCGCAGATGTTGGGTCAGCTCAAGACCATCACCACAATCCTTCGAGCAGCCATCGCAAACCGACAGGTTCAGACCGTATTTGGTCACCGAGAAGTCCACTACATCCTGGAAGACGCTTGGGACATCGTCCGTTTGAACGATGGGAAGATCCCTCAGCACCTGCTTCGCGATGCACTCCTTGGAGTCATTGAGAAGGCTCGGGACGAAGCCAACATCAAGGCGATGAAGGACTTGATTGATGCCCATGTGGCTGGTGACCTCTACTCCTTCTGATCAAAATGAGGCCGCACCCGGTTCATTTTCTCTGGTTGGTCGTAATACCCGATCCACAACACGGAGGACTCGAATGGGTTCCATCAAGCCAAGGCTTCTGCACAACCCCGTGATCCTGGCGATTGGTCAGGGTTGCGGTTTTCGAGCCAACCAGCCTGTTCAGATGAACGAGGTTGTCACTCAGGTTCTGGTCCTCACCGGGTTCGGTGAGGCTGAGATCCGTGAGTACGGCAAGACGGTCAAGAAGGCTGGGGAGGATGACTACGAGGGTGGTCTGCGGGATCTCCGCCGGAAGATCCACTTCGCTTTCCGCAACCAGCGAGGCCAGAGCAAGGGAGCCAAGAGCACGCCTTACTGCAAGGTGCCTCTGACGACTCTGGTGAAGTCAGGAAACTGGGCTCTGACAGAGTTTGGAGCCATCATGGCCAAGCGGTTGAGCGAGGAGACCTTTCGTGCGACTCCCGCTACGGCTCCAGTGGCTGCAAAGACAGCCCCCACGCAAGTCAGCCCTCAGACCGCGAACGTGTAGACAGAAGCGGGTCGGCCACGAGTCAGGCGTCGTCCCTTCGCGAGGACGATGTGACCGTCCTCCTGCATCCTCTTGAATCGACGACTGAAGGTTCCTCGGTTGAAGTCCTCGCCCTTGATGGTCTCGTAGATGGCTCGAAGCTCGCTCTCCGTGAACGTCGGAGGGAGCAGACCACCAGCGATAGCTGCAAAGTAGTCGAGCTTCCCTCGAATCCGGTCCACTGCTGTGTCCAGGATCTTCTTGTGGTCGAACGCCAACGGGATGTCCAGGGCTTCAACCTCGAACCACTGAGCGTCCTTGGCGTCATCCTGCGGCTTCACCAGGCTCATCAGGTTCGATGGCACCAGAGCGTAGTAGGCCACGGTCGCCACATACGTCCTGGGATCACGGGTCACGGAGCCAAAGGTGTAGAGCTGCTCCAGGAAGCAGGAGCCCACAGGTAGGCTGGTCTCTTCAGCCAGCTCACGGTGGGCACAGGCATCCAGGTTCACGTCCCAGGTGAAGGGGTGGTTCCCTTCAAGCAGGGGGCTCACCAGGTTCACGGCTTCCTCCGGCCAGCCCTCTGTGGTTCCTGAGTTGAGGTCGAGTCCGAAGCGGAGTGCCGCAGCCCGGATGGCATCCTTCGGCACGTCCAGGAAGCCACCTGGGATGGCCCAGTGGTCCTGGTAGGGGTGACCCTTCCGCTTGATGAGCAAGACCCTCAGGAGGCAGTCCTGGACGGTGAAGACCACGATGTCTGCTGTCACGGACGGACGTGCGTAGCCTTGAGCTTGGTATCGCTCCAGGAATTCAGCTTCCGTCATCTCATGTGCTTCATGTCCGAGCTTCGACAAGGTCGTCTCCTCTCTCATGTATACGACTGGCGAGGCTTCAAGCGTTGAGGGCTTCCGCCAGGAAGTTGTCGGTCGTGGCGACGACGTGGAGGCCCTCAGCCTCCCACTGCCTGAAGCTCGCCTCAGCAACAGCGGGGAAGTTGAGCGGGCTGTCTGGGTCGTTCTCGAACCCAGGGATGGCGGGTACAGGGCTCATGGCATCCCGCAGCACCCAGATCCGCTTCACCAGGCCGGGATTACGAGCCGCGAGGTGGGTCTTGATCTGGTTGATGGTGGCCCGGACGCAGTGGCTGCTGGCCTGTCCAGCGATGATGATCGCCTTGTAGTCGAGCAGTTTGTCGATGTACCCCGACCTCTCCTCTGTCCCGACCTTCTCACCGTCGATCTCTCCGACCTCATCCCCGACGATGCCGTAGGACTCCGTCATGGTCTCGAAGCCCTTGATGTCCACCGAGTTGTCGGCCCGACGAGCGATGTCGTGGAACAACTGGACCTCGCTCAGCAGCGGCATGAGGGGGTGCTGAGTGGAGCCGATCCGGCAGTGGTAGGGCCAGATGGTCAGGGGAGAGGCACCCTTCTCCGCCAGGATCTGGCAGTAGCGGAGGGCCTTCGCCGGATCACTGATGTGGCTGTAGGTGTCCTGGCTGCCATCCGGGTGCATCCCAACCAGCCCACGTCCCGTGGGCACGATGACCGTGAAGGCGGGAGGGGCTTCTCCCGTGGAGAAGCCGATCCAGGAGTCAGCGTGGAAGATCTGGAAGGTCTGGTGGGTGTCCATGCTGGGGTCGATGGTTCCGATCATGGGCAGGTTGTCCATGATGAACTTGCACAGCCGGAAGGTGTCCATCGGAGCACCCGGAACGAACAGTGACCCACCCTGAGGCTTCCACGGGAGCTGAAGCCCGCCCGCCGTCTGGTTGAACATCAGATTGGGGTCAGCACCGAAGCCCGTCTGAACGTCTACGGGGATCACGATGGCAGAGCCTCCGTGCTCCCACGGGTCCGTTTCCGAGCCTTTGATGGTGTGCTCACCCTTGTAGGCTCGGGCCTCAGCGGCGACCTGCTCCTCACGGGTCATGTAGACCATGCCTGCGACATCGGGGTTGGCGATGATGGGCTTGAAGAAGTCCGGGTAGGGGAGTCCGGTGACCGGACTGGTGAGCGAGGTGTCCATGGGGGAGTTCATCAGAGGCTCCTACGATGCGAAGGTGATGTTGGGGAGGTTCTTGAGGCCGAGGTCAGACCGGCGGAGGCAGAACGGGTCCCGCTTGAACTGGGTGTTCTGGAACTGACGCCAGATCGGGTGGTCCTCTCGGATCACGTCCAGGTTCCGGGGGTCCGGGTGGGACCATCCGTGGAACATGCGGAGAATGACGACATCCACGTCCACATAGGTCTCCTCGCCCGTGTAGAGGTCGCCATAGAGCTGGGCCACGTCGCCGTCACCGACACCCAGACCATCGGTCGGCTTCTGGACGATGAAGATGTCCGGGATGTCCAGGACGTGCATGACCTGGGGCTGCTCCAGGCCCTTCAGGAGCCCCTGGATGAGCTTGAAGGTGCCCTCGTCACCACAGAGGGTCCAGAAGCCCATGAGCCCTTCTGTGAGGTTGTCAGTGGACACCTGGGCACCACCGAGGAGAGCCGCGACCCCGTAGGAGAAGATCATCCTCATCCGGGCAGCGGTGTTGCCCGAGGTGAGCTTCCAGCTTCGCTGGTCGGTGTCCAGGTAGCGGAGGGGTTCCAGGCCCATGTCTTCCTGGAGGTCGGCCAAGCTCTTGCCCGACTCGAAGGTGAAGCTCCCCTGCCCAGCCTGGAAGAAGCTGTTCATGGCTGCGGCCCATGCCTCGTACACGTTGACCTCGGCAACCTCGTCGCAGTAGAGGCGAGCGGCCAGGAGGCCCTTGTTGGTGTACTCGTCGGCGGAAGCCTCCAGCTTGCAGGGGAGTGCGAACCCGACCAGGACGACCTTCCGACCGTCGCGAGCCAGGAGCAGGTCAGCGGCTTCACGGAGGATGCTGGCGACCAGGGTGGAATCGGCTCCTCCGCTCATGGGGATGGTGACCGACTTGAAGAACGGGACATCGTCCCGGAGGTAGAGGTACGCCTGCTCGATCAGGTTGTCTGCGATGACCCGAGCCTCATCCAGATCAGGAGGCTCGTAGATCCCGTCGATTCCGAGATCGACGGCTCGACCGATGATGCTCTCCAGGTACGCAGAGAGTGCAGCCGGGTCGGCCATGTTGTTCAGGGCCAGACGAACTTCGAGGGGGGTCATGTCGCCTCCAGGGCGGAACGGATCACGGTTTCACGGTCGGTAGTGCAGGCGGCAACCAAGGCTGCTGTCTGCGGGCTGTCGAGGGACGGGAACAGGTTGAAGTGGTCGTAGATGTCGATGGAGACGCTTCCTTGGAAGTCGTGACCAGAGAGCACGAAGTAGCCGTCAGGTGGGGCCTCACCGTGCTGTCCGATGATCCCCATCGGGTGTTGTGTGTAGGCTGCTCCTCCGGGGTGGCGGAGACGGAAGATGACGGGTCGTCCAGGCTTACTGGACTTGGGGCCGGGCTTACCGTCAGCCCCATCACTGAACTTCATCGTGGCCCGTCCAGCCGTCTCACAGACCTTGAAGACAGCCGACGCCATCGACCGGGTGGGCAGCGGGACATGCGGCTTGAGGGTGAACTCGCCGTAGAGGTACTTGACCTTCTCAGAGGGCCACCCAAGGAAGGTGCGGATCTCTTCAAAGCGACGGGTCTTCTCGACGTTGAACCCGCCTGAGAGGCCCACACCGGCATTGACCAAGCCACGCTGGGTGAAGGCAGACAGGATCGCCATGAAGTCCCCTTCCATCGTGGACTCGCAGTCGGGTCGAACGGAGAGAGTCCTGTCGGGACGCTGCTCCATGACTCGGATGGCTGTCGGGAGTCCTGACTGGAGGGTTGAGAAGGTGTCGAGCAGCATGGTGATGTTGCCCGGACAGCGATCCACCGCAGCCTCGTAGGCAGCCAGGTCGGAACCATGTCGCTGAGTGTGCTCGTGACCAGTGGTCCCAACCGGCTTCATGCCGAGAAGCATCGCCAGGAAGACGTTGCTGGTGGCCTTCCACCCGGCTGCCTGTGCAGCAGCGACGGCGATGAGGTGGTTCTGAGGGCAGGTTGCTGACCGGAGCCCACCTTCAGACACCCGTGTGGCATCACCGTCCACGGTGTCGAGGATGGCTGTGCAGCGTTCGTAGACGTGGTTGTAGTAGCCGAGGGTGTCTACGGTGACGGGAAGGCTGATCCCCATCGTCCCGAGGATCTCCTGGATGATGTCTGCTTCCTGCTCACAGGTCACGACCCCCAGCCGCTCAGCCAGTTCAGCACTGGAGATCAGGCCCAAGCGGAGCTTGGCCCCCAAGGTCGCCACGTTGATGCGGAAGGTGGTCTCACCGATGATGCTGCCTTCCATGTTCGACACGAGGGCGGAGGGGCCTCGAACCGTGAAGGCAGGCTCACGGTTGTGGAACCATGAGTTTGGGGGGATGGTGTGGGTCGTGATGGACCTCTGCATGGCATCGCAGAAGCCTTGACTCATGTGGAGTTTGTCTACCCCCAGGAACTTGAACTCCTCGTCCGTCAAGCTCCTGGGTCGAAGGCTCGGGATGAAGAAGTCGAGGTTCATGGTGTTGAAGTAGGGGCCACCCCGGCGGCAGGAGTAGACGAACTCCTCTGTCCTCAGAGGGAACCCGGCTTCCGCCATCAGGAACTTGTAGCGGTCGGTCCAGGTGGCAGGACGCCCGAGAGCGAATGCCTCCTTGAGCTTCAGAAGCAGCTCTGGAAGCCGCCCGAAACCGGGTGCTGCGGGGGGGTTCATCGGCATCGTGTTCCTTGCTTTGCTGCACTCAGCAGCTAAGATGCTTGTTCTATCACCTTATATGCACATGTGCAGTAAAGTCCTCTACCCGGCAGCGAAATAGTTCTGGGGGTGGCTCACTCAGAGTGCTCGGTACTGTTGATCCGACACCCAATATCCGAGGTTCTGGGTCATGCGGATTGCAATTGAGGGGCCTCCGGGCGTTGGCAAGTCGAGCTTGTGCCGAGCCTTGGCGGAGAGGGTTCCAGGGGCTTGTGTCATCGAAGAGCCGGTCCTGGAGAACCTCTATTTGGGGGACTACTACAAGAACCCGGATCGCTGGGCACTTTCCATGCAGCTTGACCTTCTGGTTCAGCGTGCTCTGGCTGCCTGCGAGTTTCTCAACACCGAGAACACGCAGTTTTTCGACCGCTCCCTGTTGGGGGATCGGATTTTCGCGAAGGCGGTCTACCGGATGGGTCTGATGGAGGATCGCGAGTACGCGACCTACCTGAAGGTTTTTGAGGCTCTGACTCTCAGGGTCAAGATCCAACCGGATTGCTTGGTTTACCTTCGAGCTGAACCTCAGGTCGTCTACGACCGCATCCGGTCCCGTGCCCGTCCTGAAGAAACCAACGGTTCAGGGATGTCCTTTGACTACCTCCAGCGGGTCTGGGGCGAGTACGAGGAGTTCATGTCTCAGGACCGAGACATGCCAGTCCTCACACTGGACTGGAATGAGTTTCAACCCACGGATGCCGTCCTCACGGTCCTGGAACCCTATGTCTGATCAACACAAGAGCATCCGGGCTGTGGTCACCATTGCCTGCGACAACCTCAACCGAGTGAAGAGCAGCCACTGTCTGGCTACTCCTCAGGATCATATGGTGGCTGGTGGTTGGCCATCCGGTGGTCAAGCTCAGCTTGCTCATGGGCTCTTGTTTGAGTCAGCCCGTCGAGAAGCCATCCTCTCCCTTCTGGTCTTGCTCCAGAACGAGGAGCGGTGGCTTCAGGAGACACACGCCTTGTCTGATGAAGCCTGTGCGGCTCGGCTCCAGGAGGTGAGCCAGAAGGTCTTGACCAACATGACGAAGACGCTCTCCCTTCTGGTGGAGAACGCGGTCACCGAGTCTTACCGAGAGATGCTCAAGCCGCTTGATCAGCCTCTCGACGCTTGACCTCGGCTTCCTTGCGGAGCCCATGACGCCACCTGGCGTTCTTGTTCGAGCAGTCCCGCGAGCAGTAGAGGCTCTTGCTCATCGAGGGCTGAGAGCAGTCCTTCCAGCAACATTGTCCGCCGGTCTGTCGAATGGATGTGTTCCACTCGACCTCGTGCTCATCACAACAGAAGGCTCGCTTGGTTGTGGCCCGGACCCGAAGCTTCTGCTCTGGGGTGAGCCACAGGACCGTCGAGCACGAACCGAGGGAGCAGGACATGGAAATACTGTTCGGCCCTGGCACCCGAAACTTGGAAGCATGTGCCCGAGCTTTGACAGTTTGGGCTGCCAGGATGCTGGTTGCCTTTCGTTGCTTCTCAACTCGGAGAGCTACCCGTTCCCGACGCTCTTCGGCTGCCTGACGACGTTCCTCAGCAGCTACCCGAGCCCTCTCCAACTCAGCGTCCTTCTCCTCAGCAAGCCAGTTGGAATGCTGCTTTTGAGCTTCAGCCTCAATAGCGTCACGACCAAAGACGATCTTCCCACAGGTGTAGCAGTGAAGCTGAGCGTGGTTTGGGGGTCCACTCCAAGAGTTGAAGTGGGTTCGCTGGGTTTCGACGGAAACAGTGGTGCTTTGGCACTTGGGGCACCGCATCTGAAAGCTCATCTCGTGTCCTACTGGTCCATGTTTGAATGGTCTGGTGGTATCTATGTACCCGAGAGCATGATGAATCTATTCGCCAACACAATCCGAGCCAGGCTCCTGGTCCTGTACCAGTCCCAACGAGGGGCTGTAGAGGTTCGCGGTAAGGATCTTGCTCTATCAGGGCTTTCACCCGAGCAAGCCTATAGGCTTGGTCGAGCCGAGGGCTTTTGGGCAGGTGTTCTAACACTCCTGCGGAGTGGTTTGGTTCATCCGTCAGATGACGTTTCTGTCCTCCCACACTCCATGAGGAGTCTGGTCGAGGAGAGCCACTAACGGGTCTATAGCTATGTCCGGGTAGGAACTCAAACCACCTGGGCTGCTGCTAAGTGCCTCTCGAACTCCACCTCTATGACTTCGACGGGACACTGTTCAAGGCCCCCGACCGTCCGCCTTGGTGGGGAAAGACGACCTGGATCATGGACAGTGCTTCACTCGGACCACCCTGTGTTCCGCTGAAGCCTGGGAACGACTGGTGGATCGGCAAGGCTGTCTCTGACGCCAAGAGGAGCATCGCCAACCCAGACGTGTGGGCCATCCTCTGCACAGGTCGAGCGAAAGGGTCGTCCCATCGCTACCGGGTGCCCGAACTGCTGAAGCAGAAGGGGCTCAACTTCGATGAGGTCTACCTCAACCCCGGCAGCGACACCAAGAGCTACAAAATCAAGGTCATCCTGAAGCTCGTTCAGCGTCACGGAATCGAGGTCGTTCACATCTGGGAGAACCACCTGTCGAACATGGCAGCGTTCTGCCAAGCCATTGAGGCCAGAGGACTCACCTGTGTCCAACACCCCATCACAGTTCCGGCCAAGGAACCCGTCTGCTCTGAGCAAGAGATGGATGACCTGGTAGATGAGGGATGGGCCAAGCGACGGGTCGCTGAAGCCTGGCTGACTGGGAGCGTTGCAGATCGCCAGGCTCTTCGGATCGTGCAGAGGAAGAACGATGCCGAGTTCAAAGCCGAGCTGCTCGACCGGAAACAAGACCCCGACGCTTGGTTGGAGAAGTGGCGGGAGAGGTACGAGTCTGGTTGGCGGGGTTTGAAGCTGGCAAGGAACCGGAACGCTTGCATCATCGCTGCGGGTAGTTGGGACGGGCACCAGTGCTTGTTCAAGAACAGGGATCGGAACTACAAGCCTGAGGTCACCATCGTTCACGAGATTCGAGGTGGGGTGGAAGTCCTGTACCTGAAGGACGAGGTGACGGGTTGGTGCGAGGGGATGAACGAGCATGGCATTGGGATCATCAATGCTGCTCTGTTCGTGGACGCCGATGAGAAATCGGGGAAGGCCGGGAAGGGGAAGTCCGATGACCCAGCGACCAAGAACACGCTCCGCGACGGTCAGCGAATCCTGAAGGGTCTGGAGAACAAGACCCTGGAGGGTGCTCTGAAGGCGGTCCAGACGTACAAGGGTGGCCTGAGGGGGCACACCTTCATTGCGGACCCGGACACCATCCACTCCTTGGAAGCGACCTGGCGGGGTCACGACTACAACGTCCGCAAGCTGCCTGTTGGGCGGAAGCATGTCCGCACCAACCACGGTCAGTACCACCAGGACGCTGGCTACACCGCTGACGATGGGGACAACTACCTGTCTTCTCTAGCCCGTCGTGACCAGGCCATGAAGGTGCTTCGGAGCATTGAGACTCCGAAAGAGATTGCTCCCGCCATCTATGGCAAGCGGAAGGGTGAGCCTACCGATCCCCTCAACATGGTGAAGCTCACGGACGGGATGAGGACATCGACCCAGATGGTCCTCGACCTCACGGATCGGACTGTCTACCTGTACCTTCTCCCGAAAGAGGTGGACTACTCAGGCTACAAGCGGGATCTGCCAAAGGGCTACGAGTCCAAGCTGAAACTCAAACTCTTTGAGTACACCGATATCACGGGAGATGGTGTCTTTGACACCGTGCGGCGGAAGAAGGGGTCTGACCACCAGGCTGCTGCCAAGGGTCCAACCGACCTTCCTGACGGTTGGTACGTTCAAGCTGGGTGGAGGGGAGGCTCCCGCTACTTCTCCTTGTACTCGGATACGGGTCGAGAAGTTGGGTACATCCGGGCCTACCACGACAGGGCCTGCGGAGGGGCTTGGGTCGTGGTCCAGTCCTGGGCTCCCAACGGTTGGGGTCCGATGCTCTACGACCTGATGCTGGAGCACGCAGGTCACGATGGAGCGATGCCTGATCGCTCTCAGGTCAGCCCAGACGCTGCCAAGCTCTGGACTTTCTACCTGAGAAGCCGACGTGGGGACGTGGAGTACCACCCCGTCTGGGACGACCCCAAGATCCGCGACCCGGCGGGCTGTGGGGTTCACAGTGACGACCCGGACTCCAGCACGGAGGCTCTGGACTTCCGGTTCGTGAAGAAGCGGGAGACGGCCACCCCTGCCTTGAAGGCTCAGGGTGTCTGGAAGGAAGCTGCGACCGCGAGTCGGGTAGCTGACCGCTACCTGAGTCAAGGAGCGGAGTACCTCTCAGCAGTCCTCAGTCCGATGGACAGGGTTCGTCTGCTCAAGGACTTCCCTCCGGTCCACGAGGACATTCGTGCTGACCACATGACGGTCTGGTACGACCCACCGGACCACATTCGAGAGAAGCTGAGTCCTCTGGTCGGCAAGAAGGTGCGGGTCAAGGTGGTGGGGTACGCCGAGGATGAGCGGGGCCAGGCAGTCTTGGTTGACACCCGTTTGCCGGTCAAGAGCCGGCAGCCCCACATCACCATCTCGGTGAGTCCGGGGACCAAGGCTGTGTACAGCAACGGCATGAAGTACGAGCGTGTCAAAGGACCGACCTTGGATGCGGTTCTCAAGTTCGAGTCGTAGCCGGTGATTCGTCTATGGCCGTCAGGAGGTAGACCTCCTGGAGCTACTGCTGTGACTGAGAAGACCGCCAAGGCTGATCTCACACCCGTCCGTCAGCGGACACAGTTCTCCTGTGTCCCTTGCAGCCTGGCGATGGCGTTGAACGCCTTGGGGCTCAACACGTCGGAGGACGAGGTCAACGACGTGCTTGGTGCCCGGCCCATGAAGGGTGCGAGCTGGGAGCAGGTGTTGGCAGCCGCTCAGCACTTCGGCTGCCGAGCCACGCTGACGATGCCCGCCACGGTCACCCAGATCAAGGAGTGGACCGACGCCGGGACTCCTGTGCTCATCGCCTGGAACCCAGAAGGTCGGGAATGGAGCCATGCCAGCGTGGTCTTCGATGTCTCAGACGGCCCCGAAGGCCGGATGGTCCACGTCGCTGACCCGAACCTCCCGAACCCCGAGAAGACGACGCGGGTGATGGGTGAGGACGAGTTCTACGGCAAGTGGTACGAGAAGTGGCCGAACTACCTGGTCCGCCGTCCTGCCGTCGCCATCGAGCGGGAGATCACCCCCGAGGGTCGTCAAGTCATGGCCAGTCAAGAGAAGGTTGCCGTTCACCATCGGACGGCGGAGCCTTACGACTGCTACCGAGACGGGCTTCGGGGTCGGGCTCTGGCTGAATGCTACATGCTGTTCCCCAACGACCTGGGACCGGACGACATTGAGTTCATCCAGAGGTATTTCCCGAGCTTCAACGGTGGATCTCGATACCCCAGCAGGCCGCGTGTTCAGAAGTCGCCGGTCTCGAAGGACTTCCGGGAGCGAGCCAACAAGCTCCTGGTGGCTCTCTGGTTCAGCCAAGACAAGGGGAAGAAGTTCGTCAAGGACAACCTCTACAAGTCCGAGTTGTCCGTCAAGCAACTCTCCTGGTTTGAATCCCTGGAGCGGAAGTACGCTCGGGTCATTCGGGATCTGCCGGATGATTTGGACATCTCTTTCCATGTGTATTCCGGGATGGGTTCCTCTTTGGTTCTGAGGCGGTTGTCTCCGGGGGACAAGGCCAAGGTCGAGAAGCACTTTGACCTGGAGGCCGAAGGTCATGAGTGGGTTCTGAGGCCCAAGTCCAAGGCGGCTCCTGCTCCAGCAGCCCCGTCTCCTTCCGCAGCCCCAGCATCTGATCGAAACGTGTTCGACCGTGACCGGACTCAGAAGATGGTCGTCATCCTCAAGTCCCTGGGCCCCAGTGGAATGCTTCAGGGGTTCATTCGGGATCTGGAGTCTGGGAAGGGTCTGATGGACAAGCAGCTATCTGCTGTGAGGCACCAGCTCTACAAGAGCCGCCGCAAGCCTGAAGCCGATGTGTTCCGTATGGCGTCTGATCGCACGGCTGCCATCGAGATCAGCTACGGCGGCAAGACATTCGACGGCAAGACCAAGAACTTCAGCGTCCGATTCAATCCCCACGACCGCGAACTGGTCGGTCTGGTGCGGGCTGTTGGAGAGCGGGCTGGCTACTACCGCTGGGAGCCCAGGGGCATGTGGTGGAGTGCCAGTGAGGAATCAGCGAGAGCCATTGCGGACGAGTTCGCTGGCCAGGTCGTGTTCAAGGGTCATGCGGAGCGGGAGCTGAAGATGGCGTCAGGACAGAGCATCAGGGACAGCCGGGGTCACACCTGGGATCCGCGTCGTGGCCTCGAAGGCCCCTTCCGGTTCCGCTCCGGGATCGTGCTGTACTACGACCCCCGCGAGAGCGGCGGGCAGTATTACGACCCCAGCACCGACATGTACGTGGACAACAGCGACTTCAGCGAGCTGACCGGAGAGAACTGGAAGCGTCGAGCCTCCGGTATCCTGGTGGCCGACATGTTCCTCGCTGGGCGGAAGCGGAAGCCGAAGCCCTCGCAGCCCGTGACGAAGACCGAGGAAGAGAAGCGGAAAGAGAAGGGCCGGATCACCGGCAAGCCCCCCAAGCAGCGGAACATGGTCGTCAAGGAGATGGTCGAGCATGGCTGGGGCTCTGGGGCCCACGGTGGCGGGCCGAAGACCAAGAACCGTCGTGACCGCCGCGACACCAAGAACGAACTCCGCCAGCACATGGGCGAGGAGAACTGACATGTCTGGAATGAGCCTTGCTGAGATGAAGGAAGCCCTCAACCTGGAGGGCAAGTTCACCAAGGGTGTCCCCGCCGATCCCACGGTCAACATGACCGAGGAGCAGAAGGCGGAGTGGGACAAGATGAACGAGACCCACGGGGACAAGTTCAAGACGGCCTACGACGAGGCTGAGGCCACGGAAGTCCTGGAGAGCCTGGCTGGCGTGCAGGGTGCGTTCAGGATGCTGCGGATCTGGAAGTCGGTCCAGAACCTGGGTACCCGCTACGACCAGATGATGGATCCCGACCGCTACGACCCGGTTCGGAACTTCATCCTCAAGGCCCGGAGGGATGGGTTCAAGGATGATGCCATCCGCCACTACGTCGAGGAGATCCAGGGTGAGTCTCTGCCTCGGGACTGGAAGCGGTTGAAGCGGCTGTCTACCGACCTGACGGCTGGCTGGGAGAAGCACTTCAAGCGTGGTGAGTACCTCTACAAGTTCTTCTCGGAGAAGCGGGTTCCCCACAAGGTGTTCCACAAGAAGGACAGCACCGGCCTGGAGCACGACATCCCGAACGAGGTCGTCATCGAGCACATCGCTCAGACCCGTGGTCGGGAGCGGGAGCAGATCGAGAACATCATCCGCAAGATCGACTTCGCCAACGGTGACATCAACCACTTCCTCGATCACCTGGCTGGTGCCATCGCTGAAGGCTACGACGGGGCCATGCGGATGGCATCAGGTGCTGTCAACGCCAGGTATCTCGCCAGCATCCCTGCTCCGAAGAAGGCTGAGATCCTCAAGGCTGTAGCCCAGCACTACGGCGTCTCCGTTCGAGAGATGGAGAGCGAGCTGATCGACCCGGATGCTGAGGAGCTTTACGAGTACCTCGCGTTCGACAGAAGCCTGGCGATGTCGGTCTACCGAGAGTTTCAGAGGGGTCGGTTCGCTTCTGCTGACACCCCTGAGCGGATCCGAAGCATGGGGGTCGCCCTCAAGAAGATGAAGGCCAAGCCCTCATCCCGAGAGCTGGTGAACATCCAGACCCTGGGCTCCGACGTGGAGCACGACAACATGGCTTCCAAGGCCCAGCGGGCCCAGGCCAACAAGATCATCGAGGAGGCTGTGGCTCTGGCCAAGCAGCACAAGCTCGGCTCGGAGACCGACGAGACCGCCAAGTTCGAGGAAGGCGAGCCTGCGGACCCGACCGAGAACATGAGCGAGACCGACGCCAAGAAGTGGCGTCTGGAGAACCTCAAGCACAAGGACGAGTTCAAGTCGGCTGCTCACGAGTATGGAGCCAGCACGACCGAGAAGCTCTCCTACGGGTTCAACATCGTGGTGGCTCAGGCTGCTGGTCGGCGTGCTCGTCTCACCTGGAAGCTCAAGCAGAGGACCGCCTCTGTCGTCCAGGAGGACGCTGTGGAGGTTCCGGTTGTCGAGGGGCACAGTGGCCTCTATGGCTACCGCAAGGCCACTCAGACTGCTTGTGAGACCAGCGTCCGCAAGCTCCAGCGACGAGCCACGAAGCTGGCGTCAGATCTCTGGGCTGAGGAGGGCCAGGGTGCTGTGGACTTCCTGACCACCCACAAGGCTCGGACCAAGAGCCGTACCGCTCGGGTGCTGCTCGGTGCCATGAAGGGCTTGGGCCCCAGGCTGGCTGCCGAGAAGACGGCGGGATGGAAGGTCACCGTGCGTCACGGACCCAGTTCCAGGGACTACAACCAGGTCGAGGATCTGGCCGAAGACTTCGGAGGGACCGTCATCGACTCTGGCGACGATGGCCGTGGCGACTACTCCGAGGTGGTCTTTGATGACCAGGATTCCAGCGAGGACTTCGTGTCCAAAGCCAACCAGAAGTGGGACACATCCAAGTCCTTCCGAAGGGCTGCTGAAAAGGAAGCCAGGTTCCTCTCAGACCAGCAGTTCGAGTCCAAGTACGGGGTTCATCCTGGAACCCAGTTCAAGGATCAGCATGGGATCTGGGTGGTGGACAACGAGGACACGAAGATCCCTGGCATGGTCCAGATCTACCTGCTGAAGCGGGGGAAGGCTCATGCCAAGGTTGTTGCCGTGGCCGAGTTGAACAGCAAGCTCTTCCAAAAGAGGGCCGGGGCCAAGGCTCGTGAGCACGGGCTCTACGGCTTCTCTGCTCGGACGGCAGAGCGGTGCGTCAACGCTTGCTCGTCGCTTCGCCAGGCCAGCGGGTCGGTTGCCAGCAGCTTGCACAAGCGTCGTGCAGACCATCACGACCGCATCACAGGCTTCCTGAGTGCTCACTGCAAGCAGGGCCGGTGTGATTACTCCAAACTGCTTCTGGATGCCTACCCGGCTGCTGACCGACGCCTGGCGTCCCTCAACACTCCTAAGAGTGTTGAGGAGTGGCTCAAGCTCTCCCTGTAGTCAGGGCTTCTGTGGAAGCCACAGCTCCAGGATTTGCTTGGCGGGCAGTTGCCGGAAGATGGCTTCCCCTGCCACTGGGCCATGAGCCAGGTGGCAGAGGCTTCGAGCCCATTCCGTGATGTTGTTCAGGGTCTTGATGTCTCCGGTGAAAACCGGGGATTCGCCCTTCATGTGCTGCTTCAGCATGAGTGCTTCCTATGAGGTCTTGAACATGACTCGGGGTGTGCCTGAGTGCTCCTCAAGAGCGTCCAGGAGGGCTTGACGAGCTTCGCCGTCGTTCATCCGGGCGACCAGATTGCCGGTCTCCCTTCGGGGCTGGACGTTGGAACTCTCCTGGAAGAATTCGGAGAAGCGATCACCCAGGAGATCCCGGATGTGGTCCATGTCCACATCCTTCTTGAGCCTGTATGAAGGTTCAGGGATGTTGATGATGCACTCCGTGTCTGACAACCCGTAGATCACCTGAGGTCCGGGTTCCCCGTTGGCTTGCTCCATCGCGTAGGGTCGGAGGTATCGGTCCTTGATGGTGTCCAGGGAGGTGTTGGCAGCATCAATCATGTTCCACAGGAACATGCCGATTTCCACCTGTCGTTCAGGTTCAGCCTCATCGGCTTCAATGGAGAGTGCTCGGATGAGCACCTTCACGTCTTGTCGGAATTGGTTGAGGTCGAGCACAGGAACTCCGGTCAAAGGCACTCGGGATGTAGATACCCTCGAATGGGTTTGGAATAGATGAGGCAGTCCTTCCCAAGGTGCTTGTGGGCAGGGATCTCCCTACGACATGCCTTACACCTGATCCCAGGCGAGTATCGAGCCCAGTGTGTTGATTCTGGAAGCATGGGGTCAGGGTCGAGCCCAGCAGGGTCGAGCCCAGCAGGGTCGAGCCCAGCAGGGCTCGGATCACCCTGGTCGAGAAGACTCGCTTGTCGTTCTAATTCAGAGACCAGCACCCCTTGGCATTGAGGGGCCAGCAGGCAACTCTGACAAGCAGATTGGGCATGTGCCCAATGTCCGAAACACGGGGGGGCTTGCTTCAGCAGCAGCGACTGGATGTAGTCGTCCAGGGGGGGTGGGATGCTTTCAGGCAAAGCCCAAGACACCCCCTCCCTCTGTTCTGGGGTCGGGGGAGCCACCTCAGATGGACGCAATCGTGCTGGCCGAGGCATTGGCCGTCAGAGCCTTTCCGGTTTCCTTGGCCACCTGCTCGGCGGCTGCCACGGCAGACCCGCCCATCTTGAGGCCCCATTCGCCGCCACGGCGAACCTTGTTCCCTGCGACGGTGACATAGGTGTCGCCGGGCTCCAGGGCATCGTCGTAGACCTCGGTGCTGTTGTCGTCCAGACGGACGGAGTACCGACGCCACTCCAGGGTCTTGCCGTTCTGGGCGGCCACGGACAGCGGCTCCATGCGGTAGCTGCGGTACTGACCGACCCGGAGGCGGGACTCGATGACCCGCTTGGCGACAGCGACCGGGCCACTGACCGACCTTGGGATGGGGCCGTTGGTCGCGGCTGCGATCTCCCGCTTGGAGAGCAGGATGACCTGAAGGTTGATCGTGCCAGGGATGGGACGCTTCAGCCACTCGTCCATGCTGATGGACGTGTCATCACCGGTCGCCTTCTTGTAGACGCGAGCCCCACGGATGACCTTGCCTTCGTCGTCGGTGAGAACGTCGAAGCTCTCCTTGTTGTGATCGACGGCGGCACCGCCCGCCTGGAAGACCGCTTCCACTTCATCCCAGGCGGTGAAGAAGGTTGCCTCGTCCGTGGCGTTGATCAGCCCCGTGAGGTTGATCACGACACCTTCCTCGGTGGCTCGGTGCCCGAGGGATCCGATTGCCTTGGTGTAGGCAGTGGGGTCGTCCGCCTTGATGGCGTCGATCATCTTCCCCTTGATCGTTCGCAGGGCGGCAGCGAGGACTCGACCCTCCAGATCGGCCTGGAGGCTGACAAGAGCTTCCACGACGTGCTGCTTGGAGATAGGCACCACACGAGGGCCAGCGTTCTTGACGGCGGCACGCAGCTTGGTGATGCTGGCGTCTGGGGCCACATCCAGACCCTGGAGGGAGGCCACGCGGGCCAGACCAGCCCGGTCGTCGTAGAGGTCGCTGGTCGTGGTCCAGTCGCGGACCTGACCCGTGATCCCCTTGGCCGCGAAGTCCACGACCAGGGAGTCCGCATCGAGAGCCTTCAGTTCCGCCAGGGACACCCCGATCATGCGGTCGTAGCGGAACCCGGCATACCCGACCACGAAGTCGGTGCTGTCTCCGTAGACAGTCTTGCGGCCTGCGGAGCCCCGCTCCACACCCTTCTTCTTGTTGTAGAAGGAGCAGAGACGCCCCTGGCCATGCTCGGCCAGGTGGGAAGCGAGGGCGGGGATACTGGTGTCGGAAGGGGTCATGATGAGGTATCCAGAAGTGGTTGTGCTTTCAATACGACCTGCTCAGGGAAGTTCCCTTAGTTGAGCAGGAAAAGCTCAGTGGATGAAGAAAAGCCGCTCTTCCTTGTGCTCGGTGAGCCAGGTGGGGGCATCCGGTGCGGCCTGGAAGCACTCCATGCCACTCCGAGGCTCGATCTGAGCCTCGATGCGGTTGGTCCGCCGCAGGTAGCCAACAGCCTTCAGGAGCAGATCAAGCTGAGCTTGTTCCTGTCGGGCCTGGGGGACACCGGGGACGGGAAACTGGTGCAGCCCCAGGTCTTCCTGGAGGTCTTCCAGAGAGGAAGACGGTTCCTCCAGGATGTACTCCAGAGCCTTGAGGGCCAGAGTGCCACACAGAGCCGACTTGCGAGCGACGTTGCGGGCATCGTTGATCAGGGTGCTGGCCCGGTCATAGCCGACGTTCTCTTGCTCTCCGATCTCGGAGATGGTCTTCCCCTCGATCTGGCTGCGGAGGACTGCGACGTAGCGGTCACCTGCCTTCGGCTTGAAGGCTCGAACGGCTTTCTCGATGTCCGCGAGGCCCGAACGAACGGCATCCTGCTCCATGAGGTCAATCTCAAGGCTCCGGCCCACCACATCCACAACAGGGCCACCGGGCTCATCCTCGATGGCGGTGGTGCTCAACCAGACAGGCTGGCCCAACTCCTCAGCATTGAGGATCAGGTGCTCACCTCCTCGCTCACGAGGGGTGTTGGCACCGTGGAGGGCACGGCTGACGGGTTCGCGACCATCAGCCACAAGGTCTGACACTGCCGACCGATAGATGAAGTGGCTGATCTGGTTGAGGCTGGGCGGTTGACCCGCCGCGAGGTTTGCCCCAAACGAATCCAGCTCAACCATCTTGGAAATCTTGGTGTGGACGTGGCCCTTGATCTTGCGGAGGGTGGCCGAGCGGGGGAGCCGCCGGGACAGGTTGACGTACAGCTTCTCCATTTCCTGCGGGCCGACGTTCTGGTCGAACCACTGACCCGTCCGGGAACAGCCGGGGGTGCCCTTCTCCTGGATCAAGGCCAGAGCCTTGGCGGCACCCTCGCTGGTGAGCATCCAGATGCCGGGGACAGGACGAAGGCTCTTGACCAGGGGGTCCTTGTTCTCGATCAGGGACCGGACGTAGACCGGATCGACGTGGGTAGTACCGTTGACGGTAATGAGATTCGGGTTTGCCGGAGCCATCCCGTCCTTCCAGATCATCGGCTGCCAGGTCAGCTCAGCCCGAGCGTTGTTGTAGCCGATCCGCTGGTTGCGGAAGGCGAACCCGACAACCCGGTACAAGCCCACCGTAGGGGTCTTCTTGGAGTCCAACCGCCAGCCGCTGGGAAGCTGGTTGAAGCTCTGCGTCTTGGCCATCTTGACCAAACCACCCACGACAAGGATCTGGGTGCAGAGGAAGTCCGACTTGAGGACAGGGGCGTAGGGGATGGGCACCTTCAGGTGCGTCACCTTCACCTTCTGACCCCGCTGGGTCTTGATGGTGCCCGCCTTGGAGGCGGAAAGGGCTTCCAGCTTCTCGACGTAGTCGGCAGGGAAGTTGTGGTTCCCGATCAAGGTGTCGTTCACAAAGGTGAGACGACCACGGCTGTGGTGACCGATGGTCCACACCAAGGCATCGTGGAAGGAAGACGCCGAGGGGACGCGACGGGGCATAGAGGTCATGTTCATGTTCTCCATCGAGCGTGGTCGCTGTGCGACTCAGCCAAAAGGAAGGGTGGGGTCAGATCAGTGGAATCGGGACGGGACAAAGAAGTCAGGTCGCGATGGCTGAAATCTCGCACGGCACCCCAACCCCGTCAAGCCGCTACGCCGAGAAAAGTGAAGTAGGCACTCTTTTGTGATCCCAGACGCTCTCGGTGCTTGTCCTATAGGTCTTGTCCGGTAGGACTTTGAGGAGCTTCCCCATGCCCATCAACCAGCAGGATCTTTCTCTCCGCCTCCAGTGCTTGGAGGCGGTGGCAGGTGAAAGACCAGGGGTTTGGTCCCGTGGCCATCCCAGTGGGGGGTGGCGGAAGTTCAAGAAGTGGTCTGCTGAGCACGCACCGGACTTGGATGCTCAGTGGCACGCTGAGCAGAACCTGAACTTCTGGATCTCGGTGGAGAAGTCGGTCCATGCCTACATGCGGCGTAGTCGGACGGTGATGACCCGTAAGGACCAGCTTCGCAATACCCCGGAGGAAGCCTTCCACAGCATCCTGATGGGGCTTTCCCTGGGCTCAGGGGAGGATCGGGATCCCATCTTCTATGAGCTAGGCAAGAAGTTCAAGTCAGGCATCTTGTCTGGGGTCAAGGACCCAGAAGACATTCGCAAGATGGCGGTCAGGAAGGCCGTCCAGAAGGCTACGGATGAGCTTCGAGTTTCCGGTGGGCGGACGAACCGCCGCGATGATGGGACCGACCTCAGCACACCCGCAGGGTTGGTTGAGGACAGTGCTGTCCGTCAGCTACACGATGATGCGGATCGGATCACCCTCAACAGGACTCCCGACCAGGGAACCCTGTACGAGTTCCTCGGTGGCAACCAGAGGGCGGTCACCCGAACCCTCATGGACGCCATTGGAGAGGGTCTGAGCGACGGAGGTTCCCCTCTCTGGGACCGGATGATCGATGTCTGGATGGGCAAGGTGCCTGAGCTGAGTCGAGCCAAGGCGACTGCCCAGCAGCAGCAAGTGCTGATGCAGGCTCTTGACCTGCTGAGTCAGGGTCGTGGCTATCGACTGAAGGATGTTGCTGACACCCTTGGAGTCAGCTCCCGCTCTGTCCGAGGACTCTTTGACAGCTTGGCGAGCAAGATCGTCCGTGAACTGGATGACGAACAAGCCCTTGAAGCCATGTTCGACACCTCGGCTCTCAGGAGTGAGCTGAAGCAGGTTGTCCGACTGGCTCGTCAGAACCAGCAGCAGGCAGCCAACAGGGTCGCGGCCAAGTTCCTGAGCCGCCGGTAACTCCCACCGCTGAGTCGTATAGTCGGACATGCTCATCAGCCCCGACGAACTGCTCTATCAAGATGGCGACTACGTCTGGTCCAAGGACCAGGCTGCCGCTGCGTGGGCCACCAGCTACGAGAGGCTTCAGGAAGCCCTCAGAGGCGGTCAGGTTCGCGAGGTGGTCTGCCTGATGGGTCTGCCTGGCTCTGGCAAGTCAACGTGGCTGGAGGGGGCCTCTACGGCGTCGGAAGCGACGGTCTACTTTGACGCTACCTTCTGCAAGGCTCATCACCGTCAGGACTTCCTGGGACGGCTCACAGGGGCTCCCGTGATGAAGTCCCTGGTGTGGCTCGACACTCCCCTGAAGGTCTGTCAGGAGAGGAACAGCCTGCGACCTAAGAGCCGTCAGGTTCCTGACAGCCAGATCGAGAGCATGGCTGTGGCTGTCAGGATGACCCCGCCTGCCTTTACCGAAGGGTGGGACCAGATCCGAGTGGTTCGTCCTTGACAGGATGGCTCCCTCTTCACTACAAGGGTGCTGCTCTCCTTCTCCCCTCACAGGGAGATGCTCAGGGCCTCTCGACCTAAGGCTCCCTCCTGGGGAAGTCCTCTGGCAACCGGGAGGTGTCTGGGGTTGGGAAACCGATCTGGTAGTCGAACCACCAGTTGGAGAGTCCCAGGTAACCCTGGAGAATGGATCGCTCGGACTGTCCCGTCAGCCGTTCTTTCATAACGACCCGGACCTTGGAGACCTGCCTCCCTCAGCCTGAGGGGATGGAGAGCGGGCTCTTCGGTTTCTCGATCTCACAGGTTCACCGAGTTCATCTCCCGTACCAGGAAACAGGTTGGCAGGATTTGAACTGCCGGAGAGAAGGGCACCCTTCCTCTGACTGAGCTTTCGCCCAAAGGCGGGACTCCGATGACTCGGAACCATGAACCCAAGGATGCCTTCAGTCTCCCAACTAGACTTTAGACTTCCAGTGAGGTCCGTAGGACCGACCGATTTAGCAACCCCAACAACACAGCAACGACCACCACCTACCATCACCTGATCTCAGCTTCAGCTACCGCTACCGCTTCTACATAGAAGACCAACAGCGACAACCTACCTGACGATGTATTCCTGAGCGGTTCCTCCGCCTCGGGATAGGATTCTTGCGTCCGGGTGGTAGAGCCTATGGATGGAGACTTCTATGAGTAGGTTCACCCCAGAGACAGCGGAAGCCCTGTTGGCGATTCCTGTCTTCTACATCCTGGCGGGGAAGGCTCAGCCTATCTTCCCTCAGACAAGGACTTCCTCACCCTCCGAGAAGGTGCTGATCGCCAAGTTGGCGAAGGTGCGTGAGGTGGATGCTCCCTACTTCCCTACATCCGTGAACTGGATTCAGTGGGAGGACAGCGTCTTGCCTGTACTTGAGGATGAGGAGCTGAAGGCCAGAAGCCCACTGTTCCGTCGAGCCCTTCAGGATGGGAGGGTTGAGGACTGGGTGAACCTGGTGGGGAAGAAGTTGAGGTTGAGTTTCAAAGCTGCTGGCTACGGGAGTCCTGATGTCTGAGACCAAGAAGGTGGCTCCACGACCTAAGAAGAAGAAGGAGCTGAAAGAGGTCTGGATGGCTTGCCGGGCCAGAGACGGCTGTACGGGAAACCAAGCTGCTGTGGTTTTCTCCAAGAGGACACCTGGAGGTGGCTCTGTGAGCAGGTTCAAGTGTTTGACCTGTGGGGGTAGTTGGCACGTCCAAGTCTGAGCGTAGAGGTAGACATGACTTCACCTCTACTGCTGCATGGGCCTGGGGCTATGGGCTCAGCCCACGAGGAAGCTGCTCGTATTGGCCGTCAAGCGGCCCCGCCTGTGGGCGAGGGGGGTTTGAAAGCCGACGATGCCCGAGGGGCTGCCAGGATCTTGAGGTCGGCTCCTCTGGGGGATGCCCAGACGGTTCTCATCATTGGGCCTGTGGACAATGTGAGGGCTGAAGCCTCCGATGTTCTGCTCAAGCCGTTGGAGGAATACCAGGAAGGTCGCACTCTGCCGATCCTGTGGGCTCAGGATGCGGGTGCTGTTCCTGGGACCATCTGTTCTCGTTGTGAACTTCGATGGTGTCCGACTGGTCCGGTCCCTGAGGAGACCCTTCGGAAGCCTGCTCAGAAGCTGATTGAGGCTTGGCAGGCCAAGGAGTTGTCCACCATCATTGAAACGGTCACCGACCATGAGGATGACCGAGAGCTGTTGCTCGCTGCGGGGGCTTTGGTCATCTCGGAGATGGAGAAGAAGCCTCTGAAGCTGTGGCTCCAGCTCCGTCAGGCAATGGAAGTCTCGAACCCTACGTTCGTGGAGGTACTCGTCGCATGGCTGCCGTGAATCCCTGGGCCGCGAAGAATCTCCCGCCTGTGGTGGTGGTGTCGGGAACGGCTCACCATGCTCGTCGTCGTGAGGTCCAGAGAGCCATCAAGACCTTGCAGGAGCGGAAGTACCGCTTGCTGAGGATCGACGGATCGGATCATCAGACCCTTGAGGGTCTGGTGGCTTCCAGGGGTTTCATGACGGCTGGTTCGACCCTCGTTGTGGTCAGCAACCCCGAGAAGGTTGACCCTGCGATCATCCTGAAGCACTACGAGCGGGGGGATGGGGACACCCTGTTCCTGTTGGTGCAGGATGGCGGGTTGAGCCGGAAGAAGACCGACCCTCTCAAGGAGGTGTTGGCGGGGATCCCCCAGAAGCTTCACGCCACGTTTGAGGCACCGAAGCCGTGGGATGCTGAGAAGGTTGCTGTGAAGTTCCTGGAGGAGTTGGCTCAGGAACACGGCATGAAGCTGGCGGACAACGTGGCTTCCGGGCTTGTGTCCATCCAGGGAACGGACCTTGGGTTCCTGGAGTTCGAGTTGCTCAAGTGCGTCTTGTTGGCTCGGTCAGAGGGTGTGGACACCATTGAGGTGGCTCATGTTCGAGGGACGCTGGCTCTGGTCTCGAAGGCGGGGGTGGATCCTGTCGTGAAAGCGGTCGCGACCAAGAACACCAAAGCCCTTCTACGAGCCTTGGATCGTTTGCGGACCAGCTACCCTCAGAACAGTCCTCCGACGATGTTGGTGTGTGCCTGGTTGGGCAAGGCTGCGACCCGGTGGCTTCATGTGGCCACTCTTCGGCGTCTCCAGGTTCCCGAGGAAGACCTGGCTCGCATGATCAACATGAACCCCTACGTCTACAAGCGGGAGATTCTCCCCGTGCTTGCTCGCTGGAAGGTGGCGGACCTGGTGAAGTTGCTCAAGCGAATCGCAGGAGTCACCAGGGCTGTTCGACAGGGGAAAATTGACCCGTGGATTGCTTTGGAATCAGGTCTGGTCTCTGCCCTGAGATAGCTCCAGGTTCCATAGAGGAACTACCAACAGCCTTGGGATCACGCGAGACCTGCCGGTCCTCGGTAGGGGTTCAATAGCAGCAGCTTTAGTGCTGCCGTCGTCCGTGCCGACGACGAAACCCCCCTACGCACACAAAGGCGACCCGATGCCCGACTTGAGCCCTGTGACTCGCGGATTCAGTACCCAGGCTCTTTCGGCGGACAGAGAGCCCGATGAAGTTCATGGGGAGGCTCCTTTCCGCAACGAGTTGGCCGAGTTCATCTACGTTCGGACCTACAGTCGTTGGGTTGATGGGGAGCAGCGTCGGGAGACTTGGGGTGAGTCCGTGGCTCGCTACTTCGACTTCATCAAGTCGGAGCGACCGAACATCCCGGCGGATGTCTTGGGGGAGTGTCACGCGGCGGTTCTGGCTCAGGAGGTGATGCCGTCGATGCGTGCTCTCTGGTCTGCCGGTGAAGCAGCACGTCGGGACAACACCTCCTTGTACAATTGTAGCTTCCACCCCATCGACAACCTCCGGTCGTTCTCCGAGCTGCTCCATGTCCTGATGTGCGGCACCGGCTGTGGCTTCAGCGTGGAGCAGGAGTTCATTCAGAACCTTCCTCCGGTTGCCAATCTCGTTGGTGGCAAGCCGATCCCGTACACCATCGCAGACAGCACGGAGGGGTGGGCCGATGCCCTGTACTTCGGGATGCTCAAGTGGTGGACCGGGTACGAGGTCGAGTTCGACTACAGCCAGATCCGCAAGAAGGGTTCCGTGCTCAAGGTCAAGGGCGGTCGGGCTTCTGGTCCCGAGCCACTTCGGAAGCTGATGGACTTCGCTCAGGAGACCGTCCTGGGTGCTGCGGGTCGGGACATCAAGTCTGTCGAGTGCCACGACATCTGCTGCCAGATTGCAGAAATCGTCATGGTCGGCGGCTTCCGCCGTGCGGCTCTCATCTCCATCTCGTCTCCCGATGACCTGGAGATGCGGCACGCCAAGGACTGGAGCCAGGGTTCCTTCCCTGAGATCCGGTACATGTCGAACAACAGTTCCTACTGGCTGGACAAGCCGGAGCCCGAGGTCTTCTGGAAGGAGTGGGAAGCTCTGGTCCGGTCCAAGTCGGGTGAGCGAGGATTCCTCATCGACAACTGGGGCACACGAGCCGATCGGGCTCCGAACACCTGCCGCACGAATCCTTGCGCCGAAATTTCCTTGAGGTTCGAGCGGTCTACGAACCCTTGGACCGGCGAAGGTGGCGGAGGCAGCTTCTGCAATCTGACGGCAGCGATCATGCGTCCTGAGGACACCTTCGACACGATGGCGGAGAAGGTCCGTCTGGCGACCTGGCTGGGTGCCATCCAGGCGAGCTTCACGCACTTCCCGTACTTGCGGAAGTCGTGGACGGAGATCAGCCGTCAGGACTGTCTTCTCGGTGTGGACATCACGGGTCAGTGCGACAACCCGGCTCTGAGTCAGGATTGGGTTGCCATGAAGGCTCTCAACCAGGTGGCTCTGGATTCGGCAGCCGAGGCGACTGCGATCATGGACCTGCCGTTGCCGGTGGCCATCACCTGTGGGAAGCCCAGCGGGAACAGCAGCCAGCTTCTGGACTGTGCCAGTGGCTTCCACCCTCGCTACAGCGAGTTCTACTTCCGGCACGTCCGCATCGCTTCCAGCGACCCGCTGTTCGCTGTGGTCCGTGACCAGGGAGTCCCATGCTTCAAGGAGAACGGACAGGGACATCTTCCTGATGACGACGTGACAGTTTGGGTCGTTCGATTCCCGGTGAAGGCTCCAAAGCACGCTCTGCTGCGTGATGGCGAAACGGCTCTGGAGCAGCTTGAGCGGTACCTGGGCATCATGCGGACCTGGTGTTCCGAGAGGGGCCACAACCAGTCGGCTACCATCTACGTTCACGACCACGAGTGGCAGGATGTCGGCCAGTGGGTCTATGACCACTTCGACGAGGTGACCGGCCTGTCCTTCCTGCCTCATGACGGCGGGAATTACACCTTGGCTCCCTACGAGGAGATCAGCGAGGTGCAGTACCTGGCGGCGGTCTCCGAGATGCCAAACATCGACTACTCGGTGCTCTCCAAGTACGAGCAGGAGGATCGTGGCGGCGGCAGCCAGGAACTGGCATGTGTCGGTGGGGCCTGCTCTGTGGATTGGTCTCTCGATGCAGAGGAAGCTGGAAAGGTTGGTATCGCCAAGTAGGGTCGGACCTCCAAGGCAGCACCCAACGTGAATCCGGTCGCCCAGCGGTAGAGGGTGACATGGCACCTGACTTTCATGCCCTAATCCTCGAAGGCGTCTTCTATCTAGAAGACGGAGGCTTCTGGTGTCGTCAGGACACCGGCAAGGTCGTCTCGGTCTTGGGCACTCTCAAGCCGCTGTTCGGCCAGCCTGTTCACTTTGCAGCACACCATGTCCCTCCGAACCCACCTCAGATGGGTGCTTGGGGTCTGGGTTCCTGCCTTCTGGCCCCAAGCGGCCACTGCTACTTCGGTCATGACAAGGATCCGTCGTCCATGCTCCAGGTCAAAGGACAGGGGATGCTGTCGGGGTCTGGTGTTCGCTTGCTCGACGGTTCAATGGTGACCTTTCAGGTGTTGTTCATGCAGTTGAACGCACACCATGCTCGCTTGTTGGCTGCGTCAGCCATGACGGTTGAGCAGATGCGAGACACTGTGATGTCGGCTGGGGACACGGCAACCACCATCACAGACCTGACGGATCGGGCAAACAACCTGGCTGGTCTGATGGAGACGTTGTCGGGCATGGTCAAGGAGCCGGAGGACTGATGCTCTACTACTCAGGCCGGGTTCACACGATCATCTTCGAGAACCCCGCAGACGCCTTCTACATCTTGGTCATGGTCTTGGACGAGAAGTTCGAGTCCGACCCTTTGGCTCAGAGGACAATCAAGGTCCGAGGCAACATCGTCGGTTTGAAGATCAAGGTCGGCATGTGGTTCGGCTTCGAGGGCAAGTGGATCAACGACCCCAAGTACGGACGCCAAATCAAGCTCATCAAGGCACCCACCATCAAGGGTGGTTGGAACGCTGATGTTGCTGTCTCCATGCTCACAGGACATGGTGTCACACCCATCGTGGCAGAACGTCTGGCAGAGCATTTCGGGGATGATCTAATCTCAGCTCTGAACTCGGGGGATCCTACTCAACTTGAGGTGGTTCCGGCCATTACCCCCTTTGCAGCGGCTCATGTCTCTGAGCGGTGGGTGGTCGTCAGAGCCTACTTTCAGGCTCTGGACTTCCTTGGAGATGCGGGGCTTCCTCCGAGCAAGGTCCAGCAGGTGTGGAAGCACTTTGGTGGGGAAGCCGAACAGGTTTTGAGTCTGAACCCCTGGCAGCTTGTCCAGGTAGATGGGGTGACCTTCCAGCAGGCGGACGAGGTGGCTCGAAGGCTCGGTAAGGACTTGAGCGATCCCAAGCGAGTCGAGGGAGCCCTGCTGCACATCACGCAGACAGGCAAGGGCATGGGCCACCTGTACCAAGGGACCGGGGAGTTGCTGGCTGCAACTCAGAGCCTCATCTCAGAACTGGACTTGAAGAAGATGGTCCAGGCCCTGGTGGTTCTTCACCAGGGTGGTCAGGTGGTCATCGACCGGAAGACTCGACCTGGGGTCACGGCTGTTTACGAGCCCTGGGTCCACCACCTGGAGACGACTAGTGCGGACCTGATGCGGGACCGGTGGCGTGGAGCCTGCTTGGAAGGGGACTCACTCACGGAGTACCTTCAGCGGTTGGCCTGGTCAGGCCCCAGAGCTGAGGAGTCTTTGGAAGGGAAGCAGGGGCTGCGAGAGGTGGCTCGTGCGGCTCTTTTGGATTGGTCAGCAGGGTCCAAGCTGGAGTTGTCGGAGCATCAGCTCCTGGGGGCTCTCAATGCCCTCATTGAGCCCATCTCCATCCTGACTGGGCTGCCCGGAACCGGTAAGAGCACGACCCTCAGAGCGGTGGTCAAGGTTCTCCAGGATGCCGACATTGGTTTTCTGCTGCTGGCCCCCACTGGGATCGCAGCCAAGAGGATGAACTCGCTGACGGGAGCCCCGGCTCACACCATCCACCGAGCCTTTGGAGCCAAGGGCTGGAACAAGGAAGGTGGGGATCGGGAGGCTACCTATGTTGGTGTGAAGGGGAGTTCAGATTCGGTGGGGAGTGATGGGTCAGGCGAGATGTGGGAAGCGGAAGACCATCCAGCTCAAGTCGTCATCATTGATGAGTCGAGCATGATGGATCAGCACTTGCTGTACCGGGTCCTGACCTGCACCAACCCGAAGGCCAGGATCGTCTTCGTTGGCGATGCTGCTCAGCTTCCCTCTGTTGGCCCCGGCAATGTGCTGCGGGATCTTCTGGCGACGGAGCTGTTCCCCACGGTGAGCCTGACCCAGATCTTCCGTCAAGAGGACACCAGCGACATTGTGGTGGCAGCCCACGACATTCACGCTGGTCGAGTTCCTGACGTGAGCAACGCTGGTGACTTCACTTTCCTGGCGAAGAGGGACGAGGATGACATCCTGGCTCTCGTGTTGACCTTGGCGGAGAGGTTGTACAAGCGGCGTAGGAACTTCCAGGTGCTGAGTCCTCGACACAAGGGCACCTTGGGTGTGACCAACCTCAATGACAGGCTGCGGAGCTTGTTGAACCCAAAGTCTCCAGGGCTTCAGGAGATGCGTCTTGGGTCCGAGGTCATCCGTGAGGGAGACCGGGTGATGGTGGTCAAGAACAACTACGAGTTGAAGGTGTTCAACGGCGACGTGGGCAAGGTCTCACGGCTGGACCGGAAGGCTCGAAAGGTTGTAATCAAGCTACATGGGCCTCCCGTGATCGAGGTGAGCTTCGATTTCAGCGAGGCTCCTCGCTACTTGCGGCTGGCTTACTGCCAGACCATCCACAAGATGCAGGGTCAGGAGTCCGACATCATTCTGATGCCTTTGATTGAGGGGTTCCGGCATCAACTCCAGCGGAACGTCATCTACACCGCCATCACGCGGGCCCGGAAGAATGTTTTCCTTGTGGGTCATCCTCAGGCATTGGCGATGGCAGTCCACAACAACCGACCGGATGCTCGGAACACCTTGTTCCCTGAGAGGCTGCTTCTCAGCTTTGCTGCCGGTGAAGTAGACCAAGATGTGGCTTCCTCGGCGTAAGTAGAGCTACACCTCAACGGGGTAGTTCACATGGGAACAGAAAACGTAAAGGCATCCACGGATGCTGAAATCCGCGAACTGATCAAGCGGGTTGCCAGCCGAGTCCGAGTTACCAAGGTCGTCGCGACCCGCTCAATCAAGAGCAAGAACGGGGACCACTTCGTCGCTTTTGCTGCGGGCTGGGACAGTGTTCAAGATGACGCTTCAGGACCAGGAGCCGATGTCGAGCTGGTCCTGTCTGCTCAGGACGTGGCTACCAACGGATTCACGTTGCGGGAGGCAATGGTCGCCCAGCTTCTCGTGGCGATGAAGGCCAACCTGGCTGTGTACCAGAACGCTCATGCTGCGGGTAGCGTCTCAGCAGCGACCTACGAGCAGGCCGTGATGGCTATCAAGAACAATTTCAGCCTCGCAGTGCGACAGGTCGCAGTAGAGGCTCTCCCCAAGGAGTGATTCGTGACCCCACCTTCTCAGATTGACGAAGCCAAGACTCAGGCCATTTATGATGAGCTGGAAGGGATGCACGTCCAGTTGGACAGCAACCCCATCATCTATGGCCCCAAGCGGCTTCAGGAGAAGGTGGCTCGCTCTCGGAACTTCCTGACCCGGTTGGAGAGGATCTACTTGGATGCCTTCCGCACCCTCAAGTGGTCGGAAGACACCCTCCGCCGTGAGAAGCTCCACTTCGAGCTAGAAGAGAAGCGTCTTCTGGCCGAAGATCCTGTGGTCCGAGCCGAGAGAAATATCCGGGACCGTGAAGCCCGCTGCCACATGATCCTCCGGGATCACCTGGAGCGAATCAACGAGTTGGAGATTCAGGTGGGGGGTCTGACGGCTCTCATTGCCATTCTGCGGACCAAGAGGACCGACCTCAAGGACGTGGGAACCAAGATCCGGGACCAGGTCAAGCTCGTCCACGAGGAGATCATGCTTGGCAGTGGGTGGGGTTCCCACCCTGCTCCGGGTTCAACACCGATCCTCCTGCGAGGAGGCCAGGCTGGGACCATCGTGGCTCAGGACACGGAGTCCGTTGTGGATGACATCCTGGGGAAGATTGATGGGGAGATGCACCTGGGTGTCGCAGCAGACTGGGAAGACCTCTCTGAGTCGGAACAGGAAGCTGGCCTGGCTGAGCTGGAGACGGCTCTGGAAGCGGTCCCTACTGAGGCAGAGGACGAGGCAGAGGACGAGGTCGAGGACGAGGACGAGGTAGAGGAAGAGGAAGAGGACGAGGTAGATCGGCTTCTTCAAGAGTCCATGACGGCTGGGGAAGCCGAGGAAGCACTGGACGACATTCTGGCTGGTTTCGACATCGAGGACCCGCCTCAGGAATCCGTGATCCCGGAGCCCGAGGCCCCCAAGTTGGAGAGCTTCCCGAAGCTCGGCTTCTGCTCTGTGTGCGGCAGCCCGTCCTACGATACGCCCTCTGGCCCCACCTGTGGCGAGCACGGTGGAGCGGACGTGGTGGACGTGTGGCCGGTCCCAGTCTCCGAGATGGGCGAGATGGACGACTTGGGAGACTTGTTCTCCAACGTCGAGGATGTTGAGACGGCAAATCCGTCTGAGACACCCGCCACGACCCTGGAGCCAGAAGACAGTGTGACGGCAGAGGAGGCAGAGATCCTGTTGGATCAGCTTCCCGCAGCACAGCCTGTGGGTCAGGGTTCCGCCAAGGGCCCAGCCCCGGTCGTAATCACCGCTGACATCGAAGATCTCATCGACATGTTCTCCTGATATGTATGTGACCCCACCGCAAAGAATATGCGGTGGCAAGTAGGTCAGGTTGGGGCAGGTGGTGGTAATAGGACACAGGGCGGCACCTGTTCAAACAACCCCAGTGTTCGCCCACACACCAGGAGAAGTGAAAATGTCCACTGAGTTCATGGAAATCGGCTTCGGCCAGAACGATGATTCCTTCCAGTCGAAGGGCACCCGATACAAGGGCAAGGAAGGTCGTACCGACCGCCTCTCTCTCGTCTGGTGGCCGATGGAGGATGGCAAGCCCAACCTCGACGCCGAGACCCCCAAGTTCATTGGGGCTCCCCGCGTCTACATCAAGGGAGTCGGCTACGTCCTCTGCAAGTCCGCTGAGTACGCCAAGATCGCAGGTCAGGCAGCGAAGAAGTCTGTCGCCACCATCGTGATCCAGTGGCCCACGGACGACAAGGGTTCGCTGGACAAGAACAACATCCAGAGCGGCTTCAAGGTGCTGTCCTGGTGTTTCAGCAAGGGCCGCTACGAGCAGCTCGCTCGGCTGCACGGCGAGTGGCCTCTGGGAGCCCACGACTTCACGTTCGCCTGCTCCGACACGCAGTACCAGAAGGGTGATTTCACCCCCTGCCGTGAGAGCCTCTTCAAGATGCTCATGGAGAAGGAGGGTGCTGAGGCGATCCAGAAGCGGATCCTCTCGGGCCTCGCTGAGGTGGAGAGCGGCATCCAGAACGAGTTGGCTCGTGACCTGACTCTGGACCAGATCCGGGAGGCCCTCGGTGTCGAGTCCGCCGCCGTCACGGGTGTCGTTGCTGACGCTGGTGTCGTGGACGACATGCTCGACAACCTGGGCGTCTGAGAGACCCAGGCTTGACCCCCGCAGGGAAGGGACCAGTCCATGAAAGTGCTCGGACTGGACCCTTCACTCACTGGCTATGGCTGGGCTATCCATGACACGGACGCTGAAGGCCCAGCCAGGTGCGTCAGGCGTGGCCGATGGTCCACCCCTGCAAAGCAACTCTTCATCGACCGCTACATGTGTATGCGAGAGAGCTTGAGGGGGCTGGTGCGTCAGGGTGGTTTCGACCGGATGGCCCTGGAGTTCCCGATCTTCAACTCGGACTACTCCGAGGGGTTGTATGGCTTGTTCCTGTTTACCAGCGAAGCCATCTACACAGAGCGTCAGGACGTGGTGTTCTTCTCCAACGGCCAGATCAAGTCTCATGCTGCTGAGTTCATCGAACGCCCTACGGGCTGGAAGATGGGCAAGGCTGACATGGTTGAGACTGCTCAAACCGACTTGAAAGACGGTCGGTCTATCAACCACAACGAGGCCGACGCTTACCTGTGTGCCAAGCTCGGTGCTCGCTTCTGGCTGCTGCACGACGGCCTTATCGAAGAGTCCGATCTCACCCCAGTTGAGAAGCGGACCTTCACCCTCATCCACAAGTACACGCGGGGCAAGAAGGCGGGCAAAGAGCACGTCAAGGGTGTCCTCAACCGTGAAAATGAGCGGTTCTTCCGCTGGAGTCAGATCGATGGCAAGACCTAAGAAAGCAGCGGAACCTACCCGGAAGGCCAATGCCCTCTCCGTGGCTCGGGAGACCTTGGGGAAGTTGTTCAAGGACAGCTCCGAGTTCGAGACCAACTTGGACATGGACTCGCTCAACCAGTCCATCCCGCACATCCCCTCCGGGTCGATGGCTATTGACTACCTCATCGGAGGTGTGCCCAACAGCATGGGGGTTGCACCGTGCCCCGGCATCCCGAGAGGCAAGATCATGCAGCTCTGGGGCCATGAGGCCGCAGGTAAGAGCACGATGGCTCTGACGGTCGCCGCTTCGGTTTGCCATTCGGGTGGCTCCGTGGTCTACGTGGACTGGGAGCACGCGGTTGACCCCGCCTACGCAGCCAAACTTGGGGTCAAGGTCACCGACCCCAACCACTTCATGCTCTCTCAGCCCAACACGATGGAAGACGGCTTCCGGGTCATCTGGGTGGCAGCTTCAGCAGGTGTGGACCTGATCGTCGTGGACTCTGTAGGTGCAGCGGTTCCTGAGAAGATCGCGGAGCGGTCCCTCAAGGAGATCGCGGATCGCGAGCAGGTTGGCAATGTCGCCATGCTCTGGTCCAACTTCCTTCGCAAGCTCCAGGGTCGGCTCAGCAGGACAGGTACGGCCCTCATCGGCATCAGCCAGGTCCGTGCCAACATCAACACCTACAACAGCTACGGGAACAACGAGACCGTTCAGGGTGGCAACGCCTGGAAGTTCTGGTCCTCCGTCCGCATGTCCCTCCGCCGGGTCAAGACCGAGAAGGCCAGGGTCTACTCGGCTCTGAGTCACAAGGCTGAGGAACAGGTCATCGGCGGCAGGATCAAGGCCAAGTTGGTCAAGTGCAAGGTCGCCAACACTCAGGGTCGTGAGTGCGAGTTCTTCATCCGCCAGGGTGAAGGGATCGATGACGTGATGACGGCTCTGGAGATTGGAATCGGCCACGGGTTCGTCAAGAAGGGAGGGTCATGGTTCACCTGGGAACGGCCCAACGAGGAGCCAATCAAGGCTCAGGGCTTGGACAAGATCCGAGCCATGATTCTGGAAGACAACCTGTTGGAGGAACTGTACGGTCAGGTGCGACCCTACTTGACGCAGGAGCGTGGCGAGACTTTCGCTGCGGACGATGGGGAGGAGTTCATTGACCCCATCGCTGCCGAGTTGGAAGACATCCTCTCCGAATCAGGAGTCTGATCCTTGGCCTTTACGGTCCACATCGAGAACTTCCAGTCGATCAAAGACGCCACCATCACGGTGGACGGATTCACGGTCATTTCTGGGAGGAACAACAGCGGGAAGACCGCTGTGATGAGGGCCATCCTCGGGGTCTTCACCAACCCACCTATTGGAGCCCTGCTCCGACATGGAGCAGACAAGCTCGTCGTTGAGATCCGCTTTGATGACGGTGAGTGGGTCCGGTGGGAGAAGAACGCTAAAGGCAAGACCATCTACGTCGTCAATGGCATTGAACTCCAGAACGTCGGTCGGAGTGTTCCACCTGAGGTTCTGGCGGTGGGCATCTGGCCCATCATGGCTGGATCCGCAAAGGTCTGGCCCCAGGTCGCACCTCAGTTCACGGGACCAGTGTTCCTACTTGACCTCCCTGGTTCCGCTTTGGCGGAAGCCATCTCGGATGTGGAACGGGTCGGTCAGCTCAACCGAGGGTTGAGGGCAGCTCAGTCTGACCTCCGGTCGTCACAAGACACCTTGAAGGTCCGACGCAAAGACTTGAAGCTCACTGAGGAGAAGCTGGCTCAGTTTGAGGGTCTGGAGGATGTGGGGCACACACTGGCTCAGCTTGTAGAGAAGAAGAAGCGGATCGCCAAGCTGGCGAAGGACATCGCTGATCTCCAGGATCTGCTCTCTCGACGGAACGAGAGCAAGACCATCGTGGACCATTTGGACGGGGTCCAGGACATCAAGCTACCTGACCCTCAGAAGCTCGCAAGAGCCAAGAAGGCTGGTTCCCTGGCAAAGACCCTGACCAAGTACCAGGAACGCCGTCAGAAGGCCCAGGAGCAGGTCACATGGCTGTCTGAGGCCCCGCTGGACAAGCTTCCCAAGCGGTCACGCTTGGAAGCGGCGGTGAAGGCCCATGCCGACCTGGTCTGGTGTCGGACCAGGCGTACAAAGCACGAGGATGTGTCAGCCCTGCTGGGGGCATGGGGGGATCAGGATCCCGAGAGCCTTCTGGTTCCTGTGGCGTCTCAGAGCCGGGAAGCGAGTCAGGTGCGAGAGGAGTTGGCTTCCTACCTGGTTCTCCAGCAGTCCTTTGAGTCGGCTGGAGATTCGGTTCTCACCCTCACCTCAGAGTTGGAGGCCGCACAGAAATCGTTTCAGGAGGCTCATGACGAGAAGCATGAGATCCTGGGCACGATGGGTGACTGCCCGACCTGTGGCACGGAGATCCGCTCATGATTCGTCTTGTCACCCGCACGGACGTTCACCTGTCTGACAAGGGACCAATCAGCCGCACAGATGACTGGGCTGCTGCTGTGCTCGACAAGCTGGAGCAGGTGGGCCACATCGCTCAGAAGGTTGGAGCAGCCGCTGTTCTCGACAATGGGGACTTCTTCCACCTCAAGAGCCCGTCTCGGAACAGCCACGACCTCATCCGTCGTGTCGCTGACCTGCACGCCAACTACCCCTGCCCGGTCTACGCCAACGTGGGCAACCACGACTGCATCTATGGGGACATCAACTACCTGGACTCACAGCCTCTTGGGGTGCTGTTCAGCACTGGTGTCTTCAAGCGGTGCTATGGCGAGCACGAGGCTGTGTTTACGATTCCCAGTGACCAGCACCCGTCTCACTTGGGTTTCTCGGCTTTGAAGGTCCGTGTCGTAGGCATCCCGTACCATGGGACGGCCTACCAGATGGAGCGGTTCGCGGAGATCAAGAAGGGCGATGAGGACTACCTGGTCGTGATGGCTCATGTCCTGGCGAGTCCGCAAGGTGGTTCGATGTTCGAGAACGAGGACATCGTGAAGTACAGCGACCTCCTTGGTCTGGATCCCGACGTGTTCGTCTTTGGCCACTGGCACAAAGACCAGGGGATCGTGCAGATGGGCGGCAAGGTCATCGTCAACGTGGGGTCTCTGACCCGAGGCACGCTGGCTCAGGATGACTTGGATCGGCAGCCTGCTTGCTCCGTTCTGAACTTCACGAAGGAGAAAGGCATCGAGGCAGCCATTGTCAGGCTTCGGGTGCGGCCTACCAGTGAGGTGTTCGACCTGGAGAAGCGACTCCGCCAGGAAGTCCGAACCATGACGGTGGAGGGCTTTGTGGAAGCTCTCCAGGAAAGCATCACAGAGGTCAAGAACAAGACCTTGGCAGACGCTGTCCGGGAAATTCCCGGCTTGCCAGAGGTGGTCCGGGAACGGACTCTCCTCTACTTGGAGAGAGCTGGGTGATTTGCGGTAGACTGGGCAGCCCTTGCTGCCCAGTACCTTCCCGGTGTGGAATCCGTCATGTCCTTGAGATTGTGCATCCCCTTGGTCCTCATGCTGACGGCGTGCAACAAGCACGTTGTTCGGGATGCCGAAACCTACAAGTCTGAGATGGCTTGGTTCTCGGTTTCGTTCGAGCAATCCGCCGAAGCCCTTGAAGAAGCGGCTGCTCAGGCTCTTGCCAGTGGCGACCGCGAGAAGTGTCTGGAGTACGCTGAGTTGGCTCTGGTGGTCGGCATTAGAGGCCCCCATCACACCGAGAAGGCTCTCTCCCTGGCTGAGCTGGGAGAAGATCCTGGTGAGGAGCCCGAGGTTCCTGCTGCTGAGACCTTGTGTCCCGAGCCCGCCATTGAACCGACCGTCGAGGAAGAGGTGACTCATGGCCAGTGAACTGGTGAAGGCTCTTGCCAACCTGGGCTTGGGTGAGGCAGCGAGTCAGCTCAAGAGCTTGAAGAGTAGCAACGACTTGGAGAAGCTGGCTCTCGACGCCATGAGTCAGGCGATTGACAAGCACGGTGCTGATGGGGTGAACCTGGCTGTGGATCTGGTCACCCGTCTTGGGGACGGTGGAGAGCTGAAGCGGAAGGATATCAAGGCAGTGGGCCTCAGGGCTGGCTCCGACTTGCTTGCAGCGATGCAGAAGGCGGAGGCTAAGGAGCGGAAGGCAGCCGTTGACCTGGCGACCAAGGTGGGTTCGGTCCTGGGTCCGGTCCTGAAGGCGGTCGTTCTCTCCATCATCTGACTGAGGCGGAATGATCCCAACCCAGAACAGTCAAAACGGCCCTCCCCCTGCGTAGAGTGCTTCATGGCAAAACCGACTACCAAGTCGTTTGGATATTGGTCTTCTTGCCAGGCTTCTGCCGTCGCCGCTGCTTTGTGGGTTGGTGGTGCTCAGGCGCGGAGCCTCGCTGATGCTCGGTGATCTGGCGGCAGACCTGGAGGAAGTGCTCCAACGGGAAGTTTTGCTTCATCCGGTTGATGTCCTTGTGAACCCACTGGACGTTGCCGATCCTGTAGCCCTTGGAGCTGTCGATCCTGTCAACCGATGCCGTGCTCTTCTCGCCTCGGATGTTGAGGCTGAGCGGGAGTCCGCTGATAGCACAGAGCTGTTTCTGCTCCAAGAACAAACCCCACAACTGGGCTTTGGTTACCTCTACGGTGAGCGATCTGGCCTTGGCATTGTCTTTGAGACGCTTCCAGAAAGTCCCAGACAGGTTGCCGACCCCCTTGTACGAGGGCAGTGGACGGCAACCACAGTTGAAGCTCTTGTTCCTGCGGAACAGCTTTACCAGTCTCACACATTGGTTGCCGCAGGAGCACCGACAGAGAGCCATCCTTCGATTAGTCCCCTTCTCCCACTGGATGCTGAGGATGCTCAGTTGATCGTGCGTGTCCCCAGGTCTGTCAATGGACAGGGGTGCCCGGACACATCGAGGACACCGTTTGGCAATCCCCTTGGTGATCCTGTTCGCGTGGATGTCGAAGGAGTGACCACAGGTGCAGAGAACGTGAGCCCGCTGGTATCTCTTCCCGGACTTGTTCCTGTAGTCCGGGAGCAGACGGGTCACCGTCAGGTTCCCGGACACGTCTCCGATCACGGCTTCTTGTGGCATGGGTTCCTTTACCTTACCTGCGGGTATAGTCATTATACCGTCCCCGGATTCGGAATGGATTGTGTCTAAGTACCTGAAACCAAAAGCATTTACTCTTTATTGGTCCTCGCTCTCGATGTATGAGGAGTGCCCGAGGAAGTTCCTCTGGTACCGAGGCTGGCAGACCATCGATCTGGGTCGTGGGTTTGGTCGTGGGAAGAAAAAGCCGGAGAAGAAGTCCGAGCATCATGCGGTGATGGGCATCGTGCTCGCGGACATGTGTGAGTTCTTCTACAACGACGAGGAGTACAAGAACCCGAAGGGTCTGCTCCACCGCTTGGAGGTGAAGACCCGCCGGTCTTTTGACCGACTTCTCAAGGAGAAGTACATCGACTGGAGGGTGTCCCCTCCCCGCGACGAGATGTGGGACATCATTTGGGCTGGCACAGTTGGATTCATCCAGACGGTCAAGTCTCAGCGGCTGCTGGGTCCCTATGCCAAGTCCGAGGTCGAGCTTCTCGGCTACATCAACAAGTGGACCCCCATCGGGGGTCGGGCTGACATCATCATTCGTCGTGATGACGTTGGGGTCATGATCCTCGACGGCAAGAACAGCTTGTCCAAAGGGAAGTACACCGACCCGGATCAGCTACGGTGGTATGCCCTCTGCTACTACTTGTTCTACGGCAAGCTCCCCGACAAGTTGGGTTTCGTCTACTTCCGTTATCCGGCGGGGATGCCTATCAAGGACAAGGAAGGCAATCAGACGTTGGAGCGGGAGACGGGTGTGGACTGGGTTCAGTTCACGAAGGACGACATCCAGGGGTTGGCTCAGCGAGCAGCGACAGCTCGAAAGCTGATGGACAAGGAGAAGTTCGAGGCAACCCCGGTGGCTAAGAACTGTCGCTGGTGCGAGTTCGAGACGGTCTGTCCAGAACGGCAGGCTCAGAAGGCTCAGAACATCGCCAAGCGGCAGGTCAAGGCCCAGAAATCTGCTGAGGAGTTCTTTGGCGGAGATATGGGCTTCATGGACATGGGCTTCGAGTAGAAAACTGGACTCGAACTAGCCGTGATTCTCCCTGGTAGACGTAGGGGAGTGGTGGAGGTTGTGCATCATGCCGAGCTTGGATGATCGCCTGAAGGCAGTCACGGAAGACCTGGACGGGCTAACCTCCAAGGTCCAACGTCTTGGTGGTCGTCTTGACGCTGCCAAGCTCAGTCTGACTGCCATCGAAAAAGAGTGTCGAGATCGTGGGGTAGACCCCGAGAAGCTCGACGCAACCATCTCGACCCTTGAAGGTCGGTATGAAGAACTTGTGGCCGAGCTTGAATCTGGGCTTCTCGAAGCCCAGATTGCTCTCAACCCCTACCTTTCGGAGTCCCAATGAAGATCCAGGTCGCCAAAAAGGATCTTGAGCACGCTCTCAAGACCACTTCCGTCGCTCTCGCCAAGAAGGGTGGTTTGGAGAGCCACTACATCGTCCGCAGCCGAGACGGCTCGGTGGAGGTTCTCACTCAGAACCAGCAGGTGCTGGCCTCTGCACCCCTGATCTGTCAGGTCGATGGTGAGGACGGTTCCTTCACGGTGGAAGGGTGGCGTCTGGACACTTGGCTCAAGGGTGTGGAGGACACGGCCCTGACGCTTGAGCCTTCGGGTTCGCTCGTGAAAGCCAGTTCCCCGGCAGGCACCGTCCGCTGGGCGGGTCTGGACCCAAGCGTCTTCCCCTTCTGGGACAAGGGTTTGGCCAAGGCTGAGAAGAAGGCAACCATCAAGGCTTCCCGCCTGTGGGCGGCTCTCTCGCACACCAAGGACTTCATCTACGACCAGGAGAGCGTGGCTCCCCACCTGGCACTCACGGAGGTCCAGGATGGCTGTCTGAAGGCCACTGACCTCGTGGCGATGACGCTGGTGGAGTCGAAGCCTCTCATGGGATCGAACCTGCGGGTTCACAACCAGCAGGTGGGTCCGGTCCTCTCGTACCTCTCCAGTCTGGGAGACGGGTCGGTGGACCTCCTGGAGTACGGAGGGACGCTGTACTTCAAGGGTGAAGACGGCTCCATGTTTGGCGTAGCCATCCCACTGGATGAGTTCCCGGACGTGTCGGTGGAGAAGGATGAGAAGGCGAACGTCAGCCTGACGTTCAAGGTGGATGCCATCCGTCGAGCGATGACGATCCTTTCCACCGCAGCCAACCGAGACAACAACAAGGTTCGGTTCCTGTGGGATGCAGGCATGGAACGAGCTGAGTTGTCTGTGGACAGCTCAGCAGGTGACGTGGACAAGGTACCCCTCCCGGTCATCACGTTTGATGATGTCGGAGAGTTCCCAGCGGCGGGTTTCGCTTTCAGCATCCCGCACCTCCTTCAGATTCTCGACAAGAACCCTACGGACACGATCAAGTTCGACCTGGTGAAGAAGAAGAACAAGAAGGGTGAGGATACGGGCCTGATCCGCTTCCTGTGGGAAGCCCATCAGGACACCTACCTCACGGCGGTTCTGTGGCTCTGAGCCTGAGCGAGCTTCAACAGCAGTACGGGAAAGCCCAAGGGCTTCAGGAGTCGCTCACTAGGCAACACAGGTCACTGGCTGACGAGATCCGGGAGCAGGAGATTGAGGAAGAAGTCCTTGATCTCGTCTGCAATCTGTTCCAGACGCTGACAGACCAGGAAGTCTCCAGCAGTGTCGCTGCTGTGGAAAAGCTCCAGAACGAAGGGCTTCAGCGGGTGTTCTCAGACCTCGACCTCTCGGTGAGGTCCGAGGTCGAGGTCAGTCGTGGCAAGGTGTCCGTGTCGATGATGACCCTCCAGAAGCTCAAAGACGGCAATCTCATTGAGGGGATCAGCAGCGAAGCTTTCGGAGGCTCTGTGGTCACGGTCCAGTCGGTGATTCTCCGTATCACCGTCCTGTTCCGCCGAGGAATGCGACCTGTGATGTTCCTGGATGAGGCTCTCCCAGCCTTTGATGACACCTACGTCTACAACATGGGTGCCCTCATGCGGGGCCTGTGTGACCGGATGGGGCTCGACATCCTGATGGTCACCCACATTGGAGCTTTGGCTGAGTCAGCCAAGGTGGCCTACCGCATCTCGAATACAGGTGGGGTGGCTTCTTTCAAGGCACTGGCATCGTAGGGTGGTTTATGCAGAACGAAGGAGCCATTCGCCAGAAGCTCAAGCAAGTGAGGTTCCGGCACCAAAAGAAGCTCATCCAGGCCCATCTGGATGCCCGACCGTGCAACTGTCGCTGGAACAGCGACCTGGCAGGGCCCGCTGACGAATCCGTAGGCTCGTGTTTGCATTCTCTGCTCAACCCTTTGTCCGATGACAAAGCCCCGTTTCAGGTCTGCGATGAACGGTTGGACAAAGGCAGTCTGGCTCGTGGCTGCCCCTACTTTGAGCCCCTGAAGGAAGTTGACGAGATCAAGGAAGATTTCGATGCCTTCTTGAAGACCGCCACGTTGGGCAAGATTGCTGAGAACTACCCGGACATGGCAGCCCTCATGTGGTGCCTGGTGGGCTCTGCTGAAGAAGCAGGGTTGAACCTGGAACCCGATGCCACGTTGGCTTTGCCACCTCCTCCGCAGGAGATGACCCAGAAGTCTTGGCTGCGGCGGCTCTGGGAAGGGGCCTTTGCATGACCAACCTTCTCCATGTCGGTCCCCTCACAGGCGTCCGAGGGGGCCGAGGGGCTCTCTATGCGGAGTTCATTGCTAATCCAGAGACGGCACCCTACCTGGTGTCCTCAACCCGGTCGGTGCTCTGGGTCGAACGTCTGTCGAGCAGACACCACCTGCGTGCTGCATTCCGCAAGGGTGTGGAACCGGAGCAGCTTTTCCTGGAGGTCATTCACAACGTGGCGTCCGAGGGGGCCCGGAGGAAGTGGGACAACGTCCATCCTCTGACCCGAGAGGGCATCATGGCAGCCGTGTCCCACCTGCACTACTATGAGCTTCACGAGGTGGTTCTCCTCGTGGGTTCGGGTGTCGATGAGGATCTCCTGAAAGGGCTCAAGGAACCCGTGGTGGTGGCGGACTGGATGGCAGGGGGGACGGTTGTTGCTGTGCCGGTGGACCGTTCCTTCCTAGGCTTCGTGGGTCAGTCAACAGATGGCTACTCCGTCGTAGTGGTCCACAACGCCAGCCGTGGCATGGCCATCGCGAGGGACTCCAGTGAGAGCATGGCTTCAAAGCCGGATGAATGAGGTTCGAGACTATTTCCCCGAAGTCGAGCCTTATGTCCTCGGACGTGGTGTTCCCGAGGTTGTGGCTCACCGTCTGGGGATGGGTATGTGGCCCGACGAAGACCCAGCCACGGAAGCCCCAAATGCGGACTTCTGCGACCGCTACGGCACTCTCGGTGAGCGACTCAGTGGAAAGCTCACCACCCCCATCTACAGCCCTCGTGGTGACCTGATGGGGTTCGAGGCTCGGTCGATGGAGGAGAAGAAGCTGACCCGCTTCCTGCTCCCCCATGCTGAATGGAATCCCGTGTTCCTCGGTCTGGACCAGACCACGACCCGAGCTATCCATGAGGGTGCCAACGTGTGGATTGGTGAAGGGATCTTCGACTTGGGGGCTCTATGTCACGCGGTCCCAACCGGTGATGTAGTCCTGGCAAGCATGTGGGCCCGGCTCTCTCGCAAGCACGTTGAGTTTCTCCGGCGATGGAGTCGGGGTCTCATCAGCATGGTCTACGACGAGGACGAGACAGGCCGGAAGGGAGTTCTTGGAGCCATCGATCCAGACACCAAGAAACGGCGGTGGGGGGCACTGGAATCGCTTAGGTTCGTGGGGCTTGAGTGTCGGGATGTCCGTTACCGAGGCGGTAAGGACGTTGGCGAGATCTGGGAACGAAGTGGAACCACCGGGCTGAAAGAAGCCCTCAACAACTACTTGTAGGAGAGCAGCATGGCTGTCGAGTTTTACCCCGCCAAGGACGAGGTCGTGAAGCGAGTCCGGGACATCGTCTACAAGGATCATCACGACCTGGTGATCGTCGTGGACGAGATCCTGGTGATGTTCCGTGACCAGGCCCCCAAGGAGAATGGGATCGACATCCCATTCCAGGTCCGCAAGGCCCCGCCGGTCATTCATGGGCTCCCCGAGGTCAAGGTCAAGTACGAGTTCTTCCTGATCCTCTCGGCGGACATGTGGCAGGACGCCAACTCGATGGACCAGGATGCCTGGTTGGACTCGGCCCTGTGTGCCTGCACGGCGGAGGAGGACGCGGACTCTGGCGAGACCAAGACGAAGACCCGCAAGCCGGATGTCTGGGGCTACCGGGACGCCATTGACCGGCACGGTCTCAAGGCTCTGTTCCCGCCTCCCGAGGACGATCAGGATCGTCTGTCCGGGGACAACATCGTGACCCTGCTCCAGGGAAGCGGTTCTGATGATGGGGGTGCCGAACCCGACCAGGAAGAACCCGACCAGGCGTAGTCCTCAAGACAAGGAGGCAGCACTGTGGCCTGGGATACGAAGCATCGACCCATCCAGCACTCGGATGTGATTGGACAGGAGGCCCACTCGGCTGTCCTGCGTGAGTTCATCCGTGGTGGGACTGGCTTCCAGCAGAGCTACATCTTCTGTGGCTCCTGGGGGTCAGGCAAAACCACGATGGGTCGGATCCATGCTCGGGCTCTGTTGTGTGCGGACCCGCAGGAGGGGAACCCCTGCGATGCGTGTCCGTCCTGCATCCAGATTCTCAAGACAGGCTCCTCCGATGCCTTCATCGAGTTCGATGCTGCGACGAACAGCGGCAAGGAGGACATCAAGAAGATCGTGGAGTCCCTCCAGTACGCCACGTTCAGTGGTCAGCGGAGGGTCTACCTCATTGACGAGTCCCACCAGCTCTCCCGTTCGGCCTTGGATGCTCTCCTGAAGGTGATGGAGGACAACATCCCTGGCTCGGAAGACAAGTGGCTCATCTGCATCTTCTGTACGACCGAGCCCAACAACATGCGGGACACGGTGTTCTCTCGGTGTGCCCCAGCCTTCACCATCCGCAAGTGCTCAGCAGAAGTGGTTGGGGCTCGGTTGGCCTGGATCTGCGACCAGGAGGGAGTCGAGTACGACCAGGATGTTCTGGAGCTGATCTCGTCGGTCAAGAAGTGCCACTTCCGGGACGCCATCAAGGCAGTGGAGACCATCTCGAAGTTCGGGAAGGTCAACCTGGAGCACACCGGACAGGTGTTGAACCTGTCCGCCTATGGTGCCTACCTGGGCATTCTCGATGGGCTCGGCAAAGATGAAGGTGCCTGTCAGATAGCTTTGGATGAGCTTCTTCAGACTCAATCACCAGCTTCCATCTACCGGACTCTCAGTGACCTGTTCATGTTGGCTTACCGATCGGCCCTGGGGGTGGCGACGATCCCGGCCCACCTGGACTCAGAACGAGTGAAGGCTGTCGGGGAGTGGCATGGGGCCTACCTGTTGGCTTTCGCCAACAGGTTGAGCACCCGACCGGCGAGGGTCTCGGAGGCCACCCTCCGTTGTGACATCGCACACCTCCATCAGATCCGTTGTGGGCTGAGTCTGCCAACGGCGGGTCGGATGACTCCAAACCAGGCTCAAACCCCATCCTCAACCACAGCTTCTCAGCAAGCTCAGCTTTCAGAAGCGTCGGAGGCGATTGATCCCGGTAGGGTGTCAAGGCCAAGAACACGAAATGTTGGCGGAGTTCATGTAGATGACAGGGCCGTCAACAACGACCCACTACAGCATCCTCAGAAAACTCCAGTCCAGAAGCGGCTGGGGCCACCCACAGGTGTGCTTCCACCCGAAATGTTCAGGAACGTGCTTGAACAAGCTGTGGAAGGACTGAATCCTGATGGGAAGGGACACACGCGATGACCGCACTTGGGTGGTTCTGGAGCTGACCAGGTCTGGTGAAGCTCTAGTTCAAGAGGGCGGTCTCGATCAGGTGCTCCGCGACTATTTGGGGGCTGACGACAAACACCCGGTTTTTATTCCTTCCATCAACTACACCCGTCACGGGAAGCTGACGACGGTGTGTTTGATGGAAGGGTATGCCTTTGTGGCCTCCGGGATGGACGAGGTTGCCTACTTCCGGCTTGAGACCCAGTGCCCATTCGTTCGGCAGGTCTTGACACAGCCTGGAAGAGTGAGGAGTCTAAAGGTCGTCCCTCAAAGTTCGATCTCGGAGATGCAGGCCCAGCTTGCAGCTCAAGCCTCCTCTGATATTGAGGAGGGGATGCGCGTAATGGTCACTGAGGGTCTATACTCAGCTCTGGAGGGTGAGGTTTTGATCCTGAGTCCCGATGAAGCCTTCATTTTGCTCGAAATGAGGTCTCTAAAGACGATCCAAGTGATCCCGAGAGCCTTCCTGGCTCCTGCGGAAGAGAGTGATGGACTTTGATCCGGGGGCAAGCATGAAAGGTTGGTGGGGTGGCCACAAGGTCATAGACCCGTCCGAGATGGAGTCTCGCTTCTCTACGGAAGACGGGCTTGGGTCTATGGACGTTTGCTACAACGAGTACATGGACGAGGAGGAGGAGGCTCAGATGGAGAAGGTGCGGGATGCCTTGGCCTCCATCCCTTCTCGGGAAGCTGACTTCATTGATCTGTACATCTTCAAGAAGCGGAAACAGACGGACATCGCGGCGATCTTTGGGGTGAGCCAGCCGACTGTCAGCTACAGGCTCAAACGGGCTGAGGCTCGAATCCGCTACCTCATCGAACTTCCCGTGATCGCGGACGGTGAGCTGGATCGGATGCTTGAGCAAGTCCTTGACGATCCGCTGGACATCAGGATCATGGTCCTGATGCACGAGACTACCTGCCAGAGTGAGGTCGCCAAGCAGCTTGGCGTGTCACAGGGCCTGGTCCGTCACAGGTTCATCCGGGCCATTGGCAAGTTGGAGAAGGTCGAGGGGTACGAGAAGTACGTCCAGTTGTTCCAGTTCGTCTACCAGAACCTCAACATCCTCCGTGAAGTCCAGCGTCCTCAGTGGAATGCCACTGTGACTCACATGCTGGGCACCCGGTAGACCGCCTATCTCTCGCCACAGGTAAGAACCCGACCGGGAAGTCCTGTGGCTGAAGAATCCCCTGAGCACCGCGTGGTGATGGCCAGACACCTGGCCAAACGCTGGCTTGAACGTCAAGCCCGTGCGGAGCACCGTCTCAAGATCTTCTACGCGGGTCACCATGATGGCAAGGGGTTCGGCAACCTCCTCCGTATGTTCCGAGACGGGCACCTCAAGGTCGGCGGCATTGAAGCCATCCGTGATCTCGGCATCCAGGAGGAGTTTGACCACATCATCCTGTGGTCGAGCGACCTGGAGAAGCTCAAGCGGCTCGCGAGCTACTTCGAGAATCGAAACTACGAGACTTCAGGGATCTGGTAGATGGCCGCGACGTTGACCCAGAGTGAGTTCATCTTCCGGTCTGGTGCCAATAGCACCAGCTACTACTACTTCACGGTCGTGGTGGACATCTCCGGGAACTACTCCGTCCGCAATGTCCAAAGCCCCAACGGGCTCATTCAGGACTCCACGAGCACGCTCCCTAAGAGCGTGACCGACGACATCACGACGGCCTACACAACCGTGGAGGACTACTTGGCATCTACAGCAGCCGTCAGCGGCACCGCAACCTTTACGGCAGAGACCTCGAAGGCGATCACGTTCTCGACGGCTCTCAACACCGCCAGCTACTCGGTGTTCATCGACCCCGGTGAGTTCACGACCTTCAAGGTCGGGTCCAAGGCGACGACTGGGTTCACCATCACAGCTAGCACAACCTTCACCGGCACTGTCCGATACGCGGTCTTCATCTGATGTCTACCAAGCTCGCTGGTCCCCCTCTCAAGCTCATCCCCTTCGCTCAGGATCTCCTGGCTCGTCTGTCACCGGACGATCCGGTAGATGACCGAATCCTTCGGATCTTCACCGAGACCCTCGTTCGCAGCATGGTCCAGGCTGTTCGAGAGAAGGAAATCCTCATCCTGGCCACCAGCCACTTCCAGCCCACTTCAAGCGAAGCAACCGCGTATGCGACTTTCTTGACGGGCAAGAAGACGGGTGACGGGAGGCATGAACCTCGGGAAGAGCAAGAGGCTGAGGCCGAAGTCACCTACAACGATGTGTGGCTCAGCACTGTGGATCTGGAGCTGGACCGAGATGATTGGTTCAATGCCCTGAAGCCACTGGTCCCCACTCAGGTTCGAGCCTTGTTCAAGGGGTCGGACGCCAAGCTCAACTTCAGAGCATGGTTGCAGGAGCACGCCAGAGACAAGCTTCTCCAGAAGTTCATCACCGATGCTGTGCGTGGTGTGGTGGCCCGCCAGACTGCTGAGGAAGACGGCGATGCTTTCCTCTCCGAAGTCACATCGGAGTCGATCACGGACATCACCCCACCAGGGTTCCAAGCGGAGGAGTGGGCTTCCGAGAGTGGGGCATTCTCGCTCAGCGAGGTGGGTCGCCTCAAGGTGACGGCTCAGGGCTTCAGCGTCCCCGTCACCATCAAGTACGCCTTCTCGATGGATGAAGGTCGTGGCTACTACGACAACTCCTACGACTACGACCCCCGAGAGGAACACGACTGGGACTGGGAGGCTCGTGCTGACGCAGCCGCTGACCGATACGAACGCGGCATGATGGATGACAGCCGCTACGCCAAGCTCCGCAAGAACACCATCCGCCTGGCGAGCAGGACAACGAACCCCAAGCTGAAGTCTGCTCTCCTCAAGGTTCTGGGTCGGAGTAGCTGATGGCACAGGACGCCTTCCAAGTAGACCAACTTCAGATTGAGCCAGCCGCTGCGGGTACCCGCACCATCAGCCGGGACTCGACGGCTGGTGCCCTGAAGTTCGTGGATGCCGTCGAGACCGCTGGCCTGCTCCTCTCACAGCTCGCGGGCCTTCAGAACATCACGGGTGTCCTGGTCGTCGGTCGAGCAGGATCAGGGGCTCAGTACACAGCCATCGCAACAGCCATCGCGGCGGTCTCGGGAGCCACGGCAGCAGCTCCGACCATCATCCTGATCCTTCCTGGTACCTACACCGAGAACCTGGTCATTGATGAGGACGGGATCTGCCTGGTCGGATTGGGTCGTGTGGTCCTGACCCCAAGCACCACCACGAGCCCAACCGTCACAATCCAGGCTGGTGGTGGCATCCCGCTGCTCACTTTGCTTCAGGGGTTGCGGATCGAGCACCCGACCGCAGGAGAGGACTGCATCTACGCGGTCGGTGGGGCCAGCTCTACGGTCGCCAACAACGGGATCTTCATCGAGGACTGCGAGCTGGTGGCTTCCGGTGCCGGTGGGTACAACATCCGAGCCTCGGCGGTGAACAACATCCGAGTTCTGGGTGGCACCTGGGAGGGTTCAAGTTCCACAGCCATCTGCTCCATCGCCAACTGCTCCACCTTCTTCCTGGAGCGGGTGGCGGAGGTCGTGGACCTTCAGCTTGCCTATGACACGGGGAACGCCAGGCCGAGCGTCACGACCTGTGAGTACAAGGTCATCGGCTGTTCGCAGGTCGGAGCCTCGACCAACGATCTCGACGGGGCCGGAAGCCTTCTGTACGCCGACTGCCCGTCCGTGGGAGCGATCACTATCGGTGGTGACCGCTCCCTGGCTCTGGTCAACAGTCGGGTGGGGAATCTGACGCTCAACGAGACCGTGGCCTGTACTCGAATCGGAGGAGCCCGAGGGACTCTGACGGGAGATGGGACCATGACGGAGAGTGGGGTGATGGGTGTGAAAGCCTTCAGCTCATCGACCTCTGAGGCTGTGGCCTTCGATGCGGACATGCCTGACACCAGCTACGCGGTTCACTTGGACTGGGAGAGCACCAGCATCACAGCAGCGGTGACGACCCGAGCCACAACCGGGTTCACCATCGGCACGAGTGGGAGCTACACAGGCAACGTGTCGTACACCGTCACGCGGCAAATCTCCTGAAGTGAGTAGGGTCTGTCATGGCCGACATCCCCTACACCAACTTCGACCGCTTCACCAAGGACGTGTTGGACTCGGACGTGCCCGTGCTCGTTCAGTACACGGCTCCCTGGTGTGGCCCCTGCAAGGCTATGCAGCCTGCTCTGGAGCAGGTGCAGGGTGTCCTGGTTGAGACGCACACGGGCAAGGTGGTCAAGGTCAACATTGACGAGGACTACGAGCTGGCAGAGGAGTTCGGTGTCAAGACCGTCCCCACTTTCATCCTGTTCTGGGATGGAGAACCCGTTGATCGTTCTATGGGGGCTGTTGGAGTACAAGGACTCATCGATCTATTTCTCAGGAACAGCTCCCATGCTGACCCCGCTCCAACGCCGAATGATCCGCCTGGCAAGTCAGGATGAAGCCCTTCGTGGGCCTCTTCTGAGCCTTCTGGGTGGCTACACCGGCAACCCGGACGGCAAGGACATCTACGAGAACGAGATCGACCACGGCACCGACCAGCCGCTTGCTGGTGGTACGGACGTGATGAAGCGACTCCAGGATGAGCTACTCCATGAGCAGGGCCGACCGTCCCGCGAGAAGAACCCTGTTTTGAAAGGAGCCCACCGATGAGTGGCAACGACGATTTCTGGACTGGCCTGATGGCCGGTCAACACTCAGGCCAGGATTCGTTTGGGGACTACCTCTCACGGCCTGACTCCGTACAAGCCAAGTTGTCCGACCTGTTCGATGGGCACAGCCCGGACGAGGAGGGTGGCTACTTTACGGACCTGCCGAAGGAAGCCGGTGGCGAATACTTCAGCCAGGTCGCGGGCCTGACGGACAAGTACAAGGAAGCCAACGCCATCTACGAGCACCCGGAAGCGGGAACGAAGGTTCGGTTCATGGCCAACATCGGGTCGGTTTTGTCCTATGAGGACATCCCGGACCCGGATGAGGTCGGCGTGGTTGTCGCTGTTCGCTCTGCTGGCGGCGACGTGACGGAGCACAACGGGTACGTCTTCACCAAGTGGGCGGACGGGAAGGTTCTTCCGATTGATGCTCGGCATCTCCGCTTCGTGGAAGGCCCGAGCACCAAGACGGCCTCGACTCAGCGTCGAGTTGCCTCGCTGGGTGACCTGGAAGGCTTCCTGAAGGTCTCCAGCGACACCCTGGTCCACAAGGCCACCCGTGATCTCTGGAGTCTCAAGCAGGACGGCAGGGATTTCATCATTGAGCGGTTGTTCCAGGACAACGGCGAACCGCTGAAGGTCTGAACCATGTCTACCCGACCCGAAAACACCCTCTGGGATGTGGCTCAGCTCAACGCTGCCAAGCCCACCGATGCTCAGCCCTTCAGCGGTTCCCACGGGAACCAGCGGACGGCGGACCAGGCTCTCCGGTCGGCAGCCATTCGGTTGGCGTCTTCCACGGCTGATCCTTTGTTGAAGAAGGCACTCCTGCGTGAGCTGACTGCTGGCTGCGAGAAGCTGCCTGAAGGCCCCATGCGGGACAACTGCGAGAGCGGTGGCCCCAACGGCAAGGGCAAGAAGAAGGACGACGGCGACAAGAAGGACGACGGCAAGAAGGACGACGGCAAGATGCCCGCCGACCTCTTGGAGAAGTTCAAGAAGAAGGACAAGTAGTCCTTCAGCCTTCGACCCCAACGCCAAGAGCCGCATGACGGATGCTCAGCGGTTCCGTCTGTTCTTGTCCAAGGCCAAGCCTGAGACAAAGGAGCGGATGAAGGGCATGTCGGTGAAGGACTTCATGGAGATCCTCGGAGCCATCCTGGACGACGAAGAAGGCGGCGAGTGAGTCAAGACAAGGACCGGCTGTGCGGTTTGAACCCTCGGGTGATCCATCTTGACGAGCTGGCTCACTTCAACGAGGGTCTCCCCCCTTTCACGGGTTCCGAGCAGACCGGGTTCGAGCTTGACGAGGAAGCCTTCATCGCGAAGCAGGCTGCTGATTCACAGCACATGACCATGAGCGAGATGAAGGCCAGCTTGGGCCACCCCGCGTCCGTAGATGAGGTTGCTGATACGGAAAGGCTTCCTTTCAGTGGGGCAGCACAGTTCAATGGAGCCCCTCTTACTTCTCGGTGAGCATCCTATACCTGCTGGGGAGTGGACACCTGCGGAGCACACCTTGAAGCCATCCTCATCCAAAGTTGCCGCTCGATACCTGACTCGTCAGGTTCGGACTCGCACTGCTGGCGAGGTCATCTTCAAGAAGGACCGGGGTGGCGACAAGTCCGAATGGGCTTGGAACGACCATGCTCCCACCGCCCGTGAGATGGACGACAACTTCTCGTTCAAGCTCAAGGAGAAGAAGCCGCTTGTAGCGGCTCTCCGCTCCACGATGGCAGCGTTGGGTCACGTCAACAGTGCCCACACGACCTTCCTGAAGGTCAAGTCGGCCAGGGTGAGCCCGGACGGCAACCTGGGTGGTCGTGGCTACATCCAGAAGATCGCAGACATGCGACGAGCCTACATGAACGTCAGCGAGGCCCTTTCGGCCTTGGGCGACACGCTCTACGACGAGATCAATGCTCCGCATTGGACTCCAGGACCGACTGCTGACCCTCGCGAACGCGAGAAGGTCAAGGAGCTGGTCGAGGACGTGGAGGACATCCGGCAAGACCCGGAAGCGTGGGCCAAGGAAGAAGAAGCCGAGATGGATGCAGAGCACAGCAAGCGTGCTCGGAGGAACTCGCGATGAGCACCGACAAGCACTTCCCTGATGATGTGTTCTTTGGAGCTGGTGGTGACACCGTGCTCCCCGACATCGAGCAAGGCAGCACGGCCACTCTCTCTGCCTCCCTCTGGGGCGACAGCCCCGAGGGTGCCGACCCAGAGTTCCCTTCAGACGCTGATGTCTTTCAGGACGAGTACGGCGGGATCGGTGATCTCGGTGAGGTGATGACGGCTGGGGTGCAGAACCTCGACTGGCTCGAAGTGGTCGAGCAGGATGTCGAGCGGCTCCCCAAGAGCGTGTCCACGGGGACCGTCATCCCCGAGTTGGAAGAAGCTTGGGGTACCGGCATCGAGGTGTCGGCCAGGCACCATGCCTTGGACCGTGAGCAACTGGCTTATCAGGCGTCCTTGGAGAAGGAGCCTGAGCAGAAGAGGCTCGCGAAGGCGGATGTTCAGCGGATCATCCAGAAGGCTCTCCGCCGCTCTGCTGCTGGCTACCCGCTGAAGGCGATCATCGCGGAAGCCAAGAAGGCTGTCGGCCCAGAGGTTCCCCGGATTCGAGCTGCTCTGAGTTGGATCGTCTCAGAGCACGGTCTGGCAGGTCGGGTGTTCATCCGAGCAGATGCCTACCCAGGCTGCAACACCGGCAAGTGGAAGAAGGAGATCCCCAAGATTGCCAGCGGGTCGAAGTACCTGGTGGCCAAGGACCGCTGCAAGGGTTGTATCCACAACCGTCAGGGCTCCTGTGCGGTCTTCGCCAAGCGGCTGGTGGCTGAGGTTCCGTGGGAAGAGGCTCGCGAGCTGTATGCCCCCATCCTGGCTGCCACGGGTCGTCCTGTAGCGGACGGTGACCCCCGCAAGACCCTCAAGGCTGCCTTCCAGGCTCCGGCTACCAGCCCGAAGTCTGACCGGACAGACCATCTCCCAGTCCACACGGCTCCGAGCCAGCGAGTCACTGCTGATCAGGCCAAGGAGGCGTTCGCCAACGCTCCCAAGCAGGAGCGTCAGGTCTTCGATGACCAGGTTCTGGTCATCCAGGCCAAGCTCCGTATGGCACAGCTCAAGATTGCTGGTTGGGTCAAGGCTGAGCTTCTCCCCAAGGAGATCGGAACCAGCCTGGTGAAGTCGGGGATGGCTCCCCATGAGATGTTGCGTCAAGCAGCTTTGGCTGTCACCCGGTCAGGCAAGACGGCGGACTTCTCGGGTCTGGAGAATGACACTCGTGTCGTTCCCGCGACCGCTGAAGTGGCTCAGGCCGAGATGGCTCGTGCTGCGGCAGCACCGAAGCCAGAGCCTGTGTCCATTGCTCACCGTGAGCCCGCTGGTCGTCGAGCGGCTGCTCAGCAGCAGCTTGTGGCCTGGCTGAAGAAGGGTTGGCTCACAAAGGAGGCTTGTACCCGTCTGGTGAAGTCGGATGCAGATCCTCGGATGGTGTTGAAGGCTGCTGCCACGATGATCACCAGTGCGACGGGTGTGAGCCCGTACACGGGTCAGCCCAACGAGGCCAAGGTCCGCCTCGCTACGGATGAGCAGGTTTGGGAAGCTCTGCGGAAGGCAGAGGTTGCTGCCAAGCAGGTTCAGGTTCAGGTGGATGCGGTTGTGCAGAAGCGAGAGGTCGCGGCGACTCGTGATCATCGTCTGGACCAAGCTCTCCAGGCAAAGGTCGCTCATGTCCAGCGTGCCATTGGTCGTGGCATCAAGGGCCAGGCTCTGCGGAACCTGATCATTCGGACCATCCCGAGGGACAAGGTGGCCGAGGTGATGCCGATCCTGGACCCGATCCTGAAAGCGTCAGGGGCTCTGGAGGACACGGTCCCGACTTCTCAGACGTACAAGGGAGCCAAGTTCAAGGCGGCTCAGAAGCAGGCTGTCAAGAAGGCGGCTTCACCAACTGAGGTGCGTGATTGCGTTCAGTTCACACGTCGTCAGCTTCACTACGGAATCCACGGACAGACCCTCAACCGGAAGCTCCGGGGTCGTTTCGCCAGCCATGTCCTGGCTGCCGCACTCCCTGAGTTGAAGGAGCTTCGTGCTGCTCTGGAGCCGGAGGCTGCCAAGCGTCAGGGTGTCAAGGTCGCAGAGATGCAGATCACTCTGGATGCTCCCAGCTACGATCCGCATGAGTACCAGCTTGGTCGTGAGGGCGACCTCTCCAACATCCACATGGACGAGAAGGAGAAGTTCGAGGCCCTCAACGAGATCACCTTCGGTGGGATGGAGTTTTGAACCCAGACTCGTTGCTGAGTCTCCTCAGCCTCTTGAGGGACTCCGCTGGCACTACTGGAACTGCCACTGGGCAGCCAAGGGTCAGGCGTCCTACGGTGACCACCTCATGTTCGAGCGGTTCTACGATGGGCTGAGCGAGGAAGTGGACACGTTGGCGGAGAAGCTTGTCGGCTTGGGCTCGGAACAAGCCGTTGTGAGCCCCGCACGGCTCGCTGAGGTCTTCCTGATGCTCCAAGGGTGGTCCAGGGTGGAATGCCCCTACGAACGCAGCCTGAAGGCTGAGGAGAAGCTTCAGGAACTCCTGAGTTCAATCCAGGGAGTCTCACTGGGTATGGAGGACTTCTTGGGGGGTCTGGCCAACGGGCATGAGACCAACATCTACCTCTTGCGTCGTCGTTTGACTCGGTAGCTTCCCTATCGTTTCTCTTGGGCAGGGAGATTCCATGCCCAAGCTCAGAACAGCTCAGAAGCCATTCACCATCCTGGTCGCCAACCTGAGGGAAGGTTCTGATCCAAGCAAGGGTGCTTCAGGCAACCCGACGAAGCTCCGCACGGGCTTTACGATGCAGCACGTCCCGGAGGTTTCCAGGGGACAGGTTGGCGGTCAGGTTGCAAGACATGGTGACCCCAGCACCCCTGGTGTCACCACCCACATGGGTCTTCTTTCAGGAGATCCCAGTGGTGGTATTGGAACCATCACGGTTGCCAGCAACACCTTCACGACGGCATCAAAGCTCTACATTGGTCCCTACACCGTCACCTCGGGTGAGGACTTCACTGTGGGCGGGAGTACGGCTCTCACAGCAGCCGCTCTGGCGACAGCCATCAACAATCTCCCAGGTGTCACGGCCAGTGATTCTGGGTCGGATGTGACGGTGACCATTGCTCAGGGTCTCCAGTCTGACCAGGTCCGGTTCGAGGCGTACCACCCGACGACGACCACCAACTACACCCTGGTCCCCACCACGGGGTACTTCGCGGCGGGATCTCCCTCGTTGGGAGCCCCCACCATCCTGACCTGATCTGGAGTCCGTTATGCCCAACCCCAACCCGGTCCCTACGACGCAGCAGATCTTGGCTTCCCTCCCCGCAGGTGCGGCGAGAGTTCAGGTCGTGGATGCCGCAGGCAAGACCCGTTGGCGTACACCGGACAAAGTTCGGAGCACAGACACCATCGCTCTGAATGCCAACCAAGAACCCACGGTGATGAAAGGCACACCGGGTCGTCCAGGTCGCGTCGAGTTGGAGCCAGCCTCTGAGGAGGTAGCTGAAGTCCGCCGTCAGAAGCGAGAGATTCTCCGCAACGACTCCCTGGTCAACAGGATTGCGGCGGATGTCAGCGTTGATCCCCTCCCTGAGATCATGGTGGGGTTGGCGGAGGAAATCGCCAGTCTGAAATTCGAGCGTGAGGAAGCTGAGCGTCAGGGTGAGGACACTTCGATGCTCTCCACTCGTCGCATCAAAGGTCTCACGGCTCTTGGGGACACTTGGATCAAGCGAGCGGAGCGGGTTTCCTCCATCGACCTGGATGGTGATCAGTTCCAGCTTCTGTTCCGGTTCATCCTGACGACTTTCCGGGCGACTCTGGAAGAGGCGGGGCTCCGACCTGAGCAGGTCGAGACGGTGTTCACCCGCCTGGGCAAGACGCTGGATGACGGTTGGAAGGCCGAAGCTCGGGCCAAGATGAAGGGTCGGTAGTGAGTCTTGCAGACCTCGCTCGTGATGTTGGACGCACGACGACCTCTACGGGTCGTGATGTTGCAGACATCATCACGTTCATCGAGTCCTCCTGGGGCCTCAACTTCAAGCTGTTCCCGGTTCAGCGAGTCATCCTCAAGGCCCACTATGGTGTGGCTCTGGATGACAATGAGCAGGGGTTTCCGCTGGACATCCCCGTCCCGGAGTCCCACCCGGCCTATGACAAGTCCCTGGTGGACAAGGACGGGTTCTACAACCTCCGAGTCGTCATCTCCGACTGGCGGAGGAAGAACTACCAGCATCTGACGGAGGCTGGGTACCTGCGGTTCCTCTACGATGAGGGACGCTGCAATACCCGCGAGGTCATCCCCGGTCAGGAACGCCGGGAGATGATTCTGTCGATTGGACGACGCTCCGGGAAAACAACGGTGAGTGCTTGTATTGCAGCCTATGAGACATACAAGCTGCTCTCCAAGGGTGACCCTCAGAAGCACTACGGGCTGCCGCACTCCAACGTCATCCAGCTAATCTCCGTCGCTACCGACAAGGACCAGGCGGGTCTGCTGTACCGGGAGGTGAGTGGGCACTTTGGGTCCTGTGACTTCTTCGATCCGTACATGGCCAACAACACCATGTCGTATGCGAACTTCCAGACTCCGCACGACATCGACCAGTACGGGACCTACGCTGACGACCCCAAGGCTCGCAGCTCCATCAAAGTCACCTTCCGGTCCTGTGTGGCAAAGGGACTGCGTGGAGCAGGAAACATCCTGGTCATCCTGGATGAGGTCGCTCACTTCACCGACGCGGGTCAGTCTGGTGCTGACGCGGTCTACCAGGCTGTTACGCCTTCTACATCGGCCTACTCCCCCAAGGATCCGCTGGACGCTCGTGTCCCGATCGGAGAGGTGGAAGGCCGCATCATCCTGATCAGCTCACCTCTGGGCAAGCAGGGGTTGTTCTACGACCAATACAGGATTGGATTCACAGGGTCGGCTGCTGCCGACAACATGCTGTGTGTCCAGGCTCCGACGTGGGAAGTCAACCCGACCATCCCTGCTCACGAGTTCGAGAAGCACTACCTGAAGGATGTTCGGGTCTTCTTCACGGAGTACGGGGCTCACTTCAGCGACCGTACACGCGGTTGGATTGAGGAAGAGAACGACCTGCTGGATTGTGTGGATCCCAGGGCTCGGCCTGTGTTTCGCGGGCATGGTCGGGTTCCTCACTTCCTCGGATTCGACCTTGGGCTCGTGGGAGATGCCTCGGCGGTGGCCATCGGCCACATCGAGGGTGAACACATCGTTGTGGACCTGGTGGACAAGATTCAGGCGGGGGTCGGGAAGTACGCGGCCTATGACCGGCTGAAGTTTGACTGGGTGGCAGACTGGATTCACGAGTTGAGCAAGAGGTTCTACATCGTAGAGGGGCTCTTCGACCAGTGGGCAGGCATTCCGTTGGAGCAGGCTCTGGAGAAGCGGGGGCTCCAGCAAATGCAGTCGGAGCACTTCACGAAGCCTCTGAACTCGGCCATCTTCCGTAACTTCTACAACCTGATGATCGATCACAGGTTGAAGCTCTACAATTGGCCTCGTCCCATCGGGGACAGTGGTTTGGAGGAGAACTGCGAGTACATCGCTGAGCTGTTGACCCTACAGGCGGAGTTCCAGTCCAAGTACATCACCATCGTCGAGGCACCCAAGGGCCCTGACAACCACGACGACATGTCTGATGCTCTTGTCCGCATGGTCTGGATGGCTGCACAAGCGATGGGGAAGGGGATGTATCTGTCCACAGGACGTGGGGCAGACCGACGAGGTCAAACAGGCTCAAGTCCTGGTTCCCTGGTTCGAGCCCGGCGGAAAGCTCTGTTGGGTGGTTCGGACGAGAAGCGGATGAATCCGGCCCGAGCCCGAGCCGGTGGTATGAGTCCGTACCAGGGGCTCGTGATGGTCTCCCACAAGAAGCGGAAGAAGTGACGTGGCACGCACCCCAACATCACCCTTGGCGGCTCATCATCGGCTGATCAAAGCGATGATCAACATGAGTCACCGGAAAGCGGGGGTCAAGCCAACCCCGGCTGACCTGGACAACATCAGCTCCGTGTTCCGCCGCTCGGGTGGTTCTTGGGAGCGGGTGTTCCTGGGATCGGTGGATGACATGGTGTTGCTCAAGAAGGTCATCAAGGTGGCTGTCAAAACTGAAGCCGTGACTAAAGCCCCGGCATGGAACTGATTGGTACGGTGGACCGATGCCTACTCGGATGCGAGCACGAACAGCCCCCAACGAACGTGAGCAAGAACTACTTGCTCACGTCGTCAAAGCCCAGCGTGAGCTGGAGGCTGCTCTGCGTCTGACCTCGGATTCCCGTCGAGGGGAAACACGCAGCTTTCAGCGGAAGCAGGCTTACGGCCAGATTCACCGCAAGCTGTTGGGTGCTGCCAACCTCCTCAACGGAATTCAAGGCACTCACCGCATTACGGATGATCCCATTCCCGAGCCACTCCCCAGAGTTGACCGGACGCCCAAGAACCCGACTTCGACTGGTGAAGGCTGATGGCTGAGAAAACTCCCCCGAAGGGGCCAAAGAAGAGGCTGGCTGGTTCAGGTCCAAGTAAATCGGACCAGGGAGCCGTGCCTGTGGGCACGGTGAAGACTCAGAGGCCCAATGTCACGGTTGGCAAGCCCAAGCGGATCGTGAAGGCCAGCTCGATGCGGTTGGCTTACGCAGGGGCCAACACCAGCGATGCGGCCAACGGCAACTACTACAGCCCCGAGCTGTCCACCGACTTCCTCGAACTGCCTCAGTCGATGCAGGAGCGGTGGAACTACTTCCGCCACTTCTACAGGTCACACCCCTTCGTTGGGCAGGCCATCGATCTCCACACGGAACTGCCTCTCAGCAAGATTCGGATCGGAGCCCCCAAGGGCAAGAGCCGGGAACTGAGCATGTCCGCCATGCGGTTCTGTGAGCGGTGGGCCAAGAGCGTCAAGCTGCTTCACAGGCTGATGGAGGTAGTCCACGACTACAACCTCATTGGTGAGGTCTTCATCTTTGCGGAGGACACCTCCCCGGACATGCCGGAGGAGGTTCACTACCAACAGGTCAACCATGTCGAGGAGAATGAGAAGGGGGAGCCTATTCTCAGGGTTGAGAAGACCATCCGAGAAGACGCCAATGAGCGTGCTGTTGCTTGGCTGAAGAAGAACTACAAGGGTTGGACAGCCCTCCGCATCCTTCCACCTGAGCAGGTGGAAGTGGAAAGCTTCCCGTTCACGGACGAGAAGCTGTTCAGCCTCAAGCCAGACAATCGGATGTTGGACTTGGTGGACCGGGCCAGGTCAGGCGATAAGCGTGCTGTCCATGTCCTGGAGTCCATGCCAGCGGATGTGATCAATGCTCTCAACAACGGAGAGAACATCACGCTGAACACCGACCCGGATGCGGGCAGCTTCCTCTACTACATGGCCCGGAAGCGGAGCCAGTACGAGGAGCGTGGTCACAGCCTCCTGGAACGGTGTATCCGCACCCTGGTCCACCAGGACAAGCTCCGCCAGGCCAACGCTTCTATTGCCTCTCGGCACATGACTCCCGTGCGGATCGTCTGGGCTGAGGACATGGACGCGACGGACACTGAGGAGCTTCGGGATCAGGTGGACATGGCTCTGGCCGACCCCGACTTCTCCATCGTGGCGAACTTTGAGATTCGATGGGAGGAGATGGGTGGCGGACAGGGCAACAGGCTGCTGGAAGTCTCCCAGGAGTACGAGAGGGCTGACCGCGAGCTGTACGCCGGTCTGGGGGTCACGGAGGCTCTCCTGACGGGAGAGTCGAGCTACTCCGGTGACCGCATTGGCCTGGAGGTCGTCAACGTCCGCTACATGCTGATGCGGGAGATCCTTCAGGACTTCGTCCAGGAACATCTGTTCGAGCCGATGTGCCGCCGGATGGGGTTCATCGAGGAAGACGAAGACGGAAACGAGGTGGTGTTGGTCCCCACCCTGAGCTTCACCCGACTCGGCATCCGGGACAGCCAGGACACCTTCGACGCCTTCATGAACCTCTACCAGAAGGGCTCCCTGCCCGTCGAGGTCATCTACGAGCTGTTGAACATCGATCCCGTCTCCGCGACGGAGAAGCTGGGTGAGGATGCTTTCACCATCAAGGACGCCACATTCAACGAGCTGTTCCGTGGCCTCTACGGAGAGGTCGCCCGGCAGCTTGTGGAGGGCTCCGACGTGACGGAGATGATCGCCAAGCAGCTCGGTCTTGAGTACAGCAAGCCCAAGGAAGAGGAAGAGGGTGGTGGCCGTTTCGGCGGGTAGCCTCGGTATCTGACCGATATCCGGTATGGGTTGGAGGCCAAGACATGCTGCCAGATCCCTCTTTCGTCGCTGCTCGGCACCTGTCGGCATCGTCCCAAGCTCTGATCAAGACGGTCAAGGATGCCTTGGCTCACACCACTGAGCGGTTCGAGGAACTCACCTTCCAGGCGAATCTGATGGACCGTCTGATTGCAAGAGGCGAGGCTCGCCGTCTGGGTAGGACTTCCCACATCCAGGTGAAGTCTGCCAACTACGACGGCTCCAAGATCGTGGCTCGTATCCAGGGCACAACAGACGACTACAGCGTCCGCATCAGCCTCAAGCCCAAGCCTGGACACTTCTGTGAGTGTCGGGATTGGCAGCAGAGGGGCCGTCAGATTGGCCCGTGCAAGCACGTTCTTCGCTTGGGCGAATACTGGATGGAGGAGCGGGTGGAACCCGAACTCAAGCTCCTGGCGGACAGCCTGATTCCATTCTAAGGAGATACGGATGCCCACACCGATGCTGAGCCTCATGGCTTTCGAGCGATCCATTCAGGCAGCTTGCCTACCTCTGTGGCGGCAGGCTGCGGAAACAGGTGACGGTAGCCGGGTCGGCGTCTTCATCCGGCTCCCCGAGGATCTGTCCAAGAAGTTCCCGAAGAACAACCAGGATGCCTCTCCCGCCCACGTCACCTTCCTGTATGTGGGTGTTGTGGAAGGCATGGAGCAGGAAGCCTTGCTGCTGCGCGTGCTTGGGAAGCATCTCCGGCAGTTCAAGGCCCCCATCAAGGCCAAGCTCGACGGCGAGGACTTCTTTCATGGGGTTCAGGGTCGGGTTCCGCATGTCCGGGTCCGGTTCAACCAGGACATGGACCGGACACGACGACTTCTTGTAGAGGAGCTGCGGGAGTTGGGTTGGACCTTGGCTGACTGGAATCAGGCTGGGTGGCGTCCCCACGTCACCTTGGAATACCAGGAGCCGGGTGCAGAGGCTCAGCACTTTGCGGAGATCCCAGAGGGGACGTGGAGCTTCGACACGTTCGAGGTGTGGGGCCTGAAGTCTCTAAAGAAAATCCAGGTCAGTTAGCTGATCCATTCGTATGGGAGCCCGATGGCTCAACATCTCACAGCACGGGTAGTGGAGCGGTTTCTCCACCGCTCCGCCGATTCCGCCGCCCACAAGCGGTCGGTTGCCTTGATGAAGTTCCTCTCGGCAGTCGCTCGTCGTCTGGGTCGCCCCGTGGCCGAGCATGTCTACGTTGTAGGCGGTGCTGTAAGAGACTGGGTTTTGGGTCTCCCTGTGAAAGATGTGGATGTCGTGATCGACTCGGTGGCTGTTGGGAAGGATTCGGACTGGTTCGCTCAGCAGGTGGCTCGTGCCATCCCCGCCAAGACGAGCCTGGTCACGAACAACTACGGAGTCGCCATTCTGACGGTCGCCGGGGATTGGGTTCTCGACGGTCAGGACATGCAGGGTGAGGTGATCGAGATTGCCAACGCTCGCACGGAATCCTACGGTGGGGCTGGTGGCAAGGGCTACAAGCCCAGCGAGGTCACCCCTTCGACCATCCAGGACGATGTCTCAAGACGTGAGTTGACCTACAACACCTTGATGATCAGTCTGCTGAACTTGGCTCAAGGCCCAGACAAGCGGGACATCATCGATCTGACGGGCTGCGGGCTTCGTGACCTCGAAGAAGGCCGGATGCAGTGTCCTGCTCCCCCGGACAAGGTGTTCTCGGACGATCCCAGCCGGATGATCCGGGTGATCAAGTTCGCTCTGAGGTACGACCACAAGCTCACCCCTGACACCAAGGCTGCGATCCTCCGCAACGCCCCCAAGATCCGCAACATCCCCGGTGGCCACCTCGTCAACCTGATGACGGGAATCATCCTGAAGGAAGGCTCCTGGCGTAAGGCTCTGGAGTGGATGTCGGACTTGCATCTGCTTGATCACGTTCGGGAGATCGTCAAGGGAGACAAGCCCTTCAAGGTGGCTCTCTTGAACCACCTGCGAGGTCAGAAGCTCGACATGCTGTTCGGCCTCATGGACCTCGGGTTGCCCGTGTCCGCCAGGGTCAACTTCCTGAGTTCTCAGGAACAAGCTCGGCTACGCGAGATTGCAGCCGGGATGGACCGTGAGGAAGCATGGGACTACCTGGAGAAGCTGAAGAACCCAGGTCTTGCTGTGGAGGACAAGAGTTTCTTCCTGTCCTTGGCGGCGGAGCATGGCTTCACAGGTCGCGATCTGGCTCGGTTCAACCTGGAGGTCTACGGACCAGCGGGTCGCGGGCTCCTTTTGGATGATCCTGCTCTGGCGAACAACCCTGTGGGCTTCAGGAGAAGCCTGGAGGCAGAGGTGAGCCGGAGGCTCTGAACTCCTCCCAGTCCTCCTCATCGAAGTCCTCGGGGTAATCACCGTCGCCGTGTTCGTACCGCCACCGTTCTCGGGCGGCAGCGGTCAGCACGAGTTTGGCCATCTGCTCAGCTTGCTCCAGACCTTGGGAAGCGGTGTGCGATTGAGGGGGGAGCCAAGCTCGACCCAAGGACTCCATCATGTCGTGGATGCAGGCCAGTTCGGTGATGTCCTGCTCCCAGAGCAGCATGTCCTCGTTGTCCAGTTCGTCGTCGTACATGAAAAGCTGGTCGAGCTTCTTCACGCCTCGGTAGATCTGGTGGCAGATGAAGACCCGTTGGAACTCGGTCTCGTGCTGGAAGTTGAACCGCTCTTGGATGGCTTCCGTGGACAAGGGCATCCTGGCAAGCCGGAGCCTCAGCTCCATAGCCGTCTTGATGCGGACTGCTGTGCGTCCCTCATCGAGAGCGAGGACTCCTTGCCAGATGTCCTATCGGACGGTGCAGAAGCCGATCTTGGGTGACCCCAGCCCGATGTTCTTGAGCTGCGGCCAGGGTGTGTCACCTCGGATGTGCATGAGGTGCTTCTGGGCAGCCATCAAGCCCTCGGTGTCCTTGAACAAGGCCACAACCCGCTTGAGGAGGAACAAAGCCCTCTTGGCCTGGTCGGAGTCCTCGTCCACCTCGACCTGTCCATAGTCAGGGTAGGTGCCTGGCACACCACAGGTCAGCGGCACCCAGTAGTTCGTCGGACGGGTGGTGCCGGTGGGTGACCTCGCGTCGAAGTGGGTGTTCTCGTACAGGAACACGACCCGGCAGGGGGTGTGGTCGGTGATGACGAGGTCGGAGAGAGCACAGCGGCTGAAGAAGGAACCCATGCTGCCACTACGGCTGAGGCACGGTATCTGGTCTATTGGCTGAGTCGGGTGAGGAAGTACACCTTGTCCACGTCGATGCCCATCATGGATCCTCGCCACAACCTCCGGGAAGTGTGCAAGCAGATCATCCTGCTGGAAGACCACCTCTTCCACCCGGAGAGGCACTGCGAGGACTGCATCACGAAGCACCTCCTGACCGCTGAGGCGTTCGCTGAGGAGGCTCGTAGCCTGGACACGGATCAAGAGCTGACAGAGCTGCTGAACAAGCTCCCAGGCATGATTCGGGTGCTGTTCACCATGTTCCAGAAGGGAGCCAAGCCCCTCGACATGGCTCAGGAGGCTCGGAAGCTCCGCAAGGCCCTGATGCCGGAGACTTTGAAGGTCCGGGTGGCTGCCAAGTACCTCCAGGGGGCCGGGACGGCGGAGGACATCACTGACAACCTTCCGGCGTTCGTCGCAGCCTATCAGGAGTTCCTCAAGGCGGTCGTTGATGGGCAGGCTCAGGGTCGTCCTGGAACGCATTGGTCGGTGGTCCGTGCGGCCAACGGTCCTTGGGTTCAGCTCATGGACCGTGGGTTCAGGATTGCAGAGGGCATCCTTTCCACCCGCAGCGTCCCTCGCCGTGCCGCCAAGAATCTGGAGATGGCTTACCGGCTGTGTTCCAACTCGCGACGGATGCCGAAGGATGTCTACAGTTGGGCTGCCAAGAATACGAAGCGGATGGACCTGCTCATCGAGGCCGCTCGGAACTGGCCTGAGAAGGAAGAAGGTGGTGCTGAGCTGTTCACCGTGGGCTCCTTCCGGGTTCACAACACCGTGGGTGCCAAAGGCCCCGAGCTTGAGAGCCTGAAGCAGTCCATCGAGGCTGTGGAGCGTGCAGCCAGGAGCAACCCGGTTCGGGGCTTCTCTCAGATGGTCTACGGGGACATCTACGTCGTAGGACAGCTCAGCAAGGCTCACAGTGCGGCCTGGTATCGACCTGCGGATGACAGCTTGTATCTCCGTCGTACTCGACGTACTGGGATCGATGAAGTCCGAGCGATGGTCCACGAGTTGGGTCACCGATGGTGGGCCAAGCGTGCCAGTCGAGGGGATCAGCTTGAGTGGGCCAAGCACCATGCTCGGATGTCGGTCAAGTCTCCGCCGAACCCGCCGAACCCGAAGGTTGGTGATGAGATCCCGGTGAAGGTGAAGGGGATGCGTGGCCATCCCGTGGTGGAGAGCATCGAGGGTGGGATGCTCCGCTACCGAGTGCCTGGTGGTCGGTTGAGCGGCATCTCAGAGCGGAAGGTGCGGTCGTTCATGTACAGCCAAGCCATTCGCGAGCAGAATTTCCCGACGCCGTACAGCTCTACCTCGGACCAGGAGCACTTCTGTGAAGCCTTGTCCCTGAAGGCTCTCCGAAAGCTCCCCAGCGAGCACCTGGAGCCTTTCGACCGCATCTGGAATGGTGGTCAGGCTCAGGAGGAGGAACTGCTGGTGGCCACCCGCAAGGCTCGTAAGGAGCCCATCTCCACGGACATGGTGGCCAAGTTCAGGAAGGAGATGCTGACGTTCCTGAAGAACGTGAACCGGGGCACCTTCAACCGTGACTACAACACCCTCCTGAAGTTCCGCCGAGCCCAGAACGTCTGGGCCGAGCAGTTCGAGGACTACGGAAAGCAGATCCGGGAGGACTTGCAGGGCCGCATCCGGGTCATGAAGAACCCGCAGGATGGTTTGGTGCAGGACGGAGCCTTGAAGTGGGCCGAGTGGTACCTCAACAACATGGACCCGTTCTGGCAGTTCTTGTTCGAGTTCCGCCACGGCATGAGCTGGTCTGATGTGGACAAGGCCCACGAGTACAAGGGCAAGTATGGGTACCACCTGGATCGGGAGCTTCCCAAGCTCACCGAGGAAGGTCGGAAGTGGGTCAACCGGGTCAAGCGGAAGGCCCTTTTGGCGTGGAAGTACCTCAACGAGCTGACTGAGTGGGCTTCACGGACAGGGTTCTACGGTGGTGGGGGTGATCCGGTCAACCTGGTCACGGTGGAGTCCGAGAATGTTCAGTTGGAGGGGTTCAAGCTTCGTTTCGAGGGATTTGAGGACTCATGGTCCAAGGACCAGCTTCCGGCTCTGAAGGCTGGGCTCCGCATGTACCGGCAGAAGGCCAAGAGGGTCTTCCCGTGGATCATCCAGCACCAGTTGCCCATTCATGTGAAGTGGGCTCGCGGAGACTCGACGGCAGCAGCGACCTACAACGTGAATCATATTGAGCTTCACCCCTGGGGAGTTCTGTCGAACCCGCAGGAGTTGGTCAAGGTCATGGCTCACGAGATGGGTCACCATGTCTGGCAGACATTGGCGAGCCGGAAGATGCAGGACTTCTGGGAGACAGCCATCCGGGGGGACTACACCGACTTGGACCTCCGAGACGTGTTGGCTTCAGGCATCAAGCTGTTTGACCGTAGCTCACAGCAGAGTCACCCCATCTTGTCGCTCCAGTGGGAGACTCTCCTTCACACCCACCACTACAAGCACCACGACCTGATCTCGCGGGACTCGATCCAGGAGTACCTGGATGCGGGAGGGGAGCCTGTCGTTCGAGTTCCGGCTCATCCCATCACGGGGTACGCCGCCAAGAACAACCAGGAAGCTTTCTGTGAGGCTGTGGGCATGATGGTGGCCTACGGACCTCGTACCGTGCTGCCTGAGGTCCGTGGGTGGCTCAGGACCATCCTCCCTGAGCTGCGGGTGGCTTCTACTGGCAGCGTGGCAGAACGGTGGGCTCAGACCTTCAACGTGGATGTGGGTATGCCTGTTTGGTTCGGCAAGTACAAGAACCAGAAGGGCATCGTGAAGTCCTTCAGGACCAACGAGAAGGGCGACGTGCTGGTCACCTTGGAGCCCGACCCCAAAGGGCGGAAGCAGGACAAGGAGATCAAGCTGTTCAAGATCCGGCCACGCCAGGTCGAGAAGCAGGCTGGGATCTTCGAGGCTCCTCCAGGTCTGCTGAAGGCGTACATGGATTGGGCTCTGCCCCTCTACGCTGGACATGTCTTGCATCTGACAGAGCAGCGTCTGGAGTTGCTCAAGGACGCACAGAAGCTCCTGAAGGATGCTGAGGCCGATCTGGAGAAGATCCAACGGACATACGGACGAGAGATCGAACAGCTTCAGGAAGGTGAGGTCGCTCAGTGGACGCTGTACGACTACACAGGAGACCGGCTGAAGACGACGAAGATCGGAGTTCGATTTGAGTTTCGGGGGCTCAAGGGTGAAGCTCGGTTCCGCCTGGACAGTTCCGAGAAGCGACTGACGTTCAAGCGGCGTAGGAGCACCTATGTCTACGGTCAGGCCGCTTCCTGGATCGAGGAGTTGATTCAGCGGAACCTGAGGACGATCCGGGCCTTCCTGTCCATCTACGCCACTTCGGGTCAGGAGGACAACCCCTCTTTGGTGGAGGCTGTCCTCCTTGCCAAAGAGGCTCGGAAGTACACCTCGGAGGCCAAGTCGTACAAGAGCCTCGTCAAGATGCGTCTCCCCATCAACACAGCGAGTCTCAGGGATTGGCGGTACTGGGATAAGGCTGAGGCAGGGCTGGAGAACCTCCACAACAAGCATGTGGAGGAGGCTCGGAAACTGATTGAGTACGCCTATGATGGCGTGGTTGAGGTCCCTGATCCCACCCGAGAGTATTTCGGGATCAGCCAGTCCTATGCTCCTGTCAGCATGGTTGAGGACGCCATCCGTGCGATGGAGTCACCGGACGCCTCGGATGTTCTGAAATCACGGGACTGGGACTCGGTTGAGGTCCAGTTGAACTTCAGCGGACACGACAGTCGGGGTGGTGTGTGGATGGAGAACAAGCGACGGCTTGAGGTTGATGTTCCCTCCAGGGGCCAGGCGAAGACCGTTGCCCAGTTCAAAGATGGCATCGAGAGGCTCTCCCTTGTTGCCAGGCACGAGTTCCAGCACCTTGGGCAGGACTTGTTCAAGGTTCTTCAAGGTGCTCAGGAGGAGCGAGGGCTTCCCAGCCGGTCCCTTCGTGACCAGAACCGGAGCCCTTCCGGCTACCCCATGAGCGAGAAGACGAACAGGCCGATCTTCCGAGAGAACCTCCGAGATGATCATGCGGTTCAGGACGTGGAGTTCTACACCCGCCTGGCTGATGAGATCGACAGGTTCGTGAGACAGTCTCGCAGCATCCCCAAGTCATCCTGGCGTGAAGCCATGCGGATCTGGGTTGGGGACAGCCAGGTCGGGGACTTGATGGTGGACGGAAGGGCCACAGGACTCCGTGCTCAGGAGTTCTTCCGAATCCTGAAGCGGCGTCAGCCAGGGAAGTGGCGGAAGGCTGTCTCTGAGTTCGTGGCTGGTGTCGGTAAGGAGATCAACATCCCTGCTGGCCGTACAGCCGAGCATTCTATCTTTGACTCTTTGGACCTGGATTCACACATGCCGATCACCCCAGCACAACGACACCACATGACCGCCCGAGTTGCCGAGAGGCACCTGGATGCCGGGGTCAACGAGTGGCTTCAGTGGATGGTTCAGCCCTTCAGCGTCATCTGGAAGCACCACAGGGAGTTCGTCAGCGGTCCTGTGGATGACGCGATGGACGCCATCATCAAGGAGCTGGCTCCTGTCCTGGTGAAAGCCATCGTCGAGCAGGAGGTGGACGCCGACGTAGACGAGTTCATGGACGGTGCGGTTCAAGGCAAGTGGGATGCCAGCAAGGGCCTCCTGAAGGACCAACATCGGTCTCAGACCTCGGATTGGCAGGAGGGCTACGCCTGGGGGTTTGACCACCCCGAGAAGGTCAAGCCAGGGCATCTCCCCCCTCAGGTCAAGAAGCAGCTCGTTGAGGAAGGCATCCGTGAGCAGCGTCGTCAGATCACCGAACAGGTGGTCAAGCGGGCTTTCAAGGCTGCCTGGCACGCCGTGTCTCCGATGACGACCTTCAAAGCCATCATGACAGCCGTGAAGAAGCACGGCTGGAAGCTCGGGGTCGGGTTCGCAATCTTCGAGATTGTCGAGCACTTTGTGCTTCCGTCCATCATCGTGTCCCTGACTGGGGATCCCAAGTGGCTGGCTCTGGCTTCAATCCCTGTCGGTGAGGTCATCTATGCGGTGGTCTTCCGAATCTTGGGTCGGACCCCCAGCGAGGCTGACAAGGCCGATGAAGATGGTCACCTCGACTGGTACGAGGCCAAGTACGGTCCTGTGAGGCTGGCTTGCCTCTCCTGAGTGCCAGTGAACCACAATCGCCTAGCGGGGTCACCCAGCCTTGGGAGAAGCTCCTGGACCAGACCAGCACCCTGGCGTTCTGGGAGATGAAGTATGGCTCCAAGAAGTATTGGGTCATCGTCCGTCACGACGGCTCCTTCATCGAGAACCAGGTTGATGAAGACCTCCAGCAGTCCTGGGGTGTTCGTGTCTTCAATGCCCACCTGAACTTCTCCAACAAGCGTGCGGCTCTGAAGGCATGGGCTCATGTCAAGACGATGGGTCGGGTCGCACGGCAGACGGCTGACTTCACTCGAATGGAAGGGCTTCTCAAAGCCATCGAAGATCCTCTTGGGGATGTCAGCAGAGTCTTGGGTTGGGCTCGGAATCCCCCGAAAACCCCGGACGCATCCTCCAGATCCCTGGCTCGTGCTTCACAGGCTGTGCTGGACAACCTGGTGTTCAACTTTGAGGATCAGGAGAAGGGCAGGCTCTTCAAGAAGACCTATGGCCGGAAGTTCACCAACATCCGCAAGCTGTTCAAGGCATGGGCTGGTGCTGACACATGGGCAGAGATGGAACCCGTGATTCGGGGTCAGCAGACTCAGTCGAAGTCTCCGTGGGACAAGTTCCGTGAGGCTCGGGGGATGATCCTCGGTGCCATCCAGTTCTTTGACCGTGAGGTGGACGAGTCCCTTCAGGTCGGCGGGTACGGGGTCGCTCTGATGACCCATCCCCAGGCAGACTGGGACCGACCCACGGTGAAGAAGCTCCAGGGAATCTTGGAGCAGGCAACCTCCATCTTGAAGTCCAAGGGCTTTGGGTTGCTGACTTCAGGCACCGTGGTCGCCACACCAGGCAAGACGGTTCGTGGGAACACGCTGGCGTCCTACCACATCCAGAGTCACGTCATGCACCTGGCTGTTGGTGGTGATGCCAACCGGGTCATCCAGTCCTTCATCCACGAACTGGGCCATGCCTACTACTTCGAGCACATGGGTGGTCTGGCTCGAAAGGACTGGGTGCAGTTCTTTGGGGACAACAGTGGTGACCCGAATGTTGACGGCATCATCCGGGATTGGGAAGCCTTCGCTTCCGACAACCAGGAGCACAGGTTCAGCCCCTACTTCTACAAGCACCTGAAGCAGAGCGATCCTCAGGGAGCCATGTGGCTCACCCTCCTGGTCGAGCAGTTGGACATCCAGGAGCCACAGACCATCTATGGGTTCAAGCGGAACACCGTGCCTGGACTCGACCAGCTCAAGGCCAAGAAGGACGAGGCTAAGGTCTTCCTTCACCCCGTCACAGCCTACTCGGGCACCAGTGCTGAGGAGTTGTTCGCGGAAGCCTTTGCCCACTACCTCATCGACGGACCTCGGCGTCTGCCTCCGTTGGTCCGGGATGTGTTCAAGCGAGCTGTGCCTCAGAGCCGTATGGCTTCCCGCAAGGCTGTCGCTGCCCGTTGGTTGGGAGTGGGGTGACGGATCAGGATGCCATTACCGCTGGTGGGAGCCGTGTGCTCTACCACATCGGGAAGAAGCCTGCGAGGCCGGTCCCGAAGCGGGTGAACCACTGGAAGGAACGGGGGCAGCCTGAGCCTGCCTGGGTCCGTCCGTGGCTTGATGCTCCTGTCCAAGCTGGCGTCTTCCTGACGACGAATCCGTCCAACGTCGCCCACGAGCATGGGGTCTTTGGGAACGTCTACGCCTACAAGGTGCCCCACAAGGTCATCAAGGAAGCCATGGGGCTGCATCGGTACGACCATGCCACTGAAGTGCTTATCCCTGAGCCTTTGTGGGATCAGGTGAAGTTCATGGGCAAGTCGATGGATGAGCAGGAGTTTCGAGAGGCTCTTCTCCAGACGGAGAACGAGCGGTCCTACGCTCAACACAACCGCAACGTCCTGGACCTTCCGCGTCAGCGAGAGCGAGGGAGCGGTCGTGTGGCGGGTTCCTGGGGCTACTTCCCTTGGGAGGGCGACGGTCCCTTGGACCAGGTCTGGGGCATCCAAGATGCTGTTGACCCGAAGCCCGGCGTGAAGCGTCTGATGGATGACTTTGACAAGATCCCAAAGAAGCCTGGCTCTGGCCACCTGGCTGGTGAGCATTGGGCTTGGGTCGGGACGGTGTTCCTCTCGGCGGAGGTTTTGCATGGGCTCCCGATGAAGGTCATCAAGAAGGCTCTCGAAGTCGTGGAACAGCTTCCTGAGTTGGAGGGCTACGACGAGTGGGTCGCGTCCTGGAAGGTGCCATCCAAGCTCGAACCAGCTCGGGCTGAGGTGCTGAAGGCGTTGACCGGTGCCATCGAGCGTGGTGCTGGGAAGAACGGGCGGGTTCAGCTCTACAAGGGCGACATGAAGACGGCTGCCGCTCGGGTGGCCGCCAAGTTCCAGAAGAAGAAGGAAGTCCCGAAGGCCGATGGCAAGGGGACGATGACGGTCTACGAGTACAGCGACCGGCAGGTGCAGCACCGCAACCGTGAGAAGGCCAAGCGGATCGAGAAGCTCCGCACGAACATCACCAAGCTCCGCAAGCAGGTGAAGACGGACCTCACCAGTTCGGACGACAAGACCAGGCTGACGGCTCTGGCTATCGCTCTGATGGACGAGACCTACGAGCGGGTCGGTAACGAGGGCTCCGCCAAGGAGGGCCACTTCGGTGTCACGGGTTGGCAGGCCAAGCACGTCACCATCTCCGGCAGCAAGGCGACCATCAAGTACGTCGGCAAGTCCGGGGTCAAGCAGGAGAAGACGATCTCCAGCGGTTCCGTTCTGACGGCTCTGAAGCGAGCGATGCAAGGCAAGTCTGGGACGACCCCGGTGCTCTGTGAGGGAGATGACTGCCGGGTGCTGGCGAGGGACGTGAACGCCTATCTGAAGCCCCACAACGTCACCGCCAAGGACATCCGGGGTCTCCATGCCAATGAGGAGGTCAAGAGCCGCTTGAAGGCTGTCAGGTCCAATGGAGGCAAGCTCCCGTCAGACAAGAAGGAGCGGATCAAGAAGCTGAAGGCCGAGTTCAAGGAAGCCCTTGAAGGGGCCGCTGGGGCTGTTGGGCACAAGGCCAGCACGTTGAAGAGCCAATACCTCGTGCCTGGTGTGGAAGACACCTACCTCAAGGACGGCACCGTCTCTGTGAAGCACGCCTCAAGTGGTCATGTTGCTTCACGGTGGGCTGGCTCCGTGGTTCCCTTCCCCGGAGGGGCAGAGTCTCGTCGGCCTAAAGGTCCGACCTTGAAGATCAAGAGCACCCTCTACGTCCTCTCCACGTACTCCGGCAGCATCGCTGGGGATTTGGCGGACGAGCCTGAGGACAGCGAGTTCGGTGCTCGGGTGATCCGTCCCCCGGCTTCCCAGAACAAGTGGAAGTACCTGTGGGTACTGGACACTGACCGGGACAATGTGGCCATGTGGCGAGCCCACGATGGCAACGAGAAGGCATACGGTCGAGCCAGGCTCTACCAGCGTGATCTCATCCAACTGGACCGCAAGGGTCAGTTGAACCGAGTCTCCCATGAGGAGTTTCAGGCCATCAGCCGTGAAATGCGGGGCCGTGAGGACAAGCACAACCAGGATCTGGCTGACTGGGTGAAGGAACTGGAGACGGACTACCAGAAGGAGGTCAACAAGCTGGCCTTGGAGCTGTTCGACCGGGAGTTCCGACCTGACATCGAGCGTCAGATGTCCGCAGTTCGCCGTGGAGTCGTCCCCTTCGGTTTCAAGTACGACGCCAGCTTCGAGGAAGCGACCGGACACGACCGGACCCACCAGGCAGTCACCCACGTCATCAACGAGGGGCTGGGTGAGTTCACGATGGACAAGGTGGAGGCATACCTCCGCAAGAACGGGATCGACCCTGACGCACCCAACCGCGACATCCAGGCTGCTTATTGGGCTGTCGGAGACATTCAGCAGGGCTTCTGGGAGGAGCGGAGCACAGGTCGTCGTTTCCGGTTCGGGGCCACCTACGACCGGACCAACCCTGACACCCTGAAGTGGGTCAAGGGGTTCTTCTCCAGGCACCCCAAGCTCCGCCGATTTGCGGGCATCCCCGTCGTCCACGTCGAGGAACCGAACCGTCGTCGGCACCCTGAGGCCAGCTACACGAGCAAGGGCATCGAGCTGTACCCCAAGTTCCGTCAGCTATCGGCTGGCGTCCAGGACTTCGTGTTCGCCCATGAGATTGGCCACGCAGTGCTGGAGAAGTGGGGCAACCGAAAGTTCATGTCGGCGGCTGCCGCTGTCGGGGTGGATCCGTGGGATACCCCCAACCTTCCGTTTGCCCAGCACAACTTCGATGAAGCCTTTGCGGACAGCTTCGCCAGCTACCATGTGGATGGTGATGTCCAGCGTCGGTATCCTGAATGGTCCTCCCTGGTTTCAGTTAGCCTGGGTGTTGTTCGAGGAGCGTCGATGCGTGTGGCAACCAAGACTCCGGCGGAGAAGGAAGACGCTGAGGTCGAGAGGCTGTCACGTCCAAGTCCGAAGCTGAAGCCGCCACGGAAGGACAAGCGACGTGAGCAGATCAAGGAGCACGACCCTGATCTGGACGAGAAGGACAAGGACATGAGCCTCAACTACAAGGACAGCTCGGCCCGGTTGGCTGCACGCTGGCTCTATGGGGCTGCTGCCAAGCAGCGGTACAAGGTCGTCAACACGGAGTCTGGGAAGGAGTCCTTCAGGACGGAGGAGGAGATCCGAGCGAGCAAAGGCAAGTACCAGCTCGTCAAGGGAAGGCCCAAGAAGAAGAAGGACGACGAGTCCTCCAGCGGAGAATCGTCCAAGGACGATTTGGAGCTTCCTGAGCCGGAAGGCTCCAGTGATGAGGACGATCTGGAGCTTCCTGAACCTGAGGACGAGGGCTCCGACAAGAAGCCCGAGGCCCCCGAGGCCCCAAAGGCTCCCAAGAAGCCCGAGGCCCCCGAGGCCCCAAAGGCTCCCAAGAAGCCCAAGAAGCCCGAGTCCCAAGATGAAGCCAAGGTAGAGGAGGCACAGAGGCAGTTCAATGCGTTGGAGACAGCTCTTGGGTCATACCGGGTTGACTACGAGAAGTCGGTGTCAGCCGTGGACGCTCAGGCTTATGAGATGGACATTCGCCGTAATGAGGGGGCTCCTGCGGAGGAGATTTCGGCTCTCCGAGATGCTCTTGCGAAATCCAGAGAGGAACTGAAGGAGAAGAGGGAGCGTCTGGAGGCTGACGAGGAGCGGTTGGTGGCAGCCAAGAAGAAGTTGGAGAAGGCCAAGAAGTGGAGAGACACGGCTGAAGATCGAGCACAGGTCAAGAAAGAGCAGCTCGAACGAAAGCAGCAGATTGCTGTCCTTGTAGATGGCTACTTGAGGAGCGAGGACCAGTCCGAACAAACTCGGAAGGAGGTGGGTCTCACGACCTACCGCGAGTTCTCGGATGCCAAGGTCGAGCAAATCAAAAGCTTCCTCAAAGATGTCAATCGGGACTTGGCGAACCTCCCTGAGGGGCCGTCCGACGAACGAGAAGCCTACGAGGCTGTTTTGGATGGCGTGGAGCTGGTGGCCTTGCGGAAGGGCTATCGGGACATCGAGATTACCGACCGACCGAAGCCTGGGGAGATGATGCGGGACCTGGCAACCGTTCTCCACAAGAACTACCCCGGACTGGAGGAGTCCCTGCTGGGCATTGGCCGAGGCTTGGAGGCCGGATCCGGCCAGAAGATCAAGGATGTCTTGGGACAGCTATCCAACGCAGACATCACCCGAATTGTTGGAGCCGACCAGGGCGGCCACCCGTGGGAGAAGATGGGTGACTTGATGCTGTCCAATGCCAGCAAAAGACGGAAGAAGTTCGCCAGGGACTGGATGGTTAGGGCTGTGACAGCCAGCTTGACCTTGCTGGACCCCCTTGTTCAGGACAGCTTGAAGAATGCTCCCAACAAGAAGGCTGCCTTGCAGGGTCTCCAGAAGTCCTGGAGTGCTGGCTTTCTGGATAAGGTCCTCAAGACGGAGGACGGAGATGAGGGGTCTTTGGACCAGGACAAGATGCACTTGGATGCCATGAAGGCGTTCCTGAAGACGAAGTGGTCCACCATCGTGGGATACATCGAGGAAGCAGCAGCTTCCATGAAGGGCCGGGTGGAGGCAGGCAAAGAGGCTTGGGCTGACTTGAAGAAGAAGTGGGGGGAAGCCAAGACTCGCATGAGCACTGAGTTGGACGAACTTCAGAAGAAGTGGGAGGAAGGCAAGAAGGCAGCCACAGCCATGCTGAAGGAGCTTGAGGAGAAGTGGGGTGCCGCCAAGGACACCGCTTACCTGAAGTTCCGAGCGGAGGAATTGGAGTTGCAGGAGGAGTGGTTGGTCCTCGAACCTCAACTGAAGGACACCATCCAAGAGCTTTCCTTTGAAGCCGGTGAAGGTCCAGAGAAGGCATACAAGGTGATGCGGGAGACGGAGTCGGAGATCAAGATGGATCTCGTCTTTGACGCTGAGAAATCCCTCAAGAAGGTCGAGAAGGTCGTCCTCGAACTTGAGAAGGCCAAAGACAAAGCAGACGCCAGGCTCGATGAACTCCGCGAGGCGGCGGGGGAAAAGGAAGATGAGACCTACAACAAGCTCCGCCAGCAGGAACGGTCCTTGTCGGAGCGGTGGTCTGAACTCCGGGTTGGGATGCGGGAGAAGATCGAGGACTTCCAGGATCTGAAGGACCGGGCATGGGACAAGGCTCCGGCCACCCGAGATCGACTCCTGAAGATGGAGAAGAAGTTCATGGAGTCCAAGTTCAGGCACTTCATGAAGGCAATGGTCAACAGCAATGACATGAGCCCCATCGACCAAGGCATCACCCATCTGACCCCCATGATGGCCAGCTTGATCACAGGCAGTGTCTACGACCTGACTCCCCCAGATAGAGTCTGGGAGCTTGCAAGTTCCTGATAGGGGGCTCGATTTACCCCTCAGTTCCGCTTCTCAGGTAACTTTGGCGGTAGTTCCTTTATAGGAAACTCTATAGGTCAGATGGCCGTGTCGTGGCTGCTTGACCTCTAACTGCTGCCCCGAACCTCCTCGGAGACTTCAAATGTCTGACTTCTTGACGCGGAAAGGGGCCACCCAGGTCACTTCCGATATCGATCGCATCGCTTCCCTCATCCAAGAGCAGCACGTTGCTCTTGGCATCCCGGAGCGGGTGGCCAAGGACTTCTGCTACCGCTGTGATCTGGTGTCCGACGCTGTCGAGAGGCGAGCAACGACCAACGAGAAGGCCAGCAATGAGTCCGCACGGGTGGCAGCAGCGGTGTCCAAGGGTGATACCGTCACCTTCAAGATCGATGGGACCAACTACACCGGCAAGGTGGACAAGGTCTACGGAGCCGAAGAGGCTGACGTGAGCGGAATCAAGCCGCGTCACGAGGGGGACTCCGAAGCGACCCTCCCCATGCGAATCCTCAAGAAGAAGGAAGCCAATTTCCCTGCCGAAGACATCGGTGAGAAGAAGTCTGGTCCCCTGGAGAAGCAGCCTGACGAGAGCTACATGGCGGGCGAGTTCACTCAGCAGGAGAACTCGGAGCTTCGTGAGAAGCAGCAGGGCGGCAACCTGGCTTCTCCTGACAAGATGGCCACCATCAAGGCTCTGATGGCTTCCGTGTCCGAACTACAGGCTCAGATCCAGGGTCTGGTGGCTGAGGACGAGGAAGCTGAAGCTGAAGAGGCTGACGCTGAGGGGTCCAAGCAGGCTGAGGACGAGGAGGACGAGGTTGAAGAGGAGTCCGACGAGGCTGCTTCCAAGCGTGCTCGACTGACCCAGCCGAGTCCCAAGACGACCCACGGCTACAACCTCTTTTCCTGAGCTTCCTGTGAATCGTTCTGCTCTCGACTACCAGGTTCTCGCTCGCGATTTCGCGGTGGGTGACGTGGTGTATGTCGTCAGGACACCCAATTCACGGGGTCGCATCTCTGCGGTCTTCCAGGGCATCGGAATGGTGGATGTGAACTTCCCGACCGGGACCGTTCGTTACCCCGTGGAAGACCTGATGCTCATGGATGCCGATGCGGAGGTTCAGCCTCCCTCTGTTCTGAGCGACAGAGTGGGTTCTGCTTCCTCGGAACGTGTGGCTCAAGCCTTCGTCAAGAAGGCGATCTACTGGGCTTCACAGGATCGGAACTACAAGGCGACCCGATCCGAACAGGAAGGCAAGCGGTATGCCTGCCCCAAGTGTGGCGGAAGCCTCAAGTCCATGATCTACAAACGAGAAGCTGGGGAGAGCCAGAGGCTCTACGGCTGTTCGGGTGATGCCTGTGGCTTCCTGGTGAAGCCCAGCAACATCGCGGGTTGCCACCTCAACGAGTCCTGCGACGAAGGAGACCTCTGATGGCTTTCCGTCGTTTCGCCAACGCTCGCGTCACCCACCCCCGCATTTCAGCTCGTGGTTGGGGTCGTGTTCGGACTGCTGCCAAGAAGCAGGGCGGTCCTTCCCCCGTGGCAGCCGAGAACCTGGCGACCCGAGCTTCAGAGATCCTGGGGCAGCCCTTCTCGCCTGAGCAGTACCTCCTGTCCCACGCCACCATTGTGGCTTCAGTGGACACGGATGAGGTTCCTGACATCAAGCTCGGTCAGGTCAAGCTGGCTTCGGGCAAGACCATCGACCGTCGCTGGGGTGGCTACTACGTCAAGCCTGAGTGTTCGGACCTGATCAACAACAACGGTGATGGTTGGAGCCGCGATGTGCTCCTGGCCAGCTACCCGACGTTCATCGGTGGTCACAACTTCCAGGAGCACATTCAGATCGAGGAGTTGAGCAAGGGCCGCATCATCGACGCTGCTGCTCGCGACATCGGCCACTCGGTGTACGTGGACATCCTGGTCGCCACCGACCGTCGGCACACGCAGCTCGTCAAGGACATCGAGTCCGGGAAGATGGGCACGCTCTCGATGGGCTGCTTCCTTCCGGGCACGATGGTCAGCCTGGCGGACGGCACTCGCATCCCCATCGAAGAAGTCCAGCCTGGCGAGATGGTGCTGACCCACAAGGGCAACGCCAAGCCAGTCGCCAACCAGCAGATCCGTGGTGGTGACTGGAAGCTCCGTCGTATCCGTGCGGTCGGTGTCAACGACGAGCTGGTGGCTACCGATTTCCACCCCTTCTTCGTGTTCCGGGCTCATGAGACCTGTGCTTGCGAGTGTGGCGAGGAGCTTCCTGCCTACTCGGAAAGCCACGGGCCTCAGACCACTCGGGCGATGACTCGACGGTTCAAGGTCGGACACGACAAGCGGGTTTTCAACCCGAAGAACACCTACGACCTGGACGAGCACCGCAAGCGTCAGTCCCGCATGGCTGAGATCAAATCCATGCAGATGGAAGAGGTCCGGGCTGCTGACCTCAAGGTCGGGGACTTCCTGTGCTTCCCGCGAGCCCAGTTCGTTGAGCTGCCTGGCGATGGGATCACCACAGGAAAGGCCCGTCTCCTGGGCTACTTCCTCGCTGAAGGCTCCTTCCTGAAGCACAACGGGAAGCCCTGCGAGGTCCAGTTCAGCTTCTCGATGGAGGAGAAGGACACCTTCGTTTCCGAGGTGGTTGAGCTTCTCCAGCAGGAGTTCCCGCAGGCCAACACACCGTGGGTTCAGGACCGCGAAGACCGGACGACCTGCGTGGTTCACGTCACGGGTCAGGAGATGGTTCAGTGGTTCCTTCAGCACGGTGGCGAGTACAGCCATCGGAAGCGTCTCTCAGCCGAAGCCATGACCTGGCCAGCCGAGATGCACAAGCACCTGGTGGGAACCTGGCTCAACGGTGACGGGTGGTTCACGGATCGTCTGGCAGGAAGCACCGCTTCCTATGACCTTGCTTGCCAGCTTCACCTGTTGATGAGTCGTGTGGGCTTGTTCACTCGGATGCACGCTCACATCCAGGGTCAGGCTGTCGAGATTCGTCAGGTGGTCAACGGCGGTGTCGTCATCAAGGACGAGGCAACGGGTCGGTTCCCGACCTTTGGGCTTCACGTCGGAGCCACAGACGCTGTGAAGCTCTCTGGCTACTGCGACAAGGCTCCAAGCAGTTCAACCCACAAGAGCCGTGAGCTGCGAGTCTTGGATGACGTGGTGATGTTCCCCATCACCAGCATCGAGGACGACACCTACACCGGATGGGTCTACGACCTGGAGGTCGAGGACGATCACAGCTACGTCGTGGAGGGTGTGGCGGTCCACAACTGCACAACCGAGACGACCCAATGCACGAAGTGCGGCAACGTCGCGGTGGATGACACAGACACCTGTGAGTGCATCCGCTACCACAAGCTCGACACCTTCTACGACGCCAGCGGACAGCGACGGGTCATTGCTGAACTGTGTGGTCACCCCTCCTTGGGTGACACGGCTGGTGTGGTCTTCATTGAAGCGAGCTGGGTTGCTCAGCCTGCCTTTACGGGAGCCGTGCTCAGGAACGTCCTGACGGCCCCCCAGGCGGCGAAGAGGTCTCAAACCCTCCAGGACGTATTGGGACGCCCTCCGACAGCTTGGGAGGACACCAGCACCCGCAAGGTGGCCTCTGTAGCATTCGAGTTCGGAGACCCTTCTGAGGAAGAGGAAGCTGGCCCACCGGAGCCCCCCGCTCCCGGTCCCTTGGACGAAACCAAGGACAAGCTCAAGCAGAAGCTCATCAAGGATGTCCGCAAGGACATCGAAGAGGACATGGACAACACCAGTCCCTCGGATGAGCCTGTTGTGACGGACAACACCCTTCAGGCGTATAGCCGTGCCGCGTCAGTCTTGACACGCACCGCCACGTCTGACACGGATCTCATCAACCGTCTGGCTCTCCTGGATGCAGAGTACGACAGGAAGGCTCCTCGCGAGCTGTACCTGGCGGCTCTCCACGCAGGTGGCAAGTCGTTTAGTGAAAACCCGACTCGCTACATGTTGGCGTGTCAGGACCATCTTGGTACCCGTCTTGGGCTACCCCAAGTCAAGGTGCTTCGACGCCTTGGTAGCTATCTCTCCCTGCTGGAGAGCCACCCCCACAAGATATCCACAGGAGTCTGATCATGTCCAAGCGACAGCGCATGACCTGGACTGGCGAGGCCGAAAAGGTCGCTGCTCAGCCCCCCGCCAACCCTCGTGATGATGGGTGGCACCCCGCTCACCAGTCCGACGATCCCGGTCCTCACGACTACGAGAACGGTGACACTTCCAAGTGGAAGGAAGACCCGACTTCAGGTCCGTACCCGAACAGTCAGCCGCCCGCGAACCCTCGCGATGACGGATGGCACCCGGCGGACAAGGCTGCGGCTTCCAAGGAAGCTGCGGAGCAGATTCGTGTGGCAGCCGAGAAGAAGGCATCCAAGTGCATCCGCATTGCGGAGGCTCTGATGCCGATGGAGTCCTTCAACGTCATCGAGGACCAGGCTCTGGACTTCATGGATCTCCCCGACTCCGCCGTGGATGCCACCCTCGACCGTCTCGCCAAGCGTGGTGAGGACGATGAGGAAGACGAGGAGGTTGAGGTCGAGGCTTCTGCCAAGTCCGCAGCGGATCGCAAGATCGCTGAGCTGACCAACCTGGTCCACTCCCTCGCCAACACCGTCCAGAGCCTCAAGGCTGGCGACGACGACGACGAGGAAGAGGCCGAGGTCGAGGCTGGCAAGAAGGCTGAGGTGGATCCCGATGAGGCTCTCCTGGCTTCCATGCTGGCTGAAGAGAAGGTCGCGTCCGACCCGGACGAGACGCTTCTCCGCTCCATGCTGGCTGAGGAAGACGAGGAGGACGAGCCTGAGGCCGACGCCGAGGCTTCCGCTGACGAGGCTCTGCTTCGTTCCATGCTGGCTGAGGAGGACGAAGAGGACGAGCCTGAGGCTGACGCCGAGGCTTCCGCTGACGAGGCTCTGCTTCGTTCCATGCTGGCTGAGGAAGACGAGGAGGACGAGCCCGAGGCCGACGCCGAGGCGTGCGGCGAGATGGGCATGGCTGATGATCTGGGCATGGCCGACATGGGCATGGACGATCTGATGGACGAGCCCGAGGTTGAGGAGATGGACATGGGCATGGGTGAAGACCCGATGGGCCTCATGGACGAGTACCCGATGCCGGAGAACGACAGCGTGCTGTCGAGCCTGTTCGCTGAGGAAGCTCGTGCAGAGATGGGCCTGGAGTCGGACACCTCCGCTTCCGAGTCCATCGAGAAGGCCGCCACCGCTCAGAAGCCCAAGCCCCGCAAGGCCAGCAAGGGTCCGAAGACGGTCGGTACGCAGACCCGCACCGCCAGCTCCAACTCGGACCTGGAATCCCTCTGGGAGACCGCTCCCGATGTGAGCGGCGTCTTCTCCTGAACCGGAGATTCCACGCCCCTTGGCACTGAGTTTCGGTGCCAAGGGGTCGTGACCCCCTCCAGACTGGGGAAATAGTCTCGGTAAGATGTAAATACGACGGACATAACAGGTGAAACCCCCACGTTGTGTGCGGGCTACACAAAGTCAACCACCCTTCTCTGTAAACACAGAGTAAATGCCAGGAGATAAATCATGGCTTTGCTTGGACAGGCGAGCGGTGCGTGGACGGAGTCCAGTTCGGCTCTTCGGATTCTGTACGTCGGCGTGCGGAACTCGGTGGGAATCCTGACGGATGACGCCTTCACGCAGACGAACCCGCCCATCGTCACTGCGACCTCGACCATCAGCTCCAACGTGGACACCAGCCTGCTGGGCGTTCTCAGCGGTTCTGTGGCCTTCACCCGTCCCGACGAGGGCAGCAACTACATCGGTGGCAACGCCGAGGGTCTGGCTACCGCCACCCACGAGCTGCACGTTCGTCCCCTGGGGCTCTTCATCAACAACGCGGCTGGCAACAGCTTCGAGAACCAGCCGGGTGCCGCCAGCGGCAAGGGTCCGTACACCTCCTCGCAGGGAACGCACGCTTCGCAGCTCTTTGAGACGGCCCTCATCGGTGACCTCGCTACGGCGACCGGTGACCAGACTGGTGAGGACATCGTGTACACCACGGGTGCCTCTCTCATCGCTTCGCGGAACGGCTACCTGATGCCCGCGTACAACATCACGGACACGGAGACGATGGACATCGCCACCCTGTCTGCTGAGGTTGAGCACGGACAGACCGCTTCCACCACCATCGCAATCTTGAAGATGCCTTCGGACTCCACGCAGTCCGAGATCGTCTTCGACCAGCGTATCTGAAGGAGGATTCAGACATGTCCAAGGTCAGCAACGCTGTCAAGCAGAAGATCATCAGCGAGTACATCCGCACCCCGGCAGGGCGTGCCCGTCTCGCAGCCTCCATGACCCAGCCCCTGCGGATGCGTCGTGACTACTCGGCGGTCGGTCGTAAGACCTTCCTCGTCGAGGAGTTGCCGGATGGGGCTCTCCCCATCTACGACAAGGATCCCGAGGTCACGGCCTACGTCGTCGGTGAGGAAGGCGAGAACATCCTCGCCATCCAGAAGCCGCGTCGGGTTCTGTTCCCGCTGTTCGAGATCGCCTCGAACCCCGAGATCCCCCTGACCCAGATCAAGGAACGCCGCTTCGACATGATCGAGCGGGCCCAGGTTCTGGCGAAGTCGCAGGTCCAGGCTGCTGAGGATGAGCGTGTCTTCGCCGTCCTCGACGCCATCGCGGCCAACGGCTTCGATTCTGTCGCTGGTGGAACCAACGCCGACATCCCCGTCATCGCCCCGATCTCGGGTGCGGTCATCGCGGATGCGATCAGCCTGGTGGAGCGTCACGACCTCCACGCGGCCCGCATCTTCATGAACGCTCGCGACTACGCGGACATCCGCAAGTTCGGTCGGGACATCCTGGACCCCGAGACGCAGCGTGAGCTGCTCCGCACGGGCCTCATGGGCACCATGTACGGCTGCCAGATCATCACCAGTCGCCTGGTGCCGGTCGGTACGGTCTACATCTGCTGCGATCCCGAGATGTTCGGTCGGATCCCCGTCCGCACCGAACTGACCGTGCTCTCGGCAGACGATCCCAAGGCTCGTACCATCGGTTTCTCGGTATTCGAGAACCTCGGCCTGGGCGCGTACAACCCGCGTGGGCTCGCCCGGTTGTCGATCACCCGCTGATCGGCTCCCTGAGCACACCTACGATGCCCTGGCAGGGTCAAACCTGCCAGGGCATCGCTGCATTTGGAGGGGTTAGTTGTTCAAGTAATGTTGTTCAGCACAGTGAGTTCTGATACACAGAACTCCATGCGAGCTATCCTGTGTCCGATCTCAGCCGCAGAGCTGAACGACCTCTACACGAATCAGAAACTCACCGACCAGGACATCGTGACTCGACTGGGTCAGGGTGCAACCCTCAAACGGGTTCGAGCCTGGCGGAAGCGGTTCGGGATCGAGACCCTCCCCAGGTGGTCGAGAAACGAAATTCCCCCCATCGAGGGGAAGCTCCGGTCGATGCTGGTGGGTTCGATGCTGGGGGATGGTCGTCTGGTCAGAAGGACTCATGCGACCCACTACACCGAGTGCCACGCCGCAAACCAGGAAGCCTACCTGCGGTGGAAGGCTGACCTTTGGGGTCCATGGGTGCTTCCTGATGCTGTCAAGCCTGTCGTCTGGGAAACAGGCGGGCAGTCCTATGACGGCTTCCGGTTCAACACCGTGGCCCACGCTGACCTCAATCCCTGGCAGGACTTGTTCTACAAGGGCCGGAAAGGTTGGAAGCGGCTCCTACCGGATGTTGTGGACTTGGTGGACGAGTTCGCTTTGACCATTTGGTACTTAGACGATGGACATGCCGGATGGTGGCCTGGGATCTCCTTCGGAGCTGACGAGCCCTCACGCCAGGTGGCCTGGGCCATCTTTGAGAAGTTCGGGTTGAAGCCACGATGGCAACTCAGCAGCGGGAAGACCGGGACTTTCCACATGGAGCGGGAGGACACAGCTCACCGTTTCATTGAGCTGGTGACCCAGCATGTCCCCAAGTGCATGAACAGCAAGCTGGCTGACTTTGGGTTTCAAGGCCCCCAGTACCAGGTCCGCCAACGACTCACCCGCGAGCTGCTTCTGGATGGGGTGTCAAAGGAGATCCCTTTGAGACACATGAGTCGAGACCTTGGGGTGAGTGTCACCGCCATCAAGTCAGCCCTGGACCGGCATGAGATCGAGTATGCGACCCATGTGGGTCGCCCCAAAGGCAAGAAGGTCTGGCTGTCTCAGCCCCTTGCTCCTGTGACCCCGAGCCCTCAGTTGGCCGAGCGAGAGGTTGAGCGGATGTCCCGGCTGGTCCGTGGTGGTCTGACGACGAGCCAGATCGCGGACATTCTCCAGGTGAGTCGCTCCACTGTCCTCCTGAGGCTCAAGGAAGCTGATGTGCAGCTCAAGACCGGACCTAAGACGAGCCTCACCGTGGAAGCCTCAGAGTCCCTGTTGGGCTCTAAGTATCCAGACACCGGGCTCTGGAAGGGGTTGGGTGAGGTTGAACAGGAGTCCTGGACTGCGGACATCCTGGAGGTCTTGCTCAAGACGGAGTTCCCGTTTCCGGTGCCTTTCGACTCCGAGGGTGCAGAGAAGGAGCTTGCTCGGGTCAAGAAGTCACAGGTGGGGATTACCTCCTGGAGTCCCGTGGGCTTGAGGGTCTGCAACAGCCTGTTCCCCAACAGGTTCAGGGCCCTCTACAAGAGCCGGGTGTCTGCCTGGGAGGGGTGGCATGACGAGAAGCATCTCCGTCGAGCCATCAACTTCCAGCTTCGTGTGGGGGATCCCGTGGTGCCTCGGAGGGTGCTGCGTGCTTTGACGGCGAACTGCCGCACACCGTCCGTGTTTCGGCCTGTGGTCGCCAAGTACATCTATGAGACCTACTGCCCTGCTGGCGGCAGGGTCTGGGATCCCTGCTCAGGCTACGGTGGGCGGCTCCTGGGGGCTTTGGCTGCTGGTGTCCGGTACGTTGCCTCGGAGATTGAGCCGGAGACGGTACAGGGCAACCTGAGGCTCGCTGAGCTGCTGGGGATGTCGGACCAGGTTGAGGTTCACGAGGCCCGAGCTGAGGGATTCGATCCCGGCCCTGTGGACCTGGTGTTCACTTCCCCTCCCTACTACAACGTGGAGTTGTACGGACAGGCTGTGGGTCAGTCCTCGCTCCAGAATCCGACGTTCGAGGGCTGGGTGGAGAGTTTCCTGGTGCCGGTCATTCAACGGGCTTGGGATCGTCTGCCTGTCGGCGGAGCCTTGGTGTTGAACCTGACCGACGTGAAGGAGGGTCGGAAGGTCTACCCGTTGGTGGAGCGGACGGTGCAGGAGGCTGTGGGGATCGGGTTCACCCACGAGGACACGTTGGCGATGCCCTTGGCCAGCTTGAACCGTCGCAAGGGTGCGTCGGAGCCGATGCTGGTGTTCCGTCGCTGAACGCAGGGTGGGATCAGGCCCGGTCTCTGCAAGGGTGTCGGGCTTCGCTGCGTTTGTGAGTGGTACGGTCTACGAGTGCCTGAGAAACCCACCATCTTGAGTCTTCTTGGTGTCGGGGACACAGCTCCCGAAGAGAAGGTCTACGGCGGAGGTGCCTTCGGTCGTCAGTCCGTCAGCGACCTCAAGGACTGGGGCACACCTCCGCACTTCATCGCAGCTCTCCTGAAGCTATTCCCGAACGGCATCGATCTGGACCCTTGCTCAAACCAGCACTCCCTGGTTCCCAGCCGTGTCAATTACGCCTTGCCGGAAACCGACGGTCTTCGCTCGACCTGGAACTACCCGGTCGTGTATGTCAACCCGCCCTACGGACGAGACCCACAGCGGGGGACGACCATCAAGGACTGGGTCTGGAAGTGCCAGGCGAGCCATGAACGGTATGGCTCCGAGGTGGTGGCCCTGATCCCCGTGGCGACCAACACCGCTCACTGGAAGGAGTTCATCTGGGGGAAGGCCGCAGCCATCTGCTTTGTGGCAGCCCCAAGGTTCAAGTTCTACCTGGGTGGCCGTGAACACACCAAGGGAGCCCCGATGGCTGTGGCGGCGGTGTACTGGGGAGCCAGGTCGAGAGACTTCCTGGAGGTATTCAAGGGCCTTGGAGCTGTCGTCATAGGAGCTTCAACGAGCCCAGCTTCGGAGCCGATGTTGGTGTTCCGTCGTTGACGGGGTGGGAGATCGGGCGTCTGGTAAGGGGAAGATGAGCTGGCTGGTCGTAAGCTGGGCTGGAGGTATTCGATGGAGACGTTTTTGTGGGTCAGCCCCATCCCGACTTACTGGGATGGGGGCCGGAAAATCAGAGCGGCTGAGGGTATTAGGGGATGTATGGACACCTCCATGAAGCTACTCAACTTCTCCGTGGTCCCGGCCCCCACCTGTGAGGGTTGTCGTGAGCCAATGTTGTACCTCAAGCGAGGTACGGACTGGTCTTGCCAGAACCTGAAGTGCTCTGAGGTCAACAAGCCTGTGACCTCAGGTGTGGGTGGGATCATCTCTGAGGACGAACGATGACTTTGAACGACCTGGCGGGCTACCTGGCGGAAGCCCAGAAGGACATCAAGAGTGACCCTCACGACTCCTTCATGGCCCTGTACCGGCTGACCAAGGCTCTCAATGAGGAGCTACGGGATTCCCCCATCGTGGCTCGGTTCGAGCAGCCCATGATGGTGATGATGACGGGTGCCCTACAGGGTCAGGCGGTCTTCATCCCGGCTCACGTCGTCCTGGTTCCCAGGCTCGTCCAGTCCAACGATGGGATTGAGAGGGGTCGCGGGGTTTGTCTCAAGGAAGCTGGCGGCAAGCTGGAGTTCTTCACTCAGCTTGAGGAGTGCTTCGCTGAGCCCCCCAAGAGTCCAACCATCCTCATCCACAAATGGATGGAAGGGATCATCGAGAGGGCCTGACGCATGGAAATCTACAATCCAGAAGCCATGCGGTGGAACACCTCAACAGCTTTCCTCCATCAGCCTCTGCTCGACATGACTCCGCCGGAGGTCAAGTCCGGTGGGGTCTATGCCTTGTACTACAGCGGAGACTTGGAGAAGTACGAGTCCATTCGCGGGATGGGGGTGCCCATCTACGTGGGTCACTCGAAGAATGACATCTCTCGGCGGGTGTGGATGGGCTGCAAGCATGTTGATGATGCTGACAACTTGAACCGTCAGGATTTCAAGCTCCGTGTCCTGCTGTTGCCGTCTGAGTTCACCAGCATGATCAAGGATGTTCTCATCGAACGGTTCCACCAGCCGTTCTGGAACCGACCAGAGTACAAGGGTTTCGGTGGTGACTGTAGCCCTCGCGTGGGCTGGCAGGCGACCAACTGGGACAAGCACCATTCAGGTCGTCAACGGGCTCTTGAGTACAACCGTACTGGAGAGGACCAGACTCTATTTGAGGCCAAGATGGCGGACAGGTTTCTCCAAGAGGAGGAACGCTTGTCCCTGTTGGGTTCATCCGGTTGAGCTTCTATAGGCGGGGAGAGGTAACTCTCCGAGGTTCACATGTCTCTCCGTTCCAAGCTGATCCGACTGGCCCACAACAACCCGGATCTCCGTCCTGACTTGCTTCCCTTGCTCAAGCGGACTGCTGGCAAGGTGAGCATCCAACTTCATCGGGGGTTGTCGGTGAAGGACAGCGACGGCATGTCTCCTCTTGGAGAGATCAGTCAGGTTGCCTACCTGGATGAGAGGAAGTCGGGTTCCAAGGCTTCCCGAGCTGCTGTCCAGGTAGCTCGTGAGAACCAGCGTGAACTGGAGAGCATGTCCAGCGGTGACCAGGCTGTTGGGTTCATCGAGTCCAAGGTCTACGAGATGACGGGCAAGCATCTCCGCTGGCAGTACATCCAGACACCCATGTAGATCGGCTCTGAGAGCCAATCGGTAAGGTCACTCACCTTCAACGAACGGGGTGAGGAAGATGTATCCAGTGTGGGTAGCGAATCTGAGTCAGGCCAAGCTGGGGGGTCCACCAGTTTTTTTCAAGAAAGTTGAGGGACCGGCTTGCCAGCTTCTGAGCCCTCACATATAAGCCCCTCGCTGGACGGGAAACCAACCAGCTTCTTCTTGAAGCCCCCAACGGCAAGAGAGCGGAAGACAGAGGCAGCGACCCCAACCCGGTGTGGCAACCGGGTCAGGACGAGGTTTCAAGAAACCGAAGCTCAGCAGTCAGGACATCAAGAGGATGGGCAAGTAGCCACTTGCTCAGCTCGACATGGGAAACCAGAGTCGGGTCTCTCAGACCTCGTGAAGGTGTGGCACACCGCAGCGAGTCAGGGAGTAGGGGTTCGGTCGCCGCCGAGCCTCAACGATGGACACGACACCTTGGCGTCGTGTGGGTAGAGGCCCCAAGAGCCAATACCTGGCCCGCGAAAGCGGCCAAACCCATGATGCGGACGAAGGGGTCATCACCTTCACTTGACGCATCCCGTCGAAGCCAATGGTGAGAGCCAGAAGCGGAAGCGGGTGGGCCCCAGGTCCGAGAGGATGCAAGGTCTGGAGGGAGTGAGGACGCGAGCCCTTAATCGGGAAGGTGTCCAAAGCAAACGCGAAGCCTGCCGTAGTGACCCTCGGGTTGCCGGTGGGCTTTCGTCGTTTGGGGGTAGTGTCTTCCATGCCTGACCACATCCCTTCCGAAGACCTGACCCTGGACAGGATCCCCGACCCGGACACCTGCACCGAGGGCGAAGCCTGGGAGTTCTTCCACACCTTCCATGCCTACACCTACTGGGGTGGCCTGGAGGAGGCGTTCAAGTCGTCGGATGTGGCTGCTGAGTGGCAGGCGAAGTGGCTGGCTGAGCAAGACCCGGAGCCGGAGTTCTACCGCTACCCGGAGCCCCTGCTCGACAACCTCCGCACGGCGGTGTTCCTGGACTGCCGTGCGGCCAGGCATTGCGAGGCCACTGGGAGCCTGGGGTTGAAGGAGAGCTTGAGGGCCGTCCGCTACTGGGTCAGACTGGCTACCCCTTCTGGAGCTTGATGACGGCCTTGATCTTCATCCTCATGGTGCCCTGCCAGACGACGCCGTCCCGCCTGCCGAAGTCCGCGAGCATCCCCCGCTTGAGAGCCCCGGCTCCCTTGGCTTCCAGGAGGGCCTGGGGTTTCTTGAAGGACTCGGGGTGCTCTGCCTTGAGGTCGGACCAGGACATGGAGACGATCCGGCTTGTCTTGACCTCACCCCCCCGCTGGCTGTCGTGGTAGGTGATGGTGACCTTGTCCCCAGCCTTGAGTGCCTTCAGGAGAGTCACCTGCTGGCTGTACTCGTCAGGCACGTCGAGGTTCTCGTCCTTGACGAGCTTCCTGGTCTGGAGCATGACATCCCAGCCAGTCTCAGCATCATCAGCCTTCAGCACGTTCAACAGAGCCCTCCGTTCGGCGGAGCCCTTGGGCTGCTTGGAGGCGAGTCGGATGGTGGCGGAGCGGAGAGACTCCAAGGTTGCGGTTCGGGCGAGGGGGACACCTACGGCCCCCAGGGGGGCGATCAGCTTGGTGTAGTCCGCCACAATCCCCTTGAGGCGATTGTGGAGCCTACCCTTCTGCTTCGCAAAGACCAAGGGAAAGTCGGACATCTTCATGGCGTCAGAGACCACGTCGTCGGCCTTCGACGCCAGCAGCCGCATCGCCTTGATGGCCTTGGCAGCGTTGGACCACACGATCTCGATGGCTGCGGGCTTGTCATGCACGGCCTTGGTGAGATCGTTCAGGCTCATGTAGAGCCCCCTCACGGCGACCGAGAGGTCCGAGAGCCGCCCTGGGGCGTCCGGGTTCTGGAAGTACGCTGCCGCTGCGGTGAGCGTCCAGTTCGGGTAGAACCGGGCGGAACGCTCGAACCAGTCCTCGTACTGGAGGAGTTCGGGTGGCAGCTTGGACATAAGAGGTCTCCTGTGAGGTCTTCTACGTCTGTCCGGCCCTATAGCCTCCGTACCGATGTCGCCAGAGGACTCACCCCTGTGCCGTGGCGAGGGTGTAGATCATCCGTGGGTGGTTGACCCTGTGGGATGGAGGCCGCCCAAGGCGTAATCACTCACCATCGTCTTCCCACGGGATCACCAGCCCGTACCGACGCGGCCCCTCCAGCACGAAGTCGAAGACCAAGAAATCAGGAACTACCACGCCGAGAATTTGCTCCATCGTTTCGCGGGGGTTCGGTTTCGGGCTGCTGGAAGCCTACTTCAATAGCCACGGTGTCGAGATCGAGTGGGTTCAGGAAACCTTGGGGAAGTCCTACGAGGAGGAGCTTGTCGAAGACATCCTCTCCCTGATGACTACCTTTTCGGCTCGCATCTACGGGAAACGGTCAGCCGAGAACAGGAAACGGGCGAAAGAGGCTGTCGGGGAGGCTGCGAAGTGATGTCACAGCACACCCAGCAACTTGGCAAGGGCGATGCGAGCATCTCTGGCGGCAGAAGCCACAGGTTCCTCCGCCCCTTCCAACACCGACAGCTTGCGGTCCATGAACTGACGGATCTCACGTTCCATCAACCTCACATTGATGTTGTCCGACAATGCCGCGAGCAGGGCCTTCCGTTCGTTCGAGCCCTTGGGCTGCTTGGAGGCGAGTCGGATGAGCTTGGTTCTGAGGTCAGACATGGTGTGGAGGTCTCCTACCTGGATGAGCCTGATAGCCACAGTATCGGGAGCTGCTCGGTAGCTGGTCTATGGTTCCTCTTGGATATGACCACAGCCTTCCGCAGCAGGATCGTCAGGCTTGCCGCCAGCTACCCTTCGTCCTCTCCTGAGCGTAGAAGCCTGTTGGCTGTCCTTCTTCCTTCCACTTTCGATGTCGGTGATCCGGTCAATGTGTCTCTTCAGGGGGGTTGCGTTGAGGGGTACGTGCGAGCTGTGACCTTCACTCAGGGCAAGGTTCGGTACGCTGTCCGGGCTCAGGCTGTCCTTGGGGATGAGGACTCCTGGACGACGTTGCACAACCTGGACTCCATGCTGGTCAGTGGCCGGGACGGTGTTCGACTTGATACCGAGATGGACAACTACTCGTAGGCCAATGTCCCGTCGCTGGTCGTAATGTGAGGCATGACGACCAGATAGCTTCTTCATCGCTACCGGACAGATGCTGCATATGCGGTTGCAGTGGACACCCAGGTGTCCCACTCCGTTCACGAAGTGCGAGGGTGTGGCCTGATCGGATTCTCTGCCTATATGCCCCGCAGGGTATGAGCATCCCTTCTTCACTTAGAGTGGCTCTTCGACATCTGGAGTCAAAGCAGGTCCGTTTGACTGGCGGGGATCGGGCTCAATACCAGGCTCAAATCTGGGAGATGTACCAGGAGACTTACCGTCGAATTGGCATGAGCATCTCATCGGCTGCGGAGCTGCTCCGCTACCCCGTCTGGGAGGTGGAGCGTGGTTCTGACGGTGGGATCGTGGCCTTCAACGTGTTCAAGACAACGTCCTTCGGGCTGAAGTCGGCCCTGATTGGTCACGATGGGAGCCCTGAAGGCAAGTCCGCTGCCGTTCACGGAATGCGAACGAAGTTCAAGCAGTCGGGTGTTTATGGGGAGGTGTCTCACAAGGTCCGGGACATCGTCCTGTCAGCCGGTGCTCCCGTGGTTTGTTCAAATCAGGCTTCTGCCATCCTTGGGAAGCCGACAACGGCAACGGGCCCCATCACCTACACCCGCAGCCTCAGCGGTGTTGGTGTGGTTGAAAAGACATTGGTTGGTCGCCCACGGGGGGTGGAGACGACGAGTGCCAGGAATCCGTACTGCCCCATCGGGGATCAGCAGGTCGCAGCGTCCTTTGAGGACGACACCTGTGACCTGGACTCGCACTACTGCGACTTGATGATCTCGTCCTTGATGTAGCGAGTCAGAGCCACGATCAGGCTTGCACTGGCCTGGAGTCGATGGTCATCATCCACTCCCAGCAGTGGGATCTTGTGCTTGATGCTGAAGTCCTCGCTGGCAGCCATGGGGATCACGGTGTCCTCCCGACCATGCAGGATGATGGCGTGCTCGGGGGTGCTGGTCACCTTCTTGGCAATGTCATACTGCACAGCGGGAGCACAGAGGACGTAGCCGGCAACCCGCTCGGGACACCGATCAGCCATCAGAGCTGCCAGAAGGCCACCGAACGACGAACCGACGAGCAGCAGCCCCGTCTCGCCCTTGGTCAGAGCCTCCAGCTTCGTGTACCGATCCTCGATGTCTGCCAGCCCACGGAAGTCCGGGGCTTCAACATCACCGAATCGTCGTTGCAGAGCCTGGTACTTCGAGCCATGGGGCCCGCTCTCAAGTCCGTGAAGAAATAAAATCATGGTGTCTCCACTCAGGTATACGAATCAGAACTGGAAGTTACTTCCGGGTGAAACTTCATGGCCCGCTGAGGTCATCTTGGGTTAGACTGATCCCACACCGGCAGACGACGAAGGCCGGGTCAACCGCGTCGTACCACACCCCCTGGAACTCCCCGCGAGGGAGTAGGAGAAGGTCATGGTACGAGCGAAGTTCCGCTGCATGTCGGTCACCCGTCGCATCAAGGACGCGGAGGCCAATCTCAAGCCCGTCATCGCCAAGAACGAGGACTGGCCTAACGGCTGTGAAGAGAACCGTCAGTTCTGGGATGCGACCCCTGCGGGTGAGCTGACCCTCAGGTTCAGTAGCCCTGCGGCTGTAGACCTGGAGCCCGGCCCCTACTTCTACATCGACCTGGTCGAGGCCGAAGGCGAGGGCACCTGGAAGCTGTGGAGGGTGGCTCGGACGGAGCACGTCCAGGAGGTCCATTTCGGGCTGAGCTGGAATACTCACCGGCTCAGGCTCTCGAACGGCGAGTTCCAGATGACCACCGGGAACAAGGATGCCTGGAAGCACTTCCAGTCAAAGCAGGGCTCAAGCTGGTCGGTCACTTTGACCGAGGTGGCAGCGGACCACGAGGGCTGTCCGTATACGGGTTGATCCGGTATCCGGTCGATAGCTGAAGTCTGGTAGAGGAAGGAACCGATGGGCTTCAGCAATCAGGAACGCATCAACCTGCTGACCAAGGCTCTCGCAGCGGGAGTCTTGGACGCAAACTCGGTCTCGGTCTGGTACGAGACCTTCTTCCCGTTCCGCTTCATCAACGAAGCGAATACGGTCTGGACCGAGCTGACGACGTTGCTGGCCTACCCGGCAGGCAACCTGACGACGGCTCGGTCCAATGCCGCCACGGTCCCCACGCTCCTTCAGGATCTCTCAGCCACGACGGCGGCTGTTCGGCTGACGGAGGTGACTGGAACCAACGGGTCCACTTGGGCAGCCCACAGCACCTATGGAGACACGGGCACAGCAGTCCTGAAAAACTGGATGCTCCCGCAGCTCATCCCGCAGTCAAGCGGCTCTCCCTCGAACGGGTACAGCATCCGGTTGTTCGACGGTGATCCAGATGCTGGCGGGACCGAGGTGTCCACCAGTGAGGGCTCTACAGGCAGCGGGGACACCAAGACGGTCGGGTGGATCTGGAACTACGCCAACGGGATGTTGCTGCTCTCGGACGATTTCAAGAGCAGCATCGCTGACCCCTATGTCATGGGCTTCCGCTACATCGGGCGGACGGCTCAGAACATTGATGACGACCTCCAGATCCTGGAGAGCACGGTCACGACCGTGCAGAGCAGCCTGGCGACGGCTGAGTCCGAGATCGACACCCTCCAGACGGAGATGAGCACAGCCCAGACGGACATTGATGCTGCTGAGGCCGACATCGACACCCTTCAGACCGAGATGGACACGGCTCAGACGGACATCACGACCCTCCAGACGGAGATGGATGCTGTGGAGTTGTCGGTTTCGGCTCTTCAGCAGTCCTCAAACGGGATGGTAGTCCGACTCGTGAAGGGAGGCTGAAGTGGCTCTCGCCCTGGCAGGAGAGGTCTTCACCTTCCAGGTGCTCTGGGTGGACGAGGAAGGTTCGCCTCTGACCGTCACCTCACCCCTCATCGACATCTTCCATTTCGATGGGAACGGGGACAAGGTAGCCCTTGCTTCGACCCAGTCAATGGTTGCAGTATCCGGTGATACCGGGCGTTACGCCTATGTTTACTCCATCTCAGCCCTCTACGCCGAGCCTTCGCCCATCTATGGGCACATGTCGGGTGTTGACCCCTCTACGGGGCTCATGCTGCTTGAAGAGATGGTGGTCGATGTCCTGGACCCGAGTGCAGGGTCTTCAGACCTCACCATCTTGAAAGATGGCAGCAGCATTGGTACTGCCGTCACGAGCATTGACTTCATCGGGGTCGATGTCGCTGCGGACAGTCCAAGCTCCGGCAGCATCCGGGTCTTCCTTCCGCCTCCGAGCTACCAGTCCCACTGGGACACCAGCGACGGCGACAACGGTGATCAGTCGGTCACGGAGTCCATCTCACGGAGTACGACCAGGATCCCCTCTCCCAGTGGTGGAGAGGGAACCCCTTTCAACACCAACGGGTGGGCCGACTCCAATCAGGCCACGACGACCAGTTCCTCGGTGGTCTTCACGACTCCGAGTGTGACTACGGGCTTCGGTGGCGACTCCACGATGACCGTGACGGTCTATGACGCGGACGGGACCACCTCCCTGGAGACGTACACCACAGGTGCCATCACAGGGGACAACACCCACAACTCGGGGAGTGGGAACATCTCGGTGGTCATCTCGAACTACGCCGTGGACACCCTCCGGTACAAGGCCAAGGCTACGGTCACCGTCAATGTCGAGGATGTCTTGGCAGATGCCGGGCTTACGGGAGGTCGGCATCATGTCGTCGTCACCCACACGACGGACAGTTCTTCGGATGGGACTGGCCCCTATGTCTACACGCAGACAGCCGTGTTCCTGGACACCAACCCATCGACCCCAGCCATCAACGGCACGGTGACCATCGCAGAGACAGGCGGACAGGTTCTGACCAAGCACCTGTCTGGGGTCGAATACTACATCCTGAACTCGCAGTTTACGGGTGGGGTGACCAACATCGACGGGCTCAACGCCAACACCATCCGCACTTCTGCCAACCTGGTGCTCAGCGGGTCGGAGTATGGGCTCAGCTCCTTGTCCCACAGTCCCTTTGGGACCGGCTCAAGCAACTTCAGTGGTTGGACCTCAGCGGAGAACCAGGATGATGTGGGCTACAGCAACACCGGCTGGGCCATCACCTCATCGAGCTACCGCATCTACACGACGACAGCGAACATCTCGGCGTATCCGAGAGACCCTTGGGCCAGCGGTAGCACTCAGAACTCCTCCAACGCCTCGATCCTGATCGACACCTACACCTCGAACTCCACGGCGTTGTTCGAGGGGTTCACGGATGAGGACTACAGACAGGACTCGGGGTGGAACAGCGGGACAACCAGCGGCAACTGGACGAGCACGGCCAGCCTCAGTTCCGGTGAGGCAATGGTTCACAACGGACAGCTTATGTCTCCTGACGCTGCTGCGTACCAGGACTGGTCGGCGTTCAGCCCCACTTTGGGTGGTGCCAATCCGAACTACACGAGTCTGACGGTCCCGGTGAACTACTACCGGACCTTCGAGGACACGAGTGGGGACTCGCGGTCCAGCATGACGCTGACGTTCAGCGGCACCTTCGTGTCCAACGCCACGACGGACTTGGCGAACAGTGACCTGGAGGTGTTCGTCAGGAGAATAGCCTCCCCCACAGGGGACTACGGGCCTTCTGCCAACCCTCTGACGGTCCACGGTGGGCTCTACAACTTCTCCAGCTTCGATGATGGCGTGAGCAATGGATCTATCCGGGAAGGGTCATCCTCCGGGAACACGGTCAACGCCACTTTCGGCGGTCTGGTGTGTGAGGATGGGATCTTCGTCCACATCCGCATCAACAACGCCACCATCAAGATCGACAGCATCACCGTGAGCTTCTTCTGATGGCCAGGTTCTCCGACCAGTTTCGGGTTCGAGTCGTAGGTGACGAGGTGAGGCTCTCTGTGCTGATCACAGAGCGGCGGATCGATGAGTACCACCTCCGGGCTGCTGAGGTGCGGGAAGCCCTTCAGAGCCCACACCCAGGCCAAGAGTGGGAGGGCAACCAGATCCTCAAGGTCAGGATCAAGGGCAACACGGGGATGCTTGGAATCGCAGTCACAGAGACCAAGTGGGAGATCTATTCGATGCTCTCGGGTCATTTGATTCAGATGGTGGCTCAGCTACGGGCTGAGTTGGGTGTTGGCTGATGCCGATGGCACGTCTTGACCAGGCGTACACCTTCCTGGCGACCTTCTTGGACCACATGGATCAGCCCCTCACCGTGTCCACGCCTCTGATCGATGTCTTCTACTTCGACAGCAACGGGGACAAGCAGGCTCTGGTGTCTGATGCTGCGATGACCTCGTTGGGCAGCGGTCAGTACACCTATGCCTACACACCTACGGGGCTGGGCATCGGGACGTTGATGGTGGGTTGGATGCGGGGGACGAGTGATGGCTTGGTTCAGGCTGAGGAGCAGGTCTACATCCGAGATTCAAACCCGCTGGTTCTGTCTCGGTGACGAGGGCAATGTGGTTATAGGAAGCCATGCCTCCATCTGATCTTGGTCACTCCTTGGACAACTTCGACCGTGCCCAAGCGGCCATCGAGGATGCCATGGATTGGTCTTGGAATCTGGTCTACTGGATACAAGACCATCACTTGGAGTTGGAGCCAGACATCGAGCACGTCCTGGACGACTTGAAGGCGGCTCAGAGTGGCCTGGAGCTGCTTCGCAAGAAGGTTGGGCTCCCCACCTTGGACGATCTGACGGAAGAACTCCCTGAGGGTTGAGCTTCATCCTCGGTGATCAGCCCATAGACTCCGGCTATCAGAGGGAGTTCATGGAAACCCTGGGCACTGTGGTCACGATTGGCTTTGTTCTGGGGCTCGTCATCATTGTTCTGGGGCTCGACTTCATCGTGGAGACCATTGCTTGGGTTCAGGAGCGATGGGAGAACCGGAAGTGACCCGATGGCAGACCTTCTGGTTGGGGCTCACACGCCTCGCTGAGATCATCAAGTCGAGCTTGTTCGTTCAGTATGTGGCCCCCTTTGCCTCGGTCATTGTGGTCACCTGGTTCTTGTTCCTGGCTGCCACCCACTTGTTTGACGGAGCCACCAGCGACTGGTGGCTTGAGCGGCACCCAGGTCAGGAGTTTGCTGGGGATGTGGGTGGTGTGGCTGCCAACTGCATCAAGACGCACCCGGACTATGATGTTGAGATCCTCCAACCACATCCACCTGGACTTTGATGATGCGGGTGCGGATCTGGGGGCCACAGGCTTCATGGAATTGCAGAACATCGCGATGGGGGACGAGAGGGACCACTTTGAGGCGGCTCCAGTCCGAGAAAGCCTCCAGGAGCCTCCCATCATCCCCGATTCCGTGGGCGTGACAACCTCGGTGCCAGATCCACCTGGGGACGAAACTGCCCGGTAAGGTTGGGCATGGCTGAATCTCTCGACGACTTCGTTGCTGCTATCCAGTCGGCTGTCTCGGAAGCTCAGAAGCTGACCGAGGATCACCACGTCGATCTGGTCAACAGGTTCTTCTACAAGCACGAGGAGAGTGGTCAGCTTCGTGCTGAGACGATGAAGGTCTACATCCCAATGGCGGATCCCGCCAACCCGGAAGGGATCATCTGGAGGAAGCAGTACGTCCCTGTCATCAACCTGGCGGCTCTGGGTGCCATTCGCATCAAGGAGCTGAAGGTTGATTTCGAGGCTGTCCTCAACGGGTTGGACACGGCGGATGACCCAGAGCCTGATGATCCGCATCTGGACACACCGGATGTGAAGACTCAGGACCAGCTTCCGGGGAAGAAGCGTCGTGGCAAGGGTCGTCGGGGAAGACATGAACTCGGGCTCGGGCCACTCAAGAAGAAGATGACCTTTGAGTTGAAGAAGGGGGCTTCACCGGAGGATGGCACCAAGGTCCGTATCTCCATCACGTTCGAGGGGACTGACCCTCCTGAGGGTGTGGTGAGGCTCAACGACACGGTGCTGCGGACGTTGCCTTAGGGGCCTCGATATTCGCCCGATACACCCGGAAAGGTAGACTTTCCAATCCGGGTGGATCAGATGGCCGATATCGTAAACATGAGCGAGCAGTTCAAGGGCCTTCCGATGTCCGATCTCATTGGTGGGCCTTTGGTGGCTGCCTGTGAGGCTCAGGTCACCCTGGCGAAGGCAGCAGCCAGCTTCATTGATGAAGTCGGCATGAACACGGCGGCGGACGGCAGCAAGACTGCTCGCACTGTCGATTTCTCCATGAACCGTCCCAGCACACAGCAGGATGGCACCATCGTTCAGGAGTCCGTGGAGCTGTCAGCCCCCCTGCTCGCCATCGTCAATGTCCCCTCTCTCTCGGTGAAGAACGTGACCATTGACTTCGAGATGGAGGTCAAGTCCAGCTTCTCCGCCAAGGAGTCCTCGGACAAGTCTGCCTCTGTGGAAGCCTCGGCTTCTGGCGGCTGGGGTCCAGTCAAGGCCAGTGTCAAGATCAGTGGCTCCGTCTCCTCTCACAAGGAGAGCACCCGGTCCTCAGACAACCGAGCCAAGTACACGGTCCACGTTGAGGCTCGTGACGATGGCCCCCCGGAGGGCCTGTCCCGGCTCCTGGACATGATGGCTGAGGCTGTGGCCCCAAAGGCCATCACGGGTGGTTCGGAAGCCCCGGCTCCGGCACCCGCTCCGAAGAAGTAAGCTTCCGGTCGCTACGAGTCCGATGGACAACTCAGGTTTCTGATCTGGCCACCCGTCTGGCCACCTGGGTAGCCCAAGGTTGGGCTGCCCAGGGGTAGTTTGGGTTGATGAACTTCCTCGACCTGGTGGCCAGCCATGTTCCACCCACACCCCGTGCTGTTGTGCAGGGGATGGGTGACTTGGAGAGGTACGAGCTGGATCACGGGGACTACCTCCTTCTGGGGAGGTTGCCTCAAGAACTGACGGGGCTGGACTTTGAGGGCATCTGGGACCTCCATCCAGCGGAGTATCCGAGGATCGAGCGGCACAACACCTTGTTGCCCCGATGGCAACAAGCCTATGGGCGGGACTACTTCTTCAGCGGACAGACCTCTGAAGCCTTGGACATCCCAGAAGCCCTGATGCCCTTCCTACGTTGGTCGCACCAGGCTCTGGCTCCCTGGTTCAACTCCATGCTGCTGAACTGGTATGACGCCGAGGAAGGTCACTACATCGGCAGGCATCGGGACAGCACTTCTGGTCTGGTCGTGAACTCTCCCATCGTGACCCTCTCGTTGGGGTCAAGCCGAGCCTTCAGGGTCCGCAAAGGAGGGGGTGAGGACAAGTGGGACATCGAGGTGACTCACGGAGCTGTGGTGGTCATCCCGTGGGAGACCAACCGTAGATACACCCATGAGGTTCCTGCCTTGCCCAGTCGTTATGACGGTCGCAGGATTTCAATCACCTTGAGGGCTTTCCAGTGATGACCCTGGCTGAACGACGACACCTCTACCGGAGCGACCCCTTCTATCACCAAGTAGTGGATGCTCTGGTCTTCTGGTCTCTGAATGAAGAACCACCCACTCGGTTCTGGATCAACACCTCGATAGAGTTCTGGGCTCTCCAGGTCTGCTACCTGGGGAGGGATGAGTCCTTTGTGAGTTTGCTCGACCCCTTCAGCATTGAAGCATGTGACGAGGGATGGTCCTACCAGCTTCCTGATGGCTCCAAGCTGGTCTTCCCGAGCAGTGAAGTTCTGATCCTGGAGCACGATCAGGACTTGGCTCAGGTACGGTCAAGTGAAGACCTGGATTCTCTTGACAAGGAGAGCTTCCGGTCGGCCCTACCTCGGATCAAGGAGTTCATCGGTGGACGGCAACCCTACCCAGATTGACCTGGACCTCCTCCTTGCGGAAGCAGACAGCATGACCAGCCAGAACAACACCCGAGCCTTGATCACCTTCAGCACGAATCTCCCCGGCAGCATGATGCTGCGAGGCGAGGTGGGTGGCGAGAACTATGAGCGAATCCTCCAGTTCAACTGGGCCTTCATGGAGTTCCGCCCACTGGGCGAGGGTCCGGTCGGTAGCTCTCATGCCTACACGACTCACAAGGCTCTCCCCATCACCGTGGATGTTCGAGGATCACACGAGGTCACCGTCCGCTATGAGGATGGCGACGGCTTCAAGACCCTCCAGGAGACGATGGACCTGGCCACGGGTGAAATCCGGCTCCGGTAGGATGCCTATGAGTGATTCCTGGTAGGAGAAACCGCATGAACACTCGGAAGCAGATTTTGGCTCTCGCTGCCAGCAAGACAGTAGGCCACCCTCTCAGGGTGGCTCTGCTGAATGTACTTTCGTTTGAGATTCCGCAGGATGACCCTCCTGATGAGATCGAACGCTGGTTGGACTCAACGGACCACGCTGGTCTGGCCTGGGCCTTGTGGTGGTGTGGTGCCGTCCCTGCGGACATTCGGGAACTGAAGCGGGTCGAGCACAAGATCTCCGACATGATCTACGACCTGCTCGGCATCGTCACCCAGCTTGCTATCTCCAAGGTCGAGACCAAGGACATCGAGGTTGACTTCTCTCATGTTGGGGGCAGGCAGGAGGCCCACCTCACCCTGGAAGTTGAGGTCATCCCTGATTGGGCAGATGGCGACCCCCAGGAGGCTGTAGAGACCGAGGTCGAGGTAGCGGCAGAGGGCCCCAAGGAAGTTGGTTTCACAGGCGTCCTGGACATCGACATGAGGGGTCTCGGTGTTGCACTCATGGCGTATGGTCGCAAGATTGGCCTCCGGGAAGTTGGGCCTCTTGGATCTCTCGAACTCAGCGAGTTTGAGAGCGACATCGAGGCGGAGGTGCTTGAGCACATCGAGGAACTTGAGTTCACGATGGATTCAAGGTCCATCGACTCCTTGAGTGACAGCGTTTCCGACGCGATCGAGATTTCCCGGTACGGTGAAGCCGAGGATGTTGACATTTCCGCGATCGTGTCCGTGAACGAGGATTTCCCGATTGGCAATTCAAAGTTCCAGATCCGTGGTGACTCGTTGTACGTCAAGTTCACCAGTGACGTTCCCGTCAGTTTCTCCCTTGAGGGAGGTTGATGCCTGAAGCCAAGAAGGACCCCCGCACCCCAGACGACCGCAAGCGATGGGATCGAGCTGAGGAAATCTTCAAGGAGCAGAAGGGCCACAAGCCCAAGGGTGATGAGTACGCTCTGGTCCAGCACATCTTTCAGGGGATGAAGCGGACGAACCACGTCCCCAAGGGAGCCTCTGTGCTCCGTCGTCAGGTCATTCGTTTGGCTGCCAGCAAGCCCGCCAGTGATCCTCTCCGTGCGGCTCTTTTGGCCGCTCTCAGGTCATAGCTCTACGATCAGGCTCCGAGCCTGACCCCAAGGCTCCTCGAAGCCCATTAGGCTGTTGCCTTCCTCGTCGGCTTCTCGGACCCACGAGATCATCTCGTCGTCCCACATGCTCCTGGGATCACCGAAGGCGGTCTCGGGTCGGTGGGTGGCAGCGTTCTGCGGAGGCCAGGAGTCCCGCCGGATGTTCCTCCCGAACAGCTCTCCCAGAGCTTCATTGATCCTGCCAGTTTCCAGCAGGAGGTCGATCTGGATGGGGTGTCCGAAGGACCACCTGGTCGTCCAGGTGAAGAGCCCTACGTCGGACTTCAGCACGTCATCCCGGAGCTGGAGTCCGTTCTCCTTGAAGCGGTAGACGCAGAGGAAATCGTCTTCGAGGTGTTGGACCTCCTGCGGGTGGGTCATCCCGTAGATCACGTCCTTGAACGTGCTGGAGCCGTTCCCCCACCGCTTGAGCTTGGGGTTCCCGCCGTCGTAGCTGCCGTAGGAGTGCTGATAGAGCGAGGTGTACCAGGACCAAGCATCCCGATGGGTGCCGAAGACCTTTCGCTGGCCTCGAACATCACCAGGCAGGATCTCGATGGGTCCGTGCTGACGAACTCCATTGACCCGCTCCGCCTCCAGGAGCTTGACCATGACCCGTTGGACCCAGGATCCTCCTGTCTTGATCATGTGCCAGAAAATGTAGTCTTGAGTACGGAAGGCAGCCATGTTCGCACCGTACCGGCGTAGGGTAGGTCATGAACCGACGCGACTTTCTCACGACCACCGCAGCGGCCTCTGGAGCCCTCCTTCTGCCTTTCCCAGCCCTTGCTGACCCTCCCATGTGGTCCAAGGTCTTCCACGTCCATACAATGCCGTCAGGGTGGACCAGTGGCCCGTACCAGGACCACTACAGCGAGGATGCCGTCGTCCGCATTGCGGAGATGACCTGGCAGAAGCTGGAGAAGAACGGTCGCCTCATCGTCCTGGACAACTACCACCGGGACAAGCCCCTTGGGTGGCTCACCCACCTGGAGCTGAACCAGACCCGCGACATCGAGAAGGTCCGGGACAGAAGCGGCCAGGTCGTTGAGCTTATCCCTGGCAAGGCCACGGCTTACCTTGTTGCGACCATCCGGTCGGACCTTGACCTCTCGGGTAAGTTCTGCGGCCCTGGCATCTACATGGCGGGTGATGTGGACCCCCTGCATGTCACTGGGGAGAACATCCAGGACGTGAAGGACTGGTCGATGTTCGACCAGACCAAGTTCGTGGGCCTCCTGGGTGCGAGGCGTGTGGCTTGAGGCGGTTTTTTCCTGCTCCGAGCAGAGGACGTGAACGGGAACTCAGGGACTGGACTGGTGGCCGAGGGGATCACATTCAGCTCTGGCAAGACGATCCTGTCCTGGTGTCTGCCGCCTCGGAAGGTCGCGATCTATGACAGCCCGGAAGACCTGGAGAGCTTGCACTCCCACGGCGGGAAGACGCGGCTCATCTGGGTGGACAAGGAGTCTTTCGTCCGGGACATCCGGTCTACGGACTGATTCACCACCAAGGTGAACCAACATCGAGATTCCTGAGCGTAGGAGGGCATGGAGTCCTTACACCAGGAGACCCTCAGATGCCCAAGAAGCAGCTCACGGACGCCGAGAAGCACACCTTCAATGTGGCGATGGGCTTCCGAGCCGCCAACGGCAAGCTGAAGCCGGATTCCAGCGGTCATGGGAAGGGCCTCTCGACCAACCGAGAGGAGAACGTCGTCAAGCACCTGGTGGACCCAGGCCCCAACTCTCGGAGACCTTCCCTCCTGGAATGTGCCTCCCTCATCATGCTCACGACCACGGGTGGTCAGCGGATCTACCTCCCGTTCGACAAGACGGTCTTCCTCACGAAGGTGCGTGAAGCCCAGAAGCGGGGGTTGAGCGGTGACGGGGCTGTTCAGGTGATCTGGTTGCCCAACAAGCTGGCGGAGATCCTGGGTGGTGCTGCTGCCAACTGGGCCGCTTGGGTTCAGCTTGCTTTGGGGGTCCAGGGTCGTCAGGATCACCGTTTCCGCCCCATCGTCAAGATGTCGGACTTGACTGCCAAGACCCGCAAGGCACTGGAGGCCAAGGGGACCATCCTCCCAGGACGGAGCCGCCCACTGGTGGGTCTGACGACGACCGCGATGACTGCGTACCTCATGGCTCAGACCTACTGGCCGGAGACGACCCTGGGGGTTGTCCGTGAGGTCCAACGATGTGTCCACAGGCAGGCTGACCATCTCACCCCGCTATTGGCTTTGCCACCGGTTGAGCCGGTTGAGCCGGTTGATCCGGTTTCTGACCCGGCCATGTCGGACATCCTGGCGGATTTCGACCGAGACATCTTGGAGAACCTCGACATCGAGGGAGTAGAGCCTGAGCCCCTCGACCCAGACAACCTTCAGTCCGTGAAGGAGGTGGACGAGATGATGGCTCAGCTACGAGCCCGCCGAGCGACTCTGGTGAAGCAGCAGCGACAGAAGGCGTGGAAGGACCGTGTGAAGGACTACGAGATCCTGAGTGCGACCCCTGATGACGACTTCGACCTGGTCAGCACCTTGACTGTCAAGGTGGATGGGGGACGGGTGATGATCCTGGGTGTCCTCAAGGTGATCGAGGAGAACATCCTCGATCACTTGACCAACGGGAAGGCCCCTCAGGTCATTTGAAACGGCGGATGGTCTCCTTGCCGTCCCGGTCGTAGACCGGGAACTGCGGGTTGAGACCCAGTCGCCACATGCCGACCTGCACCTGCTCGTCGGTGATGGGGTGCATGTTGCACCGGAGCATCCCGGTCAGCTCTCCCTCGTTCCCTGTGTAGGACGAGAAGAGGCGGCTGAGCTGCGTGTGGCAGCGAGGGTGGTTCTCATGGACGCGATCTTCTGCATCGGAAGAACCCACGATGCAGCCGATGACGAGTTCCCCACCCGAGTTCATGTGGAGGAACCAGTCGCCAGGGCCCATCGCCCACTGAGCGTCCGTGGTCATCTCGACGGCTCTGCGATGGTTCTCCCCCAGGAAGGAGAACATGTCCTCATCGGGGCTGAAGGTAATGATCCGTGCCATGTAAGCACCTCCCACATCAAGATATGAGCAACCCGGAAAAGTTACTCGGTAGTGCTCCTATTTTTCTGGGTGTGTGAACTTGTTCTCCATCAGATCGGCAATCTGCTGTCTGGAATCCCCAGGAGAGGTTCACGGGAGGAGTAGATGTCCGGTAATCCATCTATCTCCCCCGCATCAATGAAAAGCCACTCTACCTTGGAGAGCCCAAAATGGCCTACGGACCCACAATCACTCTGACGCACGCTGGTGCCTCCAGCACGCCCATCTTCATCAGCGACATCCGCATGAGGACTGATGGTCCCCACTACGCGGCTGGCAACCCGGCTGGTGGTGGCTGCTACGTTCCTGAGAGCGGAAGCCGCGAGCTTCCCTACACGGGCGATGTAGCTCGCAGCTACGAGAGCGGTGCCATCCGCAGCTTCGTGGACAACGGCGAGATCACCGTCGCGTGGACTCACGGCACCGAGTACGCCGATGCGTTCAGCCAGGTGGAGAACTTCCAGGCCACGCTGACGAACACCTCCGACGACGTGTTCGTCTGGATCGCCCCCACGGCGTGCAAGGTGCTGTCGGTCCACGCCTACGCTGAGGTCGTCCCGGTCAACGGCGGTACCTACACGGCAGCGTTCGAGGGAGCAGGCAACAACCTGCTGACCGCGACGAACTTCAGCATGGAGACGCTGGTGGCCGACACGGACACCGAGCTGACCCTGACGGCTACGACGGCGAACCTGACGCTGGCTGCTGGTGACATGGTGAAGGTGACCCTCGCGGCTTCCTCCACCTTCTCGGCTGGTTCGGCCTGCGTCGTCTTCATCGAGTGGGCCCACCGCTGATCCATAGTCGGACACCTGCGGAGTCTTCCTCGTTGTAGGGGGGCTCCTGCACTTGGCGGGACTCCGCAGGCCGCACTGACATTTCTTAGAAGGGTGGCCTGATGGCTTGGACGCCACGGTCCCTCTCGACATTGACATCACTTTCCAGTCGGCAACGGCTTCCAGCGGTGACGTGGAGTGGGACGTGCTGGCCACTCTGGTTCCCACAGCCGGAGGAACCCTGGGTTCCTTGACCGAGGCGTCAGCTTCGGTCGTGAAGACCGTGACTGCTGCCAACACGGTCTTCATGGCGAACGTCGATCTCTCAGTGGACGGTTTGTTCCCTGGAGCCTTGCTGGTGATCAAGGTCACCCGTGATGCTCAGGCAGGCAACACTGAGGACACCTACGCTGATGGGGTCAACTTGATGTTCGTGGAGTGTCGCGGCACCAAGTGGAAGGTCTGATCCCGTTTCGGTAGCTGCCCTATTGCTCGCATAAGACGAAGGGCCTGTTGATTGGGCTCCGAAGGATGCGGGCACCATGTTCCTCAGTAAATCAGTGCTGAAGCCTCAAACGACTTCACACCCCCTGCACAGCAGACGTGGAGGTTGAGGTGACTCAACTGAGGTTGACAGATTTCCGCATGGCGGGCTTCTTGGTGGCCCGAGGTGCTCAGTTCCAAGGGACGGACAAAAACGGCAAGAACGAGGTGGTATTTCTCTTCGAGGATGCCGATGGAACTTCCTCTCGACTCTTGACCCAGTACCCAGGTTCTTCTGAGCACGCTTACGACTCCGCCTGCAAGACGATGCACGACTTCGTGAAGATGGAAATGAAGCGTCGGCCTGGCAATCCTCGTGGGTAAAGCCAAGGGTAAGCAGCGTCGGGCTGATGTTCGACGCCAAGATCGAAAGTTCAAGCGTCGGCTCAAGTCTAAGGGCCGGGGTCGCCCGGCTCAGAACCCAAACCCATCTCAGGAGTTCAATCTCATGTCCCGCAGTAAGGATCTCGCCTTCATCGAGAACCAGATCGCCACCCTCCAGAAGTCCGTGGCGACCATTCAGCAGACCTACCAGACCTACCATGCCCAGGTTTCTGAGAGCATTCGGGAGGTTCTGGAAGAAGCTGGTGTCTTCGAGGACATCAAGACGCTGGAGAGCGACCGGGACGCGACCCGTGCTGCTGCACAAGAGAAGGTCAACGGTATCGCCGCTCAGATCAACCAGCTCACGGCGACTCAGCGGTTCCTGCTGGGCCGGGACCAGGCTGAGCCTGATGTTGAACCTGAGGATCAGCCCGTTCAGGCTGAAGACGAGTTGATCGAAGCTGAGGCAGCCGACGAGGAGGACGATGAGGACGAGGCACCTCCTGCTGTTGAAGTAGCGGCTGGGCAGCCCCGTCCAGGGAAGATCATCTCGGAGATGGGGATGATTCAGCAAAAGGTGGATGAAGCTCGGGCCAAGAAGGCGGCTGAAGAGGCTGCACAGAAGGTTTCCGGGACCAAGCGGGGAAAGAAGACCCCCACTCCTCCGGCCTTCTAAAAATCTCTCGGTAGAGAACCAATAGGAAACGCTCTATAGCGACTACCTCCCGATGTGGAGGTCAAACACCCTCCGTGATTCTTGATTGGAGGAGGTGGTGGACTCAGTTTCAACTGGGTGGTCACCCCCCGTGGATTCTATCCAACCCCCTGTGGGGGGACCTCCCAAACAAGACTTCCAACTTCTCGGAGTGATCCAACATGGCTACCCAGACCAACAACCTGCTCATCCTTGAGCACGCCGCAGGTGTCCCGACCGGGACCACCCGAACTCTCACCGCTGCGGACCAGTTCACCCTCAGCAACTACGCTGAGTTCCACTTCGGTCACACAACCAATCCCATCGACTTCGATGGTGGTCTGACCGTCGCGGCCAGCAAGTCCATCCTCGGTGAGGGTGCCCTGACGGTTCGGGGCAGCAGTGCTGACCTGACTCTCGACACGGTCACCTCGGGTGATGTGATCGTCCAGCCTGCTGGAGATGCCTACGTCAAGCTCGCTGGAGACACGACGGGCGAGTTCTTCCAGGTCCAGAACGCCTCGACCACTGCGGTCCTCAAGATGATGGGTGACGGCTCCGGCATCATCGGTCTGGCGGGTCAGACCCTGACGGCTCAGGGAAGCCTGACGGTCGCTCAGACCCTCACGGTCACGGGCGACCTGACTGTGGACGGCACGACCTTCACGGTGAACAGCACCACCCTGACGGTGGACGACAACCTCATCGTGGCCAACAGTGGTCCGGGTGCCTCCCGTGATGCGGGCTACCTGATCGAGCGGTGGCAGGATGAGGTCGATGACGGCACGGGTGACCTCTCCGCCGACACGGCCAAGGAGAGCGGCACGGCGGCCTCGGCGGGTGCCACGACCATCGTGCTCCAGGCGAGCAACGCCCACCAGGAGTTCGATGACCACTACAACAACTGGTACGTCAAGATCACGGGCGGCACGGGTGCCAACCAGGTCCGCAAGATCACGGACTACACGGGCAGCACGCTGACGGCGACGGTCAGTGGCTGGAGCACCCAGCCCGACAACACCTCGACGTACAACCTCCTGGACCGCCCCTTCATGGGCGTCGTCTACGACGAGTCGGCTGACGAGTGGGTCTTTGCTGCTACGGCTTCCGATCCGGGTGCCGCTGCTGTCGTCATCACGGACTACGTCAACGTCCACGTTGGCGGTCTCGTCGCTGACGATATCTCGTCCTTTGCCGGAGCCGTCACCTTCGACAGCTCTGTGAACTTCGCCACGGCTGGCGAAGTTCTTGTGTCGGCTGGCAACTTCCAGCTCAACGACAGCATCGTGGCAAGCTGGGGAACCAGCGATGACATGATCATCGTTCACGATGGTACGGACAACATCATCGACTCGGTTCTCGCCACGGCGAAGCTGAAGCTCCGTCTCGGAACGGACACCACGGCTACCGGGCTGTACGTCGAGAACGACTCGGCTTCTTCCCTGTTCCAGGTGCTCGGTGACGGCCAGGCCGACTTCGCGGGCAACGTGGACGCCAACCTTGGCCTCGACGTGTCCGGTGCAGCCCTGACCGTTGACAACCAGGCCATCACCCAGACCACGGGTGGTCAGGTCACCTTCGCAGGCAACCTGGATGCGAACGGTGGTGTCGATATCACAAATGGTCCCCTGACCATCGTGGCTCAGGCGATCACTCAGACCACCTCCGGTCAGGTCACCTTCGCGGGCAACCTGGATGCGAACGGTGGGCTGGACGTGGCTGGTGTGACCACGATGGTCGGCACGCTGACGGTCGGTGTCGATGACACCGGACACGATGTGAAGTTCTTCGGAGCCACCTCCGGTTCCTACATGCTCTGGGACGAGTCGGCTGACGATCTGGTCCTGGCCGGTGCGGGCCTCAACCTCGGTGGTGGCACCTCGGTGACCTCCATCGACACGGACCTGACCGCAGTGTCTGGTGCTGATGACTCCCTGGCTTCGGCCAAGGCCATCAAGGCATACGTGGATGCCACGGTGTCTGGCGGTGACCTGGACTTCACCGTCGCTGGCGGTGCCGCACAGAACATCACCCTCGACAGCGAGGTGATGTCGTTCACGAACGGCACGGGTATCTCCATGAGCGGTTCGGGCAACGATGTGACGGTGGCGTTCGCGACCACGGCGGCTCCGGCCTCCTGGGCTCTCGACACGGCAGTCCTGAGCCTGGACGGTACGGACAGCACCAACCTGACCATGACGGCCAACGATGGTGGTGCCAAGGTGATGACCATCAGTGCCCAGAATGGTGGTGCTGGTACGGGTGCCCTCAGCATCGTTGCCAAGTCCTCCATCGACATCAGCGATGATGCCACGGCGAACTTCGTGAACGTCGGTACGGGTGCTGCGGCCAAGACCGTGTTCGTCGGTTCGACCAACACGACCTCGGCCTCGACCTTCCAGGCTGGTTCCGGTGCGATGACCTTCACCGCTGGCGGCATCTTCGATGTCAACGCCACTGGTGCGGTCACGATGGACGGCACGACGCTGAGCCTGGACGGTACGGACAGCACCAACCTGACCATGACGGCCAACGATGGTGGTGCCAAGGTGCTCACCATCCAGGCTCTGAACGGTGGGGCTGGTGCGGGCAACCTGACGCTGGTGGGGAA